>Ga0209960_1000148_pt1 | contig 212978 bp, 159 predicted proteins | sample ThiBiot_500_plan_2_FD_183947 | JGI IMG/M metagenome (GOLD analysis project Ga0209960, IMG submission 183947) | Wastewater bioreactor microbial communities from Cape Town, South Africa - Thiocy_expt_500_plan (SPAdes) | ecosystem: Engineered > Bioreactor > Thiocyanate-remediating >... | reverse complement strand
AGAATTATAGAATTATAGAATTATAGAATTATAGAATTATAGAATTATAGAATTATAGAATTATAGAATTATAGAATTATAGAATTATAGAATTATAGAATTATAGAATTATAGAATTATAGAATTGTAGAATTATGGAATTATGGGATTATAGAATTATGGGATTATGGAATTGTAGAATTATAGAATTATAGAATTATAGAATTATAGAATTGAGATATCACGCAAAAAATAAATTTATAACATTAATTTATAAAAGAAAAGTTATCGATTAATTAATAATATTCATATATTATTAATTTGATTAAATCATTGTCCTGATCTAAGCAACATAAGTTTTTCTTCTAAATTTTGAATTTTTAATACTTTTTTATTATATTTATATGTGCCTGGAGTTAATTTTTCTAATAATTTTATATCTTGATTGCGACTGTCTTGCGTTTTTTTAATCTCTTTTTTGGTTTCATCACTTTTACCATAATATTTTGTTTTTTTCTCCGTATTAGTAGATTTAACTGAATTATGATGATTAGGAGAAGTACGATTATTATTAGGAGGAGTATGAGGATTAGGTATGTTTATAGGTGCGTTAACGGATTGAACAATATTATTTTTACGAGAAATATCAGAATTATTTTGTTGTAATATTGGAATTTTAGAACGGGATATGGAACTAGTATTTTTTGGAATAACCTTTTTAATATTATTAGGAATTTTAATACCATAATTAACTAATTCGGAACGTTCTATTTTTAACTTTTTTAAACCTTCTCGATTAATTGGATGTTTTATAATTCCATTGGGAATATAAATAGAATATTTATCAGGTTTGTCTTCTTCTGGATCATAATTGTCATGTCGTTGCAATATAGATTCAGAAATTCGTCCTTTTTCATTAATAATTTGTTGAGTATATCGAATACCATCACTCATTTTTTCCTCAATAATAACCAAAACAATATCTTCATCATCATCAAAGATTGAATCACCAGTATCACGAGACTTAAAATTTTTAATATCACGGCTGTTAAAATACTGACGTCTAAAATTTTCACGATCACGTTCAGTAATGGGTTCGTTATTATGTTCAATAATGGGTTCAATATTAGATTCAGTATAGGGTTGAATATTAGGTTGAATATTAGGTTGAATATTAGATTGAATATTAGATTCAGTATGGCGTTGAATATTAGATTGAATATTAGATTCAGTATGGCGTTGAATATTAGATTGAATATTAGGTTGAATATTAGGTTGTAGAATTACATTATTGATAAAATTTGGATCGTGAATATTAGCATTAGATGGGACGGTGATAGGAGTTGGAAGATTAGAAGAACGTAAACGAATAAGTTCGGATTCTTTTTCTTCGAGAGTTTTCTGAAGATCAGAAAACATAGAGAGGTACTTAGAAGACTCATCGCATAAATCATATGCTTGTCGTTGTAAAATACTAAGTGAATTGATAAGTGAATTATACTCTTTAGGAAGAATTTTATCTCTAATATCAATGTATAAATTGCTATGTTGGATATATTTATTATCGATATCTACTTTTTTCATTTTCTAGAGTTCAAAAATATGAACGGTTTATTTTATGGTTATGTATTTTTTTTTTAAAATGAAAAAATGAACGGTTTAGAAAATTAAAATACATAAAAAAGGATTTAAAAAATAATAAAAATATAAATAAAAAGTTCAATTAAGAAAAGTATGTTAGTAGACGATATAACAACTATATTAAAAAGCAATGTATCAGATAAACAAAAATTACAAGAAATTGAAGAATATATAGAAATAAATAAAGATTCAATAAATGGAGAGAAAAATTTTCTTAAGAGTAAAAGAAGGTATTATTACTTAAAGAAAAAAGATGATGAAAATCTAACAAGAAAACAAATAGAAGAATTAAAAAATTTAGAAAAAGAATATAACTTTGGGAATAGAAGAAAAAAAAAGAGCAATAATATGGATGAAGAAAGTGATATATATGATAATTCAGCAGAGAGTTCTCCAGAGAGACAAGAAGAATGAGCATAATTTATCGAAAAAAACGATAAATTATACAAATAGAGGTTCATAAGAATATTTAAAATGCACGAATAAAGTCTATAATGAAATATATCAGTCGTGTCAGAGTTATAGTAACTATTGTAATAATTTAACTAGAATTATTGTTAATCAAAATATTTAAATTTATAAGTTCGTGTATGGATTTAATATTAGTAATAAAGAGATTTTTATTACTAATATTAAATCCATACTATTACTATTACTATCTTCATTGTTATATCTATTTCTAGAATCATTATCACTGCTAATATCAGTTCAGGTGTTGATATTATCATTATCACAATTAGTATCCGAATCTTAATTGTCATTATTATTAGTATCTGAATCTTAATTGTCACTATTATCACTATTAATATCAGAATCTCCATCCGAATCTTCATTACCAATATTATCAATATTATCAATATTATCAATATTATCAATATTATCACTATTATCACTATTATTATCTCCACAATTGGTATCTTCATTATCATCTTCATTATCATCTTCATTATCATCTTCATTATCATCTTCATTATTATCCCCTCTACCATCTTCATTATCGCTGACATATTGTATATCAAATTCATCATAAAGATGTCGTTTTATTATATCCATTCTATCTTCAATTGTGTTAATTTTTCTATCACTATCCAGTATTTCCATTGCAATCCTTAAAATAAATTTTCCTTCAAAATCAATAAGGTCAGACTTATCTATAAGATATTTTATTCTATCGTAAAATATTTCTTCAATATCGTCCAACAAGTCACTATATAGAAATAAATATCTTATGATAGATAAAATATTTTCGGTTGTTAAATATTTTGGAGATATTTTTTTAACTAAGGAACTTTGATTTGTTTCGGATGAATATTTTATACCTAATTGTAAAAGCTTGGATGAATATATTTTTTCAATCTTAAAAGTTGAACTATTTATCCTAGTTGGTAAATAACCGCGTCTTATTCTATAATATTTTTTCAACGATCGAATGTTTTCCTGATTAATTAACTTACTTAAATATGACTTAGGTAAATCATAATAATCAAATAATATAAGTATATATTTGTAATCGTATTTATAGGTAGATAGACATACTTTTTCTTGGTACAATATTTTCATAATAAATATAAACGTATCTTCTATCATTTTAGTTGTAATATGGTCATTAATATCTAATTTAATCTCTTGTAAAGATTCTGTGATATCAATAGGATGATTTATATTATAAGTAAGGTTAGAGTTATTGTAAAAATTCAATAATCCATCAAAAAATCCTGACTTGCGGATAATATATTCATGTACCAATAAAAAATTATCGTAATAGGTAATAGTAAATTGATTAATATATTGATTTAATTCAGGTATATTTTCCATTTTATATTGTAAAAAATATTTTTTTTACAATATGTAAATATTTACATATTAATTGAATATATTATGAAAAACATTAAGGTATTAATTTTTATGAAAAGTGGTTATTTATATGTTGATTATTAATATATTATGAAAAACATTAAGGTATTAATTTTTATGAAAAGTGGTTATTTATATGTTGATTATTAATATTTATAAAGTAGTAATTATAGACTGAGCTATATTAAAAATTATATAATCATTAGTATGTTAATACAACTCTACTGAAAATAAAGTAACGTAAAGTACAAGCATAATGGAAAATTAAATTGTCTATTATAAAATATCTATTTTAGATTATTATCTATACTTAATATTATCAATAAAAATGAAAGAAAACAATAGAATAATTTATCCATATGGTATTACTCAAAATAATCTTTATTTTGAAATACAACTTTGGCCATCAATTCTATATCATTGTTTTGAATATTCAATAATACATAAACCAATTCAAGCTGTATCTTATATATTTAAAATATATTCATTAAAATTACGTACAAGTCAAACTGAACTACAAAATATTATTGATAATAATTGTTTTGCGCCATATCATAATTAATTTTATCATTTTTATTGTCCAATTCTATTTTTATTGTCCAATTCTATTTTTATCTAATCTTAGTTTATAAGATATAATAACATTAACATAATCAACAATATAATTTTTTGTTATAAATTTACCCATAAACATACAGTTGTGTTGCACTTCTTTATTACCCTAAATTAAACGTAAACTGTTTTTAAAATAATTATTAACTTAATCATTGGTTTTTGGACAATATTATTATTTGAAAATGCAGTTAAATTATGCTATTTAACTGTTTCTTTTTTCTCCTCACTATAATATATATTTATGGTATAATTAATGTTTCATATGTATTTTTCTCTATAAAAATATAAATATCCAAAAATTATTACTTTACTTGTATCAATAATTTTTATCGATATAAACGACAACTGGAATGAAAATCAAAAATATTAATATATTATATTATACAATAAAAGATATTAGTTATAATAACACAGTAAATAATCAACTTTTGATTATTGATTATTGATTATTGATTATTGATTATTGATTGTGATTGGATAGGATGGTATATATTATATAGTATAAAAATAAATTATATAGTATAAAAATAAATTATATTAATATACTTATTTATATTTAAATGCAATTTAATTGTGACGTACTTTATAATATATGTAAATATATAAACACTAAAGATCTCATATGTTTATCTATAACATCAAAATATCATAATAAAAATATTATGTACAGCACCATAATTATGCAGTGTCATCCTTTTACGCTTAGTAAAAATATATCTAATCTAAAATTTTTGAATGATATATCGTATGATATATGCAATATTAACCTGAATGGCAATAGAAATATAAAAGATGAAGATTTTGTTTATCTTAAAAATATTCATACATTGAATATGTCATTTTGTTATCAATATACTATTACAGACAAAGCGTTTGAAAATTTAAAAGGTATTAATACTCTTAACATGTCTGGATGTAATCAGAAAACTATCACAGATAAAGCATTTGAAAATTTGAAAGGTATTCATACTCTTAATATGAATAATTGTAGTCAAAATACAATAACTGATAAAGCATTTGGAAATTTGAGAGGTATTCATACTTTAAAAATGTATAAATGTAATCAATATACTATTACAGACAAAGCATTTGAATATTTACAAGGGATTCATACATTAGATATATCATCATGTAACCAACACACTATTACTGATAACGCGTTCACAAATTTAAAAGGAATCCATACACTACATTATGCATATGCAACACGGACTAAAATAACAAATAAAATTTTTGAAAATCTAAAAGGTATACATACTCTTAATATAGACAGTTCTAGTGTCATATACAAATTGACAGATGATAGTTTCAAAAATTTTGTTGGTATACATACTTTAAATATAGGCGGTTATGGTAAAAATATCACAGATTCTGCTTTTGTATATCTGAAGGGTATTCATTCTATTTTTATGTCCGAATCTAATCAAAGCTCTATTACAGATAGAGCTTTCGAAAATTTAAGAGGCATTCATACTCTCGATATATCTAGATGTAATCAATCAACAATTACAGATAATATTTTTAGTTTTCTTGAAGGTATTCATTCTTTAAATATATCTCGTTGTCATCAATTTTCTGACAAGGCTTTTTCATATCTAAATTCTCTTGTTGAACTCACTATGTCAGAATGCAATCAAGAAACTATATCTGACAATGCTTTTGTTCATTTAACTAACATTAAAAAATTGGATATTTCTTTATGCACTCAATCAACTCTTTCCTCTAATGCTTTATATTGTCTCAAAAATTTATCTTACCTTAATATCATAGGCACTAAGTTTAGTAAAACTACTAAACATTCTAATCATTAAATATCTATATAATTTAATATTTATTAATCAATAATATATTTCTCAATCTATAAAATATTTCTTTATTTTTCCATTACTTTTTATTTTACTTAAATTATTATAATAAAATATAGTTATTAAATATATCCTATTTTATCTTTAATTATTTTACACTTGATATTTAATTTTTAATGAATATAAATATGCTAAAAATAATATCAAGTTAATGTGTCGGTAAATAATTACACAACGTACATGTATTTCACAAATATCCAGGTCTTGAAAGTATATTACAAAATTTTTGCTATAATTATTCCTAAAGCATTCAGAATATTTACTGAACATTACCTTTTCCCTAAATAACTTCTATATATGAATAGTGTATTTAATATAAATTGAGTTATTGATAATTATTTTTAAGCGTGGGTATTTTATTAATACCTCTGTTGTCACTATCACTGTTAATATATACATTTTCATTATCACTATCATCTTTATCTTCACTCTTAATATAATCGTCTTCACTATTAATATATACATTTTCATTATCACTATCATCTTTATCTTCACTCTTAATATAATCGTCTTCACTATTTATGGTATGAATATTAACATCTTCATGGCTGATGATAATATCATCTTCATTAACACTAACATACTGTATATCATTTGATATACATAATAACGGGTTACTAATATCCATAATGTCTTCATAAGTATTAATTTTTCTATCACTATCCAGTATTTCAATAACAATATTGGAAATAAATTTACCTTCGAAATCAATAATGTCCAAGTTATGCGCGAGATATTTTATTCTATCATAAAATATTTCTTCGACATCTAACAAATCCCGATAAAGAAATATCTTATGATGGATAAAATATTTTCGAGATATATTTTTAGTAATGGAGTTTTCATTTGTTTCAAATGGAAATTTTATGCCAAATTATAAAAGCTTAGATAAATATATCCTTCAAAATTTTTAAAAGTTGTGTCGTTTTGTGCAGTTGGTAAATAGCTCCATCTTATTCTATAATACTCTTTCCATAACTGTATGTTTTGTTCATCCAGTTATTTAATTATTAATTGAGTAAATCATAATAATTAAATAATATAAGTATATATTCATAGCTAGATAGGTATAATTTTTCTTGATAAAATATTTTGATAATAAATATAAAATTATTCTTCATAATTTTAGCCGAAATATTGTCATTTGTATTAATATTAGCCTGAATACCTTATAAAGATTAATAATATAATAAGTAATATTGAATTTATTATAAAAATCCAATAATCCATCAAAAAACTAGAGTTACGGATAATATATTCATCAACCCCCTAAAGGAGTATTATACTAAATTATAATTTAATATACTAAATTATAATTTAATATACTAAATTGATTGATAAACTGGTATAATTTAGGTAAACTTTGCATTTTAAATTACAAAAATATTTTGTGGAAATATTCATTTAAAACCGTAATAATTTACATGTATTTTAAATATAAACATTGTCACAATTATTTTATAATTAGATAATTATAAAATCTTTATCTAATTTATGTTATATATGGGATAATAATTGTGTAAATATAAGTTTGAATTAAAATGGTGTTTGAGTGGAAATATAATATGATATTTTTAACAGCAGATAATGATATTATAATATAGAAGGAGAATAAGGAGTAAGTAATGGAGAAGACTCTGATAAATCTACATTATGTAAATGAAAGATATTACATAAAGTACAAAGTGAAGGGATGAAAATAGATAAGAAAAGAATAGCAAGTATAAGAATAGCAAAGATAATAAATAAGATAATACCCAAGTTACCGTAACTGTAGTAATAAACCCAATAAATATTACCATCAAAGTCAGAAACGAGAAAACTAGAATCACGAAGAAGATAGACATCTAGAGGACCTTTACAAGAGTGAGAATGAGAAGAATTACACCAACCAGTGAGTACAATACGATCATTATTTATAGTAGCATTAGGAGATAAATCAACAATAGAAACTTTACCAGAATTGAAAAAGGGAATAAGAACAGTATTTATTTTAAAGGAACCATCAGCCAAAGGTAATCTCTGATTTGAAAAAGAAAGACCAAAAATATTAGTATTACAACCAATAGAATATAATCTAATATTATCAGAAGAATTTTGTAAATTCGGTAATAAATTTTTTATAAAGGAAAGACCAGAAAATTTACAAAGGGGATCAGATAAAGAAGAATTATAAGAATACTGATTGTCGATAAAAAAGCCATTATTTTTTGAACTAAAAGCGAAAACTGAACCTTTTTGTAATATACTAAAAGATTCACCAGTTTTATTAAAAGATATAATATAATCTATATATTCTTTATTGTGGATATAAGTTACAGATGAATATAATAAATCACTGAATCCAACTTTAATATAGCCAAAAGATGAAGATGAAGATCGATCCAATATTTTGACTATATTATGTTTTAAATATGGAATTTCTTCTTTAGTTTTGTTTAATATGTTATCATAATATATAACTTGCGTATTTGTTCTAACATATAATCTAGTATTGTTCAACCATACACCAGTCGGTTTTATTGAAAAATTAATATCATAATCAGAATAAGCAGACAATTTTGTAACACCAAACAAATTTTTTGACCAAATAAGATTTAAATGATAAATAGATGTATCAGAACCAACAAATAAATGTTTTTCATCTTGTGAAACCGTTAATTGATAAGGATTTTTCAATTTAGCTATTTTATCTATTTTATAAGGATATAATGCATATGGTTCATTATTAAACGCATTCAGTAAAACAATCATATTGCACAATAATATAATTTTGCCGTAAAAATACAAAGTTCTCTTCATTAAATTTATTTACTTGATTAAATAATAATTAATCCATTTTTATCATAGTTGTTTCATGTCTTAATTTTTAATAAATAATAACGCGTTGTTATTTATTTTTATTATTGTCATTTTAGCGTATAAAATAATGAAAATAAATAATAACGCGTTGTTATTTATTTTTATTATTGTTATTGTTATTGTTATTTTAGCGTATAAAATCATGAACCATGGTCAAAATCTAAATATAGTGTTAAATGATATTTATTACCATTTTTAACAAACTGTATATCGTTAATCTTGCTAAATAATTCATACCAAGCATCAAACTTACTACTTTTTGAAATCATTGTTGCTACTATTAAATCTTTATAAGTAATACCATCGTTATTACTAATAGAATATTCACCAGAATATTTTGACCAGTAATATTTGTCAATATAATTATATTGAATATTAGAACTATCAAAATTATCTTGATAAGAGTCAGAGTCATAGTCAGAGTCCTCTTGTTCATTGATGAAGTTATATAAATCAGAAATATTATCGTATTTTGCGATAGTATGCAAATTTTTTATATCTAAACCACTTTCTGCTAGGGAACGATCACCTCTATGAGATCTATGGTCTTGATTATAACCAGATGTGTTAATAACAGTAAGATCTGTTATTTTTGGTGAAAAAAGGTAGTTAGAAAATAAAAATTTATCGTTATTTTGGAAAGCATATTTGAATTCAATTAACTTTTTAATGGGAAAGTTTAAATGTAAAGTAGATAGATTTGCACTAGAAAACTTAATTAATCTTTTATATATTTGATCACTATAATTATCTTCATCAAAATCACACTCTCCAAAGGATTTATAATATTCTAAGTCATTGAATTTATCATTACAAGTAGCATAAAAAGACAAAGTATTTGGATCAATATAAGTATTGAGAAGTGCATTTTCTATAAGGTAATGAAGATAATATTTTATTTCATCATGGTTAATAGTTGAAAATAATTCGTTTTCAAATTTTGATTTAAGAAGAGGAGCGTTAATATTGAAATTAAATAATTGTAATGAAGCCATTTTTTATCTTGATTATATTCATTAATTACTAAATTTTGAATTTGTTTAACCTATAATCAAAAAAGTTTATATTCTTATTTGAAATTATTTAAAGTTGAAGATAATCTATTGATATTGAATGTTTATCACTCAAATCAGGATATTAATATTGATAGTATGAATATTAATATAGCAAGTAGAAAACACGAAACAATTAATAAAAATATTAATAACTAAAAATAGCAACTAAGTTAGAGAAAATTGATTGGAAATTTACTTTGTTTATAACAAAATAAACTTATAATGGGAGCAAATTGTTTCAGACCAGTAACTCAAATTCATACAGAAGGTTCGTTACGTAGACTAGATAACAATATTAATGTAACAAATAATAATGTAACAAATAATAATATAATGAGAAACGATAACAATAATGAAAGTATCATGTATAGAATTGGTAATTTACAAGATTTAAGCGATATTATGCGCATCAATAGGGAAACATTTATGGATGGAGAAGTATATAGTTATAATACATGGCGTATGTTAATCGAAAACGGAACATTTTTTGTTGCAATAAAAGACAAAGAAATAGTAGGCTATAATGTTTGTGCAGATATACCAGAATACCTACCAAAGGAAATTAAAGATTTTATAAAAGAAAAAAATATACAAAATTTAATAATGATTATGTCTTTTGCTGTTTCTGAAAAAATGCGCGGTAAAGGAATTGGAAATGGTTTGATGGAGATTATGATAAATTATTTTCAAAAAAAAACACCCATTATTATTGGTTTGGAAGCTCGTAAAAGTAATGTACCTGCGTTAAATTTATATACTAAACATGGTTTTATTCGTTATCATATTGAACTATATCAATATTACGAAACAAATCCCGAAAATGGTATATTTATGTATAAATCTTTAGACTAAAGATTTTATAATAAAATCTAATATAATAACAAGTGTTATATTATTATATACTCAAAATATTGTTTGTGTATAAAAATCGACTAAACAATATAGATATTACTTGTAAAAATGCTAAAATTATTTCTTATAGTTAAAATAATTTTGGTTTGATAATTAAAATTAGTTTAATATGCATATAAAATCATATATATTAACTTATTCAATATCAGAAAAATATATTTAGATAATTGATACAGTTAATAAAAACCCAACTATGTGTTAATTATTATTACAACACATATGTTAATTTATCTAGTTGTTTTATCTAGTTGTTTTATCTAGTTGTTTTATCTAGTTGTTTTATTATTAATATCCTTTTAGTGCTCTTTATATATTTGATGTCTTTATGATTTGTTAATATACTATTATTTAAATAATTATACAATAACTCAAATATAATAGTTTATTTTTAACTTTAATAGCTATGATTCAATGTTTTATATCTGTTTATTTTGAAAATATCTAATATTAACCATAAATTATATAATACATCTGTTTTTATTATCATCACTATTATCTTCATCATTATTATCTTCATCACTATTATCTTCATCACTATTATCTTCATCACTATTATCTTCATCATTATTATCTTCATCACTATTATCTTCATCACTATTATCTTCATCACTATTATCTTCATCGATATAGGACATACATTTCTTACACGGACACTGAATATCGTCTATTTCAAATATTATTTTCTTATGAATAGAACCGTCTGTATTTACAGTGATTTTAGAGATTGAGATATCGTAAGGTTGCATATCCATATAACTATCAGAATAATATTTTTCAGTATCATAAGTCAAATATTGTAAGCAATATTCACACTCTTGCAAATAATCAGTAACTTGTTTTATTAAATCTTTTTTTGCATTTTCCATCTCGTGAACCGTTGAATAAAATTTAACATCGTGTTCTACATATGGTGCTTTATAATCAGGATGAGCAATAATTTTAACCATACAATAAATTGCAGGAACTGAGGGAGAGATTTTTTCGGTTAACATTAGAGTTATTTTATCAAATAAAATATTGTTTACAATATTTTCATAAATTAAAGATGGTTGACAAATCATTTAAATTTGAAATAGAGGAGATTGATATCTTAACACAATAGTTTTTTTATAATTATGGATAGTAAATATAATCCAATATATCCGCTACAATTAGAAAAATACATCACACAAAGTACATAGTAAATTTTAATGATAAGGGTTTCAGTCATTCGACAATTATGGTTGAAAAAGTTGTTGAATATTATTGGGTCCCCGAAATTAACCTCAGCAAAATAGTCTAAGAATTTAAATATAGATGTATATTATTATAGTATATGTTTAGGAAATTAAATATATATGTATATCATTATAGTCTAAAAATCTTATACATCCATATTTTGGTAAATCTTGTGAATATAATAGGATATTATATTATTAAAAACGGTACTTTTAATATGTATGATAATGTAAATTTTACTTTTATCATCATTAGTTATACCTGTAGAATATAAGGTTAAGTTTAATATTCTAACAGATTATCTAAGTATTAATTAATATTACAATATTGTAATATTAGTAATATTGTAATATTAAAACTTATACTATAATAGATTTGTATATCGGTTTTGTAATTAAGATTAGTTTAATAGAAATTATAATATTTATTAAGTATCGTAATTTGATATTTTCAATACATTAAATCAGTTTTTTCAAATTAAAGACTATTATTATAAGTCTTTAATCTCTAATTCAATAATACTAACTTATCATTTAGATTATTTTCATAAATCGATTTTCCATTATAAAGAAAATTTATCCTTAAAATATTATCAATCATTTTTCTATATATTTATATTATTAAATCTCGCAATTTAATGTACTAATCAACAATAACCAAATATTTTTTTCATAATCATACATTTTTTGTAAGGTAGATAAATCCAATGGAATTCTTGTCAATGGATTTATCTTTTTTCCTTGTTTAATATATCTATATAAACTAACTATATCCATATAAAAAACTTTGCTATTTTGTTCAAAACTAATTAATCTATAATTTTCTATAGGTTACAATGTTGTTAGATCTATTATATCTTCACTCCTAATATAAATATATTAATTTTGTGTTTCATACTATTATATTCTTTAATTTTTAGTCTTCATTTTAATTGTTTCTCGATAAAATTATAGCTTGTTTATTCCATTTTCAATTTTATTCACTAAAACGGGGGTTTGAAGTTGATCTTTATTTCAAAATGTTGATCTTAAATTTTGCACTAATAAAATTTAAAGTCATACAATATTCAATGTTCATTCAACATATATTATATTAGTATTCATATATTGTATTATTATTCATATATTGTATTATTATTCATATATTGTATTATTATTCATATATTGTATTATTATTCATATATTGTATTATTATTCATATATTGTATTATTATTCATATATTGTACTAGTATTCATATATGAGTATCTAATTTTTATACTTATTACATCCAAACATAAAGTAGATGTATCAAAAAAACAAACAGCAAATTTTTATATTCATAATATTACATTTAATGAGATATATCATAATTTGTAGTATATTACAAATTATGATACTATTAAATGTTTATTAACAAAGAATATTATCAAAATACCTAAATTTTTATAAATTTTATAAACATAAATATTACATTCAATATTGCTATAAATAGTAATAAATATCTAATATAAGTTTATATTTATTACTATTTCAAGTTATATTTAGTTAGTATATTAATAATATATTGATATACTAAACATTAATATACCTAATAGAATTGATATAACTAATATTGTTATAGAAAATAATATTGATATTATTTACAAAAAATATCGATATCAGTAAATGGAAGAATATTGCGATAAAATTAGAGACGAAAATTATTTGCAAAGTATGAATTATAAGAGAATGACACTAAAAAAAAAGAAATTATTGAGGAATAATATAATTTTAGAGGAAATGATGAAGTATGGAATAGGAGATAATATGGATGGTAAAACATGGAAATATTATTATGGTAAAATGTATAATAGTGAATGTCCATTTGAATTAGTTAATTATTTATATAATAGTATAATTTTTGATCCTGACATATATTTTATTCTGAGATTTTTTTTACAAGAAGATAAACTTAAATATGAATTTAAGTTAGATAAACCTAGTGATTGTTCATTAGTTAGAAATGCTAGAGCTATACCATTTCTAATAGATATATTGGATAAAAAACATTTCATAGTAATTTGGATCAATTATAATACTAATATAATTGATATATATGATCCAGCACAACCATGTAAAAAAATATACAATATTATTTTTAATAATATAAAAAAATATTTTACTAATCATACTTTAGTATATATTGATGACTATAAAGTCCAAAAAGATGGTTCAAATGATAAATTATGTATGTGGTATGGTATTTATTACGCTTTAAAAAGATATCAAGGTTATTCACACTATGAAGCATCAAATTTTATTTATTCTAATATTAATCTAGTAAAAGATGAAATTTTTAATCTAATGTACCAATTTTCACAACTTGCATTATGGTCTTGTAAACAATAAACATAATGGAATACTAGTAATTATAGAATAATTCGTTAACACATTACTAGTAATTATAGAATAATTCGTTAACACATTACTAGTAATTATAGAATAATTCGTTAACATATTACTAGTAATTATAGAATCATTTCTTAATGTTCTTTTTAAATAAATCTGCAGATTATAAATTAAAGGGCGAAATATGTCACACAAGTGAAAAATCTGAAGATTATGGTTAATACAATACTAAAAATATAGTGTAGATAAAATGAGTAATTTATAATTACGAGTTATATCAAAACTCATTGGACAAATTATAAATATTAATCTCTTAAAACAAGAAATAATTTAATAAACAATATATGTTACAATAAAGTTGTATTAATGTATTAATGAATTTTTGTTCCACCAAAAAGTTAAACGGTAAATACATTTTGTTTAGAAAGTTTCTGGACAAAAATTGAATTTTATTGTGAATTACTAATTTTATAATATTCGTTTCGAATAATACCTAACATTAAAATATTACTTTGAAATTTTAAAAAATAAAGTTAGATATTTTTTGTTTTTAGATTTAATGTATATTGTGATATTGTGATTATGGACTTATATATCATAGTAATTTAATTATTTTATAACTTTATTCATATATATAACCAGTTCGTTGATATTCATTAACGTAGAAATTTTGTGAATACGGAGTAATAATTTGAATAAATTTGCTTGGCCTATTTGAGATATTTAAATATAAATCATCAATAGTTTGATATTTGGCTATTGTTTCCCAAACATGAAAATCAGTATCTATAAAAGCAAAAAAAGCATCTGAATATGAATGTGAGCAATTTAGATTATGAATAACACAATGTAATCCTTCTTTAATGCTAGTTTTTATTTTGTGATCAAAGTATTTACAACATAGATCACTGTTGTTCATATATAAATATTTTTTTTGTATGTTTTTTATTCTTGGATCTACAAATATAGTATTACTATATTTGGATAATGATTGTTTAATAAAAGTTTCTATAATATCTTCACAATCACCTATACAAGTAAACAACGAATAATTAAAAATATTCATTAGCTCCTTTACTAATTTTAGTTTTTCTTTATAATTATTAACATATATTATATTAGAGAACATAAAATCACATGTATCATCAATTTTAATCCTGTAATTTTCATATAATTTTTTAATATCGTTTTCAGTAAAACATTCGCTAATACATTTCTTATCAATATATTTTTGTATTGCCAATATAAAATCAAATATGGATTCTTTTTTATTGTATCTTAGATAGCCATTAATTGTATAATTATCCTTTACGCTTTTGTCAACTTCAATATAATTTTCCCAATCAGATATTGTACCCCTATTTTTCATATATTGCGATAAAAAATCTTCGCTGTTTATTATATAGTTTATTTTTTTATTTATTAATACTGCTTTACCGAACAAATATTTTGCATCACAGTAAATATATATTTGTTCCCAAATTTCCTTTGATATCACCATTTTTATATTAAGATTGCTACTTCATGAATTCAAAATTTTTATAAGTCTTATATATTTTAACAGATATTATAAACGGTATTTTTTCTCTTCTGTATAATTATTTCTTCAGAAAATTAATTACTCTTGTAATTGATCGAGTTATATAAGTTGTTTGGTCATCCTCATTCTCAATGGTATTCTTGTATAAAATTTCTTTTAACATAATTACAATTAGTAATTAATATATTAATACTGAGGTAGATATTAATACATTAATACTGAAGTAGATATTAATGTATTAATACTGAGGTAGATATTAATATATTAATACTGAGGTAGATATTAATATATTAATACTGAGGTAGATATTAATACTGAGGTATATATTGATATATTAATACTGAGGTAGATATTGATGTATTAATACTGAGGTAGATATTGATGTATTAATACTGAGGTATATATTAATATATTAATACTGAGGTAGATATTAATGTATACATGTAGAATAAAATAATGTAATACCAACAAATTTATAAATAATTATCATAATTCACGTAATCAGCACCCATTTTAATCAATATAATTGTAAATTTTATGATAAAGTATTATTGTACTATTTATATAAAGATAATTTAAGGAAAATAACTTAAAGTTATTTTTATCATAAGGGATTAAAGTCAAGAATACTTAAAGTAATAATCTAAATTAAAGTTAAAATACTTGAATTAATTATAATATTAATTCAAGTCAAAGATAGACAAAAAAGTACTTATAATGATAATAAAATATTGAAAATAAATGACGAAATGATATTATAAAATAATACATACAATGAAAAATGGTGATGAATGGACTATGGTGGGAAGAAATAGAAGTAAATTTTATTATATGGAAAATTTACCGGATGATATAATTACAAATATATGTCTGTATTTGGAATATCAAGATATACGAGTACTTAAGAGAAATAATAAATTGTATAAAATAATAAATACAAATTCTTATATATGGATGAACTTATATAAATTTTATTTCAGATGGGATATTAATAGAAAAGAATATAGTAGAACCATATTTTTAAACGAGGTAAAAAATATGAAAAAGATAATAAATAATATTACACAGAATAATTTCAACAAAAAATATGATATGCATATAAACGCTTGGATTTTTCTATATAATTTATATAAATTTATCCAATATAATACTCAATATTCCAGTATAGACTATTTTTCAATTTTCAAATCCGATCTTGAATATATTTTTCCAAAAAAAGAGCCATGTTATTTTTTCCACTTACGTTCTATTCATAATAATAAATTTATACTTATTTCTGATATATTACAGGCGTTATTCGATCAATCCAAACATTATTTCCTATATTTCACTTTCTGTCTCTACACTAATATAAAATCTTCTTCTAATATGTCTATAGAAAGTGATATTAAAAACTTTATTCTAGGAAAAATTATTCCGGGTTTATATTGTAATATTAAAGAAGCTGTTACAGATAAATTTAATCAAAGATTTTTTATTTCCACCGATTTTATAACTAATCAACTAATATCCAAAATGTCTTTCTTATATTTTGATGATTATATTACTTCCTTACCTAATTTGAAATATTCTAAACATCAATCCTATATTGATTTTTTTATACTAAAACTAAATAAATCTTTTCCTTCTCTATTTTCAAAATATATCAATACTGATAAAATACAAAGGTTCATAAAATTCCACTAATTTTAATTTATTTCTTCTTTATTCTACTTCAATTATTATAATTTCCAACTATATTTGTTTCTAAATATTTTTCTTTATTATACATTTAAATATTTATTAATTTATCTAATAAATATTTTAACTATATGAATTTATTTCTGATTAATATACGCTATTATCTTTTAATTTCTTTAACATGTTAATTATCATAGTATTTAATACTAAATCTTTTTTAAAGAAAAAATACATTTATCATTTATTTTATATTTCTTTTTCTAGTTAATTGTCATAATATTTAATACTAAATCTTTTTTTAGCTGACAAAAGACATACATTATTTATATTTCTTTTTCTTTTGAGTGATATTTAATATGTATATGTTTATTACTTTATCCATATACATATTAAATATCCATTAATTATTTGTTCAAAAAGAATAAAATTGAATTTTTATTCTTTTAAAGTTCGTTTTTTAAAGGGAGGAAATGTACTTCCTTTACCTATTTTATAGTAAAGAACAGATTCAATATTATTGTACAACAAATAATAGCAATGTTAGTTTATAAAAAATATCCATTTATTTTCAAGAATTAATTCTTGAAAATAACCCAAAAGGATTATAGTTTTTGATACTTTAATGAAGTATCGATATTACATCCTTAATTAAAGATTATTATTTTTTTAACTTAGTTATACGAGAACATTATTTTTCTAATACCCATTAAAACATTAATAACATGATGTTTTAATAACCTGTCATAAAATTACAATAATTTCATATAAATTTTACAATACTTAATATAATTATCAAACTTAACACAATTATTATACTTTAACACAATTATTATACTTTAACACAATTATACTTGAATACTTGAATGTATGAATCCTTGAATCCTTGAATGTATGAATCCTTGAATCCTTGAATACTCGAATCCCTGAATCCTTGAATACTCGAATCCCTGAATCCTTGAATACTTTTCAAGGACTCGCAAAAATTACAATATTATTTATATAGTTGGATATCCATATATATGCAAATTTTACGATGACTTAATACTATTTAGGTTGTTAAAATACAACCATGAAACTCACAAATTTTTAATGCTTAATATAAGTATTATAGTTAATATAAGTATTATAGTTAAATGTAATTTATTTACAATGCAAAAAATATTGATATGTTAACATAATGATTAGCAAAGTTAATTATTATATTACGTATATTAATATAATAGAAGAAATATAACAAAAGTATATCAGTATAACACAAGAAATGTTGATAGAAGTAGACTAATGTTTTATTTTATGAGCCAATTTGCAAATATATGTTTTATTATAAATTTTACAAAAATTCACCAATTTATGGTGATTATTGGTATCATAAAGACCATATACTAAATCTTCAATTAAGTGATCAGGAAGAACTCTTTCCATTTCATAGACTATTTCATAATCTTGAATATCCAAATAATTATTTAAAATGTTTAATAATTTTATTTCGAGAGTATCTTTGACAGTATTAACATCTAAAATATCGCAAGCATAATATAAATTAATAAGTTGAATATCATCCAAATTATCTATTTTATATTTTTGTTTACTTATTATATTGAATTGCTTTAATAAGCCTATTTTATATTTATTATCCAAATATACACAATAATCGTAGTATATATATCTCAAAAAAATATCCCATTGAGGTTTTGTTAATATTTTTATTTCTCTTATTTCATCATTTTCTCCCAATTTTTCATCTAATAAATTCCTTAATATAGGTGATATTCTTAACATATATCTATTCAATCTATATATTTCATCATCAAGACTATACATAACGTCTGCTTCTTCTGAAAAGTAAGACAAATCCCATATTTCCATTTTAATTTAGACCGATTTTATTTTTTTCTTAATTGCTCTGTTATTTTAATGTTTTATTTCTATTATTATTCTTCTTCTTGGCTTATATAATAAACCTTAAAAATTTCTACTTTTTTTTATCATAACATCCCCCTTATATTTTTAGCTTATATTCTTTTATTGTCTATTACTCAATACTATTAAAATTTATATACATAATTTTAATGATAGTATACTATTTATCCTTCTTATACTACTTATCCCTCTCATACTACTTATCCCTCTCATACTACTTATCCCTCTCATACTACTTATCCCTCTTATACTATCTATACTACTTATCCCCCCTCTTATACAAGTTATGCTACTTATACTACTTATGATACTTATGATACTTATTTGTAATGAATTATATTAATGTTATTCTATTTTACTAATTGAAAAACTGTATTATATAAACGGTTCATACAAAATCTCTAAAATTATTTAAAATTTAGAGATAAAATCCATTTTATCATATCGTTATTTTATTCAAAATAACAATCATGTAAATCATTATTTTAAAAAGATTCAGCTAATTTTTAATGTCGTTTTAATTTAAATTATACCCAACGAATTATCTTATTTATTTCTATATACTTGTAATAATACTTATTCTATATACAATTAACTATCATTGTATAACTGCTAGAAAGTTCAATACTATAACAATATTTCTATAATGTTATAGACACGCTATTATAATTTATATTGATATTAAATCATATTATAGAATTGAGATATTCAAATTATTTAGCATATAATACTTTAAAAGTAATCATGATTAAGACTTCCAAAATGGTAAATTAGAACATATAAAAATTCATGAACATATAAAATAGAAACAGGTATTATACAATAATTTTGTACAATTCTTTATATTTGAAATAAACCCCCTTTTATAATAAGATAAGTTATCTTTAACAAATTCTAAACCGGTCTATTCGATAAGTCATTTTATAAACCTTATTTCATAAAATGTGGAAAATAATCATATCATATAAGTAACGATATTGGTATTATATTTTCTCCTGTTAGTGTTGTATAGGTTGATATATATGTGATATGTACTAGTGTGTAGTTATTAATGCTGTGTTATATTAAAGTGCGTCTTTTATCTAAAAATAGATAAAAGAAGTACAGTTCTCCCGTTTGAAAACTTCTTTTCTAAAAAGAAAAAAATCAGTTTTCAATATTTTTGGAATATCCATTTATTATTCTAGAATATATTAAAGATAACTAAACTTTATATCATTTAAAAAATATTATCACAGCCAAAATTAAGAATTTTGAAGAGATAAATTACTTGTTGCACCTTAAGAATATAAATTAAAAACTTAAAAGATAATCTATTCTCCAGGTAAGATAATGTAATGAACTTGAATAGATGGACTAATTGTAATTCGAATAGATAAAATGTGTATTACTTTTAAAAATACGAATAATACATTTGAAGAGATAAAATATGTATTATTTTTTGGATATAAATTGTATGTAACTTTGCAAGAAAATAAATGAGAAACCGAAAGATAAGTTATCAAAAATACAATTAAGATAAATTAACAGTTGAAAAGAGAAATAATTAAAGTTTCCAAAAGAAAAATAGGGATATAGAGATTTATAAATTATAATCCATAATCCATAATCCATAATCCATAATCCATAATCCATAATCCATAATCCATAATCCATAATCCATAATCCATAATCCATAATCCATAATCCATAATCCATAATCCATAATCCATAATCCATAAATAAGTAATTTGGATTTCATATTATTAATAATTAATTTGATAATAAAGCCGAGAATATATTAAAAAAAAGAGAAAAACGAAATCTTAACTGACCTATAAATGGATCTATATCAATCTAGCATTTATTGTATTGTAAAAGGAATTGGTAATTATTATAAACAATCATTTATTGATCAACAAGTTAACTTTTATGCAACAATTGAAGAAGTAGAGAAAGAAAAACAAAGTATAGTATCAGAAATAATTATATACTTGCAAGAACATGAATATTGTATCAATAATTCGAGAGATTATACAGATTCGCATATAAATATAGAGCCATATAAAATATCAATTTTAGAAATAACTAAAAATTCAAGTGGGATTTCCAGAAGAGAAATATTTAACATTGAAGATATAGAATGCCCTTGTAATTCCTGTATGACTGATATTAAGAATAAAGATAAAAATCAGACTGAGAAAGATAAGGATGATAAAGATGATAAAGATGATAAAGATGATGAAGATAAAGATGAAGATGATAAAGATGATGAAGATAATAAAGATAATGTCGGAATCTTGAAGAGATTTATGGTAAAATGCGAAAAAAAAATAATAAATTATTTTCCTATTTTACATGTGTATGATAATAATTATGATGAACTTATAATAGAACCATATAAAGTAAAAACGTGCTTAAATCCATTATGTGTGACATTAATATTCAAAAAATATGATGAATATTTGGACTACTTTTTATATGATATAACATCAATAAGAACGGGGGATATATATTTTAAATCATCAGATAATTTATCAAAAGCATGTGCCCATGCTTTTAATGGATTTTTTACCTCAAATTATGAATTTTGTTTACCTCGCCAAAGGTATTTTAAAGTTGATTATTCATTTGAATAAATGTTATTAAGTTTATGAAACCATAAATAGTATATTTTCTAAACTTAATTATAAACATCCATATAAATAATAAATAATAATCAATACCATTATCAATTGCTTTTCTTTTAAATAGTAAATAATGTTACTAGATGTTCAGAACCTTCATGTAAATAAAATATTTTACCGATAAAAATAGTTGGTAATATATTTTTCGCAAAAATATATCGCCCCGATTCTGAATATGTATTGATATATTCTGAATGTCTCGAGACATATATGTATTGATATGTTCTGAATATATGGTAAAGATGGTAACAAAAATAGCAACAATTATTATTTAATATATTTTATATTAAACGACTTATTTAATATAATTAATACAACTTATATTAAATACTAAATATAATGGTGAATGTATTATAAATATTTATGATATATTCAAGAGATAAAAGAAACCTGAAAATTTTATTTGCACCAAAGATCTGATCTCGAGAATATTTTTACCGATAAAAAATGGTACCGTAAAAATATATTTTGTATTGTAAAAAAAATCGTCTAAATATGATATAAATTTGAAATATTGGGCGCTAAAACTTTGTATTAGATTGGAACATATCTGGGATACAATGCAAATTTCAATTGTATTTATTATTGGAAGTGTTGTCACAGGTAAATATATTATAAAAAATTAAATATTTTTCAGTACAAAGATGTCTTTTATCTGAAAATAGATAAAAGAAGTGCATGTATCTCGTTTGAAAACTTATTTTTATTATTTTTATAATATCAACTAATTATACTAAATCCATTAAAGATAATCAACTAATTATACTAAATTCATTAAAGATAATTAATTGATATTAACTTTTAAATATAAAAATATCGTTTTCTTGAGTATAATATAAATAATATTACTCATATACAATAATAAATTAGCATCTGTAAACATTGTGTAGTTTAAATATAATTAGATAGAATATTTATCCATTAAAATATTCTATTCATCAAAATATTCTATTCATCAAAATATTATTTTGACTTACAATTATTTCAAATTAACTTTATTTTCCCCCCTCCATCTGATATTTTTTCATCTTAATTAAATTTCGATATAACGAGTCTTACCAGAAAATAATTAATAATTTGACATATGTTTTACTCTTGCTCCTCTTTTACCCACAAAAGAATTTGAGAATGGTGTTTCAACATATCCCTTTTCGTACAATTCAGTGTAATAAACATTATTTATATTTATAATATCCATATCTGTAAAATATATCTACCTGGGCAAAAAACTGTATTTCTTTGCATTTTTGAAAAAGCAAAAAGTATATCCGCTACTACAATCCGTATAGTTGTGCAATTTTATGAATAATTTTCTTAGTCAATCATCTTTTATATCTTTGAAATTCATCTTTATATGGTATATTTTTAATATTTTTATTTTCTGTTGAATAAACTGTATTATGTATTATGTATTATGTATTATGTAATTATATTATGTAATTATATTATGTATTATGTATTATGTATTATGTATTATGTATTATGTATTATGTATTATGTATTATGTATTATGTATTATGTATTATGTATTATGTATTATGTATTATGTATTATGTATTATGTATTATGGAATTATATTTTGTATGAATAGAAACGGTTATATTAAGATACTAGCTTCTAATATATAGATTATCGTCCATATATTAGGATAATTATAAAATTATTACTGAAATATTTGTATAATACTACCAAGTTTTAAATCAGAATGAGAATCAGAATGAGAATGAGAATGAAAATGAGAATGAGAATAATAAAGAGAACCAGAAAATTTACATCAAAAGATAAATCTCCAAAAATATATTTTTAGCGGTAAAAAATAGTATGGTAAAATATATTTTGTGTCATAAAATATATCGCCGAAATCCGAAATATGGCAAAAGACGTTAAGATTGTGATTAATATTTTATTTATAAGGTTATTTAATATAAATAATGCAAGTAATATTAAATAATGTGGGATATAAGTTACAGTAGTAAATGTATTATGACTATTTATATTATAAATAGTATATAATATAAATAGTCATAATATATATCACAGCAAAGGATGTCTTATATCTAAAAAATAGATATAAGAAGTACAGTTCTCCCGTTTGAAAACTTGTTTTTAAAAAAGAAAAAATCAATTTTCAATATTTTTACACACCCATTAATTATTCTAATATATTAAAGATAATTAAGATTTTTATCACAGCCAAGAATAAGAGATAAATTATTTCTTATATATCCAAGGATAAAATTAAAAAACAACACAGTTGAATTAATCGCGATCCGATGAGATAAATTATAATTGAAGAGATAAATTATAATTAGGAGATAAATTATAATTAGGAGATAAATTATAATTGAAGAGATAAATTATAATTAGGAGATAAATTATAATTAGAAGATAAATTATAATTGAAGAGATAAATTATAATTAGGAGATAAATTATAATTAGGAGATAAATCTTGTGTTGCTTTTAAGTATATAAAATAATATACTTGAAGACATAAATTGTATATTACTTTTAGAGGACACAAATAATATGGTTAAAGAGATAAATTGTGTATTATTTAAAGGATACAAATAATTTATGTATCGTAAGATCTTAAATAGTGTATATATTGATAATGCAATATTGCAATTTTAAGAGTAATAACATAATGTGTATGAAAGAGAACAATTAATTAAAATATTAGTCCGAATAATAAAACCTTAAATAGAGTAAATGTATTATAGTGTAAAAGATGGATATTGTAATATAATGAAAAATTGAATTATATATTTTTTGGAAGAGAAGTTTTCAAACGGGATACATGTACTTCTTTTACCTATTTTAAGGTAAAAGAACCTTTTTTAAATACATATATTAAAAACATAATATTCTTCAATATGTTTATTCAGATATGAGAGATTTCATGATATAAAAGTTATTGTTATTATTTACCCATAATTTAATTGTAAAATATGTATTCAAATTTTAATTAGTATATACTAATTAAAACATATACTGATAAATTTTGTTTCCTCAAATTTATCTACCCACAATCATAAATGAGATTGGAGACATAATAAAATTTAGTGTTTAAGATTTTAGTGTTATTACCTAATTAAATTGTTTATCAAATAACAAACAATTTATTTCTTCAACCATCCATTAATTTATTTTAATTGTTTTCTTACTAACTTGCATATTTTCTCTTTCAGCTTCTCACTTATTTTCTTGCAATACAATACACATTTTATCTCTTCAAGTATATTATTTGTATCTATAAAAGTAATACACATTTTATCTCTTCAAGTATATTATTTGTATCTATAAAAGTAATACACGTTTTATCTCTTCAAGTATATTATTTGTATCTATAAAAGTAATACACATTTTATCTCTTCAAGTATATTATTTGTATCTATAAAAGTAATACACATTTTATCTCTTCAAGTATATTATTTGTATCTATAAAAGTAATACACATTTTATCTCTTCGAATTAAAATTACTTAATCTATTCTAGTTTTTTAATTTATGTTCTTAAGGTGCAAGAAATAATTTATCTAATCCAGTTTCTTATTTTGGGTTGTGATAATATTTTTAAATGGTATAACTCTTAATTATCTTTGATATATTCTAGAATAATAAATGGATATTGTAAAAATATTCAAAATTGATTTTTTTCTTTTTAGAAAAGAAGTTTTCAAACGGGATACATGTACTTCTTATATCTATTTTTAGATATAAGACACATTTTACTCTAAAAAATATTATAATTATTTATAATATTTTTATTACAGTTTATACAAATCAATATCCATAGTATTTAATATAACTTTCATAAATTATATTAAATAATTTAGCTTATATACAAAATATTATGGCTTTTTTGTCTATAAAATATATCTTTGGTTGTAGCCCAGATTTCATCGATATTTTAACGATACAAAATATATTTTTACCGTGCGATTTTTCATCGATAAATATATTTTAGAGATTCATACTAAAAACCTAAAAAGACGTTAATTGCTAATTTAAAAACTATTAACGTTATTTTTCTGTTTTGATAAAAATTATTAACACTATTTTATATTTATGAGATTTTGGCGCTAATAAAATTTTTGCATCTCTTTCATGGAATTAACTAGTATCAGGGTTTCAAATATTAGCCATAATATTTTAAGATATATTTGACAATAAAAAAAGAAAACGGATGATTTAAAACAATAAATACGGAAATAAGAGATGAAATGATAATAACTTTTAATAAGGAAATAAAATTTATTAAGAAATAATAAGATAATAAAAAAATGTAGAGATAAACGATAAAAATAAGATAGAAGGAGAGACTAGAAATAATAAGATAATAAAAAATGTAGAGATAAACGATAAAAATAAGATAGAAGGACAGACTTGAAAAAAGAAAGAGAATATAGAATAATACAGATAAGAAGAAGAAAAGGGAGAAAAGAGAGCGAAAAAAAGAAAGGAAAGAGGAATAAAGAAGGTGGGATCGTAAAAGGAAAGTAGTAAAGAAGATAATACGGGATTAAAATATACTTAGTACTAATATTAATTTATAAAACAGTAAATTTAATACAATTAGGCGATATTTCTTAATAATATGGTTAATTTGAATCTATTCGAATTGTGATTTTTGTTTAATATTAAATTTTCTATTATGTAACGATAAAAATCTCTAATAAACTTTGAGGATACCAACATTTTTATAGCTTTAGCAAAATCTTTATATGTTATGCCATCTTGAGAATCTATTGTATATCTTCCATTATATTTATATTCTATACATCTATCTAATAAATCATATAAAGAATCAAATTATTTGTATTAGTATAATAAGGCTGATATTTATCAATATTACATGTATCACATAAATATCCCATTTTCAACCATAATTTGGGATTTGTCGAAATTTTACTTTCATATATCTATCACGCATCTAGTGCTGGTTTCTTCTCCATTTTTCAGATAATTTTCATGATCTATATCTATAATTTCTACATTAGTAATATTTCTTGGCAATATATACATATAAAAATAGTTTTATCCGAATTTAACAATATATTTTCTATATTTTCCAATGTTTCTAAATCTTTCTCATTAATATTATATTCGTAATCATCGTATTTTACGCTAAATATATGATTATTATTCCTGTATTTTTTATGGTTTCCATATAAAACATCTTTCATGTCATATATAATTTCTTCCAGTTTTGTTATCTTATCTCCATGAACCCGAATATAAGCAAATATATTTTCTCCTCAAATATCCTCATTATATTTTCTCCTCAAATATCCTTATTATATTTTCTCCTCAAATATCCTTATTATATTTTCTCAATGTATCTTAGTATTTATGTCTTCAAGTATCTTTATAGATCAGGTCCGTTTTGTAGTTTTCTCTTTGGATATCCTTATCGTTATGATTATTACTTCAAATGTCCTTTATGATATTTTTTCAACTATTCCTTCTGATATTCTTTATCTATTCTCATATGATAATTTAATTTCACAAAATTACCATATTAATTACCATATTAATTATCTTTTTAATGATAGATTATTTATTTCTTCAAATTTCTAATATTATGCAGATATGAATTATTTATTTCTTTCTTCAAATTTCTAATATTATGCAGATATGAACATCTGATTTTATTTTTTTATGATAACTTTCGTAAAGTATAACACTCTCTAACTTTATCGTATTCTGCAAACTTTATTATATCCTTAAACTTTATTATATCCTTAAACTTTATCGTATTCTGCAAACTTTATTATATCCTTAAACTTTATCGTATTCTGCAAACTTTATTATATCCTTAAACTTTATCGTATTCTGCAAACTTTATTATATCCTTAAACTTTATCGTATTCTGCAAACTTTATCGTATTGTATTCAGTAAATTTTATCGTATCCTTAAACTTTATCGTATTCTGTAAACTTTATCGTATTCTGTAAACTTTATCGTATTCTGTAAACTTTATTATATCCTTAAACTTTATCGTATTCTGTAAACTTTATCGTATTCTGTAAACTTTATCGTATTCTGTAAACTTTATTATATCCTTGAACTTTATCGTATTCTGTAAACTTTATCGTATTCTGTAAACTTTATCGTATTCTGTAAACTTTATCGTATTCTGCAAACTTTATTATATCCTTAAACTTTATCGTATTTTGTAAACTTTATCGTATTCTGTAAACTTTATCGTATTGTATTCAGTAAATTTTATCGTACATCAGTTTATACAAAAGTATCTAAAATTATTTTAAAAAGAGTCAGACAATTTTTAATGTAAATAAAAACGTTTAAGATTATTTTATGTTTAACGTTTTTAATATAAAGTTTTTGTTGTAAGATTAATCTAAATAATTTGTTTTAATTTAAACTGTACCCAACCAGTTATCTTAATTTTCCATAAATATGTGCCAATAGTAATGTTATATACAATAAAGAGATCATATTATAACTACTAAGAACAACAATACTATTATCAATATAGAAACAATTATATTAAATTATTGGATTGATATTAATACTTTATGATACAATATGTCGATCTAATATGTTGATCTAATATTAAATCAAATTGTAGAATTAGTTTAGTATCTAATATTAAATCAAATTGTAGAATTAGTTTAGTATTTAATATGTAATTATATTAATATCAATAAAATTGGGAAATAATCTTGAAATATTCAAATCATTTAGCATGTAATTGAGATTTAAAAAATGGTCAATTATATGTTCATCATTTAAAAAATCACGAAGATATAAAATAGAAACACGGGAATTATACAATATTTCTATATTATTATTTATATTTGAAACAAAGCCATTCTCATAATAAGATAATTTGTCTTTAATAAATTCTAAACCAATAAATTCTATATATTTGGTTTTGTAATAAATAATTGTATATTGGTATCAATAAAATAATTAAAATATTTATAATATAATATCCCTATAAAATGCCTAACTCGGAAAATGTTATATTTTTAGCCAAAATGATGAATATAGATTTGGATTGTATTCATACTAAAGATTCAAATAATATTGATGTAATTGATTCAAATAATATTGATGTAATTGATTCAAATAATATTGATGTAATTGATTCAAATAATATTGATGTAATTGATTCAAATAATATTGATAAAATTAAAGATAAAATACTCGATCATTTGTTAATTAATATCAAATATTTTCCTAACAGTAAGTATTATATAACTAATTTATCAGATGTTGCATTATTATATAATACGTGTGATTTGGAACTCTTATCGGATGATTTAATTATAAATATACAATCATATATGTGTACATATGGAAGTTTAAAAATATCAGAAACAAATAAAAGAATAAATAAATTATTAAATACAAACTATATATGGGATTATTTAATAAGAAGAGATTTTATATTATTTAAATACCAATTAGAAGAATTATATAATGAATTTTCAGATTATAAATCACTATATAAACATCTATACGAAAAAAATAAAATTATTACATATCTCTTACATAAATATTCAGGATGTCCAATTACTTCTACATCATTGGATATGGTTCATAAATATATTGGATATAAACCTAAATTATTGGATATTATTTTTGATATTCATAATGACTATAACGGAATAAATTTAGTTGTTTCTCCATATGATATTATATTAGTTTTCGAATTTTTAAAAACCGTATTAGATTCATATTCTTATCTAGAATCTTTACTTGAAATTGATAAAAATACTTACTTAAACTATTTGTCATCTGATAATATTGATGACTATAAATATTTCAAGAAAATGCAAAAAGGTAGGGAAGATGATATCCGTTCTTTTAAACGCCTAATTAATAACTTTGTACCATTCACTCCAGATAATTTTGATCTTTTACTCGAGTTATTTGGTGAAAATTCATATGATATACAAGATATTATGAGTAGTTATTTATCCTCCGGCTGTATAATTTATTTTTATGTATGCAATCATAATAAAGATAATATTGTTACTTCTTCTATTCACAGTGTCAATTTTGATAAAATTGATGTTCTCTGTCAATGCTTTTCTTACCTTGATCAGATATTAAGGGGTGATAATATTTGTAAAACTATTGACCCTATTATCATAAATATTTATAATACTTACAGGGACGATTTTTATCTCTTCCATAATAATCTAATTTCAAATTTCACTCTGGATATTTTATAACATATTTTAGCTACACTGATTATATCAAAACACATTAAATAAAACCCCTTTACAACAATCATCGCAACCATGACATCACAAATACAAGCAATTATAATAACAATGCAAGTAATCATAATAACAATACAAGCAATTATAATAACAATACAAGTAATTATAATAACAATACAAGTAATTATAATAACAATACAAGTAATTATAATAACAATATAATTACTTATAATAACAATATAATTACTTATAAGATAAGATATGGATATATGTTTGATTTTATAAAATAAACTTTGTAAAATCAATATAATAAATATGGGGCGAATTATATTTTTTTCCATATCTGCCAAGTATCAAAATTATGTACTAGTTTTGCATAATTATTGAGAAGATGCAGAGATTTAACTACACTAGGTAAATTTGTTGCATTCATAATAATAAATCCATTGGAAGAAACGAGATGGATATAAGAAGAAATATCAGTGTTGACAGAAGAAGTATCATGATTACCATCTATATGAAGTAAATTTATAGAAGAGACAAAAGAAGAAGATAGTGAAGAAGGAAGACGAATCAAACGATAATTGAAAAAACCAGATGAAGATAATAAATTGATAAGATTTATATAAATAGATTCAAGATCACATGTTTCAATAAAACGGTTAAATATATCTTTAATATCATTTGGTAAATCTTTTTGTTGCATGCTGGAATTATTATAAGGATCTATACCATATACGTAACCATTTATATAGCTTGTGGCAATTATCATAGGAATTAGACTACGACCACGATACACACCTATATCTACACAAGTAGTCAGTTTATGTTTTATAATAAGATTTATAATCAAATGAGCTTTATTGAGAGAACAACCACCTACTATGTCAGTAGGAATTGTACCTAATAAAATAGAAGAATATTTCCATGCTAGACTTAGTTTAATTATCTGAGAAATAGGAAATATTTGATTATCAGTTGAGAAAAAATCGCGAGATTTTTTAATAATATTCTGTGCCATAGATAAACGTAATTTTGGATCATTATGCAGAGTAATTAAAGATTTTACAACATAATCAAGATTAAATGTATTCATTATAAATGAATTAGTATTATTAAATCCAAAATTTATATTAGTATTATATAAATCACACATAATTGGTATACATCCACATACCATAGCTTCACTACCGAGTGGAAATCCGTCAGATGGACCTAAACCAGATCTCTTTTTATTTGGAGAAATTATGACATCGATTTCAGATTGATAAAAATAACTCAAATCGCTAGGATTCATTACTTTATGACATATTATTTTTTCTGATAGTCTTGATGGTATATTTGAATATATACCAATAGCATGAAATACTATATTATACATCTCTGTACAATTTTTAAAGTGTTCTATTACACTTAAGTAATTATCGAATCCTTTTGTACTATCATTACTCATTGATGAAAAACATACATGCAATTCTTTTCTTCTACTTTTAAGCAATAATAGATTATCATCAAATATTTCTTCATGGCCTATTACAGGAACTCCATATACTTTATGTACTTTATTATTATCCAAATATTTAACCGCTTCATTAAATATAAAATCTTGTGTAACTATTACTTCTGCATTTGTTTCTTTTAATTTTGAATATATATATTTCTGTGATTCTGGATTATTTGTATATCCTCCTCCTGGATATATTTTGCATATATTTATCCAATTATTTTTACTTATATTTGTTAATAACTGAAAATAACTAGTCGCAAATATTCCATAAAATACATCATACTCTTTCATTGATGGTATATTCTTACTTTTAGTTAACATGAAATCTCCGCCAAATAAATTATTAAAATTTTTTCCATCTATATTCTTATTAAATTTATTTAATATATTAAATTTTGGATTAAATATCAGTATATTATAGTCATCTAAATATCTAAATATCTTATAATATTTTTCAAATACTTCTTCTACTGTTTCTCCTATACTTATTACAAATACATCATAAAATGACTCAACATAAAAATCACATTCATACTCATCATTATCCATAAAATAATTTATTTCATTTACTCTCCATTTCCCATACACTATTGGAAATAAAAATTCCGTTATCAATATTCTTATTTTTTTTATCTCTGTCATTCTCTTTCCTTTTATCTCTCTCCCTTCTTTCTTTCCTTTCATTATCCAATGTTCTATACTTTTCTCTTCTCCCCTCACTCCTTCCTTCTTTATTTCCTCGTTTTTCTCTATATAATCTCTCCAATCCATATTTCCATATCTTTTCTCATGAATTCCATGTTTCTTCCAATGTTCTTCCGCTTTTTCTTTTGTATCTATTCCTGCTACTTCTAAATCCTTATAATAATTTATGTAAAATTTCCAATTAAATCTTTCTCCCATTTTATTATTTCTTCCATTTTTAATTTTTCTTTTTCCTTTTCTCTTTCTTAATATACTATCAATTATTCTATTATATCTATTAACACATTCTTCACTTTATAATCTCTACATTTACTTTCTATAACTTTTTTTGTTATCTATTTTCTTATATCTATTAACACATTCTTCACTTTATAATCTCTACATTTACTTTCTATAACTTTTTTTGCTATCTATTTTCTTTATATTATACTTATTATCATGCTTATTATCATGCTTATTAGTCTTTTTTTGTCCTAAAATATTAATCATATCTTTATCTATTTTATTTTTAACTATTAAAATAGCTTTTATATCTTTTCTATTTTATCGCTCCTATGTCACTCACTTTTTTACCTAGTTCTTTTTCTACTTTTAGTACCGTGTATAAAAATACAATATCTATTACTATTTTATATAATTACTTATATAATTACTTATATAACTGAACAATTTTTATTATTCTATAACCAAAAGAATTATATTATTCTATATTTTTTACCATCGTAACTGATATTAAAAATGCTATAACGGACATAATTTTATAATTCTATATAAATATATAAATATATTTATATTATCATGTTATTACAGTATTATAAATGGATGAAATATATTTATTAAAAAATGAATTTTATCTTTTTTGGTGCGTTTTTATAAAGGGGGACAAAATGTTCTTCCTTTACCTAAAATAGGTAAAGGAAGATTTTACTCTAATTTATAAATTAGAATGTTAATTCCAAATAAAAACTAATTTGATATAATACTAACTATAAAAATAATAATACCAATTTTACACAAATAAAGTAAAATTTACCACGCTCTGTACTTAAGATTTATTTCATTTTTACCAAAAATATTTATCGTTAAAATTCGAGAAATATTTTTATAATAAAATATAACTAATATTCTTCAAATATGATTTGGTGTTATAAACGTTTATAACAATAACTTATTATTCAGTATATTATAACTTTAGATAACATATAGTCAAACTATAACTACATCATAAAAATACTCGATAATTTTATTAAGCTAGAAAATGGCTAAAAGAAATAAAAAAATCAATTTTGTTTATATTATTCAAACAAAGATAACTTAAATAGCTATCTTATTTACCAGTTTTATTCAAACCTATATTTAAACATGTAAATATTATAGTCTATTAGTAAAGTAGGCAGGATCACTAACTTTTTGTTTGTGTGCGATAAAATTTGGATCGTCAATACCACAATAATAATCATCGGCGCGTGATATTAATAAGTAGTCTTCATGGTCTGGGAAAAGATTACTAATAAAATTATGAGAACAATAAACCTTTCCTATATGGGTATCTTTATAATAGAATTTTGAATATTGCATCACAAAAACGTCACTATTATTATCCATAATAATACCGGGTACAGATGATAATGTCCATTTTTCTTCATCTTTTAACATTGAAACAGTATTAATATTAGAAATACCTAACCATTCTATTTTTACCAATCTTGATACTAATAATTCGTGCAATTTGGAATCTGTAACAAATGTTCGTTCTATGATTATTTTATCGGGTTGATAACAATCTGTAAAATCATAATCTTGTAAATTCTTAACAATCAAACTATTTTTAGTAAATAGAATTTGTGGATTTCTATAACCGTATTTCTCTTCTTCATGTACTATTTTAACCACTAAATTTACCATATCCAACAAGAATTTTCTATTTTCTTGTTTCGTTCTCCATTTATACCATGTTTTATAATATTTTTTTATACTATTCGAAAATAATTGTTTGTATTCAACTACAGTTGGGTATTGAGTTAAAATTAAACATAGTTTCCAGGGATTATTATTCTCTTCAACTTGACTCAAATAGTCTAAAAATTCGCATATTTCTTTCATTTTCCCTTCTACTATCAATACTTTGTTATCATCAATATATTTTTTTGTTGCTGTATCAATATTCATTATCTATATACTAACAATTTTTTATTATTTTTTTTTTATTATATTTTCAACACCATTTAATTCTTTATACGTTTCCTATCTATTTATTTTTGAATTATTTATCATATCTAAATATTATGTTACTAAATATTATCTTATTAAATATTATCCTATATAATATTTTTTACAAAATATAGATTTATACTTAATATCTGATATACAAGTCTTGTATATTAAAGCATTGAAACTGTGTTATTTACATAATAATTTGTAACAGTATATATGTGAAAAAATTTACTACGATTTAAATAGCTATAAATATAATAACATATAACTACAGTCAAATTATTATACTAAGTAAAAATGTTATTTGTCATTAGGTATTTGAACACTATTTATAATAGTACTATTGTTATAAATACTATTGTTATAAATACTTTACTTAGAATTTTGAATTTTTGAGTGGAAGTTTTTTATTCTACTTTGGGAAATTATTAAATATACCATAAAATGTATATAGATTTATATTATAACATTTCGATACCATTTGAAGCTGTAAATTACTATTTATTTTAAATTTTGAGAACTAATAACAAAAAAGGAAATTATTAATTATTTAAGTAAATATAACTTACTAAATAATTTAAGCTGAGCCGATCATATTATTAAATTTTATCAAACAAGTATAGTACGGTGCAAATAAAATTATCTTGGATCTGAATACAAATAAATTTATATTTCAAACAATAACATAGTAACTCGCTAAGTATATATTATGATTTAAATCAAGATCTAGATAAATGTTTTAATATAAAAGATACAAATACAAAAAACACAAATACAAAAAAACACAAATACAAAAAAGATAAAGGAAAAATAAGTAAAATATTAAGATTTAAGAAATTTTCGATAAGTATATCTTATGATTCTGCATTTGGTAAAATTTATAATTTGCTTAACGATAAAATACTTAAATATTTAAGTTGATCTATATATCAAATTCCAATTTCAAGTAAAATTTGGCCTAATTGTGAAACAAGAATTATTAGATTTACAAATTAAGTAGAAAAGAAAATACAGTTCTCGACGAATTAAACATATTTTAAAAATATTAAAAATAAAATACAAAACATGACTTGAATATTTAGTAAATAAAATATTCAAGTTGATTTATTAATATTTAAGTTGATTTATTAATATTCAAGTTGATTTATTGGTATCAACTTGATTTTTATATAAAAATATTAAATTAAGCAATTCTTTTTTTGACATCATCCCCATTTTTACTCTAAAATTTAATTTAGACTCAAAATCTAGAAAATTGTCCAAAATTTTATCATATAGTAAGTTATATAATTGGGTAAAATTTTGCTCGTAATTGTGGTTTTCATCTGTAGTATAACCATAATAAGATAATATATCTATAATAATATTATCTTGGCTATTTTCAGATAAAAATCTCAACTTATTTTTACAGTTTAATCTATGTTTTTTACATTCATTGTAAATTAATGAAGCAAAATTACACCCGGTACATATGGTTATCTTTTTTTCTACAGGGAGTTCCATATGAAAGATATATTCAGATGGGTCCGAAATATTACCATAAGGAACTTTATATTTTTCATAAAATGTATTATGTGTTTCTAGTATTATTTTTCTATTTTCTTGTGATTTAATATAATAAAAGAAAATATTGTCCACCAAAATATCTTTTTTTAGAAATATTAATTTATTTTTTAAAATACAATCCCTGTCATTTATTATTTCGCTATTATGCAAATGTAAATATAATAATGGACAATTTAACACGAAAACATATTTCACATTTTCACACTTGAGCAACATTTTTTCTATAATTATTATGGAATCTTGAGTAATATAACTGCCATATAAATTGATAATAAAATTTTCTGTTTCATTAAGTTCTACTATATTAACTATCCTTATCAAAACTTCTAAAAATTGTTTATCATCAAGACGCTTTTCTGGTCCTTGAATTCCCAGATCTATTATTGTCATTTTAAATAATAAAAATAATCTATTATTCTCATTTTTTAATATCTTATTATAATAAGATATTAAAAAATGAATTAATACCCATATATAGCACAAGTTACAGTAACAAAATCATTTTACATAAATATGAAATAGATAATTTAAATCTATTTTAAATTATCTATTTCATATTTAAATTACAATATAAATCAATTACCATTAATATTTTTCAAATTTAATGTTACCCATTCTAATAATTCCTATACAATGTAGTTAATAATATTTATAATATAAATTTCATAATCTTTAGAGAAATAAAAATGATATTACATCATAAACACAAGACGTCACAAAATTACGCTTTATACAAAAATATTACAGAAATTATATTATATAATTTATACAATGTAATAAATATTTATTACATTTATCTAAGTTTAATTATATTTCTCAGATATAATTTCCAGTATTGATTTTTATTGATTCATCAACCCTATTGTATTGATTTACTATATTATTTATTTATACAGAATAATATGAACCAACAAATGATTAACTTAAATAGTTATCTTAAAACTTTTTAAATAATTTTTGCTACAAACAAACTAATAACATGATTTTATGTTTTTGAATAATAACCAAACAAATTAAAACAAAAAATTATGTAAACCAAATATTGTTGTTTTAATTTAATAACTCGTTTATTTATATAACAAATATTTTAATATTTTCCTTTTTGATGTAATATTTTGATAAGAATAGTTTAATAATGTAATAATGTAATAATCTAATAGTGTAATAATCTAATAGTGTAATAATCTAATAATCTAATAGTGTAATAATGTAACAATATATATATACGAATAGTGTAATAATGTAACAATATATATGCGAATAGTATAATAATCTAATAGTGTAATAATGTAACAATATAGTATGCGAATAGTGTAATAGTGTAATAGTGTAATATTATATTATATGAATAATATATTACTATAAAATTGAATTAATCATAAGATTCAATCAATAAATAAATGGAATTAAAATTTGAAAAATCTATTTGTACTGGTAATTATATTCGTTATGAATGTTTTACAAAAATTACACAATTGATCAGTAATAATTTTGTTCCATATATGTGTGGTTATATAGTATTAGAAAAATATGATGATAGATGGAATTTAGAATTAATGCATGTCACAATACAAAGAAAAGGAATTGGAAAAAAGTTTCTTACATATGTTTTAGAAAACGAAAATCTTATTGCAAATAATGTTACAGTCTGTCCAATAACAAGTATTTCAAGAAAGTTTTTTGCTGGCATGGGATTGTTAATATCTATTTAATTGTTTAAGTTATAAATTATTTGCATTATCTAATATTTATTATACACATTTGCTATCAGTTATATACTTTTATTATTCTAGTTTAAAAATATCCAGTGAAATATAATACTGTTTTTGGATTAAAAAGATTTTAGTTATTTATAAATAACTAAAATAAAGGATACAATAACAGTAAAAATGTATAACTTACTAAGTTAATTATATATATTTATTTTATTAAAATTATTAATGTTGAGAAATTTATACTATTTGTCTGAATATAAAATAGATATTATAAAATATTATAAAATAGATATTATAAAATATTATAAAATATCCATTTTATAAAATGATGCAAAATGATATAAAAAGACAAATAGATGAATATTATGAATATTTGGAAAATTTAGATATGAATCATTTAATTGAAGAATTTGAGGAACAGTATGGAAATATAGGTAATATAGGGGATAGAAATGAGTTAATAAAATTATTGATAGAGAAAGAAGAAAGAGATGTGATGTCACAGAGAGAAGACTTAATGAGAAAAATAAATAGACAGTTATCGAGAGATGTAAATTATTCTACTGATACAATTATAACTCTAGATGAATTACTTGAAGATATAGCACCAACAAAAAAATGTAAAGGTGAATCACTATTTATGGCAAGATGGATTATGTATCTTCTTTATAATACAAAAAATCACAATCTATGTATACCAAATACTGCAATTGTTAATAAAAATAAAAAATTGTATAATGGAACAAGAGCATCAATTATAATTTTTTATAATGATGTGGCAAAAAGTATATATCCAAAAAATATAGATGAAATTATTACAACATGTCAAAAAAGATATCTAGTTTTCTTTCTTGCTATTGTTAATATTTCTGGAAATATTGGTCATAGTAATCTTATTATTATTGATAAATATCTAAAAACTTTAGAAAGATTTGAACCCAATGGACAGGTGTCCTTTTATAATCAGGATTTTATAGATTCATTTATATATAACAAAATTATATCTCAAATTCCTGATTATTCATATATAAAACCTCTAGATTTTTGTCCTATTATTGGTCCTCAACGTAAACAACAAAATAATATTTTTTGTCCTTTTGATAATTATGGTTTTTGCATCACTTGGATCCTTTATTATCTACATTTACGTTTAATTAATCCTTCCATTCCTCCTTCTATGATAATAGATCATATTCTTTCATATTCTCCTCCTGAATTATTGTCTATCATTCGCAGATACCAAAATTTGATTGATTTCATCATTCCAGATCCAGATTCTTCTGATATTGTTGATTTCGATAACTCTTTGCCTTTTGATTCTCTTCATTTTTAGTCATACAATTGTTTTGTATTCTCTTATCTCTATTCTCTCATCTATATTATTTTCCATCATCTATATTATACATTTTCTCATATTTCATGTTATACTTATATTTTATTCTTTAACTTTTCAATTAGTCAAAATAATATTGAGTTTATTACCTAATAAGTTAAATTAAAATATATATAATTATTATATTTACATTCTTAATGTAACTGTCTATAATCTTATAGAAAATTTATTATTTGATATTAATTTGTATAAAATTATTAATATTAACAACATTTATTCTAATATAATATGTATCAAATTCAGATCTATTGAGTGATATTATAATACTGATTTATTACATCCATAATATTATAAAAATTTATTACAATAAAAATGATCAAAATAAAAAGATGTGGTAATGATATAACGGTTTTTAATTTATTGATATCAGCCAAAGTTATTTTATTAGAATCATTAGCTAGTTCATTTGGTTATAAAAGATATATTATTCATTGTCCTATTAAATTATTTAAAGAATATATCCTAAATTGATGGAATCCCTATTATCAAAATAACAATATGAATTAATTGGTAATATTATTACTTTCCATAAAATATGATACATAATACTGAAAAATATCTCGACAGTATAATTTTTTACACCGATAATCAATTTAGGTATTAATAATTATATAGATTTAATTTCTGGATCTATATAATTAACTTGCTTATAATTCTAATATATTCAGTTAAAGACTTATAAATCATATAAATATCTAGCTCATATAGAAGTAATAATATTACTTCTATATTATATAACTAATTTCTATCTATTATATCTCTGTTTGTTGCCCCTTATTTTTAATAAAATTCCTCATATATCCTAAGTATATTCTGAGTATATTATTACCTAATTACATAAAGATTATTCACCATATTATGTTTTATAATATCAAATTATTTATTCTATAATATTAAATTACTTATAAATATATTTATGGAACTTAATATAAACATAAAATAATTATAGACTATGATGCCAATATATTTATATTGTATTATTAAACAGTTTTTTGATATATTATTATAATGTTTAAATGATTATAGATTTTATTTAATTAAATTTAGTAAACAAATTTGATACAGCTTGTTATTTCATAAAATAATATCTTAAATTAACCGATGATAATTATCATTAGTTAATTTAAGATATTATTTTTAATAAGTATATAATAATATTATAAGCTTGGTTATTTGAAAATTTAATAGCATAAAATTTATAATTAAATTTGTAATTATAATTTTATATAAAGCTTAAATAAAATTATAATGTCTTCATCCATTATATCAACTGATAACCAAATCGATAACCAAACCGATAACCAAAATAGTTCACAAAAAAATATATTTAAGATGATAAAAATCCATCATGACGATTACTATGGATGGGAAATGTTCAATTTTAAACTTGATGGTAAGAAGTTACAAACTGAAGGTAGTTTTGGTGGATGTCCAGAAGATAATTCAAGAGGAAGAGATTATTATTGGGTTGAAGAATTGCTTAAAGAGGTAATGAAACGGGTCGGTTATGAATTTGTTTTTGAAGATGAATCAAAATAACCTTTATTTGAATTACTAATTATATTAAGATTTAATATAATTTCCTTATATCTTTTACACCCTTTTTGAATTAAAATATAATTGAATCGTCTCAAACAAGATTTTCACGAACGCATCTTCTTCAAGGTTTCAAAGAAACCGAGCTAGGTTTTCGTAGAAAACCATGAACTTCTACTTAAAACTTGCTAAGCTCTTAAATAAAATTTTGTGTATACGACATTATAAAATTTTATTATAAGTTTAAGGAAGTCGATAAATTAAAGTATATTTAATACGAGTAATCGTGTATTACTGGTATTACTTGGAGATAAAAAGGATTAGCTAATATTCTTGTTAGCAATAAAGTAAAAATAAATTATTTAGGTTTAAGAATAAGTATTTTACTGTAAAATACTTATTCTTAGTAATTATATTAAAAATTTCAAGTACCATATTTTTAATGTACTAGTTTTAAAATAGAATTCTAATTATATTTTAATATTAAAATGAATTTACTTTTATCAAATTTTCCTTCATCTTCTCTTCTCAAATCTCGATATAATAACGGATCCGTTCTTCAAATGAACTATGATGATGCTAAAATTTATCTATTTTATCTAATTAAAAATGCTATAAAAAATACATATATGGATCCCAGTACTTTTTGTTTATATATGGATATTAAGGACAATTTTCACTTAAATCGTTATAAACGGCTCAAAAAATCATCCCATAAAAAAATCGATGATTTGAACAGATCTTCCAATAAAAAATTTCATGAATTTAATAAAGGACTACTTAATAAGGATAGATTTATTGTTTTCAATTATATTTTTTCCAAACACCTTACTGAATTAACTATAATTAATTTAACTGGATTTATTTCAACTGATCAAGACTTCCAATACAATCATATATTTCAAGATCAAAATATAGACAATCTTGTATTGTTAGATTCTAAATGTATTGATTTAAATCTTTTATATGATTATAATCGCTATTATTACAAAAATAACGTTGCCAATAATAACTATGCAATCGATAATATTACTGATGAACACAATCATGCAATCGATGATATTACTGATGAATACGATTATGCAAACGATGATATTACTGATGAATACGATTATGCAAACGATGATATTACTGATGAGTATAATTATGCAAACGATGATATTACTGAAGAATATAATCATGTAAACGATGATATTACTGAAGAATATCATTATGTAAACGATGATATTACTGAAGAATATCATTATGTAAACGATGATACTGATGAATATGACTATAGCAACAATAATATTACTGACGAATATTATATAAATAATGAAAACATTGACTACAGAAGCATTGATAAGTATTTTTGGAATAAATATAATGGCATATATACTATAAATAATGAGGACGGTATTACTTATAAAGATTTGTCGAAAGCTGTAATATTTGCTAAAGCAACCAAATTTGATGTATGGTTAGAATCACTTGAAAGTGTAGAAAATATCAAATTGGAAAAAATTAATAATGGATATAAATTAACAGTATATTTGAAATTTTATAGGTATATTTAAAAATAAAATATGATACATGTATCATATTTTTAAATATAACTGTTATACAATATTGAAACACTTATATAATTCTATATAAGTATTTGCATAATACGATTACTCATATTACATTGACTTTAATTTATCGACTTCCTTAAACTTATAATAAAATTTTATAATGTCGTACACAAAATTTTATTTAAGGGCTTAGTAAGTTTTGAGAAGAAGTTAAGAAGATACGTTGGCGAAAATCTTATTTGGGACTGTACAATTATATTTTTATTCATTATTATAGGAAAGAATATAAGAAAATATTTAGGATTTTATCCGCAATCTAAATATTATAGAAATTTATAATCAAAAGTAAAGATTACATGAAGAATAAACTATCTGATACTTAAATTAAAAGAGAACAAAAACATTACCATGTTCAGCAGTTATTTTAGTTGAAATATTTAGTAGTTATAATAATATGCTATTATATAAGAGTTATTTGTAATTTTAATAGTTTTTATAAATATTAAAATTGTGATTTATGAATAATTGCTTTATCTGGATATTTTAGAACATATTATATGATTTGTGATATATTTATAAGTTATATTTTAATAAAAATTTATTAGATATAACCTTAAAAGAAATTCTTGCAAAAGGATCTTCAGTCTTAACAACTATTCCTTCACAAATATCACCAGAGTCATAAGTTTGAGCATCAGACAATTCCAATAAAGCGGCAACAGATAAAAAATCATCTTTAATAATATCGAAATAAATAACATCAACAGTTTTAAGATTGAGTTGTTTAGTTATATTAATAACATCTTGCCATAATAAATATTTGCTTGAATCAATATCGTAAATATTAAAAACGAATAGATCGCATTCTTTCAATTTCAATCTATTACCGTTAATCTTAGGACCACAAATTTCGGATTGAATGGCAATATTTCTGCCTAAATTTCTCATTTTTGTTTCAAGATCATATTTTTTCACCATTTCAAAGAAATGTATTACGGAATTATCACAATCTATAAGTGAATTGTTTCGGCTACAAATTAAAAATTTATTGTCATGTGAAGTATAGGTACAAGTGAAAGAAGTGCCATCATATTTCTTTGTAATAACAACTTTTTTGTTTCTCAGTTGTTCTAATTTTGAAGGTATATTTTGGACTCTTTCTTCGTCGGTTTTAGGGACGAATAGGGGAAAGGGTAATCTTCCTTCATTTATTTTATAAACAGAATGCTCTGCTGGATGAACATATTTTGTTACGTTCATTAATTCAGTTAGATCATCACCTTCTTTTAAATCGGTAAACCCTGCAAAATCATGTTCCTTTAACCATTCTAATGGAGCCAATAAGCCTTGACTTACTACACCCCTCATTTTTTTTGTTTTTAATGGTTTGTTTTGCAAAAATTTAGAGTATTGTTTTGTAGAATCCAATAATGAGTCTATAGTAAAGTAAATTCCTAGATCATTTACCTTAAAATCATTTTTTTTAACAACTACATTCCATCCCAATACTGTTGCTAATTCTATCATATCTGCTTTTTGAATTGGAACTATATTTGTAATTCTAACAACTAATGCCAAAGTTCTTTTGGTATCACAATTCATTTTCTTTATTTATATAAATAAGTATTATAAATATAATCAACTTTTCATGGTAAATTTATTCATATATTCACTCAAATTTGATTTATATATTTATTTGTAAACTGGTTACATAAATTTTATTGATATACAAAAATAAAAATGCTAATCTATATTTTGTTCATATACTAGTTTTCTTAATAGATATTTATGAACCTATATAAATATCTATATAAACAAAAGACTAGATAATAAGATAATAAATTTATATTAAAACTCATTTATCAAATTATATTGATGATTATAGCTTTTGTTATTAATCTTTTTTATTCTATTACGAACCACTCAGAATTATTTATTCTATATTTATCAAAATATTTATGCAAATATATTTTTTCTTCAGTATAATTTTTATATTCTTCATAGTATAAAACATTTGGATTACATAGCGCTCTTATGTATTGTTTTCTTAATTTATGCAATGATTTTGTTGTATAACCAATTTTATAATGATCGGGTTTACAAATTTCTGATGCCAGTACATATACAAATCCTGTAATGTACAAATTATATTAGTGTTACGTATTTTTAAAACTAGATTTGTTTATAATACAACTATTGAAATGTTATATTATACCCTATTTCTTTATCAATCCCATAAATTAGATTTATATTTACAACAAATCCAGTTTATATTATTATTATCTGTTAATTATCCAATATATTGTACAAAGCAACATTCTCCAAAACTCACAGACAATTTATTTCTTTATATATTTAATTGTATTTCTTCTACTATCTTAATTTTATTCTTCTACTAATTGATAATTTATTCTTTCAATTGCAGATTTTTATTTATCCATCTTTCTTCTAATCTGAAATTTATTTTTAGTTACAAATACTTTATTCATTATTCCAAATAAATTTAGAATTTATTCATTCGAATACCTTATTTTATGATTCTGATTTTTAAGAATATACATTATATTATTTATATCTTACTTTTTACTGAATTATATATTATAATAATTATATGATTATTGTAGTGAGCAATTAATAATCACACAGATCCTTTTAGAATTACAGTATTTGAATAGAAACATAAATTTTATTCAAATTATGCAATACAGCAACATTGCAAATTATTCTTATAAATTTTATTTGATATTATTTTTATATTCAACAAATAAATCGAATAAGTCTTGTTTAGAAATTAATCCTGAATTAATCCTGCATTGTAATTTAGTATTTACGTCAAAGTAATTATCAAGTAATTTATCATAAAGTAGGTTATAAATTTTATTAAATTTATCATTATACTCACACATTTTATTTATATTTAATCTATTTGATTCTATGATTTTATTCATATTTAATATATTTTCTTTATCTTTTCTTTTATATTCATATATACCAATATCAGATTCTGAATCATAATAATTCTCGCTATTGTCTGAATCACAATATACTTGTTTAATATTATAAATATTTTTGGTGTCGCATAAATTACTATGATTAAACATTTCAGTTTTTAATAAACTAGCTAAATTACACATAGAACATCCGTAAATATTTTTATCTAGTAAGTTTTTTTGATAAATAAAACAATCCTCTGCATTGGATTCTTGATAATTAGAGAATTCTGTCAATCCGCTGTACTTCATATAAAAATTTATGTGTGTTTTTACTATCAATTTTTTATTGATATCAGATTTAATTAAATCCGTCCAAGCGCCTCCTCTTACTAATCCTTTTTCTATCCAGATTAATTTTTTAAGAAAATTAATATCGAGTCTTTCTATAAAATCAAAAATAGTATGATAGGAAATGGGACATTCCACAATACAAACATATTCAACATTTTTATTTTTCAGCAACAATTCTTCAATAATTAACTCTGATTTACTTGTGATTTTATTGTGCGATAGATTAATGATATACTTATCATTCTTATTTTCATCCATAATATTAATCACGTTTATCACCATATCCGATAATTTTTCATCTTTCAATTTCTCTTTCTTTATTTGTATTATTTTCATAATATATAGATATTTATTTATACATATAAATATCTATCTCTAATCATTTTTTATACTCTTCTTTACGCTCTTTTATATACCTAAACGATCTACTTGTACACTCCGTTAAATTATTGACTATTCTCCTATATCTTTTTCATTCTTTCAAACATTTCTCTCTCGCCGTTTGTCTTACTTCTTGCTCAAAATTGAACTTACACGCAGCTCCAGAACGCAGCTCGTATTTGCATTTTTTTAACCTTTTGTGATACATTCTATCTCCAAATTCTATATATGAGTCATATCCACACGTGCATCTCAATTTTACTACTTGGTAACAGCTATCACAAAATATCGTTTCTCCATTATCAGTAGATTTTCCTAACAATTCTTCATTATTACATTTACATGCTTTATTCTTACAATATAGCATATAACCACCTCCCTGAATTTCCGGACGTTTCAAATTTTTCAATTTTGACTCATACTCTGTTAAAATTACCAGTGCTCCTTTACGCTTATTCTCTGTAACGGAAGAATTTCTGCTGAATCCTCCAATGATACTGTTTAAAAACATACTGCTTATTTTTCATTTGACATTTTTTATTTTTTCTTTTTTCTTTTTTGGGCATATAATACTTATATGCTTTTTTATCGTATCGTTCTAAAGTTACTTAATACTCAATAAATTATATAATTTATCAAGTCACATATTTAAACGACATGTTGAACATCAATTATTGTATAATCTTCAAATTAAATTGAGTATTACTTCTGAAATCAACACATTTTATTCAAGAATGCCATTTGTTACTTAACAATTTATTATGTCTGTGATATTTTTATGTAACTTTTTGATCTAAATATTATCTACGTAAAAATATAATTATCCAACTTTATTAATATCTTACTTGCGTAATGTAGTGTTTCCAACTATCAAGATAGTGTCTGTTCATCAAGATAATTTTTTACGCTTTATATTGTTTTCAGTTATATGTCGTTTTTATAAATTCAGTAATATTTTATACTTTATAAGAGTTTATATAATATTAAAGTACTTATAAATATAACTATATTTATAAGTACTTTAATATTATAATTATACAATTCAATAATTTTATTATCTTGAATATTATTCTTTTCCTTAAATGTTATAAATCTATATCTTTATATTTTTTATACATATATATTTTTATATATGTAAGTTCTACTTTACTATATTTTAAGGATCTGACAACGAAAACAAATCTTCAAAATACTTGTACATATCTTTACTAATATCATCGAACGAAAATTCAATATTAGTTAAATCTTCATATGCATAATATTCCATTTTATAACAGAAATATACTTTATAGTACAATATAAAGTATATTTTTCACTTATAAAACCTTGTAACTAAGTATCAAAAATTACTAAATTTAACACGTTTTGTATTCAATATCTTACACAATATTAATTTTATATGTTCAATAAAATTGATATTGTGTTGTATGCAATATTCTGATACGTCTGGATTGCAATCCGAAAAATTATTGATTATGCTGTCAATTTTTAAAAATCCACATTTATATCATTTCTGTTACTGCCTTTGTTTAATTCTATATAAAAATTATCAACAATCGGATTTCCATTTCTGTAATATTTATATGGCTCTGGATTCTTTGTATTAGATATATAATATTTAATACAACAACCTGTATATTGTATCACAAAATATAACATCGATTCATGTTTAATCCAAAGTTTTGATGGTTTAAATATATATCGTTTTTTATAACTATTAATGATATCGATAATATCGCAATTCAATTTTTCTTTTTAATAATGAATTTGGTCTATTTTATTTAATAAAACTTGAAATAATAAATTAACGACACGTTTTTAGAGATGAAGTATTTATTATTTGAAATAATAGTACTGGTTTATAAGCTATATTAATTATTTTATTAGTCTTATAAAGGAAAATTTGCTTGTTTTATATATTAATGTAAAAGACATTTTAGTATTGATAACAAATAAATATATTTTTGAGGATAGTTATAGCTGAATAATTTTAATTATTTGTTTTTATAAAAGAGTTTATAAATAATATGTTGAATACTCAAATTAGTGAAAATAATATACTAGTAATAACACAAAAATACAAAAATATGGCACTTTATTTAAGTAATTTTATAGAAACAAAAAATACGCTTAGTATATTTGAATCTGCGGAAAGAAAACAACTATTGGAAATGCTTAATAAAATATATTCATATACAAATGAAAACAAAGTAAGCAACCCGACTGTTTATTGTTATTATAAAGATGATTCTGTGTATTTCGAATCTGATTGTGTTATAAAAATGTCAGTTCTAATAGCAAATATGTTATGTGACACTAAATTTGTACATGATGAATATAATGGAAAATATACATCTTTAAGTTACCATATGTCTGACATAAAATGGAAAATTTGTGATCCTGACCACGAATGCGATAATGCTATCAATGATATAGACTTTGAAGAACCTGTTAATAAATATTGGAAAATATATAAAGATTTAGTACATAAAATAGAAGATTTTATGAAAGAAAATTATAAATTAAAACCTATTGAGTTTGTAGATAAATACGATGAAATTTATAATAAAGGGTACTCTATTATGAAGGGATTGTTGGGCGAAGAAGACTATGACTGGGGCTCTGGCTGGGACTGTGACTCTAGTGATAACGATGATAACGATGATAACCATGATAACCATGATAACCATGATAACGATGATAACCATGATAAAGATGATAACCATGATAACCATGATAACCATGATAACAATGAATAAGATATATTGTTGGGGTAAATATAAAGATGAAATAATTATTACTGTAAAAATACCTATTTTCAATATAAAAGTAATGTTTGGGTTGTAAAAAACATAAAGTTAAAAATCAATTATAAATACTATAATTAAAATATTTTCAAATATAAAATAATATGAATTGTTAATTTGTGTAAAATATATTGCAGAACTGTTTAAGTAACATAATTCGATAAATACTGGATCAATTTGTAGATTAAGATAATATTTATGTAAAATATTATCTTAATGGATATTTAACACAAAAATATTAATATATAGCTATACGAACTGTACGATTCATCTGAACTCCTTCTGTAACGTTTATAAGTAGTAACAAAGCTAGAACCAATCATTTTTTTGAAAAATATTTTTTCATTATCAAGCTATAATATTATACTCCATATAGAGTATAATTAATGCGATTAATTATGCAATAGAAACTTAAATATTGTCTATTATGGATATTTAGTTAGAACCATTTATTTTTAATAATGATAAATACTTACTATATTCACTATTTTAATAATGTAAAATGTAGAATGTAGAATGTAGAATGTAGGTTAGACTACATATTTGTACATAAATATTCCATTTTCAGGATTATTTATATTATAATATTAGTGTAGTTCAACATTATGACGAATAAATCCATGTTTTGCATATAAATTTAAAGCAGCTATGTTACTTTTTCGTGCCTCTAGTCATATAACGACTGGTGCTTTTTGTTGAAAATAATTTAACATAATTTGCATTAAACCATTATTTACACCTTTACCTCTCATTTTTTCTGTAACAGCTAGGTCGTTATCGAAATTAATTTCGATATATTATTGTCATGCTTAATCCTTTTTATTTAAATCCTTTTGACGTGAATATCTTATATTTATTGCAGAGTAATATACGGATATTATAAAATATTGAAAATTGATTTTTTTCTTTTTAAAAAGAAGTTTTCAAACGGGAAAACTGTACTTCTTTTATCTATTTTTAGATAAAGACACCTTTTACTATAAAATATATTGTAATTTTTTATAATATATTTATCTATCACAACAGTTACAATAATAAATATAATTGATATTTGACATTTGCATTATATTTCAAATATGTTTCAATCTAATACAACGTCTTAATATCGGATTTTTCAAACTTATACCAGATTTCGGCGATTTTTAACGGGATAACATTTATTTTTATCATACGATTTTTTATCGATAAAATAAATTAAAGATCTATCTTTAGATGTGAATAAATTTTGTAAATTCTTCGTAAAATAATTAATTGGTATCAGGATTTCAAATATTATAATCAATATTTGAAGACATATTTGAAGACATATTTGAAGACATATTTGCAATAAAAAGAAAAATAAATGAAGAATCAAGAACAATAAAATCCATGATAATGGACGGAAAGATAATCACTTTTAATAAGGAAATGAAAGTTATTAAGAAATAATTAATAAAAAATCTAACGATAAAGATGGAAGAAAAGACTGAAAAAATGGGAATAGACATATCATAAAAGGAAACTTAAAAATAAGACTCTTTGAGATTAAGTTAAAATAAAAGTTTTTCTGGCTTGCGTTATTTTATTAATGTTATATTATATTCAATTTATATAAGTAATCATTATAGTTGTACAATATGTAACAATCCAACATATATGAAATCTATATCTTGATCTTCCTTATCTTCTATATCTTGATCTTCCTTATCTTCGTATTCTTCGTATTCTTGATACTTATTTACAATATCTTCTGTATTGTTGTTTTCTATATAATCCGCATTTTTAACAGTATCAAAATCTTCTCGATACCCAAATGAGGTATTTTCATCATATTTCTTATTAATAAAATTATAGCTATAACCATATTTATTATATGTCTCGTCAATAAAGCCATTTTTTATTGCGTCTCTAACAAATTTAGGAACAAATATAGGTTGTTCTGTAGCTGATTTATATTTATAAAGTCTATAGGGTTTTTGTGATATACTAATATCATCTTTCAATCTTCTTGTCATTTCTAATGTGTAATTATTTGTCAAATTTATCTCTATTTCTTTTCTTTTGATTTTTAATTTATTCACAATAAATTTACATTTTTCTATGGCTTCATTGGTATTTAAACAATAATAAGGTGAAAAACCACCTGTTCTCCCAAACTTAGATGGATCCGTGTAAATTGTTGTTCTATCTAAAATAGTATACCCAAATGAATTAGAACTATCCTTATAATACCACCCATTTTCGAAAAAAGCTGTTGAATAAATAATTATTCTTTCATCTGGATCTATATATAAATTATAAGTTCTATATATTTTATTTGAATAATACAATTTTCCTTCTATAAAATCATTCGTATTATCAGTATCATATCCCATCTCAACAGGACTATTAATCAAAAATCCTACATCAAAATTCTTATATCTATCCATAATTAATTTACATGATTTTATGAAATTTTTTTCGCTTATATCTCTATTCTTGTATTCTAAATCTGCTATGTCTTTTATTTGAGGAGGCAAATATACATACGTCAATATTTCATATAATATTTCCAAATATAGAACCGAAAATATCTCTTTAATTTTCATTTTATAGATTATTTACTATTTATTATTTATTATTTATTATTTAATCTTTAATAGTCCAATATCCAATATCAAATATGATTATGTTTAATTTATATGTGATCTTATTATACACCTATTTTTAATCAGTGAAATATGGTTATTATTCGCTATATAATTACTGATTTTATATATTTCCTCACGATTTTATACTCCTATTCCTATACATAAGATTACATATAAGTTAGCTTATATTAAATAAGTTCTATATTATTTCCATTGTTAGAAGTATTATCTATATCCCTTTAATGTAAGAAATAATTTATATCTTTGAGTTTCCTAATTTAAGCTGTTATAATATATTTTTAATGATAAAAACATTAATTATCCTCAACGTATAATACAAGAATATAATTCAGTAACTTTATGATCAAGATATTATTTGATACAAGAATATAATTCTGTAACTTCAATATTTAGATATAATTTAATACAATAATTTAATACAATAATATAATTCTACATTTTTACGATCAAGATATTTTAGAATAATTAATGGATATTGTAAAAATATTGAAAATTGATTTTTTTCTTTTTTAAAAAGAAGTTTTCAAACGGGATAACTGTACTTCTTTTATCTATTTTTAGATATAAGACACCTTTTACTCTATATTATATTACTTCATTGTATCGTTTTAATAATTCAGAATAAAAAGCAACAAATATAAAAGTTGAATTAAATTCAACTTTTATACCTTATCTTCCACAGTTATAACCTCAATAACTAATAAAGTATCACAACATAATATTTTGCTTATTTTTCAAATTGAAATTTCTTTTTAATAGGTAAAAATTAACAAAATGGATAATTTAGATAATGATAAATTCATCGATATATGCAATAGTATCCGTGATAAAATTTCTCCTCAACAATTTGATTTCTTTGTTAATTATTCCGAACAATCTCTTTCCCTAAAAATAATTAACAATGAATATTGTGATGAAATTAACCAACTTAATAATCATATTAAAAACTTTAAAAACATAGTTACGCTAAATCAAGAAATTATGGATAAAAAATACGAATATTTACAAAAACGTTATGAAGAATACTCAAGAAAGTATACTAAAGTTGTTGATATGTATAATAACTCTGATACATATCATATACAATCTTTATCTAAAAAGCGCGAAAAAATTGCTCTTCTCAAGGATTCTATCTCTGCGAAAGATTTGCAACTTATATTTAAATATAGAGAAAAACGCGCACTTGAAGACCAACTTCGTCAAAAATCTTACGACATTTCATGTTTAAAATCTAAACTATTAGAGAAAACTTCACGTGCTGATGAATTGGCGCTGGAACTAAAAACAAACGACCAACTCATTTCTCATCTTCTTGATGGTAAAGATATTGCTATTAAAGATATTTATTCTGGTAGAGAAATTACTATTAGAAATACTGCTTAATTTTTGGAATTTATTCATATAATGTTTCACTTAATATATTATAGTTCTACCACACTTAATTGAAATTAACTATTAATAAATATCAAATTATTACACTATTCTCCGCAACATATTAAAATATTTGTTTACAAATATTTTAGTCTTGTATTTTACGAAAACTTTAATCAAAGTATCCAAATTAAAAGTATCCGAATTAAAGTATCCGAATTAAAAGTATCCAAATTAAAAGTATCCAAATTAAAAGTATCCAAATTAAAAGTATCCGAATATAAAAGTATCCGAATTAAAGTATCCGAATTAAAAGTATCCAAATTAAAAGTATCCGAATTAAAAGTATCCGAATTAAAAGTATCCGAATTAAAAGTATCCGAATTAAAAATCAGATACAAATTTTTACACTAAATTATTTTCCGGTTTGAAGCAGTTTAAGTTTTTCTTCCAATTCTTGAATCTTTAATTTTTTATTATTATATATGCTTGAACCTTGCTTATAATTATCCAATGTTTTTGTATGTTTGTTAAGATTATTTTGTGTTTTTTTAATATTCTGTCTTATCTCAGCACTCAAATGAGAATATTTTGTGTTTTTCTCTTTCTTAGCGGATTGAAGAATTTTATTTGTATTGTTCTCTTTGTTACCAGAATGAACAATATTAGATGTATTAGGATTACTAGAATTATTTTTGTTAATATTTTTGTTAATATTATCAGGAATTTTAATACCATAATTTAGCAGCTCGCTACGCTCTATTTTTAACTTTTTTAATCCTTTTGGATTTATATGATGTCTTTCAAAGCGGTTCGGTATATAATTATATTTTTTTTTTCTAACTGGATCGAAATCTTCATCTTTATCTTCGGCTGGATCAAAAGCTTGAAGTTCTTTCAATTTAACTTCGGAAATAGTACCATTAGGTTTTATAATTTGTTGTCTATATTGCATACCCGATGTTTCTGGATCTTCAATGATGACCAAAATAATATCCTCAGTATCATCAAAGATAGAATCACCAGTATCACGATACTTAAAATCTTTAATATCATTGTTTAAAAATAAATTTGGATAAAGTGTAGAAATATCTTGTTTAGTATCAGACATAGTATCACTTTGTTCATTATATATAATGTTACTATAGGTAGTATGTATATTATTATTCAAAATGTTCGAATTGTCAAGTTTAATATCTTTCTTATCTATCAATTTTTTAAGATATAGATTTTCTGTCTCTTTCGATTCCAGACACTTTTTTAGATTTTGAATCTCGCTGTTTTTAAATTCAAGAGATTTTTTAAGAGATTCGTTCTCGTCAATAAAATCGTTCATTTTACATAAATATTCACTGGATTCTTGATAACAAACATATGTTTGTTGTTGTAAAATATCCAGTGAATTAACGATTGAATTATATTGTTTGAGAGTAATTTTATCTCTAAAATCAGCGTATAATTTACCGTGCTGATAAAATGAGTTATCGATATCTTGTTTTTTCATTTAGGTATTCAAATATATTATTTAAATTCATACTAAAAAAAAACCAAATATCAAATTTTATTTTTATCTTTAAACTAAAATTAATAAAAAATTTTTTGATTCATGGAAAAAAATACATCAATAACATGTTAACAACTGAAAATATAACTGCTAAAATTAAATATAAATTACTGACTGAATTAGTTGAAATGTCATCCAATATTACAGGTGAAGAATTTAAAAAAAAAGTAAAAGATATGTTAATAGAATCTGAAAACTCTAAAAAAGATATAGAAACCGCAAGACAGAAAAAAAAGAAAGAATATAACAGAATAATGGCAAAAATAAAATACATAGAAAATAAAGACCAAGATAAAGTAACAGAAAAACAGAATGAACAATTAAAACAATTAAAGCAAGAATTAAAATTATGGAAAATTTTGAATAAAGAGAGAGAATTACCAGAAGATTTTTCATAGATAAAAATACTAAAATAACAAATTTGTTATTTTAATATCATATTCATTTACAAGTTTAAAACGTCTTTATTGTATTATATACAATAAAATTTATCCTTCTGAATTATTTTTTATGAATTGCCATATAATTTTTACTTTTTTATTGAATTTGTACTAAATAAAACATTAAACATACTCTATAAATTTGAAATTTGTTTGATAATATAATAAAACGTTGATTATAATAAAATATTGATAATCAGGTTTTTTGTATCAAGATAATTATTTTTGAGTTTATAATATTTTACTGTATATAAGTCCTATGAATATTTTGTATCTCTATATTATATTTCCAACTTCGATATCTATAAAAGTATCCGAATATAAAAGTATCCAAATATAAAAGTATCCGAATATAAAAGTATCCGAATATAAAAGTATCCAAATATAAAAGTATCCGAATATAAAAGTATCCAAATATAAAAGTATCCGAATATAAAAGTATCCGAATATAAAAGTATCCGAATATAAAAGTATCCGAATATAAAAGTATCCGAATATAAAAGTATCCGAATATAAAAGTATCCAAATATAAAAGTATCCGAATATATTTTCGTTATCGAACTTCATCGCCTAAATAAAACTCGAGAGCCAATATTTCGCCGCCACCAAATAAAATTTTACTTCTCATTTTAACTATAAAGTAATAATATTTAACTCTTGAACTACATTATTTATATTCTTAAAAAATGATCCACCTTTTATCTCTTAAATCGTATTATTTGGAATAATAAATATGGGAATATTATTTGGAATAATAAATATGGGAATATTGATGATAATAATGAATATGGGAGTGTTGACATAACTGCGATAATATTTTATACGATCATCATATGGAAAACTATTCAGTAAATTTTGTATATGTGAAATTGATCCATATATCGAGAAGAATAAAAACCGATTAAAACATCGAATATTATTAAACTATGTAAATAATATTTCAATAAAATTACAATTCAATGATATAATATTTCGATAGCATAATATTTCAACAACATAGTACTTGAGTAATAAAATATTTATTATTAAAGTGTATTGTTTGAATCATTCTCAAACAAAAATATTATCAAAGTTTCACAAACTTTGAATAAATATAATAAATAAATCAAGATATTTAAGCATCTTTTTCGGTTTGTGATAAAATATTTAACCTGGTATTTTGCAATCCGGTTAAATATATTTATTGTCATGTAAAATAAAGTAACTATTATTTTATAAAATAATATTAATTGTTGAAGTTGCGAAAATAATGTTCTTATATAAATAATATCTTAAGCGATTGAGTAATATAATTATGTTCTTATGTGAATAAATGAATTCTTAAAGTGATAAAATTATCTACATAATATCTGTATTCTAATCATTATAAATAATACATTGAATCTTTATCAAAAATTCAAGTGTTCAAATAATATATTGCGTTTTATCAATAATATTTATCTCATGGTAACAGAATATATTTCTTTAAGTAATAGAATAATTATCTCTTTAAGTAATAGAATAATTATCTCTTCAAGTAATAGAATAATTATTTCTTCAAGTTATATAACAGTTATTCTCTTCGAGTTATATAACAGTTATTCTTTTCGAGTTATATAACAGTTATTCTCTTCAAGTTTATTGTATTATTCTCAATTATTCTCTTCAAGTTATAGTATTATTATCTCTTCAAGTTTATTTATCGTGTTATTCTGAATTACTCTCTTCAAGTTATACACAATTATTCTCTCCAAGTTATACACAATTATTCTCTTCAAGTATTTTAATTTTATCTCTCCAAGTATGATAATTCTTTTCTTCGAGTTACACATATTTTTTCTCTTTAAGTATCTTAATTGTTTCCTCAAGCAACAAACAATTTATCTTGAGATATTTTATTTCTGTTATTTTTAGCCAACATAATATTTTTAATGAATAAAATATTATATCTAATAGTATTTAAACTACACTGTTTACAAATGCTAATTTATCACTGTATATGAGTAATATTATTTTATTATATCCAAGCAAACGATATTTTTATATTTAAATATCTTAAATGGATTTAGTATAAATATTTGATATTATAAAAATATTTAATATTATAAAAATATTTCCTTATATTCTTTCCTATAATAATGAATAAAAATATAATTGTATCGTCTAAAATAAGATTTTCACCAACGTATCTTCTTAACTTCTTCTCAAAACTTACTAAGCTCTTAAATAAAATTTTGTGTATACGACATTATAAAATTTTATCACAAGTTTAAGGAAGTCGATAAATTAAAGTCAATGTAATATGAGTAATCGTATATTACTGGTATTACTTAAATGTAAAAAGGATTTAAAATTGATTTTCTTTTTTATCTATTTTTACATAAAAACATCTTTTATTGTAAAATATACTATAATTATTTATAATATATTTAGTTATAGTTTATATAAACTTATATATTATTTAATAAAAACAGTAATATATTAATATATATAGTATTTAATATAACTGTAATAAATTATATTAAATAGGTCAGCTTATAAAGAAAATATTAGCGCTATTTTTGTCTATTACATATATGTAATATATTTGATTGTATTCCTTAGCGATATTTTTAACAATATAAAAAATATATTTACCGTACGATTTTTCATCGATAAATATATTTTTGGAGATCCATCTTTTGACGCAAATAAAATTTCTGGATCTCTTTGATGGAATTAATTTGTATTAGAGTTTCAAATATTAGTTATAATATTTGAAGATATATTTGACATTAAAAATAAAAAGAAAATGGATAATTTGAAACAATAGGAACGGATATCGGAGATAGAAAGATAATAACTTTTAATAATAAAATAAAAGTTATTAAGAAATAATTAATAAAATAATAAAAGAAAAATTAAGAGATAAACGATAAAAAGGAGGTAGAAGAACAGACTATAAAGAAGAGAGTTTTTAAAGGGGAAAAAGAAAAATTAAGAGATAAACGATAAAAAGGAGGTAGAAGAACAGACTATAAAGAAGAGAGTTTTTAAAGGGGAAAAAGAAAGAAAAAAGAAGAAAAGGTAGAAAAGGGAGAAAAGAGAGAAAAGAGAGTGAAAAAAAGAAAGGAAAGGAAAGAGGAATAAAGAAGGAGGGGATCGAGAAAGGAAAACTGAAGAAAAGGGTATTTTGATATATTTTAGAGTATTATTTAAAATATATTTTGTATGCAAATTATATAATTATTGTTTAATTTGAATGAATAAAATTAGATAAAGAAATATATGAGCTTAAATTATAATATCCACATCAAAATATTTTGTACCCATCCATGAAAAATCATCATTTTGGTTTTTATTTATATTCAAATCTTCATTATTTCGAAATTAAAAACGAAAGAGTTAGACTAATCTATGGTATAATTTAATATCAAATAATTTGAGTTAGATCTTCATCCTAAAGTATTCAGAATAACAGCAAATCATTAGACTTATTTGAAAATATTGAAAATAAATAGTAAATATTTAAATCTAAAATAAATATTCGTTAATGAATATTTATTTTGGATAAATGTGTCAATATTATTTATCATTTAATCTACTAATAATGAATAATAAATAGAATATAAATATTGAATTTATTTGTACATATTAATAATATAATAATTTTAATATAATAAAAATGTCTGATAAAAACTCCAACACTATCACAAAATTCATTTCTAAAAAATCAAAGTTTAAACTTGATGGATTAAATTGTCCATTGAAACATCAAGGTTGATGGGATTATGCAAAATTTTCTTTATATGCCAAAAATATTTTGCTATCAGTGCCGAATTTATAAAAAATGAAGAATATTACTGGAATATTCATAGGGGATAATCTTTTGCAGGAAGGTAAAATAGGTTACTGGGTAGTTATCTCAGATTGTAAAATAAAACATTGTTCAAGAAAACATCCTCCAAATGAATACTATAATAATTCATATATAGATATTATTGGTAGTGAAGTTATATATGATTAACAAATTTGTTATAATATGATCAATTTTACAAAATATTATGTTTATAATTCTTTAATATTAGTAATATTAATATAATATTACTTTGTATTTATTACTCATAAAATTAAGGCCATCTTATTATATGTCTATTTGAAATTCAATTATCATTACATTTTAGTTTAAAATGTTGTAAATTTGTATAATAGTGTTATAAAATTAAAGATAATACTGAGGGTAGTTTAATATATTATTTCAAAAATGAAATAATATATGATTTAATGTAATATATAAACAATATGGAGTTAATAAAATTGAATGCAAGAGGAACAATTATTCAGGTGGATAAATCTATATTAATCAAATCCAATGTTCTATCAGTATGGTTTACATCTATAATGAAACAGAACGATGAAGACTATATATTAAATTTTAGTCCAAAAAAAGTACATATGTTAATTGACTATTTGAATGATCAAATTGTCGATATCGAAAAAATTAGAGATATAGCAGATTATCTACAAATATCATTAGATAATGAATTAATGACTAATATGTATGAAAATCTCAAAGAAGAAAATGCTAAATTGTTGCACAAAATAAAAATTCTAGAAAAAGATAATGATAAAAATAGCCTTTTTAATACAATTAAAATATCATTAATTGTAGGATTTGAACGTAATCCTCGACTTTTTCTGACATTTATTACATATTGGTTATCTATTTCTAGTCTTATTTTTATATTTATTTTATATCTAGGTAAAATTGTTTATAGGTATTAATTATAACGTATATCAATACATTGTTATAATAATGTATAATACATTATTATAAGTCAATTTATCTATTATACATGATATTATTTGTTTATTTATATATAGCTTAACTACTATATAATTCAGTTTCTATTAATTATATTAAAAATTCTGTTTAATAATCACAATATTTATCTCTTATTTCCTCACGTCTCAGATATTTTTATCTCTTTGTTTTACATATAATTTATCTCTTCGTTTCTGCAATATTATAATGTGATAATATTAGTTTGAAAATAAAATATTATCTTTCTAATTTTAGTTTCGTTTCATATATTAATCTAATTTTATTATTGATTATTTTTGTATGTTATGATGTATTAATAGTTAGATAATTGAAAATTGAATTTTATTCTTTTTGTAAATGAAGTTTTTAAAGCGGGATACATGTACTTCATACATCTATTTTTTAGATGTATGAAATTTTTTTTACTTGAATATTTCTCATTCAGTTTTTTATATTATTTGTTTATCATCAATTATAATATGTACTATAATTTTATAATAATTATTCATAAAACACCGACTCACGACATATAAATTTAATCATAAATATTTTCATAATCACAATTTAACGATAAAGTTTCCGGTCTGAATTTTATCAGAAGTTCAGAAAATAAAAGTTACCGGAAATAAATTTAATCATCGATAATTATTTGAGATCTGGAGGGAGTTTTAGGGGGGATATCATAAAATAATTTTACAAATAATTATATAAGAGATATAATTATAATATAACATTATAATTATAATAAGAATTTAATAAAATTCAAGAAGTAATTAATGAAAAGGAAAAATAAAATTTGAGAGGAAAGAGATAAAAAGAAGATAGGATAAGATAGTAGAAAATTTTGAGTTAGATAAGAGAAAGAAAAAGAAAGAAGAAAAGGGAGAAAAGACAGTAAAAAAATGAAAGAAAAGAGGAATAAAGAAGGAGGGGGATCATAAAAGGAAAACTGAAGAAAAGGGCGTTTTGATGTCCATTTGTCCTCAATTTTCCCTTAATTCTTATTCATTTCTTATTCATTTCTTATTCATTTCTTATCAATATAATCTGTAACAAATTCTTTATTAATTAAGTCCCTTTTTACTTGTATATATTTACTAGTACATTAAAATTTCATTATTTCACACTTTTTAAATATTCTTAATTTTGTAATCTAATAACAATATTTTTAAATATTTTTAAATATTCTTAGGTATTCGTAGGTATTCGTAGGTATTCGTAGGTATATTTCAATTACATCTGACAAAAGTCTTTCCGTTTCGGTAATTATGGGAAAATCGACTTATTTAACAAGACAATGAAAAGATATAAAATAAGACAATAAAAAGAAGATAATAAAAGAAGACAAAATAAGAAAACAGAAATGAAAAAAATGCAGAAATACATCGAATTTTCAAAATGATTACAAATCGAAGACGACGTAAAAAAACCAAAAACCAAAAATCAAATCAGCCTTATTTTTGAAAAAACTGATGGTAAATGCTTTGTTTGTGGAAAAGAACTAATATTCAGAAATAGACTTTATGACCTACCTGGTGCATGGAATATCGATCATATTACCGCTTTTTCAAAAGGTGGAAAAGGTGGAAAAGATGATATAGATAATTTGATAGCATTATGCTGGGATTGTAATAGTAAAAAATCAGATGGAACAATGTTTAAAATACAAAAAAATAAAGGGTTAATACCAACATGCATACATCCAGTTGGAGATACAATATGTAATAATCCTATACCAGAGGGAAACAAAAAATATTGCGAATCTCACACCGGTAAAAAATTTGTAGAAAATACAATTACACCTAATAGATATTTTGAAATTAATAGAACTATTACCAAATCTGTTACAAAATCTATTACAAAACCTGTTACCAAACCAGTAACAAAATCTGTTACAAAATCTATTACAAAATCTATTACAAAATCTATTACAAAATCTATTACAAAACCTGTTACCAAACCAGTAACTCAATCTGTTACAAAATCTATTACAAAACCTGTTACCAAACCAGCAACCAAACCAGCAACCAAATCTGTTACCAACCCAGCAATCAAACCTGTTATAAAATCTATTAATAAACCCGTAACAAAACCTGTTACTAAATCTACTATAAACCCTGTTACAAAATCTGTTACAAAATCTGCTGTAAACCCTGTTACCAACCCTGTTACCAACCCTGTTACAAAATCTGCTACAAAACCTGTTGCTAAACCTGTTGCTAAACCTGTTGCTAAACTTTCTAAATAATTTATATACCATGAAATTAAACTAATAAAACACTCAGTAATTGACTTAGTAGATATAATTTGATTGAGATACAATTATCTTGATCAAATTATTATCTTTATTAATGATTAACTTATAAAATATATTTAAATATATTTTATAGTATATGACTTCTCAATGAAATATATCTTTTCATTTTATATCGATCAATAAATATTTTTTTCCACTCCCTTTTATATTTGTTAAAATAATTTATGATATCAATTATATAAAATTAAGGATCAAACAACCATTTGATAAGATTTATACCACTTATCTTGTAATTACTAGAGTTATTATTTCCGGGTTTGTAAGAACAAATATGGCCTATTTGGTTGTAAATATTGACTTTTGTTTTATTTGTAATAAATTTTATAGTATTCATTATGAATACTATTGTATTTGATAATTCTATTCTATATTTTTCTCTTTCATTGTCAGTTATGGAATTTTGTTCAAAATAGCTGAATATAATATTATTTTTGATTCTAATGAATCAAGGCAAATATCACCATTTGCATTTTGTTGGGCAATTTTAATGCGATCTATATCATTTGTTTTTAAAGCATCGTTAATTTCATCTATTCTGCATTTTAATACATATAATTTCATTTCACGATCAGATGTTTCTTTTATTTTTAAATTTATTATGGATTCTATATCACTTGTTGACACTTTTTTTTATCAATATCCTGTTGTAATACTGTTTCAAAAGTTTTCCTATTTAGGAAATCCATAACGATATATTTATTAAATAATACTCTATTCTCATTGTTCTTAGTATCCCCAGTTAAAATTAGAGATGAATATTTTTTTTTATTTTGTCATTAATTTTATCATTTAAATCATTGAAAGATAGTCCATCCAAAAGTTTTATTTTTCCAAAAAATTTATCATAAAAAGTCTTATCGGACAATTTGATATATATCATCCAAAAGTTTTATTTTTCCAAAAAATTTATCATAAAAAGTCTTATCGGACAATTTGATATATATCATGCGGAATATTTTTTTTTTATTTCATTAATATTTTTATCAACTATAGATGTACTAATTTTAAAATCATTTATTTGTAAATTAAATAACTCTATTAAATTTAATTTATCGTTGTCAAGATTATTAATACATATATTATTATTACTTATATTTGTATTATTAATATTTTTTTCATCATAGAGAATTGGAACTTTTATATGAATTTTAATAATATTATTTACGATATTATATGTTATATTTAATATTTTCAAATAAACAATTGTTTAAAATAGTACTTATGTTTACCAATTTATAATATGATATATCAAAGCTTGATGTACAAACTTTAAATGAATATGGAATGTTGGTTTTACAATTATTCATTTTTAATGAAACAATAAAATTCCTTATAATCATTTTTATTTAATACATAGTATATTCATACAAAATATAAAACATAAAACATAAAACATAAAATATAAAACATAAAACATAAAATATAAAACATAAAACATAAAACATAAAACATAAAACATAAAATATAAAACATAAAACATAAAATATAAAACATAAAACATAAAACATAAAACATAAAACTATGTACCTACAATATAAAATATTATAATTAAATTATTGTTTTTTAAATATAATATTAGATAATTTATATGATTATTATATATAGTATTATAAATTTAAACAATATATAATGAAATAGTAAGATAAGACATTAAAAATATAGTTATGTAATTAATTAAATTATTCAGTCACAAAATTAAACCAATATTTTGTGGTCATATTATAGTAAGGTGATAAAATGTTATTTAAACAAGTACAATATGTTATTTATGTACTAAAACAATACAGACAATAAATATATGTAGATAATATCATTAGATTAAATATTATAATATAACATTATCCAAAATAAAAATAATTTTATCTTTCGACAACATAATCATATTATTTTATTAAATGGTATCTTGATTGTTTTGTTGTATAATTGTATAATTGTATTCTTTTTATATCAAAATTATATAATTGTATGTTATACTTTTTAATAATAAATAAAATATCCTAGTTTATTTTATTATTAATTATGTATTTGTCTTGTTATATAATAGTGAATTATCTTATTGAGTTAATTGTATCATTTCTAATTATTTTTAGTTATAAATTATCTCTTCACGTTTATTATATTATCAGTTAAAGTTTATCTATAGAGTAATTGAAATAATTTTTAATGTTACAAAATAATAATTTCTCTAAGTTTTTAACACCACTTTAACTCCATATTACAAAATATTTACACCTTCAAGTTAATTGTATTATTCAAAATAATACAATTAAATACTGTAAATAATAATTTATAAATACAATATAATAAACAATTACTCATTACTGAAAATAAAAATATCTTATAATTACCATAAAATGAACGATACTGAACTCTTAAAAATAATAACTTCTAAATCATCGGAACATACAATAAGAGATATAGTAAAAAATATTAGTATAAAATCTGATGATGGTGATGGTTTTAAATGTGGAAATATATATTATTTTATCTTTAAAGATATAGACAGTTTATATAATCGTGTTTGTAATCAAATCAATCCAAAAACAAAAATTTTGGATGGTCCTATATCAATGTATATTTCTAAGACTAATGAATGTATTTTTGAAGGTTGGGGAACATCAGAAGCATCAAAATGCAATATTGAAATACAAATATGTATTTTCATATGTATTTATGATAAAAATAATTATGAAGATAAATATTCGTTTGCTCCAGTTTTATGCGGAATTTTTGATTTACTTGCCATATAATTTACATTAATTTGCTCCAGTTTTATGTAGAATTTTTGATTTATGATAAATATTTTCCAGCGATGATATAATATCATTTGAGATATAAATAATAGTATCATAATTTACATTTATTAAATATTTTTTCAGCAATAACACTATTCACAGTTTAAGATGCAAATATTAAACTCTTAAATATATTTAATATTTAGCTTACGCATTTAATCTATTGAATTACATGTTGAATAGAATATTAATTTTCATAATATTTTATACTGTTTAAAGTTAAATAATTATTATAAACCTGTATAATAATTATATTTGTCAACACAAGGAGCAGATATTTGCCAATTATTATCATTTGAACAATTTAATAGAAATGATATAATTAGTAATCTTTATCTATATGTAAAATAATATCTTAATAGTTAAGATATCAGAATTATATTTCTATGTAAAATAACATCTTTATATGTAAAATAATATCTTAATAGTTAAGATATCAGAATTATATTCCTATGTAAAATAACATCTTTATCGATATGTAAAATATTATATTTTATCGTTAATATTCTAGAATTCTATTCTTGTGTGAAATATTATCTTAATCTTCAAGTAAAATATTATCTTAATTGTTCTGTAATATAATATCTTAATCCTTTTGTAATATACTATTCTAATCGTTAAGATACCAGAATTATATTCTTATGTAAAACAATATATTAATCGTTAATATATCAGGATTATATTCTTATGAAAAACAATATCTTAATCATTAAGTTACCAGAATTATATTCTTCCATAAAATATTATCTTAATCTTTAATATAGCATAATATTTTATCTTCAAGATTCCAGAATTATATTCTTCTGTAAAATAACACCTTAATCCCCGCAAAATAATATCTTGATCCTTCCGTTACAAGAATTATTTTTGTGTAAAATAATATCTTGATCGTTTTGTAAAATATTATATTTATTGTTAAGATATCAAAATTATATTCAAATGTAAAATAATATCTTAATTGTTAATATTCCAAAATAATATTCTTATGTAAATAATATCTTAATCTTTAAGATACCAGAATTGTATTCATACGTAAAAATATATTAATCGTTCTGTAAAATATAATATTAATCAATATGCAAAATATTATATTTATCGTTAGCATATCAGAATTATGTTTATATGTAAAATATAATATTATCCAATATGCGAAATATTATATTTGTCGTTAGCATATCAGAATTATGTTTATATGTAAAATATAATATTATCCAATATGCGAAATATTATATTTGTCGTTAGCATATCAGAATTATGATCATATGTAAAAATATGCTAATCGTTTTGTAAAATATAATATTTATTAACATGTAAAATATTATATTTATTGTTAGAATATCAGAATTATGATCATATGTAAAATATAATATTTATTAACATGTAAAATATTATATTTATCGTTAGGATATCAGAATTATGATCATATGTAAAATAATATCTTGGTTGTTCCGTGAAATAATATAATAATCGTTGAGATAGCATAATTATATTTATATGTAAATAATATCTTAATCGTTCAGAAAAATGATCTTAATCGTTGCGTAAAATATCTTAATCCTTCAGTAAAATAATATATTAGTCGTTAAGAGACCAGAATTATATTTATAATAATCGTTTTTTAAAATAATATAATAATCGTTGGGAGACCAAAATAATATTCATCTGTAAAATATTAGTTTATTTAGGATACCAGTATTATATTCATATGTAAAATATTATCTTAGTAGTTGGGAGACAAAAATTATATTTATATCTAAATAATATATTAATAGTTCTATAAAATATTATATTAATTGTTAAGAGACAAGAGACAAGAATTATATTCTTATGTAAAATAACATCTTAATCTTTAAGGTACCAAAATTATATTGTTCTGGAAAATAATATCTTAATCGTGATGTTACATAATAATATTCTTTAATAAAATAATATCTTAATCGTTACTTTATGTTACATAATAATTTTGTATAAAATGATAAAAATTATATCATTTCCATATTTTACATATATTTTACATATATTTTACACTATTAACATATTTATATATATATTTATACTATTATTTATATATTTTACAAAATTATCAACATATTAACACGATTATTGATATATTTACACCATCATTTATATATTTATACTATTATTTATATATTTTACAAAGTTATCAACATATTAACACTATTATTAATATATTTATACTATTATTTATATATTTGCACTGTTATTCACATATTTACACCATTATTCATATATTTACAAAATTTTCATATATTTACAAAATTTATACTGTTTTACATATGCAAAAATAACGGCTTATTTTGTCAACAAAATTAATAGATAATTCTCTATAGTAATAGAGCTTTAAATATTTGATGGTATTCAAGTAATTTATAGAACAACTAAAATTTATACAAAATAACTATTAAGATATAATCAAAAGACTATTATCTTAATTATATAAATTAGTAATAATTTATATAACTTTAGATTAAGATAGTTTTTAATCTAATTATGCAACTTTTAGATCAATATAGTTTTAATATAGGATTCTATATATGTTGAATATAAATGGAAAGGTTTCTTTATCTATAAAACTTTGGGCAGGCAAAATAAATGTATGTATCCCATTTAAAAACTTATTAAATTTAAAAATCTGTTTTATTTTATCTTCACCAATTTTTACAAGTAATTCTGTACCATCGATTTATTTAAATTTCTCAAGTAAATAATATTTATATATAATAGAGTACAAATATATATTTTGTAAACAGATGAAAATGGAGTAAATAGATGTAAATAAATGAAAATGTAGTAAATAGATATAAATGGAGTAAATAGATGTAAATAGATGTAAATAGATGTAAATAGATGTAAATAGGTAGATAATGAAGTAAATAGGTAGATAATGAAGTAAATAGGTAGATAATGAAGTAAATAGATGGGTAATGGAGTAAATAATAGTTAAATTAATATTTAAGAAAGAATATAATTATGTAACAGGCAGATTAAGATATTATTTTCATCAAAAAATAATTATGTAACTGAAGGATTAATATATTATTTTTTTATAAGAATATAATTCTGGAATATTAACTATTAATACAATTTTAATATAAGAATATTATTCTGGAATATTAACTATTAATACAATTTTAATATATTGGTCAACATAATTATATAACATATCGATTAAGAAAATATTTTTCAGAACGATTAAGATAATATTTACAGAACGATTAATATTATATTTTTCAGAACGATTAAAAAAATATTTTATGGAACGATTTGAATATTTTCATAATCGATAAGTTATATAATTGTATTCTTTCAAAAATAATTTTCAAATCGATAAGTAAAATATTATCTTTATTGTTTTATAACATTATAATGGTTAAGATTCCAGAATTATATTATTATGTAAAATATTATATTAATCGATATGTTATATGTTATATGTTATATGTTATATGTTATATGTATTGTTAGAATATCATATCTATGTTTATATGTAAAATAATATCTTGATTGTTAAGATACTAGAATTATATTCTTCTGTAAAATAATATTTTAATCGTTCTGTAAAATATTATTTAACGGTCATAATACCAGAATTATATTCTTCTATAAAATAATCTTAACCGCCAAGATACCATAATTATATTTTTCTGTAAAATAATATCTTAATAGTTAAGATACCATAATTATATTCTTCTGTAAAATAATAATAGTTAGGATACCAGAATTATATTCTTCTATAAAATAATATTATAATCGTCAAGATACCAGAATATAATTCGTCTGTAAAATAATATAATAATCGTTAAGATTCAAGAATTATATTTTTATCTAAATAATATCTTAATGGCTGATATATAATAATTATATTTTTATCTAAATAATATATTAATAGCTGATATATAATAATTATATTCTTATGTGGGGTAGTATCTTAATCGTTCTGTAATATAATATCTTAATTTTTCTATAAAATAATATCTTAATCGTTGAAATACTAAAATTATATTCTTATGTAAAATATTATATTAATCGTTAATATACCAGAATTATATTCTTCTGTAAATAATATCTCGATCGTCAAGTAAAATATTATCTTAATCGACATGGAACCAGAATTATATTCTTATCTAAAATAATATCCCAATTGATATGTAAAATAATTTCTCAATTATTATGTAAATAATATCTTAATTGATATGTGAAATAATATCTTAATTGATATGTGAAATAATATCTTAATTGATATGTGAAATAATATCTTAATTGATATGTGAAATAATATCTTAATTGTCAAGATACCACAATTATATTCATATGTAAATAATATCTTAATAATATCATAATCGTCAAATAAAATATTATCTTGATCGTTAAAATACCACAATTATATTCCTATCCAAAATAATATCTTAATAATATCATAATCGTCAAATAAAATATTATCTTGATCGTTAAAATACCACAATTATATTCCTATCCAAAATAATATCTTAATTGATATGTAAAATATTATCTTTATAATCAAGTAAAATATTATCTTAATCTAAAAGATTTGAGAATTATATTCGTATATAAAATATTATCTTTATCGTTCCGTAAAATATTGTCTTAATGGTTCTGTAAAAATCATATCTTAGTTATTCTGTTAAATTATATCTTAATTATTCTGTTAAATAATATCTTAATCCTTCTGTAAAAATAATATTATTGTGGTAACTGAAGGATTAAGATATTATTTAACAGAATAATATTATTTTAGCGATTAATATATTATTTTACATAAGAATGTAATTCTCGAATCTTAACGATTAAGATATTATTGTGAACGGAAAAATTAAAATATTATACAAAAAAATATTATTATAAGACACAATAATTAAAATATCAAAATAATATTCTTCTGTAAAATATATCTTAATCATTAAGATACCGCAATGATATTGATATGTAAAATAATATATTAATCGCTAAGATACCAGAATTTTATATATAAAATTATCTTAATCGTTATGTAAAATAATATTTTAATCGCTACATAAAATATTATTTTAATCGCTACATAAAATATTATTTTAATCGCCTAAATACCACAATTATATTCATATGTAAAAATATTAATAGTTATGTAAAATAATATCTTAATCGCTAAGATACCACAATAATATTCATATATAAATATTATCTTAATAGTTAAGGTATAATAATTATCTTTATATGTAAAAATTATCTTGATCGTTCTGTAAAATAATATACTGATAGTTAAGATACCAGAATTATGTTCATATGTAAAAACTATCTTAATCCTTCAGTAAAAATAATATACTGATAGTTAAGATACCAGAATTATGTTCATATGTAAAAACTATCTTAATCGTTCTGTAAAATATTATCTTAATCGCCAAGATACCACAATTATATTCGTATAGAAAAATTAAGATAATTTTTCTATAAAATATTATCTTAATCGCTAAGATACCACAATTATATTCTTCTGTAAAATAATATCTCAATCCTTCAGTAAAATAATCTTAATCGTTCCGTAAAATAATATCTTAATCCTTCAGTAAAATAATATAATAATCGTTGAGAGACCAGAATTATATTTTTCTGTAAATAATATCTTAATCGTTAAAAGACCACAATTTTATTCTTGTGTAAAATATTATATTAATCCTTCAGTTAAATAATATATAAATCGTTAAGAGACCAGAATTATATTCATCTGTTTAATCCTCAAATTACATAATAATATAATTATGTAACAGATTATCTTAATCATCGTGTAACATAATTGTGTCAGAATATAATTATCATAAAGTTATATAATTATATCATACAAAAATATTATTTTAATTCTAGAGTTACATAATTATATTCTTTGTTGCCTAATGTTTTAATTCTAAAATGTTATTTCATGTTAAATAATGTACTAGTTCTAAAATAGTATAATATTATTCTTGTATAATAATATATCTTAATATTATTCTTGTATAATAATATATCTTAATATATGAGCTATATTATTATAATTAAGCGCTATAACAAAATTGAATAAAATTGAATAAAAAAATTTTATAAGAGTTGTAAACTAGTGTTTGTCAACATATTAAACATTACACTAGTTCGATAAATAACTCCTTCGGAATAAAAAAAAAGTTGCAAAATTCCAGAACAAAATCAAAATAACCATTAAAATTTATTTCCAACAATTTTTACAAGTAATTGTCCACTATCGATTTATTTATACTTTTCAAGTAAATAATAATTATATCTGAATAACAGAGTGTAAATATATGAATAACGGTGTAAATATATGAATAGTGGTATGAACATACGAATAATTATATAAACATATGAATAATTATACAAACATATAAATAGTGGTGTAAATTGTGTAAACATACAAATAGTGGTGTAAATATATGAATAATAGTATAAATACATGGATAATAGTATAAATAATAGTTAAATTAATATTTAAGAAAAAATATAACTCGAATGAAGAATGTAAGTATTTAACTGAAGGATTAAGATATAATATGGGAGAAAACAATTATGTAATTGAAGAATTAAGATATTATTTACAGAAGAATATAATTCTAGAATCTTCAATATTAAGATAATATTTTACAGAAGAATAATTGTGGTAACTGAAGGATTAAAATATATTTTACAAAAGAATATTGTGGTAAATGAAGGATCAAGATATTATTTTTATAGAAAAATAGTATTTTGGTATGTTAACGATTACTATATTATTTACATATCAATATTATTGTGGTATGTAAATAATATTAATCGCCTAGATACCAGAATGATATTGATATGCAAAATAATATTCTTCTGTAAAATAATATCTTAATTGCTAATATTCCAGAATTATGTCATTATTGTAAACATATAATACAATACAATAATTTAAGATACTAGAATTATATTCATATGTAAAATAATATCTTAATTGCTAATATTCCAGAATTATATCCATATGTAAAATAATCTTAATCGCTTATATTCCAGAATAATAATCTTATGTAAATAATCTTATGTAAATAATCTTATGTTAACGATTACTATATTTTTTATATGAATATAATTTTTGTATCTTGGCGATTAAGATATTATTTTACAGAAGAATATTATTTTTGTATCTTGGCGATTAAGATATATTTTACAGAAGAATATTATTTTTGTATCTTAATTGTTGAGTTATATAATAATATTCTTCTGTAAAATATATTAATCTTTTCATTGCATAATAATATCTTAATGTATACATACTATCCGGATTGATCAATATATTAATTTCAGCAATGAAGAATCTAAATTAAAACATCAACCCTAAACGGTAACTGAATTTGCTCTGCAAAATTACAATTTTTCAAAGTATCTACTGGTTTTATTTGGTTTATTTGTCAAAACACCATCTATAATATATATTTAGTTATTATAATATTACTTTTTAATATTATAACATAAAACATTTTATTTCTCTATGTTTTTAATTGCATTTACAACATCATCGTTGAACGGAATTCCCATTTTATCAATACCATTTTATCAATACCATGTATACCAATACAATAAATTTTACCAGCCCCTCTATTACAAAATAATATTTTTATATTATGTGTTAATTTTTTTTTCACTATAGCTTACCTTTTCATTTGACGACTGATGTGCTACAAATACATCGCTCATACTTTTTCCATCCGTAATATATCAACTATATAACAATACAATTTGTCAAGCGGTAGTTTTCCAGTTTAAAATAGGGATAAGATATGTTTATTCTATTATCACCAAATAATTTTGCATTTTTGTCATCGAAAACAATAAGACCAACATCGTCCTTTCCAGTGTTTTTATAATTATTGGAGACAAATATAGATTTTGCGTTTATTTTTGAATAAACTGTTGTGCAGACTGAATATTTATCTTTGAAACGAGCTGAAAAACAATTAATTTGATCAGGATAACCATTTTCTTTATTATAAAGATTACTAGCGCTTGTTGCTAAAATATGAGTACGTATTAATATACCGCTGTCATAATATTTTTTATAGTTATTTTTATAAATAACTTCAAGAAAAAAATTGCAGTTAAAATCTTTTGGATGCGTTTTATAATTTTTCAATTTATTATACGCATAATTTGATTAACATATTATACATAAACTTATATAAATTTTTGAATAAAGCATATAAAGGTATTGTTTTGCTAAAATTTAATATATCTACATTGAAAATCAAGTAGTTGATAATATTTTTATTACATATAATATTAACTGTACAAATATTTGTTAGTTTTTAATAATCAAATACAATTATATTTGAGAAAATTTTGACTTGTTAACAGTATTAAGATTCTTCAAATATTTAGATCCTTTGTCTATAACAATATCCCTACTACTGTAAGATATATGAAATATTGATATTAATATTATTTAAACGGTTAATTTGTTGTTTATTGCGTATTTTCATATTAATTAAATATATCTTTTTACACTAAAAAGTGTTTATTTGTATGTCTTAATAAAAAATATTAAGATTATGCATTTTTTTAAGAATTTGTAAGCTTTATCTATAATTATATCTTAAATAATTATAAAATATAAACAGCATTTATACTGATTATAATACTACTTTTATTGAGAATTCTAATAGTAACAGGTCGAGTGACTTGGACACTGTATTTACTCAACATACATTCATATTTCTTGTCAACTAATTCAAGATATGTTACAACATATCACAACAACTTTAGTCAGTTACTTAATTTTTAAGTCTACATATTTACAAGGTTTTGTTTTAAAAAATTATAAATATACCATAAAGCAAAATAATAACTATTTGTATGTGATTAAATGGTTATTTTTCACTATTAATATAATATTCGATAATATTCATTAAAATATGTGTGTTATAAAAAATGGGCTTTGGAATATTGACAAGTCTATCATCTTTTATTTTGGGAAATTTTTTGCGTAATAATAAAGCCATAATATAAGCTTGATAGTTATGTTCAAATTTAAAATTTTCTTGTAGTTTACATGTTAATCGAAACATGTCTGTACTACATTCAATAAACGAATCACGAGAAATATGATCTAATATAAGATGTTTCAAATAATCAATTCTGTTAGAACTATCATTAAGTTCTATTTCGTTAACTATTCGATAGTTTGCAATATATTCCAATAGCTCAGTTTCATTACTTTTTGCATAATATTTATTTAATTCATACAGTAGGTTAAAATCGGGCATTTATATTTTTGTTTAATAAATAAGTTTAATCAAATTTATTTGATTAAATTTATATTAGTTTTCGATAAAATATAAATATATTCCCAAATATTTGTTAAATCTTGTGTGAATTATAATTATCATAAATATTATTTACCACTCAGTTATAATACAATTGGATAACGGATAATATATACAACAATTATCTTTGACAGACTCCTATCCATTTCTATATAAATATTTTAATGTAGCTACATTAAAACATTTATATAGAAATGGATAGTGGATAGTTTTATTTTAGTTAGACAAGTATCAGAGTTCAACATAATCATTTGCTTGTCTTCTTCGATAAATAATCAACCCGATTAATTATCTCCAGATCATCCGTATATATATATTATTGCTAATTAAATAAAGTTTCCATTTATTAACCAAAATTTCGTCGTTTCCTCCTTCATAATAATTATCATCTTCATCTTACATTAAAAAATAATCATTGGAACATTCAGAGTCATTTATCTCTTCAAGGTATTAAAAATAATATTTTTTCAAGTTAATTAATTGTATAATCCTCAATAATTATTTTAAAGTCTTAGAAGAGTTATCTTTTCAAGTATATAAATTGCATAATTCTCAAATATCCTAAAGTATAAGAATTATTATATCTCCAAGTGTCAGAATAATTATCTCTTGATCTATATAAATTTTATAATACTTAATAATTCTCTCTAAGTATTATAGAATTATCTTGTTCTAATTTTTCAATAATATTAATAGGGGTTATAAATTATTATTTCGCAATGTATATAAATTGCATTAATTATAAATAACTATTTTCAAGTATTATAATAATCTGTGTAAGTATATAAATTTTATAATACTGTAAACAATTTATTTATAATTACAACAATTATCTATCCCAAGTATTATAATTAATCTCCTAAAATACCAGATTAATTATTCAAAACAATTATCTTCCCATGTATATAAATTGTATAATTAACAATTTTCTATTTTAGTATAAGAATAATTATCCCGTTTATAATTGTATAATTCTGGATAATTCTAGATAATTTTATTCAAATATCAGAATTATTATCTCTCAAAGTATATAAATTGTATAATTATTAATAATTATCATCAAGCATTAAAATCCTGATCCCATTAAGTATTTGAATAATTACCTCATCAAATATTCAAATTCTAAACTCTTTTGGAATATTAATCATGATCTCTTCAAGTATAATTATGATAATTATTATCTTTACATGTTTATAAATTGTATTGTTTTTAATAATTCTTTTCAAGTATCAGAATAATTATCTCTTGATGTATGTAAATTGAATAATCCTAAATAATTCTCTATAAGTATGAGAATTATTATCTCCAAGTATATAAATTGAATAATCCTCAATAATTATTCCTAAGTATTATAATAATTATCTCTTCAAGTATATAAATCCCCAATAATTATCTCTTCAAGTATATAAATTCTTAATAATTTCGCAAGTATTATAATTATCTCTTCAAGTATATAAATTCTCAATAATTATTCGCAAGTATTATAATAATTAACTCCTTAAGTATATAAATTGTATGATCTTCAATAATTCTTTTAAGGTATCATAATAATTATCTCTTCAAGTATTATAATTATTTCTTCAAGTATTATAATTATCTTTTCAAGTATTAAAATTATTATCCCTTCGAGTATATAAATTGTATAATCCCCAATAATTCTTTTCAAGTTCCAGAATAATGATCTCTACAAGTCTTATAATAATTTTCTTTTTCAAGTATAAAAATTGTATAATCTTCAATAATTATTTTCAAGTATAAAAATAATTATCTATTAAAGTTTATTTATTGTGTGATCTTCAATAATTCTTTTCAAGTATCAGGATTTTTATCTGTTAACGTTTATTTATTGTGTAATCTTCAATAATTTTTTCAAGTATAAGAATTATGATCAATACAAGCAATATAATTATGATATATTAATACGATAATTCTGATTTTTCAAATATTAAAATTATGATCACTTCTAGTATTAAAATCCTGATCTCTCAAAGTATTATAATAATTTTTTTTTTCAAACAGAATTAACGTATAATTGTAAATAATTCTTTTCAAGTACAAGAATTATTATCCCTTAATGTTTGTAAATTGTATAATCATCAATTATTCTTTTCAAATATAATAATAATTATCTCGTCAGTATATAAATTGTATAATCCTCAATTATTCTGTTTAACTATCATAATAATTATCTCTTCGAGTACTAAAATTCTGATTACTTAAAGTATCATAATTCTGATCACTACAAGTTTTTAAAATCCGATCGCTGCAAATTTTTAAAATCCGATCACTTCAGGTTTTAAAATTGTTATCTCTTTAGATTTTATTATTATTATCTCTTCAACTATTATTATAATAATTATCTCTTTAAGTTTATAAAAGTGTATAATTCTTAATAATTCTATTCAAATATTATTATAATTATATCATCATGCCTATTTATTGGATAATCCTCAATAATTCTTTTTAACTACCATAATAATTATCCATTGATGTTTATAATTTGTTCTCAATAATTCTTTTCGAGTATCATAATAATTATTCATTGATGTTTATGATTTGTTCTCAATAATTCTTTTAAATATTCTAATATTTGCTTGATCATGCACCAATATAATGATTTCTTCAAGTATTAAAAATTGGATCTCTTCCAGTATTATAATAATGATGTCTTCCAGTATTATAATAATTATCTATTCAAGAATTATAATTCTGATCTCTTCAAGTATTATAATGATTATCTATTCAAGAATTATAATTCTGATCTCTTCAAGTATTATAATGATTATCTCTTCAAGTATTATAATTCTGATCTCTTCCAGTATCAAAAATTGGATCTCTTCCAGTATTAATAATTTTATATCTCCCGGTATAATAATAATTCTGTTCAAGTATCATAATTATATCTTTATTTATCATAATAATTCTATCTTCCCGTATCATAATAATCCTGTTCAAATATTATAATTATTATCTCTTTACATATCATAATAATATTTTCATGTATATAAAATGTATAATTCTCGGTTATTTTGTTTAAATACCATAATAATTATTTCTTTAAGTATATAAAATGTATAATTCTCGGTTATTTTGTTTAAATACCATAATAATTATTCCTTTAAGTATATAAAATGTATAATTCTCGGTTATTTTGTTTAAATACCATAATAATTATTTCTTTAAGTATATAAAATGTATAGTTCTTAATAATTGTATTCAAGCATTAAGAATTATCATCTCTTCATGCAGATAAATTATATAACCCTCAATAATTCTTTTCAAGTATCAGAATTATTATCTCTTCAAGTATATTAATTGTACAATTGAGAATTATACAATTAATATATTACAATTATTATCTCTTCAAATATATAAATTTTATTGTCATCGGTAGTTCTCCTGATGAACCTGAATAATTATCTTATAAAGTTTATAAACTTTATAATTCTCAATTATTCTCTCCTAGTATTATAATAAATATTTCTTCAAGTTTATAAATTGTATTATTCTCAACAATTATCTTTTCAAAGACTAGAATAGTTATCTATTTGAGTTTGTAAATTACATCATTCTCAATAATTCTATTTTAATATTAAAATTATTATCTCTTCAACTTAATCTATTGTATAATTACAATTCTTTTAAATATCATAATAATTATCTCTTTATGTTTACTCTATAATTATGTCTTTTTGTATATTTATTCCATAATTCTATTCAAGTATTAGAATTGCGATCTATTCAAGTATTAGAATTGCGATCTCTTCAAGTATTGGAATTGTGATCTCTTCAAGTATTGGAATTGTGATCTCTTCATGTATTATGGTTCTGATCTCTTCAAGTATTATAATTTTCATCTCAAAATTAATTGTATAATACTCAATAATTATTTTAAAGTTCTAGAAGAATTATTTTTTCAAGTATATAAATTACATAATTCTCGATTATTCTCTCTAAATATCTGGATAATTATCTCTGTAAGTATTATAAATTGTATTATTATCGAGTATTCTGTCCATGTATCAGAATAATCATCAAGTATTCTGTTCATGTATCAGAATAATCATCAAGTATTCTGTTCATGTATCAGAATAATTATCTTTTCGAGTATATAAATTGTATAATTCTCAATTATTCTCTTCAAGTATCATAATAATTATCTCATCTATATAAATTGTATAATTCTTGATTGTTGATTGTTGTTTATATAATAATTTTAAATTTTATTGAATTCTTTAGATTATATATATTAAATAGACTATTTATGTATTTTAATAATCCGGATTTTGTAACTGTAATAATAAACTGGTATTATAACAAAAAGGCTATATTTATAGTATCTGATAATAATACTAAACACATTTTGTATTATTGGTTCCATAGTTTTAAATATAAATAATCATTGCAAAAATATATTGAATAATATATTTTTATAAAAATAGTACTATAAATGTACTATATAATAACTTATTCAACAGATATTCCAGCTGGAAGATATATTGTTTATTCTTGTAATAAAAAGGACGATAAAATATATTATAATCCTATAATCAATATTGACACTATTAATTTACTAATAAAATGCGATGATATAAACCATGGAAATATTTTTCATTTGTCATATAATAATACAAGACAAATATTTGAATCATTGAGAAGAATAGATAAAAGTTGTATGAGAATTGATCCGACTCAAAATTATCATGGATACGATATAGATTCATATTTTTCCAATAATAGTTCATTATTAATAAATATGATAGAATTTAAATATCAAAATTTAAACAACACCATAATAAATCCAAATATAAATTGGACATCATTTTTAAATGAATATAAAAATAAATATCCTAAAGTATTCAAGGATGATGATATTTTTGATGATTTGTTTAAAAACAAAAAATATAATGATATCATTGCGAAAATAAACGATATTAACCCTTTAACATATAATTTTCTTACAAATTTACTGATTAAAGATATGAAAAGTATAGATCATCAGATAATATATATGTTTTTTAAAATATGCAAAGACAAAACTATAACTTGGGAAAATATTTTTAATATAGATGAAAAAGTATACAACATTTTGAGAAAAATAGATATCAAAATAGAGCCTAAATTTATAAATTTACATATAAATAAACTGTATGATAACAAACTACTATTTAATAGGTTTGATTATTATATTAAGGATATTGAAAAATACCAAAGCATACAAAGTGATATTTTATTCATATATTTGAAAATGGATCCGAGTTCTCAAATTATCGACCAAATTATTGATAATATTAGAAAGGGAAATGTTGAAAGAAATATTGCGTCTCTTTTCAAGAGAAATGTGGAATTTTTTACTTCATTGTATCCAGATTATATAGCTGGCGATTTAAAACAGAGATTAGAAGAGTTAAGAATATTTTTGATTAATTGCGTACAAGTTGGTAATTTGACAATTTCAATAGAAAAAGTAGAAGAAATTTATCAAACCGTAGTGCGAAATACTTCCAGTCATACAGATATTTATAATCTTATATAATCTTGAATTGATTTTATGCGACTTGTTTTTAATGTACTATGTCTGATGAATGAACTATAATTTTTGCTGTAAATCGAGCCGTATAGATTGAAAATTGCGGAATATTAGAAATATAATGAGGGTTGTAAACATATGTAACATCGTAATAGTTCTAAATTAAAATCTCTAAAATATACCAAATATAAATCAGATAATTGTTATCTCTTAATGTTTATAATTGTTCTCTGTTGTTCTAAATTGTTCTAAATAATTCTTTTAAATATTATAATATTTGCATTATCAAGTACCAAAATAATGATTTCTTCATTTATCAGAATTCTGATCTCTTCATGCAAATAAATTATATAATCCTCAATAATTCTTTTCAAGTATCAGAATAACTATATAGGTATGTTTATCAACTGTATAACTCTAAATTATTATTTCCAAATATCATAATAATTATCTTCGTAAGTATATAAATTGTATAATTCTCAAGTATGAGACCAATTATCTCTGTAAGTATATAAATTGTATAATTCTCAAGTACGAGACCAGTTATCTCTGCAAGTATATAAATTGTATAGTTCTCAATTATACTCTATAAGTATCAAAATAATTATATCGTATATAAATTGCACAATACTCAATAAACCTCTTTCAGTGTCGAAATAATTATCTCTTCAAGTTTAGAAAACTGTGTAGTACTCAATAAATCTCTTAAAGTATAATAATAATTATATTATCAAAGTATATAAATTGCATAATTAATAATTATTCTCTTTAAATATTGGGATAATTGTCTATTAATGCTTATAAATTGTATGATTCTGAATAAATCTCTTCAAATATTTTAATTATCTCCCAAGTATTATAATAATTATCTCTTCAAGTTTTTTAATTATCTCTTCAAGTATTTTAATAATTATCTCTTCAAGTTTTTTAATAATCTCCCTAAGTATTTTAATAATTTTCTCTTCAACTATTTCAATTATATAAATCTGTTAAAGTGTCATAATAATTATCTCTCAAGTTTATAAACTGTATTATTCTCAATTATTCTCTCGTAGTATTAGAATAGTTATTCTAATATTCAAGTATATAAATTGTATAATTCTCAACAATTATCTCTTCAAAGATTATAATAGTTATCTATTTGAGTTTGTAAATTGCATTATTCTCAACAATTATCTCTTCAAAGATTAGAATAGTTATCTGTTTGAGTTTGTAAATTGCATCATTCTCAACAATACTATTAAAGTATTAGAATTATGATCTTTAATGTTTATAAATTGTATTAGAATAATTATCTCTTCAAGTATTCGAATTATTTTCTCTTCGAGTATCAGAAGAATTATCTCCTCAAGACTTCGAATATTTATCTCTTCGAGTATTAGAATATTTATCTCTTCAAATATTCTAATATTTATCTCCCCAAGTATTCGAATATTTATCTACAAGTATTCGAATATTTATCTTGTTTTTTAAAATTGTACAATTCTTAATAATTAGTGAAAGAATCAGAATAATTATCTCACCTATATAATTGTATAATTCTCAATAAATCAATTAAAGTATCAGAATAATTATCTCTTCAATGTTATAAAATTGTTTAATGCTCAATTATTCTCTTTAAGTATTAGAAGAATCATCTTTTCAAGTTTACGAATTACATTCTCTATAATTATTTTCAAGAACTGGAACAAATATCTCTTAATGTATATAAAGAGACTTCTTAAAGTATTAAAATATTGATCTCTCCAAATATATTTTAAATTCTTTCAAGAATTATAATTCTTCTCTTCAAGTATTATAATTCTTCTCTCCAAGTATCAGAAGAATTATCTCTATGTATATAAATTGTGCAATTCTCAATTATGTAGTAATGAACAAAAATATATTTGGTTATAATAATAGGTGCGTTATTCCGGCTATAATTCTTATATGTATAGTTTATAGTAATTATGAATATTATCAGATAATATTCAAAAATTATATTTAATATTATAGAATAAATTGTATTATTTGTTGTGAACTATTTATATAGTTTATAGTAAACTTGTTCAATTTTCTCATAAATAGTTATTTGAGTGTTTCTGTAGTTCTTATTAATCGCAAAATAAATATTATAAAATCAGTTTATATATTCAAATATATAAGTTTTTATACTGTCAGTCAATTTATCACTCCATTTAATAAAATTTTTCTTCTTAAAAAGATTTAAAGTATCACAATTTTTACTAGGTAATACTTGTTCTATAATGTAATAATCATCCATTAACTGTTTTGCAATAAAATTGTATTTTTCTTCCATTTTTTCCCAATAACTATCATTATAGTCAGTTTCTCTAGGTATCAGAACGCGTGTTTTCAATTTTTTGGACAATAAATTTATCATTAATTGAGAAATATTTCCTTTGCAATAAAACGTATCCATTAATTCTATGCAGTAACTATTATCACATTCTTCATCAGGAAATTTACTAATCAATATATACCCCAACGGGATTTTATCAGTCTGTAAACCAAAACCTGTTCCATTTTTATGTATTTTACATGTTTCTATCCACTCTTGTATTATTTCTTCTCCTAAAAACTTTTGCCATGTTAATTCATTCGCTTTAGCACATTCATCATCCCTTAAATCGGCTATAAAAAAATATAAATTATTACAATTCTCTATAATAAAATTACAATTTGGATGGTCGTATATATATTTTTTCATAAAATACTTACCGTAATTAGGAAAAAAATTATAACCACCAAGATATTGTTGAACATTACTGCATAATGATCTCATTCTGGCTTCTTGAAATATAAACTCTTTTCCATTATTTTGTTCCTCATATTTTGTGGAACACTGTTTTTTACTCATTTTAATATCATACAGTTTATCAAAGTATTTCATTTTTATAAAAATTTTTGATTGTTGTTTAATCTTGTTCATTTTATAATATCAGCTTTATTTTATAGTAAATCATTTAATCTATTTATATAACATGTTAAAATATATCTAGCACAATATTTATATTATTCTCCTATAAATGTTTTTCTTGAAATTTATTTGTAACATAATATAGTTTGTATATACTATATTACGAAAAATTTTATTATGTATTATATTACTAATTTATTCATTTACTCATTTACTCATTTACTCATTTACTCATTTACTCATTTTATACTTAGCCTTTGAATATTATTTATACTCGAACATAAATATAAACATAGTTATATTTTAAAATATAACAACTACTATCTAAGATTTGATTAAAAATAAAAATAAATTATCAATCAGAAATGGAAATTGCGAATTTAATAGGCAAAAAATGTTACCAAAATCCAAGCGATTCAGCCAAATATACTTTACATGATATTTACCAAAAAATTAAAAGTGGTAGGCTTAATTTAAATCCCGTTTACCAAAGAGGATCAGTTTGGACATCTGAATATGAAAATGGTTTACTGGAATCAATATTTATAAATGCTATAATTCCTCATTTGATATTTAATTGTACAGATGAAATAGATTATACTTGTATAGATGGAAAACAAAGATGTTTAACCGTATATAAATTCATGAATAATGAAATTCCATTTAAAGTTAGATCAGAAAAAGATAACATAGAATATAGTGTGTATTTTTCTATGATACCAGACAAACTTCCAAATAGATGCAAATACATGGTTTTAAGCGAAGCTGACAGAGAACGATTTTATGGTAAAAGATTTACTATTATGCTTTATCATAATTTAAGTTTAGAACAAGAGATGGATACATTTCAACGTATTCAAAATTCTAAAGTTTTAACACCATCAGAATTGATAAACGCATATAGCGGATCACTCGCAAACTGTGGTAAAGATATTAAAAATAAACTAAATGAACTACATTTACATCCTTCACAATGCATATTCAAACAAAAAACAACAAATATAAAACAAAAAGACTATTTAAATCTTTATTTCCTTATATCTTATTCATGCAAACATAGCACATCCTTCTATTTAGGTAGCGAACAAAAAGCAAAGATTAATAAATATATTAATGAATGTCAGGATGATGAAGATTATAATACTGTTTTTATTAAACTATTTCCTATAATTAAAAGTTTATTGGAACATTTTAATAAAACCGATATTCCCAAATTACCTGATAGACAATATTTCTATAATTATGTTGTGTCAATATATAAAAATGATGTAATAGATATACCTGACTATATTAATTCTACTTTGAATAAAGTTCTTGAAATAAAAACAGAATCAAAAAGCGAAAAAAATAGGCAAGTGTGTCAAATTTTAAAATTAAATAATTCCAACATAGAATCAAAAACGGAATATGCACCCAAGCTCAAATATAATAAGTCTAATTTAAGTAAAAATAATATAGATACTTTATGTAAAATTTATACTGATCTTACCGGCAAACAGCCAGAAAGCAAAGATAAAAAAAAACTCACCAAAAAATATTTAATAGATACTATTTTGGAATACTTGAAATCCTCTGCTATCTAAGTATATTTATTCTAAAAGTAAATAATCATATTATTTACTTTAATAATCATATTAGTTTAACTTTGTATAAATATTTTTGACTATTAATATCTGAAATATCATGTTTGATTTTTATGCAAAGTATTTTCGTTATATATTAAATTAATAATCTGTTTATTTTATTTCTACCTTCAATATTACCAATATTATATCAATAAAGCTAAATATCAGTGTATCATATTTCCATCTTCAGTATTACTAATATTATAATAATAAAGCTAAATATCAGTGTATTATATTTGATATTTACAGAATACAACTATCTAAGATTTAATTAAAAAACAAATTATCAATCAAGATCTAATTTAAGTAGAAATTATGATATTGATGGTATATCTAAAATTTACAGTGATCTTACAGGTAAACAACCCGAAAATAAACATAAAAAGAAACTCACAAAAAAATATTTGATGGATATAATTTTAGAATACTTAAAATCATCCACCATCCAAGTATAATTATTCTATAGTAAATCATATGATTATTATAAAGATAATATGATTATCTTTATAAAATATTTTAATTTCCTGTATTATGTATTAATGGTTAATATATAATATTTATAGCAATCGAAAATTATTCAGAACGAAGTTTGAGACCATAATAACGAAGAGCTTTAATTTCATAACCTTTGCGATGCATTTGATATTTTATATCTGAACTACTAGGAACTTGAGAGGAAGGAAAATTATCTTTGAACCACAACCTAAAGGTTTGATAAAGTTGGTCAGATTTAATGAAAGTCTTTTTGATTTCTTCTTCATCTGTAATAACTTTTACTTTTTCTTCAATAAATTCGTTAAAAGTATCATTAGTCATACGATATTTATCAGTTTCAAGAATAACTAATTCTGGAGCATCAAGACCATTTTTCTTATAAATAGGATATTCTTGAGTCAAAATCCACATAAAAGGTTTAATCATGAGAGGAATTTTACGATCAAAATCAAGATCAATAGGGAAAATACGTTTCTTGAATTGTTCTTCAACAGTGTCAGGATAAGTATGTGAGAATACTGATTTGAAAGCAATAATACGTAAAGAATTCATAATAGTAGGATCAGTAGTATTTACATGAGGAATTTTATTACAAACAAGACCAGCTTTAAACATAGGAACCATTTTAGTAGGCATTTTATTAAGAGCACGACTGTACATACTACCAAAACCAACCGATAATTGTTCAATAATAGAATCGTTGAGTTTATCAGTTGCCTTAGGTTCTTGGAATAATACCAAACGAGCGAATCTCAAAATTTCCAATTCAGGAGTAGCAGAGCAAGGATTATTAGAGCCATGATTACCAGTACCTTGATAAACAATAAGAGAAGTTGGACCCTTAACAAAATAATCACCGAAACATTTTTCCAACAATAATTCTATAATTGATTTAGTATTATTACCTATACCAGTTAAAACTGGGACTATTTTATCTTTATTACCCGCTTCTAAACAACTAGCACAAAATCTAACAAAATATTCTCTAACTTCTTTATCAACAAAAACTTTCTCCAAATAATTCATACAAAATACAACATCGGGATGATCCCAAGTATAATGTTGAAAATCATAACCACAACTAATTGTAATACGATCTTGTGGGCGACCAGAACGTAATGTACAAGAATTACAATCAAATACTCCATTATCGAAACAGAATAACATTTTATTTTGGTTAATTTCTTTAGAGAAATCTGGATCATAGAATTTTTCGCTAGCTTCCTTGATAATATTTGATTTATATGATGGATTTTTCAAACCTGTAATAATTTGAATACATTTTGATTGTTTATCGCTCCATTTTGTTTTTTCTGGACCATCTGGTGCTTGTTCTATACTTGAATTACATTCATTCAATATATTATTAAAATCTTTCACAAGATCGCTACTTAATTTAATTCTGATTGTAACTGCACCATCTAATTCTTGATAACGATGATGTTTGTACTCATACCAAAGTTGATCCTTAATTGATGAACAAACAAATTTATCCTCATATTTTCTATACAATAATTCAGCGATATCAGTATACCCAGCAGTAGGATCTAAACAAGTCCATAATAAAGTTTCAAGAGATTGATTTTTCCATTCTTTGTAGCCTTCAGGATCATCGCGAGAACACCAATATCTAAAAGTTCCTATCGTAGTTTGTGTCTTTTCGAAATGTTTCCATTCACTATGACATAAATCCGATTTTTCGCTTTCTTCTGCTATTTTACACCAAAGACTTAGACCAGTTTCACTACCTGATGTTATATTAAAAATACATTGTCCTACTTCAAGGAAACCATTATGTGTATTACAACGATTTTTATCCAAAAATACCACTAGTTCAGATAGTAATTCAGTCTCAGTTTGAACTTTTTCACGAATACGTTCAGCAACACGTTCGTTAATAGAAATAGTACGTCTATCTTTTTGGTTAACATTTTTCTTTTTAGTTTCATCTTCTTGTTTAGAAGTGAAAGATAATAAACTATATATATCTTTGTAATTTTTGTTTTCATTTAACAGATCGTAAATTGATATATTTGTTGTTTCGTTTATTAATTCAGCATCTAATGCATTGTAACAAATTAAACTATCCAAAGGTAATGTAATTAAAAATACACTATCATAAATCTTTTTACTTACCATAGAACTATGTGATTTTTCCAATATTTGTTTTGTATCTAATATGTACACAAATGCATCTCTCAATTCTTTTCTCAATATGCTATAATCAATATGACAAAAAGGCATTATTAGTGTTAAATTTTTATTTTTTTTATGGGTAATTGTTGTCAATATTTCATCACTATCTTTAATATCTAAAATCGTCCTTACTGCCAATTGCAATGCAAATGTTATTCTTTTTATTTCTGTTTCTTCTAGATCGTCTTGTGAATAATCAATCGACATTACTACTTTATTAATTGCTTGGAATCTTTCTTTTACTGATACTAATGGTGTACATCCACTTATTAACTGCCAAAACTCTTGCATATCATTTTTACCTAATTGACACGGAAAATTTTTATTCTCTATATTTAACACATGAGTAAAATTTTCATGATCGAATTTTGGTTTAACGAATTTAATTAGACTTTCCATATTTCATACTTCTATATACAAAGAATAATTAATCAATTTTGAGTTCAGAAAAAGAACGCTAAAATATTTACACCAATGATTCGATTTTATTGTATTAATACTTTATTAATAATATTATGTAATTTATATAGTAATATACATTTTTATTTAGGAAATTATAGAAAACAATAACTATATAAATTCGATAAAACAGCATAATTTAAATGAAATTGTAATTGAAATACAAGAAAAGTATTTTAGAACAAAATATTTTTCTCCGATCCTGTCATTAAAAATTTGATACAACATCAGAAAATAAATGTAAGTGTGGATAATGGATAATGGATAATGGATAATGGATAATGGATAATGGATAATGGATAATGGATAATGGATAATGATTTATTTGATTCAAATCAGGAAAGTGTTTATTCCTTGTATTCTTTCCTATAATACTGAATAAAAATTTAATTGCAACGTCTCAAATTCCTTTTTACCTTAAACATATACCACCCATATACGATTATACATTTCACATCGACTTTAATTTTTATTATACCCAAAAGTTATAACAGACAAAGTAGGTCCTTGGACTAAAAATTTATAATATCATATACACAAAATTATATTTAAGAACTTAGTAAGTTTTAAGTAGAAGTTAAGAAGAAACGTTGATGAAAATCTTATATAAAAGGATTTAAAAATACTATTGAAGATGGAGATTAAATACTTGATACAAAAATATTCTTGCTGCATAGGTTATTACAGACACATATAAATATAACTTAGTAACAATATTTACAAAATGTAAATATTAAATACTGAAAATAGCTGATATTACTGAACCTATATTCGTCAACTTAAAAACAACTCTATAAATTTTCGGACTGTAGTTCAAAGATAATTCATAATCAACAGATTTTTTTCAATACTGATTTCACATATTATTTTTATTTCAAGAGATTGAAGATTGAAACTTTATGTTATTATGATGTAAAATACGCTCTTAATAACTAGATATAACTGATACAATTGGTAAATCTTAAAAATTAATGGAATTTCTAACCATAAAATTGTTCTGTCCATAACAGGTTAAAATATTATATTAAAAATGAATATTATATTTTTGAGTATTATATTCTAAATATATAATGCAGTATTTACCAATAGAATTAATAAAGCTCGTGCTATCATATTTTAAACCAAAATACGAAGACGAAAATAAAAGAATATTGGAATTAGGTCAAAAAGAGGAACGTGTATGTGAGATAATGAACCGAAAACTTATGAATATAATAAAAGAAGAAAATGATAAGGCTAAAAAAAAAATACATGATACTGAGGATAATATAATAAAAAACATAACTGAAATAATAGAAAATAAAATAGGTTTCACAGAAAGTAAAAATGTATATGACTATGGTTTTATTTATACTGATAAAGAAAAAAATATAGTTAACGATATGGAAAAAGAATTAGACTATTTTACAAATATAGTTAATAATCCGACAAAAAAGCATAGAATTACAAAAAATTATGACAAATTTTGTGAAAAATTCCGTTATATATGTAGATTAAGAGATAGAACACAGTATTTAATAAACGAGAAATCAATTTATAAAAAAATTATAAATATATATATGATAATAGAAAAATTAAATAAAGATAAATTATTAGGTATTAAGATAAACAAGTTGGGAGATTTAATTTTATATTATGAAGGAATATACACATTTATAAACACAAAATATCAACAATATATAATAGAAGAAGAAATTCGGAATAATAAAATAGATAAAATATCATATTTATATGGGAAAATACTAGAAAAATATCGATACGATATTAATGATCATTTCTCTGCTTTGGATAAAATGATACAATATTATAGTATTGACAAAAATAATTTATTTTATAAACATAAAGTAAAATTTCTATCGAAAATTGAACAAGAATTGGATTTTTTCCAGGGATTGTATGAAGATACAACGACTCAACAAGACATAGATATACCTGATTTTGGAAGTTTAATGATTGAACAAACTGTTGAAATCTATGAATTTGTGGAAAATTCATACGATACGTATGCTGAATATTTTGATTACCATTATGATTTGTTTGATGAAATGGATGATTATTGTATTGATACTGATACTGACACTGGTACTGACACTGATACTGGTACTGATACTGGTAGTGATACTGGTACTGATACTGACACTGATACTGACACTGACACTGATACTGACACTGATACTGATAGTAACAAAAACATTAATGTTAACAATGGTATTGATGTGCGTAAAATCAATACTATTCCAGTTAATTTTATTGAACTATGCAAAATTGATGATATAGATAGTGTATTATATGAATTATAATTTACTATTTATTGCGATCACATAATTGTATTATTTCAATACTAAATTAATATTTACATAAACTGTGTTTAAGCAGATATATTATTGTAATATATCTGTGATCTTTTTTATAAAATTTATATCTTACTTTACATTCCACTAATTTTAATTATTATTTCTTTTATTAATTCTTCTGGTTACTTTTTCGCTCGGTTGATATTATCTCAATTTTTCTTTCTCAAATAACAATATTTCTGTTTCTCATATTTTCATATGTTTTCGTCTGTTTTTATTTCTTTTAAACATTCCAGAGAAACATAATACATTTCATTTTTTCAGTTTGTTATGTTTCTCTGGTACAGATTTAATAATAATTTAAATTATTAAATCCAGTTAATATTTATATAGAAATATAGCTATGGAGAGACTATGTGCTAAAAATTTATCGCTAATGTAAATATAAATGTGGACAATGAATATTTATTATTTCTGTACTTTATGCGCTTAAACATTACAAAGCTAATGTTTGTTTTGTGCCAAACGTTTATAATATTAAACCAAAATTTTTTGCCATACATTTCCACATATTCTACATTTAGAGTCTCTTTATTCTTTATACAAAGAGACTCTAAATGTATACTTGAATGTAATATAACAATTATAATTCGTGGATTAATTTATTTTGATGTATGGTAATAAAATTAAGGTTGCGAATTAAAAGAACTTAAGATATAATAAGAATTATACAATAAATATGATAGATATTTGTTCTGATACCAGAAGAGTATATTCTAGAAATAAACCATTTCGAGTCTGAGAAATCGAAAGTTATAACATAAATAAAAGAATTAATGCAGTGATGGTTGCTTTAATAAAATTGATTTATTCTTATTTCAATGATATAACAAAACATGGAAAGTTTAATCAAGTTTGTCAAGCCAAAATTTGATCACGAAAATTTTACTCACGTATTAAACATTTTAAACAAGAATTTTCCATGTCAATTGGGGAAAAAAGATATGCAAGAGTTTTGGGAGTTGGTAAGTGGATGTACATCAATTGTATCAGTGAAAGAGAGATTTCAAGCAATTAATAAAGTAGTAATGTCAATTGATTCTTCTCAAGAAGATCTTGATGACGATAAAATAAAAAGAATAATATTTGCGTTACAATTAGCTGTTAAAACAATATTAGATATTAAAGACAATGATGAAATATTGACAACAATATTCCACAAAGAAAATAAAAATTTAACATTAATAATGCCATTTTGCCATGTAGATTACAATGTATTAAGAAAAGAATTAAGAGAAGCATTTGTACATGTATTGGATATAAAGCAAACACTAGAAAAATCACACAGTGCGATGGTAAATAAAAAAATTTATGACACAGTATTCTTAATTACACTTCCTCTAGAAAATTTGCAATATTATTGCAGTTTGAATATAGATACATTGGACGAATCAAATAGTATTTCAGTAAAAAATTTATTAAATGAAAAATATAAAAATATATACAGTTTGCTATCATTCAATTCAATAGATGAAAAAGAAATCAAGATTATCAATAAAAATATTATTAATAAAAAGATTTCGGCAAAAGATTGGGTTGCTAAACATATTAAAGAAAAAGTTGGATATGGTACAGAACTATTATCCGAACTAATTGGATTTTTAGATCACAATAGGTGCACTATTCATGGTGATTTTCTTGATATTGGGCAATGTATCTTTAATATCACTCATGGAAGCGATACAGGATTATCTTTTTGGTGCGATATTTCTAAACAAAGTAATAAACATAATTTATGTATTGAGCAATGGAAATTTTTTAAACAAACAAATACTACGATCGATACTTTTATGTATTGGTGTTCCCAAGATGATCCCGAAGGTTACGTAGAATGGAAAAATCAATCTCTAGAAACTTTGTTATGGTGCTGTTTAGATCCTACTGCTAGTTATACTGAGATTGCTGAATTATTGTATCAAAAATACAAACATAAATTTGTATTTTATTCTCATAATAACAAACAAGGTTGGTATATGTACGAAGGACAGTATTATAAACAACTAGATAACGATAATATAATTCGTACAAAACTTAGTAATAATCTTGTTAGACATTTCAATAATATATTGAACGAATGCAATACTTGTGTTGAACAAGCACCAAATGGCTCAGAAAAAGATAAATGGTATGATAAACAGGATAAATGTATCAAAATTATTAAAAATCTTAAGACTCCTTCTCATAAATCAATTATTATGAACGAAGCGTGTGAAAAATTTTATAATCCTGATTTTGGAAAGCAAATAGCTCAAAATAAAATGCTTTTTTGTTTCAATAACGGTGTTTTTGACTGTAATACTTGCTATTTTCGTTCGGCTAATTGTCAGGATATCAATTTGATTAGTTGCGGTTATGATTATAAAGAATACTCTTGGGAAGATCCTGATGTTAAATTTTGTATGGAATATTTAGAAAAAGTTTTTGTTGATAAAGAAATTAGAGAATATTTTATTACATATTGTTCGAGTTTTTTGGAAGCAGGTAATAAAGACAAAATATTTGCTATTTTTTCTGGCATGGGAAAAAACTCTAAATATATGGTTGAGCTCTTATTAGAAAGTTGTTTCGGTTGCTATTTGGTAAAAACTCGTAAAAATAAAGATAACTCTAAAATTAATTTAGATGAAAAAATACCAATAAGAATAAAAGTTTTGCAAGAAAATTGGGAAACTGATCAACTGGACAATGAAATTAGTAAGCAATTACGTGAAAATAAAACAATTCTCGTTTGCAATAAAATTCCTCGCATAGATAATAATAATATTGCTTTGATAAATAGTTTACGTGTTATTAATTTTGAATCAACATTTTCGCATACTTATCCTGATACAATAGAAGAGCAATTTGAGAAAAAAATATTTCCATTGGACCCTGTTTTTTATAATAAAATATCTTCAATGACAAAACCATTTATGTGGATTTTAGTACAAAAATATTCTGACTACAAAAAAAACGGTCTTGTTACCCCAGAATCAGTTATTATAAATACTGACAAATATAAAATTAGTAATGATATTTATAGACTATTCATATGTAAAATGTTGGAAGTAGCCGACGGTGAAGAAACAAAATTTTTCGTTAAATCCGATCAACTTTACCAAACTTTCAAACTATGGTTCAAAGATAATTTTCCTAGTACAACTGTTCCTGTAAATACCGATTTTGAATACAATTTATATCGCAAAGGATTAAAAATTGAAAATATGCGTTGTTATGGTGTAAAAATACGTTCTTATTGAAAATAAATTTATTAATGTTTTTTCTAACTTTTTTAACCTAGAACCTATCAAATGCTATATTGAAAATCGATTTATTTTACTGAAATAATATTATCATATATTAAACCAAAATATTGCAACTGGAATAAAGAATATTTGAATTGGAAAAAGAAGAAAGGAATAAATTAACACAAAGATGTTGAAAGCTTTAATAATTGTAAACATCAAATATTCACAATTTGTGGATTTTTTGTATAAATATACAAAATACATTAGAGACAGTTTATAGATGGAGAAATTTTACAATTTTATTGTTGTGTATTAAATAATATATTAATACAACTGTTTTTATTTAAGCAATAGAATTACGATCTCTTCAAGTTTATAAATTGCACAATTCTCAATAATTACTATCTCTTCAGGTTCGCTAATTGTATAATTCTCAATAATTTTTTCCCAAGTACAAGAATTATTGTCAAGTATCATATTCAAGTATCATAATTATCAATGCAAATTTCATAATTATATTATAATATTTATAAATATAGTTTCAATATTTATTTAATAATATTTACAATTCTTTATAAATTTTTCAAATATTATAATTTTTATTTCATCTACTATTATTATCTCTTAATATTTCTGAATTGTATTATTATTAATTATCTCTTCAAGTATTAAAATTATGATCTGTTCGAGTATTGAAATAATTATCTCTTTTAGTATTATAATCTTGGTATCTTCAAGTATTAGAATAATTATTTCAACATGCATCGGAAACCTGATCCCTTCAAATATTGAAATAATTATCTCATTTGGAGAGAATTATTGTATAATTCACAATAATTCTCTCTAAATATAATAATTATCACATCGTGTTTATTAATTGCACAATTCTCTATAAATCTGTCCAAGTATAATAATTATCACATCGTGTTTATTAATTGCACAATTCTCTATAAATCTGTCCAAGTATAATAATTATCACATCATATTTATCAATTGCAGAATTCTTAATAATTCTGTTTAAATATCAAAATTATTATCTATGCAGGTTTTTAAATAGTATTATTATCTTTTTGGGTTTTTAAATTGTATTATTCTTAATTATTCTCTTCGAGCATTATAATAATATCTATTTAAGTATTTATCTACAACAGAAACAAAAAGAATTATGTTCATAATTCTTTTGTTTTTAAAAATTGGTCGATATACCAAGGGTTTTAAAGAGACTAAAAGAATTTATTACTGTATTATATAAAAATGATATTAAATTTTAAAGATTAGTTTGTTTTATAGCCAACTAATCTTTAAAATTTAATAATAACATAATAAAGGAATATCAAGTAAAAATAATATTATTTTTACCACATAAAGGGGGATTGTATTGTTTAATGTAAATATTACTATAAAGTTTTTGAAGATTAAATAGTGTTATATATTAAAACTACTTATAATATAAAGAATGAAACGATACGAATAATTATAATTGTTATCTTTCAACTATAAATTGTAAAATTCCCACAATTATAATAAAGTGTAAGAATAATTAACGGTTCGATTTTATTAACTTAGTAATTCACAACTATTATCTCTTCATGTCTGTTTATTGTAGAATTCTTCATAATTCTTTTCAAGTATCAAAGTTATTATTTTTTCATGTATCAAAGTTATTATTTTTTCATGTATCAAAATTATTATCTTTTCACGTTTATTTATCATATGATTCACCATATTTTTTTCAAGTATGAAAACTACCATCTCTTAAGTACGTAAATTGTATAATTATCCATAATTATTTGCAAGTATCAGAATAATTATCTCTTAAGAATTATTAATTGCATAAATTTCAATAATTATTTACAAGTATCAGAATTATTGTCCTTTCAAGTTTATTTATTGCATTATTCTTAAATATTCTTTTTAATTACAATAGTTATTATCCCATTAAGTATTATAATTATATCGTTGAGAATTATAAATTGTATAATTCTCATTTTTTAGCTTCAAGCATTATAATGTCTTCAAGTATCTAAATTGTATAAATAATAATTATATCCCTAATTTCATAATTATTATTTATTATAATTGTCTCTTATAATTGTCTCTTGGATTAATACAATTGTATTATCAAATATTAGAATTCTGATATCAACAAGTTTATTTATCGTATAATTTTTCAATTATTATAATAATGATCTATTCTACTATTATAATTTTAATTTCTTAATGTTTATTAATTTAACCGCTTCAAGTATTATAATACTTATTATTTCATGTATATTATTTGTATAATTCTCAATAAATCTCTTCAAGTATTTAAATTGTATAATTTTCAATAGTTCTTTTTAAGTGCAATAATTATTATTTCATCGAGTATCAGAATTATCTTTTCAAGTGTCATAATTATTATCTCAACAAGTACCAGAATTATTATCTCTTCAGGTTTATTAATCATTGATTCTCAATAATTTTTTGAGTATTCGAATAATTATATGATTCCAGATTCTTCTTTTAAAGTATCAGAATTATTATTCTTCATAATAATATGCAAGTATTAGAATAATTATCTTAATGTCTATAAATCGCATAATACTATTTAAATATTATAATTATGATTATAATTATCTTTACACCAAATATTATAATTATCTTTACATCAAATATTATAATTATTCCTTCGAGTTATATAATTATCTCTGTATGTTTATAAAATTACATAATCTCTAATAATTATCTTCAAATATTATGTTTGTTATTATTCAAATATTTGAATAATAGATATATTATGGTATAAATATTAACTTCAAGATATTACGTTGGATAATATCTTAATTTTCTGTGATTGTTTATTACATTTTTTTCTTGGCTAGGGGGCATTTTTCAAGTTTGTATCAAATTCAAAATATTCTAAATTTATATGCTTTCCTGGATTATTTATCATATAAATTATTAATTTATCTAAATAAGGTGTTTGTTTATTGTAACCCGCATTTTTACATGATGATATTAACTCCATCATACATATAGAATTTCTTTCCATTCTTAAAGGCCCTTTGCAACCTGGAACTTTATTACATCTCCATTTCCATTTGCATTCAGGATAATAATCAGTATTGTTCCATGTTTTATCCGTAAAATAACCTAATTGCTTTAATGCACCGTTTTTTGAAGGCCCAGAAATATAACCGATTTTTGATTCGATAAAAGTTTTTGGAAAATTAGACTTTTTGGATTTGGCAGGTACAATACACATATCTAAAAATTCTAGTAAAATATTTCTGCCATCCTGGGTCATATCATTAAAACTTTGTACACTATCACACGCCATTTTATTGTTCTCAAATAAAAATATTATAATCATAATTAGTTATAATACAATCAGATATATAGTATTATAACAGGAAATTTATTAACAAGTATGAATTAGGTAGCAACAAACGAATTAGGAGAATAAATATTCGACTTTAATATTTATTCATTATATTGATAATTATTCTTTTTTCTCTGATAAGCTTTCGCGAAATACTTAGTATGAATTGTGGTTATCATTTATCTTACCATATTTCTTTTCTAGTTCTTTAATTCTAGTTCTATCTTTTTTTAAGAAATATCTATAGATATTTCTTATTTTATGCTATTTATTCTTCTTTTTGATCTTTATTTAGCTTTTTGTTTCATCCATTATTTTTGACATTTCTCAAAATCCCTTGTACTTTTTTTTATACTTTAGTAGCCGCTATTTTCAACTTGTTTAATTGGTTCGCGTATATTTTGTTGTTTTAGGATAATTTTTTAATTATACGATTATACTATTTTTAATAAGTTATTAAAAAACATTTCGATTATCGAATATTAATAAAGCATAAGAATTATCGATATTTTGTTGTTTTGGGATATTTTTTTTAATTATACGATTATACGATTTCGGATTTATTGATAACTTATTAAAAATATTATAATTATTGAATATTGATAAAGTATAAGAATTATCGTTATTTGTTGTCTTAGGATATTTTTTTAATTATACGATTATACGATTTCAGGTTTATTAATAAGTTATTAATAACATTATAATTATAAAATATCAACAAAGTATGATAATTATAAAATATCGACAAAGCATAAGAATTATCGATATTTTATTGTTTGGGATATTTTTTTTAATTATACGATTATACGATTTAAGATTTATTAAAAACTTATTAAAAATATTGTAATTATAAAATATCGACAAAGCATGAGAATTATCGATATTTCGTTGTTTTGGGACATTTTTTTAATTATACCATTATACTATTTTAATAATTCAAGAGTCTATATAAATCATTATACTATATTCATAAATATCATTGTTTTTATGAATATTGGTATATTTTATATAAAATATTATTTGACTTGCGCGATTTAATATCGTTACGAATATAAAAACTTTTAAATTATGTACACATGAAAGAATAATATTTTATTTTGGATTCTTTATGTTTCCTTATATTCTTTCCTATAATACTGAATAAAAATATAATTGTATCGTCTCAAATAAGATTTTCACCAACGTATCTTCTTAACTTCTTCTCAAAACTTACTAAGCTCTTAAATAAAATTTTGTGTATGCGACATTATAAAATTTTATTATAAGTTTAAGGAAGTCGATAAATTAAAGTCAATGTAATATGAGTAATCGTATATTACTGGTATTACTTATATGTAAAAAGGATTATTAAAGAACTCAAAATATTAACATACGGATTGAGAAAAAGATAACTAATTACTATATAATAATTTAGAAAGATATTCTATTTGGGAATGTGTAAATTTAATAGTGACACCAGATCTAACAACTTTGAGTTTAGGATAATTTAATTTTTCTATTATCCTATGTTCTTGTATTAATTTATTTGTTTCATTTTTTTTCTTTTCGTACCATTCCTGTGTTCTACTTAATTTGCCTATTGAGATTTGCATTTTCATATTAAAACCAACTTGCTAATTTATCAAATTTATGGGATGTTTAATTCTGCGGATTTGATTTTTGTTATCAAAAAAATGGGAACAAAAATGATCGACACCACGGAAATATTTATGTCCAAATTTATTTCTATAATTAACAATAGTAAATCAGAGGAAAAATCTCCTTTTAATAAAGTATATAGTTATTTTAATGATGAGTATTGCAAAAATAATAATTGTCCTTTGATTATTAATAGATTTGTTCAATCTTTTATTCAAATCGGTGACAAAATTCACTCCGATATACAGAATCTCAATAGTCAAATATCAGAACTTCAACCAAAATATGACAAAATTACTTCCAAAGTTAAAACTCTAGAATCAGAAAATTCCGTACTATCATCAAAATTATCTAATCTTGAATCAGAAGTTAAATCGCAAAATACAAAATTGTCATCGAGAATATCGGAATTAGAAGCTGATATTGTATTACAAAATACAACATTATCAAACAGGATATATGAACTTGAATCTCAAGATAATATATTAATTTCCAAAGCATTAACTTTAAAAGTATCGGAACTTGAATCACAAATAAAAGAATTAAATTGTAGGTACGGTACATCATCTGATTCACAAACTAATTTATATATAACGGATCATAAAATAAAAAATAAATCTTACGTAGAATATTCTGATGTTAACATTGATAAAAATGTTATTGAAAACGATAAGAATTATATCAATATACAATATAGCGATTATTACGATTGCGAAGACAACTATTACGACAATCCTTTCAATTATAATGAAGTAACTGTAGAAGAAGATTGTGATTATTATCGCCATTACGAAAAGAATTATTATGCTAATCCTTTCAATTATGATGAAATGTCTTCTGAATATGATATTGATTCGTACACTGACAATATATCATTTGATATATCCCATATACCTAGTCAATTTATTTCTTTACCTAAAATAAATTTAGATGCAAGCTCTATTAATACTCTTCATTTAATAGAGAAAAATAGACTTTCTAGGGCTAAATCTGTGACAAAGTCAAATAACATTGCAAAAAATAAAACTACTAAAAAAACAGATTCTACAGTTGTTACTTTGTCTGAATCACAAAAATTAGACAAACAAAGAAAACAATGTAAAATAAATAGTTTAAAAATTAGAATTAAGAACGGATACAAAAAACCTTCACAAATGCAGATATCTTTATCTAATCTTCTTCAACTCGAACAAGAATATTATTTATTGTATGGTGAATAATTTGATTAAATAAATTCATAAATAACTTACTCAATTATACATTATCACATGATCGTATAATCGTATAATCGTATAATCGTATAATCGTATAATCGTATAATCGTATAATCAAAAAAATTATACCAAAACAACAAAATATCGATATCCAAAAACTTTTACAAATAATTAGTTTTGCAAATTGATTCATAAGTTATTAAAAAATCGTATAATCGTATAATCAAAAAAATTATGCCAAAACAACAAAATATCGATATCCAAAAACTTTTACAAATAATTTGTTAAATATACCAACAATCAAAAAATAAACATAAGCAAATTTTATAAAAGTTAAAGTGCACAAATAGATTAATAGCAAAATTTTAACAATTAAAACAGTTAAAATTTTGCTATTAAATAATATTTAAATTTTATTTTGTTTCGAGACAAATAAAAGAAAAATGAATAAATTAAGTAATACTGATAAATCAATACAGCTTATGATTGATATGGATACTAATAATAAAAATGAGATTTATTTTACAGAATATTTAAATAATATTACATCTTATATTACTGAATTAAATGATATCGATAAATTAATACAGGTTATGAATGATATGAATACTAATAAAAATGAAATTTATTTTACAGAACATTTAAATAATATTATATCTGATATTACTGTATTAAATAATTTGATAGAGAAGAAAAAAAAATTGGAAAGACAATATGCAGAATTGAAAACTATAAAACATAATTTAGAGTCGGAAAAAACACAACTTGAACTTAATATAAAAAAATTGGAATCGAAAATTTCACCGCTCTAATCTTGCGGAAATAAAATAGAGTTATAAATTGCAGAAGTAAAACAAATAAAAATATCTGCAATATTATCTCAAGAGATAATATATTTAATAATTATGTTTGATCAGTGATTATTTCTTTTTACCTTAAACACATACCACATCGACTTTAATTCAACATCTTTCTAAGATTTAGGTACTCAAGATATTTTAAGTAGTAGTTAAGAAACATTGATGAAAATCTTATGTGGGACAATTTTATTTTAATTAATATTTAAAAATCCCACCATTGGTTTATAGTTTCTATTTCCTCGTCAGGTATAATTAATTTTCCGGATTTTATATGTGGTAATAATCCTTCCAATAGATTTGGATATATCTTATTAAATAGGGCATAAACACTTTTATCCATATTCGAAATTCTTTCAAATAATATTGTTCTTCTGAATTCTATTTCATTTTCAGTAAAATCATCGTCGAGATAATTACAGTCTAATATTCTATTTCTTTTTAATTTTGTAAGGTTTTGTATTATAGATGTATATTTATACAGCTCTTCTTTTCTGTTTAAATCCTGTATAGCAACTATAAACTTTGCAAATTGTTTTTTAGTTTCATCCTCTTGTTGTTTCTTAATTATTTGTTTATTTTGATCAGTCAAATCTTGTATATTTTTTTCCATAGTCGCTAATTTAAGTTTCAATTCATTGTTTTCTTTTCTTGAATCATCTATCGTCTTGTTATTTAATCTTATTGTTTCATTTAACAATCTCTCATTACTACATAGGTCCAAAATCCTTGATCTTAAATCACAATTTTCATTTATGAGAGTATTATATTCATCATAATTTAGCAATATTTTACCGGGTTGCACTTGAAGTTCAAAAGAAACACTTCCATTTAACTTATCATTAATTATATTTTTATTATCGACTACATTATGATTATTAGCTATGTTATTATTAACTATTTTATTATCACTTACACTATTATTAGCTATCCTATTATTACTTAAATTATTCACTATACTATCATTAACATTATTTATATTTTCAGTGTTAGTTTTTTTATTACATTTTGTCATTTTATATATAAAAATGTATTATTTACATTTTCATATTTACAAATACTTATGGTTAAAATTATTGGATTTCATCATCTTTCCAAAGTTAAACCAAGCCAATTAATATACAAAATAAAAAGTAACTATTTATAAAAGATAAATTATCTTTATTTACAACTTTAAAAATTATATAGTTGATAATTATATAAAATGAATAATAAAAGCATGAAAAATTTACCACGGGAAATAGTAAATATAATAATAATGTATTTTAGAGGATATGGAAAAAAAGAAATTAGAATTAGGACCCAAAGATGAACAAGTTTATGATATAATTATAGCAAAATATTGCTCTATAATTGAAGAAGATAAATTAAGGAATAAATATTTTTGAAAAATGTCTCAATATAAATCATTACAATTTATAATTACCTTCTGTATATATAACAAAATTGTTATATTAATATTAAGACGATACTTGTCAGTTCCAATGAGAACTAATGCGGGTGCAACAAGACTATGTTTCTTATAAGTAGGATATTTTTGAGTTAAAAACCACATAAGTCTATACCATAAAAAGAATTTTATTATCAAGATCAATAACAAAAATACGTTTCTTGAACCCTTTTCAACAGTACTGGAATATGTATGAGAAAACACGGATTTAAGTAATAAAAAATATTGAAATATATATTCAAGTAATTATGTAACGAAATGTTATATGATCTTCCTCAACAAATAATTAACCAATCACTTAATTCAACACAAAATACAAATACAAATACTTGATATTCCTATCAAATTAAAAGATAAAGAAATTGTAAGATTCGTATATAATCAAATAATATTTGTTTGTCATTATCCACAAACAATAAATCCATATATTGAAAATCAAAAATTTATACTAAACTTTGCAGTTCAGTGTGGAAATCAAGAAAATATAAATTTTCAAACAAATCCATGTGTTGTCGATGTAAATGATTTATGTAAAATACTTAAAATGGGTAAAAAACTTGATATAAATAATAAGGTATATTATGAAATAATAAAATTTATTATGTGTAATAGAGACGAAAATATGAGAAATGAGATTTTGGATCAATTGATAAAATAAAAAATCGACGGATGATTTTGAAAATTTAGTTACAGAATTAATATAGTGATTATAGTGCATAATATAAAAAGGGAAAGAAGATTTTAAAGATCTTGAAGAATGACTTTCCAAAGAAAATAACGAAAAGTGGAGAAATAAATAATTGATCCTTTTTATCTTTAAGTAATACCAGTAATATACGATTACTCATATTACATTTACTTTAAATTATTGTATTCCTTTAGCATATAATAAAATTTTATTTAAACGCCCTAGAAGTTTAAACTAGAAGTTAAGAAGATACGTTGGTGAAAATGTTATGTGGGACTATTCATTTATTTTTTATTGTAGGAAAGAATATAAAGAAATACTTTTACCTCCTTCTCCTACCACCAATATATATTATACTTTTAATATCTACTTTAAATTAACTTATTCTAGAAATTATATACAAAAATATAATATATATGATACTAAATATACAAAATGGCGAACTTAAGATATATGCATAAGGTAACAATAACTAATGAAAAAATAACGTAACGAGTTATGCATTCTATAATGTAAATAATTTTTAAAAATTTCATGAGTGGGTAAGAAGGAAATTATTTTTACCAAATTATTCTACCACAAATACACGATTATACTTTAATATCCACTTTAAATTGACTTATTCTATAAATTATATTGTATATGATACGAAAATATATAATATACGAAACTTATTAATATATAACCTAACTAGTCATGAATTTTATAATGTAAATAATTATTTAAAATTTGGTGAATGGGTAAGAAGGAAAAATATTCGATATTTAAAAACTTTAAATACTCAATAATATTTTGCATATTACACAGTCAGTTAGTCAGCGATATATAAAAATAAAAAATAAAAATACAATTTGAGCGAAAATAAATGTCGGATAGAAATATTACAGAATTATGGTTAGAAAAGTGCAAAGATGATCATCTTACAAAGCCTGAAAGATTTTGTGCTGGTTTATCTTACACCACAGGTTCGCAATGGGATCTTATGGAAGACACTATAGATGGAAAATCTTGTCATATTATAAGTGGAAATTTAAATGATATTAACTATCTTCCATCTTATAATGACGCAACAAACTGCATATGTGGTCAAACAATAGAATACGTATTTCCAATACAAAGTAAAAGTACAAATAAAATAGCAAACGTTGGAAACGACTGCATTAAAAAGTTTGATAAAGCAAAAGCGAAGGAAAACTCGAAATTAATGAGGGAATATAAAAGTTGTGGAGAATGCAAGTTTATAAAAATAAAAAGAAAAGCTTATCATAGCGACAATTTAGATACGGAAAATATAATATGTGATGAATGCTATAGAGAGAAATATTATTTGACTTGTACAGAATGTAAATTAGAGAATATAGTACCACCAAACAACAATACATCTATGTGTATTAAATGTAATATAAAAGTACAAGAGGAATTGGAGATAACCCAGGTTGGAGTAACAGATTGCCAATCTATATATAATCCGCAAGATATTTGGAAAAACTATATTCCAATGGATTTTGTTTTTTGGCTAGATTTATAAAACTGTATTATGACAAAGCTGTATATGAAATTAAAAAAGATACTGTAGTTTTTTCTCTACTATCAAATAAAAATATACTTAAATCTCAACATATACATATTAAAATTAATAATAATGCGATTAGGGGTCAAGATGGAAAATGGTTCAAACTTTATATATATTGTAAAGATTGGATATGGAAAGAAAAAAATATGGAAGGAACATCGTGTTATTACAGTTTAACTGATTCAAAATAATATATAATTTTATACAAGTATTTGTGTAAAATTGGTTTGTCAAATATAAAAATTAGTTGTTTCTCCGTTGAGTATAATTTGTCTTTGTTTTCCTGTTTTTGATATTGTAGTGCCTATAATATTATATATAGTTTCCATATTAGTTGTATGATCATTTTTCTTTAAAATATTTTTATTGTGTTTTTCATAAGTTTGAGAATTATTTCTGGAAATAATTTTTGGTTTATTAAGCCTTTTTCCATCTTTAACGAATTGACTTAGATCATATTTTACATTTTGTTGTATATTATTATTTACTATTTGCAAAAAAACATATTTCATTTCATTAATATCACCACTAAAATATTCTTTCCCATACTCGTGTCTTCTCTTGAATTTTTCATTAAATTTCCAAATTAGTATTGTTTCAATATGATGACAATCGTGAACCTCACAAAATATAATTATTTCGCTTCCTTTCGGATATCCTTTCAGTCTTGTATTGGGTTCTTGTGTTGTTTTGCCTATTTTATAGGTAGGTTCATTATTTCTCAAAAATTCCCTTTCTCTTAGTATATAATTATATTGTGGCATTTTTATAGCAATATAATTATAAGAGTAAATCATTTTTTATTATGTTAAATTGATCAAAGGGATAAATATTTGATTGACTTAACATATATTTATCTCATTCTTTTTTATAATATATGTTAATACATATCAACAATAGTTAAAATATATTAAATAATAATTTTGCTATATAAAATGATGAAAATAAGAAAAATAAAGAATTTATACGTGGAAAAAGTTTTTTCAGACGAAGAAATGGAACAATTTAAAGGGGAAAAACTTGAGATTTTTGATATCCCTGATGTAATAAGAAAAGATATAAATATATATACAATTGAGAATGGAGTTGAAACCCTTTTGTGTAAATTCAGAAAAAATATTATAAATAATAAAAATATAGATGTTTTTAAACAAAATATTAGTATTACAGATATAAAGAGAAATGGTTATGGTTCAATGACTGACAGTACAAGACAAGGCGAAAAAAGCAAAATATTTGGATTTTACGATAAACCAGTTCCCGGAAAACCAAATCTATATAAAATAAATAAAAAATGTAGATTTACGAGTTTAAGTTATAATTATCCGGAAAAACATAATGCTTTGGTACCGATCGTTAAAAATATTGATTATGAATATGAAAAATTAACGCCTGATATATATATAAACCAACTAAATATGATTGATGAAAATGCGATATGTATAGAAGATACTGTCTTTAGTACAGTAACAATAAATGTAGATTTTCAGACTCCCATACATAAGGATTCCAATGATTATAGAGAAGGAATGGGAAATTTATCTGTAATAGAGTATGGAGAATATGAAGGAGGATTTTTAGTTTTTCCTCAATATGGAATATATATTGACGTAAGGGAAGGTGATCTATTACTAATGAATGTTCATGAATGGCATTGTAATTCTCCTATTTTAGGAGAAGGAAGAGTTAGTCTGGTGTGTTATTTAAGAGAAGGAATGGTGTCAAAACAATAAATACTGTTTTATGTTAAAATTTCTTTATGTTTTACATATCCTATTTTTGTTTGGTGTAATTTTTTGTTTGATTTGAAATTTTGGTCATACAAACAACAACTTAGATGACCATCTGTTGTATGCCATATATATATGGTATCAAAATCTTCGGCAGCAAAATCTTTTTCTTGCCATTTATCATTATATACAACAACTTTAAAACTTTTATTTTTAAATGATTTTGAAGGATGGAATGCTATTACTTGAGATTTAAATTGAGATGCTTTATAAAAGGGAGCAGAATTTAGTTGTTTATATCTTTTATGATTATAGCAAATTTGAACTGTTTTCTTTTTAATATTATGCTCTATTTCAAGACATTTTTTTATTTTATTTCTCAGTTTATGTTGTTGACTAGAATCATAATGTAAATTTGACAATGGTTCAGACACATCAAAGTCTATTTTTATTTCATCATTTAACATATTCTCTATGGTCAATGTTTTTAAAGTGTATATAGTTGTTAAAAGTTCATATTTTTTGTTTGGCCACCGCTTGTTGATAAAGCATTTTATTGCGTTTAAACTGCCAAAACAACCATAATCAGAACCATATATATATTTTGTGAACATAGTGTCATCAATATCAGGTCGTGAGTTTTTACCTCTCGTTTTTATTTGTGGTACTTTTGTGATAATTTTGCGAAAACTCATATTTTGAGATAGAAGTTCTCCAATACCTGTTGATAATCTTTTCTTGTTTTCTAAATGAAACATTATTTCTTGATCATCTGATCTTGATATATATATTTTTAACTTTGGTTGATTAATATCAAACTGACCACATCCACGTTGTGCTTGTATTAACGTTTCTTGATGAGCATCACATGAAGGTTTATACATATAATGTGTCAAAGTCCATTTTTCGTCTATTGTCTTAAAAGTTTCTGCTCTACTAGCTCTCAATCCTGCCACTATAATAATATTTCTTGTTTCTTTGTTATTGTTGTCTTTTATACCTTGCAAAACATCGCCTATTAATTTCTTTTTACCACATTGTTCGTCTATCCATTTATCGTTTATATATTCTATTTTTCTTATACCGTTACCATTATATACTAATAGTATATTTTTTTTACTTTTTGTTTTAATGTATTGTGCTACATCAACTTGATTCTCTTTAACTCCCGTAATATTCATTAATAATATTTTAGGTTGTTGAGATGGCTTTTTATCTTTATTAAATTTAGTAATAGAACTATCAAATACTATTCTATCCTCATCATTCCATTTTTCTATTTTTTTCCTTAGGTTTGTAGTTAGTTCTACATGTATTTTTTCAGCAGAATCATAACCTCTATATTCTTTATTTATAAAAGTGTTATTAGGCATAAGTAAATAATTAGATACATTTCTTTGAGGAGAATTTTTTATTGCGAAACCTGTTGCAGTCACATATATAATATGTTGTGTAATATCAATCAAATCTCTCATCATTTTTTCCCTTTCTTGTTTGGGTTCATCTTTTATAGAGCAAACCGAGTTATCTGCTTCATCTATCAATGTAAATATTTTTGGTTTTGTATTTTTATTTTTAATTGTATTTACAATATTTTTCAGTCTACTGTTCATCAATGTTAGTAAAATTCTATTTCTTCTAATATATTTTTTTATTTTTTTAAGGGGTGTTTTGTTCGTAATTTCTTTTACATTTTGACCAAACCTTAATTTGTATTTTTGTCTGTTATTATCCGTTATTATTGTATTTCTATCTTGTTCATACTCATCTAACCATTCATTTATGCGTTCATTAAATTTATCCATTCTATTTATGAATTGATATATGCATTGTACGTTCTCGTCTAATACAAATATACACAATCTACCATATATATTTTTGTTCATAAATAAAAGTATACATTCCAAATATGATTTACCTACTTGTGGTTCATTTGACTCTATTAAAAGAGATTTTTCAGTTCCTTGATAATCTCTCTTTAACCAAGGCAAAGATCCCAAACATTTATCAGCCAAATATTCCGATATTTCATCAGCATGGCTGATTATTATTCGACCTGCTTCTCTTTGACTTTTTATATGAAAAGTTTGCATTTTTTCTATTAACTAATATTAATTTTGTATCAATTTGAATATCTAGCTCTAAGTATTCAAATACATTATTCTTTGAATATATTAATAATTCATCAGTATTCGCTATTTATATCAATCTTATTCAGTAGACTGTATATAAATTTAATACATATATTATTTGAATATAAAATTTGGTTATCCACTCAACAATCTTATATTATTTATATTTATTCATGCTAAATATTTCCATTTTCAAATAACAGATTACTTAGCATTTATTATTGACATTGTTATAGTTGATAATTAATTGTTGTTAACATATTTTTAATATTATGCGCTATGTCCGTAATTTTTTAAGAGTTCCAAAATTTTATCTCTGTTGTACGAACTTAATAATGTTTGAGTTTGCCAACATTGCTTAGTATTCCATGACATTATTCTTCTCATATCATCTCCTGTTATACTTATTTCATTTGGTTCATCTAGTGTGAAACCATACTTCCATAATGTCATAGTAGGTGATTTAAATGGCCAATGTTCTTGATTTATTTCTATTTTTTTACTAACACGAGAGAAATATTTCCAACCGTTGGTCATTCCACCGAAAATACATATATCCCCTTTTTTTATTTTATTCCACGAGTTTTTTCTTCTAGCATTTAATGCCCACATATATACTTGTTTATTATCATATAAAGTAGTATTCATAATACTAAATTTTAAATTATCATATGATGCAGGACAAATCCATACATTTACTTCAGACATTTACTTTATAAGGAAGAAATATGATTTAATCAAAATTATATTTCTGTTTCTATATGTAAAACAAAATATTTTATTATCAATATAAAAATATTATTAGACATAAATATATCAATAATAGTTTTTATTAATATATTTATGTCTAATAATATTTTGATTATTAACTCAATGTCCATATTTTGTTGATAAGTTTCAAGATTCGTTATTGATCAATATATTGATTAACTTAAGTAAGTCAAATATAGATTCCAATTACAAATAATTATACAGATACATAAACATGATAAATCTAGTTATTTCTTATTTTTTGTCGAAAATTCTTCACAACTATATTTTTGGCTTATAAATTCAGTTATATGTATCCGATACTATATGATCTCTATATTTTATACAAAGTTTGTGATCAAAGTCATTAAAATTTCAAAAATTGCTTCAGTTTCTCTATCTAAAGAAAAAATATTATATTTTATTGATATTCTGTTATTGGAAAACATTCGATATCGTGAGTTTATAAAGTGATCTGTATTATCTATACAAATATAAAAATGTTTATATTTATATAAAATCTATCGAATAATTTATATATCATCCTTTTTCTATATTTATCATTATTTTTATTACTATATCTGTCATATAGCTTACTAATTTCTTGTAATTTTTTAGCTATATCGACATATTCTTTCTTGTAGTTTTTAGCTATATCAATATATTCTTTCTTGTAAAAGATGATAAATGCACAAATTTTTATTGACGTAATTAATATGAACTTTTTGATTATTATAAATAAACTAGTTCAATATATTTTAACATATAGTAAAGTTCTTGATTCTTCTGATTTGGGATATGATAATCTATCCTATTTTGTTATAAATCAATAAATTTATTAAATCGATAGATTTAATAATGAACAAGTTCCTCTTTTATATTAATATTGAAATAAATCAATATTGCGATTTTTATGAAAATGAGTGGCCATATATATGTAATAAAAGATGAACCATATGAGAGATATAAAATTGGTAAAACAACAGGATCACTAGAATCTCTAAGAAAAAGATATAAAACATATAATCCTAACGTAAATGTATTAAAATTTGTTGAATGTTCAGATATACACACTACAGAAAAAATTATTCATAAATATTTAGAGAAATATAGAGTAAATAATAGCGAATGGTTCGAAACAAATATTAGAAAGATAAGTGAAGCTTTCAATAAAATATTCCCTAAACAAGTAAACAATACAAAACACGAAACTTCTTCAAAAAATGACAATGATAATCCCAAAGTGGATTTAACAGATTATTTGAAAAATGTAGATTTAGATAATATAACAGATGAAAATAAAGGTGAGTTATTAAAAATTTTACAATGTCAAAAATCTTCAGATAACATTAATACGGTTATCACCAATAAACAATCAATTTTGAAAAGTACAGATGTTGTATCAAATAATAAATCTGAGTCAACTGATAAAATTAAAGTTAGTAAGAAAAAAGATGTTATATCAACCGATAAATCTGAGTCAATCGACAAAATTAAAGTTAGTAAGAAAAAAGATGTTGTGTCAACTGATAAAATTAAAGTTAGTAAGAAAAAAGATGTTGTATCAACTGATGCATCCGAATTAACCGATAAAATTAAAGTTAGTAAGAAAAAAGATGTTGTGTCAACTGATGTATCCGAATCAATAGACAAAATTAAAGTTAGCAAGAAAAAAGGCACACTATCATCCGATAAAATAAAAATTGGTAAGAAAAAAGATATTTTATTATCAGAATCGATTGATAAAAATAATTCTGTAAATAAAGACGATGTATCTTCGCCTGAATTAACTGATAAAGTTACAAAAAAAGATAATGATTATGATAAAATTAAGGGTGAAAAATCCACTGAATCAGGTGTCAGTAAGAAAATTAAACACCTAGTACCAAAAAATAATATACATATCACTATTGATAAAAAATTAAACAGTAGAAATACGGATGAAGTGGACAACAAAAAAGAATTATTTTGCAAAATTAAATCAACAGATAAATCCATAGAAGAAGAATTAAATCAAAATATTGAATATAAATCTAATAAATATGATAAGTACAGTAAGAAAGAGCTGATAGAAATTGCAAAAGAAAAAGGTATATCTGGAATAACAGGCAAAAATAAAGATCAATTATGCAAATTAATTGGATTAAATTAATATTGTATATTGTATATAATTATATGTTAATTATTTTAGATCAAAAATATTGCTATTTAGGTAATATTTATGTAATTATATACAGTAATTAGCTGTACGACCTTTTTAATTCGGTACCTATTCTAGATTTCAATATGTTTAATTATATTGAAATTTGTAAAGTTACATAATCGTATTATAGTGTTAAATAATATTGTAGTCTATATGTTACATAATTGTATTATTGTGTTAAATAATATTGTAGTCGATATGTTACATAATCATATTCTTGTATTAATAATATCTTAAACAAAAAAATTATATTAAATACCAGCAATATATCAAAATTTTAATAAAGCAATATTCTGAACTCTAAATTAATAGTGTATTATAATGTATAATAATCGTGTATTTTTATATCACAGATAAGATTAAGTAGTTTCTCTTTAGTTATACCTGTTTTATTATTAATGGATATACTTAATTTAGTTAGATTTTTTAGTAGATCAAATATTTTGCAAGTTATTCCATCTTGTGTACAATATTTAATATTTAATATTTTCAAATTATTCAAACATTCAAGCCCCTGATCTGTTATATTAGAATTATAACATCCCTTCATATTCAATACTTCAAAATTTGTAAAATATTTAAAAGCTAGATTGGTAATATTACCTGTTCCACAATAAGAAATATTTAAATATTTTATGTCATCAAAATATTTGAAAACATCGTCGGTTATAGTGTTTTGAATACATCTTTTCATTTTAAGAGTGTGTACACCTTTTATATGATGGAAAGCTATATTTATTGGCATTATCAATAAGAAAATTACAATTAGGATGATGAAAAATATAATTCCCTATAATATATTTGACAGATATCGAGACAATATAAAGCACCAAGGTATTTGATTTATTCGAACATAAAGGACGCAATATGCAATTATTTAAATATGGTTAATATACATCATCATATCTATTTTGACAGATTAATTTAGACATTTACTAATAAATATTAATGATGTAAATATTATCATTATTATACTATTGTAAAGTATATTTTAACAGTTAAAATATTTATATAATATTAATGATAAATCATACTATATAAAAATGATTAATGGTAATTGATTTTAAGAGATAAAAATATGGATATAATGACGCATGTTTTACCAATTAATAACACTGAAGACAAAGAGATAACTATTTCTAAAATAGCGCTAAATAGTAAATCAGAGGAACGGGTTGGAACTCCGTGGACACAAGAAGAAGAGGATTTTGTTTTATTTAAACTTAGACAAGGCTTAAGTTATACTGAAATTGCAGAATTATTGGGAAGAAAAACAGGCGGTATCTCATCTCGTATTAAAGTAATAGCTAAAAAATTACTTTCAAATAAATCTATAGACGAGATTGTAGAGTTAACAAAACTGTCTCGTTTTCAAGTATCAAAATTACAAAATTATCAAAGTAATAAACTTAATACCGAAACTGTAGTTAAAATATCCAATTATAATGAGAATTTAGATAAATATGACCATTATAATATATACACTCAAGATAATTATAAAAATAAAAGTGCACAGATAGATACCATGATAAATGAACTTAAAAATAAAATGAACCAAATTGAAAATGCCAGTATAATAGATTGCAACAATAAAGAAGTTAGTATAAAAAAGTTACAGAATATATCTATACATGTTGATATATTAATTGGTATACTAAGAAATAATATCTATTCCCCTCTGAATGATGTTAGTTTTTAAAATATTATAAATTATATAGTAATAATGTTATCTATAATTTAGATTTGTTAATCAAAAGATAGTAAATGTTGAGACTGCCAAATATTTCTTTTTAATCTTTCTTATCCAATAATCGATCCCTATTCAATGATAAAACTGTTCATTTGATAATATTGACTTTATATTTGATATTCCAAGTTTCCAAAGTCAGGTAATTCATCCGAATTAAATGCTGACTCGCGTCTAAAATTATCTTTGTTAAAGTTCTATTTTCCTGATTTTGAATTGAAACTAGATTGTCCATTTCTCAATTAACTTTTTATTACAGGTGTCCGTAGTAAGTTGATAAAGGTGTTATTTTTATTTATGCCCAATATATTAATAAAATTGAAAAATTTATTAATATAAGTATACTTAGTAGAATCGATGATTTTTGAGTGAAGAACTATGCAATACCAGTGAGTAAAATATAAATTTTTAACATTTATTTTTTTGAATATAAATGTTTGATAACAAAAGTATTATTGCAGAGAAAAAACAAGAACACCTCATGATTCAAGAAAAATGTGAAAAAGAAATTGAAGAAAAATATAACGATAATGTTTGCAAATTGAAATCTCTAATAGAAAAAAACATTATACCTTTTAGGGAACTCAGAGATGTAGCGAATAAAACATGTAATCATGAATCGTTCATGAGATGCATTTGTGTTTTAGAAAAGAGAGGAATCAATGTTTTAAGTTGGAAAGACAATGGTCCAACAATTGATTCTTGTAGTGATCCTAGATCTGAGTGTCATACTATGTACGAATTTGGCTGTTTGATTGTGGGAAATGGAAAAAAATGGGTTTTTTTAGCTAAATATATGGATGATACCGATTGTATTGGTGGAATATTAGGATTACATACAGGACTTTTCATAGAATCGGATAGAGAGATTATTGAAATGAATGTTTATTGTGACCTTTTTGATGGAAATACTTCAGCTGAAGAAAGCACAATGGTACTTGAAATGATGAGATCGGGTAAATTAATGGAACAATATTATCACGATAAATGGAAATATATCAAACATCTTCCAACATTATTCCAGAATATTGGTGGTGAAGATTGGGCTGGATGTGCAAAAAATTTTAACTTTTTGAAAAAGTTTGGACATAATAACCCACCAATCATTATGTTACACCCTAAGAATAATGATAAAAAGGTTATTTATATACACCCAGTGATTGAAATAGATGGTATTTGGAAAGAAATCCTACCCGAAGAGAAAATTTTTGATAAACCTATCAAAGTTGGATTATTGATTTCTAAAAAAAATCAATCTTGGAAGGGAGAAGGAATATTAGTAGAGTATTCAGGTGTTAAAGATTTCGATACTGTATGGAAACAAGTTTTAAAGTTTTGGAATGAAAATCAAAAACTATTAAAACCCCATAAAAAAGGAACGTCAGGATTTAAACTTACAACTCCAGAAAATTGGAAAACTAATAATGGAAAAATAGTAAGCAGATATGCAAAATGGATCAACCACCACATCAAAAAAGTAACAAACTCAAGATTAAATAAAGGCAAACAATATCTCGGCTTTATTAGAGCTGGAGAAGCAAACGATAGGTTGAAAGATTGTTTAGCATTGAGAATCCAGTTTGCCAAATATGACTCATCATGGAAACCTAGAACATGTAGTGCTTTTATTAATGCTACTGGACCTAGAAATGAAGAATACGAATTTGTTTTTGAAGAAAATAAACTCCAAATAACAAGGTTTGTAATCGGAGAAAAACAAATTGAATCGCGTAGTTCAATTTTTGATCGTGAACAAATTTTAGAAAAAAACATGCTGGAATTTCAAGAAAAAAATTTCAAGGATGTTTTTGAGAATTTTCAAAAAATAATGGAATCATTATTCCAAGACTATGAAATTGATGATGGTTTACAAGCATCAAAATTATTTTGTTTGCCGAATTATCCAAAACTTCCAAAAGTAAAAGAATGGGATATAAATTGGTAGAATAAAATTAAAATTTTGCTACACATTCATCAGCCTTGTACTTATAAATCAATATAGCAATCAAATCTTTAAATATTTCAACATTAAAATATTTAAGAAGTTCCATAATTATTTTAGCCAAAAATAAATTCATTCAATAAACAAAGTTTAACAACGATAATTTTGACAATTCCGACAATTTTTTGTACAATTTTATAATCACTTTATATATTGCTAAAATAAATTAGCCAAAAAAACAAAAAATTGTTTGTTTTAGATTTAATTAGCCAGAACATATTTTGTAAACATGAATATATTTTTGAATATTATAAAGAGTTATTACCCAGTTTATGTTATATAATGCATAAATGATAAAATTAACTGTTTTATATTATTAAATTTGATCGACTAATTTTAGAATAATAAATTATACCGTTTGGTAGATTATCTATACATATTGATCTTTAATAAATGGATATTCACTTTAAATTTATGCTAGTAGATATTTTAAAGTACGAACTATTGTTGAGATATATATTTTGAATGGAGGTGTGGTAAAAATTCAAACATTTGATCAGTGATAGTGGTTTTGTTACAAAATGATATTTCTAGAGATTTAATGTTTGTAAGATATTTAAAGCCATTGTTTGTGATAGTAGTTTGATTACAATGAGACATATCGAGGGATCGTAAATTTTGAAGATATTTAAAAGCATTATCAGTAATAGTTTTTTGATTACAATAAGACATATTGAGACTATATAAAGAATTAAAGTTTCTAAAAGCCAAATCAGTAATCTGTCGACAGCCTGTTATATCAATAGATAAAATACCTTCTAAATAATTAAAAGCATTATCAGTAATAGATTTTTGACAACAACATCTCATAATTAGAGTATCAATACCCATTAAATTTTCAAAACCTTTATCGGTTAATGACTCCTGTGTACAATTACTCATATTTAAATACTTTATTCCTTTAATATATTCAAAAGTTTTGTCAGTAATATTATAACATCCCGAAATATTTAATGACTTTATATCTCTAAGAGAATAAAATGCACCGTCTGTAATATTGGAACACCCTATCATTTCAAGATGTTGTAAATTCTTGAAATTTTCAAAACCTTGACCAGTAAATTGTCTACAATAATTTATTTTAAGAGTTTTTATATTTGAGAAATTATCAGGTATCAAGTTAGATATAGTATTTTGATTACAATAACTCATATCAAGAGTCTCTATGTCTTGTAAATATTCGAACGCTTTATCGGTTATTGTTTTTTGATTACAACCCGACATATCAAGATACGTTACACCTTTTAAATATTCGAAAGCTTGATCAGTAATAGTTCTTTGATTACATCCCGATATATTTAGATGTTTTATACCTTGTAAATATTTGAAGCCTTTGTCAGTAATATTTTCTTGATTACAATCTATCATAATGAGATATTTTAAATTTTTAAACCACTTAAACGAATCGTCCGATATTGTAGGTTGGCCGCTTATATTTAAATATACCAATTGATTAAAACATTCAAACACATTATCAGATAAAAATCCTATACTACGACATGATAAATCAATGCAACAAATATTATGTAAATATTTGAAATCTTTGTATTTGAAATCCTTGTTTATCTTTGAACAATCAATTTTAACAGGTAAATTTGAACGGGGATTAACTAAATATTTTGAACCTTTTTTCTTTCTTTTATGCAGCTTTATACACAGTACCTTATAAGGTAATTTAGTCAAAAATTTATAATTTTTAACATTTTTACATACCGTGAAATAATGTTCCATCATTATCATATTGTTGTTTAATATTTTTTTGTACATATCTTTTCTTGTATATGATAGACGTAAAATATCTGATGTAGATAAATATCTAGATATATTATACCAAATATCATCATGTATTAGCATTTTATTTTAAAATAAATTTTAAAATAAAACAAAATGATCTTAAACAAAATAAGTAAATATCTTGGAGCTTATATTGAACAAATGGATGATTTCTTAAACATAAAATTGGAAAATAATATTGAATGTATCGCCAAAATAAATACATTAATTTCAGAAATAAAAACTTTAAATAGTCAAGATTATTGCAACTCAATAAAAATTAAATCTGGATATGAACCATTGATTTGCGACGAATTGCGAAATCTATACATAATATCTTTCAATTTAAAAATATTATTCAATGAACCCAATAAATTTGTTTCTCGCTTGAGAATTTACAATATATCAAAACAAGATATTTTAATAAAAAAAATAATACAGATAGTTCGTATTTTTAATGTTAATAATAAAAATATTATTTCGGACTATGATATAGATATACTTATTGATTTATATTTTAATATTATAAAATTAATTTATGGCACAAATCATTTATTTAATGATCTTAACTTTGAAAATCGAAATATATTTATTGCATCATGGGAGTGTATTATTTACTCTATAGATAATGTAGATTATAAAAACGAATTAATAAGTTTTTATGGTAGTAAATTTGAGGATTTTGTTTCTCTTAGCAAAATTAAAATATGATCAATACAGTATTGTAAAAACATTGTTGCACCCTAGTGTAGTCATTTTCTAAATAACCCAACTTTAGTGTTATTTAAGAATTAATTATAATAGATTCATATGTTCCCTGATAAAGTAGTCTACAGGAAAAAAGTTATTATTTTAATCTACTTTAAGATTAAAATAATGTATATGGAAAATTGACTAAGACAATCAAGGTTGATAAAAACATACCGATAATCAGAAGAAAATATTATAACTAATTTTATTTTTTTGATATATGTCAAAAATAGTCTAATGAACAAGTTAATTCATTTACCAAACTATTTTCCGTGATATCAATAATTTCTCCATCATTTACTATAACCGAAAAATTTTGTGAATCAGCAGATTGTAAAAGAGGTAGTTGTATTCCATTTACTAACAATAAAAATTTTCTCCACATAGAACATAATATTTCATTAGATAAACATGATAAATCTATTTGCTCTTGTGTTTTAATTTCTGAATTGATATAGAATCTTGATAACTTATATTCATGAATATAAGCAGCCGAATTCCAAAATGCAACGAACAATGATAAGGGGAATTTAGATGTCAAATACAAATTATTATCATCGTTGTCATTATCGACAAAGTTTTCTCTTATATAATCTGATGAACTTTTATCTAGTTCGAATGATTCAATTATGGAATCTATTCCATTTTCGCATTCATCAATTTCACACATAATTTGTTTTTCGTCTACTCTCTCTCTCCAAAAATTTCCTACTAATGCCCATTCTACTTTTTCCCATTCTTTAGTAATAAAAGCTTTATTTTCAGTATAATTCGCTCCATCAAAATTGAAAGCGTTAAAATATGCAACATAATATTTTTGATTCTCTGACATTTTTATCGATTAAGCTTGAAAAAATAAAATCATTTTATTTAGATTTATGCATATATCAAATCAATTTAAATGTGAAATATTCTTAGCAAATTTGTTGAAAAATAAAACTTTTTGGTGATGCATAAATGAATATTCTTCCGTTCGACACAATTGTTGACATATCGAGCTATCTAATGACAAAAGATATGATAAAATTTTCCATTACCTCAAAAAACAATTATAGATTATTCTTTAGTTATATAAATATGATTAACCATAAATTTACACTCAGAAAATCAATAAAAAGTTTAAGTTTTATTGATGGGTTGCTATATAAAGTATATAATATTGACTTGAATAAAAATAAAAGTTTAAAATCTTCAGATTTCAAATATTTGGAAGGAATACATACTCTTAATATGTCGTTGTGTAATCAAAATACAATTACAGATGAAGCATTTAATAATTTAAAAGGTGTACAAATTCTAAATATGTCACATTGTAATCAAAATACTATTACTGACAAAGCATTTGAGCATTTGGGAGGTGTTAATACGCTGAATATATCATATTGTAATCAGAATACAATAACGGATAAAGCATTTAAGAATTTAAAATATGTTCATACTTTAAATATATCGCATTGCAAACAAGAAACAATAACTGATAAAGCATTCAAAAAATTTTCCGGTGTAAAAATTCTGGATATGAATTTTTGTAGTCAGAATACAATAACAGACAACGCATTCCAAAGTTTAACAAACATACATACTCTCACAATATCTCATTGTAATCAAAATACTATTACGGATAAAGCATTCAAACATTTAAAAGGTGTCCGTACTCTTAATATGTCAGGATGCAATCAAAATACCATAACTGATCTTGGTTTCCACAATTTAGAAAGTATTAAAATTTTAAGAATGAGTGGTTGCAACCAAAATACAATTACTGACAAAGCTTTTGGATTTTTAAAATGTGTACATACATTAAATATGTCAAGATGTAACCAAAATACAATTACCGACAAAGCTTTTAAATTTTTAAAATGTATACATGTATTAAATATGTCAAGATGCAACCAAAATACAATTACTGATAAAGCATTTGAACATTTGAAAGGTATACACACTTTAAATATATCTTGGTGTAATCAAAGTATCATTACAGACAAAGCTTTCGAAAATTTAAAAGGTATATATACACTTTATATTAATAAATGTCGTAAACACACTATATGTGATAAAGCATTCGAGAATTTAAAAAGATTATATTCTGGATATGAGTATAAGTCGGTCATTTTTCTTTAATTACTAAATGTTTACAGAAGGTAATTTAGGTTTCTAACTTTATACGATTTACCGAATAATATTAACTGGAAAATTACCTACTTCGATCTTGGTAATGTTTCTGATAAATCTTTTGACTTGGTTGAAGGATAAACAATCAAAAAATAACCGAACCAGAATACCTTAAAAAATAGAACGAACAACTCGAGATAAAGTGAACGTATTCATGCAAATAATGAAAATTATAAACAATATAACTAATACATTGTTATTTATAATTGTTTTGCTAATAATAGTATTAGTTTTATTAATAGAATAGTAATAAAATATAAAATATTATCACTATTCTAAATAATATATTTTTGAATTATACTTTAAAATTATACTTTAAAATATTTAAGAAGTTCCATAATTATTTTAGCCAAAATAAATTCATTCAATAAACATGGGTCTGCAAACAATAACGTTAATATGTTTTTTATTTATTAAAATATTTATACAATTAAACCAAAGATAACCCAGAAAGTTTTTATCGACGCAAAAAATCGTTCAACGATGATAATTCCGACAATTTTTGTTTTATTCGGCAAATATTAATTTCTTAATATTTGCTGTAATTATATTTTATCTTTATAATTACTGTTGATTGTATCACAAGAAATGTTTATCGTACCAATTTATTGTAAATTATCGATTGGCTTACAAAGTTAATAATATTCATGACAAAATATTATATTAATTTGTTGGTTTCAATAAATTAATCTTCTATGTTCAACCGATATTTTCGATCTTGTACATAAATAATTTATCCAAATTTATTGCTGCAATTAGAAAGCGGAAAATATATTAATGACAACAATTCCGACTATTATTGTTTTTTCGGCCAAAAATAAAATAGATATCTACACTAATATATAACATAGACTAGCAAATAATAATGTAGATAATCTACACTATTATTATAATAAATTACATTTTATGCAATGCAACCGATAATAAATATAGTTATTCAAATAGCAAAAGATGTGAAGATTGCTAAAAAAATGATATCTTGCGATCATAAATTAAACGGTCGTTTAATTAACAACTAAATACTAAAGTCAATATTTATGTTCATCGCTTAAAATATCCATAATTATGGCTATCTTTTTGATAATAACAATAGTCAAAAACGTTTATTATTTTACTTGGACAAAAAAGCGATCTACGGTAATAATTCCGACAATTTTTGTTTTTTTGTCTAAATAAACAATTTTAATTATGATATAAAATACAGTAATTATAAAATAAAATATAATTACTGTATATAATTAAGAAATTAATATTTAACAAAAAAAAACAAAAATTGTCGGAATTATCATCGTTAGCCACTTTTCTCGCTTAAAAAAATTCGGAGGACCGATTATTTTATATATTTTTAATTTAATAATTTACTACAGATATTGTGGTTAACACCTTATTTATAAATTATAAAAAGAATTGGTATTATGTGATTTGTGATATGATAGTTTATAAAGTGTCTTATATAATATCGATACATTAATAAGAATTTTTAATTAAAAATAGTATAGCTATTTATTTGTTAGTATATAGTTATAATTAACTATATTTTCCTATATTTTCCTATATTTTCCTATTTATGTGATATTTGGATAATATCATGCTTTCTGCGAACAATAATCTAAATATATTCACTATCCACTAAAATAATATATTCATTAAAATAATATATTCATTAAAATAATATATTCATTAAAATAATATATTTATAAAATAATCCAAAGATAACTCATAAAGTTTTTTGGGTTGATAAAAACTTTATAACTATGATATTTCCCAAAATTTGTTGGTTAATTGTATATTTTTAAAGGCTTATACTAATTATACACAGAAAAATATACTAATTATAAATTATATATAGTACAATCCAAAATTTTATGCAGTTGATAATTATATAAAATGAATAATAATAATAAAAACATGAAAAATTTACCACGGGAAATAGTAAATATAATAATAATGTATTTTAGAGGATATGAGAATATGGAAAAAAAGAAATTAGAATTAGGACCCAAAGATGAACAGGTTTGTGATATAATTGTAGCGAAATATTGCTCTATAGTTGAAGAAGAAGATAAATTAAGGGAGAAAATATTTTTTGAAAAAATGTCTCAATATAAATTTTTGCTAAAAAAATTATTGGAAGGTGAAATAACAGAAAATCAGATAAAAATATCACCTGTATTTGATTTCAGGTATTTACCTGAGTATGAAAATCCAGGTGACGATATATATTATAAAATTAAAAAAATACGCGACACAGTAGACGATATATTTTACGAAATAGAAAGATTGTACAAAACAATATATAAACATAATGGAATAATTGAATATTCTGAAAACTTGATAGATCTTTTGGTGTCTATGTTCAAAAATATAATGACAACATTTATTAAAATAACTAATATAAAATCAACATTACATTATTATTTATGCCAAAAAAAAATATATATAAAATTAATAGATGTATATTGGAAAATTAATAATATTATTTTGAATAGTGATAAATACATACAAACAAATACAGTTAAAAAGTATAAAAAATATTTTATAATATTACAAAATTACAAAAATATTCATCTGAATATTATCTCCCGATATTTTAAGTTTGAGACCGAAAAAAACACTCTAAGTAATATATATTGTAGACTGAGTCTTTTGTACAAAAACACAAAAGAAAAATATAATTTTGGTATAAATAAACACATATGCATATTAAGAAAAATGTATCTATACTATAGAAATACAGATATGAATTTTTTATATCTAATAAGTGATATTATAGATGATGTAAATAATTTATACAAATATTTATGTGATGATAGCGACTTTGAAGATAATCAAGATGATATTGATATTGATATAGATAGTGGTAATATATACAATTATAACAATAAATATGGTAACGATAAGATATATATTTATGAGGATAATTTCATAAAACAAAATATATGGAGAAATAAAGATAAAAAATTCTCTCAATATGAATCCTTACAAGAAATTAACGATATACCAAATTTCTGTATATTTGAGAAAGGAATATCACTGTATAACAATGATGTACACAAATTACGTTGTATATTTGAGGAATATGATGAAGACTACGAAGAATTTATGGATAACTGTCTAATAGATTATCTAAAAACATGTAGGTACCATATTTCAGATTACGAAAATAATGAGGAAAAAATGATATCGGGCGAATTTAATATTTCAGATTATAATGGCTATTATATTTCAAATTACAAAGATAAACCCCAATATGAAAGAGAATATGAAAGCGGAGTTGAAAGCAAAAATGTCAGCAAAAAAGATAGGGATAAACAAGTTCAACAAACCAAAAGATTAGATTGTGACATAGAATTATGTGGACCTAATGATCTAGATGTTTTGTTGATATAATAAAGTCATTCTCTCAAAAACCAAAAATAACGTTAATAGCTATTTTAAAAACGATTAACGTTATTTTTTATTTATGGGTTTATCGAAAGGTTATAATTTATAATTTCCTTCTGTGTATGTATAATAATTTTGTTATAATCTCTGAATAAATAATAAATAATTTATTATATTAAGTTACTCTATCAATTTATTTTCAATTCATTAAAATATTACAGATTTAATATCTGGTTTTTCTTCCCAAAAACAAGATAAGCGATTATAATTCCGACAATTTTGTCTGTCTATTAATAATTCTTTGCAAATAAGGCGATTATATCCACTATTTTGCAATAAAAAATAATTACCCCAAAACTTGCATTTATCATAATTCTTTCTGATTTTTAAATATTTAAGAAGTTTGAAAAAATCTGTTCGAAATTTTGTTCCGCTATAAAAAATAATGGACGATCATAATTCCGACAATTTGTTTGACAAAAATTGATTTCCTAAATATACATTAATTATATTTTAACTTTATATTTAATGTATAAAATTCTTGACTGTATTATTTAAATCTTAAAATAATTGGATAAGGGTCCATAACTATTGCAATTTAACTTTTTACTTTTTTGAATTAATGTAAATTACCCATTGTTCATATTCAAGAACTTCAGCTTCGATAATTGTACCCTTTTTCTCTTTTTCTTTTAAATATTTAAAACGTCGGTTCTGTTTAGCATCGGTATTGTATTTTTTAAAATCCAATAAAGATTTTGCAGTAATATTTGAAGTATCAATGTCTATAATTTCCTTAATTTCTTCGGTGCAATGGGTATCAATCAAATTATCAAAATCATCAATAGTTGCAAATTTCATTTTATTTTTATTACATACATATAAAGGATCAGTAAAAGAAAGATATTTTTCATGAAATTTATCAAAAGATGTTAAAATTTGCAAGTTATCAGTTAGGCGTTGTGATGAACTATCGGGTTTGCGATTTTTTAATGCAATTTTGAGTTTATCTAATTCTTTTTGATTTTCTTGCATAAGTTTTTCTGTACTTTCTATATATCTAATTCTTCTTGACATTTGTTCTATTGTCATACTATAGGTGTACTTTTTTATTTCATCAATATAATTTCTGAATATATCTGCTAAGTCTCTAAGATTTTCCACCTGACTATGATATTCTTCATGTTGAGATTTTAATTTTTCATAGATCGATTTTGTTTCTTTTATATATTTGAGTTGAAAAGCAGCAGATTTTTTTTTTAATTCTTCTTTTTCTTGCCAAATTTGTATTTCGCACTCTTTTGCTAAAGTTTGTTTATACTTATTAATATCTAGCCTATCTTTAATATCCTGATTGCCAATATTTTTAAGTGCTAATTTATAAAATATTTTCATCAACTCTTTATTATCATCCAATTGACCCATATAATCGTTTCTATCTGCAAGATCAAACTCATCAAAATCGTTCTGAAGCGCATCCGAAAGTTCTAATATTCTTAATTTAGTTTTTTGATATATTGCATATGATTCATAATCTAAATTATTATTATAAAAAGAATCATCATATTTAGTATAATAAATATCACTGTCATCGTATTTATTTTTTTTACCATATTGTTCGTCATTCAGTTCATCATTTAGTTCATATTTTTTGGAATGTTTTCTATCTTTTGTAATATCCATGTTATCTTTTTTTGTATATTTTCTATCATCTATAATATCTATGCTATCTTTTTTTGTATATTTTCTATTATCTGTAATATCTATGCTATCTTTTTTTGTATATTTTCTATCATATTCTTCAAACTGTTCTTCGTAGCTTTGTTTGTGATTATGAATTTCGTACGGCGAGTCAAAATCTGTTGTGAATATATGTTCTTCCATTTTGCTGTTTATATAAATTTATTCTAAAATCAAATATTCTAAATTAATATTTATAAAAATACTACAAAACTTCTTATATATAAGAAATAGAAATTATACATATAATTTCTATTATTAATGAAATTTATTAGCTTTGACAATAAATACAAGCTGTTATCTTTCCATGAATTTCACACAACCAAAAAAACGATATACTGTGACAATTACCACAATTTTTTATTGATAATTTTATGATTTATTAGTATATATAACTATTTTGTAAAATTGGCCAAAAAACAAAAAATTGTTGGAATTGTTGTCGATATCCTTATTTTATCTCAGTCAAACAATTTTGTGAAAAAATATAAAATTGTCTTAGAGTTTACAATCATAAAGTATTGATAACTATGATATATTTGATAATAAATGTATCCAACATATCGGATTATTTATTCGGATAGAATATCTGGTTCATAAAATAGTAAAAGATATTTTTAATATATTAAAGAGTTAATATATTAGGTTACTTTAATATTAATATATAGTGATAACAAGTTCATTGTTACTGGTACTTAAGTGCGAGTCCATAATAACGAAGGGCTTTGATTTCATAACCTTTACAGACCATCCGATACTTGATATCAGCGCTATTTGGAACCTGGCAAGAAGGATAATTATCCTTAAACCACAATCTAAAAGTTTGATAAAGTTGATCTGATTTAATGAAAACAGTGTTTCTTTTTTGTATATCAGGTTCTACTACTATTTTTTCAGCAATAAATTCTTTAAAAAAATCATTAGACGAACAATATGCGCTGGAATCATTTATAACTATTTGAGGCGTTGCAAGACCATATTTTTTATAGTTTATATATTCTTGAGTCAATATCCACATAAATGGTTTAATCATCGATGGAATTTTATTTTGGAAGTCGAAATCAATAGGAAATATGTGTTTTTCAAATTGTTCTTCAGATGTACTTGGACAAATATCGGTAAATAAAGATTTAAAACTTATAACTCTTAAAGTATTAGCTATATAAGGATTATTACTATCTAAAAAAAGCGGTGAATTACAAACTAACGAGCATTTAGATGAAGAGAAGAGTTTAGTAGAAAACAATGCTTTAAAGGATTCATTAACATTATTATCCAATATAGGCTCGTGAAATAGTATCAATCTTGCATTTTTAAATTTGGAACTTGAATTGTTAATGTTGGACTGTTCATCTACAATAATGGATAAAGGGCCATGTAAGAAGTAGTCACCGAAGCATTTCTGCAGTAAAAATTCTATTATAGATTTCGAATTATTTCCTGTTCCAGTAAAAATAGGTACTATTTTATCGTTATTACCACCTTCCAAACAACTGGAACAAAATCTAATAAAATATTCTCTGAGCTCGTTGTTAACAAAAACCTTTTTCAAATAATCGATACAAAATACAACATCAGGATGATCCCATGTATAGTGTTCGTAATTATAACCGCAAGTTATAGTCACATAATCCTGAGGACGACTTTCTCTAAAAGAACAAGAATTACAGTCGAATATACCGTTATCAAAACAGAAATACATTTTATTATTAGTAAAATTATAATGATTGAATTTTTCGCTTGCTTCTTTCATTACACTTGATTTGTATTCAGGATTTTTAAGATTTTTAATAACCTGAATACAAGCCAATCGTTTTGTCATCCACTTTTGTTTTTCTATATCTTCACATGTTTCAGCAATGGCCATATCACATTCATTCAATATTATATTGAACTCATTTACTATCTCAGTACTTAGTTTAATACGAATAGCAGTATCATGACCATGTCTAATATATCGATTATTTTTATATTGATACCAAATTAGTTTAGAATTTTCACATAAACAAATAAATTTATGTTCATATTTTCTATACAATATTTCTGCAATATCAGTATAACTTGATTCAGGAGATAAAGAATTCCATACCAAATTACGTATCGATTTATTATTCCATTGTGCATATTGAACTGGATTATCAGAAGAGCACCAATATTTAAGTGTACCAATATTAATATCAGTTTTTTTAAATTTCAACCATTCACCACTACATAATTTAGATTTATTACTATTTTTTGAAATATCTTCCCAAAATGATAACCCTTCTTTATTACCATCTGTTATATTAAACAAACATTGACCTATATCAAGAAATTCATCATGTTTGTTGCAACGTTTTAAATCTAAGAATACAAGCAGTTCTGATAAATAGGAATATGATTTAATTTTATTTGCAGCACAACGGGATGAAAATTTATCTTCGGTATGATTAGATATAATTTTGTTCAATAAAATATTTTGTTTGTTTTTTTTGTTGGTATTTTTTCTTTTGGTTTCTTGTTCATCAGAATAGAATGATAATATACTATACACATTTTTGTATTTTTCGCCCAATATATTTTCAATTATAAAACCATCGGTTTGTTCTATTAACCCTGTGGTCAAATTTGGATAACAAAGTAAATTTTCAATTGGTCTTGTTATCCAAAATACTGTGTCGTACATTTTTTTATTAATAAGGGAATAATGTGAATTTGATAATACTTTCCTTTCATCTAATACTTGTATAAATACATCTATTAATTCTTTTCTAAGTGTTGAATATTCAACATGACAAAACGGCATTATCAATGTTAATTTGTTTTTTTCCTGATGGGTTATTGTTGTAAGAATATTATTATTTTTAACATTAAAAATAGAAAAAACAGCTAACTGTAACGATAATACAATCTTTTTAATACTTAATTCATCAAAATGCGAATGATCAATAGATACAACAACTTTATTTATGTTTTTGAATCTCTCCCTAACAACAACGTCAGAATTACATTTCATAGTAAGGTTCCAAAACTCTGATATATCTTTGTCAGTTAATATAAAAGGAAAATTTTTATTTGAAATACCCAATACATGTGTAAAATTATCAGTATCAAATTTTTGTTTAACAAATTTAATCAGACTTTCCATATTTATAATAAAATATATAAAAATACATTAATCAATTTTTGTATATTTTATCTATGTTAACAACTATTAATAGTATAATTTAGTCATTAATTGTATGGGAAATTATATAACTAAACAATTTATTATATGCACTAAGTTAACATAAGTTAACATTATATAGAAATAATTATTTTCATACTATATTTAGACTAATATGGATAAAATTCTATTTTATTGACGTATTTGTTAATTTGGTAATTTTAGCAAAAAAAAACAAAAATTGTCGGAATTATTATCGTTAACCTTATTTTTAATCCGTCATATTTTATGAGAATTATAAAATCTCAACTTGCCAAATTTTCGAAAATTTGACAAGTTGGATTAATTTTTTCTTATATCTTTACTATAATTAAATTGATAATACAAATATTTAATTCAATTATATGCTGAATTAAATACACAAAAAGGATTGTCGATAATTTTGAGAATACTTTTTGTTTTTTATGAGCATTTATTACAATGAAGAGGACTTTCATTGGACAAATATATTGATAAAAAATAAATATATTAGTGTAAAGATCTATTTTATAAATTTGTCATAAAAAAACAAAATTGCCGGAATTGTCGTCAGTATCCCGTTTTTCTTTGACCAACTAATTTGTTGAAATACAAAAATTTAAGAAAAAAGTAATTTGGGGAATTTATATTGTTATAGAAAAATATCAAGAAAGATAGTTAATATAATTTTAAAGTCATAAAATATATTAGCGAAGTAATATTTCTACATGTAACATATTTAAGAAGACGATATAATTTATAGATTTCACACAGTTAGTTGGTCAGTTGAGTATAAAAATAAAAATACAGTTCAAGCCAATACAAATGTCAGATAAAAATATTACAGAATTATGGTTGCAAAGCGCAAAGGTGATCTGAAGTTTTTTCGACACAACATAGGAATAATTATTTTACTAATATACACCGTTTATATTTTGAATTTTATCGAATCAATAACTCATCAATAACAAAAGTATGGAAACAGAAAAAATAAAAAGAGAAATAAAAAATATATTGATGGTATAAAAGGTGAAATTTATGATTGTTCAGGTTTTATAAAGAACAAATAAAAATTTTTATAGACAGAATGATGACAAAAAAAGAAATAATAGATATAGCAGAAAATATGGGAAAAAGAGATATAAAAAATTCCTATAGTAAAGATCAAATAATAAATATGTTATCTGATAATGTAATAGAAGAATTAAAACAAATTAGTTTTAAGCTATTAGAAAAAATAAGACAAGAATATCTTATTGATCCTTCAACTACAAATTTGTCAGTTGAACATGTGATAAATTACGTGGAAAAGTATTTTTCCAAAGAAGAAATAATACAAATACTAAATAAATTAATGCCAAATATTACATTTAGTAAAAATTGGACAAAAAATAAATTATTATCTATAATACCTGCTGAATCAGAAATATTATTAAATCTAGAAAAACAGGCATATAAAAGAGCTACTAACGAATTATTAAAGTATTTACATGATATATCAAATACTTTTTCTAGTATATAAATTCTAAAATATAGTTTTAATGTTTATGGGATGTAAATTTACACTACATCATATACTGTGTTTATATAAATTATAGGTTCGTTGTGCGTTGAGAGATAACAATATTTATATTACTAGATTCTATCTTAGTAAAAGTACCAGGTTTGTTATATAAAATACACGAATATTATGTCCCTATATCTAAACAATTAATTTATCATCCGTAAATCTTGTTTATCATTTTATGAAATTTCATTTATATTATCATATAAAATGATAATTTTATCAGATTCTATTGGATCATCACTTCTAAAATCTAAATTTCAAATTCGTGAGCCAACTAATTCAATATTAGGAATGAAGATACAAGATGCAAAACTTTATATGGATTATCTGATAAAACAAGCTGTTTATAATTTATTTCTCAATAAGAAAAATTTATGTTTATATACTACAATTATTGCTTCTATTAGTTCCATGCCTCTTATTGATAATGAGGATTATTATGAAACTAACTACTATAAAAAAATTCTTAAATTCAATAAATTTTTTGAAAATGGTGATAGGTTTGTACTGTATGAATTTTTATTTTCGCATAAAAGAATTATCTGTTATCAATGTGAAACCATCTAATTATAATGTTTTGCCTCATGAAGGGTATTATAATTCTGTAGATTTTAATGCAGAAAATTTAATAAGATTAAATTATGAATCAAAATTAAAGAGCGATCTAGTTGATTAGATTAGAAAACAACAGAAAGATGAATACAATGAAGGAGATATAAATGATGAATATGATGAATACGATGAAGAAGATATAGATGATGAATACGATGAAGGAGATATAGATGAGAGTGATAAAGAGAAGAATAAAATTAATATTAGTTACGGTGAAGTTGAGAAATTTTTGTGGGATAAATACAGAGGTGTTTACAATATTATAAATAATAATGGAATAACTTATAAAGATTTAATTGAAGCAGTTATATTCGCGAAAGGAACGAAATTTGATATATGGGCTGAAGATTTTAGGGAGGTAAGTCTTTTTAAATTAAAGAAAATAAATAAGAATGATTATAAATTAATTTTATATTTACAATTTCATTGAGCGAGGAACTGATGAAAAATATACCTATTATTTTTGTTGAATTATGTAATATATATTACATAATATACAAATTAATTTAGATTCAAACTAATTGGTTTATTTTGAAATATATTTTTGTTATAATAGCTGAATAAATATTAATGTGCGCCAAGTATACTCTTTAAAAATATTCCATTTGACAATATAATGTAAATATGTTCTTTTTTATCGATCATGGAGGAATAATTATCGTAATTTAACTGGGAGTGTAAGAAAAACATGTTATGTTATTGGATGTACAGGAGAATTTGAGGTAGGTGAACGTGTAAAAAATATAAATAATTATGGAAAAGTGTTATTGTAATAACTACTTAAAGCTATCAGTAATACTATTTATACATATAAACTTGGATTCTGGTATTGTAATTTTATATAAAATTACAATAAATAAACACTATAATATAAATTTGAAACAAGTAATTGTAAATATTTGGTTATAACAAACACTTTCTCGCAAAATAAATTGCCTTGTTTATTTTGAATACAATATTTACATCTGATAAGCCTTTTACATCATAATAAGAATATCCTCTATTGGAGAGTATGTTCTGTGTGAATAATCTTTATAAATATTTATGAATGATATTGAATACATAATAAAATATGAATAATAAAATTTCTCGTATTTTAAATAAAAATGTCAATACCAAATGACATAGTAATCAATATAACGAGATATTATGATTATCCAGATAAAATAAATATGGCAAAATTGAACAAAGAAATATATACAAGAGTATATCCAGAATTAAGATACATTATATTTTGGGAAGATAAAATATGTCCATCTGAATATAGCAAAAACATATATTTATGTAAAAGTGTAAAAAATGCAAAGGAAAAATATGCTGTGGCGAAACAAAAAATTCAAAAATATGGAGATCATGGATTTATAGAAATAGATATAATAATAGATGATGAAGTTAGGAAGTATTATAATGATAAAAAATTAACCGCTTTACGTAAAATAATAATGTCAACTTAATGCATAATAAAAATATCATTTGTTGTAATCATATTCACAAATTCAATTCTCAAACAATAAAATAAATCTCCAAATTTTTGATTAACCGAATACATCAAAAATAAAACTTACTAATTATTTTTTGTATATAATTTAAATTATTTATAATTGGTGAATTATTGTATAATTGGTGAATTATTGTATAATTGGTGAATTATTGTATAATTGGTGAATTATTGTATAATTGGTGAATTATTGTATAATTATTAGTTAAACATGTTGAGAGAAATAATAAAAATAAACATTTGAGTAAAATATAATTTATGGTTTGAAATAATATTAGCTTTAAAAACAGTAAAATTGTAATTTTACAAAAATTTAATGGTATTAAATAAAATAATAAAATGGGTAAAAACAGCAAAAAATCGAAAAAAAGTGTAGATGGACAAAATAGTATATTGAATGAAAATAAAACACCAAAAAGTGAAAGTTTAGATAAAAATAAAGGTATATATGGAAAAAATATTGTAAGTACATCAAAAATCGAAAACAATACAATACAGAAAAATATTGTAAGTACATCAAAAATTGAAAACAATACAATGCAAAAAAATATTGTAAGTACATCAAAAATCGAAAACAATACAATGCAGAGAAATAATGTAGATGGGTTATTTCTGCAATTTAGTCTGCCCACAGGACAAAGAATAGTAGACATAGATGAATATGAAGGAATAATAGAAGAAAATGAACATTTGAGGGATAAAATATCTATGTTAGAAGAAGATAAAAAAAATTTATATAGTACAATATCCGTAATGTCAACAAACGAAAGAATATTACAAGAAACAGAAAAAAAATTACAGAAAATTATAGAATACAAAGATATAACTATAGATGAATTGATAAAAGAAAACAAAGAATTAAAAATACGACTTGAAGTTCTTGAACTACAACTAAAGGAATCATTGCGCAAAAATGAAGAAAATACAAAAAAAACACAGAGACTTGAAGATCAAATGAAAATATTAATGACAAAAAGCCAATTCGATAAATTTATAATTGCTATTCAGGACTTAAATTCACATTATCGATTGGAAGACACTGAACCTAGCGTAAAGAATGATCTAATTGACTTAAGGGATGACAGGGTAAGCGGATGTCATTACTTGAAACGAGGATTAACACAGGATGAACTTGATTATAGAATAAACATATTTATCGAAAAATTGAAAAATATGGATGATGATGTTCAGGAATTATTCGAAGACAATTATCCCGGTTTTTTAGATAATTTTGAGCCTCTAATATCTTCAATAAACAAGAAAATACCCGAAAAACAAAGAAAAATAATAAATAAATGGTGGAATTAGATTAATATAAAAAATATTTTCTGATAACAAGGACTAATTCAAAGGATATAATAATCATATTTAACACAACAAAGCAAATTATTTGTCAAAAAATAATTTGCAGTTAGTTTTTATATTCATAAATTTAATTCTCAAACAATTAAATACTTATAAGTAAATTTATATTTGTCAAGTGAGTTAAATAATAACGTAAAATTAAACATATGATGTTAGTTTTAGTATTATATACATGTATATTAATAATTGAATTTATTATTGCAATAAATGCTTTAAAATATGAAATGTTTTTTGTAGAAACATATATAAATCCACTGTTTTGGATTTATATATAAACCTATAGCTGTTACAGAATCCTTAACAATGGGATCAGGTATATTTGAGTTAATCAGAAATAATTATAAACATACTGACATAAATTGTATACAATACTTGGTTCATAAATATTTTCTTCCACTCTTATTTTAATATAAGATAATTTTTGTAAAACATAATTGTCCCAAACTTCCATTTTTATAGTACCCATAAATAATAATAAACATACATTGCATAATTAACTCATATTTCCATTAAATTAATATATTGTATATATAAGCAATAATTTGTATACTTCTTAGTATACAAATTATCGTAGTTAATATATAGAATATAAAGTTATATTCTAATATTGTAATAATGATATGATATAAAATAAGACAATATTATTTTATAGAGACACAAACATATACTTGTTCATTCAATGAGATAATATTATTTTATATAGAAATAAATATAGACCTATTTTAACAAGGTGATAATAATTCTAGATAATAAAAGTATATTTTCAAAATAATTCTCGTCTAAAACAAATTTTGTTTTATATCCCAAATCGTCATAAAGCGTTTTATACATATAATCTTGGATTGACTTCCATAAAAATTTATCATTGGACATATCTGTGTTGGGGTTATTATAAAAATAATTAGCGAGTTTAATAATGTCTATTGTATCTAATTTACTACGAATCAACTTTATCATATAATAGATTAATGTTTCATCCATTGAATTGTACAATTCTGCCAATATTTCATAATTTTTAATATATTGTTTAATGTAGATTTTCATATTGGATATGCATTCTTCGGATAGTTTTGATAATAATAGAAAATCGGCAGCCTGTTTTAATTTTGCCAAATTTTCATAAGATATTTTACTTATATCAAATACATAAATATTTTCATTATCATATATATTTGCTATATTTGTTAGTCCGTACATATATCTTAGTACATTTTCCCATGTTTCTTTGTCTATAAAATCTAATATTTTTATATCATGTTCAGTTTCTGCGAATTTACCATATGATAAATTGCATAAAAATTCTGACATACATAATATTACATTGTGCAAATAGTATATTTTATCTTCAACTTTATATTTGACATCAGATGTTTTCTGTAAAATATCTAGATCCCATACATCATGTTTATATACTATTTCTCTGTGAGGAAAATATTTATAATTATTGTCTCCATTTCTTAATATATCTTCTCTTGCACCTTTTTTCTTCATTGTTTATTTTTACTATAAATAAATAATTTTTACTATAAATAAATAATTTTTACTATAAATTATTTTACTGTAAATAATTTTACAGATTGAAGATCACAGAATATTTATTATTCAAATATTTGATACTTTAATAAATTTCTCTGTAATATTAGTCTATTTTAAGATTAGCGATATCTTTCAAAATATTGTATGTTTTTCTGTTATTATATTTTTAGTATAGTCCCAGATATATACTACAACTGATATAAAAAATATTATGAAAGCTAGTTATTTTTAATATAACAGGTTATATTATTAAATTATATACGATGATCGTCAAATAAATAAACAAAATATATTGGCAATATCAAAAATATTTTATCAACAATACCTGTTGAATCGGAATTATTAAATTTAGAAAAACAGGGAAATAAAAGAACAATTGATAAATTATCTAGGTGATTAAATGATATATCAAATACATTTGCTAATATAAATACAAATATCTTATTGTTTATTATGTTTGGTTTAGTATAAATTTAAATTACTGTCATAATTGTCTATAATAATCTCTTTAGATGTCTCATATTATCTAAATCCTCGATTTTTAAGGAATTTAACGTTTCAAAAATATACCAATAAATCGTGATGTAAATGAAAAATGTCTATAAATCAGAAAAATTGAATGAAACATGAAATATATAAGTTGTAATAATTTTGTAGTATAACTATATTTATCCTGGAATTATCCATAACTATTTTTTCTAATAATTATCTCAATACAATGACCCATATTAGGATTTTTTAGAAAAAAATAGCTATGTATATTGATAATAAATATAGATTATCTTTTGTTCTGTAGGTTAATGCTACATGAGAAAAATATCTCAGGAATGTTATCGTAAATATAAAATATTATATACGGGACGATAAAATTTATCTTAATGTGTTAAACTAAGTCTCCAGATTATGATAAACCTGATAATTTGCTTTTAAGGATTAAACTATGATAAATCAATAAATTTGGATAGCATCACAAATTATACAAGTTTACTGAAATTTTAAATCTTATCTGGATTTTAATATTTATATTATTATGAATGGTATTTCAGACGAAAAAATGGTATCTATCTTTGGTAGTTATGAAAATGGGAGGTATCAATAATTTATCTACATAAATATATAATAGAAATTTGTAGAAGTTTGAATACTTAGTTTGAATACTTAGTTTGAAAAAATATATCCAATATGAAGATACTAAGCACACGTAAACAAAAATATATAAATATTATAGATATTTAGGTATAGAGAAGTTTTGTAAATTATAGTTCGGCTAAGAATTACAATAGAAATATTATATTAAACAATACAAACATATAAATTATTTATGTTAACTTAACAGTGTTTATGGTACAACCTGTATAACCTGTATAACTGTAATAATAAATATGAAAAATATATACGTCATGTAAAGAAAAAAATATGATATATACAGAAAGTATTAATAAAGACGATAAATTAATTTTATATAGAAAAAGAAAAGAGATAAAAACAATAGATGAAATAGTTGAAATTTTCGAACCAACAGACAAAACGATGGGAAATACACTTAAAATGGTAATATTTATTAAATATTTAGCGGATACCAATATTATAGATTGTGTGGAGATACCTAAATATAAACCTCTTGGAATAGGTTATGAAAAATATGAATTAACAAAAAAATTGGTAGGTACAGTTATACTAAATGGTGACAATAGCAAAAATTTATATCCAACAAAAGAGGAATTAGTAGAATACGTAGGAAAAAGCAAAAAACAATATATGTTTTTTAATCTAGGACTAATAAAAATTAAAGACATTGAGATAGGTCATTCAAATGTAATTATAATAGATAAAAAAAGGGAAATTGTTGAAAGATTTGAGCCACATGGTAAAATGGAATGTTTTGATGATGAGTATGTAGATAATTTTATAGTGGATAATTTCGTAATACCTTTGAAATCGTTATCTGACAAATATAAGTATGTGTATCCATTAGACTATTGTCCTCTAATAGGACCTCAATCTAAACAAAAATTATCAACTAAAAATAAAAAAGGTTCGTTTTGTGTAACGTGGTCAATATTGTATCTTCATATTAAATTTATTAATCCTGAATTATCTTCTAACAAAATAGTAGATTATCTTATAGATAAATCACCTGATGAATTACAGAATCTTATAGAAAGATATCAAACATTTATTGACGAAACAATATCGGATTGATAATTGAGTAATGTATTATAAAGTAAATATTATAAAATTAATTTAATTACCATATTAAATATATTGTTATAAATATTTAATACAATATAGCTACTTATCATACTAGTCTTATAACTTGCTTTAGTTAATTATTAAAAAGGAAATTATTTGAATCATTTAATGCAACATAGCTACTTATCACACTCGTCTTATAACTTGCTTCAGTTAATTATTAAAAGGAAATTATTTGAATCATTTTATTTTACAGTTTCTGTACATCTACTTTTTCGTATTTCTTCAATTATCGCATTCGTATATTGTGCTTAATATTTAAATTAACAAATTTTTTGTATTGATTTTAGTTATTTTGGTAATAACCATAATTATAACTGTTATGTAAATATTAAAATTATCATTATCGAAAATATCGTCAAGCAAAATTCACAAAAATTATTCAAAGATATCATAATATTGTTAAAAATAGTATTATGATAGAATGAGATTTTGTAACAACATTACAATGAATATTTTTGATTTTTTTATCAACAAAAAACCTTTCAAATCTGTCCTCGGTATGCAAAAATTTTCGTTGTATTATTTTGTTTACATCTTGACATATTAAGGGTATGAATGTTTTGTAAGTATTGAAATGCTTTATCCGTAATAGTATGTTGATTACAATTATTCATATTTAAAACACGAATACATTCCAGATATTGAAAAGCGTTATCGGTAATAGTATTTTGATTACATCCTGACATATTTAAAGTGCGAATACCTCTTAAATATATAAATGCTTTATCGGTAATAGTATTTTGATTACATCCTGACATATTTAAAGTACGAATACCTTTTAAATATATAAATGCTTTATCTGTTATAGTATTTTGATTACATCCTAACATATTTAAAGTACAAATACCTTTTAAATATATAAATGCTTTATCTGTTACAGTATTTTGATTACATTCTTGTATATTAAGAGTATGGATACCTTGTAAATGTTCGAATGTTTTATCAGTAATTGTATTTTGATTACATTTCGACATTTTTAAAGTGTGAATACCTTGCAAATGTTCAAATGCTTTCTCGGTAATAGTTTCTTGATTACAATTCAACATATAAAGAGTATGAATACCTTTTAAATTCTTAAATGCTTTATCTGTGACCTGATTACAACCTGATATATAAAGTGTATCTATACCTTTAAGATGTTCGAATGCTTCATCAGTAATGGTATATTGATTACAATTTGTCATATTAAGAAAATTAATACCTTTCAAATTTTCAAATGCTTTATCTGTAATACTATTTTGATTACAACCATACATATGAAGAGTATGTATATCTTTTAAATATTTGAAAGCAATATCAGTTATTTCTATTTGATTACAATTCATCATATAAAGAGTATGAATACCTCTTAAATATTTAAAATCATTATCCTTAATAGATTTATTATTAGAAATATTTAAATTATATATCTTATATGACAAATTATCCATAAAATCAAGATTTAAAATATTACTACACACAGTAAATCGTTTTTTTATCATTATTGACTTTGAATTTAAAATTTTTCTGTATAGTTGCTTAGATGTCATACATAATGTTAGCATATTTTTAGTATTTAAAAATAAACAAATATCTGCTACACAATCAAATGGTAATTCAATCATTTAAATATATAATATATTTAAAAATAATACATTTTTAACTATAAATTCTTATTATGAATTAATACCAATTCTACTATTTATTTAACAAAACTGATATTCATTTCTGGAAATATATTATAAATTGTACTGGGATAATTGAATATTAAATAAACTAGAAAAGTATGTTATTTTCAAACAATATAGTTACAAAAAGTAAATAACATAAAGAAAAATACAAATTTTAAAGTGTGAAACTAAATAAAAAATTGGAGATTTTGTTGATCAAATATTGTGTTCAACAGCGACAAAAAATATATTATTAATAAATATTATTAATATAGTGTATATTTATTGTTAACAAATACAATACCAATTACCGGTTTTATTTATGATAATTGAATTGTGAAGAAAAGAATATGATTTATAAGATAATTGATTACAGTTTGATATATCAAGGAAATTAAGAGAATACAGTATTTGATTTTAACTAAAGAAATCAGATACTTTTTACATCTAAGTAATACCAGTAATATACCATCACTCATATTACATTGACTTTAATTTATCGACTTCCTTAAAAGTATTATAAAATTTTATAATGTCGCATACACAAAATTTTGAGAAGAAGTCAAGAAGATACGTTGGTGAAAATCTTATTTTAGACTATACAATTATATTTTTATTCATTATTATAGGAAAAATATAAGGAAATACTAACAATTTATTAGTACCGGTTTTAATTCTAAAACTTTAACTACAAAATATCCAGTCATTAAACATGATTACGGTTTCGATTCTGTATGGAAAATCCATTTTATTCAGATCATAAATACTTAATTCCTTAAACTTTTAATATAGTTACATTAACGAAATCACTCGAGTTAAATAGTACTTCCATTGGACAATCCAAATCAGATTATCAAAATATTCATCATACACATGTGAGCAATGGTGATCTTTGGTGATCTTTTTTGGTTCATCATCGAACGATATGATTGTTTATAATTATTACTATAGTTATCTTAATCTTTTATCTCTGAACAACGATCTCTTTCTTGGTATCATATATCATTGTCACCTTGTGTTTATTTTAAAACCACTTTTAATCCTTGGTTCTTACTTATTTGAAAATAATATAAGATTTACTAGCAGATAAACAACAATATGCATTTTTAAAATATTTGGATACATTAAAGTTATAATAAATATGTATTATTATCAATCGTGAATACAGGAACAAAACTATAAACTTTATTTTACATATTGGTAACAAATATTTTAATATAATAAGTCAAATTAATTTATGTACTATGTAGCCATATATTTATTTTTTAAATAATAATTGCCACATTAAAGAGTAATATTTAAAGAACTTAAATTAGGTATTTTGTCAAAAAAACTATTGGAATCCCATGTAATTGTATTTTGATCACAACCTGTTACATTAAGACTGTTAATACCTTTTAAATTCTTAAATGCTTCATCAGTAATAGTATTCTGATTACAAAATACCATATGAAGAGTATGAATACCTTTTAAATTCTTAAATGTTTCATCTGTTATAGTGTTTTGATTACAATATGATATATCAAGAGTATGAATACCTTTTAAATTCTTAAATGCATTATCTGTAATAGTATTTTGATTGCATCTTGACATAATAAGAGTATGAATACCTTTTAAATTTTCAAATGCGTTATCTGTAATAGTATTTTGATTACAACCATACATATGAAGAGTATGAATACCTTTTAAATTCTTAAATGCTTCATCTGTTATTGTGTTTTGATCACATTCTGACATACGAAGAGTATGAACACCTTTTAAATACTCAAATGCCTTATCGGTAATACTATGTTGATAACAATTCCACATACTAAGAGTATGAATACCTTTTAAATTCTTAAATGCTTCATCAGTAATAGTATTTTGGTTACACCATGAGATATCGAGACTATGAATACCTTTTAAATTCTTAAATGCCTTATCAGTAATAGTATTTTGATTACATCCTGACATATGAAGAGTATTGATACCTTTTAAATGTTGAAATGCATTGTCTGTTATTGTTTCTTGTTTACAACATGACATATGAAGAGTATGAATACCTTTCAAATACTCAAATGCTTTGTCGGTAATTGTATTTTGATTACAATATGACATATGAAGAGTATGAATACTTTTCAAATACTTAAATGCATTGTCAGTAATAGTATTTTGTCTACATCCAGCCATACGAAGAGTATGAATACCTTTCAAATACTTAAAATCATTATCCATTATCTTATTATTACGGTTTAAATCAAAATTTAATACTTTGTAAGACAATGAATCTAAAAATAGTAAACTACTAATATGTTCTAGGAGAGTAAATTTGTGCAGTATCATATTATTTGAATCATTTAACAAAAAACGATACAAGTATTTGCATGAAAATGTAAAAATCAACATTTCTGATGTTTGTAAAAAACTAGAAATTTCTGAAATACAATCATTTGGAATATTCAAAATATTAACTATAGTTTTCATCTTTATTATATAACTTATATAATATTTATATAGGTTAAAACATTCCTAATTTATTTATTTATTGATAATGATTTATTATTATCAATAAAAGTTTATTTTGATACATTAATATATGTACATTAATTTAACTGTAAAATAAAACTAAATATAAATACCATATATAACTCAGTTTTACTGTTACATTTCTTGTTAACTTATACTATATTAAAATATAAAGTATATGACGAATAAGAAAAATATTTAGTTTAATGTCTCAGTATTTTATATAGGATGGATATGAAAAATGTTTAGTGTAATGTGTTGGTATTTTATAAAGATTTAATTGGGATGGTAATGATAATTTTAATTATATAATATTAAATAGAAAATTTGCAAGCATTCAGAACAAAGAATATAGAAAAAATTAGTCAACAAATGGAACATAAATTATGGGTTCTATTTATGATTGTACAATAGGGGAGAAAAGAATACAAATTATTGGTAAATTGATTACAGTTAGAGATATCAAGGATATGAAGAGAATATAAAGATTGAAAAGCTAGATCAGTAATGGTATTTTGATTACAATTATTCATATGAAGAGTGTGAATACTTTTTAGATGTACGAAAGCATTATCAGTAATGGTATTTTGATTACAGTTATTCATATGAAGAGTACGAAGACCATTCATGTGTACAAAAGCTTTATCAGTGATGGTATTTTGATTACAATTATTCATATGAAGAGTATGAAGACCATTCAGGTGTACAAAAGCTTTATCAGTAATGGTATTTTGTTTACAATTATTCATAATAAGAGTATGAAGACTATTGAGGTGTGTGAAAACAGAATCTGTAATTTGAATGCATAAACTCATATCCAAAGTATGTAGATTTCGTAAATACTGAAAAGCTTGATCAGATATAGAATTTTGACTACAATTTTTTATATTGAGAAAAGAAATACCCATAAGATATTCAAAAGCCTTGTTTGTTATAGTACTTTGATTACAATAGCTCATATTCAAAGTTGTAATACCTTGTAAATGTTGGAAAGCTAAGTCAGTAATGGTGTTTTGATTACAATACTTTATTGAAAGAAAAACAATTCCTCGTAAATATTCAAATGCCTTATCACTAATATTGTTTTGATTACAATAACTAATATCAAGCGAATTAATACCTTGTAAATATCTAAATACGTTATCGGTTATAGTATATTGTTTACAACGACTCATAATCAATTTTTGTATGCCTTGTAAATATTGAAAAGCATTATCAGTTATAGTATATTGGTTACATCCACTTATATTAAGAGTATGAATACCTTTTAAGTTTTCAACTGCCTTATCAGTAATGGTATATTGATTACAATTTGACATATTAAGAGAACGAATACCATTGAGATATTTGAAAGCTTGATCAGTGATTGTAATTTGATTACAATTTGACATATCGAGAGTATAAATACCTTGCAAGTATTTAAAGTCGTTATCAGAAAAATATCAATTTGAACTAATATTTAAATGATATATTTTATATGGTAATTTATTTATAAAACTAAGATTCTTAATATTTTTATTTACCGTAAATATTTTATTAACCATAATTACTTTACATGTTAAAATAAAATTATATAATTCTTTTGATACTAAAAAGATTTTTAACATACTTCGAGTATCTAAAAAAGAACAAATTTCTATAATATTGTCGTTAGATAATGTTACCATGATTTATTCTGATAATAAAAATAGCAATAATACAAATTTAAATTATATTTGGCCATAAACAAAAAATTACTTTATATTCATATTAAAAACTATCGTAGTAATTTAAAGGCTTTGACAAGAACTTTAACCTTATTTTCGGCTGGAGTGATGAATATTTATTTCGAAATATAGGACGTATACTTGTTAATGAAATATTAACACTTGACGATATGTTAAATAAACATTTACGACTCAATAAATCAGCAAATATATTTTTTCATGAATTATACTTAATAGTAATATTTATAATTCATGAAAAAATTAACTATGAAACAGAGTAATAACTCAACTATTATTTTTAGTTATAGATGAGTTATCACTGTATTATACTATAAATATTAAAGATATTATATATAACATAATAAATTATTTAGTTTATTATATTTATTATATTTATTTTCACTATCCTTTAATATAAGTATGTTTGGTACATAATTATATTACTTTATTATAATTATCGAATAAATATTTATTATAATTATCGAATAAATATTTATTATAATTATTCATGTCCACAATTAAATTATCTATTTTTTTGTTCAATATTCGGCTTATTTAACTTAGTTTTGTAAAGACTTATAAATATATTAGTATTGTTTTACTTAAAACTGACTATTATGTGAATTAACATTATTGTAATCATAGCAATAAATGGTCTTTTTCTTTGCAAATACACTCAATTCAATATAGGAAAGATAAAGAAATTATATAAATATCTGTTACTTATTTGTTTATCATAAATTATATTTTCATTAGGACACAAAAATATAATGCTCGCTTCAAATAGTAAGTGTTATGATTATTAATTATTTTTATTTAGATTTGAATTATACTAAGATTAATAATATAATAGAAATAATGTTATCATTACCAAAAGATAATATAATAGATATTTGCTCTTTTTTAAACACTAACAATCTGCTAAAATTAATTTTAGTATGCAAGGAATTATATAATTTTATTTTAAATTGCAAGATAATTATGATTGAAAAAACTTTTAGTGTAAAATACACTATAACAAATCTTAATTTTATGAACAATTTATCATATAAAATTTATAATTTAGATATCAGTTTTAACAAGCATATAAACGATAATGATTTTGAAAATTTAAAAAATATACATACTTTAGTCATGAAATATTGTAATCAAAATACTATTACGGATAAAGCTTTTCGACATTTGAAAGGTATCCGTACTTTAAATATGTCAGGTTGCAATCAAAAAACAATTACTGATAATGCATTTGAAAATTTACAAGGTATTCATACTCTTGATATCTCATGTTGTAAACAGGGAACAATAACAGATAAAGCATTTGAAAATTTAAAAGGTATTCATACTCTCAATATCTCAAAATGTGCCCAAAATACTATTACTAATAGAGCATTTGAAAATTTAAAAGGTATTCATACTTTAAATATGTCATTTTGTAATCAAAATACTATTACAGATAAAGCATTTGAGAATTTAAAAGGTATACATACTTTAAATATATCGAACTGTAAACAAAATACTATTACTGATGATACATTTGAACATTTAAAGGGTATTTATACTCTTAATATGTCAGGTTGTTCTCAAAATACCATTACCGATAACGCTTTTCAATATTTAAAAGATATTCATACTCTTAATATTTCCAAATGTAATCAAATTACCGATAAAACATTTAAACATTTGAAAGGAATATATTATCTCAATATGAAATATTGCAATCAAAATACAATAACTAATGATGCATTTAATAATTTAAAGGGTATTCATACTCTTGATATGTCATATTGTAATCAAGAGACTATTAGTGACAAAGCATTTGAAAACTTGCAAGGCATCCATACTCTTGATATGTCATATTGTAATCAAAACACTATTACTGATAATGCATTTAAGAATTTAAAGAGTATTCATACTTTAGATATATCAAATTGTGATCAACATACTATTACTGATCAAGCTTTTATAAATTTGGATTCCCTTAAATTCCTTGATATATCAAACTGCAATCAATTATCTTATAAATCATATTCTTCACAATTCAATTATCTTATGAATCATATTCTTCACAATTCAATTATCATAAATAAAACCGATGATTGATATAGTATTTGTTAACAATAAACATATCCCTATTTCCAAGATTATACCTTAAGCACAAGTGAGATAGAACTGGATTTTCCTTTTTCTACTTTATTAATTGTATTAAAACAAGTATATATTTTTAAACAACACAAATGTCTTTAATATAAAATCACGAACAATCATTTTCCTTTTATTAACTATTATATTTTATAGATATCTTTTTGAATCAATTTCATTTACTACTCAGTTTATATTATGGTTTATTTTAATCAGTTACATAATATTCAATATATTCAATATGTTTTATATGTTTCTATTGTTGGTATTTTGCTTAAATTGCACAATTATATACAGTAAATTTAAAAGTTCTCACAGAATTTTAAATTTATCGAATATTTTCAAAAAATATTGGGATGATACATTTTCTGATAATTTTCTACATATAAAATTATCATTAAAATAGATTAGTAATTAAGTAGAGAGTATAGTGATATAGTGATATAGGTATACAACATTCCTAATTGTTTCAATAATTCAATAATAACTAAAGCCAAATATTAGAGCTATATATGAATAAATTCAAAAAATTGCTAATAATGCCTTTGTACATTTGAATGAATATAAGTCATGGTAATTAAAAACAATTATCAACAATACATTTAAGATTTACAAAATATTGATAATCTATATATGAAACATTTTAATTAGATTAAAATTACTGATAACGCATTTTAATATTTAAAAAGTTGCTAAATATAGTTTATGAAAATTATAAAATATTCACTAAAATTATAATTAATAACAAAAATATTTGGTACATTTCAATGTTTAAATATCAATTTTCAGAAAACTTGATGGTTTAGATATTTTGATTTGTGGTTCTAAAATAGTTAGTAGATATGAATATTAGATATTCACAATGAGACAAATAAATTAATAATCTTATTATTAATTTATTATTACTAGATAATAAGATTATTAATTTATTACAAGACAATAATTTAAATTTCTTGAAGATAAAAATAAGATTTAATATTTTCTATATTTTTTGTTCTAAATGCTTGCAAATTTTCTATTTAATATTATGGTTACCATTTTAATCAAATCTTTATAAAATACCAACACATTACACTAAACATTTTTATATTTTAATAAAGTATATGAACTAAAGTTACTAAAGTTACTAAAGTATAAGTTGACAAGAAATGTAACAGTAAAACTGAGTTATAGATGGTATTTATACTCAGTTTTATTATTTTATAGTTAAATTAATATAGTATATATATTAATACACTAAATAAACTATTATTGATAATAATAAATTATTATCAACAAATGAATAAATCAGGAGTGTTTTAACCTATATAAATATTATATAAGTTATAATAAAGATGAAAACTAATATATTTGACATATCTTTAGACAATATAATTGATATTTGTAGTTTTTTATACACAAATGACATGTTATCATTTTCGTTAACAAATAAATTTTTATATAACGATCTTTTAAATAATAAAACTAATATGATAGTTCATCAATTTACAGTCAATAAAAATATTCTAAGTCTTGATTTCATAGAAAAATTACCTTATAAATTGTTTAATGTGAATATATCAGGAAATCAAAATTTATCAGACAAAGATTTTAAAAAATTAAAAGGTATACATACTCTTAGTATGTGGAATTGCGATCAACATAGTATTACCGATAAGGCATTTGAGTATTTGAAAGGTATTCATACTCTTGATATGTTATATTGTGACCAATATACTATTACCGATAAAGCATTTAAAAACTTAAAGGGTATTCATTCACTTAATATGTCAGGTTGTAGACAAAATACAATAACAAATAAAGCATTTGAATATTTAGAAGGTATATCTTATCTATGTATAGAATTGTGCAATCAAAAAACAATAACTGATGATGCATTTGAATATTTAAAAAAAATTCCTGATATTCATGTTTTAGGCTGTGATCCTAGTTTGGTAAATAGCTTATCAAAAATTGATAAGTGGTTTAATTTAAATAATTAAATAATATGGTTATATTTTAAACAGTTACGATTTAACAAAACTACACACCACTCTTTAAATTAGTCATAACCAAAGTATATACTTATATACTAAAAATCAAAAATAAATATTTTGAACATTAGATATGATGTTCAAAATATTAAAATAAATATATTATTATTGTTGTGATAAAATACAATGGAGTTTGAATCTCTGATTATTGAGTTATTACATGATTTAAATACTGATATAAGTCTCAAAGAATGCTTTTTTAATAAAACGAAACAGTTAGAAAAATTAAGACAACAAAAGGATATGCGTGAATATAATTGTTTAATAGATGCTATTTTGATTATCTTTGAATATAATGACAGGGGTATAGGTATTATACCAGAATTAAAAAGTATTTTAAGTTCTATACAACATGTTCCTATGTATAGACATCTTACATATAAAAAATTTTACAATAAATATGTTGATAAAGATGAAATAAAATATCCAGATATTATTGATATAGATCCTAATATGGAGTTAGTTATTAATATGATAGATAATATAATAGCTTTATTGAAAAATGATAAAATTTTAGAAAGCGGAATTACTTTACTAATTTCCAATATGCTAGAATGTCTAAAAGAGTTAACTATAGACATAAATCTTTATAAATCGATAAATGAATTATTTGTTGAAAACGGATGGACACAATCCGGTTTTAGAAGTGTACCATCTCGTAAATTATTACTGGACGGTATGCAAGAAATTTTAGAACTTATAAAAGTTGGTAATTATCAAGCTATTTATTGTTAACTTTATCACTATTTATCACTATTTATAGAAAATATTACTAAGTAATATTTTCTATGATCACTTTAAGTATTTATATTGAAGTTTTCAAATATATGGTTAGCAATACTATTTTATTGAAGTATTGAATATAAAATGAACTAACATCTGTATATATTCAAATACTTTATATATAATCATTCTTGTATAGTAATCAGACACATTTAAAGTATTAATTCCCTTCAAATGTTCAAATGCTTTATAAGTAATCGTATATTGATAACAACCTGAAATATCAAGGGAATATATACCTTTTAAATGTTGAAATGCTTTATCCGTAATAGTAATTTGAGAACAATTAGACATATCAAGAGTATGAATAACTTTTAAATTTTCAAATGCTTTGTCGGTAATAGTTTTTTGAGAACAGTACGACATATCAAGTGTATGAATACCTTTTAAATTTTCAAATGCTTTGTCGGTAATAGTTTTTTGGTAGCAATATGACATATTAAGAATATGAATACCTTTCAATTTTTCAAATGCTTTGTCGGTAATAGTTTTTTGGTAGCAATATGACATATTAAGAGTATGAATACCTTTCAAATTTTCGAATGCTTTATTTGTAATTTGATTACAATCTGATATATTGAGAGTATGAATACCTTTTAAATTTTCGAATGCTTTATCTGTTATTGTTTCTTGATCACAATAAGCCATATTGAGAGTATGAATACCTTGTAAATTTTCGAATGCTTTATCTGTTATTGTTTCTTGAGAACAATTAGACATATCAAGAGTATGAATACCTTTTAAATATTCAAATGCTTTATTTGTAATTGTATGTTGATCGCAACCCGAAATATTGATAGAATATATGCCTCTTAAATTCTTAAATGCTTTATCTGTTATAGTATTTTGATTACAAAATGACATATTAAGATTTCGAATACCTCTCAAATTCTCAAACATTTTATCAGTAATTGTTTCTTGATTACAATATGATATATTAAGATATTTAATACCCCGTAAATATTGAAATGCTTTATCTGTTATTGTTTCTTGATTACAATATTCCATATTTATACTATGTATGTCTTTTAAATTTTCAAATGCTTTATCAGTAATTGTTTTTTGGTTACAATATGATATATTTAAAGTATTTATACCTTCTAAATACTCAAATGCTTCATCAGTAATTGTTTCCTGATTACAATATGTCATATTAAGAGTATGTATACCTTTCAAGTGTTTGAAAGCTTTATCAGTAATTGTTTCCTGATTACAATATGCTATATTAAGAGTATGTATACCTTTCAAGTGTTTGAAAGCTTTATCTGTTATGTTATTTTTATTGCAACCTGATATATTAAGAGTATGAATACTATTTAAATATATAAAATTATCATCATTTATATACTCGTTATTATTTATATTCACATTATACAATTTATACGATAATTTGTCGATAAAGTTCAAGTTCTTAACATTTCTTTTAACAGTGAAAGTCTTGTTGATCATAATTATTTTGCAAGTTAAAACAAAATCATACAATTCCTTGGATACTAAAATTAATTCTAGTAAATTTTTGGTATCTAGAAAAGAACAAATTTCTATTATATTATCATCTAATAAACATAGCATTATTTATGTGGTAAAAATACAAATAATTATATTCAAAAATCAAAATATATAATGACTATATATTATTAACGATCACATGTTATTAATAATATTCACATATTATTCACATATTATTAACAATATTCACATATTATTGATAGTAATAACATATTGATAGTAATAACATATTGATAGTAAAATTTCTAATTATATTTTCTAAATATTTTCTTATTCATATAATTGGAAATAAATTTCGAATAGGTAAAAATAATGCATATTTTATTCATAAAAATAATTTAAAATAGATATAACTTATATCTTAATCATATATTATTACTAACTAATAATATATACATATATTAAATTTATAGTCATATATTAGTTACTATTAATATAAAGTAAGAGTAAAAAGATTTGAAATATTATAATAATTCGATATTCAATAAATATTCCATAGCAAAAGAATCTATACGTTGTTTATATTTTAAATATATTTCCTGGGGTAGAATGAAATTGGTTTCTGTTAAAAATACTTCATAAATTTTTGCGTTATGTATAAAAAATGAAAAATTTAATGAATCAATATGTATCAAATCATCTTTCGGTATTTTATCTAGGTTATTATCAATGATTAAAGATAATAGATTTTTATTTAAGAATAATGACATAACAGATAAACAATCCAAAATACTATTATTTGAATTGATACTAGATACAATAATATTATTTACTACCTCGAAATCAGCATCAATATATTTATGTTGATTAGAATGAGAAATGAAATAATCGCGACATACCTTGAATTTCATATTAAAAATTCCATTATTTATACTTAGACTAATATTATGTTTAATAGGAAGAGATAAATAACTAAAAGAAAAATTGTTTGTTGAAGGGGAATTGTGAGGTTGATAAATAGCATAAAAATTAATATAATAAGTTGTTGCTAAATTATTGTTAACAATAATTTCCAAACTATTTTTTATAATATTTAATTTTTCTGAGTCAGAAGATCTATGTAATTTTATATAATATTGTTTTATATTATCAATATTGTCGTCATATACTCCATAATCCCTAAATATTATATTTTTCCATATAATATTTTCAAGATATAGAAACATACTTGATGTAAATATATTAACTATATCCCTGTCAATTAAATAAAAACAAATATTGACCAAAATATAATCCAAATCATTTTAATATTCGTAAAATACTCAAGATTTTTGCATAGCTATTATAAAATATAAATCAAATATTTTGCAAATATGATTTATATATTCCTCAAAACTGCAATAAAGTTTATTGGATTTTTAAAAGTATTAAAGTAAAATTTTCGTGTCACTGAAACGTCTGATTTGATTTTTATTGTTTGGTTTATGCTATTTTTAATATATAACTATACATGAAATTAATTTAAAATGATAAAGTAATATAATTAAGGATGTAGAGTATCTTGTAGATTGTATAATATTATAAAAAAGTGGGTTAAGTATAATTTTAGTCACTTAAAAGTACATAAATTCTATAAATATTTGAAAGTTTTACTTGTGATTGTATGTTGATTACAATTTAGCATACTTAGAGAAGTAATACCTTTTAAATGCTCGAATGCTTTGTCAGTTATAGTATGTTGCCAACATTCCGACATGTTAAGAGTATGGATACCTTTTAAATATTCAAAAGCTTTATCTGTTATAGTATATTGGTTACAATACGACATATCAAGAGTATGAATACCTTTCAAATTCTCAAATGCTTTATCTGTTATCGTATTTGGGTTAGTAAATGATATATTTAAACTACGTATATCTCTTAAATTTTCAAAAGCTTTATCTGTAATCGTATACTGATTACATCCTTTCATATTGAGAATATAAATACCTTTTAAATTTTCAAAAGCTTTATTGGTGATTCTTTCTTGATTACATCCACTCATGTTGAGAACACTTATACCTTTCAAATTTTCGAATGCTTTATCTGTTATCGTTTTTTGTATACAACCTTGTATATTGAGACTATTAATATTTTTTAAGTTTTTGAATGCTTTGTCTGTTATAGTTTCCTGTTTACAAAATGACATATCAAGTTTATATATACCTTTCAAATATTTAAAATCTCCATCTGTAAAATTTAAATTGCAACTAATATTTAAGTTGTACAATTTATATGATAAATTATCCATAAAGTTAAGATTATCAATATTTTTCTTTACGGTAAATTCTTTGTCTATCATAATTATTCTGCATCTTAAAATATATTTATATAACTTCTTTGATGTAAAACATACTCTTAACATATCCCTTGTATCTAAAAGATTGCATATTTCTTTTATACAGTCCAATGGTAATTTCTGCATTTCTTTGTTTGATTTACAAATTCATTTAATAATTTTCTTTATTTTATATATTATAATCAAATAAATATTTATTTGACTTGTTCTCATTATATTTATATAAAATTATTTCCTATGTAGACAATATTGTTTTTATGAAATTCTTATTCAACAGTTATATTGAACAATTATATTCTTATTCCGCACTTATATTCTTATTGTATAATTATATTCTCGTATAATTTATATTCTCGTATAATTTATATTCTCGTATAATTTATATTCTCGTATAATTTATATCTTAGTAGAGTAACATATTAATCATCTGGTTGTAGAACTAATAATCTCATATAATTTATATCTTAGTAGAGTAACATATTAATCATCTGGTTGTAGAACTAATAATCTCATATAATTTATATCTTAGTAGAGTAATATATTAATCATCTGGTTGTAGAACTAATAATCTCATATAATTTATATCTTAGTAGAGTAATATATTAATCATCGGGTCGTAGAACTGATATTAATCTCATATAAATTATATCTTAGTAGAGTAACATATTAATCATCAGGTTGCAGAACTAATTTATTTTCTAAATATTGTATTAATCATTATATTCTTATTTTAATATTTTTGTAGTCATTGATATTTTATCTACAATATATTATACATCTGTTATAAATACAAATAAAATTATAAAATTGAAAATAAAAAATTTATAAGGGTTGTAAACTAGTGTTTGTCAACATATTACACACTTCATTAGCTCATAAATAACTCGCATCATCTGTAAATTTAGCAAAATAAAATATAAATACTGTATGAATTTTTGAAACATAAATTGCACAATTATAATTGTTAGTTTATATAATTATAATTGTTAGTTTATATAATTATAATATTAATATAGATAATATCTTAATCTTTTTATAGAATAATCATATTCTATAAATAATACATAAATTATATTTATAAGTAATATTTAAATAGATATTTTTAGATTAAATTTAGTAATATATTAATGAAATCAATACTGATATATCTATTCTTATCTACATAATATATAAAACAATAATCATTTTTAAATTCTATAATTATCTTATTATATTAGTATATATCACATATTATATAAACTAGTAGTTAAGTCAAAGATAATAAGATATGAATGTGAATAACAAAAATATATTTGAATAATATATATAATAATAGTATATAAAAAATGAACACACATTGTGATAATATAGAAAATAATATATTTGGATATATTGGACTAAAAGATATTATTATATGTAGAGAGATAAATAGAGAATATAACCGAAAAATACTTTTGTTAATAAAAGAAAAGAGAAAAAGACATGTATTATCAATAGGATGGTATAATTATTGGTATAATTTTTTAAAAAAAAAAGATATAGAAAATATGATAAGAAGTAATAGTATATATGTAAATGAAGTAAAACAAAATAGGGAAGAGTGTGGGTGTAAATTCGATAGCAATAAGAAATCACCTTGTGAAATTATAAAAAAATTAAGAATAAACAAAGAATGTGGAATGGAAGAAATAATGTGGTATATAGTACATGGAAGGGAAGATGATGCATTGAGAATATTGAAAAATAATGACGAGATAGTCGATGAAATACAAGAAATAAATAAATTTATAGGAATAGGGTGTTATATAAAAATAGCAAAATATTTAAGAGAAAAAAATATCAAAAATTTAAAATATTCAAATTATTTATATAATGAATATTGTGATTTATTATTTTATTACCAACTTTATTTAGTAAACAAAGAAGATCAATATATACAAACAATAAGTAATATTATAAATACAAATAGATCACTAGTAGAGAAAAATACAGATAAAATAGTGGAAATTATTAACAATATAGGAGATAAAAAACTGATTTTATCATTTGAATTTATACAAAATTTTATAAATGAATCTGTGGACAAAAATTTTATTTATGACTTTATAGAAAAATCATTATGTAAAGATAGATATTACTCAAAACAGTATTTAATTAAACCAACAATATTTTGCATTAAAAATGGAAATATAAAATTATTAATGATAATAATTGACAAGATAAAAAATGATTACGATAGATATAAAGTTTTCGATAAATGTGTCGATTATTGCATAGAAAATAATCTTATTGAACCTTTAAAAATTCTTCCCCTAGGATTTAGTCTGTTAAAAGAAATAGAAAAATGTATTGAATTAAACAGAATACAATGTATTGATATTTTAACATCAAATCCAGAATATAAAAAAGTAAATAACGAAAAAATACTCATTAATTGTATTGAATCTAAAAATTTTAATTATATACAATATCTATCGAGACAATCAACATATGATATATATAATATAGTTAAACTTTGTATCGACAAAATCTCAAATATATTTTGTCGTAACACAACAATTACCCATATTATCAACAATAATACTACAAGTCATTATAATCCTAATACATTACAAAAATTGATACATTGTTTGGCAACAAATAAAATTATTTGTTGTTTGGTCCTTGTTTTAAAACATAAATCTTTTAAGGTTGATTCTATTACACAAAATATATTAAATAACATTGTTTATGATCACGTAATTTCTAATACTATCGATGATAATATAATATACATTTCTACTTTCCTTAAAAATATCCTCAATAAATCAACCCAAAAATTATAGAGATATTCCAACTACCATTACTTTAATTTACACAATAAAACTACCCTTATTATCAATCGTTATGATATGTTTCTTTTTTGCGCACTAGATTGACATATAATGGTAAATTCTAATTTAATTATATAATAGATAATATTTATGTATTACATAAATATGATAGAACAGCTTGTAAACTTACTACTTACTAAATACTTTAATATACCAGAATATTAAATAGTGTAAAGATATTCGATATCTCAAATATCTTTCTAGGCTTATATATAGACGATTAATTTAATTCAAAAATCATATAAATATAGAACCACTTACCTACTATAGAACCACTTACCTACTATACAATTATTTACCTACTATACAACTATTTGCCTACTATAGAACTATTTACCTACTATAGAACTATTTACCTACTATAGAACCACTTACATACTGTAGAACTATTTGCCTACTATAGAAGCAGTTATAAGAGTATTTGGAAAATAAATCTTTACTACTTATTATAAATGTATTTATATTTATAATATCCAACTTTTAATATTTAATATTGTAATTTACATATAATAAACAATTGTACTATACAGATTAAATTGCAAGTATTTTAAATTTATATATATAGCGGCTTCGTATATAAATATAACATTATCATATTTATAAATATAAAAATATAGTAATAAACTTTATTTCACCAAAATAAATTTTATTGAATAATAAAATGGTAAAATATAAATTTAATGAACTTAACATTGATGAAATTGCAGAAATAGGAAATCATTTAACGACTGAAGATTTTGATGTGTTGGGAATTACATATCCATCTGAACAAGATAAATTATTTTTATCAAATTGCTATTCATTATCAAATCAGGTTAAATTATTCGAGAAATTGACGGGTAACAAATTAACGGATTGGATAATTAAATTGAAAGAGATAGATAGATCTATCTATAAATCAATAATGGAAATTGTTACAAACTTTGACCCGGATTTAATAATAGAACCAGATGTAATAAATTATTTTCGTAACTTATTTATTAGTAATATAGAAACTAGTCTTGTTAATATAATTATTCAAGCAATACTTCAATTAGCATACGAAAATAAATATGTAAAAAATAATACAAAATATAATGTAGGAAGAGTATTAAATATAAATGATATACAAAATCTTATAGATGAAAATAATATAACTGGTGAACTAGATGAATTATTTAAAGATTTTGTAAACGAACAACTACAACTTGATTTGCCCGATATTTATCAATCAATAAATAATTTAGACAATATAATTAAATTACTTTAACATATACCTCAACTATTAACCTAAACATTAATAAATTTGTATCTAACTATTAAATTATGTAATTGTTACTCATAAATATAGAATAAGCCTTATAAATTTTTATTAATACTAAAAATCTGTATGGACCGTTTTTAGTTCTTGAATATTTTTTTAAATAATATTGTAATCTATACTTAATATTATTTATTAGTTTGAATTACAAATCTAATTCTTGTCCATTATAATATTTTTATCCTATTATTTATAATATATTATTACCCTATAATATATTATATTATTACCCTATAATATATTATATTCATAGTTGAGTTAATAATATAGTTAATAATATAGTTATTACATGCCATATTATTTCGATGATTAAAATATATTGTTATACAATTATAATTATACAATTTATAGAATTATATTCTCTTAATTAATACCAATAGATAAGTTATATTGTTATCCTTATAACTTATCGTTCTTACATAAAATATATTTATTTTTCTGTTGTTTATTATATTCCTGTATAAAACATTATTAGCAACTGAATTTGTTATTTATATTATGAATTAAATATTATTTAACATAACAATTAACAAATCTTTTAACATATATTCCATATTATATAGTATATTTATCACCGATTTATATTATTTTAATTAAATCTGTTCTTTATCATAAATTTTATAAGTCGTGAACTTGCCTTTATCAATATATTACACACAACTAGTCCGCTAAATAACTTTTATATGTGTCCGGTTCAAGAATAAAAAGTTAAAATCAGCCATAAATTCTAGAAGCTCAATCGTTCAGTCATCTATGATATTTAATTTGTAAGTTACATAATTATATTCTTATGCTATTTATATTCAACATATTATATTAATCAGTCCATTACATAATAATATCCTATAATGAATAATTAATCCACATAATTGTATAATATACATGATTATATTCTTCTTTAAAATATTGTTTTATTCGATGTTTAAATTATATAATATTCCTACATAAAATAATTAGTTAATCCCTAGTTATATAATAATTATACTATGTAAAATAATTTAATAACCGTCAAGTTATGCATTTTTATTCTTATGGAATATTATATAATATTCTTTAAATACCTTGTTCTATAATTATCAAATATCATTCTTCTGTTAAATAATAATATTATTCTTCTGTTAAATAATAATATTATTCTTCTGTTAAATAATAATGCTATTCTTCCGTTAAATAATAATGCTATTCTTCCGTTAAATAATGTTATTCTTCTGTTGAATATTCTTCTTCTGTTGAATATTCTTCTTCTTCCAATGAATATTATTCTTCTTCTCTGTTAAATAATGTTATTCTTTTTCTGTTAAATAATGTTATTCATCTGTTAAATATTATTATTTTTCTCTGTTAAATAATGTTATTCTTTTTCTGTTAAATAATGTTATTCATCTGTTAAATATTATTATTTTTCTCTGTTAAATAATGTTATTCTTTTTCTGTTAAATAATGTTATTCATCTGTTAAATATTATTATTTTTCTGCTAAATATCATTGTTCGTCTGCTAAATATTCCTTTTCATAATCTGTTAAATAATGTTATTCTTCTATTAAATAATATTCTTCTATTAAATATTCTTCTTATCCAAATGTTCTTTTTCTCCTAAATATTCTTCTTTTTTTACTAAATACTATTCTTTTTTACTAAATATTCTTCTGTTAAATATTATTTTTTACTAAATATTATTCTTTTTATTAAATGTTCATTTTCTGTTTAATATTCTTCTATTAAACAACCTTCTGTTTAATATTATTCTTTATTGTAGAATAATATAATTGTATTATGTTCCAAGATTTGTTTTGATGTGTAATAATATAATTGAATTAATATAATTGTATTATGTTCCAAGATTTGTTTTGATGTGTAATATATAAACTGATAAATTGTATAATTATGTTCTTAAACAAAATACAGAATTACCAAGCTGTATTATTATATTGTTATTTAAACTATATGATATAATTTACCATTAAAATTGAAAATAAAATTTTAATAAGAGTTGTAAACTAGTGTTTGTCAACATATTAAGTATTGTAGTAACTCGAGTTTGTCAACATATTAAGTATTGTAGTAACTCGAGAAATAACTTTGCTATCTAACCAAGTGATAATTGAAATTCAAGAATAAACTATTTTTTGCCTATAGAAAATAAAATTAACAATAAAGTATAATTCTCAAATCACAAAGCATACTTTATCTAAATCATTCTTCTGTGAAATAACGTAATCGGTCTGTTGCAGAATTATGTTAATATAAATAATATCTTTATATTGAAAGTCATAGAATTATACCTACAGTTAAAATAATATTTAATATTCAAAATTAATAAATATTATTCTTATATAAAATAATATCTTGGTCGTATAAATAATATCTCGATTTTTCATAATATTATTCATACATAAAATAATATTTATATATGCAATAATTTCTTAATCAGTTACATTACGTAATCCTTTTTACATCTAAGTAATACCAGTAATATACGATTACTCATATTAAATTGACTTTAATTTAACGACTTCCTTAAAAGTATAATAAAATTTTATAATGTCGCATACACAAAATTTTATTTAAGAGCTTAGTAAGTTTTTAGAAGAAGTTCATGGTTTTCTACGAAAACCTAGCTCGGTTTCAAAGAAACCTTGAAGAAGATACGTCGGTGAAAATCTTATTTTAGACTATTCAATTATATTTTTATTCATTATTATAGGATAGAATATAAGGAAAACAATTTGTTGTTTTTATGTAAATTAATTTTAATATTCGCTTGTAACTAATAATATTAAAACTAATTAGTTCACACTCACAACAAAACTAACGCTATCCAATATTAGAATATAATAAAACGGTTAATTTTTTTATTACAATTTAATAAAAAATTATAAGAGTTGTAAACTAGTGTTTATCAACATATTAAACATTATATTAGCATGAAAAATAACTTTCTTTATTGACTAACTAGCGAACATGAAATTCAAATTTAACCATAATATTTTTAGCTCTAAAAATATTATCGTCTGATTTATAATTGAGTCATAATATTTTTTGTAGTTATATCACCAGATTTATAATTCAGCCATAATATTTTTTGAGCTAAATTATCGTTAGAAAACATAATTATATTCTTATCTGAAATAGTAAATTAATCTTTTAATTTTTATGTAACTAAATAATATTTAATATCTAACATTAATACAAGATATTGCTTCGTAACATATTTTTCTATACGAATAAATAACCTATTTTTAATCTTCACACTATGTTTTTAAAATATTATGTAAATTATAACATTCCAAATATATAACATTCCATATATTTGGTGGTAAGATTTGACATATATACTACTTATATACACATAAGTAATGTATTAAAGTAGGTGAAATCTTTCTTTACCTAGGAAATAGGTAAAGGAAGTACATATCCCCCGTTTAAAACTTCCTTATTAAATTTAAAAATTCAGTTTTATTTATTTATTTAACCAATGATAATTAATATACTAAAGATATTTAATATGGAAATTTTGGTAAAGTGGATAAGATATTTCTGCAAATATTATACCGCAGAAATATTATACCGGAGAAATATTATGCTGAAGAAATATTATACCGAATAAATATTATACCGCAGAAATATTATACCGCAGAAATATTATACCGAAAAATATTATACCGAAAAATATTATACCGAAAAATATTATACCGAAAAATATTATACCGAATAAATATTATACCGAAAAATATTATACCGCAGAAATATTATACCGCAGAAATATTATACCGCAGAAATATTATACCGCAGAAATATTATACCGAAGAAATATTATACCGCAGAAACAATATACCGAAGAAATATTATACCGGAGAAACAATATACCGAAGAAATATTATACCGGAGAAACAATATACCGAAGAAATATTATACCGAATGAATAATATACTGTAGTAATAATATACCGAAAAAATATTATACCGGAGAAACAATATACTGTGGAAAAAATATACTGTGGAAAAAATATATTGTGGAAATGTATTATGAAGAGGTGTGTTGTTGAGAAATATATTGTGGAAAATATATTATGAAGAGGTATGGTGTTGGGGGGGAATATGAAAAAATATATTGTGGAGAAATGTATTATCAAAAAATGCATTGTCAAAAAATATATTATCATGAAATTTGATGATATGAAGAAGATATTATTTTGTTATGTAAAATATCTTAATGGTATAAGGTCATGAAATTATATAAAAATATATCGTACAAGTTATAGAATTATAGAATTATATTGATATATGAAATAATATTTTAATCATATAATTCTATAACTTGTACGATATAATTCTATAACTTGTACGATATATTTTTATATAATAACAGTAACGATAAATATCACAAATATATTTATATAAGATATTATAAATATCCATCAATTATATAATTGCGTATAATTGTAAAATATCTAAATCGATATTTTACATAAATGTATTCTTATCTAATATATTATCTGTATCCATCAATTATACATTTATATTTATGTAAAAGATATAAATAGATAAGTTACAGAATTATATTCATATATTTATATGTAAAATAATGTTTTATTCATATCTTTACGTAAAAAAGATACAAATAGATAAGTTACAGAATCAGATTTTCTGTCAGAAAGATTATAATCGATAAGTTATACAGAATTATATTTTTCCGTTAAAAGATCCTGATCGATAAGTTGCAGAATTATATTATTGTGTAAAAATATCTTAATTAATGAAAATATTATTTTAATCAACATGGGTCACAAAATTTATTCAACTGTAAAATATTTATCTTTGGTTATTTAGCTATTATGATATTCTGTAAAATAATATCACAATAGCCAAATAACATAATTATATAATTTTCTAAATCAGTATCTTAGTATTTGAGTTATAGAATATAATATTTATAAGAATATAATGATAATTTATAGAATTAAGATATTATTGTGTGAAATTGTTCCTCAATGATGAAGAAAAATATTCTATAATATTAATAGTTATGTAAAATAAGATATTAATAGTTATGTAAAATAAGATGGCAATCGTTAAATTAAAGAATTATATTTATGGTTAAGTTAAGCTATCATCCTAATATGTAAAATAAGATGACAATCGTTAAATTAAAGAATTATATTTATGGTTAAGTTAAACTATCATCCTAATGGACAAAATAGATAGTTTATTATAGAGAAATAAATTAAAGAATGGAGAAAGATGATATTATAGAATAGAGCTATTTATAAGCAAAAAGTTAATAGAGTAAATACCAATTATCCATATTATTGGAAGAAGAGCAAATTTAGACAAAGGACAATTTAGATATACGGCCTTAACTTTATCGACAAAGATAAGTCCATTATAAGGTGTAATAAGCCAAATAAATGCAAATAATATTAAAAAGAAGAAAGAGTAAAGAATATTAAAACAATTGCAAGAAGTTTTGACAGTGATGATCAATAAAATAAAAGAGATAATTAGAGGAATAGTATGTACAATAAAGTTAGAATTATCAATTTCTCTTATTAATGTTTTTTTTGTATTACAATCAATAGGAACATTCTCGACTCCTTTACCGAAATTAAGTGTTAATATATTTCCAATCAATCCTACTGCTATCATATTAACAAAAACAGCAAAGTAAAACCAAGACGGTATTAAATTTTTATTTGTGGAAAGCTTTGAGATAACAATAGCAATAATGGTTGTATAAAATAAAATATTACTCCAAGCCGTATAATATTTAGGATTATACAATCGACCTGTTTTTGAAGAATTAGCTTGTTCCATTTTATCTATTTTATTTTTATTTTATTAATACTAAATAATTACTGATATTTCATAGGTCAATCCTCAAAATATATCTAACAGTCTATAATCAGATAATTTTTAAATATATTAATACTACAGATTTTAAACTTCCTTAACAAAATTATATTCATGTGTAAAATATTATATTCATATGTGAAATATAGTATTCATATGTGAAATATAGTATTCATATGTGAAATATAGTATTCATATGTGAAATATAGTATCCATATTTTTAAATGTAAAATATAGTATTCATATCCCTAAATGTAAAATATAGTATTCATATCCCTAAATGTAAAATATAGTATCCATATTTTTAAATGTAAAATATAGTATTCATATCCCTAAATGTAAAATATAGTATTCATATCCCTAAATGTAAAATATAGTATTCATATGTAAAATATTAATATCAATATGTAAAATATTAATATCAATATGTAAAATATTAATATCAATATGCGAAATATAATATTAGAATTACGAGACATAATATTAGAATGAGACATAATATAAACATTACTATTACTATCATATGTGAATAATATATTAATAGTTAAACGATAGAATTACATTTCCATATGAAAAAAACTGGATAAGTTACATAATAATATCGAAATGTTTATATTATGTAAAGAAAGCAATTTATCTATATAATTATATTAGTTATTTAACATATAGTTAAATAGTTCTAAAATAATTTTATTTGTATTATAATTAGGATGAAACATAAAAGCCATTAAAAGAAGTTTGATTAACAACATATGTGTTGGATGTGTTGGTGGTAAAAAATACAACACCTATAGTTTCATTAGTTTGGAATCTAGCAACTGATGTTAAAGAAACAGTTGAAGGATTTATAGTAGGTAATATAGATTTTATATCTAATGTACCTTGTACATTACTTAACATTCTTATACCAAAATTACCTACCCCTACAGGGGTTGTAGTAGAAGACATTAAAGATACTACATTTAGCGAATAAATACCGGCAACTGGTATTCTATAATAACCCAAAGTACCGGTGGTAACAAAACTACCTTGATTATCAAATAATATGTTATAATTTGCTATGTTATCACCGGTTGTAGATCCTGTATAAGAACCATTAATAGCATTAAAAGCAGAAGCTATTGGTACAGTTCCCTGAAATCCTTGAAATCCTTGTGTACCATTTATTCCTTGAGGTCCTTGATTACCATTAATACCTTGATTACCTTGAAATCCTTGATTACCTTGAAATCCTTGGTTACCTTGAAATCCTTGATTACCTTGAAATCCTTGGTTACCTTGAAATCCTTGGTTACCTTGAAATCCTTGATTACCTTGAAATCCTTGGGTTCCTTGAAATCCTTGATTTCCCTGAAATCCTTGTGTTCCCTGAAATCCTTGCGTACCTTGAAATCCTTGGTTACCTTGAAATCCTTGATTACCTTGAAATCCTTGGATTCCTTGTGTTCCTTGAAATCCCTGAAATCCTTGTGTTCCTTGAAATCCTTGATCGCCCTGAAATCCTTGAAATCCTTCAAATCCCTGAAACCCTTGAGTACCTTGAAATCCCTGAAATCCTTGCGTACCATTTATTCCTTGAAATCCCTGGAATCCTTGATTTCCTTCAACGCCTTGAAATCCCTGAAATCCTTGTATTCCTTGTGTACCCTCAAATCCTTGTGTACCTTCAATTCCTTGAAATCCTTGACTACCAGTTATTCCTTGAAATCCCCTTAAACCTTGTGTCCCTTGCGTACCTTGCGTACCATTAATTCCTTGGAAACCTTGACTACCAGTTAAGCCTTGTGTCCCAGTTATTCCTTGAAATCCTCTTAAGCCTTGTGTCCCAGTTATTCCTTGAAATCCTTGAGTACCCTGAAATCCTCGTGTACCCTGTAATCCTTGAAATCCTGAATTACCTTGAAATCCTTGAAATCCTGAATTACCTTGGATTCCTCTTCCCTGTAAACCTTGTGTACCTTGTGTGCCCTGAAAACCTGTAAAACCGATAGTTCCTTGAAATCCTTGAAATCCAAATCCGATATTTCCCTGAAAACCTTGGAAACCCTGAAGTTGATTCAACGAATTAGTTGATATTTGAGCAAGTTTAAAAGGAAGCCATTCTGCTATACCAGGTGATGTTGTAATAAGAATAGAACCTGATCTTATAGATTGTGAAACTCTAACAATATTGGGTATTTGCATTTTATTATATGAAAAATAAATTAAGCAAATAACCGGTTGGATAGTATTTTTTTCGGAGGTATTTATTTTTAGATAAATATCTTCTTGGTTAATTATTTTCTTCCCAATATATTGGTTATTTATTAATATAATTAACTATTAAATTTAATTATATTCCAATTAATATAATAATATTACACAACGGACAATTATTATTCTATAGTCATGAATTATTATATTATTTAACTATATTAATACCAACATATTTAAATACAATTTAATTGTATTATTTATAATTTTACATAACTATAAGTTGTATTAAATTTTCTTTACTAATCGCCTAAATTACATAGTTTTATATATAAATCAACTGTTATATTGATAATTGATAATTGATAATTGATAATTGATAATTGATAATTGATAATTGATAATTGATAATTGATAATTGATAATTGATAATTGATAATTGATAATTGATAATTAATAATTGATAATTAATTATATAAGAAGAAAAATTTTGGCATAGATGGATTAAAGCTAAGAAAATTGGTTAGACTAAAAGGAAAACTTATAACTACCCTGATAGTAAAATATATAATATTCAATCACCCGATAGCTTTGCATGTAAAGATTTTTGTGCAATATATAAAAATATTGATTTAGGAGATATTAAACTAGATATTCCCAGTTATTTCTGAGATGATAAAAATATTAGAAACAGGAACTTGGTAAATTAAAATATTTTAATTATACCAATTTTATATTTAATTTTTATTATGATTAATATTTGTTAGTTATTATTAAGATAAAATATTCAATTTGCTGAACATTTTAGTTTGTATGTATTAAATTAATTATTATGGCTAAATTAATCTTAATTATTTATCTACATTTACAACTTCAATATTTGATTTATATAGTATAAATACTAATTTGTAGTCGTTATAAAATTATATTTTATCCTATCACTTTATCTATATTATCTCTCTTAATATATTCACTAAATCTATATCTTCTTATATAAATTTATATAATTTCAAACTGATGTATTTATATTTTTCTATTTACTACATTTTATTCTTCAATTATTATCAAATATATTATTTTATTTGTCCTCACATAACCTACTATTATATATTACCAGTTTATTATTTATAAATAATATAAACAACATATATAACATTTATTCAGTGCTGATAAATCTTATATTTCAAACAAAATGATATCTGTATCGTCTATAAATATCATTTTTCTATTATAAATTATATATTAATATTTTTTCAACGATAAAATTATTTGTCTTGTCAATTCATAAAATACTTTCATCTCCAATATTCTTTACTTAATACGATAAATATTCATCACAAAATATGGTATGACGAATATTCTTTACGTAATACGTTACGATAAATATTCTTTACGTAATACCATACGATAAATATTCTTTACCTAATACGATAAATAATATTTAGGGAATATTTTACGATAAATATTCTTTACCTAATACCATACGATAAATATTCTTTACCTAATACGATAAATAATATTTAGGGAATATTTTACGATAAATATTCTTTACCTAATACCATACGATAAATAATATTTAGGGAATATTTTACGATAAATATTCTTTACCTAATACGATAAATAATATTTAGGGAATATTTTACGATAAATATTCTTTACCTAATACCATGCGATAAAGAATATTTAGGGAATACGTTGCGATAAATATTCTTTACCTAATACCATACGATAAAGAATATTTAGGGAATACGTTGCGATAAATATTTTTCACGTAATGCGATATGATAAATATTCTTTACGTAATGTAGTATGATAAATATTCTTTACGTAATGTAGTATGATAAATATTCTTTACGTAATACCATATGATAAATATTCTTTACGTAATGCGATACGATAAATATTCTTTACGTAATACCATATGATAAATATTCTTTACGTAATGCGATACGATAAATATTCTTTACGTAATACCATATGATAAATATTCTTTACGTGATCAGATAAATATTCTTTACGTAATGCGATACGATAAATATTCTTTACGTAATACCATATGATAAATATTTTTTACGTGATCAGATAAATATTCTTTACGTAATACCATATGATAAATATTTTTAACGTGATCAGATAAATATTCTTTACGTAATGCGATACGATAAATATTCTTTACGCAAAGCGATACGATAAATATTCTTTACGCAAAGCGATACGATAAATATTCTTTACGTAATCAGATAAATATTCTTTACGCAATCAGATAAATATTCTTTATGCAAAGCGATATGATAAATATTCTTTACGCAAAGCGATATGATAAATATTCTTTACGCAAAGCGATATGATAAATATTCTTTACGTAATACGATAAATATTCTTTACGTAATGCGATACGATAAATATTCTTTATGCATACGATAAATATTCTTTACGTAATGCGATAAGATAAATATTCTTTATGTAATACGATAAGATAAATATTCTTTATGTAATACGATAAGATAAATATTCTTTATGTAATACGATAAGATAAATATTCTTTATGTAATACGATAAGATAAATATTCTTTACGTATTACGTTACGATAAATATTCTTTACGTAATACAACAATACAACCATAAAATTTTTATGTAACAAGGATCAACAAATATTTTTATGTAATACGAACTATAAATATTTTTATGTAATATTATAAATATAATTTACTGAATATGATACCGAAAATGTTCTTCTACCAATAGGATAGATATAATTTACTTAATGTGATACGAAAAATGTTCTTCGATTAATGGGATGGATATAATTTACTTAATATGATACGATTAAATATTCTTTAATCAATAGGATAAATATAATTTACTTAATATGATATGATAAATATTGTATAATATCACTTAATACAATAATATATGATAAATATTCTTTATGTTATACTATTAAGTATAATATAATTTATCTAATATTATACTTAATATAATTAACTGAATCCTATTAATATAATTAACTGAATGCTATCAATATATCTTACTAAATAGGATACAATAAAGAATATTTACGGAATACGACACGATAAATATTCTTTACGCAATAAGATACGATAAAGAATATTTACGGAATACGATACGATAAATATTCTTTACACAATACGATAAATAATATTTAGGGAATACGATAAATATTCTTTACGGAATACGATAAATAATATTTAGGGAATATGATAAATATTCTTTACGGAATACGATAAATAATATTTAGGGAATACGATAAATATTCTTTACGGAATACGATAAATAATATTTAGGGAATACTATACGATAAATATTCTTTACGGAATACGATAAATAATATTTAGGGAATACTATACGATAAATATTCTTTACGGAATACGATAAATAATATTTAGGGAATACGACACGATAAATGTTCTTCATGTAATATTATAAAGAATATTTAGGGAATACGACACTATAAATATTCTTTACGGAATATGGATATGATAAATATTATTTACGAAGTGTGATAAATATTTATGTAATATGATAAGATAAATATTATTTACGTGATACGATGCAATTAATATTATTTGGTAAGTAATATACGATTAATATTATTTACTGAATATGATTAATATTATTTACTGAATATGATTAATATTATTTACTGAATACGATTAATATTATTTACTGAATACAATAAATATTATTTACTGAATACAATAAATATATTTTATACAATACTTACAATATAATAAATATAGTTTAATCAAGTTCGATATGTATTTTATATAATGCAAGACCATAAACTTTTATATTAACGCTGATATTTACATTGATAGTTTTGAAATTATTTGGGAAATTTTTTGTATTGGAGAATATAATTTGAGAATTACGACTTGTTTGTAATTTGAGAGATATAAAAATAAGCAAAATTGAAAATTAAAAAAATGGGAAGTTTAATTTTGCAAAAGGAGGGTGGAAGTGTGCTAAATTTATCTATTTTTAGATAAACTCCACTTTTTTACATAATAGTGTATAATATAACAATCATATACTATTATATTGTTAACTATTGTGTAAAACGAATTTTTAAGTTATAGTTAAAACTGGAAATATATTAGCTAAGAATAGTTATATACTATGAAATAAATATAAATTGAAAATGAAAACATTTTTTATCACAAGTAAAATAAATATTTTTTAGATATTATTGATAATAATATCTAAAGTGATATATAAGATTATAAAATAAAACAATAACAATATTACTTTATAAGTTCATAAACTCTTGCCATGAAATATAATTTGTGTAATTAATTATAATTATATTTATTGTATAATTTTTAAGTTGTAGATGCTTATATTTTCTCTGAATCATATAGAAACAATCTTTCTGATATACATATATACATATTACCTCTATATTCTATTTTATATAATGGTCATATTTTATTGTACAGATACTATATAATAAATATACTTTCTATGGTGCTTATATTTTATTATCACAAGCACTATATATCTAAATGATATAACTTACAAATCCTAATCTTTATTCTATTTAATTATTATCACTTATATAATTAAACTAATATTTACTATAATGTAAGAGGAGGGAGTTTATCTAAAAATAGATAAATTTTGCACAATTCCACCCCTTTTGCAAAATTAAACTTCCCATTTTTTAATTTTCAATTTTATGAAATTTCTTTAAAAAATAATTCTATAACATAAAATTATAATGCAATTAAAATAGTTCAAAAGAATACCAAAATCCACGTAAATTAGTTAAAAATAGCTGTAAGAATTAAACTCTATGCAAATATAAAATCTGATATAATATTGAACTTGATGTAAAGAAAAAATATAATAAACTATAGCATTTATACAAAAATAGTATAAATAATAACCACAATAAAAAACTAGTTATATAAGAATAGAAACAAGTTGCACATTATATAATAAACAAACTTTAGAAACTTAACATAAATATTAAGTAATTAGAGAAAAACATTATAAAGAATATTTACATATTCAATAAACAAATAAGTAAATAATACATACAAGGGAATTGATACTATACAACTCCAATTGATGAAAATTAAGTAAGTTATACAAAAATGCAATAAAGTCTTGGAAAATTTGATAAATATGGTCAACGAAAACGATAATTATAATATTTCTCAAAGGATTTGATGAATATGTGCAACAATAACATAAATAAGAATACCAATAATAATACGAATAAAAATACGACCAATAAGAATATTAAGAATACCAATAATAATACGAAGACTAATACGAAGACTAATAGAAGACTAATAAAAATACGACCAATAAGAATATTAAGAAGAATAATATAAAAATTAAGTATAATAAAAATATTTGAATAATAGTAATATTCAAAATATGTAAAGTTGGTTAGTAATAATATAGGATTAAAACAGGTATTAAGTAAATATGAATATAATGAATAACTAAATTCAAATAAGATAAGTTTTGAATAATATTAATTAAAGTTACAATTGATTATTAGATGGTTAATATATTGATTAATAAAATATCAATGACGACAAGAAAAGATGAAATCGAAGAAAATGTAAAAGATTTGATGACTAAGTTATTGAACAGTGATTTACTTGAAGCAAGTCCCGATTATAATAGCGTATGTTTTGAAGATGGAGTAAGTTTATTTTCAGATGGTGAAATGGAGAGCGAATATGATGAAGAAGAAGGTTGTTTTTGCTATATAGATCCATGTGAAGAAATTATGACATCTTTTGATGATACAATTGAAGAGGGTATGATTGCTTATTATAATAAATATAAAGCATCATATATAAACTATATAGTTTATGATCCAGTATTCAAAGATGTAGAAGATGTAGAAGATGTAGAAGATGTAGAAGGTAGAAAAGTTTGTTATTATAACAAACATACTGTAAAATTGGTAAATATTAGAAAATTTCTCAAAGAGAGAGAAGAATATAATGATTTTAAATATCTTATTATTTACGAATACTTGAAATCTGATGATTCAAACGAATCAAAAGATGTGTTAATTTATAATAAAGATAGTTGGAGAAAAATAGAAAATATAAATACATTGATGTAAAATAAATACATTGATGTAAAATTATGTTATATAACATAATTTTATAACTGTACATCACTCAATTTTATAACATAATTTTATAAATGTACATAACTTAAGTTATGTATATGTAAATAAATTAATGAGGAATATTTTATAAAATAAAAGACAATTTATATTTTATAAATGGACAATAGTATAAATTTGTGGTAATTTGATAATAAAGTTTATTATAACTATAAGTAGAATAAAACAAAGACAGTTATATATAATAAACAATTAGAAAATATAAGTATTTGTTTAATTAGAACAAAGAGGACCATCGCGAAAAATATAGAATGTTTTATTATCATCACTGGATATTTCTAGGAGAATCGAATCAGTGGAAAAAGAAAGATCTTCAAGACAATATACTGATAATAGTCTACCATTATGAGAAGAATAGATATCCTTAATCTGGTCATTCGTACGGATAGTCATTAACTTATCATTTTTACTTACATAATCACCTTCATCGAAATACATCTTGTCGATAATAATACGGGGATAAAATTTTTTAAATGTATCTTTACCTAAACAATAATAAATAGATCTTTTATTAATATTGATCGAATTGTTTGATAATATTCTACGCAGCATTTGTTAGCAATATCAACTTTTTGTAAAATTTCAATTTTATGTATAAATTTTACAATATAATCTTATATTGTATATTATTTAATCTTATATTGTATATTATTTAATGATAATATACAACGGTATTTCATGACTATATTTAAATACATTCTTGAAGAACATGATTTAGTAACAGTAATGGAATATATTATGTACCGTGTTATTGTAATAATATTAACAACTGTATTTTTACTATACTCAGATAGATACAAAATAATGACTTCCAGTTAATAAAAAATGACGTTAGCCGTTTTAAATAGTGATTGACATAATTTTTAGTTTTGTGTTAAAGTAAAAAGAAATTGAAATTTGCTAAGTAAACAATATAAAATAGTTTGTTTATTTTAATAATAATTAAACCACATGATCAAGGACAAAACTAATTTGAATATTATATAGCTACATATTCGAAATATAACATACTAGATAAAGTTAATAAATAGAGACATGTTTTGATAAATTATGTTTACTTAATATATTTATATGGTTTTAAATATGATATAAATACTTTACTTATGTTTTTTGATTATATAATAAAAGCCTATAACTAATTTTATTTATTTACAATATAAATAAATAAAATATTCATATAAAATAATCATAAATGACCATATCCATAGAACAAGATTATAATAGTCACTCTATTAATTATAAAAAATTTTATTTATTTTTAGATAAAAATGTGGATGCCAATAAACAAAAATGTGGGCATATTTTCTTGGAACTAAAAAATGATGTATGGCACATTGATCTGATGAGTGTATATCCGACCGGAAAAGGACTCGGAACATTATTTTTACAAAAACTTTTACAATCAGAAAATCTTGACCCAAGAAAAATGACTGTTTGTCCATTAAGTACAAGATCTCTAAGATTTTTTGAAAAAAACGGATTACAATATTTTAAGTAGCCATTTATATTACTTAAATATTAATATAAGTTTTGTATAATAATTAATATTTTATTCCATAAGCATAAAATAGCAGGGGATGTTTTATCAACACTAAATTTTCACACAAATTGGTTTTAAGGTGGGAGACATTTTGGCATATAATTAATATTGATAATAATTAATATTAATATTAACATTAATTATTATTGATAACTATCTAAATGTATCATAAAACTAGCTATTTATATCTAAAACATAAACAAGATCACCTTCTTCAAATTCTTCGCCTTGAACTGTTCTAGTTTCTGGTCTTCGCAAATGTTTCCTCATAATACCATCATATTCTGCTTTCATTTCATAATTAGCTTTCTGTGTTCCCAAAATACAAATGATATCATCTTTTTTAACTTTTTCACCTTCTTTAACTAAATATTCATTTACCCAATAAGTTTTTATACTTTCAACACCTGTTGGAGGTGCTTTAAAAGATAAAGAAGTAACATAATAACGCAGATTATGTTTTGGTAATTTTAAAATATGTGTAAAATTTCTTATCATGTATTTTTATTTTTATTTTTACCAACAAAATAAAATCAAAATTATACACTATAACATTAAAACATCATTATCAATTTATGAATGTTATGATCGTATAATTTTTATTTTTATTTTTACCAACAAAATAAAATCAAAATTATACACTATAACATTAAAACATCATTATCAATTTATGAATGTTATGATCGTATAATATACTATAAATCTAAAATAAAAATATAAAGTTCAAAAATAGTTATATTGTTGAATGGTATTGATTACGCAAAATTATTCGCTATTAAATATATATGTAACAAAATATATATGTAACAAAATATATGTAACAGAAAATATATGTAACAGAAAATATATGTAACAGAAAATATATGTAACAGAAAATATATGTAACAGAAAATATATGTAACAGAAAATATATGTAACAGAAAATATATGTAACAGAAAATATTTCACCAGCCAAATTATTTATAATCCATAGATATTTTGTCATTTTAAATAAGATTAGTGATTAGGAGGAGATATCTTGACAAATGCTGATTAATATAATTTTGAAATTATGACCCAATTTTGGAAAATACAGTAATATAAAATAGATATAATATAACATAAATACAATAATATGTTATATTAGGAAATATAGAGAACAAAGAATGGAAATATAAGGAACAAAGAACGAAATATATAAAGAACAAGGAATGACAGAATGAGGAATATTTTTAAGGGACTATGGCTTTATTAAAAAAGAGATATTAATTCAAGATAAGAATTAGTACTGATTGAATCATTAGTACTACCAACTAAATAGGGAAGGAGAATTTCATCACAACTAAAATTGTTAAGAGTAATGACGTCGTTAACATCTAGATTAATAAATATAGAACCATTGATTTGTTGAGTATTAGCATATGAATAAGAAAATTGGAACTGATTAAAAGAAGATAAAGTATTGATAAGAGAAGTATAGAGAGAATTATATTGTTTATATAGAGTTGTATTTGAAAAAGAGAGATATATAGGTGTATTTAATAATGACAAAGTAGGATCTGTAATAAAATAATTACTTATAGCATCAATATTAACTGAAATATTAGAAACGTTGTTCTCAAAATTTATAAGTGATAGGAATAAAGAAAGAGTTAGACTGAAAAGTTGGTCACTTGTTATACACGAGGATTGAAATATAAGTTGTGCTAAGATACTGAGACTATTAGATATATTTGTCAGATTATCTGTCAATGAATTACTTTCAATTTGCAAATTATCCAATAAATCAGATAATTCGGATGGAATATCACCAAAAACACTATTAGCAAATTTATTTATCTGCGCAATATATGAAGTTATTGCATTTTGAATAGGTAATACGGTAATATTTTGGAAATTAAATACTAAAAGTTGAAAAGGTGAAAAATAAGTAGCTTGTAGTCCAATTATACTATTTTGAACTGGTTCATTATTTTTAAATATAGCAAAAAATACATTAAGAGCAGTTTGTACTATTACTGAATAATTTATTATGTAATTTCCTTTTTTATTTATTTTTATTGTACCTTCTTTTATTCCTCTCGATGGTCCTATATTATTAAATAATACTGGATCCCTAATATTCACATATTGTTGATCATTTGTACTTTTATAACTATATATACTACCTATCCCCAAACTAGATATTCCCTGAACTCCTTGGAATCCTTCGGCTCCTACAACACCCTGAAATCCTTGAAATCCTTGAAATCCTTGAAATCCTCTTTGACTTCTTTGTGTATTATTTAAACACATATTATTTGGTATTTGTTGACATATATTATTTGATATTTGTTGACATATATTATTTGATATTTGTTGACATGTATTATTTGATGTTTGTTGACATATATTATTTGATGTTTGTTGACATATATTATTTGATGTTTGTTGACATATATTATTTAGTGTATGTTGACATATATTATTTAACAAAGCACAATCCGGTTTATATCCTGGAAAAATATTAGAATTGTATGAGTTTTGTAAGGGATATACAGTTGCTAATTTAAAGTTGATGTTAGAATTTTTATTATTGATCATATTTTATTATTGAAGATTAATTTTTTATAATATTACGTAAGATAATTAATATTAATATGTATTTTTGCTGTGTAAAATAAAAATTAATCTATATCTTTATTAATTAGTATTATTCAAAACGTAACAATATGGAACATAGAATTATTCATATATAAATATTGAATAATTAGAAGCATTTATAATCATTTATAAATATATATTTATAAACAAATGATAAAATGGGAAATATGTGTTTTAGAATGAAAAATAAATATGATAACATTGAAAGAGTAAAAGAAAAAGATTTGATGGATATTAAAAATAAAAACTCAAACAAAAATTATAATGTTATAAATTATATAATAGTTGATGATATGTATAGAAATACAATAGATAAAAATGATTTTATTAACATAATTAACAAAGATTTTATATCTATAATTCATGAACAAGAAGGTAAACATATGATAAACGAAATATTTTTTATGATGCACAAATATAAATTGTATAATCCCAACATTGATATTAAATGTTCATCAATTTTTAAATCTGGTAACCATATAAAAATACTTTTAAATCACAAAAAATGTGTATTTATAATACTTGAATTATTATGGCAAAACAATTTGAGATTATCACAGCGTTCCAATACATTTTTATTGGATTTTTATTCAGATGATATTACTGCTTTGTGTAATAAAAATACAAATTATTTTTATTTAATTAATAACTACTATGATATATAATTAAATCTGCAATTACATTTTTCAAATATATTTGAAAAATGTTGTATAATTATTCATCATAACATATTCTCATAATTAATAAAAAACTCTAAAAATTATCTTTTAACTTAAAATAATAATTTCTATATTATATATCTGTGTATGATAAAAATTTGTATACCTATTTTGTGAAATAGATAAAATATTCTAAATAAAATTATTATTATGATTAAAACACTTTGTATTTATATTTACTTTAAAGATTAAAATATTTATAAATATTTTATGTTTCAAGATGTATTTTGAAAATATAATATGACAATTTAATTGGTAGAATATTTTGAATAATAATTATACAGCTGAATAACTGTATAGCTTTAACATATATAACTAAACATTCATTATTGGGTGACTAAAGATTCATAATTAAATTATCTATAGATACTTATCATATAACTAAGTTGACGAGAAATATTCTTTCTAAAAATGACGTATATCGCAATTCTAGTGTTAATAAAATGTCTTACACTATTTTATGTTTATGATAAGTAGGGAAAATTAATTGTCTAATATTCTTAAATATAAATAGTAAAAGAATATATTTTGTTTATTAAAATAATACACAAGTTGATGTATATTAAACAAAATATATTCTTAAATATAAATAGTAAAAGAATATATTTTGTTTATTAAAATAATACACAAGTTGATGTTATATTAAACAAAATCATGCACTTGTAAATAATGTTTTATATTGTAATTACAATATATGATAATTGTAATTACAATAACTATGATACTAATATGAGTTAAGATAGTATTAATTTGAGAGTTTTGTTGGTTGTTAGAATAAGAGTTACAATTATAAAGCAGATTTGTTGAGCATCAGCATTAAAACAAAATTGTCAAAGATTTATGTTAATTTTATTTATAGGTAATTATAATTTTATTGTTGAATGTATATTATAGGTATTTATCTAAAAAATTAAAAGATAATAGAAAATTTTACTGAGCATAATAATTAAATATTGTTAATTGATTGAGGAAGAAAATTTATAAGTAAAAATTCGTTTAATATCGGAGAAAGATGGTCGTTGAGAAATATTAGATTGTAAACAATTATCTCGTAAAGTATTAAGAAAGCAATATGAACTATTATCAATAGGTGAATTATCATGATTATTGAGTAAATCATCAAGCAGACATCCAAAAGCACGAACTTCTATTTTTTCTATAAAAGCGGCAAATAAAGAGTCTTTATCATAAAGAGATGAAGCCCCTAAATCACATAAATAAGAATTACAATTATCATTAACAATAATATTATGAGCATATAAATCGCCGTGATTTACGCCATATGAATGTAAATAATCAGAAACAGATATAATAGCAATACAGATAGTAATTATATTATCTAAAGAGAATGAACGCGTAATTATATCTCTTGTACAAGTTTTAAAATTTGGTGGATCACCAAGTGTATTAAAACCAGATATAAGTTCAAGTAATAATGCATGTGTTTTATCAGAATAATTATTTATAATTCCTATAATAGGAATTATATGAGGATGAGAGATATTATCAGAATGAGAAATATTATCAGAATGAGAAATATTATCAGAATGAGAGATATTATCAGAATGAGAGATATTATCAGAATGAGAAATATTGTGGATAGTAAATAAAGAATTAATAGATGAAACAGAATAAATATAATTGGAAATATATATTTCATTTTGAGGAGATCCATCACTGGTCATAGCATGTTTAAAAATCTTTAAGGCAATATCTTTGTTTAAATCTTTAGAATAAGCTTTAAAAGTACAGCCTGATGCACCTTCACCAATTTGTTCTTTGATAATAAAATTATTCGGGTTATATTCTTTTAAGCTATTCAATGGTGAAAAAGTTGTTATATTATTACCAAAATAAGAAAACCAAGATAATTTAGGTAATGAAAATAAAAAGGATGGTAATTGTGTTAAATTATTGTTTGATAGTCTTAATAATTCTAAGTTTTTACAAAATTTTAATTCATGAGGTAAATCAATTAACTTATTACCCGAAAGCATTAATTTTTTTAATTTAACGCATTTTCCAATAGATTTTGGCAATTTTTCTATCAAATTATCGGTCAGTATTAGCCATTCTAGATTTTTTGGAAATGAATTTTCGACAATATCGCATATTTTATTATGTCTAAAAGCTATCATTGTTAAATTACAACATTCTGACAGTACTGTTGGAAACTTATTGAATTCATTATTCGAAAAAAAAGCTATCTCCAAATTAATAAGCCTAGAAAATTCATTTGGTAATTCTTTTAAATTATTGTTCGATAAATCTAAAAATTTTAACTTATAACCTCTTTCATATATTTGTTTTGGTAATTTTATCAATGAATCCGAAATTTTCAGCTTCTCTTCGTCGTTTTCCATTTCTGTTTGTACAATATTTTTATAAATAACATTATCCATAAACTTAAAATAGCGTTATACGTTATTTTAAGCGTTAATTTTAGCTTTAATCCTTTTGAAATAACTGTTGATAGTTATTTTATCTTTTTGCTAACATCACTATAAATTAAATATTATTATACTATAAACTATTATTCTTACTTAAGTATATTCTTAGTATATATAGTCATTTACTAAAATACATATATCAATTTCCGCTCTTACTTGGGTTGTAAATTTTTAATATCCCAGTCTGTTTTCTATTATAATAACTATAATGCCCATCAAATTCTATTTATTTCTTATTAATAGAATGATGTATAGTTATTTTCCGTCTGTTTTCTATAATACAAATATTATGGTTATTAAATTATATATTATGTATATTAAATTATATATTATGTATATATTATGTATATATTATGTATATATTATTTCCATTAATAGTATAATCTGTATTTAGTATTAAATTTCAATAATTTTAATAACAATGCGTTATTGTAAATTTAATACTAAAAATTATCTGGATTACTAAATGTTTTTAAATAATGCGCAATTACATACTATATTACAAATGTATTTTAATAGTATCATACGCTCAACAAAAACCTGATTACAAAGTGGTATTAAAACACTAAATATTTAGTAAATGGAAAATATTTACTAAATATTTAGAATGGAAAATAAAAAAAATAATAAAAATGATAAAGTATAAATGATAAAGTAGGAATGAAATGACAACTGATATTATAATAGAATGTGTGATACCATACATAGAATTAGAAGAAAGAGAAAAAATAAAAATAAATAGGGAACTGAGAAGCTATATTGAAGAAAATATGTTGATATGGAAGCAAGATAGAATAAAAAATTTTGTAGATGACTATCCACAAATTCTGAAAGATAGTATTTTAGAAACAAAATATAGAGTAAATATAATAAATTTTGATCCCTGTTTGATGGGTTATACTGATTATCTTGACCGTTTCACTGAGAAAAATATAAACTCTCCTATAAGTATAGGAAGAGATACCTACAATAGAAAATTTATTGTATTTAGATGTAAAAATAAACTTGATAAAATAACCATATTTTCTGTTTTTCAACGATACAAAGAAGAAAAAATATGGTGCATTGGTATTTCACCGCAATATTCTTTTCTAGCCGATAGATTAATGAAAGATGTAACATGGGATTATATTAAAAGATTATTATTAAATAATAATTGTGGTACTTTCACTTATAATGACGCTTTTACTGATTTTATCGAAAATATGGACGATACTAAATTATACTAAATTTCATATACTATTTTTACATCTAAATTATCCTTTATTCATCCTATTCTTTGTTCAGTTGAAGTAATGTTATTCTGTTACTTTAACTTATTTAACATATTATGCCATATAAAACATAATATATTTATATTAGCAAAAGGATGTCTATTTATCTAAAAATAGATAAATTTAGCACATTTCCCCCCTCCTTTTGCTAAATTTAATTCCCTAAAATTAAATATTTCAATTTTTTCTGAAACTTGCAAATTATCAGTTTTTTCTGCCTTATCTGAATATTTTAATACACTTATAATATTATATTATATAACTTAGTAAATACTATAATTATATAACTTAGTAAATACTATAATTATATAATATTATATAACTTAGTAAATACTATAATTATATAATATCAGTCTCATTACCGAATTAAAGTAAAATGTGTATTATAAGAACTATTTAGTTTTTCTTTATGTGTAAATATATTATTCTTGTAGGTATAAATTAGCAAGTGTAATATTTGTAAAATAATGTTTAATTCTTGAAGGTGCAAATATTTACTCATTTGTTTATAAAATAATATGAAAGACCATATATTTATAATTAATTATAAATATATTTAGGTTTATTTAACCCTACTTTCGAAGGAACATTAAAATGTGATAACTTAACTTAAGTAATAATAACTTTAAAACTGTCATTTGAGAATTATACTTGAGACAAATACTTTAAATACTCAAAATAAATACTCAGAACAAATACTCAGAACAAATACTCAGAACAAATACTCAGAACAAATACTCAGGTTGCTTCGGAAAAGACTGTATATATCAGAGAAAATGTTATATATTTTGAATAGATACTTTAGAGAAAAGGTTATATTTTAAATAGATACTTTAGAGAAAAAGGTTATATATTTTGAAGATACTTAGAAAAAAAGGTTTATACTTGGGAGAAATATTTTTATACTTTGCATAAATACTTTGCATAAATACTTTGCATAAATACTTTGCATAAATACTTTGCATAAATGTTTTTCATAAATATTTTGCATAAAATGAGAAATACTTCAGAGAAATACTTCAAAAATACTTTGGAGAAAGATTTATACTTCGGAGAAATACTTCGGAGAAATACTTCGGAGAAATACTTCAGAGAAACCAAACCCCCTTCAGAAACACTTTGCAGAAATACTTTGCAGAAAAGGTTTATACTTTGCAGAAATACTTTGCAGAAAAGGTTTATACTTCAGAGAAAAACCTTTATACTTCTGAGAAATACTTTGGGGAAAGAATTGTATACTTAGAGAAATATTTTGGAAAGGGATCGTTCGCTTTGGAAAAAGAGTTATACACTTTGAAGAAAAAGTTGCATACTTTGGAGAAATACTTTGAAGAAAAAGTTGCATACTTTGGAGAAATACTTTGAAGAAAAAGTTGCATACTTTGGAGAAATACTTTGGAGAAATACTTTGAAGAAATACTTTGAAGAAATACTTTGAAGAAATACTTTGAAGAAATACTTTGGAGAAATACTTTGTAGAAATACTTTGTAGAAAAAGTTGCATACTTTATAGAAAAAGTTGCATACTTTTAAGAAAAAGTTGCATACCCTGGAGAAATAATTGTATACTTTGGAAAAATACTTTTAAGAAAAAGTTGCATACCCTGGAGAAATAATTGTATACTTTGGAAAAATACTTTTAAGAAAAAGTTGCATACCCTGGAGAAATAATTGTATACTTTGGAAAAATACTTTGGAAAATACTTTGGAAAATACTTTGAGAAAAAGGTTATATACTTAAAGAATAAGATAAAGAACTTCTAAAAAGATATTGGAGAATGTAAAATATTATAGTATCATAAAATATTATAGTATCATAAAATATTATAGTATCATAAAATATTATAGTATCATAAAATATTATAAAGTAACAGATAAGTATTGATAATTTTGCTATTATATGTAGAATTAGTTGTATATATAAAGTATTAAAATTGAATTTAATATTTTTAGGAAATTAAATTTAGCAAAAGGGAGGGGGAAAGTGTGCTAAATTTATCTATTTTTAGATAACACACATCTATTAGTCTACAATGAGTAATAGATGTATTATAGTATAATTACACTATGATTATATTATTAGGTTGAAGAATACTTGAAAAATTGGAAGATGTATCACCAAGTAAGTCTCCAATAAAATTACCAACTGATCCACCAACAGTTCTACCAAAACTATTTAAGCCAATTGGTGATAATATTGATCCCCCTATTGATTGACCAATAGAAGTACCAATAGGACCTTGTGTGATAATAGAATTTTGAACGGTAGAATTGTTCATATAGTGAACAGAAAGACAAATATTTTGGGATTGAGTTTGGAAACATAACTGCTGAGTATTTGGAGGTACAGGATTAAGATTGTTCATTTTAATTTATTAAAATATAAAATACGAAAAATTTCACTTAAATAATTATTCTCTTAATGAATATCGAAATGATAATTTTGTCAAAGAATAATTTTATCGCGAGGATAATTTTATCGAAAGGACAATTTTATCGCGAGGATAATTTTATCGAAAGGACAATTTTATCGAAAGGACAATTTTATTGAAAGGACAATTTTATCGAAATAATAATTATTGAAAGAATAATAAAAAATATTAAATTACCAAGAATAACTGTTGAAAGAATATTATTAAAAGAAGAATACGGATACAAAACAGAGCATTAAAAGATGTAATTACGTAAATAAATATACAAAAAGAAAAATAATAGGAATAAGTATGGAATAAAAACAAAAAAGAATAAAAAATAGTATGATAAAAGAGAAAAGATTAATAACAAGTGAAAAGGAAAAAAGATAAATTATTAACAATTTTGTAAAATAAAAATTTTTATTTTATAAAATGGCAGGACTACAGAATATTTCGTTTGTCGATCAATTTACACTTGTTATAAGCGATATCAATTTTCTCACATTGACTACAAGTTTGAAGAATTGTAATGTTAATATAGTAGGAATTTCTTATCAATATATTAATCCAAATTACTCGTTCTTAAAATTAGTAACTAGCGATGCACAACTTACTCTTCAAATTATTTGCAAACTTGGTTTAGAATATTCACGTCAAATAGTTCTCAGTGTTCCAATTCAGGATGTTGCTGGTTCTTTGAATAATTTATTACTTAGATTAATACCTAATGTAAAAATTATTGCTGTATATGCAGCTGAAAATTCTCGTGATATTATAGAAGTAGATAATCCTTCTTTTGGTAAACAATTATTAGAAAATTTAACACCTTTATTGTAATTTAATAACTATTACTGTTTAACCTTTCAATTACTATAATTATTAAATAATTAGCCATGTTTAATCGTTTAATGGGTATTTAATCTAGTTTTTAATAAAGATACTTATAAAAGATTTTATATTTCAGAAAATATCAAAGAACTCAACTATCACTAAAATATAAATAATATTTTAAACAAAATATTATTTATTATGTAAATATAAATGAATAATAATTTTTTAAATACTAATTTATCTCAAAATTCTACTGATAATTTTGCTAATGATCAATCAGTATGTTTTAACACAAATAATCAACAAGTATGTTTCACTGTGACAAATTTAGATCAAAGTCCACTGTCTACTCAATTAAGTAGATCAGCTTTAACTGGGATTGGTATTGCAAGTGGGTTGGGATTAGCAGGATTAGGAGCATTAGGAGCAGGTGCTTTGTATTTGATTAGACAAAACAATCAAAATACAACAAACTCTCAAATAGAAAGCGCTATTAACTATTAAATTTAATAGTTAAGTATTATAGTTGATATAAATAGGAGAACATTAATTTTGTGTTAATACAAAAATTAATGTTTGTATTAATATATTAATAGGAGAGAAAAATTAATATTAATAGGAGAGAGAAGAATTAATATTAATAGGAGAGAAGAATTAATATATTAATAGGAGAGAAGAATTAATAGGAGAGAAGAATTATAATAGTTTATAGATAATCTAATCTATTGATGTCATAGCAACAACCGTTCATATAATTAGCTATATTTCTAATATAAGTACCAGAGCTACAAGTAACAAGAATTTTAGAGATAATAATATCGGATGGATAATTAGCAAGTAAAAGTTTCCATTGTTGAATAATATCGGTCTGTCTAAATTGTTGGCTAGGATTAACATTAGAGATTCTGTCAATAATTAGATCTAAAAAATCGAGTGGTGTTAAGTTAAATTGGTCTGTTATTAAAAAATCCTTAATCTGAACAGATTTAAAAGGAATATCTTCATCTTTTAGAGGTAAATTTTGCTTTGTTACTAACCAGTAAGGTTTTTTATATTTTTTAATAATGACACTAGAATAAGGTGGATATTTTTGATCAAAAATAATAGGTATATTGGTGGACAATTTAGTGATAAAATCGTTTGTTGAACCAGTATTAGATATATATGGCATTCCCATAATATCATAAGAATCTGTCGTAAAATTTTTAACAACATATGTTTCATATATTTTATCTTTGTTGCAAAAATGTTCTTTTTTGTAAATATCTTCATCTGTTAGAATATATAGTTTTCCTTTAGCCAGAGGATCTAATCTTCCCGCAAAACATATTTTACTGTATTCTATATTCTTTTTGAATTCATTTAAATATTCAACTGTGGTAATACCTATTGGTTTTATACATTCAAATATCATTTTTGATTATGTTTAATTTGTTTTATTATCATTATTTGTAATATACAAATAAATGTATCAATTACATTTATTTATACATTATTATATTAATATATAAATAAATGTATCAATTATATTTATTTATACATTATTATATTAATATTAAAATGTAATTGATACCATAATTTTACTTAAATAATTTTAAAAATAACGATTTACATAATTTTAGTTATGGTATCAAAATATTATTTATTATATTATGATTAATTAAAATGTTTTTGATATTAAAATAGTATTGTAAATATGTTATTTTTGTTTTTTTGTTTGGATTAAAAAATGAGCATTTGCGAAGAAAATACTTATAGTATTTATACATATATGTATTCAGGTTCTGTTGTAATTTATTATATTAATAATAAAATACTATATAATTTGATTGATATTCTAAACAAAAAATACGGCTATAATTTTTATACTATCGGTCATTTAATTAAAACAAATGTACTCAAAACAAATATAGATAACATGCTGAATAACAGTGGTCTTGATGATATTTGTTTACTGAGTTTTCATATTGTTGATGATACACATGATTCTGATTTAGAATGTATTTTAGACTTATTTGATCTATCTGAATCACAGCAATATTATCCTAAAAATATCGAATATAAGAATAATTACGAAAATACTTATTGAGTAATTATTAAAACAAACAAATTAAATACTTTTATTTTTCATAAAATAGAAATATTATACCTTATTTACTTTTTTATTATTTAAAATGACATATAGTTTTTTTTATTATTTTATAATTATTTTTGTTTGGGTTATCGTCTGGGATTGGTTAGATTTGATACTATCATATGCTGGTATTTCCGGTAATTTATCCATGTTAACTTTGCTTGTATTATTAATCGTATTTTCATATATTTTATGGTCTAAAAATACTTCTAATATAACACAAGATGTAACACAATCTTAGTTTCATATTTTTCAATCTAAATTTTTAATCCACTATTCTAAATATTTTTCATTTAGAATATCACTAACATTAAATTTTTTGTTTATCCCACTACATTCAATTATCGAACTTTCGCTATCTAATCCATATTCATCATCTGATTCATCATTATATTCATCATCAGTACATATATCTATACAAATATCCACTCCTTTTATTTTATCAATATTTTCAGTATCATCAAGAATATTAGTATGGTTATTAACACCATCATTAGTATTATCTGTATCATCAAGAATATTAGTATGGTTATTAATACCATCATTAGTATTATCTGTATCATCAAGAATATTAGTATGGTTATCAATACTATCAGTTTTATCATCTCCATAAGTATTATAAACACAATCATCTGTATCATCGTAAGTATTATCGATATCAGTACCATTATTATTACCATCGTAAGTATTATCAATATCAGTACCATTATTATTACCATCGCAAGTATCATTATCAATATCAGTACCATTATTATTACCATCGCAAGTATTATTATCAATATCAGTACCATTATTATTACCATCACAAGTATTATTATCAATATCAGTACCATTATTATTATTACCATTACAAGTATGAACAATATCAGTATGAACAATATCAGTATGATTAGTATCATCGTAAGTATTATTATCGGTATCATTGTCAGTATCATTATTAGTACCATTATAGGTTGCATCTTCAGTATTATTAACACTATTATCAAGAATATTAGCATGGTTATCAGTATTTCCAAGGATAGTAGTATTGTTATTACAAATAATATGTGAACTCATATTATTAATGCTATAATCAGTATCTATAAAATTACGATATTTGTCTTCAATAAAATAATAACGTTCATTTTTCTCAGCATCAGAATAATTATCTGAAAAATGATCATATTCGTCATCAGAATTATCATTAGCGTAATTTTCTAGATTATTTCTAATTATATAATTTACTATATCGTTAAGTTTAATATCATTATTTAGATCATTATTTAGATCATTATTTTCATCATTTCCTAATATTAATTTATTGTTTGGTAGAGTAGATTCAAACATAGTATCTGAAGAATAATAGGATAAATCAGAAGAATCAGAAGAGGAATCGGAAGATGAATCGGAATCGGTATCAGAAGAGGAATCAGAAGAGGAATCAGATAATAATTCGGAAGAAGAATCAGAGGAATCAGAAGAGGAATCTAAGAAACTAGAATCAGATGAGAAGGAAAGAGAAGAAATAGGAGGAAGAGGATGATAAGAACGAGAATTTTCTTGAAGAATAGAAACAATATTATTAAGTTGGTTACTAAGGGAAGAAATAGATAGTTGTTGAGATGAAAGCTGAGAATTAATGGAATCAATACTAGAAGAAAGGGAAGTTAATTGATGGAGTTGGGAATCAAAACGAGAAATAGTATCAATGATATTGGATGAATTATTTAACAATTGTGAAGAAATAGATTTAGTTTCAATATGGGAATTAAGAAAGGCAGAAGGAACAATGGAAAGATTATTGGTTGTTAAATAGGTGAAAAAATCGTTAATATTATAAATATTAGATGTATGGGAATCTATATTTTTAATAGAGTTATTAATATTGGTAATATTAGAATGTAACAAATCATTATCAGAATTATACTTGTCAATAAAAAGACTAAAAAGATCGGTAATATATTTGTCAGAATCAAGTAATTTATTGTAGAATTGAGAGAAAGAGTTGTGAATATATTGTTCGGAGTTTGTTAATTTGTCGCAAAATTGGGAGAAACTATCGTGAATCAAAGAGTTAGTAGAATCATTTGAAACAAGTGTGTTAACGTTATTATTTAATAGTTCAAGCTGATTTTTAATAGTATCATATAGGGAAGAAATATTTGATAATACATTATTGGATTGTATATTATTATAATTGATAGTTTCAGTATGTTTTTCATCAATTAAACCAGATAAATTATGCGCTATTGTATCAGTATATTTTTCTGATATTTCTTTAATTAATGCAATATAATTAGTAAGATTTTCAGTTAATAATTCAATATATTTAGCGTTATCTACTGAGTTATTTGATATAAAATAAGATAAATTATTTGCTACATTATTTGTATAGTTGTTTGCATCACCGACAGTTTTATCATTCACATTTTTGTTAACTACTCTTGTATCTAAGTATGAATTTATATTATCTGACACACTTGATATATATTCAGAGCATATCCTCTTTATATTATTTTTAATATCTTGTATTTGCAAATATGGGTTGTTATTTTCTCCGTTCATTTTTTCTTCTGTTTTATTTATTTTAAAAATCATTTTATTATCTTATTTTCTTTATTTTTGATCTGAATAAAAATGATGTAATTTGATAACATAATTACATCGTTTTTCTTATTTTCTACTTTATTATAATCCAAGCTAATTTTACATTTTAATAAGCATCATATTAAATAAAATTTAATATTATTTTTGTGTTATTATTAACTTATATTTGTTATAGTAATAACTTATAATAAATATAGTTGTAAAATTAAAGATAAAAAGAATAAATTAAAGATTAGACAATTTGCCAAGATAAATTTTTTCTATTAAATCAGAAGTCCATTTAACCTGGCGACTTGTAAAATATTGAAGATTATTTTCTATTATAGATTTCACAGAAGTTATTTTTTTGGATAAAATGGAGATACTATAAGTATTATTGGAATAAGAATAATTAGTATTATTAATATTATTAATATAAGGTTGAATATAGGGTTGGATATTTTTTGTGGTAGAAATTTTGTCTATAAATAAACTTTCAAAATTTCCATTATAGAAAGTTTGTATATTTTCTATAGAAAATAAATCAATGGTATCTTCTACTTTTTTTATCTGTAAAAAGCCTAGAGGGATAATATTTTTAGAGATGGAGGAATCGCGTAGGGATAAAAAATTCCATTCATCGATAATATCGTTTCCCAAAAAAGAATGCCATTTAAGTTCATTATTCATTAAATATTTATCACAGTCAATGTTTGCCATAAAAAAATAAACATTATGCGAATTGTTTATTATATAATTTAAATTATCATCATTTAATAAATATTTTTGCATTATATATTTAACAGGAATATAATTAAAATTTACATTTCCATAGTATAGATTTTCAGATGATGCCAATGGTTGTATTTTTATTTCGTTCTTAAATATATATTCATTTTTTATTCTATCTGAATACATTACTTTACTATATTTTTTCTTTACATTATAATCGTATATATTTTTATATGCATGTTTATTCATATTTATGTTTTCATATCTTAAAGAAATTATTACTATTTTTATATTTCATTTTTATTATTTATTTCTTGTTTAAATATTATACCTAAGTTAAATCAGATCTAATATTCTATATACTAGTATATTCTCATTTTATTAAATATTATTTTATTCTATCAGTACTTTATAACACAAAATTATGCACATATCAAAATTTTACCGGCTGTTGGAATTATATAATATAAAAATTCTAATACCACCTTACATAATACCAAATTCCATATTAACATAGTTTCATAAATATACTAATATTAATTATGCTATGTATAATAATTGTACTCAATATCATAATTGTACTTAATATCATAATTGTACTTAATATTATAATCGTTAATATCATAATTGTACTTAATATCATAATTGTACACAATATCATAATTGTTAATATCATAATTGTACTTAATATCATAATTGTTAATATCATAATTGTACTTAATATCATAATTGTACTTAATAGTATCATAATTGTACTTAATAGTATCATAATTGTACTTAATAGTATCATAATTGTACTTAATATCATAATTGTACTTAATATCATAATTGTACTTAATATTATAATAGTATTTAATATTATCATAATTGTACTTAATATTATCATAGTATTTAATAGTATCATAATTGTACTTAATATTATAATTGTACTTAATATTATCATAAGTGTACTTAATATTATAATAGTATTTAATAGTATCATAACAGTATCATAACAGTATTGTAACAGTATCATAATTGTACTTAATATTATAATAGTACTTAATAATATCATAATTGTACTTAATAGTATATTATATACTATCCGCACAATATAATTGTACATAACAATATAATATAAGGTATTGTACATCGTACGATAATGAAAACTGTAAATAATATAACATATCGTAAGTAATCATACTTAATACCAAGGTATACTTAATACCAAGATATATATAATATCAAATTTGATATTATATATACCTTGGTACATATAATATCAAATTTGATATACCTTGGTACATATAATATCAAATTTGATATACCTTGGTACATAATTGTACTAATATCAAAACAGGAAATAATATAGTAAGTAATTATACTTAATGTCAAAACTATATACTATTTTGATAAACAGATATAGATGTAAGTTATTAAGAAAATATAGAGTAAATAAAAACAATGAGTCAGTTTATGATAAAAGGGTAAAGGGGTAATTATGAAACTTGTAATAAGTTTCATAATGGGAAAAGATATTTAGTACGTTTATTGAATCATAACGTCGAAATCTTCTTTAGATAAAGATTTACAGTCAACACCGTGTTCACCGACACAGAATAATACATATATTTGTTTTTTACCACTTGTTAAATGGAGAAGTTTAGATGTATTGTTATCAACATTATATGTTTTAGTAACTTTATATTTGGTCATAAGCTGGAAAACGTCAGTATTTTGATCAACGACAAAATCGTTTTGAACTTGTTTGTCTGGATTACTTAAAAATTCATATAATGTATCTTTGTTCATATCTCTCCTTACCTTTAATTTTTTAGATTTACCTAGTTCGTATAATTGCGATCTTGTATATTGATCAACGGTAAAGTTTGTAGTAAATTCTTTAAGATTTTTAGGGGCCATCGAAGGATTTAAATATAATTCATCATCATAGTATTTCTTTAATGCGTTGTATAAGTCTTCTTTTGATTTTAATTCTGTTCTTCCTTTTAAATAAATGTTTGATGTAAAAAATTTCAATTGTTTCGTATTATAAAATTCAATCTCTTTGTTCTTATCAAATTCAAGCATTTCTTCTTCTTCTGAATCTAAATCAATCACATAATCGATTTTCATTAATTCTTCATATAACTTTTCCTTGTTCAATTTACTTCTTCCCTCCATTTTAACTTTACCAGCAAATTTACGTAAATTAGCTGTATTATAATCTTCTATTTTTCTCTCTTTGTTAAATACTTTAATTATTTCTCCTTCTTTTTCGCTTTCTTCACTTTCTTTCTCTTTTTTGCTTCTCTTCTTTTTCTTTGGACTTTCTTTTGCTTCTTTTGCTTCTTTTTTGCTTCTCTTTTTTGTTTCTTTTTCCGAATCTTCTTTTTCTGAATCTGATGATTCAGATTCCTTTCTTGTTTTCTTTTTCTTATCATTTCCCGATCTTACTCTCTTTTTCTCTTTCTTTTCTTTACTATCTTCTTCAGATTCTGTTTCCGTTTCTACTTGTTTTTTGCTTCTTTTTACTTTCTTTTTATCTTCTGTTTCTTTTTTACTTACTTTTGTTTTCTCTTCTTGTTGTTCTTCAACTTCTTCAACTTCCTTGATTTTCTTTGTCTTTTTAACTGTATCTTTGTTTGTTTTCTTTGAAACTTTTTCTGTTTTCCTTTTATCAACATCAACTGTCTTTTTATCATGTTTTTCTTCACTTTCATCTTTGCTTGGTGATTGCATCTTTGCTTGGGCTTTTGATCTCAAATTCTTTCTCAAACTCATTTGTTATTGGATTTAGTTTAAAGTAGATTGTTTTTTTTTGTAGTATTTGAAATTATTTTTGTTCAATTTTTTATATATCATTACATAGATTTATTATGTTCAATATTGAATTAATTTGTAGTTATAAATATTATATTTTTTAATAGTCAATACAAAACTAATCTAATTTTATAAATATAATATTTTCAATATCAGATATTATGTAATTTATATAATAATATAAAACTAATTAGTTTAACTTAATATTAAACTATCATATAATAAGACATAATAATTCATAATCACATATAATCTGACATCCATATATACTCGAGTTTGAGAAACAGTATATAGTATAATAAGTATTATACCTAAATTTTATGCAAGTTTAATATATGCCAACAGAATAGTTTTAAATATGTGTAACATGTATTAATACCATATTTTAATGCATGTTTTAGTATATATTTTTAGTATATGTTTTAGTATATGTTTTAGTATATATTTTTCGTATATGTTTTAGTATATGTTTTTCGTATATATTTTCGTATATGTTTTAGTATATGTTTTAGTATATATTTTTAGTATATGTTTTAGTATATATTTTTAGTATATGTTTTAGTATATGTTTTAGTATATATTTTTAGTATATATTTTTAGTATATGTTTTAGTATATATTTTTAGTATATGTTTTAGTATATATTTTTAGTATATATTTTAGTATATGTTTTAGTATATATTTTTAGTATATGTTTTAGTATATGTTTTAGTATATATTTTTAGTATATGTTTTAGTATATGTTTTAGTATATGTTTTAGTATATGTTTTAGTATATATTTTTAGTATATGTTTTAGTATATATTTTTAGTATATGTTTTAGTATATGTCAATATCCATGTTTTTGATATATCGAATATCCTTGTTTTAATATATATCTAATATGTATTAATATCTTATTTAATACAAGTTTTATCAAGTATGTATAGTTATCCTTCATTTAATATTTAATGTGTATTATATATTTTAATACAACTTTGTATATATTATATGTCAATATTCATATTTAAATATATAACTATTATGTATTAATAATATGTTTTATGTACGTTTCAAATTAAAATAATGATGTTTCTGTGATAATTGTATATGGTTATCAATATAAATTCTACGGATAATATATAATATTATTATCATATAATGATAACAATGTGATATATTTTTGTAATACAAAAATAAAACTAGGAATAAGAGTATAATCAAAATAGAGAAGTTTTTCTAATATTTACAACATTGTCATAGAAGAATTTGTTTGTTATATTGGTATTTAACTGTCTTCCTATTGAATCTAAAATAGATTCAAATGTTTCATATCGAGTGATGGAAAAATTATAATGAAGCTGATCGTCAATAATAGTTTGTTTATAAATAAAATTGGATAATGATTTATTAATAATATGTTTTTGATTATTACAATTGAAAAATATAATACTAACTTTATTGGTGTTTAAGTCAATATCGCAAATAATGCGTCTGTAAGATGTTTTTTTAATATTCGAATTTCCCATTATACTTAAAATATTTAAAAATAATAATTTAATAAATAAATATTCAAATGGAAACTGAATTAAAATTAGTTAATTTGAATAAAGATTCATTGGATTTTGATACTATATTCCAAAAAGAGGAATTACTCGCAAAAATGGAGATTTTGGATATTATTGCAGAATGGGAAAACGATATACCACCTATATATACAGATAACACATATAGTTTAACTCAAGTTAAAGAATTAATAGATAACGTAGATGAAAGAGATGAAAGAGAAATATATTTCGGTATACTAAAACATAATGAAGATTTTGATTATATTTATATTGTTTGTAAAAGGAATGACTTAAAATATTTGACAAAATATCATCTACAAGTCAAGATTTATATCAGATCTCACACAAATATTTATCCCCGAAATATTTACCATTTCGACACAGATAAATCCTGGAAATTATACGGGGATTTGATTCCCTCATTCGTATCTTATAATAATCTTTATTACACAACACTTGATAATTTATATAATTTCTGTACTGAATTACATAAAATTATATTATTATCCCACAATAGTTATTTACAAAAAATTAAATCCAAATTTACTTAAAGATATTATTCACTCTATCATATAATCCTTAATACTTCACTATTTATTATATTATTGTAATATTATTACAATAATATAATACTCAACAGTAATTAAATATTATATAATTACAATAATATAATACTCAACAGTCAATAAGTATTACATATTATTGTAATTATATAATCGCAATTATATAATTGTAATAATATAATTGTAATTATATAATTGTAATTATATAATTGTAATTATATAATTGTAATTATATAATTGTAATTATAATGTTAATAGTTATTATATAGTTATTTTTTCGTAATTTTCTCAATAATTTCCATTAACCTTACCAATAAATTCATGAAATCTAGATACAAACTAGTTGCTGTTAATAAATGATCAGCATTCTTTTCTTTGGTATAAAGTTGTACAGCTTTATATGTGTCATAAGCAATCAATCCTGTAAATAATAAAGATCCGTATATAATATCAACTGAGTGAATAAAAGTAGAAAAATTATTGGTCCCGATCAAAAATGTAATGATTAATCCCAGTATCTGAATCGAAGATAAAATAAATAAACCTAAAATTAATATTGGACATACTAAACCTATAAAATGTGGTTTCCAATATGAAAATAAAGTCATTGTACAAAACACAATCGAAGATGCGAATAATCCAGTATAAAAAATTTTTGATCCTAATATGATAACTAAAGGTGTTATCATTATACCAATAAAAATAGATAACGCATAAAAAGCACATTTTCTTGATGTAGGATCTATACAATAATATATTCTCTTATTGTTTGATTCATCTGTTATTTTTTCCGTTCCTATTTTTTCAAATACAAAACAAGATATTAACGATCCTATTAATCCTACTATTAATAAACTTAATATATATTCTTCGGATATATACATTAATATTTGAATAGTAATAACTGTGGTTAATATACTATAAGATGCCGAAGTATATACTCTACTCAAAAAATTAGATAAACCAATATCATATTCACTTCTTTCTGGTTCGTTATTATCTCTGTTTAGTGTTTGTAACATTATAGAAATCAATCACTGTTGTGTTATATTAATTTCTATTATATTTTATATTAATTTATTTTTCAATTCTTATAAACTATATGCTTAAATATAGTATAATTGTTCATATTTATTTTTCCCTAAATTTATATTAATTGACATAGTTTAATATTATTCGTGTTATTCGTATTATTTATATCATCCATATTATTTATATTATCCATATTATTAAACATTATTAGATTTTAACCTTAATTAAAATACAACATGTTATTTTACTATTTTCATATTATTTATTCGGCATTATAAATAATTTTCACTATTATAAATTAATAAAAGAGCCGTATTAGTATATTTATAAAAGTAATGGGAAGAATTAAGAATTAAAAAGATAAAATAAGTTCAAAATTAAATGATAAAAATTGTTTAAAAAAGATAAAATGAATAAAGATCAAGATGAACTGATATGGTTAAGTCAAAGAGAAGTTTTGATGATTGATGATAGAGATTATGTATCGAAAATGATGCAGAATGATCGTGATTTTTGGGTACCTGAGCTAGCAAGAATATTTGCTTTATTATTACATGATATTAAAGATGAAAATATTTCCGATAGATGCAAAAATATATCACAAGCTTCTGACATATATTTAAAGCAAGGATTTACACCTATGGTACCATTATCTCAATTAATACAAGCCTCTGAAAATCTATTGACTGATATAATAAAAAAATTAAACCAGGGTAATTGGCTGGGATTCATATATTCAACCCTATTAGAAAATTACTTGGCTGAAGTAAAATATTTTAAAGATAAAATGAATTCCGTAACTTACAATGTTGTTGAAGAAATACAATTCTGGAATAAGCTAATCGGAAATTTTTGTTTAATTGAGCGTCAAATGCTTAATCCACACCAAACTAAAAACGATCAATGGCAACATTTAACTGGCATTTCTTCTGGTCTCTTGGATTTGGATTTCAACGATTCACCCAGTACATTTGTTCTCCTTTCTTATCGTTTTACTAATCTTTTGGATACTTTCCATCATGAATTGGAAATCTCTCCTTTACATACTACTATGAATCCTCAACTTTTGTCTCATATTATTGAAGTCACTCATCGTTCTCTTTCTTTTCTTCGTACTTTTCAGTTAAGTCAAGATAATTCTTATTCTCATTGATCAATATTTTTTATCTCTTATATGTAACTTATATTTACGTCTAATAAAATTCTCATTTTAATGTTATTATCATATTATCATCATATTATTATCATATTATTATCATATTATTATCATATTATTATCATATTATTATCATATTATTATCATATTATTATCATATTATTATCATATTATTATCATATTATTATCATATTATTATCATATTATGATAGCTGAATTATAATATTATAGCCCAATTATAATACGATAGCTGAATTATAATATTATAGCCCAATTATAATATTATAATGTTAGTGTTATTGAATTATAACATCATTAAATTATAACATAACAGCCCAATTACAATATTACAATTATAGCGTTATTGAATTATATCATCATTATAATGATAACGGTATTGAATTATAATACCATTAAATTATAATATAGTTATATTGTAATATAACTATATTATAATTTAATGAAGAAAATGAGGAAAAATACAGAGAAAAAAGAAAAAATAAAGGAGATGGAAAATATAATTTAAAGAAGGAAAAGTAAGATTTAGAAACAAATAATTTTATTAATTTTAAAATAAATGAACATATATCAAAAAGAATATTTGATTGGGAAGGGATCTTATGGAAGAGTATACGCTTGTAAAAATACTAAAACTGGTGAAGATGTAGCAATAAAATCGATGCCTTTAATAGAAAACGGACTATTAGAAGTTAATACATGTATAGAGGCGACTTTATTAACACATTTAGAACATCCAAATATTATGAAACCAAAAGATATTATTATGAATAATAATAATATATATATAGTGATGCCCTTGATAAAAAGGACATTAGATGTGGTAGATAAAAATATAATATATAAAATACTATTAGCACTTGAATATCTTCATAAAAACAATATAATTCATAGAGATATAAAACCATCGAATATTCTTTATGATGGTTACAATCCTATTATTATTGATTTTTCCCTATCTGTTCTAAATATGGGTCAAAAACTTACCCATGAAGTTTATACAACAGCATACAGAGCTCCTGAAATTACACAAGGAAAACAATATAGTTATAATGCAGATATTTATGCTTTAGGTATATCTCTCCGTTTTTTGCTTGATAAAAATTATCATTCCCATCCTCTTCATGATATTATTGAATCTATGTTACAGTCTAACCCCTATCGTAGACCAAATGCTTCTGATTTGTTAAAACATCCTATTTTCTCTGAATTTACTCCTCCTCCTTCTTATCCTATTAAGTTCCCTGTCGTTAAATATGCTTGTCCTAAAGATTTTGGAAATTTATTCGATGTTGTTTCTAATGCTATTTTTATTATTAATCATAAACATAGTCCTCGTTTCTCCGAACATTTTTCCAATTTTATTAATTATCTTACCACTATGATCATCAACGATTCTCCCATTCAAAATCGTCCTAAAATTCCTCCTTCTGTTTGTCGTGATATTGCTTCCCTTATTTTCTGTAATATCTATCCTTGTATCGTTTATCAATCCTCCTAATTTCTTTTTCTTTTACTTATCTATTTATAATCCTTCATTGTCCAATCTTTTACTCTTTAATACATTTATTTCATTCTCTTTTATCTCTTTATATTATATTAATATTAATATAATATAATCGTTCATTATAATCATTATATCATTTTCTTTCATCTCTTTATATTATATTAATATTAATATAATATAATCGTTCATTATAATCATTATATCATTTTCTTTCATCTCTTTATATTATATCATTATTTATAATGATATATTTTCATCGTTCATTATAATCATATCATTTTCTTTCATCTCTTTGTATATTTTCATCGTTCATTATAATCATTATATCATTTTCTTTCATCTTTTTATATAATATCATCGTTCATTATAATAATTATATCATTATAATCATTATATCATTTTCTTTCATTTTTATATAATATCATCGTTCATTATAATAATTATATCATTATATCATTATATCATTATATCATTATATTTTAATAGTATTGTTTCTCTTCTAAATATTATTTATCATTTTTATTAGTTTATTTGCTTTGTAAATAATATTCGTGTATCAATTTAATTCTCTTAATTGATGAATTTATGGTATTTTTTTGCTTATCATAGTAAATAATGGATATTTATAGGATACCCATTCACCCCTAAATTCTCTAGAACTGATGATAACTTTTTTTTGTACGATAGAATATCTTCTATACTCTGAAATACTGAATAATTAAATAATTTGTATTCATTTAATTCACATATATTAATACCCATAATATAATATATTTTATCATATTTTATTTTATTGTTATATATCTTTATTGCAAATCCATATTTTCCGTCCACATATTTATCCAATGTTTTCTCAAACTCATACAATTTCTCTACATCATTTTTAACATCATTATATATATTAAGAATATTTGGGTATAAATCACATAATATTGGTAAAATTTCTATAAACGATATTTTAATACCTATCATCACATTTATTGTTTCCATTTGTTTTTATAAACAAAAATACAATTATTCATATATTTTCATATATTTTCATAATTTTATTTATTTCCATTTGTTTTTATATTTTCATATATTTTCTTAATTTTATTTATTTCCATAATATCACAATTTCTCCTTCTATTATATTCTTTTTCTTTACTATTTTAACATTAATTCATATATTTCGTTATTTCCCAATATTATAGTATCTATTTTATACATTATAAGATAAAATAGTTGGTATTTATTTTCATTCTAAAATAAATACCATGCTTAATATTATTCTAATACTTCTCAAATTTTAACACAAACACTATTTTATTAAATTTATTCAATATCGCTCTATCTTCATATAATTATGTAACTGAATCATTTTACATTTTAATCTAGCATAACAAAAATATTTACAAATAAGTTATTACTCATAATATACATATTTAACTTAAAATTTACTTATCGACTATAAATAAGTAAATTTATGTAACTTACCGTTAAAAAAATACCACATTACACAATAATATAATATTTTAATCATATATTGGTATCTAACATCCTTGAACTAATATAATACCTTTCATTCAAACCAAAATTTTACTTGAATAACCATTGCTCCTATTTTTATTTTGTATAATTTAAATTCATTCTAATTCACATAACATAATATAATATCTTCAACTATATAATATCTTCAACTGTATTATATTTATATAACCAAAAGTAATAAATGCTTTATTATCACACAACTTACCCTTTCTAAAAAAACCTATAATTTATCTCTTAATATGTATTTATGATTATCCATATCATTTTATTGTTCAAAATAACTAATTATCCTTCCGTTTTATTTATCTCTCTAAATAAATTATTTATACTTGTTAAGTAACAGAATATTCATTTCTGAAAGTATTTTACTTTTAATCTCCCAGTTGTATATTATTTATCCTTCAAATATATTTTTTAATTTTAGTAAAGTAACCGATTATTTCTCCACATCTATTATTTGTATTCTTGTCAGGTAACATATAATTTATCTCTACAAGCATATTATATATATCCTTGTCAGACAACATATAATTTATCTCCTTAAGTATATTATCTGATAATAAACAACTTACCTCTACAAGTATATTATTTATATTCTTGTTAGGCAACATATAATTTATCTCTACAAGTATATTATTTATCTCTACAAGTATATTATTTATCTCTACAAGTATATTATTTATATTCTTGTTAGGCAACATATAATTTATCTCTACAAGTATATTATTTATCTCTACAAGTATATTATTTATATTCTTGTTAGGTAACATATTATTTATCTCTACAAGTATATTATTTATATTCTTGTTAGGTGACATATAATTTATCTCTACAACCATATTATTTATATTCTTGTTAGGTAACATATAATTTATCTCTACAACCATATTATTTATATTCTTGTCAGGTTACAATATAATTTATCTCCATAAGTATCTTATTTCTATTGTTACCGGGCAACATATTATTTATCTTCGCAATCATATTATTTATATTCTTGTAAAGTAACATATAATTTATCTCTAAGTATCTTATTTTTATTCTTGGGATTTAATCATATTATTTATATTCTTGTAAAGTAACATATAATTTATCTCTAAGTATCTTATTTTTATTCTTGGGATTTAATGGGTAATTTATCTCACCTGGTATCTTATTCTTAAAATGTAACACATAATTTATCTCTCATAGTCTATTATTTTATTCGCTGAATGTCATGGATAATTTATTCCTCCTTGTATCTCTATTCTTGAGTACAACATATGATTTATTTCTTTAAGTATATTATTTTTATTGCTAGAATGTGAGAAATATTTTATCTCTTATAGTATATTTTTATTATCACAATACAACATATAATTTATCTCTCCATATATTTTTTATTCTGAGTTTAAGTAATAATTTATCTCTCCATATATTATTCTTATTATTGGGTTAACTGATAATATTTTTCTTGGAACATTTGTTCTTAAATATAGATGAAAATTAAAATTGAAATTTCTATTTTTTAATGAAGTTTTGTAAAGGGGGGAATTGTACTTCATTTTTCTATTTTTAGAAAATTTTATATGCCAAGAAAAATAATCATTATTTTTCTTGGTGTAATTCCTATTCAATAACATGATTAACTATATTTATTTGGTATTGGAAATCCAAATAAATATTTCTTCCCAAAATAAAATTCTTATTCTTCTGGGGCTACATTTTTTCTTTCCTCTTCGGCTTTAATATTTTTATTCTTTTTATACAACTTTTGTTAAATTATGGAATTCTTTCCATAAGTATATTATTTTGAGTTTATTTTATATACTATTTTACTTTTTAAGAATATGATTTGCATTCTCTATAAATAATATAGTCTATCTCATCATAAGAAATAATACATTTAGCTAAATATTTAATCCATATTTTCAACAATTTAGATACCTTTTCGTTTCAGTTACCAAATATTTTTATTCAAATGTTGTAGAATAAATTATTAAAGTTTCAGTGAATATTTGTTTTTAACTCTTACTATATAATAAACATATTTTTGCATTTTATTGAATAATTATATACAATTATTCAATAAAATACAAACACTTATACTGAAAAATCTTAATATATTTCATATGCTAAGTTATTTTATCTATTATATGTTTCTTATGATTTTCTTTATTTTCTTTATTCTTTAATAAAGAAAATTTGTCTATTACCTTGTTATTTTCTTAATCTCTCATAATCTTTCTAGTTGAGTATTATTTTAATCTCATCAATACACTATTTCTCTTCTTTCTCTTCTTTTGTATTCTCCAGATTCCAATATTTGTTTCTTTTCTGTTTTTACTTTATTGTTTTGTATTATTAAAAGTTTAACTTTTATTTATCTATTTTAAATGTATTGTTTTTTATGTAAAGTTATATGATCCTTTTCTATATTATTTTTATTCTCATGTTTATAATATTTTGTAGGGTTGATAATATATTATGACAATTATTCCATTATTCTAGATATAAGTAGATCCATTACTTTATCGAAATTTTAATTAATATTCTTAAATATTCTTTGTAATTCTCACCAAATTTTTATTATTTATGATGCTTGGCTTTAAGATATTATATTTAATAATTCCATAAGATAATCGTTAATAGAAAAATTATGGAATTATTATGGAGATATTAAAAAATTAAAACTGAATTTTTTAATTTTTTTAATGAAGTTTTGTAAAAGGGGGAGAATTGTACTTCATTTTTCTATTTTTAGAAAAACGAAGCTAGTCATTATATATTTATTACTACAATAAAATTAGGCACCGTATGAGGTAAATTAATCCACTCACAAAAAGTTCAAGAAATAAATTTGCTATCCAAAATTTTGTGGACATAAAAATAACCGAATAAATTTTATTAGCCTAACCTATTTTTTGGAAAGAATATTAAATTTACGGGTTGTTTGGATATTTTTAAGAAAGTATTTAGGGTGTCAAATTTTACTTATGAATAAAATTTGCTGGAGAAATAAATTTTATTATACAAGTCTAAATATATGCTTTTATTAAGAAATATTCCATTTATATGAAAGATAATTCAGATAAATTTCCAATTATATTTTCTATAATAATATAATACTATATTTAAATATTATAACACTATATTTAAATAATATATAACAATAAGATTAGAGTAAAGAAGGAAGACAAGATTGTACGAAACTGAGGAAAATGGGGGAAGGTTTAGAAAGTCTGCTAGTAAATTCAGGATGGTATTGAGTACCAACATAATAAATATGAGAAGATAATTCAAGAATAACAGGACGTAAATTGGAATAACCAGAGAAAGAAAGACCGTGTTGTTGTATTAAAGAAAGATAAGAATTATTAAAATGATAACGGTGACGATAACGTTCGGATATGTTAGAAGAACCATAATAAGGATAAAGAAGACTAGTTTTTGCAAGAGAAATATTATGTTCGCCTAAAACCATAGAACCACCCATATTGGATAGAGAAGAATCGTCCATAAGTGTGATAATATTAGGAGTAGATAGAGAATTGGAGATATCAGAAGATAAAAATTCATCAGATGAAGCATCAGCAATATTAATAACATTACGACAAAATTCTATAACCATTAATTGGAAACCGAGACAGATTCCTAAGATAGGAATATTATTTTTGCGAGCATATTCAATACAATTTATTTTACCTTGAATACCACGAGATCCGAATCCTCCAGGTATTATAATACCATTATAATTAGAGAGACAAATATTATTCTTATCGTCAAATGAACAAGGATCAAGAATGGAATAATCAATACGTTTATTAGTATAAATAGAACAATGCTCTAAAGATTTAATAATAGATAAATAAGAATCAACACTTTTATCATATTTACCAATGATAGCAATATTGATGTTATTGGGATAAAAAAGAATGTTTTCATATTTGCGAGTTGAAGACAAATAATCGTTATATAAACAAGAATCTATGGAATTAATTAAATTTAGTTTACCAGAAATATGTAGATACAAACTTTGTTCCATTAGAATTTTGGTAACACTATATAAATTTTTAATATCAGGACATATTAAAATATTTTCGACATGTGTATTACAAAATAAAGCTATTTTATTTTTTACATCATCGGAAAATATTTCATTTGATCTGCAAATTATCATATCTGGATCTAGACCATTTTTTCTTATTTTTCTTACTGATTGTTGTATTGGTTTTGTTTTATGTTCTCCTATATAAGGTACATATCCTACATGTATATGGTAGAAATTGTTTTTCATATTTAATTTTAATTGTCTCAATCCTTCTATAAAAGCCATTGATTCTATATCACCTACTGTTCCTCCCAATTCTATTACACATACATCATATTTCTCTGCCACTTTTTTAATATTATTCTGTATTTCATCTGTTACATGTGGTATCACTTGTACTGTTTTCCCTAAATATTCTCCTCTCCTTTCTTTATCTATTACATTCTTATATATTTTACCCATTGTTATACTGTTCTCCACTGTTAATTCTTCTTCTATCATTCTTTCATACGTTCCTAAATCTAAATCTGCTTCTGTCCCATCTTTTAATACATATACTTCTCCATGTTCATATGGACTCATTGTTCCCGCATCTCCATTTAAATATGGATCCATTTTCACTACTGTTACTTTTATTTTTGCTATTTTCATCATCTTCCCTATTGAACTTGCTATCACTCCCTTTCCTAAACCACTTATTACCCCTCCAGTTATTAATATAATTTTCATTTATTTTTCATTATTCTTTATTACTATTTTCATTTTTTATCTCCTATTTCTCTTTTCTACTATTTTTCTATCTCGTTTTTTCTTCATTTCACTGTCCACTGTCCACTGTTCACTATTCGCTGTTCACTATTCGCTGTTCACTATTCACTATTCACTATTCACTATTCACTGTTCACTGTTCACTGTTCACTGTTCACTATTCAGTAGCTATTTTACTGATCCGTTGATCACTATCCACTATCCATTATCCACTATCCATTATTCACTATCCATTATTCACTATCCACTATTCACTATCCACTATCCACTATTCAGTAGCTATTTTACTGATCAATGGATCAGTATTCTCTATTCACTATTCACTATTCAGTAGCTATTTTACTGTTTAATATTATATTATTCCTATTCACTATCTCCTTCATTATTCTTTCCATGTTGAGTTGTTATTTTACTACCTCTGAACCATTTCCTTATTCTTTCATGGTTCAAACGCTATTTTACTATTTACTATTATTATTAGTATCACCAGTATTCTCAATTGTGTTATTAGTACAAATATATAGCTTATTTATATAATAAATATAGCTTATTTATTATATAAATATAGATTATTAATTTAGAATAATTGCTATTGTGTTATTCCTTTGCAACAATAATATTGTTTTCTGTTATTAGATATAATAATAGAATGTGTTTCTTCTTCTAATATGTTAAAAACCGTATCAAATAATTTTTCCACAACAATTTCGAACAATTTATCAATATTATGATTAGTAAGTGCGGACGTTTTTATATATACACAATTATATAGACTAGTTAATTTTTTAATATCATCTTCTTCATCATAGTAATCTATATCAACCTTATCTATTTTATTTGCGACTAAAAATATTATAGGGTTATCTGTACTAGTTTCTTTTACAACATCCAACCATTTTTTTATGTTTTTGTGATTTTTTTTTATTGAGATATCATATACTAATATTATACAATCAGCATTTCTATAATACATAGGTAATAACGATTTATAACGTTCTTGACCTGCTGTATCCCATATTTGTATTTTTGTGTTCATATTATTCATACATATTTCTTGTTGATGGAAACACGTACCCATTGTTGATTCTACATATTTATTGAATATCTTTTTTTTATATCTTGTATATATACTTGTTTTTCCTACACCACTATCTCCTAGCAATACAACTTTGAAAAACTTTTCCTTCTTTATCATTTTTAATATTTCTTTTTGTTGTTCCTTATTTCTAAAATTTAATTTTTATCTTATTGTATCTCTATTACTTTTATCTATATTATCTTTATCTCTATTATCTTTTATCTTATTGTATCTATATTACTTTTATCTATATTATCTTTATCTCTATTATCTTTATCTATATTATCTTTATCTATATTATCTTTATCTATATTATCTTTATCTATATTATCTTTTATCTTATTGTATCTATATTACTTTTATCTATATTATCTTTATCTATATTATCTTTATCTTTATCTCTATTATCTTTATTTATATTTATTTATCTTTATTCTACTCATTCTTAATTTATTGTTTCAAAATTTCTCTATAACCTTTAACTTCCAATCAAATAATTTATATTTTTCCATCAATATTTCTCCATTAATAACCCTGTATTATTTTATTAATATGTCTCCATTAATAAAATATTTTTACTTGCCCCTGTTGATATAAATTCCGACACCATAGTAAATATCATCCCGTTTATTGATATATACAGTTATTCAAAATATTGATATATAGTTATTCAAAATATTAATATATGAATAACAAATTAGAACGTAAATAACAACAAGGTATTATTATGTAAAATTAATAATAATAGATACATAATAAGATATAAAAATGTTTCAGATATGTCCTAACATAGAGAGATGCATAAATGAAAAACATCTACCGTATGATTTTATTAAAAAAATAGAAAGAGAAATAAAAAAACAAAAAATGAGAGGATCCAGTATTAAAATTAATCTTAATCAATTATATGAATATGAAGATTTAGCTCATAATACATACTTACATTATAGAAATTTATGTATGAATAGAACAAGAATAATAGGAATAATAGGATATGATATTAATAATGATAAAATATTGATGGAAAAAGTAAATAAAGAATACCTATATCAAAAACAACAAGTGAAGATGAAAAAACAAAAAAACATTAAAATAGATTATAACACAGTATTTTATAGTTAAATAATAAACATTATGTTAAGTTTAAAATAGATTATAACACAGTATTTTATAGTTTAAAATAAACATTATGTTAAGTTTAAAATAAACATTATGTTAAGTTTAAAATAAACATTATGTTAAGTAATTATTTTAAACTTAAAATGGTAAGAGAATTATATAAAATCTTTTTCATCGAAAATTGGATACTGTAAGCAATCACATCTCTTGACTTTTTTATCGCATTTTTGACAGTTAAAATTACCATGTTTAACAAAAGCTTGAATATTAAGAGAATTTTTATTATGTGATATTATTTCATATTCAAGAATATATTTTGGATATACAATTTTTGGATCTTTTATAACATACTCGGAGTCATGAACTTCTGAGTATATTTCTGATTTATATCTTTGTACTAAATCAGAATCAGCTGCAACATGACAAATAATTACTCTTCTATTTTTACTACAACTTCCCCATAACCAAGAATATCTACCATGATTAGCCATATAGATACCCATTTCTTTATTATTAAAATTAGAGTAATTAATAAAGAAACCATTATCAATTATATTATTATAAATTTTATTTACATCTTCATCTTCATCAAATCCAGCTCTCACAGTATGGTATAATTCTAAAGTTTTATTACCACGCATATTATTACTATATTTATTGTACAATTGTTCGTTTTTATTCTCGAAAAAATTTTTAGTAATGAAAGTAAAGTTTTTAGGTAAGTTCAATCTCTGTATAAATTTATTTATAACTATATCTTGCATTTTGATATTTTTATCTATTATATTTTTAATTATATTTAATACAAAGTATAGTATTTAATACATAGTATAGTATACATCTAATTGATATTAAATATTAAATTGTTATAAATGTCCATATATTTTCTATATTTTCTATATGTATATATATTGAGTATAATAGGAGATCATTTATCACGTATATGGTATTTATAAATAGCAGATAGTTGTAAAGATTTATATCAAAAAATGGATAAATTACATTTCAGAAGATTCAAACGAACATGATAAAAAAATTAAGGATAAATCAACTTTTGTTGGTTCTTTTTAGATAAATTAGTTTAATCTGATAGTGTTATATCTGGCTGTTTTATTCTATAATGTTTATATCAAGAATACAACGTAAATGATATTGATATACAGTCACCTGATATAAAATTATATTATTTTAATGAAAAGGATGATGATTTTAGTGGAAAAGATAATTACACCAAAATAACGATATTGATTATAATAATTCTCATTTATTGCTAAAGCATTTGCATATTTTGGGACTAAAATCTATACTTAATCCAATATATAGTGAAAAATTTTGGGATCTATATGTATTTGAGATATTTATCCTTCCGATAACTTATCAAAAATACAATATATTTCTTGTGGAAAACCTGATTTATACTACATAAATCAAGCATTTCCTTATATTCTTTCCTATAATAATGAATAAAAATATAATTGTATCGTCTAAAATAAGATTTTCACCAACGTATCTTCTTAACTTCTTCTCAAAACTTACTAAGCTCTTAAATAAAATTTTGTGTATACGACATTATAAAATTTTATTATAAGTTTAAGGAAGTCGATAAATTAAAGTCAATATAATATGAGTAATCGTATATTACTGGTATTACTTAGATGTAAAAAGGATTTGATATGGATATATAAATGGCTTACGGAACTATTAATAATATATAAGATATTATTAATATATAAGATATTATTAATACAACGTCGTTGTACAATAAAAACATGTATATATAAAAGAAATATTTCTAATGATATACATTTAATAGATTATTATGGATCTGTCGCTGATAAACGCTATCATAACCTGATAAATCAACTCATAGAGAAATATAAAAATCGAGGATTTAATATACAAAATATTTATGATTTTATCAGTTATGATATTAATTTTTCTTGGTATTATGACGCATATTGTAAAAATCAATAAGAATATGACTATAAATATTGTTAATTATAAAATAATAACACTAGTGTTATTATTTATGTTTATAAAAACTGAGTTGTAAAATGTTAATACATATTATTTATGTTCATATAAAGTGAGTTGTAATATGTTAATACATATTAACTTAAGCTTAAATATAACTTTATTTGGAGTTATATTTAAAATAATCTTAAATATGTGATAAAATAATATTGTAAAGAGATATCCAAGTATAATTGAAAATAACAACTTTTAATATTTTTGGATGTAAAAAAAATATTAAAAATGGGAAAAATTTCGAAATTTTATAAGCGTAAATATGTCTTATTGAGAAATAGAAAAAAGATCGTTAAAGGTAAAGTATCAGAAAAATTTTTAAGAAATAAATGTTAATCATAAATAGCCAAAAAATAGGAACATTATATAATTTTAAATATATTAAAAAATACCTGGATATATGTTATAAATAAAGCTTTTTGATACTAAATTATTATTAATGATTAATGATAAACATTTACTGGAATATTTTTCGGTATTTATTTCAACTGAAATATTTGAATCCATTTTATTGATTATATTTCTTAATTTTTCTAACCATAGAATATTATATTCACAACTTTTATCATTAAATATATCTTTAGTAGTATCCCAATTTTTATTTCTTTTCATTGCTAATTGGATTAAATTCGGTTCCAATCCTTTTACAAAATTATCTGCTATATAATGTATTACCTCTTCACCTTGTTCCTCCGTATTTTGTTCTCTCCAATGCGAATTTTTAGGATACATTTGTTATCATTTATAACAATTGTAGAAAAATTCAATTTCACAAAATCTTTATATTGAATCTTTTGTGCAATATATAATATTTGCATAGTTTTGAATTAATAATTTACTTTATTTTTATTTAAAATCTATATTGGCTTTGTTTTATGGATAATATATTTGAATCCTCTAAATTTAAATTACAGTATATCTCTGATTTACATATGGAAACTAATGATATAAATTTTGTTGATAATATAAAATGTGTAAGCGATAATATAGCATTATTAGGTGATATAGGATATCCTTATCATGAAAATTACGCACTTTTTCTTAGCGGTATTTCCAAAAAATTCAAAAATGTATTTTTATTGGCAGGCAATCATGAATATTATCAGCACGAATATCCTATGAAGACATATAGCGAAATTAAACTTAAAATACAAGATATATGCAATACTTTCACTAATGTACATTTCTTGGACAATGATTGTTTTATCTTGAATCATAACGGTACTGATGTTATAATAGTTGGCTCCACTTTGTGGACTAATGTTGACAATGAAAATAGATTCAAAATAAAAAATGGAATTGCAGATTACATGTATATTTATAAAGATAAATATAGGAATATTTCTATTGATGATACTAATTTACTCAATTCTATTTCTAAAGACTATATTTCATCTACCTTAGAAAAATATAAAAATAATAATGTAGTTGTTCTCTCTCATCATCTTCCCACTTCTGATCTAATCCATCCTCAATATAAAAATAATCCTCTTAATTCCGCTTTTTTCTCTGATTGTTCTTCTATTTTACGTAAATATGGTAATCTTAATAACTCTCATTATCCTCTTAAAGCCTGGATTTGTGGTCATTCTCATTCTTCTATCCAAACTTATTCTAATGGCGTCTATCTCGGCTTAAATTGTTTCGGTTATCCCAGCCAATTATCTGACAACTTTTCTTTCGATAAATATTTAGAGTTTGATTTATAATTCCTTTTTTATCTTCAATTTTTACTTTATTCTTTTATTCCGTTAAATACAATAATTTTATTATCTTGAAATTTACTATAATTTTATTGTTTCTTAATTATTTTGAAAAAATCTCTTTTACATATTTCCAATAAAATGAATAATATTTTTAAAGCATGTTTATTAGTCAGTCATACTCGTGGTTGTTATGTTGTAGGTAAAAATAGAAGAAGAGATATACAAAGGGGAGAACCTAAAATTGGTATGACAAGTTCGTATATTGCAGGATTCGTTTCTTGGCCTTTCGATTTGTTGATTCCAAAAAAATACGAATCCAATATACTCGAATGGTATGAAGAAAAATTTGGTCCTATACGAAAATAATCTTTATATAGTCCAACACATAAATACCTACTAATTCCAGATATTTTATCAATTAATTTTACTAAAGTATTTGCTAATTTTCCTTTATAAAATTTTAATTATTTTTCTTACACACTCCGTTTTTTCTCTAATTTATTCCATAATAGTAAAAATATATTTTTACTATTATTTATGCTTTCTTAGTCTTTTATCAAAGTATCTTAACTTTATTTTTATTCAATATATTTCTTCCCATTTCTTGTTCCAATACCTAATCAAATAAATTTTATCACTTTTTATATACTCTCAACCATTAGGGAATATAATTATTATTCGAATTATTATTCGAATATTTATACTAATAATAATTTTATATTCGTATTATTTGTAATCTTTCTTTTATTAATCTTTGCTCTATAAAATTATATAAATTCTGTTAAAGTTTAAAATATCTAAAGAGTGAAAAGCGTGCAAAAAGTGTAAATGGGTGTAAAGGATGCAAATGGGTGTAAAAGGGTGTAAATGGGTGTAAAAAGTGTAAAAGGGTGTAAAGGATGTAAAAAGTGTATAAGGGTGTAAAAGGGTGTAAAGGATGTAAAAAGTGTATAAGGGTGTAAATGGATGTAAAAGGATGTAAAAAGTATAAAAAGGTGCGAATAGTGTAAAATAGTGTAAAATAATGCAAATGGGTGTAAACTATGTAAAATGGTATAAAAGTGTAAACTATGTAAAATGGTATAAAAAGTATAAAACAGTGTAAATAATGTAAAATAGTGCAAATGGGTATAAACTATGTAAAACTGTGTTAAATAGTGTAAAAAGTGTAAAACTGTGTAAATAATGTAAAATAGTGCAAATGGGTATAAACTATGTAAAACTGTGTTAAATAGTGTAAAAAGTGTAAAACTGTGTAAATAATGTAAAACTGTGTAAATATTGCAAAACAGTGTGTAAGATAATATCTTAATTACTTTTTGCAGAATTATATTCTGTAAAACAATATCTTAATTTTTTATGCACAATTACATTTTCTGTAAAATATAATCTTAATCATCAAATTACAGAATTATATTTTTATATGAAATAATATTCTTATATGAAATAATATCGTAATAGTCAGGTAATACAATTTTAATAGTTCTGTAAAAACAATATTTTAATCGTTATCTTGCAAAATTATATTCTTTTGAAAATAATATATTAATCGTTAAGTAATACAATTATATTCTTCTGTAAAATATAACAATTAGTAAGTTATGCAATTATATTTTCTGTAAATAATATCTTAAAGATTAAGATATTAAAGTATATTGTTATTTTATATAGTATATTATCTTTATAGTTCTATAAAATATCTTAATCTTTAAATCATACAATCATATTATTAATCTGCACAATATATTGATTCCAGTAAAACAATTATATCAATATGTGAATAATATCTTAATCATACAATTATAAAACAATGTTATAATGATAGTTATAATGATAGTTATAATGATAGTTATAATGATAGTTATAATGATAGTTATATTGATAGTTATATTGATCGTTATATTGATAGTTATATTGATCGTTATATTGATAGTTATATTGATCGTTATATTGATCGTTATGTAAATAATATATTGATTTTCATGTAACATAATATCTTAATTTTTACGCAAATAATATTTTAATCGTTTTGTGCATCAATATATCAATCGTCATGTAAAATATTATCTTAATAGTTCTATAAAACAATATATTAATAGTTCTCGTATAAAAATCTTCTAATACAATTGCATTATTTCCCAAATAATATCTTAATAACAAAGTTAGATAATTATATTCTTTGTAAAATATTATTATGCTTCACTTGTATAATTATATTGTGATGTTAAATAAATTATTAATTTTTGACTTGTGTATATTCTTCCGTAAAATATCTTAATATTTCACTTATACAATTACATTTTATCGTGAAATAATTTATTGCTTGTTAACTTGCATAATTATATTCTTGTCTAAATATTATCTTAATATTCTGTAAAATAATATTTTAGCACTTGATGAATATTTTCTCTTTGATAAATATTATTTTATATCACTAAAGTATTTTTCAATATAACATCTTAAATTTTAATAGTATTAATATATTATTTTATGAACTATTATAATATTATTCACATATCAGTACAATTATATAATTTATCTTATTTTGTGTAAAATATTATAATATTATTCACATATCAGTACAATTATATAATTTATCTTATTTTGTGTAAAATATTATTATATTACTTGGCTATTGATATTATTTTACAGAAATATTCTTCTATTATTTAATGGAAGAATATAATTTGATTTGGAGATTAAGATATTATTTTACAAAATAATTAAGAGATATCATTTTACAGAACGATTACGATAAGATTTTAATAACAATATAAATGTATAACTTAACAATTAATATATTATTTATAGAGTTTAATTATTATATAAAATAATCAAGATATTATTATATAAGGATATAATTGTATTACTTAATAATTAAAATATTATTTCACAAAATTATTAAGATGTTGTTTGGTAAAAGAATATAATTATGTAACTCAAGGATCAAGATAATATTTAACAGAACAATATAATTATGTAACCTAACGATTAAAATATATTTTACAAAAAACTATAATTGTATTATTTAATTGAGATATTTTCAAACGTATCCATATATTATTTTACATATATATTAATATATTATTTAATAAAAGAATATTATTGTATTACTCAAGGATCAAGATAATATTTTACAGAACAATTAGGATATTATTTACATATCTATTAGGATAATATTTTACAGAACAATTAGGATATTATTTACATATCTATTAGGATAATATTTTACAGAACAATTAGGATATTATTTACATATCTATTAGGATAATATTTTACAGAACAATTAAGATATTATTTTACATATCTATTAGGATAATATTTTGCACAACAATTAAGATATTATTTTACATATCTATTAGGATAATATTTTGCACAACAATTAAGATATTATTTACATATATATTACTATAATATTTACAGAACAATTAAGATATCATTTCACATAAGAATATAATTCTTGTAACTGAACGATTAAGATATTATTTCACATAAGAATACAATTCTTGTAACTGAACGATTAAGATATTATTTCACATAAGAATACAATTCTTGTAACTGAACGATTAAGATATTATTTCACATAAGAATACAATTCTTGTAACTGAACTATTAAGATATTATTTTACATAACAATATAATTCTTGTAACTGAACGATTAAAATATTATTTTACATAAAAATATAATTCTTGTAACTGAACTATTAAGATATTATTTTACTAAAGGATTAAGATATTATTTTACTAAAGGATTAAGATATTATTTTACATAAAAATATAATTCTTGTAACTGAACTATTAAGATATTATTTTACTAAAGGATTAAGATATTATTTTACATAACAATATAATTCTTGTAACTGAACTATTAAGATATTATTTTACTAAAGGATTAAGATATTATTTTACATAACAATATAATTCTTGTAACTGAACTATTAAGATATTATTTTACTAAAGGATTAAGATATTATTTTACATAACAATATAATTCTTGTAACTGAACTATTAAGATATTATTTTACTAAAGGATTAAGATATTATTTTACATAACAATATAATTCTTGTAACTGAACTATTAAGATATTATTTTACTAAAGGATTAAGATATTATTTTACATAACAATATAATTCTTGTAACTGAACTATTAAGATATTATTTTACTAAAGGATTAAGATATTATTTTACATAACAATATAATTCTTATAACTGAACTATTAAGATATTATTTTACTGAACAATATAATTTATAAAGAGATTAAATTATAGAAAGAACAATCAGAATAATATTTGCAGAAAATATCATTAATTGGTAATATTTGGATGCGATATATTATTTAATAAAAGGCGTGATGTCATATCGATAGTCTAAATAATATTTATTATAAGTTAAAATATTATTTGGTAAACAATAGAATATTGTGTAGTATAAAAAAAGGGACTATGTCTAAAAATAGACAAAAGAAGTACAGTTCTCCCCTTTGCAAAACTTCTTTTTCTAAAAGAAAATAATTCAATTTTTATTATTTTTAATAATCGTTATTAATATATTAATTTTACATATTCATACAATTAATATAAATTGTTGCTATTTGCTTAGCGCGACTATTTATATGGATCCCGAAAATTTTACCAAAATAAAGTTACAAAGTGTTACAAACTGTTATAGAGTTTTAAAAAGTTTATGAAAGTTTGTAAAATATTTTGGTGTTAAAGTTGATATGGTATTAAAATTACTTATAAAATTTATAATTAGTATGGTATAGTTATCAACAATTAATAAAAATTGGAATTGTAATGAAGGATTTACATAATAACGAAGAGCATAGCAAAATTTCGATAGAGAACAATATAATTTTTGGAGAGGATAATTATACGAGAAAATATTATGATTTACAATAGGATATTATGATTTACAATAGAATCATATAATTTTACAAGAGAATCACATAATTTACGCGAGGATCAAAGAATTTCACAAGAGGATTATAGAATTTTACGAGAGAATCACATAATTTTATGAGAGGATTATATAATATTACAAGAGGATTATATAATGTTACAAGAGGATTACAGAATTACATAAGAGGATTACAGAATTTAACGAGAGGACAATTTACATAAAGATAATTTTACAAGAAAATAATGTAATTCTTAGAAGAGGATAATATTTTACGTATCCATTAATATATTATTTTACATAGATCAAGATAATATTTTACATAGATTAAGATAATATTTTACATATCGATTAAGATAATATTTTACATATCGATCAAGATAATATTTTACATATCGATCAAGATAATATTTTACGCATCGATTAAGATAATATTTTATATATCGATTAAGATAATATTTTATATATCGATTAAGATAATATTTTATATATCGATATATAAAATATTATCTTACATAGATTGAGATATTATCTTACATAGATTGAGATATTATCTTACATAGATTGAGATATTATCTTACATAGATTGAGATATTATCTTACATAGATTGAGATATTATTTTACATAGATTGAGATATTATCTTACATAGATTGAGATATTATCTTACATAGATTGAGATA
>Ga0209960_1000145_pt1 | contig 215427 bp, 159 predicted proteins | sample ThiBiot_500_plan_2_FD_183947 | JGI IMG/M metagenome (GOLD analysis project Ga0209960, IMG submission 183947) | Wastewater bioreactor microbial communities from Cape Town, South Africa - Thiocy_expt_500_plan (SPAdes) | ecosystem: Engineered > Bioreactor > Thiocyanate-remediating >... | reverse complement strand
TTGAATCTCTCCCAAATCTCCCTATTGATCCTCTTCCCAATTCTTCTATTGATCCTCTTCCCAATTCTTCTATTGATTCTCCCCCAAATTCTTCTATTGATTCTCCCCCAAATTCTTCTATTTATTCTCCTCCCAATTCTTCTATTTATTCTCCCCCAAATCTCCTAATTGATCCTCTTCCCAATTCTTCTATTGATTCTCTATCTCTCTCCTCAATAGATGATACAACTGATGATATTAAATCTAATAAAGATAAATCAAATTATGATGGTTCATTAAAAGATGGTGTACAAAGTGGTGTAGAAATAAGCAATATTTCAAGTGAAGTTTTGAATGAAAAAATAGATAATGTATTATTTATATGCGCGCCCTAAGATGAATAAGTATAAACTAAACTATATAGACTAAACTATATTTCTATATATAGAAATATAGAAATATACGATCAAAAAAAAGACGAAATAGATCTAAATGTATAGCAAAATATTGAAAAAGTGAATATATAGATATAAAATAAAATGGAAATAGAACTTCATTTCGAAAATAACATATCTGAAACAAAATTAGAAAAATTTATGTCGGCTTCCGAAAATAATAGTTATGAATATTTAGGAAATAAACTACATTTCAGGAGTACATATTCAATACACTATTTTTATGTTAATTCTGATTTAGATTTTTTCTTATCATATGCGAATACTTTACATCCCTTTAAGATAATTATTAAAGATTTTATATCCAATATATATCTATTATATAAATATGATAATTTGTATGATACATGGATAATGGAATCTTGTGCCGAAATTGATGAAAATAGAACTTTAAATATGAAAAAATTTAACCAAAGCAAATCTATGATTAAACAGATATACAATAAAAAGATAGGTAGATTAAACAGTATATAATATTTTTCCTTATATTCTTTCCTATAATGAATATAATTGAATCGTCTAAAATAAGATTTTCACCAACGTATCTTCTTCAAGGTTTCTTTGAAACCGAGCTAGGTTTTCGTAGAAAACCATGAACTTGTTCTCAAAACTTACTAAGCTCTTAAATAAAATTTTGTGTATACGACATTTTAAAATTTTATTTTAAGTTTAAGGAAGTCGTTAAATTAAAGTTAATGTAATATGAGTAATCGTATATTACTGGTATTACTTAGAGGTAAAAAGGATTACTTTATGTATTTTAATTCAATAGAATAATTAGCGAATTATTCTATTAGGGAGAATAAATTTATAATATACTTAATTATAAATAAACCACAATTTTGAAATAAGTATGAAATACTTATAAAATTAAAGATAAGTATATACAAATAAATGATTGTTATGTATATAAAAAATCTATATAAATATTAAAAGTGACAGAAATTGGATTGAATATTAATAATCCAATATAACAGAAATTCAATTATTTTTATTTTTATTTAAATAAAATGTATAAATCGAGAGGATGCAAATTTTTAATAGACAACATTATTTATAACCTAAATAATAATGATATAACAGTTACTCTATACAAAATAGATACAGATAATAATGAGCATTATATAATGTTAAATAGGGAAATTATAAATGGGGAAATATTTTTGTTGTTGAGAGAATATCTGCTTACAAATGATATAGGTTCTCTTATTTTACCTCGTTTTTCAGATAATTTGGATTATATGGATTCTAAATACATAATAATTAATAATCTTACTGAAAATAATGATAATGATAAATATAATACTGTTTCTTATTATATACCAGAATTTATGTTAGAAGATTTATTAAATCAACTATGTAATGATAATTTCGATCTGAAATATCCCCTTTTGACTGATACAAATACAAATATATATAATTATTCAACATCTGATTTAGATGATATTAATTCTATCAACCCTCATTATATTAATTCAAATCAAAATCAGTTTGACGATGAATCCGAAGATTATTTCGACGAATTAAATGATGAAATATCCTCTGACATTACCGATTATTATAATTCTGATCATAATAGTAGTTTCGATTAATTTATTTTTAGTACTTTATTTCATAAATAACATCAATGCTATAAATAAATTTAATTTTTCCATAAATCTAAAATAGTGTTATATTTTTATTAACTCTTATTTTACATGTATTTTTAAACAATGGGTCAAGTAACTCGGTTTTTTGATAATACTATAAAATATAGATAGAAAGATTATTAAATTATTATACAATAATTTAATAAAAACTATACAAATCGTTATTTTTAAGTGTAAAAGTCCAACATTATTTTATATTTATCGGTTAATAAACATTATTTTATGTTTCTGGGTAAATAAACATAACGAATAATAAAATTTACGGAAGAAATATTATTTACAGAAGAAATTACTTACGGAAGAAATATTATTTACAGAAAAAATATTATTTACAGAAGAAATATTTACTGAAGAAATTATTTAGGAATAAATATTTAGAAAATTTAGAGTAATTATGGTAATATAATAATTTTATCAATATCAAAATTTAATATGAAGTTGGAGATATCATTATCGTTAAGTGTTGTATCTTTCATGTGAATATCTAATATTATTACTGAATCATTATAAAATTTATCTGAATGAAAACAGTTACATGTTGATTGATTATTATTAGTACAATTATGTATTAAATTATAGGATTGTAAATTACCATTTACAATTAATGAGTGATTAGATATCAATGATCCATTAATATTAAGAGAATTATCAACAGTCAAATTACCGTATATGATAATAATATTATCATTAATTGACTGAATAATTGAATTTTTACATAAATTTTTACATGAATCTTTATATAAACAAGAATTATATTGGGTTGATATAGTTTTTGATAATTTATTACAATTATCAATATTAATTACATTTTTACAATTATTAATTATCATTGTATTATTACAACTGTTGTCAATAATATCGTTAACTACATTAACATTTCCTTTAATTGTAAATGTTGTTCCATTTACTATAATATTTCCATCAGCTTTTATATTTCCACCAATATATACATTTTGTGTAATATAGCTCAATTTTTTGTTTTCTTTTATTATTTTATTTAACTTATTAAATTTCAATATGTCAACTATTTGAAATATTATACTTGATCCCAAACTATTTATTAGTTTTACTTTAATTGGTACATTTGTTTTTATACTAGATATATTTTGAATATTTGATATATTATATCTATTCGTTTCATCTTTATTTTCATTAAGGCCAAATAAAATATTACCTTTTTTGCAATTATTTATATATTGTATGTCCAGATTTATTATTTCATCATATTTCCAATTTACCAATTCTATATTCTTTCCCATTTTTATTATATATTTTTATTTTATCTTTATATTTTTGTTCTTTGTCCACTAATATATTTTCTACTATTTATCTCATTTTCAAAACAAATTCATATCTAAATTCTCTTTTACTATCTTATTCTGTCCCTTAATTCTTTTGTAAACATATTATATATATATCTAATATATCTGATATATCTAATATATCTAACATATCTAATATATCTAATATATCTAATGTGTTTAATGTGTTTAATATATCTAATATATCTAATGTGTTTAATGTGTTTAATGTATTTAATTGTATAATGTATTTAATGTGTTTAATGTATATAATGTATATAATGTATATAATGTATTTAATTGTCTAATGCGTTTAATCGTATAACGTATTTAATCTGTTTAATGTATAATGTGTATAATGTGTATAATGTGTATAATGTGTATAATGTGTATAATGTGTATAATGTATTTATTGTGTTTGTATCTATTGAAAATTTAATTTGTATGATTGTCTTTTACTATCTTATTCTGTCCTATATTTCTTTTCTAAGTTTATTTTATACCTAGTTTAATTTGTTTAATTATCTTTTGTAAATTTATTTTTATGCCTGGTTTGATTTGTTTAATTATCTTTCGTAAGTTTATTTTATACTAGTTTAATTTGTTTAATTATCTTTACAATAGTTGTTTATTAATATATATTTATGTAAATATTATTAATAGAGATATTATTTATTTGTTCGCATATCACAATATATGCATTAAGAAGTTTAATTTGTCTCGATCTTAAAATCATATTTTATTATAAATATTTGTCTATTTCACTAATATATCCGTTATCTGTTCTATTCTCTATATATCGGATTAATTATAAATAATTTTCGCGCAAAAAATTTATTTTCATTTTATTTTTTATTTTGTAAATAAAATGAACAGTGCACAACAATCTAATCTTTCCCAACAAATATCAAATATTCAGTCAAACCAACAAACCAATCAAGTTCAACAACTTTGTTTTTTGGCAAACGCAACAACTCAAGTTTGTTTGACTGTTTCCCCTCTACCAACTTCTACTAATGGAACTAACGGTGCTAATGGAGCTCTATCAACTCAATTTAGCGCTGGTGGTAATGTTCAAGCCAGTACAATTACCGATAACTCAAAAGCTGGAACAATCCAAGGTATTGGTGGATTTTAATTAGATTCAATCCATCCATAACCAATTTCTATGTATTAAATCCATAATATAATAATATAGATTAAATCTATATTATTACGTTTTATTAAACATATTTGCACGAAGATCATGAAATATTTAATCAAAAAAATAAATATTCCGAGAATAAAGATTGGAATAAAAATTAATCAAGATAAGAATGTATACAGACAAAATATTATTTTAACGATTATAGGAATTAAAATAAATGAAAATAAATGGGCAAGATGATAAACAAGATAGATAAATTAAGTTATCTACATTCAGATAACTTAATTTATATTAATGAATACACAAATATTGAAATTAATATCTGAATTAAGATGAATTCAGATAGATAAATTAAGATGGATTAAGATAGATAAATTAAGATGGATTGAGATGGATAAATTAAGATGGATTGAGATGGATAAATTAAGATGGGAATGAATAAGGGAATGAATATGAATTAAGATAGATAGATTAAGATGGGAATGAATAAGGGAATGAATATGGGAATGAATATGAATTAAGATAAATAGATTAAGATGGGAATGAATAAGGGAATGAATATGGGAATGAAGATAGATTAAGATAAATAAATTAAGATGGGAATTAAGATGGGACGAAGATATAAGAATTGAAAGATGGAATTGAGATACAATAATGGAGATAAATAAATTGAGATACAAGAAGAATGGAAAAAAGATATAAAGCAAAAAAAAGTCAAGGAAAAGAAATAATGGGAAAAGTGGAGGAAATAAAGAAAGAAAAAGAGGAAATATATGACAAAATGAAAGAAAGGGAAGGAGAAATAATGATAAGAACAAAAGAGAGAGATGAAATAGATTTTCAAATATATATAAATTTAAATAGAATATGTGTTGGAGTATTTTGGGAAATAGCAATATTACTAAGAGAAACAATGAGAGAAAAAGGATATAAATGTGAAATTGTACATGAAATAGATACAAGAGTAAGAACAATAATAATGGGGGCACATGAAATGAAAGAAAAGATGATACCAGAAAAAAGTATAATATACAATTTTGAACAACTAGAAATGATAAATATAACAGATCATTTTATGAAAATATTAAATAATTTTGAAGTATGGGACTACAACATGAACAATATTAATTTTATGAAAAAATTAGGAATAAAGAGATATAGATATGTACCATTAGGATGGAATAAAATATTGGATATATATAAGGAACAAATAGAACAAAAGGAAATAGATGTTTTATTTTATGGCGCATATCATAACAGAAGAAAACATATAATTGACCAACTAAGAAAAAATAATGTAAATGTAATGGAAGTTGTAGATGTATTCGATGAAGATAAATATAAACTTATACAAAAATCAAAAATAGTTATAGATATTCATTATTATCATAATGACGAAATATCATATATGAATATTGTAAGAATATTATATCCTCTTGCAATGAACACTTTGGTTATATCAGAATCTTCATCTCAAAAAAATGAAGAACATAAATTATCTGATGCCGTTATTTTTTGTGACTATAATAACTTGGTTGATAATGTTTTATATTATTTAAAACATGATAACGAAAGATATGATAAAGTAAAAAATAATACAGCTGTGTTAAAAAATATTCAATATTCTAATTACATACCCGCTTATCCTCAATTATGTCATAATCTCTCTATATCCAATAATACTGAACTTAAAAAATATATTATTACTAATACCACACATAATACCACACATAATACCACACATAATACCATACATAATACTACACATAATACCACATATGATAATATATACAATAATTCACAGAATAATTCACAGAATAAAAAACTAAGTATATTTATAGTTGAACATAATAACTTTACCACGTTTTGTTTAAATGATAGTTCCACTCATTTTATTATAATAGATAATTATACAGGATTTTCGTATGACTTACAAAACAAATATCCAGAAAAATATAAATATTTGGGATCATATAAATATAATATCAATAATTCTACAATATCTAACATTGTGCAAAAACTTAGCGATATATATAATATAAATAAAACTGAGATTATACATATTCGCAACTACTATGATGATATTTTAAATACTCGAGTTCTTAATAATTATAGTAATTCAAATATTCTTACTTGTTACAAATATGGTTTAACATCATCGAGTATCACAATTTTAGGTTATAAAAATACCAAATATATTTGGAGTATGTTGCAGGGTTTAGCCGATAATTCTTCTAAAACGAAATCTTTTGCTTATTTCAGTAATAATATAACTCCTGATCTTTCCAATATTAATACTTTTTGTTCTTATTCGGATATTTCTTGTTCTTCACATATTTCTTCTTCTTTTAATTCTATTGATTCTACAACTGATATTCTCTTTTTAGATACTTGGCATGTTTATGGTAATTTAAAACGTCAATTACTTCATCTCTCTCCTTATGTTAATAAATATATCATTATTTCTTCTACCTCTCTTTATGAATTTCAGAGCGAATCTCTTCTTTTGAATCATGATATATCTCGACAATCTTCCTTATCTCATCTTTCTACTGATGATATTAAACTTGGTATATGGCCTGCTATTCTTCATTTTCTTGATTCAAATCCTCTTTTTTCTCTCCGTTTCCGTTCTTCTTCTCATCCAGGTATCACTATTCTTGAACGTACTTCTTATTAACTATATTTCTTCTTTAAATCTTCTCACAAACTAAAATAACGTTTAACTTTATTAAGACAAATATTTATGTAAATCGTTCTTTGTTTCTAGGCTTTATCTGTTGTATTCATAACTATATTCTACAAATTGTATATTATTTTATTTATTAATATTTTTGCTCTAAAATATTAATAATGTATTCCAATTTTCTTTTAACCGACATTTTTAACTGCTAATAAGTTTTTATAATTATCATAATAAGTTTTTATAATTATCACAATAAGTTTTTATAACCATCATAATATATTTTCTCATACTAAGAATCACAACTCCAATATCAAAAAAGTATCAGAAAAAAGTTCCGGTCTATTACACATATTTAATATTTTTGTTTTTTCTTGATTATTGTTATTTATATATTCCAAAAGAGAAATATATCTCCATTCAACAGGAATTAAATGCAATTTACCTGGATGTCTTTGTGTTGCAATATAGTATAAAGAATTTGAGTAGAACTTGTTTGTATTTGTTTTCATTATTTCACTATGTATATTATCTCTTATATTTTGATCGCATTTTAAATGCTGCATAAATTCTATTTTATCGTCATATTTGCTTTTAAGGTATTGTTTCAATGTTCTATAACGGTATATATTTGGTATTTCTAATTCTATATTTATATATGACTTAATAAAATCATATATTGATATTCCTAAATTATGTGAATATTCTTTCATATCTTTTTCTTTTTATTATTTTTTATTATTATTTCAATAATGGTTAATATATTAACTTATTAACTTATTAACTCATTATTGAATATAATATTTTAACTGATTTTTTAATATTATACTTTAAGTCATTATCTTTCATAAAATATTTAACCCTGTTTATTGGTAATTAAATATTTTAACACAATATATCACATTATTATAATATAGATTATAATTAATATGAAAATTAATGTTATTATATTATTAAATATAATACACATATATTATTAAATATAATACACATATATCTTGAAAATTATGATATATTTATAATATTCAAGATATATGATATATTTATAATATTGAATATATATGATATTAAGCTATTTATTGTCTAAAAGTAACAAAGTCTCCCAAATAATCACCTACATTTCCTCCTACTCTAGCACCAAAATTTGATAACCCTACAGGGAGTAATAGTCCTCCTCCTATAATTTCTCCTATTGTTCTACCTATAGGACCTTGGGTAGATAAAGTTGTTTCATTATTTTGAGGAAACGTTTGAATTGACAAACAAATATTTTGACTATCGGTCTGAAAACATAATTGAGAAAATTCACCACTATTTAACTGTTGTTGACCGTTTACTGTAAAATTTTGTGTTGCGTTGTTAACTATATTAGATGTATTCATTATTGTAATTTTATATTTAAAATATAAAATTTTAATGAAATTTAGCACAAAAATATTTTAATTATGTCATTCTGTTTTAATTTTTCGTGGCTCATATTTCAATCATCTGATAATATTTTAATCCCCTGTTATTCACATTTTTGCTATAACTAATATAACCAGAGAATTTTTTATTTATTATACGCACTTATTTTTGGTATATAATAATCTTAATAATCTTAACAAAATATAATACTATTTTGTTAATAATCTTAATAAAATATAATACTATTTTGTTAATAATCTTAATAAAATATAATACTATTTTGTTAATAATCTTAATAAAATATAATACTATTTTGTTAATAATCTTAATAAAATATAATACTGTTATATTTTATTAAAATAGTTTCTCTATTGTCAATCTATCCGTGACTTTATAACCATGTGGTCAGATTTAAATTCGGTATCATAATACCTTTGCAATACCTTGCTATCTTCCTTACCCATCATTATTTTATTTTTATCACTATTTGATACATAATTTATAGATATAGATCTACCATCTATCGTTCTAAATTTATATTTTTGGCATGATTTATTACTAACTTTACTATTTCTGAATAATCCAGTAAGTAAAACACCAAGATAAGAATTATTTTTTAATAAATTGCTCATTTACCTGTATTCAAGAATCTATTCAAACTTTTTTTTTTAAATGTATAACTTAAAAAAATCAAAATTGTATAAATTATACAATAAATCCATGACCATTATTTTTGCAACTTTATGAAATTTATATAGTTGTCTTTATAATTATTTATATACTACTTTTTATATCAACTATTTAAATATCAACTTGCTCTCAATTATATCAAATGAGTTTAGTGTTTTGTTTAATCTTTTACATATTTATATACTTCTTATACTTGTAGATGTGTTTTTTCAATATATAAGTAACTCTACTTATATTTTTAATTATATTAAAAATATAACTAAATAAAACATAAAACCAATAAAATAAATCACTATTAAAACTGTTCGCATAATTTTATTGTAAATTAAAATTCGTGACGTTATTTTGTTCGACTGTACGTAATAATAATAATTTATAATTTTGGCTTGCAAATTATAAATTATTATTTACAATTTATAAATAAAAATGAGTGATATATACCACTTTTCTGATATACCACAAGATTTATTTTTAGATAATATTTGGAAAAATTTACCTGTTGCAGATATTCTGAAATTATGCAGAAGTGATAAATTTATGGCAAAAATATGCGAAGATAACGATACGTGGAAATATTTAATAAAAAGAGATTATAATAAAATTTATAATGAAAATGATGCTTATCGAAAATATGTTGATTACGCTAATGCCGAAAGATTAAAGCGATTGATACAATTGGAACGTTTTGAATATTTGGAAAAATTTGGATTTAATAGAGATATTGGAAAAGATCAATATTTAGTGAGGGATCTAATAAAATTAGCATCTGATTTAAATATAAAAGATAGATCAAAGATGAATAAAGACCAACTGTATGATGCCATAATCACACTTAATATCCCAAGGTTAGAGCGACAGAAACAATTAGAGCGACAGAAACAATTAGAATTTAATAGCCCAAGGTTAGAGCGACAGAAACAATTAGAGCGATCGAAACAATTAGAATTTAATACTCCAAGATTAGAGCGACAGAAACAATTGGAGCGGCCGAAACGATTAGAATTTAATAGCCCAAGGTCAGTGCGACAGAAACAATTAGAATTTAATAGTCCAAGATTAGAGCGACAGAAACAATTAGAGCGACAGAAACAATTAGAGCGATCGAAACAATTAGAATTTAATAGCCCAAGGTTAGAGCGACAGAAACAATTAGAGCGACCGAAACAATTAGAATTTAATGGAGATATTGGAAAAGATCAATATTCATTGAAGGAACTAAAACAATTAGCAATTGATTTAGATATAACAAACAGATCAAAGATGAATAAAAACCAACTGTATAATGCCATACTTAAAGCTCAAAAATACGGAGAAATACATGAATACATGAAATCTAAAAAATACAATGTAAAGTAAGTCAAAGTGCAATAATTTAAAAAAATAGGTGATAAAATTATTGTATAAATATTTTCACTTATAAAAATGTAATATTATAAAAATATAATAAATAATCCGTATAACAGTATTTAATAGTATTAAAATAAACATTTATAAAATAATTATTAAAAAAATAGAAATTTTTAATAATTATTTTATAACTATCAAAAATGTTGAAAACAGTTCCTTATGTTGATTTACAGAAATATCAAGGATTATGGTACGAAATTGCGAGTATACCTCAATTCTTTTCACCTATAGGAACTACAAATACAACAGCCATGTATAAAATTAATAATGGATATGTTGATGTAATAAATAAATCGTGTTTTAATGGACAAAATTTACAAATTTATGGAAAAGCAATAAGTACCGACTCTTCCAATTCTAAATTAAAAGTTGATTTTGGTAATGGTAGAATGGGAGATTATTGGATTATTATACTAGATAAAAATTATCTGTATTCAGTTGTAACAGATCCATCTAAAAATACTCTATTTATCCTTAGCAGAACAAAAAATATCGATCCCTCTTTATTGCAAAAACTACTACTCATATTATTCTACAATTTTTCTTTTGATGTGTCCAAAGTAATTATTACTCCCCATAATTCTTATTGTTGATCTTTTATCTCTTATCTACTAGTTATGTTTTGACGTTATTTGTTTTAACTGTTATTTATTAATTACATTATTTTGAGATATGGAATATTTTTCTTAAAGTTTAGTTATACAAATTAAATACTCAGATAGATTTTTCTTTTTAGTTTATTTAAAAAGAGAATTATGCTTCTTTCACCTATTGTTTAATTTTGAATATAATAGTTTTTCAAAATAATCTATTCAAAATGAAAACTTATATAGTTAACTTATATAATGATTATGGTGATAAATATCATAGTAAATATAAAGAATATGATACTTTAGAAAAAGCAGAAATAGAATGTATAAAAAGGAATGAATACGAAATAAGTAATTTACCAGAGGACGACGGTTATAGGGATATATCACAATATTGGGTATATAAAGTGGATATTATTGATGTAAATACATTAAATATGTAGATAAATATATTTATCTACATAAAGATAAACAAGAATCTAATATGAATATTTGTATAAATATTCATATTATGAATTTATTTGGTAAAATACTAAATAGAACACTGAATGTAAAAATAATGATTTTTTTCCAGAATTTACATTAAAAAAAAATGAGAGCTAAGCCATGTACAAATAAAATTTATCGTTTTGAAGAATTTGACTTTTTGAGAAAGAAAGACGGAAAGTGGACAAGCAAAGAACTGGAAATAGATGTGGAAAAAATTGGCAAGATTAATGGCAAAAATATAAGCCCTGAGAATTATTCTGAAATATATAAAGAATGTTATTCATCGTTAGTAGGAATTAATAAAGATACAGTTTTGAACAGAAAAATAAGATCATCCAAGGAAATAACAATGGATAAATTAGAGTTAAATAAGGATTTCTGTGAAATTTTACAAAAAGAGGTAGATGAAATGTTATGTGATTTAATCCATCCTCATAAAGTTAAATTAACACCCCATAAATTAGTTTGTTATGGACCAGGTGATTTTTTTAAAGAACACATTGATTCAGTTCATAAAAATAATATGATAATGTCATTGTCTGTCCAATTACCACCTAGTTTTACTATTGAAAATAGACATTTTTATGAAAAAGGCGGTAATTTAGTAGTAAATGGTGTAAAATTACCTTTACCTAATAAATCTAGAGCCAGATTAACGTTATTTTACCATGATCAAAAACATGAAATTATACCAGTTAATTATGGTTATAGAGCATCTCTTGTTTTCGATTTAATTCAATTAAACGATACCTTTCCTACTCCTGACTATACATCATCTTTTCTTAATGGTATAGACAAGCTTAGAAAACAAAATGTAACTAAAATAGCTTTTATTACCAATCATAATTATATTGGGCAAAATATCTCTTCAATAACTCTAAAAGGTATCGATAAAATAGGATACGATTTATTTACTTCTGTATGTTCAAAAGTTTATTTAAGAAATATTTGCTCTAATAATTCACAACAATATTATTGTCAAGAATTATTACCTATATTCCAAATCGAAGATTCTTTTAGTGAATTATATCGAAATATTGATGGTAATGATAGTGATGATGATATTACTGATAAATATAAAAATTATATCGACAATAATATGTTAGCTATAGATAAATATGACCAAATAAAATTATTATTTGACGAAAATTTAACATATGCTGCAGTATCAAACGAATATCTTCTTGGTGATGTCGTTTTTCTCCAAAGTTCCAAATTCTCTGTTAAAATATACAAAGGTGATAGAGATATTCATCTCGGAAACGAGGGCTTTTATGGTGATATTTATCATAATTTGGCTATTATTGGCTATTTATCATAATTTATATTACAAATCTCAATATAATACTCAAATATTCAATATTTATTATTGAATATTTATACTCATTAACACTATAATATTTCTCATAATTAAAAACTTCTATTATTATCTTCATTATCTTCCTCTTCATTATCTTCGTTATCTTCATTATCAACTTTATCGTCTTCATAATCTTCATCATCTTCATCAGCTTGCTCGGTATTATCATCTTCATAATCTTCATCAGCTTGCTCTGTATTATCATCTTCATTTTCCTCATCAACTTCTTCATCGGCTTCATCGCTATTATCTTCATTTTCCTCATCAACTTCTTCATCGGCTTCATCGCTATTATCTTCATCTTGCTCGTTAGCTTCATTATCATTATCTTCATTATCTTCATTATCTTCATCTTCATTATCTTCATTATCTTCATCTTCCTCCTCTTCATCTTCATCTTCATTATCTTCATTATCTTCATTTTCATCTTCATTATCTTCATTATCTTCATTTTCATCTTCATCATCATCTTCATTTTCATTATCTTCATCATCTTCATTATCTTCATCATCTTCATTATCATCATCTTCATTTTCATTATCTTTATCTTCATTATCTTCATCATCTTCGTTATCTTCATTATCTTCATCATCTTCATTATCTTCATCATCTTCATTTTCATTATCTTTATCTTCATTATCTTCATCATCTTCGTTATCTTCATCATCTTCATCATCTTCATCATCTTCGTTATCTTCATCTTCGTTATCATCTTCGTTATCTTCATCATCTTCATCATCTTCATCATCTTCATCTTCATCATCTTCATCATCTTCGTTATCTTTATCATCTTCATTTTTATCTTCTCTATTAGTTTCATCGCTATTAACATTATCAACATTATCAACATTGACAGGATTATTAATATTATCAACACCGACAGGATTATTAATATTAATAATATTATCAACATTATTAGGATTATCAACATTGACAAGATTATCAACATTGACAAGATTATCGGCATTAATTTCATCTTTATTAGTTATTTTATTATCTTTATCTAGTTGAGTATCGTTACTACAATCATAGCTATTGATTTTATTTAATTCTGTATTGTTAATATGGATATTAATTTTTGTATCTTGAATTTGTTTGTTATCTTGTAGGAGATTTGTATAATCTGTACCAGGAACAAAATTTGAGTTCCAACCGTACATAAAATTATATGAATTTGAATTGTGACATGGTTCTTGGATAAAGTATTTTAGTTTGTATATACTAACTATATCATCAAGAAAATCATATTCAGAACCCATATTATACAACGATAAAGGAATTTGTATCAGTGTTTTATCAGTTAGATAAGTAGTTAATATACCATATTCTGATTGTTCAGAATTATTGTCTGGATAGGGTATTATCTTATTATCTTTATTAAAACAGAATAATTTGGAAATAATTAATTCTAGGTAATAATATTTGCTATCTTTATAAATATTTATTGATTCGGTTGCCTTTATTTTGTTATGTTTTGCAATCATATCCGCAATTTTTTCAACAACTGAACCACGTTGAGAATTTATTCTGATATTGTGCATATATTTCATTACTTCGTTTTCCAACATATTCTCGGGATTTATTCCCAATTTTGTAGCGTATTCAATGAGCTGTTCAAAATCAAATAATGGCAATAGTCCATAATCGAAAGATTGAATGTGATATTTTAGTTCCGACGATAAATTATTCATTTTAGTAAAATAAACAATTTAAAATTTCTTCATACTGTTAATTAAGCGATTAATTTAATGTTGCTTAATTTTTTATTATAGTTGATTAAGTATATAAATATTATCTAGTAATTTTTTAACTATAAATTATTTAATTAGAATAAATAATTTTTGAACTATAAATCATTTAATCAGAATAAATGGTCAAATACACATTAATATTTGAGATCCATATTGATATTTCAACTAAGTATACTATCAAAAATAATTTAGAGATAATAGTATTTTTGGTAATCCTTTTTACATCTATGTAATACCAGTAATATACAATTACTCATATTAAATTGACTTTAATTAAACGACTGCCTTAAACTTAAAATAAAATTTTATAATGTCGCATACACAAAATTTTATTTAAGAGCTTAGTAAGTTTTGAGAAGAAGTTCATGGTTTTCTACGAAAACCCAGCTCGGTTTCAAAGAAACCTTGAAGAAGATACGTTGGTGAAAATCTTATTTTAGATGATACAATTATATTTTTATTCATTATTATAGGAAAGAGTATAAGGAAATATTATCGCTATAGATTATTATCTAGTGAAGATGTTATTCCTTGCTCCCTAATAAACAATAAAAATATCAGTTAAAATAATTAAAATAATTATTTTAACTATGAAAATAACAACTGCTAAATATTAGCTTTAAATCATATCCCATTCTTCACCAATATCATTAATATCATTAATATCATTAATATCAATTCCTTCCATTGTATTTCTTCCATTATAATATGTTGGACCAATCATTATAATATTTTTCCACTCTGGATTTGTGTCGATATTCAGTATCTTCAAGCATTTTTCATATTCTACCTTTAAACTTTCTTCTATTTGAATCATTTAACGAGGATCTATTTTTTCATTGGAATTCAAGCCACTAAATACAACTTAATCCGTATTATATAAAATAAATTTATCTATTTTACCGTTTCCATAAATATCCACTACAAACTTACCTAATCCATTATTATATAGATACCCACATAAATCAGATGTACAAGCAATATCTTCTACACCCATATTGCTAATTAGATTATCGAATTTATTTGAGTATCCAATTATATCCCATAAATTAACATTGATTTTAACATTGTTTTATTTATCATGATAATTATTCCAATTTAATATATTTATATTCTCCTATTCTTGTATCAAGAATTATTATTTTGATAATTTTTGCAATATTTAGATATTAGTATTTATCTTTTATAATTAAGTATATAATGTTTCCATTTTATTATACATAAAATGTTCTATAAATTATATTGTAATTCATATGAATTACAATATGATATAAATATTTGATATAAATATTTGGATAATTGTATTTTAGATAATATATCAAATAATATTAGTTAAATATATTACTGTGTATAACAAAAAATAATATAATGGACAAGAAATAAGAGTAGGATATTTAAGAAACATACATAAGTATTGAGGGACTTTATTTATACAAACAGAGAAATAAAACAATGCTATCGAAGATCTATTTGATCAGCCAAATTTCTATAATTTTTCTGACCATTCCAAATTATACCACATAAAGATGTTGGAGAATTTTTGCATTCAAATACGGATGGACATACAGATAAATTTTCGTAATATGAATCAGAAAAGAAAAGTCCAGATTTGATAAAATTATAAAAGGACTGAGTAATTTCTTTTAAAACAAAAAGTGAAGAAATAGGGAAATTGTTCTTCTGAAAATGCCTTAGATTAATGTTAGATTCATAAGAATTCAGTTCATTATCAGCTAAATCAACGATCTGAGAAGTTATTCCATCAATTTGTTGTGAAATAATATACAATTCTTCACTATTTTCATCTTGAAGAGAAATAATATCATAATCACGGATTAATAAATTGAGATTTGATGACAAATTATTGTAAAATGATAAAATTAAACTGCGACCTTGTTTAACCAAATCAAAATACAAGTCTGTATTTTTCTGATTAAAATTTTGATTTCTTTGAGAGGTCGTATTTAATCCATTATAAAATGCTGATTTTTCTACAGTAGATAAATACGCTTTAATTTTACGATAATCTTGATTATTATTAATTAAGTTTTTTTTACTTGTAAATGGATCTATTCTTTTATTAATTCTATTTTTTACAGTATTTTCCACATTTAAATAATCACTATCCCAATAGTCATAAAAATTAGAAAAATTTTTTAATTGGTATTTACAACCGTTTTCTACTAGAAATACTTTAGATCTCACATCATATATCCCCCAAAAAACAATTTTCTTTTTTCCCATATGCATCAATATATAATGGATAAAAATTTCTCCTTCTTGTAAATCATCTTTCTTTAAGAATAAATGGTATGGATCTCTAAATTCTTCAATAATTCCCAAGTATTCGTTCAATTTACTTTCTTCATTATTTTTATTTTCTTTTACCATTAACGATTGTAAACTATTCATTTTATTAAAGCTATTTTTTCTTATTTAATAATATCTCGGTATCAACTATTTTCTCTTTTTATTCATCATAAATTCATAATATTTCAATGTAAGCACATTTTATTTTTTTAATAGAGATTTAAACATAATCAAATATTTTACTGCCATAATATTTGATATATTATTTTATCTTGTACTATTTTTCAATTTCATAAAATATAAGTTTTGCTTCATTAATAAAATAAAACGATGAATCGGCAATGTCAATACAAAAATATTTTTGCTTTGGATTATCAGTTTTAACACTTGATGTTAATTGTATTTTTTTGCATATATCTATTGCTCTTCTAAATAGATTATGTTTTATATAGTAGTTTATACTATGTTTGAATGAACTAATTTTCCAACCTAAAATTTGCTCTTGAGTAATTGGAACATCAGGATGTTGTTCTTTCCATATAAATTCCTCAATAACGCAATCATAATTCATTACATCAATATAATTAGGCAAAATTTTATCTAAATGTTCAGAAAAAATGTCTTTAGCAGGAATGAAAATACCATTATTTTTTATATAGCATTGACATTTTATATAAGTTTCTATAAATGTTTCTGGTGTAATAGTAATAGAATATTCTTCAAAATCATCATTTTTGTTAATATCAAAACCATACTTTGTTGCGATATTTTTTATTTTCCTATTATCCTGTATTGTTATATAGTGCAAAAAATCATTTATAATTTCTAATATTTGAGATGGTACCAAGTTGGGATGATGTTTTGTCATCCATTCAGATAACTTTTCAATACATTTGGTTTTATTATTATCTGGATAATAATATATGTGTTCCCCTTTTTCGTTAAATGCAACTTTGATCATTTAATAAAATTAACAATAATAAACATTTATATCAATATTTATTATCTTTATACACTTTAAAATATTACTTTTATTCATGTCTAAAAAACAAATATTCTTGAAAGAGTAAAAATATTGAAAAAAAACAAGATATAGATAAGAAAAAATGATCGAAATATTAATTACTGATATCAAGAACCATATTAAAAAAAATGATATTTGTCAAATGTTGTTATATTTAGAGAATAAAGATGATTTAGGTGTAATGCTAAAAAGGAACAAAAAATATATTGATAAGTTATGCAGCTGAAGAAGGAAATATTGAAATGTTAGATGTATTAGAACGCATAACAGGAATATATGAGAAAAATGAAGAAGGATACTTAACAGCATTAAATTGTGCAGATGAAAATAAAAAGATTAAAGTGTTGAAATGGTTGAAAGATCATGAATATCCTATTTACGAACATTTTTTGAAAAGTGCTGTCGCAACACAATCTTATTTTATTGTTGAATGGATGAAAGAGCATAATTTCTTTACTAAGCCTAAAAATGATCTTGATGAATAGATTCAAGAAATGTGTGTTCCTTGGGGGTACATAAATTTATTATGGAGCAGTACAGCATAGTTTGAAGCGTTTTTGTTGGTTAAAAGAATTTTGTGATGGATTTCCTCAAAATAAACGTCTTTTATGGGAATTGCAATCTCTACCTTATTACGCAATGATTAATAATCGCTTGGATATTTTAGAGCATCTAAAAAAATCAGGATTATTTACAGAATTACGAATAATATACTTGATGGAAGGAACAGTTGATATAAAAATCTTTAGATGGCTCATAAAACATAATTATAAAATAAATATAAATCACGTTGCACAAGGAGCAAAATGGTATGATATTGAAGATATGAAATTTTTAATTGAAAAAGGTCACAATCTTTCTAAACAATACACAACACCATATTGTAATGAATCTCAATCTGAAGAAGATAAATCTCAATCTGAAAATTATGATCTCTTTGATCTCTTTGATAAGGAAGATAATATTTTGCTTGTTGGAGCAGCTCGTATGGGTAATCTTTCTCTTATCAAATGGTTGATAGAAGATCAAAATATGTCTTTGACCAAAAATGTTCTTCTTGCAAGTATGAAATCTAATTCTATTCCTGTAATTAATTTTTTATTATCTCTTGACTATCCGTATGAAATTTTATCCTTGTCTGGTTTTGCTATTCAATCTCAAAATATTGATATTTTGGACTTTTTGTGGAAAAATGATCTATTTTATCGTGGTGATCCTTCTGTTAAATTAATTTGTAGTAATCCTTATGTTTATGCTACTCTAATGGAATATGGTGTAGAAACACATAATATATCTGTTATTGATTGGTTGTTAAAACACGGTTTTGTCTTGACTGGACCATCTTTTGCCTATTCTATCTCCGACTTTTCTTTGATTGATTATCTTTATCGTCTTAATAGTCCTATGGACGGATGGTGTTATCGTCATACTATCAATTATACTAGAAGTAATGAATTAAATTCCTATCTTAGTTATCTAAAATGTCCTTCAGAATATTATGATTCAGATCAAGATTCAAGTCCCTACCAGTATGATAATGATCAAGAAAATTTTGATTTAGATACATCTGATAATATCAATCCAATTTAAATCAAAAATTTCTATGGTGAAAAAATTATCACAATATATCATAATTCTACTCTTTATTCCGATATTTTTTTATATTCCTTTTAATACATAAAGATTTATAATCTATAATATCAAGATTGTAAATCTTTAATAATATAACATCAATATTGTAAATCTTTAATAAGATAATATTCCAATTATCTTTTAATAAGATAATATTCCAATTATCTTTTAATAAGATAATTTTAAAAGATAATATTCCAATTATCTTTTAAAATATACTAGTTGGAAATATCAAACTTTGTCTGATAACTAAAGGTATAATTTAACATTAGTTATCTTATAATTATAATAAAGATATTATATTAATTATGATAAGGGTAAAAATATTGAATATATGATATTAATATGAAGAAAAAGAGATAAATAGTAAAGAGAAAAATATTAAAGAGAAAATAACGCAAATAGTTTGGGGAAAGTGATGGGCTTTATTTTAGATTTGTTGGATAATAAAAAGGAATAAGAAAATTAAGAATAATGTATAAAAGAAGAATAATTGCGTATAAAATTTTTGAAGGAACCGGAATTAGAAATATTATTGATAGCAAACTGAACAATTTCTTGACGAGAAATATCAGGATTAGAAAGACGAAGATCAATATACCAGAGAGTCCAAGCAGAGCAAAATCCACCGGGATCTGTAGATAATTTTTCAATTATTTCTTCTCTAAGTTGGAAACTGATACGAGGACAATAGGAAAGAGGAGTGTAAAAATTATTGATAGGTAAATAATAAGAAAAAAAATCGGGTAAAATAAGATCTAAAAGAGGAGTATCGAATTTATCATTAAAACCATGAGGATCAAATCTTTCAAGAGAAAAAAATTTCTTATCATAAATAAGAACATTTGCATGGGCAATATTTCTATTTTGAGGAATGGAACAACTTTCCAATTCTGTTAAAGTTAACCAAATGAAAATAAAACGAATAGGTTTCAGATAACAAAAACGAATTTCATTTTCGAAATTCTTACTGGTTCCTATTTTTCGTTCATCTTTTTCACATCTCCATTGGATACCCAATGATGTTGAACAGGTATGGTGTTTTGATAGAATATATTTTATACCTTTTTCTCTATAAAATTCATTTCCATTAAATAAAGTGTATGATACATAATCCTTATGTAATATATCCAGTGGATATTTATATATTTTGATATTATATGTAGCTATGTTTAATACACTGTCTAAAAGAAAATTTCCATAACTTGTTATAAAAGTTATAAATGAGCGTTTATATATCTTATTATCATATATTTTATTTAAACATTTCAATAATAAACTGTTAGTATCTGAATATTCCGATTTCATAATTATCTCAAAATTCCAAAATAACCACATATTACATATGTTTCCATTATTTTTATTTTTTCCTTTATCATATATAGATAAACTAGGACATAGTGGTATTGTTGATTTCGTATATTTGTTAATTAATACATATTTTTTTAGTAATTTTAGCAAATGTCCATCTATTTCATCTTTTTCTTCATCTCTTGATTTTGGATCAAGTCTTATTATACGTTTTCCCAATTTATCATAAATTATTATATTGAATCTATTCTTATTCTTGTTATCTATTATATTCAATATCAATAAAATAAATTTAGTATTACTTTCATAACATTGTTTTATCTTTTTCTTAAAATCATATGGTATTATTACTTTAATTCTATATTCCTTTATATTCATCTGTATACAATATTTTTTGTATTTCATTGATTTAATCTTTTCTAAATTGTCCAATATATTTTGACTTGGTAGTATTCCACATATTCTATTCCCTTCATATTTATTTAACATATATATCACTATTTTTAATAGTAATATTGGTGTCATTTTCCTTATACCTTTTTTATATAATGGCTTTTCCATATAATCTATTTCTTCTTCATCTCTAAATATCCCCAACTTTCTATATATGTATATTATATCTATATCTTTCACATAACACTCATAACATAATTTTAATAAATCTTCATATGTACCTCCTTCATTTAATATCTTTCTCACATTAATATTCTCTCTCGCTATTTCCAATATATATCTATCTTCTATGCTTCCATATTTTTCTATTATTTCTCTTCCTTTTTCGCTCATTATTCCATTATATTTATTTGTTTCTGGATCTCTTATTTTTATTGTCGCTATTTTCTCACCCTTGTTCTTTTCCACATACTCCGTTTCGTACCTTATTTTTTCCTTCATTATACTATCATGTTCTATATACTTCTTATATTCTTCCTCTCTACTCTCTCCTTCTTCCTCTTCTTCCTCTTCTTCCCCTTTTTGATCATCTTCATCATCCTCATCTTCATCCTCATCATCATCCTCCTCTTCATCCTCTTCCTCCTCTTCATCCTCTTCCTCCTCTTCATCTTCCTCCTCTTCATCTTCCTCTTCATCCTCTTCCTCTTCATCTTCCTCCTCTTCATCCTCTTCTTCCTCTTCATCCTCTTCCTCCTCTTCCTCCTCTTCATCTTCCTCCTCTTCATCTTCCTCCTCTTCATCTTCATCTTCATTCTCCGAATTATCCTGATCGAGAATTTCATCATCCTGATCAGAAGTTTCATCATCTTGATCGGAAGTTTCATGATCAATTTTCTCTATATTATATTTAGTTTTATTAACTACATTAATATGCTCCATTATATTGATATAAACAGTTTGTAATATTTTATTAATAAAATATTATATTTATTAAATATTTACAGATGTTATTTATAAACAATCATGTATAATATTGTTTATAAAATTGTTAAATATTTGATATTGTATAATTATTACAATATTACTGAAGCTTAATATTTATATATGAATTATATGTATAAATATTAATGATATATGAATTATATGTATAAATATTAATGATATCAAACTGAGATAGAATTGTAGAATAATATAGGATATTTATTAATAAAATATAAGTTATTGTCAATAATATTAAGGATTGAAATATTTATGAAAATAATATTATTTTATTAGTTGAAGATAGAAATATTTTTATGGAATAAAACTTATTGTATAAATAATGTGCCAATAAATAGAAATATTTATTAATAAACTTTATAATTAAACCAGCATAAGAGAATAATTATAAAATAATGCGAAATTACCAAAAATAAATAAAAATACATAAAAATTGATGAGTAAAAATAAATAAAATATATACCAAATGAACAACAAAGTAGACGATATAGATATGAATCATAAATTAAAGGTTAAAAATCTAAAGGTTGTTGTGGTTGGAGAAAGTGGTGTGGGAAAAAGTTCACTGTTGGTTAGATTTTCTGAAAACAAATATATTGAAACTAGAGAAACTATAGGAATAGACATCAAGACGAAAAAAATAATAATAGATAATAATTGTGTAAAAATGCAAATATGGGATACGGCTGGACAAGAAAGATTCAGATCCATTACAAAATCATATTTTAATAAAGCTGAAGCTGTATTATTCGTATTCGATCTTAGTAACTTAAATAGTTTCCTTCAAATTTTCGATCTTTGGATAAAAAAACGCAATAACTATATTGATAATCATATTTTTTATGTTCTAGTTGGTACAAAATCAGATATTAAAAATAGACAAGTTTCCTACGAACACGCCAAAAAAATGGCTGATCAATTTAATTTAGCTTATTTTGAAGTTTCTGCAAAAGAAGATAATGGTGTCGATAATCCATTTATGTATCTCGCTCTTGAATTTTTAGATTCTTTAAAAATATCTTCCCAGTCATCTATTGTTGACTCTTTAAAAATATCTTCTCAGTCTTCTCAGTCTTCTCAGTCTTCTGTTGATTCATTAAAAAATCCTATTTCTCTTTCATCGACTGAAAATACCCCTTTAGTCTCGAATAATAAAAATTATCGTTGTTGTTAATACATATTATACTTATTCTTTATTCTTTATTCTTTATTCTTTATTCTTTATTCTTTATTCTTTATTCTTTATTCTTTATTCTTTATTCTTTATTCTTTATTCTTTATCAATATATGTTTCTTGCTCTCAATTCTAATAAAGCATTCTTGTTTATTTAAGAATATTATCCTAATATTTTATTGTTAATAACTCACATTAATTTTTATTTATTAGCAATAGTTAACCTTTTATTTATATAATACAATCTCAATACTTTATAGCATATAATATGATATATTTCTCAAATATATCATCCATTAGATATGTTACATAATATGTATTGCTCCAAATGATTCATCCTAAAATATAATTATCTGCAAATAAATATGTTTTCATATGAGATAAATCTTTTATAGGGTTTTAAAAAATCTAAAAATTATATTGGATTGCACAATATAATTTTATTCATACAGGAGCCGTTCTATTACAACTCTTTTAAAATATAGAACGATAAATAATAAACGACTAAACAATCCTCATACAAAAATTATTTTATTAATTGGAAATTTTGATATTATGTAGGACTAAACAATTTTTTGTGCTACATAAAAATATTTGACAAAATAATATATCGAGTAATTTAACTTGAAAATTCAGTACAAAACTATGTATAAATATTTATTATTAATGATCTATGTGATTTATTTTTGAAATTATAATAGCTTTTAAGTATAAATATAGCTTTTTAAGTATCAAAATAGTTTGTGGGTAATTTACAGCATAATAATAAAGCTATTGTAATAAGAATAAAATTGAATTTTTTATTTTTCGAAAAGAAGTTTTAAAACGGGAGGACATGTACTTCTTTTACCTATTTTAAGGTAAAAGAAAAATTTCACCTTAATGATTGGTATTATAAATTTATGAAACCGAAATACCTAAAAGAAAAATGGCAGTTCGTGTTATTTTTAAAACTAACGTAGAATTTAATATTTAATAGAAAAATGGGTTGTTATTTTACGTTTATAGTAATTATATATTTAAACTCTATTTATTGAATTTATAATAGAAAAATATACCACCTTCACATTAACATTTTTTTTAGATTCCCAAAATTTTATTATTTTTATCGAATTTTAATCCCCACAAAATTCGATAACTCTGACTTTTAGATCCCCAAAAAAATTCGATAACTCTGACTTTAGATCCCCAAAAAAATTCGATAACTCTGACTTTTAGATCCACTTTTTCCGGTAATTATATTGTTCGGTTTGTTATTTTATCGAAATGTTGTTATATTTAATATGTTGACAAACACTAGTTTACAACTCTTAAAATTCTTTAAAATTCAATTTTATTAAAAAATTCAAGTTTCATTATATTTAATATGACAGTCTTTGTAACATACATAATATATTATGTTTCTATATAATACCTCAAGATATAGGTATTGTTGTATAATTACATATAATGAGGTTAGGAATAAATAGTTTATTCCTACAATTAATAAAACACAGAGTTTATTTATTAATATATTTTATTACTGAACTATGTTATCTTATCTAACAATAGAATAACATGACATGAGAGTATATTCAACACCAAAAGTCCAATATTATATTTTGTATAAGGATATAATTCTGTACCAAATGATTGAAATATTATGAATAACGATATAATTTTCTGCAATAACTTAGATATTATTTAACCTTAAGTATAATTATATAACTCGGTTATTAAGATATTAATTTTACATATTATAATTAATTAGGGAACAATTATAATATGTACAAATAGTATAGTTATACTGAGTGATAAATATTCCGTGTAGCTATAAAGATATTATTCGCACAAGAATACAAATACCTCTCTTAATGATCAAGATAAATATTTATATGAGAATATAATCATATAACTTAACAATTAAGATACTATTTTTACATAATAATACTAGTATTATATATAACTATTAAACACTAGCAATTATTGTTATATTATGTTGCTGCTTAATGGTTAAATAATATTAAATATCAGAATTATATTTAATAATCAAGATATTAAAATAATATTTACATAAGAATATTATTCCATTATATGGCTAATAATATAATTATATTTTAGCATAAAAATCTTGTATCACAATATTATTTTGAAATTCTTCTCTAGACATATCACTCGGTAATTAAAAATAATATATCAAAAAATATAATAATATTATACGGCGTTAAAATATTATTTAATAAAAGATTATTAAATAATTTGACAATTAAAATATTATTTTAATTGGAATACCAAGTTATAATATATAAGATATATAATTTAAATCTTCTAAATGGGATAATTAATTTAAAAGATTTAAATATAATGTAAATAGTTATAAGATAAGAATTAATATAATCAGATAAATATAGTAGGAATATTTTATTGTGTAAATATTAATAATAGAATATTTTCCATTTTAGAGAAATTAATTAAATAATTATCTAATGTATAGAATTACTAAGTATTGTCGTATTAAGAATAATGTGAAAGAGATAAATTAATTTCAATGAACTTTATAATTAGAGTTTGATTATAAAATTAACCAATATGAAAGTTGATTAATTTACATGTTTGGTATATGAAAAAAATATGACACAGGAATTTAAACAATATTTGAAGAAGAGATATGATGTAATAGAAGAATGCAATTTTGCAACAAACGAAAAACTAACTAAAGATAATAATAGAAATTACTATTGTTTAGAATTATATGGTTATCAATCCAAATTAAGTGATATATTCGATAATAATATGGATAAAAGTATATTGGAAAGAATGCCATCTGTTCTTATAGAAAATAGAACGGGACGAAAGTTGGGTAAGTATATTAATACAGAATTAATATTAAATATGATAATTGACGAGTTAGATTCAGATGATCCAAATATAGATGAATTGCATTTAATAAGAACAAAAATACTAAAAATAGTTTCTATTATAAAGAAAACTATGGAACAAACAAAATCATATGATGGTGATTATTGTGGAAGATGTTATTGTAAATATAGACCATACCAGTGTCAGTATCCAGATGATGATCCTTGTTGTAATGATTGTATGGATTATCTAATTCCTTTTATTGAATCATATCAATGTCATATAGATGATATAGGTCGTATTTTGGGAGATAAATGTCCTTTTTGGACAAGAAAACCTTTAAATATAAAAAATATTATTCAATTTCAGACAAGCAATGGTACTATTTTCAATAATATCGAACAAGCCGAAAAATATGAATTATGTTGTATTATCAAACAAGATATTTTAGTATTTATGGATAAATATAAATACCATCCTCATTTACTCTCAGATATTAAAATTCTCACAGAAAAATTCTTGTCTCAGATTGAACAACATAAATCTGAATTATTATAATATCTGAATTATTATAATATCTGAATATTATAATATCTGAATTATATCTGAATTATATTTAAATAGTAATAAAAAGACATTTTATTACTATTACATTGTGATATATTACTTTATGTAACTAAATATTGGATGTGACATTTAAACTGATTTTGCTAATGTTCCTATCAAGAAAAAGTAGAGTATAATAGTATAAAAAACTAAGATTATTATGTATTATTGAAATATGTATTTAAAACAGTAAAGAAAGTGTCATATCTAAATGAAAATTACAAATTAAAATATTTACGAAAGAAATAATAATGGAATAAATTTTTGAATAGATATTATTTGAAAATTAATATTGGAATTATAAAAAATATAACAATGGTAAATATTATATTTATAAAATAATATTAGAAGTTTTATTAACGCCAAAATCTAACGCAAATCTTTTTAAAATAACTTTCATAGTGATTTTAGTTTTTGGAAAAAGAAATATAAAAATTGATGACATTAATATAAAAATTGATAACATTAATATTATATTTAATGGAATCTTTTTACATCTAAGTAATACCAGTAATATACGATTACTCATATTACATTGACTTTAATTTATCGACTTCCTTAAACTTAAAATAAAATTTTATAATGTCGTATACACAAAATTTTATTTAAGAGCTTAGTAAGTTTTGAGAAGAAGTTCAGAAGATACGTTGGTAAAAATCTTATTTTGAACGATACAATTATATTTTTATTCATTATTATAGGAAAGAATATAAGGAAAAGTTTTTATGTATCTTTCTAAATCTTATATGTTTACCAATCAGACAAGTCGATAATTGTTTGTATAAGAAAATATTATATTACAAATATTTACTATAGGAATATAAAATGTTAGAATATATGTAATAAAAATCAACATTTTGGGTAAATACTAAAATAAGCATTATAAAATACATTTATAGATATTAAATTGATACAATATTAATAGAGATCAAATATATACAATATTAATTGTATATATTTAATATTGTATTAAAGGTTAAAATAAAATATTAATTGTATAAATTTAATATTTTATTAAAGGTTAAAATATTTGAGATAAAAAGAATAAGATAATTTTTGAAATTCAAAAATAACAGACCAATCATTTATTTTGTCGATATTAGCAACAATAAAATTTTCTGAAACATTTTGAATTATCCAAATCATATCCCAATCAGAAATATATTTTTGATATTGCGTAATAAAAGATTCGCTAACAAGTTGACATTGCCAGATAAAGGACCAATCGGTAATAAAGTGAACATGTGAACGAATAAAGAATTCAGATAATCTTCCATATTGAAAAATAAAATTATAATCGATTTTATCTTCATTAGCTAGAATAAAAGATTCAGGCATTTTTGTTATAAAATAATTCCAATGAAATTTTTGTATCCTCTTCCAATAATTATTGAAAAAGGGCTGCGATAGAATATTTTTTTCATATAGATATAGTAAATCCTGATATGTCAATGAATCTATATGTTTTTCAATTGTGTCATTTGTTATAAATTTATGATTATATATAAGTTGTACATCCTCTAAATTCGGTATTTTATCAAAATAAAAAATATTCATACGTTGACACATTTCATGACTCATAAAATTAATAATAATTTTATCTTTCCATCTAATTATAAAACTGCTTGTTAATGTATTTAATGACGAAATATGATCCCAATTAACATATGTAACATTTGTGTGTTGATTTATATATTTATTTAATAGTAAATACTTGAAAGGATATTCAAAATATGGTAAAATATGGTGAGATAAAATATCTTGCATTTATTTTATTTTATTACTTAATTCAATATTAAATTTCATATTTCTCAATCAAATGATAAAATAACATATCATAATAATTTTTAAATCTTGCCATAATTACTTCCATACTCTATAATACTTATATAATCCTTTTTACATCTAAGTAATACCAGTAATATACGATTACTCATATTACATTGACTTTAATTTATCGACTTCCTTAAACTTATAATAAAATTTTATAATGTCGTATACACAAAATTTTATTTAAGAGCTTAGTAAGTTTTGAGAAGAAGTTAAGATACGTTGGTGAAAATCTCATCTGGGACGATACAATTATATTTTTATTCATTATTATAGGAAAGAATATAAGGAAACCCTATTTTCATAATATTTGTTAACAGACCAATATAGCTTTTTATACTATATTTCTATATTCAATTAGATACAATATTCAGATACAATATTCAGATACAATATCACTATATACATATAGTATAGTTATATTCTTAATATTGTTTAATAGATCATAATCTTTTAAATAGCTGTATTTTATGTCTCAGCAAATATATTATTTTATTCATAACAATCATATATTGGAACCATATTTTGAAAATTATATAATAAATACATTGACTTGAATGATTAGTTACTATTTACATGGTATGTAAATCCAAATATCATATAAATTGTCTGTCTGATTACATAATTCATTTATTAAAGTATAATATCTTGTTTTTAATTCCTATAGTCGGTAGATATTTATTTTGTGCTAATCTTTATTATACAATATTTTTAATTCCTATAGTCGGTCGGTATTTATTTTGTGCTAATCTTTATTATGTAGAGTTTTTATAGAAATAAGTATAGTAAAAATAATACAATTACAATATTGATTATCAATAACAGAAATATGTAATTAGGATTAGTAAATACTATAGTTACTTGATATATACCAAGAAAACATGTATATAACTTATATTGTTCAAAGGTTGAATACCAAACTTTGTGAGATAAAAATGATGTTAAATAAATTACAAACTAGTAAAGCTCGAAATATTAATAATATTGTGGTAAATACCGATTGATAAAAATACTTATATTCGAGGACAAAATATAATGACTTTAAGAAATGCGTGTATAGGTTGGAGGCGGCGAAAGTATTTAATTGATAATAATATAATTCGAAGAAATATTTGTATTATACATAAACAGCTTTATTAATTATTAATATATCATACTAAAATTATTGTTAGATATAATAAATGTCGATTTAATATTAAAAAGTTGATGATAGATAAAGAGGATCGAAGATTATATAATAAATATAATAAATATAATAAATATAATAAATATAATAAATATAATAAATATAATAAATATAATAAATATAATAAATATAATATTTATTATATTTAGAATAAAAACTATATAAAAAATATCTATACAGAATGGGAAGGATTAGTTGAGTATATGAACAATAAGAAATAAATACATAATTTAGAAAAAACACTTGATATTTGAAGATAAATAACTGGATAATCAATGGATAAAAATAAAAGATTTAAAAGATAGAAATTATTTAAGTGAGTTGGAAGTGCATAATATAAGACGAATACGGGTTAATATATAAATTAACTACTTATTTATGTAGGAATAACACGTGGATATTTATAGTAGGATTGGAAGTTTTAAGTTGAGAACTTTTAAATAACTATTAGTACTATCTTTAGTATTTGTAATGTAATAATATTATTTACTATATGTTCACTGTTTAATAAAATAAATTCTCAATCTAAAATTTTTAAATGTTTTTGTTGATAAAAACATTATAAAATGTAGAATAATAATAGTTTTGTAAATAAAATCTTTAGAAATCTTGAAATGCGGATACTATCGATAAAACAGAAGGACGATCGATCCATTTGATAGAGTAGCTGTTATAAATAAGATCCGTATTTTAATTTGTAATATTTTGTTAAATTTTATTGTGGCAACCACATATGTTAAGAATACATATACCTTTTAAATGTACAAAAGCATTATTAGTACTAGTTTCTTGATTACACTCTGTGATATTTAAAGAAATGTCTTGTAAGTGTTCAAAAGTTTTATTGGTATAGTTTGTTGTAAACGAGAAGTTATATTAAGAGTATGAATACCTTTCAAATATTTGAAGGCTATATCTTAGGTAGTATTTTTAATATAAGTAAATTCATATTTAACATATAAATAGCTTTTAAATGTTCCAAAACTTTATCAGTTATGGTATTTTGTTTATTTTATGATCACAGTAATTTGATAAAATATTAAATTACTATCATAAAATTACCGTATATAGATGAATTTGTATTATATATTTTATATGTACTAATGATATCCTTAATTATCTTACACGAACTCCCATTTCTATTGTATATTGAATAGTAAATATATAATGACACTTCATAAATTTACACTGAAAAAAGATACAAAATATTTAATTTTCACTTGGGTAAAAACAAAATACAAGTAATAACGAAAATAGTTATTTAAAAGGAATTCATATTCTTAATATGAAGAGTTGTAAACAAGATACTAACAGTGATAATTCTTTTATGTATTTAAAAGACATACATACCATCAACATGAGCAATTATAAACAAATATCATAACTGATAAAGCTCCCGAAAATTTAAAAGGTATTCATACTTTAAATATGAGCAATTATAATCTTTATTTTAAAACGATTCAAGTTTAATTTAAGCTCTATTAAAAACACCTAACGCTATTTTATGTTTATAGGTACACCATTAAACATTAAACATTATTTGGTTTACAGAATTGTATAAAATAATTATCTAACGATATTAGTTATTGGTTAAATGAACTGGTTTTTATTATAAATTTATGAATGTTGATATAATATAACGTATATACTTAACTAACGGAGAATTGTTGAAATAATAAAAGTTTTTATTATGCTCCGAGTTTACATATAATTTTATATCAAGATGAGGATAATATTTATTAAAAACTACTAGAAGATCGTCAGGTATTTCTCCATTTTTTTGTATACTTGATGTTTCACTGTTTTCTAATATGTATCTATCTATATTAGCACCTAAAAGATTATTTGGTAGTTTAATATCTGTTTTTATAGTGGAATTATTAATATTGAAGGTTATATATGATAAAGAAATAGATGATGAAAAGCCTTTAGAAACAATAACATATATATCTAAAATAAATTCGGGATCAATAAATGATGAATTTATTTTTTTAGTTTTCAGTCTATTAGTATCTGCCAATACTTTTGAAACAAAATTTTGACCAGCATACATTAAATATGTTTCCAATACATCTGTCAATGTTTCGAAATGGTACAATTTATGCTTTACAAAAAAACTAAATCCGAGTATTTCTTTAGCATGCACATACATTTTTATATCTTCGTTTATTGCACAAAAATTATATTTGTAGTTTACTATAATCTCTTCTGCTTGCTTGTTTACAACCAATTTAAGTTTTTGACTTTGTTTGCCAAAACTACGCGACATCGGTATTTTTTTCCATAATATATCTCCCCATCTTGCCATTTTTCCTTTCAATTTTTCGCTCATATTATGTACTTCATCTTTTATTTCGTCCCCTATACCCAAAACTTCCACATAATATTTTTCTTCGTCTATTATTTCTATTATTGTATTTCTTATCTGTCTTTCGAATGACATTATATTAGTTATTTTATTGTGCCATTTTATTTATGATATAATCATTTTTATCTAGATTTTACTCTTGTATATATTAAATATAAAATATTAACGATATGATCCTTGTTATTAAATATAAAATATTGACGATTAACGATTAACGATTAACGATATGATCCTTATTATTATATTTAAATATTGCAAAATAAAGTTATAATGAGCATAATAAAATGATATTAAAAAATATATATAATGCAATAAATATAGTTAATAAAATTACAATGTTACCAATATTCTTATTTATGAATATTGGGCTATATAATATCGGGATATATAATATAGATCCCAATTATACTAGTATTAGTACAAATAGAACGCGTAAAGAAAAGGGGGATAAATGGTACAATTATTTGAAAGAACAAAAAATAGTAAAAAAAGTAATAGTATCAGAAAAAGAATACAACAATATTAAAAATGGAAATACAAACAGATATATTTGAGGAAATAGTAGAGAAAGATCATTATATCTATTTTGTAAAATCCGAAGAAAGCGAAGAAGGCATTTATTGTTATGTTAAAAATGTACTATTAATAGAAAATAAAGAGCAAGTTAAAAGAATAATGAGTAGTGTGAAATCTATATTAAAAAGGAAAAAATTAATGTTATCAAAACAAGAAATTAATGATAAATTATCAGGATATGAACATAATAAATGTTGTTATGTAGAATTGGGATTTGATACATATATATGTGTATCATACTGTTAAGGAGAAGGAAAACTGGGGATTGTTGATAAAACACCGAAACATCACATTATCATAATATCTATAAAATATAAAGCAAAAATATTAAATAATTATCTTTAATATAATTATTTAATATAATTATTTAATATAAAATGATTAAATAATATAAGATAATTAATTTGGATGATTAATTTGGATGATTAGTTTGGATAATTAATTTGGATGATTAGTTTGGATAATTAATTTGGATGATTAATTTGGATGATTAGTTTGGATGATTAATTAGAAGATTGGGATTTGATTTTAATTGTAAAATCGAATAATAAATAAATAATGCAACAAGTACCATGTGTATTGATGATGGATATAATGGTATATTTAGATAGCAAGGAAATATTTAAAAATATGATAACAGTCGATAAAAATATTAAATCCATTATAGAAAGTGAGAATTTTTTAGAAAAACATTTTAAGTATAATGGAAATGAAGAATGGAATAAATATTACGGATGGTGTGCAAATATAAGGGTATTAGAAAATATTGAAAATATCGAAAAAGATGAATATGGAAATGAATCGAAAGAGATAATAGTGAATAATAATAGAGAAAAATTAAAAATAATAAGGAAATTATACAAAACGTTCAATGGAAAAGTGTATGAGTATTTCAAAAAATCACAAATTATTAAAATATTTTTGGATAGAAAATATGATGTTGAAAAATCAAAGTATATTATATCTATAGATAAACGTTTTGAATATGTGGATAAAAATATAATATTGCACCCAGATGTTGAAAGAATGATAAATGTGGAAAAAGATTTCAATGCGGAACAATTTTTTCGTTTATTATCATTACATTCTATTTTCATTGAGAACTATAATAATATATCGTTTATAATATTTGTAAGTATATTATGTTATATATTATATTGTAATCTATTAATTATGTATAATTATTTATCTATAATTATATTCATTATATTATTAATACCGGTGACATCTATTACATTACTTTTTTTAACAATTATATTTATTACTATATATTTTAACTTGAGAAATAAATTAGCAATACTTCATAATATAATAGTGTATGGATATTTAGATTGTAATGTTTTATAATATACAATAACATAATCAGTATAAATATTAGTAACTTATGTTGGTTATTAATAATATTTACATATTATTAATCCATTATTTATAAACAATTATTATATTGTGATTAATCGCGTTCGTAAAATGATTTTGTACGTTTTATTAATACTAAAATCCTACGTTAATGGTTTGGAATAAATATTAGTATTTATTTCTGGGTTTATTAGTAATATAATACTAAATTATACTAATGATACTAAATTCTACTAATGATACTAAATTAATAATTTATAATGATACAAATTATTAATATAATTTTGTATTATATTAGTAATATAAAAATAGACTCGATAATCAAAGTGCATTAAAATAGAAATTTATCGGTTAATTATTTTTGTTTCTAATTGAAATGAATAAATTGAGATTGGTAGATCCTGAAATATTTGTGCAAGATTATGCTAGGGTATAACAAGGTAATAATGGTCTGTTAATCCTAATTAATATAGAGATATAGTATATTATAATAAATATATAGATAGTGGTTATTTATCAATTATAAAAATGAGAGGAAGTACGAGACCAACAATTTGTGCAGTAAATAAACAAAATAGTTTGTTATATAAAAATATAGATAAATTATTTCCAAATTATATTGTAGAACTGTTAAATAAAGAAAAAAAAATTATATATTAACAGAATATGTTAAATTTTATCGTACCGTATATTTAATGGATTGTTATATTGAATAAATATATTATGTATTTAGAGATGAATAATGTTTTATAACAAGTTATTATTAAAATTATACTATATAAGGATTACAATTCTTTGACTATGATTCTTGATTATAATTATCCTAATTTAAATAATAAGATATTATAATTAGGACTAATAGTAATTTATCAAATATTATAATTGATTATCTTGAAAGACGAAAAAATAAAAGAATTACAACGACAAATAGAAACTTTACCACCCTTTGACATATATCCAGGCGAATCATCATACCACAAAACACAAATTCATTAAAAAATTTTTTAAAATCAGCAAGAACACAAAAACTTGCCAAAGAGTTAAATAATGCAAAACATAAAGATTTTTTTAATGAATTTGAATTACGAAAATAAATAATATAACATTGAATTCACAAATTTCACAACTGTAATTAGAGTAACAAAAATAGCGCAATTACCATTTTCAATAGTTTTGTTGTTATAGTTTTATTTATGCAAATGTAAAATACCTGCAATTTCACTATTTAAATAACAATAAGAAGGGTTTTTATGTTTATCAAAACGTAAATTAATGAATCCACAAGATGAAACTGCATTAAAACTATCTGAATCACCGTACTGAATTATAAAATCTGTATCTATTTTTTTAAGCTTTAGTTTATTAGGATTAGAATAATATAATTGATAACTATCATTACAAAATCCAAATGCAGCTATACCATGTCTATTATAGTAAATAATAATTTGAAAATATTAACATTGTAAAATATGATATCTTACGGTATATAATTGTAAACATGAAAATAATTATCATCTCTTGGATTAGAAATATTTATATAGTAATAACATTGTATATCATTATCAACACATAATTGAACTGTATTAATGTCAAACCAAGTAAAATGTAAATCTGAATTTTTATCCAGAAGAAAACGAGATACATAAATATCATTTGTACCAGGTTGAATTACTAATTTGTTATCTATATAAATAACAAGAAAATCATTTTCTGTTATAACTTTAATATGGATATTTGAGGTATATGATTCAAGAAAAGAATCATATATGAATGTATTACCAGTCATTTGTGGTAATATTTAATTCATATTTAATTCATATTTAATTCATATTTGATTCATATTTTTATACAGCAATATAATCATTATTAAGTTGATATAAAAAGCAAATGTTATGATTTTATATAGTATGAATAGTTGAAAGTTATACAGATAATATGTTTATATCTCTAAATAATGGTAAAATTAATATTAACATAAAAAAAGTTGAGAGTCTTTAAAGTAAAAATCATCTGATACAAATTCATATATGAATTCAAAATTAGAGAAAATGTTGTCAATAAGTGTAAATTGTGTACACCCAGAAATATTAATAGAATGAATTTTTTTGAAATTATTAAAAATATTCTGAGTAATGGTATTTTGATTACAGTATTTCATATTTAAAGTATGAATGCCCTTTAAATGTTCGAATGCTCTATCGGTTATAGTATTTTGATTACAATATCTTATATTTAAGGTATGAATTCCTTTTAAATGTTCGAATGCTTTGTCAGTTATTGTATTTTGATTACAGCGGCTCATATTAAGAGTATGGATACTTTTTAGATGTTCGAATGCTTTGTCAGTTATTGTATTTTGATTACAGTGGCTCATATTAAGAGTATGGATACTTTTTAGATGTTCAAATGCTTTGTCAGTTATTGTATTTTGATTACAGTGGCTCATATTTAAAGCATGAATACCAGTTAGATATTGAAAAGCATTATCAGTAATAGTTTTTTGATTACAAAGGCCTATACATAAACTATTAATGTTAGTTAAATTTTTAAAGCAACTATCAGTAATAGTTTTTTGGTTACAGCCCCACATATTAAGAGTATTAATCCCTTTTAAATGTTGGAAACCTTTGTCAGTAATAGTATTTTGACGACAATGAGCAATATTCAATGTATGTATACCAGCAATATATTTAAATGCATTGTCAGTAATTATATATTGATCACAATTGCTCATATTTAAGGTATGAATTCCTTTTAAATGTTCAAATGCTTTGTCAGTTATTGTATTTTGATAACAATTGCTCATATTTAAAGTATGAATACCTTTCAAATATTCAAATGCTTTGTCAGTTATTGTATTTTGATAACAATTATTCATATTTAAAGTATGAATACCTTTCAAATGTTCAAATGCTTTGTCAGTTATTGTATTCTGATTACACCTATTCATATTTAAAGTATGAATACCTTTCAAATGTTCAAATGCTTTGTCAGTTATTGTATTCTGATTACACCTATTCATATTCAAATTATGAATATTTCTAAAGTAAATAAAATCTCTATCGCTTATATATCTATTTTCATTTAGATTTAGATTGTATATCTTATAAGATAATTTATTTAAGAAAGAAAAATCAGAGATGTTCTTAATCAATGTAAAAGTATGGCACATCATATTATTTTTAGAATTCAATAAAATATCCAATAAAAATGAATTCGTGCAAGTCAAATTTAACATATCTTTTGTTGATAGAAAACAAGAAATTTCTATATATAACTCATAGGGTAATAGCATTTATTATTATAAAATATGATGATAAAATTCATATTTTATAACTTTATATTTCATTTATTTAGTAACTAGAGAATAAAATTAACTGAATAATTATCTAACAAATCTTTTATATTTTCTATAAAATATAGAAAAATAGGAAAAATGATATTTAAGATATTAGTATGATAAAATAATCAGAAATATTAGAGTTGCAAGTAGCATGGGAAATAGCAGAGTTGCAGGTTTTAGGAAAATAGGAGAGCTGCGAGTATTTTGGAAAATAATAGTTATAAGTATTATGAGAAATATGAGAGTTGCAAGTATTAGGGAAATAAAAGATTTGCAGGTATTAAGGAAATAAAAGAGTCAAACTTATCATAGAAATAAGAGAGTTGTAGGTATTATGGAAAATAAGAAAGTTGTGGGTATTATGGAAAATAAGAAAGTTGTGGGTATTATGGAAAATAAGAAAGTTGTGGTATTATGGAAAATAAGAGAGTTATAGGTATTATGGAAAAATATTACTAAGTAAAAAATGAATAAATATTTGAGATATATAAGTACGTAAATGAAGTTATATAATGATATATATAATTGTATAGGAGAATATTTATATATAATAGAAAGATATAAATTAACATTAATATGTAAAGAATCAAAACAAATATTTGATATAGATAAAGAATTTAAAAAACAAATAACAAAAAAAATGGGAGAATTTATAGGAGATTCTCGAGATTTCTGTAGGGAATTGAAAAAGAATAAATGTGTAATATCTGGATCATATATACTGGATTGTTTATATGGCACAAATTATGCAAATGATATAGATATTATAAAAAAAATAGAGGTTAAAGATGAAGATGATGAATGGTTTCATCAAAATAATTGTCATACAGGATACTCGTATGATAAAGATAATGGTAATATTATTATAGATGAATTTATAGAATATTTATATAGAATAAAAGCTAAAGAAATATACAATACAGAAAAACAAAAATTAACAAGATGCATATTACTAAATGTAAGAAACTATAAAATAAATGGTAAAAAAATCCAATTTATCATGATAAATCAAGATATAAAAAATATATAGATTATGTATTTGATATGGATATATGTAAAAATTATTTCGATGGTGAAAAGTTATATATAAAAAATTTAACAAAGTTAGTCGGAAAATATGATTTTTATAAACCAATTTTGATTATATTGAAAAACTTGTTAAAAAATATGTAGATAGTTATAAGCTATCTATTCTTGAACAACATCATAGTGACATTGTTGATAACAAGTTTGAGAAATTATATCATATATTAACTAAAATATCAATACTTTAATATAACTTTATAGTTAAACATATCTTATATTTTATAAGATACGTTTAACTGAATATAAAAATGGAAAAATATATTAATTTAATGTTTGTCCACAAACATTAAATTACGTAAATAACAAATAATGAATAAAATTCTTATGAGTAAAATATAAAAAATGAATAATAAGAAAATAGAAAGTTTTATTTTGGAGAACATTAAATATAAGAAAATATTAGATGTATTATTTAGTAATACATTATATTTTACTGAGGATGATGTTATAGATGGAATATATCACAGCATAAAAATGGTTGAATGATAGAGATAATGATAGAAAAATTTATGTAAATTTATTGGAAAAATAGGATCAGAACACTGGATCTATTTTAAAATAAAAGATTTACTACCTAAACACCAAATTATAAGAGATAATATTTGTATTGATGAAAAAAGTGAAATTCTATATATAGATGATTGGAGTTTAAGTGGTTGTAATGCTTGTGGTTGTTTAGAAGATCTTTTGTATGAAAAAAAAAAGCAAAATATTCAGACTTGATTATATATTAATAATTAATAATCTCGATATTGATGAAGAATTATTGGCTAATTTTAATATATATTTTTCTCCTGAAACTGAATCTTTTTCATATCCTATTATATCTGACTATAAGATACCTAATCAATTTGGTAGTTATCCTCTTATTTATAATACATTAGTATCAATTGATAGATCTTTTATGAATGATATAATTTCTTTTTGGGATCATTTTATCATTTAATCATCCTATTTTACTTAATTGTATAATTATATTACATATTGTAGTTAATATTAACTTAATAACATATTAAACTATCTATAATATATATATGTAACACACATGTGTTACATATTCATTTAATATAACCATAAAATATTTAAATACTCAAATATTTTGTACTTTACTCAAATATCATTTTATCTCACCTGATAAAAAAATAATATTTAAAAATATTTTATACTTCTCAAATATTATTTATATCCCTATAACTGACCCTAAAATAATTACATGGTTCAAATATTATTTCTAATGGTATCAATATTATTATGATATATTACTATATTACTATATTACTATATAAATAATGTTTATCAATATAACTCAAATAAACAAACACTGAGCAATGTTTTCTGTTAATATTATTTATTAAATATGTTATTGTTTCAATTATATAAGCATATTTTTGTTGTATTTACATAAAACAGTTTAATTATAAATTATGTTTGTTTAAAGTTCCTTTATCTGGAATAGATAAAGGAAGTACAGTCCCTCCCCCTTTGTAAAAACTTACGAAAAAAGATATAAATTCAATTTTATTAATTTATATTATCGCTTTGTTAATACTTACATATAGTTTTTATAATATATAAATTATTTCGGGTCTACAATTATAAAACTTGTAAAGTTTATAGAGAAATATAATCAAGTAGTTTGAAGTCAAGAATTGAAAAACAAGAAGAGAAATAAATGCGGAGAAAAAAGATTAAAAAACACGATGAAAAAATTTTAGAAAAAGATTGAGAGAAAAGATTAAAAAACGAGATGAGAAAAGATTAAGAAACAGTTAGAAAAATGTTAAGTAACAATAAGAAAAAGGTTAGGAAACAATAAGAAAAAATATTAAGGTGGGAGATTAAGAAACAAGAAGGGAAAAAGATCAAGAAACTTAGAGGCAAAACTTAAACTGAAAAGAAATTGCATAACTTAATAATGCAAAGTACATGTTAAGATAATAAAATCATTAAGAAGTGCACAAATAATATATTTAACTCGTTAAATATTAAGGATTTTATAAACAAAATTAATAGTATTAATTTTTATAAACAATATCAATAATATTAATAGTATTAATATTATTGATAAGAATAAGTATTATCAACATATTGTGGAACAAAATTATATACAAATATTTAAGATTATTTTGGGATTAGTGATATAGACAGTAGAATATTTGGTATGATAAGCTAACTATAGAAGATTTATATGTTAAATAAAATTCTAAATAAGCTGAGCTAAAATAAAATACATATTAAAGTATCAAATAATTAGAAGAAATATTATTTGAAATACTTAATGTAGTTATAATACAAATAATAAAGGATGATGTACACTATAGAACTGATATATTGCTGACCTTATAATATTATGAAATACAACTCAAATAATAAATAACACTTCAAGTATAGGAAATTATAACACTTCAAGTATAGAAATTATATGTAAATTATATTTTGTGCCATATAATATAATTTATCGATAACAAAATAGATACAATAGAATTAAATTCTACATTGATAAGTTAAAAGCAATAAATTATGTGGAGAAATATATGGATTACGATTAAAAACAAACTTTCTATATGAAGAAATTTTTATTTATTGTCTATTTCCATATATGATCTATGGAATATTAATAATTTTACATACAGTTTAGCAAAATTAAAGATTTAATATGGCTACAAGAATGTAAATATTATACTCAATGATTAATAAGAGAATGATTAATATCTTTAATTTGGAATTAGTTAATATTATAAGCTTATTTATATAAAATATGATACAGTAATTAAGGATATTATGGAATAAAGAATAAAGAATAAAGGAATAAAGATATTATATGATATGGATATTATGAGATAAAGATATTATGAGATAAAGATATTATGAGATAAAGATATTATGAGATAAAGATATTATGAGATAAAGATATTATGAGATAAAGATATTATGAGATAAAGATATTATGAGATAAAGATATTATGAGAAAACTAACGCTGGGAGACTTATAAAAGCAGAATAATTGCGTATAAAATTTTTAAAGGAACCAAGATTTTGAATATAATCAAGGGCATATTGAACGATATGGGAACGGGAAATATTAGGATTAGAAAGACGGAGATCAATATACCAAAGAGTCCAAGCTGCACAAAATCCACCAGGATCACTGGATAATTTATCTGATATTTCTTCCTTGACTTGAAAATTATTATAAGGACAATAAGAGAGAGGAGTGTAATAATTTTTTATGGGAAAATAGGAAGAAAGAGAATCAATAATAGCAGAATCCAATTTATAGGATTCAAAATCTTGATTCTCACCATGAGGTTCAAATCTTTCTAAAGAATAATATTTTTTATCGTATATCAAAGCATTAAGATGAGCAGAATTATTAGGTGGAGTAATACAGGAACCTGTATCTGAAAGTATAAGCAAAATAAAAATAAAGCGGACGGGCTTGTTATAACAAATTTCAATTTGATTCTTAAAATTGGGTGGAATTATTAATTGGCGATTACTACCCAGACATTGCCAACGCATATGCAATTTAGAAGTACAAGAATGATGTTTTTTCAATAGATAATCAATACCCTTATTTATATAATATAGTGTTCCTCTAAAATGAGTGAAAGAAGCAGTTAATTGTTCTAGAACATCTATTTCTTTACGATTGATATTATGGATTGGAACAGAATAAGATGTCTGTGAAGATATATCAATCAAAAGAGAATTAAAGTAACTCATAACATAGGTTATGAAAGATTTAGAATATAAATCTTTATTATAAATAATTTGAAAAATATTAACTAATAAAGTATTTAATTTAATAAACGGATTTGCCATGATTAATTCAAGATTCCATAGTAACCATATATTACATAAATTATCACTTTTTATAACTTGTTTATCAAATATAGATAAACTCGGACATATAGGTACAATAGATGTATCATATTTATCTATTAACAATATTTTACCCAAAAATATTGGCAAGTTTTCATCTATGTAAATGTCTAGCTTATTATTTTGTACTAGTGGATCTATTTTTGTAAGTAATTTATCCTTCTTATTATAAACTATTAAGTTTAATCTGTTATCTTTATTTTCGTCTGCTATATTTAAAAAAAAGAAAATAAATTCTGTGTTCTTTTCATAACATTCTTTTATTTTGTTTTCAAATCCATTTGGTGTATTTATTGTAATTTTATTATTTCTACTTACTACTTGTACACTAAATTTTATATATTTCAATTTATCTATATTATTTATTATATTATCATTCGGTATTATTGTACATATTTTATTATTTTTATATTTATTCACTATATATATTGCTATTTTTAGTAATTTTTGTGGTGTAATATCATCTATCTTATCAGTATTTAAGGGTGTTTCCAGTGTATTTAACACATTCTTTGGATCTACAAATTTATTCAATATATTAAATATATCAATCCCCTTTTCGTAACACTTATTATATAATTCCAATATTTTTCCATTATCCATTAATATGTTATTTAATAATTCCATTATTTCTTCATTATTTCTCGCTATTTCTAACATTTCTATATCCTCCTCTTCTCCATATTCCTCTATTATTTTTACCCCTTCTTTGCTCAACATTTTCACATTTATTCCCGTGTCCGGATCTTCAACTGTCGCTTCCCCTGTTCTCTTTATCTCATTATTAATAAATATTGCACCATATTTTACACCATATTTTAAACTTTTTCTTTTCTTACCAATTTTTTCCTTTTTTCCTTCTTTTCCTTCTTTTCCTTCTTTTTCTTCTTTTTCTTTCATTAATTTTCTTCCAATTGTACCATCCTTATTTACACATCTTCCTGTTTTTGGATTGTATATTTTACTTTCAGGACAGTTTTTTATATTTACATCTATACCTTCATTTCTTTCCGATGTATTTATATTTTCCAATGTTGACTTTCTGAATAAATATCCTTTTCTCCCTTTTTTATTATTTTCATCATCCATTTTACTTATTCATAAATATTTATTTCGTTTTTTTCTCATTCTACATCACCATAATTATATATTCATTATTCTAATATTTCCCTTAATGTATTCTAATCCTCCCAAAAGTGTTCTAATCTTTCTAACAAAGTATTCTCACCCTTCTCTCTCAAAATATTCTTACTCTCCTCAGTATTTTTACTCTTACTCTTCTCAGTATTTTTACTCTTACTCTCCTCAGTATTTTTACTCTTACTCTTCTCAGTATTACAACTCTTCTCAGTATTCTCTCTTCTCAGTATTCTCTCTTCTCAGTATTCTCTCTTCTCAGTATTCTCTCTTCTCAGTATTTTTACTCTTACTCTTCTCAGTATTCTCTCAAAGTATTCTCTCAAAGTATTCTTACATTTCTCTCCATATTTTAATATATTCATTTATGTCTTATTATTCTTATATCTCATTATTCTTATATCTCATTATTTTTATATCTCACTCAATTATATCTTAGTATTCTGATATTTGACTCAATTATATCTTAGTATTCTGATCTTTTTATTTAATTATTAATTGGATAAAGTTATGTAAAATGCGAATATAAAGTAGTTTCATATTTGTATTTTACATGACTCTATCATCACATAAATATAGTTTAATTAAATATTATTATACAAATAACATGAGTATTAAAACAAAAATATAATCATTAGTAAGTTTTCTTTACACAAATATAGTAAAAGAACAATTAAAATCATTTGCTTAATTGTAACCTATATTATTTAAGCAATCATTTATTGTACAATAATAATTTATTGCACTTTGAATATTTTATCTCCAAAACTACGATAAAATATTTTATGTTGCTCAAATAATATTTTATCCAACACATAAACTAAAAATAATATTATGTATTTTAATCAAAATTAAAATTTGACGTTAATCATTTATAAAATAACGATGCTTTTTTTTGTTTTTGGATACAACCTTCGGTTAAATATTGCACAAGATCAAGAGGGTATGAACATATTACAATAGTAAAATATATGGAACTTTATTTAATACAAATAATATACTCAAAGAGTAGGAACGTTGAAAAATATCATATTATACATGGAGTGTATAAAATTACTAAACCCACAAAATAGTAAAATTACTTCAAGAGTAAAATATTGCTGAACTTATAAGAAAAGTTATTTTAGCCGAATACTAAATTATTACAGAAGTTTACAAGAACAGTTATTTTAGTTGAAGACTAAAATATTACAGAACTTTACAAAATACTTCAAAAATATAAATCATATATAATGGTAATTAATTAATAATTATAGTTAATAATAGTTATGATATTTATCTTTTATTAATTACATATATTATATAGATAATAATATTTTTTATTATTAAGTAAAATTATATTGTTCAGTTAATATTCTTTTATTATTAAGTAAAATTATATTGTTCAGTTAATATTTTATTTCATTTAAGAAAATATGGATATGATAAAAATTAATAAAATTGAATTTTTCCCTTTTTGAAAGTCGTTTTTGCAAAGGGAGGAACTGTAGGTTAAAATTTTGGCCTTGATAAAAACGTTTTACAGTACTTTTTGTTAATTGATAACGAAAATAATTTTTATATGGTACAAAAATATGTTATTACTAGAGAGTTAATTAAATAATTTTTATGCAGGTATAAGTTAATAAGTTAATAAGTTAATAAGTGTTTAACAACATTACCATTTCCTTATATTCTTTCCTATAATGAATAAAAATATAATTGTATCGTCCAAAATAAGATTTTCACCAACGTATCTTCTTCAAGGTTTCTTTGAAACCGAGCTAGGTTTTCGTAGAAAACCATGAACTTCTTCTCCAAACTTACTAGGCTCTTAAATAAAATTTTGTGTATACGACATTATAAGATTTTATAATACTTTTAAGGAAGTCGTTAAATTAAAGTCAATGTAATATGAGTAATCGTATATTACTGGTATTACTTAGATGTAAAAAAGATTATAATATTATACAATAATATTGTATAACATGTTAAAATAAAATTCACCAAAGCATGTTAATGGTGGCTTTATTAAAGCTCTTGGTGATTTTGTTTAAGTATTATGTTTATTTGCTAGAGTTTTATAATATTTATGTAGGTTTAATTTAGTACTAATATTGCAATATTTTATGAATTTACAACTATATATTAATACAAAAATAATAATATATTTACCCTTAAGTATATTATTTTATTAAACTATGATTTTTTGGTGTGGTAATTATATGTAATATTCATTATGTGTAAATATGAGTTAATAGTTCTAAAATCAATATTGGTATAATTTCAGTTCGAATAAAGATATATTATTTTTGAAATAATTATTTAATTATATAGTTATTGCAATTATAAGTAGTAATGTTCCTTTACCTATTTTTTAGGTAAAGGAAGTACAGTTCCTCCCTTTGTAAAAACGACTTACAAAAAGGAAAAAATTCAATTTTATTAATTTTTATCATCTCCAAAATATTAAGAAATCCATACTATAAATTTAAATAAAATATTAATTCTGAAATTAGCTATAGAATAATAACCTATCTCGGTTGTTCTTGTAATAAAATATCAATGTACTACATACATAACAGTATATAGATATAATATTAGTTGATATAAATTAAGATAAATTAAGATAACAATATTATTAGTTTATATAGCAACTATATATTAAAAGATTCATTTACCTGAGAAAAATAGGTAAAGAAAGTACAAATATCCCCTTGTGAAAAAGGAAATAAAACACAAAATTAATTTGGATTATTTAATCATCTCATTTTATCTTGTAATATATTTCAAGATACAAACAATACAATGTACCAGAAAGATTATATAATATTAGTTTTTAAAAAATATCAAACAATAATAATGATTAAGTAATTGTATAAATATAATGGATAATTGTATAAATATAATGGATAATTATATTTATTATGTGATAAATAAAGATAGTAATATATAAAGATGATGTGAAAATTATATATCAGAATTACATAATATAATAACGTAATATAAAGAATTTTTAATATAAATTTTCAAGCTTTTTACTCAAATATAAAATTTATCATTATAGAAGCCTATTTCTATAAATGGATAAATATCATAGATAATGAAATTTTTATTTATCAAACTATGAATCAATATATTGAAATCTGGAATATCAGTATAGTCAATTGTATTAATAATAGGTTTTTCTATATTTCATGAATTTTGTATTATTAGTTATAATGTGATGAATAACAGTTTGAATTAATATAGTTCCTATAAGAATAATACACAGTAGTATTGTTTTAGCAATATTATAAAAAAAGAAAAATTTTCTTGGTTACAAAGTTGGTATTGAATTATTTGTCCGTAAGCTTTTTTAATTTAATAGTCTTTTGTATGTTGGGAAAAAGTATAGTTATTAAAAATATTAAAGCATAGCTATTAAAAATATCGAATGTTAAGGTTATTCAATTCATACATTTATATGATTTTTCACAATCGTTTAAATTATTGTTAGTGTTAATTATTGCTTCTTCCATAATATTAAATATACTATTACCATCTAAAAAATTTTTAAGAATGGTAGATTCATCAACAAGATTGCGAGGAATTTATTTGATATAGAATAATAATTGGAATATTAGTTATAGATAAAGATTATGACATATTACTAAATATATTACTAAATTTCCATATTGTATTTAAAATTAACATTATTAAGTTAATCTTAAATGAATTAACTTAATATAGAAAGCAATATACTTTTATATTAACACATATTATACTTTCAATGAATAATATTTTATCTCACCAATAATAAAGTATTGCGCCTAAAATATTTGGGTGATGCCAAAATATTTTTTATCTCTCAACATTAACAATAAAATACTGAGGTGCTAAAAATATTTTATGTATCGCTCAAAAATTATTTTATTTCTGCGACTAACGATGGAATACTGAGCGCTAAAAATATTTTATGTATCGCTCAAAAATTATTTTATTTCTGCGACTAACGATGGAATACTGAGCGCAAAAATATTTTGTACATAGCTCAAAAATTATTTTATTTCTGCGACTAACGATGGAATACTGAGCGCAAAAATATTTTGTACATAGCTTAAATATTATTTTATCTCTCCAACGCTAAAGATGGAATACTGAGGTGCTAAAAAAATTATTTTATCTCCTTGACGGCTACGATAAATATCGGAGCTTCAGCTATATTTTTTACATTTACTACAAATGTTGATATCCGACTAATATTATTTTATATTTATACTAATATAAAATATCTGAACACTCTATAATTTGACTCTATATATATAAATGATATTTTATGAACATAGTGTTACAATAAATATATCTATGAACATTATCTTGGTAATACAAAATATTATTTAATTGCAAACTATTTGTAATTAAATTAATTATTATGTATATTATATGTAAAGTTTCCTTTACCTAAGAAAATAGGTAAAGGAAGTACAGTTCCCCCTTTGTAAAAACACACGTTAAAAGTTAAAATTCAATTTTATTTTTTATATGCCTTATTTTCACAAATATCAGCTTCTATAATATTCAAACTACAAATAATATAGTCTAATTGAAACACTGGTAAATCAAATACACTAATAAATCAAATACACTATTATATTTGAATATAAAAATAGAAAAGTTATGCTTGATGAATAAAAGATTATTAAATACAATGGACATACAAATATTATACTTGAAGAGTAAAAATTATTCAATATAATAAAAGAACAAATATTATACTTGAAGAGTAAAAATTATTCAATATAATAAAAGAACAAATATTATACTTGAAGAGTATAATATTATTAAATACAGTGAAATATAAAAAATAATACTCGAAGAGAAAAAATTATTAAATACAATGAAAATACAAATATTATGATTGAAAATAAAAACATAATATAACCTCAATAAGTATTAGTTGATGATCAAAGATTATGGAACATATTATATACTTGAATATCAAAAGATTATATAAAAATGAAAATATAAATAACACATAAGTAATATTTTATACTTAGATGAATATTGATTACTCCTAATAATAAAATACTTGTGTACAAAATAATATTATAGTGTTGCTGTTCCTTGTACAAATTTTTTTGTATGTTCGTAATAAAAATACTATACTAACACTATAAATATTATTTATCTGTATTGAGATAACTATAAAATACATATGCGTCAAATAACTTTAATATATTAAGGAAATATGGAGAAAGTTAAAATAAATAAAATTGAATTTTAACTTTAAACGTGCGTTTTTACAAAGGGAGAACTGTACTTCCTTTACCTATTTTTTTAGGTAAAGGAAACTTTATATAATTATTGCTATACACAAGAATTATATAGTGTATAGTGAAAGGATTATGTAAATTTACGAGAATACAAATAATATACTTGAAGAAGAAAAATTATGTGACTTAAAGAGAATATGAAATATATAATATAATTTGCTATAATATTATATATTTATTCGCACAACATTATAAGCAAAGATACAGCAATCAATAAAAATTCCCAGAATTTAGAAAACAATATTTTTTTCATAATATTTCACTAATTTTATTTTTTATATTATTTACTTAATAAAATGACATATACGAGGTGCTGTTCTTCAAACAATATTCCATACGTTTATCCAAGTTTTTGTCCAAATAATATTAGTTGCAATAATTTAGGTAATTTTTCTACATTACCAACAATTCCTTTACATCCCACAAATTATTATTGTAACGCTTATCAATGTTATATTGGTGTTACTGATCAAGATAATAGTAATTTCACTCTTAATCTTCAACAAGGTGAAAAAGTTAATGTAACTAAAAACACAGATGGAACATATAGTTTTTATTATGGTAATAATAAACTTAATAAATTTACTATAGCTCAATTTGCAGGATTTCAACAATGCTAATTAAAATTACATGTAGATATGAAAATTGCTATTTAATTTAAAAAGATATACTTGTTAGTACAAATAATATACATCAAGTAAAGATTATGAAGCATGTTGACAATATTTAAATACAAATATTGTGATTGAAGAATATAAACACCATTATGGAATTTTATAATTTTAAAATAGAGCAAAGATATGTAAAATTTTTTATTAGCACTATAATGGGTAAATGGATTATAGGGTTATAAATATAAAATAATATTATGTTTATTAAACTAACTAAAAATTATATAGTTTATTTAAAATTTGATAATTTTGCAATAAATACGGATAATTAGAATACTCAAAGAGAATGTAGTTAGTATAAGGTAGCTATAAAATATTTATAAGCTGCATAATATTAAATATTAAATATTAAATATTTGATAAAAATATTATTTTAACTTTGTTTTAATAGCGACTTAATATTTAAATCTTAAATAATAAATATTACCGGTCGGATGTTATTTAACTGCACACTAATAACAGTTTATGAATGTTTATTGCAACTATATCTTGTGAAAATATCAAGATGACAAAAAAATAGCAAAATATTTTTAACTTTTTTATGTGCATTTTTACAAAGGGGGAAACTGTACTTCGTTTATCTAAAATAGATAAAGAAATTTTACATATATTTCCTCAGTTCAAAAATTATAAAATTCCATAATGGGTTTTATGAAATTTTTATATGTATGGAAAGATCCAATTATAATAAATTGTAAATTTATTATAATTTATCATATATAATAAACTAATTTACATGATAAATATCTATATAAAATAATAATATTAAAGCTTAAACTTATATAACTAGGGTTATGGAGATAAAATATTATTTATCGTTAAGCCAGGTGATAAAATATTAGCTCAATGTATAAAATATTTTTACTGCACAATATTTTATCGTTAGCGCTATGGAGATAAATATTATCTATTGTACATTATTTATGTAATTATGTTTATTAAAAATCTATAATACTTGCATAATTTCAAATATTATTTTGGTCCGTTATAATGAATAACTCCTTATCTCAAATATTTTCCTTCAGGTGTTTAATCCTTTTCCTTATATTGTTTCCTATAATACTGGATTAAAAATTATTCAATCATTTCTTCTACTTAAATATTCTTAAGTACTAAAATAAACTTTCATGTATACGATATTATAAAGTTTATTGTAAGTTTATGGAATACTGATAAATTAAAGGCAATTTTCGATAAATAATATGGTTATTGTACAAGAAAGGTAAAAGTATTTCTAGAATATTGTTTAAAATATTCTTCAAGCATTATCCCCTTAAAATATATTATTTGCTTTCAATTCTTTATTATGTGAAATATGATAAAATACTAATTATATGTATGACTAATACAGTCTAAAACTTTCTTTACCTAAGAAAATAGGTAAAGGAAGTACAGTTCCTCCCTTTATAAAAACGCACGTAAAAAGTTAAAATATTCAATTTTATTAATTTTACAATTAACCACAATATCCTAAATTATAGCTAATTATTTACATTCAAAATACTAATAATTAACTTAAATATTATGAAAGATTGTGAAAGATCGTAGAAGATTTTGGAAGATTGTGAAAGATCGTAGAAGATTTTGGAAGATTGCGAAAGATCGTAGAAGATTTTGGAAGATTGCGAAAGATCGTAGAAGATTTACTAAATAGAAATAATAGTTGAAGAGAAAAAGATTATTGAAGAGAAAATAATAGTTGAAGAGAAAAAGATTATTGAAGAGAAAATAATAGTTGAAGAGAAAAAGATTATTGAAGAGAAAATAATAGTTGAAGAAAATAATAGTTGAAGAGAAAAAGATGATTGAATAGAAAAAACTATGGAATATTACCAAATATAATAATATTGTTGAAGAAAAGAATTATAGTATTAGGGAAAATATTTAAACTTTAAACTATAGAAATAATAGTTTATGGATAAACGGTTTTTTGAGAGTAAAATAAGCGACTTGAAAGCACACAAATTATGAACAAGAAATATATATTATTTAAAGATAAAATAATTATATAAGGAAATAGGTGGATTATAAAATTAAGTATTATAAGATAATAAATAGATATGAGGAAATCTAATAAATAGATATGAGGAAATCTAATAAATAGATATGAGGAAATCTAATAAATAGATATGATGAAAGATAATAAATAGATATGAGGAAATCTAATAATGATTATTAGATTTTTAATTATTTGTATAAAAATGATGTCGAATTTAGTAGTAATTAATAAATTGAATAACCTTAATAATCTAAATGTTATTAATATGAATAGTAGAAAGGGAAATCAAGGAATTATATGTATAGGTAATAAAGGTGAAAGATACGAATGGTATAATTTTTTGTGTGAGCAAAAGAAAAAAGCAATAAAAATAACAGTTTGTGAAGAAGAGTATAATAATTTGAAAGAAAATATTATTAAGGCATATATATTGGATGGTATTGTTGATGAAAAATCATATATATGTTTCATAACATCTGAGAATATCAAAAAAGAAAAATATCTTTTCATTAAAAAAATAATTGTGTTTGAAAACTCAAAAGAGTTACAGAGTAAATTATGCAGTATTTTATCTTTATTTAAAAGGAATAAACTTAATCTTACCAAAAATATAATTATGACCAAGTCATCTCAATATAAAAATAAATGTTGTTATGTAGAATTTGGATCTGATTTATTCATCAGTACTTAATACAAATAAATATAGAATTCTGTATAGAATAGTTGTATTTATATAATATTTGAGTTTAACTTATTTAGAAACACTTGTATAAACATTATTACGACAATAATATTAAACTATAATTTTTAGAAATAATGTGCAAGAATAATTTATTAATTGTATTTTAGTTTTACGGGAAAACTAAAATATACAAAACAATTTGATACAAAATAACCACATGTTCATATTAAATGAAATAATAAAGGTAGACAAAATAATCTGGATTTATTATAAAGAAAAGGAGCGATGCAATATATTATTAAAATAATAATATATGGAATTTATACACAAATTGTTAAAATAAGAGATTATAGATTAATTGAAGAATATGGTATATGAGTTTGGTATTTTTGAATCAAACGAGGATTAGACAATTTATTTTTATAAGTTAAAAGGAAATCTAAAGAAATATGTTGGTGAATCCAAATGTGATCCCAATGTCTGATAAAATGGGAATATTTAATAATAAAAGATTCGGAGAGCTTGGCATTTATCCAAACAGAGTCCCAATCTTTAATAGAATATGAATGAAGATCAATGAAAGATTCAGCAATAGTAAAATTAGACAAGATATATTTCCAATCCTGAATATATGAAAGATTTTTAGATAAAAAATCTTCGGTCACAATATTATGGAAATTTGTTATAATAAAGGTAAAAAGATCGGGTTTTGTATCTAAAATGTGTTGAATATTAGAAATAGAACAAGACTTATAATAACACAAAACGTTAAAGTAACTAGAATGTGGTATAATAGATAAATAAGTATTTATAAAATCAAGACTTAAATATTTTGACTCTAATAAAGAATACCAATCAATAATATCTTTGTTAGCAAGAATTAATTGTTCTATATTTGGGAATCGTTGAAATATTGGAGACCAAGATGATGTTTTTGTTATTTTTGATATATATTTTGTTGCGAAAATAATATTGTATTGTTGATACATAAATATAGTATTGAATATGTCATTACTATAAATTATTTGTGGTAATAACTTATTAATGAAAAGCTCGATTGTATCTTGTGAAATAGAACAGTTCAACATAATATGTGTCCATAGTGATGTTTTTATACCTATTTTTTTATCAATCATAACTTTAAAACATTTATCACTATTTATTTTTTTTATAAATTCTATCTCATAGCTATTGTTATTAGATTTATCATTAACCAACTTGTCAATATTTCTACAAATAAAACATTCGCTGAATTCTTGGTTGATAGATAAATATTTCCACACATTATCTGTAATTTTTTCTTTTTTAATATAATGTTCAACCATTTGTTTGTCATATTTTTATCGTATTTTTCTATAAAATCAACTGTTAAATCTTGTCTATTCCATATTTCTGCCCACATATGCGATTTAATTAACTCCATATTTCTATCAATAATTTCCAATGGATATGTTCTACAAATATGTAACCACTCATCAAATTTTATTTTACTTGTTATTAACTCATTTTCTGTATATATTCTATTCATTTCTCTATGGAATTTTATTTGTTGCTTAATTTAATGTTTTTATCAATTATATATTATTATTAACGTATCTAAATCAATTATATTAAATAATACATATGTCGTATATATCGTATATATCGTATATGTCGTATATATCGTATATATCGTATATATCGTATATGTCGTATATATCGTATATATCGTATATATCGTATATGTCGTATATGTCGTATGTGTCGTATATATCGTATATGTCGTATATATCGTATATGTCGTATATGTCGTATATGTCGTATATGTTTATATGTCGTATATGTCGTATATGTAATATGTATTATATCTAATACGAATCGTATTAAAATTAAATAATAGTATTAAATAACAGTTACATATGTTATTTAATACTATATTTAGAACATTATAAAAGAATGGAAAATCATAAATGGAAGGACTGAAAGATGTATAATAAAAATAATATATTGTGTTAAAAACATGGTTGAAAGAATACAATTTCAAAATTTGAATACTCTTAAATTAAATGTAGAAAATCGAAAAACAATACAAATTGATATAAAAACCGATATATTTGATCAAAATTTTATAAAAAAGATCGATCCATTGTGGGAGAATGATAGGATAATAGATATATACAAAGGGGGCGGTCCTTGTATTTTATTGAAAACTCTTATAGAAATTGGTTATCTATATTTGACGTCAGTTATTAAAATTGTAAATTAACATAAGTTAACGAGTGATTAACTTTATGAAATAGTAAAGGATAGACTTAATATAAATTGAAAATAAGATATATTATAAGCTTATAATATAAAAATTTGATAATTAACCGTAAAATATTATTGAACTTTATTTGTGTTGTTAGAAATCCATTTTTCTGATAGGTCTCTGAAAATATATTTAGAGATTTTATAGATGTTATCAGATATGGGATACCCTTGTAATTTCTTTATTTGAGAAAGATTATTATTGATAACGATTTTAAACAAAATATCTTTGGAAGGAACATTATTATGTGTTATTTTATTGATTCTACAATATTTATAGGTTATACAAGATGATTTATTGAGACTACATGTATATCCATGTTGTTCCATATTATATTTACAAATATCAGCTTTATAACATAATTCACAATATAAATAACAACGAGCTTTAATTCCGATAAGTTTTAGGCTAACTATATTATAATGTTCGGGCATTTTATAAACTAAATTACTAGATAATCCAGGATATTTATTATAAAACATAATATGCGATTTAATCATTGAGTCCAACTGCGAATCTGTTAAGTTCCATACAGATAAACGAGATGGTATTAAACGATTGTCATATAATATCAATTTTTTGATTTGATTATCATCCAATTTTTGTATAAATGCAATAGAATTTTGATTTGCATTCCAGTAATTCCACATCAAATTAATATATAATATACGTTGATCATTTAATAAATAATTCTTTATAATCTCCATATTATCCATATTTAAATCTGTTAATCTATTGTAGGGTAAATTTATAATAAATTTTAAATTTTTGTCAATCGAATTTTTATTAATATAGTTATATATTTCAGATATTAATTTTGCTATACTTATATCCTCTAAACCATAATAACTACAGTCCAAAACAGTCGGCAAATATGATTTTTTATTATCAGTTTTAATATTGGCAACGCTATCATTAACATCGTTTTCATTAACATTACTATCATTTAAATTGTTATTATTATAGTAATTATTTCCATTTGACTGTAAAATATTTTCATTTTCATATGTGCTGTTCATTATTTTATTTTACTATTCGATATAATATTTCATCATTTTATTTTTAAAACAATTATATTGTTTATATTTACTTTCTTGGTAAATATAGATAGTTCTATATTTAATTTATAACCGGTCATATAATATATTGGTTAAATTACTAATGTTAAACATAATATAATTCTGATAGTTATATGATTATTTATAGCCTTATTTGAATAAGTTAACAAATAATATATAATTTGATTATATATTATCTACAAAGTACATAATGTTATATGAAATTACTATTCGTGATAGTAATGTATTTTGCAAAGTACATAATGTTAAATGAAATTACTATTCGTGATAGTAATGTATTTTACATAGTTCAAAAATACTTAATTATTATATATACAATACATAAAATAGATTCAATTGTATTTTATTGGTTGAATCTATTGACTAATAACTACTCAAGCTCGTTACTAAAAACACATAATTAAAATAATATTCATTCGCCTGCAAATATATAAATAAAATTTTATAAGTAATTACACGGCGGATAATTAAATGCTAGTGAATCAGAAAATCAATCTTAAAACAAATCGATCATCAGCCCTAAAGATTTTGACATCCACAGAATGCGAAAATTTTACAAGATATGAGCAAAAATTCTTATTTTAATATAAGTTTTTAACAAAGAACAAATAAATTATAATGCTATTATAATGCTATTACTCAATAATACATTCAATAATACACCCAATAATACACTCAATAATTTGCATATAGTTTAACAAAATATTTATAATATCATAACTAGATTTAAAATCTGTCAGCATACAGATTTAATTAATTATAAAATAATTATAGTGGCTTGTATTTTTAGGTTCTATATTTTTATCACAAATATATTAAGAATGTTGAACATATTATTAATATCAAGCACATTCTTAATATCAAACATATTTTAATATCAAACATATTTTAATATCAAACATATTAAGAATATTAAACGGAATATTAACACAAAACAGATTAAATTATAGAACCTAAAAATATTTATCAATGAACAGTAATTAAACATAAAATTTTATGTTTAATTAATAAACTTCACAATAAAAATAATTAGAGATATAAGGTATATATACAAAAATATGGTAATAAGTATAATGAGTCATTATATAAGTATAATGTCTTATTATATAAGTATAATGTCTTATTATATAAGTATAATGTCTTATTATATAAGTATAATGTCTTATTATATAAGTATAATGTCTTATTATATAAGTATAATGAGTCATTATATAAGTATAGAATAGCTAGATATGAATATTTAATAAAAAAAAGTTTTGATTGAATAACAAAATGGTACATAAGGAATTGTTAAATAAACTTAATCACAATGCAAAATACTATAAAAATTTTAACAAGGAAATAGAAAACTTGTTTGAGTTTCTAGAAAAAAAACTTGGAGAAGAATTTAATAAATACTGTAATGAGTATTACCAAAATAATTGTGCCAGACTACAAATAGATAGAAGAGAAAAAAGACATATCTCTGAAAATTTATCCAGTAAATATATAAATCAAATAGAAAAGGAACTTGAAAAAAAACAACAAATAGAAAAAGAAATTTTATCAAGATTGGAAGGAAAAGAAAATATAGGTATTGATACTGTAACTTTAAAAAAGAGATTAATTAACGAAAATGAAATAATAATAACTGTTTTTCAGAATGGAAATTGTGTAAAAAGACAGGATCCTGATGGTATTCACATTATCCTCTTAAAAAGAAAAACTTTAAAATTCGATCCTTTATCTTATTCAATCGATATTATTGAACCTTGTAACGCAGAATCTCTTGATGACTCGTCTCCCTTTACTTTATTTTTCTTTGATTCTTCTGGCATCAAACGTGATTATAAATGTAATTATTCTATTAGATTTTGTCCTTCTTTATATTCCTATCTTTCAAATCTCCCTTTAAATTAAGATTTTTATAATTTAAGTGTTACACTATTTCACATTTGTAGTTGAATATTATTTAAAGTTGAATATGTAATAAAATTATATAAAAATTTATAATTTTATGTTCTATATAAATTATGAAATAGTTACTATATAAGTTATCAAATAGTGTTAGTTATGTGAAGTCTTTGATGTATCCACCTTTTTGATAAAGTTTTCAGAATACGTTTTGAAAGTTTAGCATTTGTATTTTCAGGATACTCTAAATAATTCTCTAGTTTTGACAAATTATTGGCTATCACAATTCTATTTAGAATTTTTGATGAAGGTATATTTGTATTTAAAACCTGTTCGATACTAGAAGATTTAGACTTACCACAATTATGCGAGTTACACAATAAATAGTGTTTATCAAAGTCACTCTCTAAAATATTAGAAATATAACAATATTTGCAATAGTAATAACTATAATAACCTTCAAAATTTTTAGAATAATCAAATTCTTCATAATCCTCAAAATCTCTTATATTTGATGTATTATATAACTCGGACTTAAATATTATATAAGTTCTCAAACCGGTATATTTCATAAAAAAATCGATATGATTTTGCTTTAATATAGTTAACTTTTCTGTTGTAAAATTCCATTTCGATAATTGTTCTTCTAAATAAGATTCAAAATATGTTTCAGAATATTTTTCAGAATATTTTTCTTCTAATATTAGTTTTTTTAGGTATATGTTATCCAAATCATTCAATATTTTTCTAGATTTATTATTGTGTAACCAAAAATTATTACATACAATTAGATATTTAACACGTTCGTCTTTTATTATAAAGTTACTAAAAATTTCCATTGTTTTATCAGTAAAATTATTTCCATATAAATTTACTATAAATTTCACATCACCTAACTTCGTTACTTTTTTGTCCATGTAATTGATAATTCTACCTATTAATTGTATTGCATTTATATCCTCCATTTTTTTATATCTAAAATCAATTACAATATCCTTGTTCATCTTTATATAAGTAAATAAATATAGTTATATTTAAAATTTGTCGCTGTTTTTAACTGTATAAAATAAATTGTTTTGATATAAATGTGATATACCACATTAGACCTAATACATCACTCTATATCTAATATACCACATTCACTTTATATTTTACTAAATTTTCATACTATAAAAAAATCATTTTATATCTCTTAATAGTTAATTTTATCTACTATTTTCTATATTTATTTCTATTATATTCCTTTATTTTTCTCACCTTTTAATTTATTGATTTGTACATCAATATATATGACAGATATATTATTCCTCATTTATTTTCCATTTTATGCTTATTATCTTGATCTTCATCAGAATCAAAATCATTATCTTCATCAGAATCAAAATCATTATCTTCATCAGAATCAGGATAGGAAATAAAGTCTATATCAGAATTCCAACCATGCATAAAATTGTATGATAATGAAGAGAAATCAGATTGTTTTTTGTAGTATTTAAATTTATACATGTTTACTATATCATGAAGAAAGTCTATTTTTAATCCATTTTTATATGATGAAATGGGAATTTTAATTAAAATTCTATCATATGAACAAAAACTTATTTTATTGTTCAATTTATCGATTTTATCAATTTTATCAATAATATTTGATATCATATCCATTTTATCATCGTAATTAATGTCTATATCCATCTCTGATGGAACAAATACAATATAATAATACATTTTTTTGTCGAAAATATTTATTGACTTTATTGGTTTTATTTTATTATATTCAGCTATACAATCTGCAATAGTTTCAACTATAGTTCCTTGTAAAGATTTAGTCCTACTTTTTTGTCTATGTTTATTAATAGCATTTTTGACTAAATTTTCCATATTTATTCCCATATATTCAGCATTCTCTATAAGTTCTTTTAGATTGAATATTGGAAATTGTTCGTTATCAAATAATTGAATATTTGATCTAATCTCTAATGGTAGATTATTCATTTTATTGTCTAAAATTTTATATATTTAATCATTTTCTACCCAAAATACTATATTCTTATTTAGTTATTTTATATAACTCTTATTGTTATTATAACATCGTTGTTATTGTGTAATATTGTAGTTGTTATAATATTGTAGTTGTTATAATATTGTGTAATGTTGTGTAATATTATTTAATATTACAATAAGAGATATTTCAATATAGAAAGTTATAATTTATCGAAAAATAAAAATATTTCTATCTTGTCCCACGCAAAGTTTACCGATCATTATATTGATATATTCAGAGTTTGAAATTAGTATATAATTGGCTTAGGGATATTTACTTATCAGTTATTCTAATTTAAATAAAAACATGACTTGCAAATAAAAATTTTTATTATAAACAAAAGTATTCTAGATCATCATTTAATTTTTCAGATTTACCGAGAATATTACTAGTAATATCTCTTACATTACCATTACTATCTTTCATACCTATACGGATATTAGTATAATGACCACCACATGAATATATACCAAGACTACAATTTAGATGATTAGTATTATCGATAATATCAGGATTTACGAAGAATGGTAACTTTTTGTAATCAGGGATGGGTTCTTCTGCATCTTCATCATCTTCATCCCACGTTAGCTCTTGATCTGAACAACATGTACATAATTGTATATACAGAATATATAATCCATATTTAACACTTGAATCATGATGTATAATCTCGTATCCTCTATTCTTCAAATCGTTTTCTATTTCGTTCATTTTATCTCATTCTATTAAACCAAATTTATTAAAATTTATATCCACAAATAATATTAGTCTATTTATTCAATATATTATTTTACTCAGTATTCAAATTACTCAACATATAAATTAATATTATATTTATCAATTTGAAATAACTTTGAGGAGAAATACTCTTATTCTTAGAATGAGTTTTTATACCATATAGTATAATATTATAACTTATCTACAAAATAAATATTAAGATGTAAATATTATATAACTTGAGGAACAAATATTATATAACTTGAGGAGCAAATATTATATAACTTGAATAGTAAAATGTTATGTAACTTGAATAGTAAAATATTACTAAACTTGAATAATCTTTCACTTGAAGTATATAATTTTTAACATATTTTCTCCAAGGTGGCTATACAGATTATCGAAAAAGTTACATAATTCTGTTCTTTTTGATGGAAACGTTTTATGGTATTTTATATATTTTGATAAGTGATATTTAGAAGAAAAATGTGATCATATAATAATTAAAATTGAATTTTATGTTTTTATGTCCGTTTTTACAAAGGGGGAACTGTACTTCCTTCACCTATTTTTAGGTGAAGGAACTTTAGATTATATTCAAGCCACTGCACAAATAATATTTTATTTATAGTATTTTAATAAACCAGTTTATCGTTATTTCTAGGATGTAAATAATGTTCGTGTTATGCATAAATATATTTACCTAGCAATACATTATAGTTAGCTTGACCATGAACAAAAAATACCGACGCTTTGCTTCAATAACGATTGAAGTTATTTTCGATTTATGCAAGACATAAAATATTTTTACTGAAAAATATTTACTGAAAAATATTTTATCGTTAGCTTAATAGAGATAAAATATCATTTGTGCAATTCATAAAATATATTTACTGAACAATATTTTATTATTGACTGACTTAATATAGATAAATATTATTGTATGTAATAAAATACGATATAATTGTTTACCATATTTTATTAAAGATATATAATTAGTCCATAATAGTTGTATGATTTAGATAAAAGATATATAATTAGTCCATAATAGTTGTATGATTTAGATAAAGATATATAATAGTTATATTATAATGCTTGGGAACAATACCATTATCAGATATTAAAAATATATACAAATAATACTCTTGAAAACAAAGAGTATAGAGTTTGAGTATTCAAACAATACATATCTCGTTGATAAGAGAAATAATATACTGTTCTAGTTTTATTAATTTATAGAATAAGTATTCCATATCATAGAATTATAGAACTATATGATATCATGGATCCATAAAATAACCAACTATATTAGCAAAAACTAGAACAATTGAGGATCAAGATTTTCTGATATATAATTCAACTGGTCTATTATCATGTTATATATTTGTTGTTTTGATGAATAACTTCTACCTGGTATTTTTAATTGTCTCGCAGTCGTTCTTAGATATATAATCGTATACATATTTAATGGTTTATTAGGATCAAAATTTATTTCATACAAGTAATTATATTTTTGAAGCAAAATATACTGTTGATGAGCGTCATCTCCAACATAAAATTTACCAAAATCCTTTTCTAATCCTTTTTACATCTAAGTAATACCAGTAATATACGATTACTCATATTACATTGACTTTAATTTATCGACTTCCTTAAACTTATAATAAAATTTTATAATGTCGTATACACAAAATTTTATTTAAGAGCTTAGTAAGTTTTGAGAAGAAGTTAAGAAGATACGTTGGTGAAAATCTTATTTGAGACGATACAATTATATTTTTATTCATTATTATAGGAAAGAATATAAGGAAATAAATTTGTCCATTTTTTGTTATTAAGTAATATATAATTTTGCTCTGCATTTTTACCAACATATTCTTCACCAAAATCTCTTCTTATTAGGTCTATCCATTTTTCATTATTAAGAGAAATATATTCTAACTGTGGATTATTACCAAGATATTCTTTATTGAAATCCCTTTTTATTAAATCCATCCATTTTTTATTATTAAGTTTAACATATTTATGATATGCATTATTATTATTATAATTTTTATTGAAATCTCTATGTATTAGGTATCTCCATGTATCATTATTTTCACAAATCCTCATCATAAATCTATTAGTCTTGCATAGACTAATAATATTTTTAATGGGTAAATTTTTCCAAATATTTTCTAAATATAAATCGTCTGGTATATCTAAAAAATTATACTCCTCACTCATATTTATGTATTTTATTGTGTGCATTATTTATTATTTCAGCCATTAATTTTCAAATTTACTACAAACTTTCGATATTTAGTATTACACGGATTGATATAATATTAATATTATATATTTATAATGTAAATATATAATTTGCTAACAATAGAAACAATAACTTAACGGAAAAATATTATGTAAATTAATTTACATAATACAGCTTAAGTACTAAAAATTATGAACATAATAAATATTTATGTTTACTACAAGGATTCAAATAAAACAATTATCAAATATTACTAGAATAATTGAGGATCAATATTTTTTAATATATAATCCGATTCTTTTATTATAATTTCGTATAGCTGGTCTTTTGATATACGAGATCTATTTGGTATTTCAAGTTGCTTTGCGACAGTTCTTACATATGGAATTATATACATATTTACAGGTTCGTTAGGGTCAAATTTGATTTTATTGAATGAGTCGTTATATTTTTTGAATAGAGAATACTGTTATTCTGCCTCTTCACCAACGTAGATCTTTCTAAAATCCTTCTTCAATAATTTATGTCACCATAAATTTTCTACGGTCTTAGTTTCACAATATTCCCACTATAAATGTGAGAATATTATAACTATATGATGAATAAATTTAGTGCTTGATCAAGATTTATTGATTAGCTATGTTGAATTTTATATATCGGAATTTAAAATATCAGATTTTATTATTTTATTAAAAATATTGTTATACACAATTTATACAAAATGAGCAATCAAAAACAATCAACATATAATCAAGATAAAAACAGCATCACAAAGCCCTGGTTTATGGTTGTTGAACAAAAATTATCAGAGAGAGATACAGTAAATGTTATCTTTTATACTGATTATACCAAATTATATGTTGTTAATTTTAGATACGATGATTTTTTATCTGAGTGCTATATAGATGGTTTCTGTAACGAAGTTAGTGACATCAATGATCTTAAAAATCTTCATAAGATATATGGATCAATTGGTAACTTTGGATGCTGAAGTTACTGTATTAAACGAAGATTTATCTAATATATTATGGCAAGAATTGCACATTTTAAAAGGACAAAAACAAACTCCACCCAAAAAGAGAAAATCAACTAAGATGACTAATAACGACTATTTCTATATTTGTAACAGTAAGCCTATTTTTAATAAAATTGCATAATATTAACTTTATAATTTAACTACAAAATATCTTAATATTTAAGATATTTTGTCTCTAACTCTGATATTAATTACCCACAAATATACTTTAGCATATTTTTGTTGATATACAATTATTAGGAGTGAAACCAAAAGTGAAAGATACTATCTACTCAAATTTCTAATTTATTTAATATTATCGATTACTAAATCTTGAATTTTCTACGAGATTATCACTATTTTATATGAGAGTATAATAATTTTATAATCTTAGATTAGTTACTATCGAGATTTTTACAATATTATGTATTAAGAAATTAAGAAATTAAGAAATTAGACAATATTTGAAAAGAAATATTGTATGACCTATAATATTTTACATTTTATATAAATGAATAAAAATTCATATAACAATAATATTTCACAGGAATACAATATTTCAAATATTCCCAATGATTTATATTTAAATACCATATGGAAAATTTTACCTGTTGAAGACATATTTAATCTCTGTGAGAGTATCATATGATCAATATGTACTTTTTAGTGAATATAATAAACTATTAGAAGAAATAGGAATAAAGAGTATTAGAGATTTAAGTTTGATTGGATTAGAATGTATTAAAAAGTTTGCGACTTTTTTCGGTATCACCAATAGAGCGAGAATGACTAAACAACAATTGTATCAATCAATAATTTCTAAACTTAGAGAGTATTATCCTCGATTATCACCTCAATTATATTGATATATTTATATTATAATAAATATGACTATTCATTTTATTATAATATAAATAATTGTATTTTATTCCTTGTGTATTTTATATTCTTTTTGGATATAAAATAATTTTATATTCTTTTTGGATATAAAATAATTTTATATTCTTTTTGGATATAAAATAATTTTATATTCTTTTTGGATATAAAATAATTTTATAGTCAGAAATACGTCTTATATAAATGTATTTCGATAACTTATACTTAAATTTTTATGGTATTAATAACAAAACTAAATTTTTACTCACTATACCATAAAATTTATTCAGTATTTTACGAATAAGATAATTTAACTAGATATAAGATGAATATTCGAATATTGGTTATATTCATTAAAAAAGTAATAAATTTTATTCTATATCTCATAAAGATATAATTATTGGGATATACAAAGATAAAACTTGGAGAGATCAGAATTATTATGCTTGAAGAGATCAAAATTATTATACTTAAAGGGATTATAATTATAAAACTTGAAAGGTAATAATTATAAAACTTGCATTTATTACTTGAAGAGAATATAATTCAAATACATGAAACTATGAATTATAATAGTTGAAAACAATAGTTGAAAATAATAGTTGAAAATAATAGTTGAAAACAATAGTTGATATAATAGTTGTCGATAATAGTTGAGAATAGTTGACGATAATAGTTGAGGATAATACTTGGGGAACGTTAATCTTATCAAAGATTAAATAATAGACTTTATAAATAGTAATTCTAATACTTGATATTGTTATTGAGGATTATATCTTAAATTTATATTATTCGAATACTTATCTTTAAAAATTAATTTATCGTATTCTATATAAATGATTTGCGGTAAAAAAACATTTATAAAATTAACTTTACTAATGAATATTTATTATTTGAAGTAGAATAATCGTCTAATTCTAAATTATTTCTTTTGAATATTGGAATAATTATCTCTCCGGATATTAAGATAATTATACTAATTTTCAATTATCCCTCTCGAATATGACAATAATTATCTCCAGATATTACGATAATTATTTTGAAGTATTTATATAAAATTTGTAAAACCACCCAAATTATGATAAAAATTATCCTAAAATATTCGAACTAAATACAATCTTAATATGTTGACAAACACTAGTTTATCATTCTCATAATTCTTATAAATTCATTTTTATTATTTTCGTCCAATTCAGTCACTTAATATTCGATTTCTTACTATTATAAATACAATAATGCTCTTCTTCAGATACTAATTATTTGCGTAAAATAGAATAATTCTATAATTAAATTATAGTATTGGTAATCAAAATCTATTGATTATAATTCTTATAATTGAGAAGTAAAGGACCCGTATACTAGTAGACTGGAACAGACAATAATTATTCAAATAATTAAGGATTATGCAATTTATGAACTTGAAAAGGTGTTTATCTGAATACTTGAAAAGATATATTAAGGATTATACAAGAATAAATCAGAACAAATATAATTCTGATACTTGAAAAGGTGTTTATCTGAATACTTGAAAATATGTTTATCTGAATACTTGAAAAGATATATTAAGGATTATACAAGAATAAATCATAACAAATATAATTCTGATACTTGAAGAGAATTATTGAGGATTATACAAGAATAAATCAGGACAAATATAATTGTAACACTTTAAGAGAATTATTGAAAATTATACAACAATATACACAATATATGATAATTATAATACTTGAAGAAGAATAATCGTGAATTATACAATTAATAATCTTGAAGGGAATTTTAATATACGAAAGAGAATACTTGAAGAGATTGGAATTCTGATACTTGAAGAGAATACTTAAATAGAATACTTGAAGAGATTGGAATTCTGATACTTGAAGAGAATACTTGAAGAGAATACTTGAAGAGAATACTTGAAGAGAATATTTTAAGAGAATACTTGAGGAGAAGAATACTTGAAGAGAATACTTTAAGAGAGTACTTGAAGAGAATACTTTAAGAGAATATTTTAAGAGAATACTTGAGGAGAAGAATACTTTAAGAGAGTACTTGAAGAGAATACTTGAGGAGAAGAATACTTTAAGAGAGTACTTGAAGAGAATACTTGAAGAGAATACTTGAAGAGAATACTTGAATATTATACAATTAATAACCTTAAAGAGATAATTTTATGCTTGGAGATGATATTTGAGAATTGTATAATTATTGAAAATAATGTAAATATTATAATTTTCATAGATGATAAGAATACTTGTATAGACAATAATTCTTATATTTGAAGAGATTATTATACAATTGATATACTTGTAGGGATAATAATAATATTTAAAAAGACGTAAATATTATACAATTAATAGATTTTGTCATATAATAATTCCAACTATAAGTGATTATAATTTTATAATCCTTAATATCTCTTCAAGCATCAGAAGAATTATCTCTTCAAGTATCGTAATTATTATCTCTTTCGGTTTATTTTTGTAATCCCAAATAATTCTCTTCAAGTATCATAATAATTCTCTTTTCAAGTATTCGATTTATTATAATCCTCAATAATTCTCTTCAAGTATCATAATAATTCTCTTTTCAAGTATTCAAATTATTATAATCCTCAATAATTCTCTTCAAGTATCATAATAATTCTCTTTTCAAGTATTCAAATTATTATAATCCTCAATAATTCCCTTCAAGTGTTCGAATTATTATAATCCTCAATAATTCTCTTCAAGTATTCAAATTATTATAATCCTCAATAATTCTCTTCAAGTATTCAAATTATTATAATCCTCAATAATTCTCTTCAAGTATTCAAATTATTATAATCCTCAATAATTCTCTTCAAGTATCGTAATAATTCTCTTTTCGAGTATCCAAATTATTATAATCCTCAATAATTCTCTTTTCAAGTATTCGAATTGTATAATTCTTGTATAATTCCCTTTTAAGTATCAGAATTATTCTCTTTCTCATGAATTGGGATTTTATTATTCTCTTTCTCATGAATTGGGATTTTATTATTCTCTTCAAGTATTACAATCATTTATGTATTATTATAAATATGCACAATTAAACATGTTATTATAGGATTGTTAAAAATAATAAAATTGAATTTATAAAAATTTGAAGAATGATAAACTAGTGTTTGTCAACATATTAAGAATTGTTTCAGCTCGAAATATTATATTTATAATATTTTATGCGAAGAATTATGTTGTATTAAGGGACAGAAAAAGCTACAACCAGACATAAGAAGTCAAATAAGATGAATAATAACTATCACAATATATGTAATAGTAATCCATTTTTTAATAAAATGTAATATTGTGTGTTTTCTCAATAATTAAGATATTAAAAATGCTATAAGAATTATTCAAATACTATAATTCTTATATATTTGTTGGTTTTTGAAATATTTATGTAACAAAAGAGAATATTTATATTATACATTGAGGCTAATATAAATAATTTTATATTATACATTGAGGACATTATAAAGAATATTAAGTATAGATTCATTAATAAAATTATATAGATTAAATAAATATTTTGTTAATAAAATGAGTTTAAGTGAGTACAAAATAGATAACTAAGTTAATCCCAATTCTAATATTATATGTGATTATCTTGTTAATTTATTATCTTGTGCTAAAATAACATCTGATTCTACGCAGAATATAGAAATCATAATTTCTAGACTTCCTTTGAATAATGATATTATTATTAAATTATTGCGTCTTCCTTATTCCACAGTTGCCGATAAATTTAATTTAAGATTACTATCAGATATTCAACATTATTATATACACATCTACAATCCATATTGCTATAGATTATTCAGCTAATAGTTTTTTATTATTGAATAATTATTCACTTTATCTTCACCTTATTTTATCCATATTTTGTATAATAACATTCACATATTTTAAATATTTAATTTATAACACTATATTAAAGTTATTAAATTCAGAATATCAAATTTAATAATTATCATATCTCATTTTTATTAAATTTCATTATATATTACAATTTATTATCAACAACCAATCCACATGATTATAATTCTTTTAACTTATATAATACCTTAGCTCATATTGTACTAGATATTTCCACACAATACTATTAAAATGAAATTAAATTGTTTAATATGTTTTTAAAACTAATAAAATTAACCTATACCATAAATAATTGATCATATAAATATGTAAGTATATAATTTTTGTAGCAAAGTATTAACTGTTTCAGCCTAATTATATATTAAGACATAGTTATGTAGATCAAAATAAGTCCATACTTGATTATATAGAGTAGCCAAGAAAAGTCTATAGTATATAATTTTATACCAGTTGCTAGCATATATTCCTTTATTATATACTTTCCATATGAATTAATCATTGATATATGTATTATTTTTATGCTATATAATATTTAATATTAAAATTGTCGCTAACGATATTCTTTTTTATATTTAATTGGTGATCTCTTAATATATCAATATGTTTCATAATTTTCAGTATTCATTAAGTAGTCTAAAATTATATTTGATACTTGCACAAAATATATTGTATTTGTTTTTGTCATAATTAAAAATATTTGTTTACATTGTAAAACTCAATCATTTTACAACATAAAAGAATTATTGTTTATATTCTTTAGTAATAATTAATATTAATTATTACTTGGTGGTATTTTATTATCATATTAAATAAATTTATTTAATATAATATCGAATTGTATATGTGTCGTGAATAATGTACTACAAAACTATTTATAATTGATATATAAATAGATGTTTACAATGATGAATATTTATTTATATTGAATCAATATAAAAATGAGCAAAACTATTATTATAGATTTTGGACATAATGAAATAGAAGATATAAATGCAGTACAAGTAACAAATTTAATAGTGAATTATATGAAAGAGAGAAATAATGATAAGTTTATAATAAACATGTGTTCGAACAAGTTTACAGATAAAATGTTACACGTTTTTATTAATTTTATATTAAAAGATGATCGTGTTATTTATTTGAATATGAATAAAAATTATTTGTTCCCAACTGCAAAATCCAGAAAATTATTAGGTGAATTAGATGAGTTATTTTTAGAAAAATTAATCTTAGTATCAATATACTATGAAGGTGTATTATCAGGTTTCAATTTAACAAGAGAAAAACTTGAAATATTGAAACGTGGACATAGCGCTTTTTTGCAGAAATATTCTAGTTTAAATAGTATAATGGTGTTTGAAAGTGAAACTGACTCTTATGATAGAATAACTATAACTGATATCGATTATATAAGAGAAACAAACTATATATATTATTATTGTAAATACTGTTATACTGCTAATATATTCTCAGATAATTTTAGCGAACATTGTTCACATAATTGCGATAAACCAGTTAATTCATATGGTATAAAATATATCTCTGAAACACATATACCTTGTATCGATAAACTTAATAAAATTTGTATAGCAAACAATATGCCAGAATTAGAAAATTTTTCTAGATATCCAGATCGTACACAACAACAGTTTTCTAAACGTATCCTTAAAGGTTTGGTTAAAAATTCCGTTTATTATAATTAATATTTTAACTATTCATTTATTATACTTGTCTCAAATTAAGTTATATAAGCTAATTTGACTTTTACCTATATAACTTAATTTTATTTTTGCTTTAACTTTATTTGATAACATCTATTAATATCTTATTAATATTAAAGCAATGAAATAAGATATTTTTATAAAAAGAATTATTTAACTTTGGAATAAAAATAAAATGTTTGAATATTACGTAAATTTAGTATGAATAAATTTTAACGTTAATCTTTCTTAAATAAAGATCTACTCAATTTTTTGTTTAGGAAGAACAGATTAAATAGTTAATAAGACAATATATTTAATATTATCTTATTTCTCTGATTTAATATATTAATAAATCTTATTTTCTGATATTTAATCTATTAATAAATCTTATTTTTAATCTATTAATAAATCTTATTTTCTGATATTTAATCTATTAAATAATATATCATGTTTTATTGTTGGAATATAATAGTAACAAGGACCACCTATATAATCTTTAGTGTAAAAAGATTTCATTTTTTTATCGAACCCAATTATATCGTAATGTCCTTCATGTTGCATAAATTCATCTATACTTTTATATTCTGTACATCTTGTGTTTTCAGCATATGAACCCTGTTTATATATAATTATCAATTTATTATCAGTAGAACATCTATCAACAACTTCTTGTAAACCAATCTGTCTCATTTTATTTTTAGATTTTATGTAAAATAAAAACAATTTTATGTATTGTGCCTTACGAACAGTACATTTTCAATACACCTCACTAATAACATATTTTACTATTCTTATATTCTTTTCAATTATTCTTCGACAAACAAAAGATACACTTAAATATCTTATAACCCTTTCGAATAAAAATAAATTTTCCTAGCCAACATTTTCAGAAACCTTTAGATTGGTAAAACTAGTAAATTTTACCAATCTAAATACTATAATTATACTACATTTAAATAAATAATATACAACATTAATATAATAATTTAAAGATACTTTCTAATTCATAAATTATATTTAAGTTTTATTTCACAATATTTAAATATTATATGTATTATAATATATATATTTTAATTTATAGAATAACCCTAAATTTTCAATAAATGAAGAACTCTGATGTTGTTCAATCATTTTTGCTGTAATTAATTTATCTAATTCGGATTTGAATATATTTTTCATGTACGCAATTAACTGCAAAATAAGTATAATTACCTAAACTAGTAGAATTATACTTATTTAAACTTTCGCTATAAACATCATTCAAAAGATCTACTTGATTTTGTAGAAATCTCAAATGGTTGAAGTATTTTCTAGCAATAGGACCTACATGTTCGACCATTTGTTCAATGGGTAAGTTTTATTATTTAATCAATAGTTAAGAATTCACTATTGTTCTCTAAATCTTGATAAGGTGGTTTAAAAAATTCATTCTGTTATATGCTCATTTTTAATAATTCTCAATATTTTTCATTTTTCAAGATTTCTTTTTCAATTCGGTTAATTGAATTGCATACAATTTATACATTTATCTTTAACATTATCCATATGTCAAATAAAATAGAGACTATATTTTGATATTTTTCCAAAACATTTTAACCTATACAAGTTTACTATATAAGTAAATCTATTTTTATTCCATTTGCTGGAATGGATACCTTTTAAATCTGATATGTTTGTTCAATAATATATTTTTTATAATTTATTTGATTTAATAGTTGTGGGTCCTGTTATAATCATAACACTTGATTATTATTATTTATCAAGTGTTAGATTAATATTAATTTTATGTAATTTGAAATACTATAGATATAAATATATTTATTAAAATATATTTATTAAAATAAATATTTATTAAAATGAATCAACTATATGATATGTCTGATATTCCGAATGATTTGGTTTTAAATATTGTATGGAAAAATCTTCCAGTTAATGATATAATAATTTTATGTCAAAGTAGTAAATTCATGGCAAATATATGCAAAGACAATAAAACATGGAGGTATTTAATACAAAGAGATTTTGGAAAAAATTACGATGGTGAAGATGCATATGAAAAATATATAATTCTGGATAAAAATATGAAAAAAATTCAGCACGAATATCAAAAATTTTTATATGAATTGAATTTTGAACCAACAAAGAGTATCGATAATTATCAAATACGACATTTGAGATGGATATCTAATTTATTATTAATAGAAAACAGATCACGGATGACAAAAGAACAACTATATGAAGCTATTAAAATTAATTTACAAGAGAGATATCCTGAATTATTCTATTAAATTTATTTTACTATAACTCCTTAGATAAAGTTATATAACATATTAAAAAAGAAATAGAGACTATTAATATGTACTTTATAACACATTATATACTTTATTAAATGTCTTATAAAATTGTTTAAGAGTCATATATCCAAGAGATTTGTAATTAATCCTATTGTAGATTCTTTTATATATTAATATAAAATTGGATTGATAAAGAAATTTTATATTAATTTAACTCCATTATTATTAAACAATGGTATCATGTTTATTTTATTGGATCCACACTTTCATATTTACTTTATATTAACATTAAAGAACTTACATACATTAGTAAACTATCAGTACATATTAAATAATATTTATCATAAACCCTACCCAATTATATAAATATTAAAACAAATATAATTTTGATTATTTACAAACTTTAACTTTCAGGTCGAGTTTCTTTACCAAGAAAACTTATAGTTTCTCTTTATCTATGATATATTAATAGATAATTAAACTATATTCTTTCATCATTTGTATATACAAATACTTTCATAAATATATAAGAAAATTAATTAAATATTTCTTCTAAAATTTGAGAATTATAATTATTATAATTCTTATCTCTCATAGTTTATTTAATATAAACCTCATAATTCTTATAGTTTATTCAATATAAACCTCACAATTCTCTAATGTGTAAGAAAATCCTGGTTAAAATTTCAAATTATTTAATCCTTAATATTGTATTCTGTATGTTATAATATTTTAAATATAGGAATTGGACATATTATTATGGATTGTTAAAAATCGTAAAATTGAATTTGTAAAAATTTGAAGAATGATAAACTAGTGTTTGTCAACATATTGAGAATTGTTTCAGCTCGAAAATTTATATTCTCAATATTATATTTCATATATCTATGGAATATAATAACTTCCAATAATGCTACATTCTAATTAATTATATCACATATTCAACAAAGTTACAAAATATTTATCATAATATGCGATATAATAATTGTTCTATCAAAATTCCTAATGAAATAATTGTTCCATCAAGTATATAACCTTTATTCCCGGAATTTATGAAATGTTAAATACAATACTTATTAATCTATGTACTTAATATTATCTATGATAAATTGAAATTATTGTTACTATTGTCACAATAAATAGTTTTAGAAATGTTTCGGGCTAAATACAATCGCAACATATATACAAACACTAGTTCATCATTCTTCAAAATTTTACAAATTCAATCCTATAAATTGATAGTTTAATATTTAATTCCTTTCTATCATAAATATAAGAATCTTATTTTTCATATACAATTACTTGTAAAGAATAATGTACAAACAGATTATTACTCTATTCTTAAATTATATAATTAATGAACTAAGACAATAATTATTCAAAGAAATAATTATAATTAAAGCTAAGAATATCATTCAACCTCATTCGGTTAACTAAATAAGATTATTCAAATATTTCATGTTTATACAATATTATAAACATGAAAGGTAATTATTCTAATATATCAAAATATAATTAACAATTATACAATTTATCAACTTAGGAGATATAGTGAAGATTACTAAAATAAATCAGATGAAATATGATTATCATACTTGATAAAATTATTACGGATTACACAATAATAAATCTTATATAATTCTAATATTTATAGATAATTATTGATAATTATACAACAATATACTCCAAGATATGAGAATATACTCCAAGATATGAGAACATACTTCAAGAGATCATAATAATTATACTTCAAGAGATCATAATAATTATACTTCAAGAGATCAGAATAATTGTGGATTATACAGAAGAGATGATAATAATTGCGGATTATACTTGAAGAGAATAATTGTGGATTATACAGAAGAGATGATAATAATTATGAAGTATATACTTTAAGTTTATACAATTAATAAACTTAAAGGAAAACTATTATACAACCAAAATAATGATACCTAAAGAGAAATATTAATACTTGAACTGAATACTTGAAGAGATCATAATGTCGATACTTAGATAGAAAACTCGATAATTATACAATTTATAAACTCGAAGAGATCATAATTCTAAAATTTGAAGACAAAACTCGAGGATTTAACAATTTATAAACTTGAAGATATTATAATTATAATACTTGAATAGAATACTTGAACACACTTAAGGTTTATACAATTTATACTCAAAGATATTATAATTATAATACTTGAATAGAATACTCGAGGATTGTACAATTAATAAACTTTAAGATATCGAAATTCTAATTCTTGAAGATTATATTTTATAAATAATAACAATATGCTAAGAGATCACAATACTCAAAGATAAAATAATTAAGGATTACAAAAAGTATTATATTTGAAGAAATTATAGTTCTGATATTTGAAAATACATAAAGATTAAATATTATCCTTCTCAAGGATCATAATTGTGTGATCTTTGATAATTCTTGTTCAAGTATCATAATTATAATCTCTTTTGTTTATTCTTATATAATCCTCAATTATTGTGTTTAAATATCAATATTATATATTGATATTTATTATATATTGATATTTATTATATATTGATATTTATTATATATTGATATTTATTATATATTGATATTTATTATATCTGTGCATAAGAATAATTATCACATCATGTATCATAATTTTTATCCTTTTGAGCATTGGAACATTTATCTCTTCATGTTTCATAATATTTATATACCCATGTTTCATAATTCTTTTCATGTTTCATAAATTCTTATCTCTTCGAGTTTAATAATTCTTATCTCTTCATGTTTCATAATATTTATATATTCGGGTTTAATAATTCTTATCTCTTCATGTTTCATAATATTTATATATTCGAGTTTAATAATTCTTATCTCTTCGAGTTTCATGATATTTATATATTAAAGTTTGATAATATTTATCTCTTCATTTCTCATGATTATTATCTCTTCTTGTTTCATAATATTTATCTTTTCAAATATCTTAATTATATTCTCTTTAGAGTTTTGTAACATTGAATATCTTCAAATATCATTATTTATCTATTATTTTAAATATACATGATTCAATTTTATAAAATTGAATTTATAAAATTTTGAAGAATGATAAACTAGTGTTTGTCAACATATTAAGATTGTATTTAACTCGAAAATTATATTTGTTTAACTTGTTCAACTTTTATCATTAATGATAAAATCACAATTAAACAAATATATCATAAAATTACAAAATATTTGTTATAATACATTATGGAATAATTGTTCCATCAGATATAATTTTCATTTATCGAGATTTATCAAATATTTAATATTTTCTCTATGATGAATTGAAATTATTCTTACTATAAATAGTTTTAGAAAATGTTTCGAGCTAAATACAATTCTTAATATGTTGACAAACACTAGTTTATCATTCTTTTAAATTTTACAAATTCAATTTTATTATTTTCATCAATCCTATTTATCAATGAATAATACAACTAACATATAAAAACATTTCTCTATTATCATACTACACACTTTTATAATCTTAAGATTTTGTAACCTGAAATAAAGCCGAACATTGTGTAATAAATAAACATAATGCAATAATTATTATGTTTCCCAAAGATAATAATTAAAAGTTATGCAATAATTATTATGTTTTCCAAAAATAATCAAAGTTATGCAATAAATAAACATAATGAAATAATTATTATGTTTCCCAAAGATAATAATTAAAAGTTATGCAATAAATAAACATAATGAAATAATTATTATGTTTCCCAAAGATAATAATTAAAAGTTATGCAATAAATAAACATAATAATATATTTATTATGTTTCCCAAAGATAATAATTAAAAGTTATGCAATAAATAAACATAATAATATATTTATTTTTGCTCAAAGATAATTAAAAACAATGCAATAAACTTTACGGAATGAATTCTCTAACTTGAATAAAATTGGATATTTCATAATAAATATAATAATATTTAACCAGCCTACATTATTAACTAGATGATAATTTATATACCAGAAAATAATAATTATGGATTATACAATCAATATTGAACAAATAACAATAATAATTGAGTAAATGATAATAATATACGAATAAACGATAATATTATTTGAATAGATGATAATACAATAACATATAATAATCAAATATTATACAATAATATTTGAATAGATAATAATATTTGAATGATATATTATTTGAATAGATAATAATACATTAACATATAATAATTGATTATAATTGATTATTATATAATTATTATACTTGAAAAGATTAGTATTATCATGATACTTGCAGAGAATACTTGAGAATTATAGAAACATGATATTTAAAGATGTCAGATTGTTATGATGCTTGCGGAGAATACTCGATAATTATAGAAACATGATATTTAAAGAGATCAGGATTATGATACTTGCAGAGAATACTTGAGAATTATACAAATATGATACTTAAAGATCAGGATTATGATACTTGAAAAGATAATAATTCTGATACTTACAGAGATCAGGATTATGATTCTGATACTTACAGAGATCAGGATTATGATACTTACAGAGAATACTTGAAAAGATAATAATTCTGATACTTACAGAGATCAGGATTATGATACTTGCAGAGAATACTTGAGAATTATACAAATATGATACTTAAAAAGATCAGGATTATGATACTTACAGAGAATACTTGAAAAGATAATAATTATGATACTTGAGGATTATACAATTAATATTAAACACAACAAGATAATGATTATAGAACTATAATCATCAAGGATTAGTCAATAAACTAGATGAAATAATTACTCTGATATTAGGAGTAATTATTGAGAATTATACAATTTATAAACTCTTATACATTATTATACAATAATACTCCAAAGATAAATAACTTTAATACGTGGAGATAATAATTTTTACAATCGGCTGAATAATAATCGAGGACTATACAACAATTAAATAGAATAACTATATCAAGTATCATAATAATTATTTCTTCAGATATATTGTTGTATAATTATGTCCAAGTATGAGAATTATAAGAATTATACACAATGGAACGTATTATTATATGGTTGTAAATATTAATAAAAATGAATTTTGTAAAATTATGAGAATGATAAACTAGTGTTTGTCAACATATTAAGAATTGTTTCAGCTCGAAAAATATATTTTTATGATGCTAAATTATAAATAATATTTAAGGACTATAAATAGTGTATGTAAACATATTAAGATTGGATTTAACTAGAAATCCAATCTTAACAATAATTTTGATGAATCGTGATGAAAACCAGAAGAGATAATAATTTTTTTAGACCTATACAGATATTTATTAAGAGATATTTATTAAGAGATATTTATTATGATACACCGAAGAACTGATAATTGGTCGTAATTCTTTAAGGATTTTATGTTCCTCATTAATAAAACCGTTATCGTTTACATTATCGATAATATATTCAACAAGTTTAAGAACATATTCGGTCTTGATTTTTATATAATCATTTGTATTAATAATCATTTTTCATATATGTTCTTAAACTTTTTTAAAACTGATAAAATGATATACTGATGAGTAGATGTACAATAATATCTATTAATATAAATGACATTATATTAATAAATTTATATTAATAACATTAAATCAAGGAAAATATTGTACTGCAATAGCGAAATATTAGGAGATTTATAAAGGATAAAATATACTTTATCAAATATCAAAGCATATTTACATATTTTAATTTATAGAACAACCTCTAAAATTTTCAATAAATGAAGAACTCTGCGGTTGTCTCAGGATGCTAGCCGCTATTAATTTATCTAATTCAGATTTGAATATGTTTTTATATTTTTCATTAACACAATTAACTGCTAAATGAGCATAATTACCAAAGCTAGTAGCATTACAGTGATTTAAACGTTCGTTAATATCCATAACAGAATCCATAAGATCAACTTGATTTTGCAAAAAATCTAAATCATTGCAGTATTTTCTTGCAATTGGATCCGCATATTCGGCCATTTCTTCGATAGGTAATTTTATTATTTCTTCAACTGTCAAAAATCGTCCTTTCTTATTTTCTAGATGTTGTAGAGACGTTTTGGCAAATTCATTTTGTGATACGCTCATTTTAATGATTGTATATTTATAATTTCTTTTCAGTTTTTAGTATAATTATTACAACAAGTAATTAAATATATTATTTATATTTAACAGATTGTATATTTATATTTAACAGATTGTATATTTATATTTAACAGATTGTATATTTATATTTAACAGATTGTATATTTATATTTAACAGATTGTATATTTATATTTAACAGATTGTATATTTATAATTTCTTTTCAGTTTTTGGTATAATTACAACAAGTAATTAAATATATTAATTAGCACCAACCAGTTGAAAAACTGTAAGATTGTGTATTTACGGATGGTATTTGTTTAGTATATTTTAACTTATATAGATTTACTATATCAGACAAAAAATCTATTTTTGTTCCTTTTGTATATAATATTTTTGACACTTTAATCAGCATCGTGTCATTTATCTCAATTTTTATAATTATTTTATCATCATATATTTTCATTTTGTTAATATTTTTTATTTTATCAACAATAACTGAAGCAGACGCCCAATAATTATTAAATGTAAGATTTGGACTAGTTTCATTGTTATCCTTGAATGCTTTAATCAGAATATAATAAAATTGATTTTTATCAGAAATATTTATTTTGTCTATGGCCAATGATTCTTCGTGTTCATATATAATATCCGCTATTATTTCAATTATTGTTTCCCTCGATGATTCTATTCTTTTCTTATACACAGATTTATCCATTGCATCTTGCAATAAATCCTTAATATCAATCCCCAAAATTTTTATATAATCAATTAACTCATTTGGTCCATATATTGGAAGTAATTTTCTCTCGAACATTTGAATTTCTGATCTCAAATCCAATGATAAACTATCCATTTTATGTTATTTTACATATAACATATTATTCAATTTATTCATATAGTAATGTTACTATATTGTCTACATTTGATTTATAGCTATAATATAATCCTTGTTGAATAATAGATTTATGATTTAAACAAATTATATTTATGTTATGTTTAACATAAGTATATTTATGTTATGTTTAACATAAGTATATTTATGTTATGTTTAACATAAGTATATTTAAGATATTTTTAATATAAATATCTTAAACTTAATGCTAAAAATTAATATACTTATCTTTTATTTTACCCCTTAATTTTATTATATAAATAATAACACGCTTACAACATATTTATATAAAATTATTATATAATATTCATTTATCCTTACCCATATTATAATACAATAATATTTAGTTATTTTACAACAAAACATATTATAAATTAAACATAACATATTATAAATTAAACAATTTATAATGTTTCGTCGTAAGATAATTGCGATGAGCATCTATATAATCTTTGTATAAAAACATTTTGCTCAAGTACAAGCTATGATAACCATCTTAATTATGTGAATTTTTTGGATTAGTTTATATTTCTATTTAGTACAAGTTAAGAAATTATATTTGAGCCTCCTCTCTGAGTTCATAATAGATAAGTTTTGCTTTGTTAACAAAATAGAATGATATATCATCAATATTAATGCAGAAATATTTATTACCAGTATTGTCTATTTCTACTTTTGATATTAAATTTATTTCTTTACATATATTTATAGCAGCTCGATATAAAAAATGCCTTATGTAATATTCAAGACTATGTTTAAGTGATTTAATCTTCCATTTTAATATTTGTTCGGAAGAAGGTTCAATATCTGGATTTTTTAATTTCCAATAGTGATCATTCATGTATGAACTACATGGACTATAATATGAGTTTAATATATTTATATGATTATTCAATATTTCGTTGAGTTTATGATTAAACAGGTCTTCAGCATTTATATTAATATTATTTTCATCTTTAATAAAACATTCTAAAACTGTATATGTTTGTATAAATGTTTCAGATGTGATAGTTATTGAAAATTCCTCAAAATCGTCATTTTTATCTATATCAAAGCTATACTTTTTTGCCGTTTTCCATATCTCTTTATTATTGTGTTTTGCTATATTATTCATAAACTCATCTAATATTTTTTTTATTTCATTGTCTGATAGATTTTCATTCTTTATTTTTAACCATTTAGATAAACTTTCCATACTTTTTGTTTGATTTTCTTCTGGATAATAATATCTTGATTTTCCCGTTTTTTCGAAACCTACTTTTATCATTTATTGTTATTTACAATGTCTCTATTTTTTCAATATTACTAATATAATTATTCGCAATTTCCTCCATTATATAAGTAATATATTCTACACTTTACACTCCATAATAGCAATTTTATATCCAAACATTGTCTTTATTAAACATAAACATAAAAATAGTATAATAGTATAATAGTTCTGATTATAGTACTTATAATAGTTCTGATTATAGTACTTATAATAGTTCTGATTATAATACTTATAATAGTTCTGATTATAATACTTATAATAGTTCTGATTATAATACTTATAATAGTAGAAAATATTATAACAAGAGTGTCTAAGACAGACCTATTATATTCGATTAATGGGTATTAGGTTTCATAGATATTTATTATACTACTATAACTATAAAAAGTATATGAACAATATATGAAATAATATTAAGTTTACAATTACAATTATAATCTATATTTTTACAGCAAAATATATAGATCATATATGTCAAAGAATATCAAGTTTATAATACATTATAAATATTAAATCTCTGTTTCCCACATCCACAATTATACTATCTATTAGATTTTCATTATTGTAATGTACAAAAGTAAAGTACCAACATCGCTATATGTATCACCTATCCATAAATAAAAATCGAATTTATTATTCTTTTCAAAGCTTTTTGATTATTATATTCATCCATATTTTCACCTGGATATACATTAATAAACTCCTCTAACTCTAAAATCGAGTGTCTATATGATGATATATCATCATATGTTTCCTCTTCATTTCTATTATTTTGATTATATAATCATCAAGTTCCTCCTGTAATTTTAATACATACTATATCATCATCGTCATTGTCGATAATCAATATTATCGTCATTGTCGATAATCAATATTATCGACAATATCTTGATCTACTAGTTCTCTATGATCCATACATATTCCTTGATAAATATGATATCTCAATTTATCAACATCAATAAATGATATAATTGATCTATTATTTCTATGGTCAGTAATATTCACATATTCTGAATCATTAAATTATTCACCAAATAAATGTCCCCTGTCTAATATTTTAGGTCCTTTTTCAATATCTTTATACATTTATTATCAACAATTATTTGATTTTCAGCATTAAATAAATCTTTAAAATCTGAACTTGATACTTCTCCAAATATAGGATATGCATTTGTTTTATTAATTATAAACAATCAATCAAATATTTTACTTATAAACTCGCATCTATTTTAAATTATTTTTGTTGCTCTTTGATATATTTATTAAATATATCAAATATATTCACATATATTTTAACTTCAATATCATTATCTTATTTAAATATAAAATTAACCAATTAACTAATTAACTAATTAACTAATTAACTAATTATATCTTGTTTTCAATGATATTTATATTATCAGGATTTGTAATATTTAAACTAAAATTAAATATTGGATTACAACTCAGTATATAATTATTTATGTTCTAAAATTATTTCAATTATTTATGGAAAATGAATATTATTTTCATAGTTATCAAGATGCATTATTAATTCATTTAATAATTCTTCTGATAATCCTCTATAGCAGCTTGTATAATCTGGTCTATATGGAGATATATCTTTATCAACTTTAAAAAAAGGTTTCAATTTTTTAACTAAATGGCTATGTACATATTTCTTATTCCCACACAAATCATTTGGTCTCATTATATATACATCTGGATGACAGTTTTCATGTTTTAAAATAACTTGTATGGAGTCGTTATCTTTTCTTACGATAAAAATATTGCTTTTTTCAAACTGTTTTATTACTGTCATTTGTTCAGCTTCACAAGTCCCTATTGAATCTTTTATGATGTCTTTATTATAAATAAAAATTCAAACTAACATATATTTATCACTAGATTCAAATTTAATCCTTTTTACCTCCAAGTAATACCGGTAATATACGATTACTCATATTAAATATGCTTTAATTTATCGACTTCCTTAAACTTATAATAAAATTTTATAATGTCTCATACACAAAATTTTATTTAAGAGCTTAGCAAGTTTTAAGTAGAAGTTAAGAAGATGCCTTTATGAAAATCTTGTTTGAGACGATTCACAATATTTCATCTATATTACGCACTCAATCTCTTACTCCTTTTCTATCTTCTCTTTCTCAACCCTTCAAAGATATTTTATCACAATATTCACTTGTTCATCCTATTCTCCCCCCTCTATTTCTTTTATGTTTTAGAGAAGAAATAAAACCTATTGTCTTACAATTGCATTCTTCTCTTTCTTCTCTCTTCTCCTTGTCTTCAAAAATCGGTAAAGAGAAATTCTCTAATTTCTTCTATATTTACAGACTTCTCAAATATTTTGATATTGATAATCTTTCTGATAATTTTTCTATTCCCCGCAATAAAATTTCTGATATTCCCATATCTCTTCTAACTTCTCTACGTTCAAGTTTTTCCATCAATCATACATCAACCCGTCTTAAAGAAATAATTTTATCTCTTAATATTATTCTTTCTACTCTGGGCTTTTCTTTTTCTACATCCGAAGATCCATCCGTTAAAAGAAAAAGAAAATTTAAAGTTATCAATTCTAAAAAAGTCGATGTAAACTTTTACTTTATTATACCTCGTTATCCTAGTCTCTTTTCCTGTATTTCATAATCATATCCTGGAAAATATACTAGATTCATTAGATCCTGAGCAAATATTATTCATAAGGTTAAACGATAATTTATATCGTCAGGTTCCATCGATAATTCTGCGATAAAGCATCCGATAGTTGCCGATCCTTTAATTCTGAGATTAAAGGATTATTAATAATAAAAGTGAATCAAAATTAGAATAAAAGGATTATACTATGTTATTATAGAATTGAAAGAAAGGTAAAAGAAAAGACAACTAAAATATTATAAATTGCTTATAATTAATGATGAATTGGAATTAATTATATCAAATATATCATAAAGTTACAAAATATTTATCATGATACCTGATGAAATAATTGTTCCATCAAATATAATTTTCATTTCTCGGGATTTATCATGATAAATATTTAATATAATTCTATTTAATCTATATATTAAATATTGTCATCATGAATTAAAATTATTCTTACTATAAATAGATTCTGGAAATATAATTTTTCGAGCTAAATACAATCTTAATATGTTGACAAACACTAGTTTATCATTCTCATAATTCTTATAAATTCATTTTTATTATTTTTTTTTGTTCAATTCAGTCACTTGATATTCGATTTCTTACTATTATAAATACAATACTTTAAGAGAACTATTGAGGATTATACAACAATATACATAAGAGATGATAATTATGATACTTGAAGAAGAATAATCGCGAATTATACAATTAATAATCTTTAAGGAAATTTTAATATACTTGAAGAGAATACTTGAAGAGATTGGAATTCTGATACTTGAAGAGATTGGAATTCTGATACTTGAAGAGAATACTTAAAGAGAATACTTAAATAGAATACTTGAAGAGAATACTTGAGGAGAAGAATACTTAAGGATAATAGTTGAAGAGATCAGAACTCTGATACTCGAGGAGAATACTTGAAGAGATCAGAATTCTGATACTCGAGGAGAATACTTGAAGAGATCAGAATTCTGATACTTGAGCAGAATACTTGAGAATACTGGAAGAGAATACTATCAATAATCTTGAAGAGATAAAAATTATAATACTTGAAGATTATACAATTAATAACCTTAAAGAGATTATAATTATCATGCTTGAATATCGTGCTTGAATATCGTGCTTGAATATCATGCTTGAATACCATACTTGAAGATTATACAATAAATAACCTTGAAGAGATAATTTTATGCTTGAAGAGATAATTTTATGCTTGGAGATATAATTTTATGCTTGGAGATAATTATTGAAAACAATGTAAATATTATAATTTTCATAGATGATAAGAATACTTGTACATATAATTTTCATAGATGATAAGAATACTTGTACAGACAATAATTCTTATATTTGAAGAGATTATTATACAATTGATATACTTGTATAATAATAATAATATTTAAAAAAACGTAAATATTATACAATTAATAGATTTTGTCATATAATAATTCCAACTCCAATTAATCATAATTTAATAATCAATTAAATTATTGCATAATCCTTAATATCTTCAAGCATCAGAAGAATTATCTCTTCAGGTATCATAATTATTATCTCTTTCGGATTATTTTTGTATAATCCCAAATAATTCTCTTTTCGAGTATTCAAATTATTATAATCCCCAATAATTCTCTTCAAGTATCGTAATAATTCTCTTTTCGAGTATTCAAATTATTATAATCCTCAATAATTCCCCCCAAGTATCGTAATAATTCTCTTTTCGAGTATTCAAATTATTACAATCCTCAATGATTCTCTTCAAGTATTCTAATTATCATCTCTTTCGGTTTATTTTTGTATAATCCTCAATAATTCTCCTCAAGTATCATAATAATTCTCTTTTCAAGTATCATAATAATTCTCTTTTCAAAGTATCATAATAATTCTCTTTTCAAGTATTCGAATTGTATAATTCTTGTATAATTCTCTTTTTAAGTATCATAATAATTCTCTTTCTCATGAATTAGAATTTTATTATTCTTTTCAAGTATTACAATTATTTATGTATTATTATAAATATGCACAATTAAACATGTTATTATAGGATTGTTAAAAATAATAAAATTGAGTTTATAAAAATTTGAAGAATGATAAACTAGTGTTTGTCAACATATTAAGAATTGTTTCAGCTCGAAATATTATATTTCCATTTTGTTAAACTGTTTATAATATTTTATCTTATTGATAACTTATTATAATTATTGATAAAAGCCAGATTAATTATATCAAATATTGCATAAAGTTACAAAATATTCATCATAGTACATGATGGAATAATTCTCAAGTATTCTCTCCAAGTATTCTCTCCAAGTATTCTCTCCAAGTATTCTCTCCAAGTATTCTCTCCAAGTATTCTCTCCAAGTATTCTCTCCAAGTATTCTCTCCAAGTATTCTCTCCAAGTATTCTCTCCAAGCATTGTAATTATCTCTTCAAGTTTATTAATTCCGCAATATTATTCTTTTCTAATGTTTTTAATTCTTTAAGTATTATTGATTTTTCATTTAATTAAATAGAACAACTGTATACATTATTAATTATTATAATTAATAATGTAAGATTCATATTAATATTCAAATTGCATTAAACCAAATTGTGTAATTGTTTTTTAAATTTCTTCGTTTTACCCCATTTATCTCTTATGAAATAATATTTTGGATTTTCCTTTATCCATTTTGTTGCAGTTTCCAATATACTTTCTATTTTATTTAGTTCCATATCTCTATTACTCATTCTCAGTAAATTTATTTCCTTATTTTTGCAATATTTATTTTTAATACCGTCTCTTTTTAATATTCCTTTATATCCTTCTTCTCCTCCAAATATCTCATAGTCAGCATAATGTTGATCTCCATCAAATTCTATACATAAATTATATTCTTCTAAATACGCATCAAATCTCAGTAATTGTTTATCGAAACAATCTGCGAATTTCTTCTGTGTAACGAAAGTTATATTATTATTTGTGAAATAGTTGAAAATTAATAATTCCCCTTTACTGTTTTTGCATTTTGGACATCCAGCTCCTTTAAGATGATTGCGAGGATTTTGTTCAAAAATACCATGTTTTTGGCATTTTATTCTAACTTTCAAAGAAACATTTATATAAACAGTCTCGTCGTAATTATATCTGTCTCCATGAATTTTAATGCATTTTTTTATAAATTTTTCGTGTGGGAATTTAATACCCGTTCTACCTCCACAATCTTGACATCCCTTACCAGATAAATGATTTCTCGGTAATTGTTCAAATTCTCCATGTATTTTACATATTATTTTTATATTGGTATCATTATTTATGTATACAACATTATCGTAGTTATATTTTTCTCCATGTACTTTTATGGCTTTTTCTTTGAATTGATCTATAGTTAATCTCCGGCTTGTAGTGTAACACAATCTACACCCTTTTCCTCTTAGATGTTCTTTAGGTATCTGTATGAATATTCCGTGTTCTTTGCAGTTTATCTCTATAGCCCTTGATATATTTACGAACTCAATATTTTCATATGAATATATACCATTGTGTATTTCTGTAGCTTTTTCAATGAATGTTTCTTCATTGTATTTATTTCTTATTCTATTTTCTGTAATAACACTCTTTGTTTTTGATATTTTGATATTTTTATCAGTTGATGAATCGGCATATTTTGTATTATTTACTCCCTCATGTTTTATTTTATTATAATGGTCTATTATATCATCTATTTTACCCATCCAGCAATCTGTTTTATCATAACCTTATTAAAAATAATTAAATTATTTTTAATTATTTTATTAATTATATATTCTAATATAAACAACTATAAACTCGTAAATAATACTTTTTGTCGATCAATAAATTTTAATTAATTTTAACTTTAGTTTATTATTTGGATGATATATAAATAATTGATATATATTATACTATAAAAATCAGTAATAAAAATAGAGAATAACCAGAGAAAAATAAAATGGCTTTAAATATAATTTAAGCAAAAGATAAGATTACATTTGTTGAATACAAAAATATTGATAATAAATAGGGGCATTTATTGAAATGATACGTTCAATAAAAAATTAATAAAAAATTGAATTTGTTAATTTTCGATAATAAGGAAAGAAGGTCATAGGGTTCTCCCAAGGTTTCTTTTTTGCTTTTTTCACATTTTACTCTACATTCCTATCACTTTTCCCTAAACCATATCCCTAAACCGAACAAACTTATTTTCTCACTGTTATTTTCCGTTATCTCCTTCTCTCTTCTTCCTTTTTTTACTCTACAATTCTTATCTTCTTATCATTTTTATCTAAAAATCACCACCATTTATATTCACGTCCTCGTAAATGCTATTTTATATCAACGCAACTCTACAATTTTTACCATCATTTCCATTCTCATAATCACAAATTGTCTTTTTCTCTTTCATTTTTCCTAAAAAAACAATTTTTAATCATATCCTCATAAATTGTCTTTTTCTCTTTCATTTTTCCTAAAAAAACAATTTTTAATCATATCCTCATAAATTGTCTTTTCTTTTATATTTTCTTAAATTCCTTTTATAATTCCTCCTTCATAATTTTTCTTTTTTCTCCATTTTTACAAATTCCTTTTTAAGTTACTCCTTCACAATTATTTTTTTCTGTTTTCAGATATTTTAACTTTTCTTGTAATTTTTTATACACTTCTATATTTTTTAATTAATTCTCTTATTTATCTTGATTTTCTTACAATATTATTAATTCTTTCATATCTCTTAATTTTTCTTACAATATTTAATTCGTCCGTGTTTTTGTTTCTTCAGATTTCAGTACTTCTTACAAATCTTACTTTGTCAAAATTAATTCCTGCACAAAAACTAAATAATTCTAAGAGCTCCAAGATAGAAAATTCTTTTACTTTTATAGATAAATTTTCAGTTATCCAATAGACTTATTAAATCTCCCTTAAGATTAATTTTACGTATACTCGAACAGATAATAATCATCTTACCAGTAAATATAATTATTATAATACCTGAAATTATAAAATTCTATAATTTCAAGAGATAATTAATCGATCTTTTGAAGAAATAATTGTGATATTTTAGAAGATTATTGAGCACTGTACAATAAATTTATAAAGATCATTATTAAGGATTACACAATTATGATACTTACTGATATAATTTTAATTCTTCAAAAGATTTATTAAGGATTGCACAATTATGATGTTTGAACAGATAATTATTATGATAATTGTAATTGAAGAGATTTATTAAGGATTACACAATTATTATGCTTGGCAGATAATTATTATGATAATTAAAGAGATTTATTAAGGATTACACAATTTATATACTGGGAGATAATTATTATGATATTTGAAGAGAACAATTGAGTATTATATATGAAGAGATAAGTATTCCGATTCTTGAACAAAATCTTTAGGAATTATAAATAAAGAGATAATTATTCTAATACCTAAACAATTATTTGGAATTATACAATTTATAAACTCCAAAAGATAATTATATTAAGAGATAATTATTCTAATACTTGAACAGAATTATTATCGGTTACTCATCAATAAATAATCATTCTGATACTTATATTGATTTATTTAGAATTATACAATTTATATACTCGGACTGCTAATTATATGAAGATATGATGAGTAACCGATAATCATTCTGATTCTCAAAAGAAGAATCGAGAATTATACAATTTATATACTCGAAATTATATTAATTCGAATACTTGAATAGAAAAGAATTCCTATACTCTAAGTTATATTAATTCGAATACTTGAATAGAAAAGAATTCGAATACTTGAATAGAAAAGAATTCTGATACTTGAATAGAAAAGAATTCTGATACTTGAATAAAACAATAGAATTATTCTGATACTTGAATAGAACAATAGAATTATTCTAATACTTGAATAGAACAATTGAGAATTATACAATTTATATATTCGGAGAAATCAGAATTCTGATACTCAAGAGAAAAATTTAGAATTATACAATTTATATACTTGGTGCAATAATAATTTGATACTTGGACATATTTTTTAGATTATAAAATTTATAAACATGTCAAGATATCTATTAAGGATTATATAATTCTTATACTATAGGACATATATAGGATTACACAATTATAATACTTGAAGACATTTATTAGGATTACACAATTATGATACTTGAAGACATTTATTAGGATTACATAATTCTAATACTTGACGAGATAATTATTATAATACTTGAAGACATTTATTAGGATTACATAATTCTAATACTTGACGAGATAATTATTATAATACTTGACGAGATTTTCTAGGATTATATATAATACTTGAAGAGATAATTATTATAATACTTGAAGAGATAATTATTCCAATACTTGAAAAGATAATTATTCTGATACATTAAGAGATAATTATCATAATGCTTGAAGAGATGATTATTCTGGTGCTTGAAGAGATAATTATTCTGGTACTTGAAGAGATAATTATTCTGGTACTTGAAGAGATAATTATTCTGATACTTGAAGAGATAATTATCATAATACTTGAAGAGATAATTATTCTATTCAATGTTATTAATTTTTAAATAGTAATACTGTATTTATAATAGTGATATAATATTATTATAGAAAGTAATTATATAATTATGCATGATGTTATAAGATGAAAAATAATAGAACTGAATTTTGTAAAATTTTGAGAATGATAAACTAGTGTTTGTCAACATATTAAGATTGTATTCAGCTCGAGAAACATTATGCTTTGAAATACAATGTTTATTATATTTAGAGAATAATTCAGCATTATAGAATATATCCCATACTTGGGGAATATTTAAGGATTATAAAGTTATTCTGATATTTGAAAAGATAAATATTCTGATACCTGGAGAATATTTAAGGATTATAGAATTATTCTGATACTTGGCGGGGTGGTAATTTAAGTGTTTTTACATATTTATTGGGGATTATACGGTTTATATACATGAATATATTATTATGTATTATGTATTATGTATTTATATATATATAAATACATAATACATAATACATAATACACGAACAGATAATAATTATAATGTATGAACAGATAATAATTATAATGTATGAACATATAATTATTATAATGCATGAACATATAATTATTATGATACTTGAAGAAATATTTATTTTTGATACTTGATGAGAATAATTGAAAATTTTACAATTTTATAGAGGAAGAGATATTAAGGATTATAGAATTTATATACATGAAAAGATAATGCTTGAAGATTATTCTGAAGAATAATATCTTGAAAATCTATTTATTGCATAATTTTCAAGAATAATCTTTAAGTATTATCTTCAAGTGTGAGAATTATTATTTTTCCAAGTATCATAATTATCTCCATATGTCTATTTATTCCATAATCATATGATCCTCAAGTATTCTATTCAAGTCTTCATATAATTATCTCTTCATATATCATAATTATTATCTCTTCAAGTATTCTCTTCAAGTCTTCATATAATTATCTCTTCATATATCATAATTATTATCTCTTCAAGTCTATTAATCATGTGATCTTCAAGTATTCTATCCAAGTCTTCTTATAACTATCTCTTCATATATCAGAATAATTATCTCTTCGAGTATTCTATCCAAGTCTTCTTATAACTATCTCTTCATATATCAGAATAATTATCTCTTCGAGTATTCTATCCAATTCTTCCTATAACTATCTCTTCATATATCAGAATAATTATCTCTTCAAGTATTCGAATAATTATCTCTTCAAGTATTTCCATAATTATCTCTTCAAGTATCGTAATTATTATCTCTTCAAGTATTGGAATAATTCTCTCTTCAAGTATCATAATTATTATCTCTTCAAGTATCATAATTATTATCCTTCAAGTACCATAATTATTATCTCTTTATATATCATAATTATTATCTCTTCATATATCATAATTATTATCCCTTTATGTGTAATAATTATTATCTCTTCATGTATCATAATTATTATCTCTTTATGTGTAATAATTATTATCTCTTCATGTGTAATAATTATTATCTCTTCATGTATCATAATTATTATCCCTTTATGTGTAACAATTATTATCTCTTCATGTATCATAATTATTATTCTTTCAGATATCATAATTATTATCTCTTCACGCATGAGAATTATTATTCTTTCAAGTATTACAATTATTATCCTTAATGTTTATTAATTGCATAATTCTCAATTATTATATTCAAGTATTATATTCAAGTATCAGAATTATTATCCCTTCATGTTTATTAATTGTATAATTCTCAAGTATTATATTCAAGTATCAGAATTATTATCCCTTCATGTTTATTAATTGTATAATTCTCAATTATTATATTCAAGTATCAGAATTATTATCCCTTCATGTTTATTAATTGTATAATTCTCAATTATTATATTCGAGTATCATAGTTATTATTTCTTTGGATTTATTAATTGTATAATTCTCAATTATTATATTCAAGTATCAGAATTATTATCCCTTCAAGTTTATTAATTGTATAATTCTCAATTATTATATTCGAGTATCATAGTTATTATTTCTTTGGATTCATTAATTGTATAATTCTCAATTATTATATTCGAGTATCATAGTTATTATTTCTTTGGATTCATTAATTGTATAATTCTCAATTCTAATCTTGATGTATCAGAATTATTATTTCTTCACATTTATCAATCGTATAATTCTAAATTATTAATTCTTCGAGTATCAGGATTATCTCTTCATATTTATTAATTGTATAATTTAAAATTATTTTTCACCTTCAATTGTATAATTCTCAATTCTTCAAGTTTATTAATTGTATAATTCTCAATTATCATCAAGTAATCGAAACAATTATCTCTTCATGTTTATTTGTTGTATAATTCTCAATTTTTCTCTTTAACTATAATAATATTTAACATTACAAGTATTGTAATGTTAATCTATCCATTTTAATCTATCCATGTTAATCGTATTAATAATATTTTGTTTGTATGTTGTATAATTCTCAATTTTTCTCTTTAACTATAATAATATTTAACATTACAAGTATTGTAATGTTAATCTATCCATTTTAATCTATCCATGTTAATCGTATTAATAATATTTTGTTTGTATGTTGTGAATTTTGAGGTATTATTACGTTTTTAGTAGCGTTTAATATCCTAAATCAAATTTCATTATAGGAAATAAATGTTTAATTAAGCATAATATTATGCGACAAACTAAAATAATAAAATTGAATTTAAGAAAATTATAAGAATGATAAACTAGTGTTTGTCAACATATTAAGATTGTATTTAGCTCGAGAAACATTATTGGATAGATATAATAATTTAATTTATCATTATGATATTTAAATAAAATAATCCTTAAATGTTCTCCAAGTATTATAATTATAATACTTGGACATAAATATTAGGGATTATACAATTAATATATTTGAGGAGATAATAATTATGATATTTGAACAGAATTATTAGGGATTGTACAATTAATAAACTTGATGAGATAATAATTCTGATACTTACACAGAATTCTTTAAGATTATACAATTATACTTAAGCAGATAATAATTCTGATACTTACACAGAATTCTTTAAGATTATACAATTATACTTAAGCAGATAATAATTCTGATACTTACACAGAATTCTTTAGGATTATACAATTATTATACTTAGAGGGAATAACCATGGATTATATAATTCAATAAATCACAAAAATTTGGAGAGTTGTGAGAGTAGATCTTTATACCATATATGTAAAAAGATAACGTAAATTCTATTAACTCTCAATATAAAATTTCCTTTTACGGTTATAATTTCAACTCTCAGTACTCTCCAATTTTTCTTGATTTATTGAAAATTAATATTGAAAAACTTAACTATACTAATAAAGAAAAAGAATAATTCTCTATTGTTCTTTTCCTCTATCATAATTATATGTTCTAATCTACTTATTTCATATTCCTTGAGTATTCTGTTCAAGTATCATAATTATCCCTTTAAGTCTATCAACCGTTTGATCCCAAGTATTCTATTCAAGTCTTCTAATAATTATCTCTTAAAGTTTACTGTATAATTCTCAATTATTCTATTCGGGTATTAGAATTATCATCTCTTCAGACTAATTAATTGTATAATTCTCAATTATTTTCTTCAGGTATTAAAATTATTATCTCTTTAGGCTCATTAATTGTATAATTTTCAATAATTCTCTTTAGATATTAAAATTATTATCTCTTCAGGCTTATTAATTGTATAATTGTATAATTCTCAATTCTTCTCTTCAACTATTAGAATTATTATTTCTGCACGTTTATAAATTCTATAATTAACGATTCGTCTTCGCAATTTTATTCATTGTATTATTGGCAATTATTTGAATTATGATATATAAGTTTTGTTTAATAAATGTATAATTAAGTATCCGAGTATTATGTTTGTACATAATTCTTTAGGAATTATTACAATTTCCTGGAATAGTATCACTATATTTATAATAGAAGTAAATTGAATAATTTATTATGAACCAAGGAATAAAAGAAAATAATAAAATTGAATTTGTAGAAATTGTGAGAATGATAAACTAGTGTTTGTCAACATATTAAGATTGTATTTAGCTCGAGAAAAATAACTTATAGATAATTCTCATTTGACAAACACCAATAAATATTCTTTATAGAATATTTTTATTATATTTATTTTCATTCAATAAGACAAAAATATTCCGTATTACTCTTCTACAAAATAAAATTATTTATTTGAAGAGAATATTTTGCAATAATATAATCAATTATCATATGGGTAGAATAATTGTGTTATTATATAATTTATCATATCATCCTAAATTATAATGCTATTTAAACATTATAATTGTCTGTTAATGTTTATTACACAATCTTTAATTATCTATTCTGGTATTTATTAGAATTTTTTGGTATCCAAATTATTTTTTCTCATATATTAATTGTATTATCTTTAATTATCTATTCTGGTATATTTATTAGAATTTTTCGGTATTCAAATTATTTTTTCTCATATATTAATTGTATTATCTTCAATTATTCTCTTCAAGTTTATCTTCAATTATTCTCTTCAAGTTTATTTTCAATCCTCAGTTATAATCTGTGAATATTCTACTATTTATCTCTTCAAGTTTATATATTGTATTGTCTTTAATTATTCTTTCAGGATTATAATTATCTCTTATTTTATAATCTTCAATTATTCTTCCTAAATATTGTAATTATTATCACTCCAAGTTAATATATTATATTATCCACTATCTTTAAACATAGAAATTATTATCTCTTCAAGTCAATTTATTGCATTATTATAAATTATCTTAAAATATTAGAATGATTTTCAAGTTTATTGCATTATTTTCAATTATCTTAAAATATTAGAATGATTTTCAAGTTTATTGTATTATTTTCAATTGTTCTTTTGGAATAATAGAATTATTCCATCTTCAAGTCTTATCCATTCCAGTATATTTATTATACGACCTTCGTTTTTTTTTCAACTATCATTATATAATCTTGAAAGATTATCCAGTAATCCTCTATTTGTAACAAATAATGTTATTGAATATTGTTTCTTATTCTTCATACATATCTTCTGAAAATATATCGTCCTCTTCCTGATAAGTCTCATCAACGGAATCAGACTAAGGGAAATCAAAGTCAAATATCGTTTGGTAAGTCTCGTCTGAATCAGACAAAGAGAAATCAAAGTCAAATATCGTTTGGTAAGTTTTTTTCATTCTTTGTTGGAATCCAATGTTCAACACATACATATATATCTGTTTCTAATAGCTCTAATTCTTCCAATGATTCATCGGACATAATTATATATGATAAAATTTTTAATATCTACTAATTCCAGATAACATTCATATTTATGTAAATATAATTTCTATATAAAAAGGATATAGAAATTATATTTTATATAGTCATAATATGATTCTCAAAATTATATAAGAATTATAGTACTATAATTCTTATATACTATATAATAGATTTTCCATAGACCAGGGTTTATATATTTTGCTAGAAGAGAGTCCTCAAGTCGTAATATTATTTATAGATATTATTCACAATGGAAATTGTGAAATATTACTACATACAGATATTATTCACAATGAAAATTGAGTAATATTACTACATACAGATATTAATAATTGTATTTCTCTTAAATATTTTGTCAGTCATTTCTCAACAATTTGAAAAATATAAAAATGATACTATAAACACAAATGTATATAGAAAATATTGATATATTAGAAGAAATAAGTAAATATATGAAAACAAAAGAAATGATTTTATTATCAAGAACATGTAAGTATTATTATGCTACAATATTGTATAATGTAAATATAATGAGAACTCATAGATTTACATTAAAAAAGAGAAACCTAAATTTAAAATGTTTATCAAAATTACCATACAACATATTGAATATATCTTTAAATGAAAATAAAAAGATACAGGACAATGATTTTAAATATTTGAAAAATATCAGGACACTTAATATGAATAAATGTTTACAATTTTCTGACAATGCATTTAAGTATCTTAAAGATATAGAGTATCTTTTTATGCAAGGATGTAGACAAGAAAGTATTACAGATAATGCGTTTATTCATATGAATAAACTAAAATCTCTGTGGATGAGCGATTGTAATCAAAAAACTATAACCGATAATATATTTAAAAATTTATATAATATTACTGAACTTGTTATTAATGGTTGTTATCAAGATACTATAACTAATAATGCTTTTATATATATGAATAAACTACAAATTCTATCAATGATATATTGTTATCAAAAATATATTACAACTCAAATATTCAATTTTCTTCCTAATTTAGAGCTTTTCTATATTTATTATCGTAATTATCGCCTTGCACCTGAAAATAATACTTTTCATCATGAATTACACACATATAATTGAAAGCCATATTATTATTTATAAATAATTCTGTTATTTATACGGTTTCATAATTGTTATATAATTATTTTAAATAATTCTGCTAATATACTTTACTTGTCTGGTATTCTACCACTTGAACATATAATAATTCTTACACTTGAAGAGTTAATAATATCAATAATATACAATATAGTCATTAATAAAGATTATTTAAATCCTTATTCACATAAAAGTAAATCAAGAGGCAAGTATCCTTATTCACATAAAAGTAAATCAAGAGGCGAGTATCCTTATACCTTAGATATAATAATTCTCTAACTTCAAGAGAATTATTAAGATACCTTAGATATAATAATTCTCTAACTTCAAGAGGCAAGTATCCTTATACCTTAGATATAATAATTCTCTAACTTCAAGAGAATTATTAATATACCTAGAGAAATAATTATTATTGAACCGAAAATATGATAATTACATTGCAATTATCAAAATCATCTATTGGTATTAAAGTTATTATCTCTAAAAATGTATTATTCTGTTGTTAATAATGTATAAAAATTGTCGAATAATTTCTTGAAATATTATAGTAATAACATTTTCTGAACATACTATTTATATACCTAAAAAATACAATGAGATAATAATTATTATATTTGAACAAATTAACTGAGGATTATACAATTTATACGCTCTAATAGATAATATTAATATCTGAATAATTATCCGTTTTATAGAATTTATTATTCAGATACTTGAACATATCTATTCAGCTTTATAGAATTTATTATTCAGATACTTGAACATATCTATTCAGCTTTATAGAATCATTATACTAAATTCAATAGCAAGAGATTATATATATACTTGAAAATACTATTATCATACTAAAACAAAATTATTATGTAATTAACATATTAAAAATATAGTATTCCAATACAGATTTTATTAATTGATAATTATTATGTTCTAGTATCATAATAATTATCAATTTTATAATAGTCTACAATTCTCTGCAACTCTTCCTATAATTTGTCCCTTAAAGTATCTGGACTATTATCTTTTAATGTATCAGAATTATTATATCTTCATGTCTTCCAATATTTATCTCAACTTTATTAATTCTATAGTTGTCAATTCTCCAGTTAAGTTTTTGGAATTACTATTTTTTAATGTATCATAAGTATGTTCGTCTCGGGTATTCTCTTCAAATATCATTATGATCCCCTCAGTATTCTTCCCAAGTATCAAAATTATTGTCTCTTAGACTTTTTTTCTCTGGTATTCTTCCCAACTATTCTCCTCAAACATAAAAATTATTCTCCCTCAAGTTTTATCGTCTTTCAACTATTAACAATTGTATAATTGTTAATATAATCTTAAATAATATAGTTATTATCACTTCGAGTTTATTTATTGAATTATTGCCAATTCAAAGAATTATTATCTATTGTTTTCGAGCTGGAAAACAATCTTAATATGTTGACAAACACTAGTTTATCTTTCTTCTAAATTTTATAAATTCAATTTTATTATTTTTATAAATCCTCCAACAAGTTGTTCTGTTGTTAGTTATTTCCCCTATTCCTGTTATAAATATAACAACGCTATTCAAAATGTAGCAATTGCTGAAGAATTAGCAATTTATAAACAAGAATAATGCCATGATATTTAAATTATACAATTAATAAACAAAATTTATACATTCGAAGAGATAAATATTCTGATACTTGGAGAGATAATTATTTTAATACTTGAAGACATAATTATTCTAATGCTTAGAGTTATAATAATTCCAATATTTTAAGTGAATAATTAACAGTTATGTATTCATGCAATTATGCAATAAATCAGAAAATTCAAAGTCACGAGAATTTCCGTTATCTTTTTGCATTTTTGGTATTAGTTTCAACTCTCATTACTCCAAAAAATTCAGTTTAAGAGTAAACAAGTATTCTATTAGAATAAATAATAACTCTAAATAGTTGTGTTCATAGTATCAGAACTATGAACAGCTGAAATCAATAACTCTTAAGAATTATATCCAAACATAAAATTCTCAATAATTATACCTAGACATGTGAATTATTATCTCTTCATCTTTATTGAATATTATAATATTCAATAATTATTGATCGTATAATATTCAATAATTATTGATCGTATAATATTCAATAACTATGTTGAGGTATTAGGATTATCTCTTCATCTTTATTAATCATATAATCTTCAATAAATCTGTTCAAGTCCCAAATTTTGAGTATACAAATAGCATAAACTTATTAAAATACGTTCAAACATGAAATTTTCGAGCCGAATGGAATCTTAATATGTTGACAAACACTAGTTTATCTTTCTTCTAAATTTTATAAATTCAATTTTATTTTTATGACTCCTTAGATAAAATATTCTATAGTTCCTGTTTAAAATTGTAATTACATAATTTTAAATTCAAAACAGTATTATTCTGAAAATCGAGAAAGAAATTGAGGATTATACAAGAATATATCAGAAGATATCACCATTGTGAAACTTGAAGATAATAATAATTGTGAAACTTGAAGAGAATAATTGTGAAACTTGAAGAGAATAATAATTGTTATACTTGAAGAGAATAATAATTGTTATACTTGAAGAGAATAATTGTTATACTTGAAGAGAATAATTGTTATACTTGAAGAGAATAATAATTGTGAAACTTGAAGAATAATAATTGTGAAACTTGAAGAGAATAATAATTGTTATACTTAAAGAGATAATAAATCAGATACTCGAGGAGATAATATTTGTATACTTGAGAAGAAACATTATCCGGAAACTTAAAGAGAAATATTATTCGAACGTTTGAAGTGGTAATTATCATGATACTTGGAAAAGGAATATTGTTTGAAACTTGAAGAGAATAATTGAGGATTTTACAAGAATATACCAGAAGAGATAATAATTATACGAATTATTATCTCTTTAAGTATACGAATTATTATCTTTCCTGAAATATTTTGTAAAATTCCCAATTATCATCTTCTGATATATTCTTGTGTAATCCTTAATTATTCTCTTAGGTTATACTTAAACAGATAATAATTATGAAACTTAAAGATAATAATTGAGAACCTAAAGATAATAATTCTGGACCTTGAATATAATAATTCTAAACCTTAAAGATAATAATTCTAGACCTTGAATATAATAATTCTAAACCTTGAAGAGAAGATTTAAGAATTATACAATTCTTAATAAATCTTATATATTTATTCCAATAACCTCAAGTAAGTAATAATTATAATAATTGAAATATAGTTATTTTATTTAATAGTTGTATAATCCTCAATTATTCTCCTTAAACACAATAGTTATTAAAAATTGAAGTATTAAAATAGTCCTCTCCCAAATATTATTCTATCACAATCTCTGCAAGTTTATTAATAATATAATTCTTGATTATATTTCTTTAATACCAGAATTATTTATTAGTTATTAATTGTACAATGCTTATGTATTTTTCAAATAAATATAAATATTAGCCTTCGAGTATCTATATTACATAAAAAACATCACAAGTATATCAATTATATAATTGTATCTTCAGAAACTATACGTATTATATCTCCAAATATGTACCAATATAATTGAAGATTATATTGTCTCCAAGTATCACAATTATCTCTTACTATATAAGTATTCCCAATAACAATATATGCTTGTTTATATTGTCGCTTTAAATACAATAATTATAACATTCTCAAGTATTCTATTTGTATCATTATCCACTAAACTTTATTAATTGTATAATTTCGGAGTATTCTCAAGTATTAGAATCCTGATTTATTCAAGTATTATCGTGGGGTTTTATAATTTTACCTGAAAAATTATTCTGCTTTTCGATTATTTTATTGAAATTATTTTTCCTTTAAATCTTATTGGAATTATAATCTATAATAATTTATAATTATAATCTATAATAAATTATAATAATTTATAATTTGGATATATGTAAGTATTATAAGATGTATGTTATATGTATTAAATTTAAGCAAATTGGATTTTGAAATATAATATTATTGAAATATAAGTAATATGTGTTCAATTTAAATAAATTGGATTTTCAAATATAAGTAATATGTTGAGAAATTTGGTTACAATTCTTTAATACTTAGATGATTATAATACCAATATAATATTTAATTCTAACAAAATATTAAATATTTATATAAAATATTTTATTCTAACAAAATATTAAATATTTATATAAAATATTTTATTCTAACAAAATATTAAATATTTATATAAAATGGAACTTTGGAATTTGGATTATTTTGTGGATACTAAAGATATTATAGCAAAAGTAAATGGAAAAATTTACAAACTTAACTCAAATATACTATTTATTTCTGAAGTAATAAGACAAATATTCACAGAAACAAGATTCGTTGAGTCGCAAAATGATGTAAAAGAAATATATGATGTTGAAATAAAAACATGGGAATTATTTCTTAACTATATATATAGCAGATATATTGAAAAATATCTGAATTATTTTACAGATATGAATATACAAACATTAAATTTATATGAAGTAGATGGTTATGATATAATAGATTTATTAATTTTTGCGGACAGAATAATAAGTAGAAAAATAGTAAATATTATATCACATAAGTTATTTAAAATTTATTTAAATAATCTCGATGATGTTAATAATTATGAAATGTATGATGATATACTTGCCAATATGAATACAAGTGTTATAGATTTCAAAAACAAAGAAATATTCAATTTTAAACCATCGTATAATGTCAATGTTCACAAATGGAATTTTGATTTTAATCAATTTCAATCTTATCCTCATTTATTATATTATATATTGGTATATTTCTCTTATAATAATTCAAATGATAGTTATAATGACTCTGTGATTCCCAATTTTTCAATAGAATTAGGTAATTATACTTATAATCGATTAGACATTGATTCTTTAAATGATGTTTTGAATAATTTTTCTGTATATTATGGTACTACAGTATCTCATCTTTTTGATAATATTGATATAAAATATTATAGTTATAGATACAATAGAGACGATAATATTGTGATATTATATAGTTATTTTATTTATGATATTCTAAATAAAGATAATATAGGCGATATTTTGGTAAATAACATACTTTTTCAAAACTGGAGAATAAATAATGATGAATTAGTCCACGAATTATTAACCCATTATCAAGTTTTAAAACAATAAATATATCTACATAATCTTCTCTGTACTTTACTCTTCTTGTCAATTCTTTTTATTATATAATAATATATACTAAGGTTGGATTATAACAATTATCATCTCGAATTATTATAATTATTATCTCTGATTATTATAATTATTGTCTCTCAAATTATTATAATTATCATCTCACTAATTATTATAATTATCATCTCACTAATTATTATCTCTCAATTTATTATAATTATCATCTCACTAATTATTATAATTATCATCTCACTAATTATTATAATTATCATCTCACTAATTATTATCTCTCAATTTATCATAATTATCATTTACAAAGTATTATAATTATCATTCCTTACAAAGTATTATAACCATCATCCCTTACAGAATTATACCAAACTCAAAGCATTAAATTTTATTTAATGAGTTTTATTTGATAATCTATATAATTCTTTCACATTTAAGAATTATATTTCCTATTATCACTATTATTCTATTATATCAACTTTGAAAAGCATATAATTCTCCCCTTTCGGTTCTATAATTTTTTTTCCAAATATAATTATTTCTTTACGTATCATAATTATCTCTTAATTTTCAATTAATTAAACAATTCTCAATACTTCTCTTCAGCTATCATAATTATTATCTCTTCAAGTCTCTTAATAATCTCTTCAAGTATCATAATTATTATCTCTTAATGCATCATAATCTCTTCAAGTATCATAATTATTATCTCTTCAAGTATCATAATTATTATCTCTTAATGCATCATAATCTCTTCAAGTATCATAATTATTATCTCTTAATGCATCATAATCTCTTCAAGTATCATAATAATTACCTCTTAATGTATCATAATAATTATCTCTTAATGTATCATAATTATCTCTTAATGCATCATAATAATTATCTCTTAATGCATCATAATAATTATCTCTTAATGCATCATAATAATTATCTCTTAATATATAATAATTATCTCTTAATGCATCATAATAATTATCTCTTAATATATAATAATTATCTCTTAATGCATCATAATAATTATCTCTTAATGCATCATAATAATTATCTCTTAATATATAATAATTATCTCTCAATGTATCGCAATAATTATCTCTTGATGTACCAGAATTACCATCTCTTGTATAATTATCATCTCTTCATATATAATAATTAGCAATCTCTTCTTGTATAATTATCTTCAAGTTTATTAAATTTATCCAAAAATAAATTTAATAATTGTCAATTATTCTCTTTAACTGTCACAATAGTTATTATTTAAGTATTGTTATAATAATGTATCCAAGTTTATTGTATTATTAATCATTAAACCATCATAATATTTTGTTCATATTTTATCAATTCTAATATACCACTCTGACCCCCTGTACCCTGCATTTAACACCCAGATTCAGGTATTAATAATAGAATGTAAACATATAATTAAGGATAATGTTACACGAGCAACAAATACAATGAAACTGAATTTTGTAAAATTATGAGAATGATAAACTAGTGTTTGTCAACATATTAGATTGCATTTAGCTTGAAAAACATCATACTTGAACAGAATTCGGTTTTATTCAATTTATATACTTAAAGTATATTATTTTGATACTTGAACATAAATCTTCAGGATTATACAATTTATATACTTGGAGGAGATAATTATTCTGATACTTGAATAAATAATTATTCTAATAATTGAACAGAATGATTGATGATTATACAATTTTATATATTTTAAGAGATAATTATTATGATACTTAAACAGATTTATTTAACATTACACAATTATTATACTTGAGAAGATAATAATTCCGATACTTCAACAGTTTTATTCAGCATTATACAATTATTATACTTGAGAAGATAATAATTCTGATACTTCAACAGTTTTATTCAGCATTATACAATTATACTTAAAGAGAATTACCCATTATTATATATTTATACTTGAAAATATTGTTATTATGATACTCAAGAGAATAATCAATGATTGTATAATCAATGATTGTATAATTAATATATTGAAAAATAAGTATTCTAATACAGAAAAACAGTAATTCTCAATTGTTCTCTTGAATTATCAGAATTATTATCTCTTCAAGTCTATTAATTCCATGATCCACTGTATTATGTCAAGTATCAGAATTATCATCTCTTGAAGTCTATTAATTCTATGATCCTCCCGTATTATATTCAAGTTTCGGAATAATTATCTTCAAGTTTGAGAATAATTATAAAATTTATAATTCTCAAGTATTCTATTCAAATATTATAATTATTATCTCTTCAAGTATTATAATTATTATCTCTTCGAGTTTTGCAATTGTATACTGTCAATAATTCTGTTAAGTATTTGTATTATTATTTCTTCATGTTTATTAATTGTATAATTATCGATAGTTCTATTCAAGTATCATAATTATTATCTCTTCCAGTTTATCAATTCTATAATTCTATAATTATCGAATTCTCTTCTCTTCTTCAAATATCATTATTATTTCTTCCAGTTTATTGGTTGTATAATTCTCAATTCTTCTCTTCAAGTATCATAATTATTATCTCTTCCAGTTTTATTGGTTGTATAATTATAAATTTTTCTCTTCAAGTATCATAATTATTATCTCTTCCAGTTTTATTGGTTGTATAATTATAAATTTTTCTCTTCAAGTATCATAATTATTATCTCTTCCAGTTTATTGGTTGTATAATTCTCAATTCTTCTCTTCAAGTATCATAATTATTATTTCTTCCAGTTTATTGGTTGTATAATTCTCAATTCTTCTCTTCAAGTATCATAATTATTATCTCTTCCAGTTTATTGGTTGTATAATTCTCAATTCTTCTCTTCAAGTATCATAATTATTATCTCTTCCAGTTTATTGGTTGTATAATTCTCAATTCTTCTCTTCAAGTATCATAATTATTATTTCTTTAAGTTTATTGGTTGTATAATTCTCAATTCTTCTCTTCAAGTATTATAATTATTATTTCATCATGTTTATAAATTGTGCAATTATAAATTGTGCAATTCTAAATTCTTCTCTTTGAATATCATTTTATCTTTCATAAAAATCTGTAATTCCCAATTATTCTCTTTAACTATTATAATAGTTATTATTTCAAGTATTGTAATACTAAACTATCCATGTTTATTGTATTATCAAACATTATTAAAGTATCATAATAATTTGTTTGTTGTAAATTTTAAGATATTATGTTTTTATAGTTTAACAACAGGAAATAATTGTATAATTAAGCATTAAAATATGCGACAAAACTAAATAATAAAATTCAATTCCTAAAATGAGAATGATAAACTAGTGTTTGTCAACATATTAAGATTGCATACAGCTCTAAATATTTCCAACACTATTTTATCTCTAGGATAAATTAATGATAACCGTAAATCTAAAATAGCGTAAGAAGTTTTATCAACACTGAAAAATAACATTAATAGTTTTTAAATTAGCGATTAGAGTTATTTCAGATTATTGGGTAGATTTGTGATATATTAACAATTATTTTAATAGCTTCAAAAAATAATACTTAAGAGATGAAGAGATAATTCTGATACTTATAGAAATAATTATTCTGTTCTTTCAAGAGATAACTATTTTGTTCTTTAAGAGATAACTATTTTCTACTTGAATAAATAATTATCAAAATATTTTTTAATATAATAATTCTGATATCTATAGAGATAATTATTTGTATACGTAGAGATAATTATTCAGAAACTCGAATATAATTATTCAGAAACTCGAATATAATTATTCAGAAACTCGAATATAATTATTAAGGATTATACAATTATTATACGTTAAGATATAAGAATTATAATTTTGAAGATAATCATAAAGATGATGACAGTGATATTGGTAACAATACTTGAAGATGATAATAAAGATAATGGGAGATAAGGATAGTATAAGAGATAATATTTTAATATAATAGAGAAGATTAAAGATATTTGCAATTAATATCCAAAATATTTGCAATTAATATCCAAAATAGGAACATTTTTCACATAATTGTAGCCTTTTGAAGTGATTGTTTTCTGGCAACAATATTTTATATTGAGACTATATAGATGTTGTAAATACCATAATCCATTGTCAGTAATAGTTTCTTGGTCACACCACTGCATATTAAGAGTATTAATACCTTGTAGATATTCAAGTGTTTTGTCAGTAATAGTTCTTTGATTACAAAAAGACATATCGAGAGAATATAAGCCTTGTAAATATTTAAATGCTCTATCAGTTATAAATATTTGACTACAATGAGACATATTGAGAGTATGAATACTTTTTAAATATTTAAATGCATTACTTGTGATAGTATGTTGATTGCAAAATGCCATATCGAGAGTATGAATATTTTTTAAATATTTAAATGCATTACTTGTTATAGTAAATTGGTTACATTTTGACATATTAAGAGTATGAGTATCTGATAGATATCTAAAAGCGTAACTGGTAATTGTTTTTTGATTACATTTTCTCATATTAAGAGTATGAATACCTTGTAAATATTTAAAAGCCTTATCATTAATAGTTTTTTGGTTGCAATTTTTCATATTAAGAGTATGGATACCTTGCAAATTTTCGAATGCTTTATATGTAATAGTATCTTGATTACAATATTCCATTATAAGAGTGTGAATACCTTGTAATTTTTCAAATGCCTTATCAGTTATAGTATATTGTCTACAAGATGAGATATCAAGAGTATGAATACCTTGTAAATGTTGAAATGTATTATCTGTAATTGTTGTTTGATAGCAATTTCTCATAATAAGGGTATGAATACCTTTCAAATTTTTGAATGCTTCATCAGTTATTGTTTCTTGTTTACAATTAGAAATATTAAGTATACTTATTCCTTTTAAATTCTTGAATGCTTTGTTAGTTATTTTATTATTGTCACATAGCATCATATTGAGAGAATATATGCCTTGTAAGTTTTCAAAACCTTTGTCTGTTATTTTAGAACTACAATTTACCATAATAAGAGTATGAATACCTTTTAAGTTTTCAAGTGCTTTATCTGTAAATTGAAAACAATATGACATATCTAAAGTATGTATACCTTGTAAATTTTCAAATGCTTTATCTGTAATTGTATTTTGATCACATTTTGACATATTAAGAGTATGTATACCCTTTAAATTTTCAAATGCTTTATCGGTTATTGCATTTTGTTTACAAAATCGCATATTGAGAGTATGAATACCTTTCAAATTCTCGAATGTCTTATCTGTTATCGTATTTCTATTACAATATGATATATTGAGAGTATGAATACCTTTTATATTTTTGAATGCGTTATCCGTTATAGTATTTTGATCACAACTTGACATATCAAGAGAATATATATCTTCCAAATTTATAAATGCATTATCGGTTATTGTATTTTGATTACAACTTGATATATTAAGAGTATGTATGCCTCTAAGATTTATAAATGCACTATCGGTTATTGTATTTTGATTACAATATGACATATTAAGAGTATGTATACCTCTGAGATTTATAAATGCTTTGTCACTTATTGTATTTTGATTACAATATGACATATTTAAGGAAGTTATACCTCTAAGATTTATAAATGCTTTGTCACTTATTGTATATTGACTACACTTTGACATATTCAATTTATATATTCCTTTAAGATAAACAAAAGAATCACCATTCAGCCGTCTATTTCCATTCAAATTTAAATTTTGTATTTTATACGGCAAATTCTGTATAAATTCCAAATTATCAAATTTATTGTTTAAGGTAAATTCATGTAGTTTCATATTATTTTCATCATCCATTAAAATTGTATGTAATTCACTACATGTTAACGATAAATTTAACATATCTCTTGTTCCACAATAATATGAAATTTCCAACCAAACATCATTTCCCAATCCTTTATTATTCATCATCTCATCATATTTATCCATAACTTTATTATAGTCAACAGTGTAATTTTCATTATTACTTTCTATATTATTTTTTATATCTCTATATAACTTATTTATACTATTCCTAGAACCAGCTATGAAATATTTATCCGAAAATCTATAATTTTCATCATTATAACTGGTTTTATCAATAATTTCATCAGTATCTATATTATAAAATAAATGTTTGCCTGTTTTTGTATATATGTCATTCAGTATATTAAAGTATCCAAATTGCCATCTTTTCATGATTATTTTATATTACAAAAATATAATTATATCAAAAATATAATTATATCAAAAATATATGTTTTATTCTTATATTCTAATCATTTTACTACTTAAATAGATATTTATTCCAATACTTGAAGATATTTATTCCAATACTTGAAGATATTTATTCCAATACTTAAAGATATTTATTCCAATACTTAAAGATATTTATTCCAATACTTAAAGATATTTATTCCAATACTTAAAGATATTTATTCCAATACTTAAAGATATTTATTCTATTGTTTGAAGAAATATTTATTTTATTACTTGGAGAATAATTGAAATTACACAATGGACATTCTTCCAATACATTTATTTGAATACTTAAAATTATTGATAATTATACAATAAATATTTCCTTTAAGTATAAATATTTATCTTTACAAGTTTTATAATTACGTGTTTTTTGGTTATTCGGTTATTCGTCCAGTTTCAAAATTTATCTTACTATTCTCTTCAGACATCTCAATTATTTCTCTAAGTATCAGAATTATTATCTCTTGAGTTTATTTATTGCATAATTTACAATTATTCTCTTCAAGTATTACAATAATTACCTCTTCAAGTATTACAATAATTATTATCGCTTAAAATATTACAATTATCACTTAATACTACAATAATCTCTTCGAGTATCAGAATTATTATCTTTTAGAGTTTATTAATTGTATAATTCTCAATTATTCTCTTCAAGTATTCATATTATTATTCTCTTCAAGTATCATAATTATTATGTCTTCCAGTATTCATATTATTATCTCTTCAAGTATTATAATTATTATCTCTTCATGTATCATAATTATTATGTCTTCAAGTATTCATATTATTATCTCTTTAAGTATTAGAATTATTATCTCTTCATGTGTTCGTATTATTATCTCTTCAAGTTCATCAATTGTATAATTCCCAATTCTTCTGTTCAAGTATCATAATTATAATTCCCATTTCTTCTCTTCGAGTATCATAGTTATTTCTTCAAGTTTATTAATTGTACAATTCTCAATTTTTCTCTTCAAGTATTATAATTATTATCTCTTAAAGTTTATTAATTGCATAATTCTCAATTTTTCTCTTCAAGTGTTATAATTATTATCTCTTCAAGTATTATAATTATTATCTCTTCAAGTATTATAATTACTATCTCTTCAAGTATTATAATTACTATCTCTTCAAGTATTATAATTATGATCTCTTCAAGTATTATAATTATTATCTCTTCCAGTATTATAATTATTATCTCTTCCAGTATTATAATTATGATCTCTTCCAGTATTATAATTATGATCTCTTCAAGTATTATAATTATTATCTCTTCAAGTTTATTAATTGTATAATTTTCAATTCTTCTCCTCAAGTATTATAATTATTATCTCTTCAAGTTTATTAATTGTATAATTTTCAATTCTTCTCCTCAAGTATTATAATTATTATCTCTTCAAGTTTATTAATTGTATAATTTTCAATTCTTCTCTTTAAGTATGAGAATTTTATCTTTTATAAGTATTGTAATACTAATTTATCCAAGTTTATTGTAAAATCATTTATTAAAGTATAATAATATTTTTTTCGTATGTTATGAATTTTAAGATATTATTATGTTTTCATAGTTCAATATCATAATTCAAATATCATTATTGTGTTTATAATAGTGTTATAATATTATTGGAAGTTATAATATTATTGAAGGTAATATTATAATTGAAAGTAATTGTATAATTAAGCATATTTTTATACGATTAAAAAAATAATAAAATTGAATTTATAAAAAATTTAAGAATGATAAACTAGTGTTTGTCAACATATTGAGATTATATCCAGCTCGAGAAACATTATTGGATTGGTTTTATATCGACAAAATTATTGACAATCATACAATAATTATACTTAAAAAGATAATTATTCTGATACTTGGAGAATATTTAAAGATTTTGCAATTATTATACTTAAACATATTGATTTATGATTATACAATTTATGTGCTTTAAAAGATAATTATTCTGATACTTGACATAATTATTCATGATTATACAACCATTATACTAAAGGTAAAAATCGGGCGTTATATATGTATAATCAAGCATTATCTTCGCTTTCGATAATCATCTTTTTGACTTTAAGAATTACTATTTCTTCGAGTATATTAATTATACTCCTCAATTATTTGCTTAATGTATCGTGATTCCTGTCTCTTCAAATCTATTTATTATATAGTCGTCCTCAAATATTATCTTCAAGTATCAAATTTATTGCTCATAAAATCTATTTATCGCATAAAGCTTTAATTATTCCCTTCAAGTATTCTAATATTTCTTCAAGTTTATTGTATAATCTTTAACAATCATAAATTTTTATCTTAATCGTATTCTCTCTGAGTATCATAATTTTTATCTTAATCGTATTCTCTTTCTGAGTATCATAATTTTTATCTCTTAGGTATCTTAATCGTTTTCTCTTCAAGTATATTAACCGTTTTCTCTTCAAGTATCTTAATCGTATCCTCTTCAAGTATCTTAATCGTATTCTCTTCAAGTTTCTTAATCGTATTCTCTTCATGTATCGTTATCTTATTCTCTTCAAGTTTCTTAATCGTATTCTCTTCAAGTTTCTTAATCGTATTCTCTTCAAGTTTCTTAATCGTATTCTCTTCAAGTTTCTCAATCGTATTCTCTTCAAGTTTCTCAATCGTATTCTCTTCAAGTTTCTTAATCGTATTCTCTTCAAGTTTCTTAATCGTATTCTCTTCAAGTTTCTCAATCGTATTCTCTTCAACTTTTTCAATCATATTCTTCAAGTTTCTTAATCGTATTCTCTTCAAGTTTCTCAATCGTATTCTCTTCAAGTTTCTCAATCGTATTCTTCAAGTTTCTTAATCGTATTCTCTTCAAGTTTCTTAATCGTATTCTCTTCAAGTTTCTTTATCTTATTCTCTTCAAGTTTCTTTATCGTATTCTCTTCAAGTTTCTTAATTGTTTTCTCTTCATGTATCTTAATCGTTTTCTCTTCAAGTATCTTAATCGTATTCTCTTCAAGTATCTTAATCGTTTTCTCTTCAAGTATCTCAATTGTTTTCTCTTCAAGTATCTTAATCGTATTCTCTCCAAGTATCTTAATCGTATTCTCTTCAAGTATCTTAATTGTTTTCTCTTCATATATCTCTTCAAGTATCTTAATCGTATTCTTTCCAAGTTTCTTAATCGTATTCTCTCCAAGTTTCTTAATCGTATTCTCTCCAAGTTTCTTAATCGTATTCTCTCCAAGTATCTTAATCGTATTCTCTTCAAGTATCTTAATCGTATTCTCTCCAAGTATCTTAATCGTATTCTCTCCAAGTATCTTAATCGTATTCTCTTCAAGTATCTTAATCGTATTCTCTCCAAGTATCTTAATTGTTTTCTCTTCATGTATCTCTTCGAGTATCTTAATTGTATTCTCTCCAAGTATCTTAATCGTATTCTCTTCAAGTATCTTAATTGTTTTCTCTTCATGTATCTCTTCGAGTATCTTAATTGTATTCTCTTCAAGTATCTTAATTGTATTCTCTTCAAGTATCTTAATTGTATTCTCTTCAAGTATCTTAATTGTATTCTCTTCAAGTATCTTAATTGTTTTCTCTTCATGTATCTTAATTGTTTTCTCTTCATGTATCTTAATTGTTTTCTCTTCATGTATCTTAATTGTTTTCTCTTCATGTATCTCTTCATGTATCTCTTCGAGTTTCTCTTCGAGTATCTTAATTGTATTCTCTTCAAGTATCTTAATTGTATTATCTTCATGTATCTTAATCGTATTCTCTTCAAGTATCTTAATTGTTTTCTCTTCATGTATCTCTTCATGTATCTCTTCGAGTATCTTAATTGTTTTCTGTTCAAGTATCTTAATCGTATTCTCTCCAAATATTTGTTCAAGAACCATAATTATTATCTCCTCAAATATAATTATATATCGCTAATTTTTATCTCTTCAAGTATAATTATTTGGTGCTCTGTTATTATCTCTTTAAGTTTATTTTTATATTATTGTAAATTGTTTGAATTATGATATATCTGTTTTGTTTATTAATTTAATAATCAAGTAAGCAGTATTATTCTGTTTATACATCACCAATTTTTTAAAGTATTAGAGTATTTATAATAGGAATAAAATGAATAACTAACAATATAATTACATGTTTAAGGAAAATAATAAAATTGAATTTTATAAAATTGAATTTTAAAAAATTATAAGAATGATAAACTAGTGTTTGTCAACATATTAAGATTGTATTTAGCTCGAAAAAAATTAAGACTTTTTCCATAATAACTATATCAATAATATTTTTAATATCTAATAAATATTCTGAAACTGGTGGTTATTATAATATTTATTATGATCTGATAAAATAAACTATAAAGTATAATTAAGTATCACGATTATCTATTTAAATTGTATAATCGTAATCCTTGTTTTCTGGTTTAGCAAAATATTTATTTCAAGTATATAAATTGCATAATCAGAATAATTATCTAATAAAGTATGTAAATTTTATGTCCTTATTAACTATATGCAAGTATCATAATTGTTATCTTTTCAAACATATAAATAATTGTGGTATTTAAGCATAGATAAATATTTCAAAACTTGAAGAGATAAATAATATCATACTTGATGAAATTATCATCTGAATCCTCTCGATAATATAAATAAATTGTATAATATTGAATAATTCTGTTCAAATATCACATTATTTATCTCGTGAATATAATAATATTTCACTCACATAATAATATTTATTCCTTTGAGTAATACACTGAATTTTTCATCAAGTAATCTGGTATTTATATTGGATATTAGAATATAATTCTTCAAGTGATCCAATGTTTTATCATCAAAATATCAGATATATCCATTTAAGTGTTCAAATAATCATTCTTCGAATTTTATTCCTATTCGAAATTTTACATTCGAATAATGTGAACTAATACGATAATAATTCTGTAACCTCTTATGATAATGGAATTATAATTTTGTAATCACCTACCATAATAATTATGTAGACTTGTACAGTTTTTATTCTGTAATCTCTTATAATAATAATTGTATAATTTCTTATTATAATTGTATAATCTCTTATTATAATATAATCTCTTATGACAATTATACAAATTCTGGCTATAATAATTCTGTGAATTATTTTAATTTTATAAACTTATTCGATAAACTATATAGTCATGTTGTAGGTAATTTTATGATACAGATGTAATTATATTAAAGACTAATCTACAACTATGATTTATAACAATTTATAATATTTTAAGAATACTTAGAAAGATGCAATAAATAAACGTGAAGAGATAAGAATTATAATATTTTAAGAATACTTAGAAAGATGCAATGAATGAACATGAAGAGATAAGAATTATAATATTTTAAGAATACTTAGAAAGATGCAATAAATAAACGTGAAGAGATAAGAATTATGATATTTTAACAGAATACCTGAGAAATATGTGATAAATAAATCTGAAGAGATCAAAATTACGATGCTTGGACAGAATAATGTTCTTGGTCATATAAATCTTATAATCTTAATCATTCATTTAAAGTATCATAATAATTATCTCTTCATGCATATAAATCGTATAATTCTTAATCATTCATTTAAAGTATCATAATTATTATCTCTTCGAGCATATAAATTGTATAATCCTAAATCATTCTCTCCAATTATCAGTAAAATTATTCCTTTCAATATATAAATCGTATAATCTAAAGAATTTTATAAATCCATCTTTCAAGTATTATACTTGCATATAGGTCGATATTTTAACCCAAGTATCAGATAAATTATATAATACAAGATTATTCTCCAAGTATCATAATAATTCTTTTTTTCGAGCTAAATACAATCTTAATATGTTGACAAACACTAGTTTATCTTTCTTGTAATTTTTAAAAATTCAATTTTATTATTTCGATCGTTTTATTGTATATTTTATATAATGCACAATGTATAATCTGAAATAATTATTATAGTTAAGATAATAATGAGTAACCTAATTATTGTGAATAACATAATAATTATGTTGAATGGACAATATTTAAAGAGATAAAGCATGGCAATCGATGGGATGACAATTGTGATACTTGATGAAATAAATATTCTGATACTTGAAAAGATAATTATTTGAAGACTTAAAGAGATATTAGAAAACTAAAAGATAATAATTTCAATTATAACATTTATAATTGAAATTATAAATATTATATCTAATACAAGATAGATGCCTTTACAAGATAAATTCCTTTACAAGATAAATTCCTTTACAAGATAAATAGCAAATAATTTTATTATTTTCTTTACTAGCATTTAAACTTTTATTTAAACCTTGATTTATCAAGTAATTATCATTATTTTGTTATATGATAATTATTTATATTTACTAAATAATATTGGTTATTGTTTTGTGTTATTTAGCAATAATATAATTGATTTTATGTTTATATGGTTCCAGAGAATAATTTAGTATAATGATCAAGATACTTTGAAGTATTACTATAATTATATAACATATAATATTATATAATTATAGTGGTTCTTAAATACAATAATTATAATACATTAGATATGGATAATTATATAGTAAACATACTCGTTAAATATATAATAAATCATTTTTATATAAAATGTTGATTAAAATATTAAACTCTTGCTAATATTCTAATTATCATTGATGCCTTTTCCAATTCATGTATAAATACCGGCTCCAATCATTTCTATCAAGACCACAATTTACAGAAATATCCAATTCTTTGGCTATTATATCCTTTATAATTTCGCATGAATTAGGAGGATCAGCATAATTCTCGAAAATTTTATTTTTTTTAGTCCAATTTTCATAATCGAATTCACAGTAATAATAGCCTATTTCTGCCATATTTTTCATCTTTTTTTAATATCATTAAAAAAAGTACCATTAGGATTGGCTAGTTGTTGCATACCTTGTGATTGTATTTGTGATATATTTTCAAGTTTTTTTTTATTTGATTCTTGGGATATCTTGTATAAATCTTCTCCGTATGTCATTTCTGGATATTACTGAATTAATAGATTAATTCAATTTTATTCAATTATTTTAATTCAATAATAATTATCTTTCAAGTATCCTAATAATCAACTATTTAAATTTATTAATCCTCAATATTTTGATCTTGGAATATCATTATGAATATCCATTTTATTCTGCTTATTTTTAAAAATTTTTAAATAATATAATTATCAAACTAACATTATATAAATATTAATAACTTTGTTATAAGTAATTAAAAGAAAAATTACTAAATAAAATTGTATAAAAACTTGAGAAATAAATATGTTTTATTCAATATTATATTTATAACACTTACACTGTAATTGACATTTTTAAGGAATATATACTCTTATAAAAGAAATTATACTACTTACACTGTAATTGACATTTTTAAGGAATATATACTCTTATAAAAGAAATTATACTACTTACACTTATTGTAATTGACATTTTTAAGGAATATATACTCTTATAAAAGAAATTATACTACTAACCAAAGATATATTATTATATTTTCTAGAAATACTAATGGTAACATTTATTGTAATCTAATATTACTATTACATAAGTTATTAAGATAATATTACTCATAATAGAATAAATAATACAGATTAACGCAATATAATTCAAGAAATTATATAATAATATTTTAAGATATAATTCTACTATTTTACTAATAATTCTCTAATAAAAGTATTACATAATACATAAACATTATCTGTTTTAATAATTAATTTATATTAGTATAATATATAAATAATTTGCAGATTATACTGTTTTAATAAAAAATATCATAATACTTATCGAAATTTTTTATTAGTATCCTTGTGAAAGATAATATTTTTGTTGAGTAGTACAATACTAAAAAAATATGTTAGTTATACATATTTCATTAAAAATTGATCAATAAACATAAATAATATTTTATACACAAATATTAAAATTTTTATTGAATACATGATATTAAAATATACATTGATAAAACATAGAGATCAACGTTGTTTTATACATACAATAACAGTTGTACTATAATACTATAATACTTAATACTATAATACTTAACTTAATACTATAATACTTAACACTATAATAAGAATTCTCGATAATATAATCATATTAAGTATTATAGTTTTATAGTAACAAATGTTATTGTATGTATAAAACTATAATACTTAATGTGATTATACTATATAATCATATTAGTATAATCATATTAGTAAAGGATTGTTTATAATATAAAATAAAGTAATATTGAAGTAAAATATGCAGTATATGAAATATAAAAATTATAAAAGAGATAAAATAAAATTAATATATTGGTAAAAATAAAATGGCCGAGAAAAGGTGGCCTTTGCAATATTTTATATATTTAAAAAAATTATATAAAAAAACAGGAGTATATTTATTTTATGATATTGATAGTGATGAAATATTAGAAGAACATGAAATAGAAAATAGTGATAATTACAGACTAAGCAGAAAAAATTTTTTAGGAGGTTCAAGGAATAGTATAAACAAATTATATAGAAAAATAAACAACAATAAGAAAATATATGAGCCAGAAAACTATAATTTTAATATGAGAAAAATAACAGAAAAATATAGAAAAATAAATATAAACAATAAATTGCCAGATGATGTGTGGTTAGAAATTTCATCTTATTTAGATACTAAAAATATGTTAAAGTTATCAATGATATCAAATGAATTATATAAAATGTTGCTTAACAATAAAAATAATATGAGACAACATACATTTAAATTAAGATGTAATATAAAGGATCTAAATTTTATAGAAAAATTGTCCTATAAAATAGAAAATATGGATTTAAATGAAAATAAATTTATAAATGATGATTCTTTTGTGCATATTAGAGGAATACATAAATTAAATATGAGTAAATGTAAATACATAACAGATAAAGCATTTGAAAATTTAAAAGGAATTTATTCACTAAATATGTCTAAATGTGATCAAGAAACAATAACAGATAAAGCATTCGAGAATTTAAAAGGTATATATTCTCTTGATATATCATTCTGTACACAAAAAACAATAACAGATAAAGCGTTTGAATATTTAAAAGGTATTCGTACTCTTAATATATCATTCTGTACACAAGAAACTATTAGTGACGAAGCATTCAAGAATTTAAAGGGTATTTATAAACTTGATATGTCGTATTGTAATCAAAAGACCATTACAGATAATGCATTTAGATATTTAAAAGGTATTCATACGCTTCATATGGAAAGTTCTTCAGAAAAAATTACAAATAGAGCATTCGAGAACTTGCAAGGGATAAATACTCTTAATATGTCAGGGTGTAATCGGGAAACAATAACAGATAAAGCATTCGAGAATTTAAAAGGTATACATTCTCTTGATATATCATTCTGTAAACAAAAAACAATAACAGATAAAGCATTCGAATATTTACAAGGTATTCATACTCTTAATATATCACATTGTAAACAAAAGACCATCACAGATAAAGCATTTGTGAATTTACAAGGTATTCATTCTCTTGATATGTCACATTGTGGTAGAATTAGTGATAAAGCTTTTAAATATTTAAAAGGTATATATGTACTTAATATATCTAAATGTGATCAAGATACAATAACAGATAAAGCTTTTGAAAGTTTAAAAGGTATTCATACTCTTAACATGACTAGATGCTTTCAAAAAACGATAACTGATAATGCATTTAAGTATTTAAAAGGTATTCATACTCTCAATATGGGGAGATGTAATCAGAAAACAATAACTGATAATGCTTTCAAAAACTTGAAGGATATCCATACTTTAAACATATCAAATTGTTTTCAATATACAATTACAGACAAAGCATTCGATAATTTAAAAGGTATTCACACTCTTATTATGTCAAAATGTAATCAAAATACTATAACAGATAAAGCTTTTGAAAATTTACAAGGAATTTATTCTCTTGATATGTCAGATTGTAATCAGAAGACTATTACTGATAATGCATTTAAGTATTTAAAAGATATTCATACTCTCAATATATCACATTGTAAACAAAAAACGATAACTGATAATGCATTTAAGCATTTAAAAGGTATTCGTAATCTCGATATGTCAGATTGTTACCAAAAAACTATCACTGATAAAGCATTTTCTTACTTAAAAGACGTTTATAACTTAGATATGTCATATTGTTCCCAAGAATCAATAACGGATAAAGCATTTTCTTACTTAACAAATGTTCGTAATCTAAATATGATGGGTTGTGATCAAGAAACTATTACGGATAAAGCATTTTCTTATTTAAAAAATATCCATACTCTTGATATTACAGGCTATAATAAATATATAATAACAAAAAAAATTTTTTCTTATTTACAAAATGTATGTATTGTGCTTTAGAAAATTTACACACCATTAAAATCACACTGGATCTTTTTTAATATTTGCTATAATGTTATATATTTGCTATAATGTTATATATTTTTTAAGTATTCTCTAAATGAATATTGTAGATATACTTTAATATTCTGATATTATTAACATTCTGATATTATTAACATCTTTAATATGTTGACAAACACTAGTTTACAACTCTTATAAATTTTTCAAATTCAATTTTATTATTTTTTATTCTAACAATAATTTGGTTAACAGTATATATTTTGTATGTAATCTAGTAATTCCTCGCAATTTTAGTTGAATAAAATCCAAACAATAAACTTTAAAACATCATAATTCTTATATTCACTTAATAAATAAAAAATATTATCTCTTCAAGTATCTTAATTGTATCTTTTCAAGTAACATAATTATTATTGTCTATAAGTATCTTAATTGTATCTTTTCAAGTAACATAATTATTATTGTATATAAGTATATTATTGTATATAAGTATATTATTGTATAATTCTTATATTAACTTAAAAATATTATCTCTTCAAGTATCTTAATTGTATCTTTTCAAGTAACATAATTATTATTGTCTATAAGTATCTTAATTGTATCTTTTCAAGTAACATAATTATTATTGTATATAAGTATATTATTGTATATAAGTATATTATTGTATAATTCTTATATTAACTTAAAAATATTATCTCTTCAAGTATCTTAATTGTATCTTTTCAAGTAACATAATTATTATTGTATCTTTCAAGTAACAGAATTATTATTGTCTATAAGTATATTATCATATCCTTTCAAATAACAGAATATTTATCTCTTCAAATACCACAATTATTATTTCTTAAAGTTCATTTATAATATTCGCCATACACAATCTAAAATTATGTAAATCACTATTTTCAAAACTACAACTGTATTTTAGGTTTATATTGATTATCAGATTTCATAAAATAATTATCTCATAGTGTAAGATTATTACTATCTTTTGGTTTATATTATTTTCCTTTAATTTCTATTTTAAAAACAATTAACATCATTTATTAGTATTAACGCTTTTTATTAGTATTAATAAAAACTTTAGCTATTTAGATCCATGGATCGTGAATAATAAAATAGATATACTTGAATATATTATTATACTAAAATATATAATAACTCTTATACTTGTAGATATCTATTATAAACAATAAGATCTTATGGTTAAAATAAAGAGATAATAATTATGACTTCAATATATTAATTATACTCAAATAGATAATCATTATGTTACTTCAAGTGATAATTCATATCACCTTATATTAATTATCGCAGTATTATAAGATAATTATTTCGTTATTCTGAGATAAGCGAATATTATAATATTGTAATATAAACACACAGTTGATTAAAGATTAAATATTAAAGATTAAAGATTAAAGATTAAAGATCAAGAACTAAAAATCAAGAACTAAAAATCAAGAACTAAAGATATATACAGGAAGTATATAAAAGAGGAACATTTTTACATAATTATAGCCTGTTTAAGTGATTGTTTAAGTGATTGTTTTTGGCAACAATGTTTTATATTTAGACTGTAAAGATTTTTTAAATAACATAATAAATTATATGTAATAGTTTCTTGATCACAATTAGACATATTAACCCAAGAAACAAATAACTTCAATAGTAATTTCAAAAACGATTACTACAAAGTTTTTAGAAATGTAACAAAAAGAGTGTCCTAAAAATTTTGGAGCTGAATACAATCTCAATATGTTGACAAACACTAGTTTATCATTATTGATTTTTGTAAAAATTCAGTTTTATTATTTTATTAATCTCATATAAATTCTCCTCAAATAAAATTTTATTCCTATAAAGCAAAAGAATATGCAAAGCAACATAAACCATAATTATTTGAGATAAATTACAATAAAAATTGTTTATAACATTATTTTTATTGTATAGATTTAATTAAATAACAAATAATTAAAGACTTTGAGAATAATACTCACTGTACGAATAAATATTTAGTAATAACTTTAATATTTTTGTAACTATGTAGAAATCAAATTATAAATATGCAAGATAATTATTATACTCGAGGAGATAATAATTTTTATGTATATAAAATAAAATGCGGATTATACAACTTAAGGAATTAATATAAATATTACTTTATTATATTATCTATGTGTATTTATCAAATGGAATATTATAAATAATTCTATCGCACTAAAATTATTTTTCGAGCTGATACCATTATTAATATGTTGACAAACACTAGTTTATCATTCTTAATTTTTGTAAAAATTTAATTTTATTATTTTATAAATAATATTTACTTGGGCTTTATTAAATGCAAATATTAGGATAATTATTTTAATACTTGGAGAATATTTTAATTTAATCAAACACTAATTATTTTTATACCTAAACTTATGATTTGAAAATTATGTAATTATTTAACTTCAAGAGAAATATAATACTAATTATTTTTATACCTAAACTTATGATTTGAAAATTATGTAATTATTTAACTCCAAGAGAAATATAATACTAATAATTCTTAATAAATGAGGGACATGTGGAACATGGTAAGTATACTTGAAGAGAATATAATAACGATATTCAAATAATATGAAGGATATTCAAATAATATGAAGGATATTCAAATAATATGAAGGATATTCAAATAATATGAAGGATATTCAAATAATATGAAGGATATTTGAAGAATATGAAGGATATTTGAAGAGAATATGAAGGATATTTGAAGAGAATATGAAGGATATTTGAAGAGAATATGAAGGATACTTGAAGAGAATATGAAGGATACTTGAAGAGAATATGATAAGGATATTTGAAGAGAATATTATAAAATACTGGAATAAATTACCCTACCAGCTGAAAATAATAAGTATTATAAACACGCAGATATATAATACTTGTATTGGATATAAATAATTTGGATATAATTTTATTCGATATAATGTGATTTTATAAATACCAATTCAGTAGTTTGAATAAATAATTTTAATACTTGAACAGTATAATTAGTATAGGTTAATATTGTGTTTATTATATAATTATATGTTATAATTGAATTATATACTTGATATAATATAGTTAATATAATATAGAACAATTAAATATATACTTGAATGTATGATATAAAATATAGAACAATAGGATAAATTGGAATTTTTAGATAAAAATTAATTTTATTGAAATATAAAAATGAAAAAAGCTGATATTATTGATATAAGCGAAAAATTTAATAAATACGTAAAAAAAAGAATAGTAAAAGAATACTTAGATAATATTACTGAAAAAGAACTAGTAAAAATATTGATTGATAGGGATTTATTCGAGACAACTGTAGAACAAAATAATTTATTTCCCAACGAAAAACGGGTAGAAGCATGGATTGATGAGAATGACGACGCATTAGAAATTATTAATTCTATAGAGGAAGTTCATGAATTGTGTAGAGGCGACATTATAGCAACAATTCCTGAAGATTCAAGATATCGTAATGATGGTAATTATATATATGATGGAAAACAAGCCGTTGAATTGGATTATGACTATATTACTGATTATGGTTCTCCAAGTAAAGAAATGATTGATGAATTTGAACCTGATTACTGGGAAGATATATTAGGATATCCATTTTGGGATCTAATTGATAACTATTCGGATTCATATGACTATTCAGATTCAGATTCAGATGACTATTCGGATTCAGATTCGGATTGATATGTCTATTCAGATGTCTATTCACATGACTATTCGGATTCAGATTCGGATTGATATGTCTATTCAGATGTCTATTCACATGACTATTCGGATTGATATGTCTATTAAGATTCAGATCCAGATGACTATCAAGATCGGGATGACTATTCAGATCCAGATGACTATTCAGATCCAGATCAAGATGACTATTCGGTCAAGATCAAGATGACTATTCAGATCCAGATCGAGATGACTATTCAGATGACTATTCAGATTGAGATTAATATTATTTTTGTCAATGATCAAGTTGTATAAAATACAATTTATAATAGTATTTAAAGTAACAGAATATTTAATATGCGAATTATGATCTGAATACAACAAGATATGCTAACGAGAAAACGGGGTATAATGAAGTAATATAAATATACTTGATAATATTTATGTGAAAGAATTTAAATATATTATATAATTCTTCAAATTATACGAATCGAAGAATTATATAATTCTTCAAATTATACGAATCGAAGAATTATATAATTCTTCAAATTATACGAATCGGAGAATTATATAATAAACTTTAAGACCAAAATTGTACAAATATTTGTACAATTTTAATATTTATAGAATTTTAATATTTATAGAGTGGATTGTTACTGTTGCATTTGATCAAAAATATATTGGAAGGTAAGATAAAAAGAGTATGTTATATTTTGGCGATATAATACTATTTCCCAATCGTTAATTTTAGCTATATAGAGAGTTAGAAAATTTTCTGAAAGAGTCTGATATTTCCATATTAAATTCCAATTAGATATATATTTCTGATATTTAATAATGAATAATTCACTTAATTTTTGATATTTCCATATAATATTCCAATCTTTTATTAGATTAATATTAGAAACTATAAATGATTCATCTAATAAACAGTTTTGGAACAAAATATTATAATCAATTATATTATCTTTCAGTAACAGCATATACAAAGACTCATCAACACATGATAGAAAATTATTCCGTTCTTTAATTGGTATTTTATTCCAATTATCCCTTAAAAACGAATATGATATTTTATTATTTTTGAATAAATATAATAATCCATCTGATGTTAGCAATTGTATATGTTTTAAAATAAAATCATATGTTACAAGTTCGCTTTTCCAAGCGAAATCTCTTTCGTATTTATCCAATATAGCTGTTTCCAAAGTATCCAAATTATCAATAATTAGAATGGAACTTAAAAACGATGAATTATGTTCAGATTCTGGTTTATAACCTAAATAAGGAATATTCATACGAGAACAAGTATCTATACACATATAATTAATGATAATTTTGTTTTTCCATTTTAGTATAAAATCATTCGGTAAATTATCTCGGCTAGAAATGCTTTTCCAATCAAGATGATCTGTATTTATATTGTTATATATAAATCTGTTTATACCCATATATTTAAAGGGATTTTCAATATATGGTAATATTTTATAACATAAAATGTCTTGCATTATTTTTTAATACTATTCTATAATATTTTTTATCACTATGTTCCTTTTTATATACCATCAATATAAATTGTATTTGTATTATTTCTCATCCTATGTAAATAATAATATTTGCAACACATGAATATTAAGAATGTTTATAGTAATTAGGGATAATAACAATGACATATATTTTATACTCAATTATAGAGTTTATTATCAAGTTTGTGCGGAAAATAATATTTATCCCTTTAAGTTTATTGTTTATACTAAATATTTATCTCAATTTATCTTTTAAAAATAATTACCAATATATGTTTGTTTAATTAGCCCACTATCCATAGCAAATAATATTACCATAAACATATCATTATAAATATATTATTATTAATAATATATCGAATATATCAAATATATCAAATAAATATTATTAAATATATCAAATATATCAAATAAATATTATTAAATATATCAAATAAATATTATTAAATATAGTATGTAAAATCATAATGATGAAATAATAGATATTTTGATCACCGTCATGATAAAAAATAATTACTGGCAATCAGGAACATATAATATAGCAACATTTACTAAAAAATTGAGACGTTTTTTAGTAATTTGGCGGCAAAATCCCGGATCAACAAAATAAGCATTTTTCAAATACCTCAAAGCATCATTAGTGATATTTTTTGGTCACATTTTTGCATAAAAAGAGTATGTACATCTTTTAAATTAATAAATGTATTATTTGTATTTGTTTTTTGATTACAATATGACATATCAAGGAAATAAATACCTTTCAAATATTCAAATACTTTGTCTGATATTGTTTTTTGATTACAATACGACATATTTAAAGTATGAATACCTCTTAAGTGCTTGAATGCGTTATTCTTTATTGTATTCTGATTACAATTATGCATATTAAGTGTATGAATACCTCTTAAATTCTGAAATGCATTATCAGTTATTGTTTCTTGGTTACAATATGATATATTAAGTGTATGAATACCTTTTAGATTCTGAAATGCATTATCAGTTATAGTATTCTGATTACATCCTGATATATTAAGACTATGAATATCTTGTAAATTCTGAAATGCTTTATCAGTTATTGCATTTTGATTACAATATGACATCATTAATATGTTTGTTTGTATTTAAGTCTAAATTCCTTATGTTATATGGTAATTCTGATATAAAGTGTAAGCTTTTAATATTATTTCTTAATGTAAAAACATGTTTTCTCATATTGATTTCATCATTTAATAAAAGTTTATATACATCCCTAGATATAAAAGATAAATTTAACATGTCTTTGGTTTGTAAATATAAAGAAATCTGCAATAAAATATCATCGGGAATTTTATTTATATTTTCTAAATCCGAGTACTTTAAAATAACTTTATTTATATCGAAAACGTAGTTTATTGGTGTATGTATTTTCAAAATGTTTCCTAATTCATAATATAACTTATTGATAGAATTTCTAGTACCACAAATAAAATATCTATCTGTAATTCTATAATTTTCCATATTATCAATGTCATTTCTATCTAATATTTCATCTGTATCAATAACATAATATAAAGATATACCAGTATTCAGAAATATATTGTTCAAAGAAGGATAGTATTCAGAAATATATTGTTCAAAGAAGGATAGTATTCAAAGGGCCATTTATCGGTATCCATTTTATTTAACTAAACTTATAATAAAAGATTTTATTATGAATTTTCGAATTTTATTGCATCCTATTACTTGATAAGTATTTTTCTAGATAATTTACAAGATTAAACTAGGTTATAAAGATATTTTGTAAATTATTGTTAATATATGATACAATTTCTAGTGTTAATAAATTTTCTTCGTATAATATTTTACTAATTGATATAAATATTATATTATATGTATAATATTTGTATTAACAAGTAAAACAAGTAAAATAATATAAAAAATATGGTAATAAATAGAAAGATAAATTAAAAGGTATTTAAATAATTGGACGAAATAATTAAAATATTTAAATAAAATGATGTTGGATCAATGGCCTTTTGAATATTATGAGTCATTAAAAAATATATATTCAGAGACAGGTATATATTTATTTTATGATATAGACAGAGATGAAATATTAGATGAATATGAGACTAGAAAATTTGAAAATTATAGGTTATCAAAAAAATTTTTTATATCAGGATCTAGAAATACTATAAACAAAATTTTTTATGATATAAATAACAATATAGAAATAAAAAGACCTATATATTATGTATTTAATAATGATAAAGTTACAATAAAATATTCGAAAATAAAAAATAAAAATATGAATATTGCTGATGAAATTTGGTTAGAAATTTCATCTTATTTGGAAACTAGAGATATGTTAAATTTATCATTTACATATAATGAAATATATAGGCTTTTACTCGGAGATGAAAATAATATGAGAGAACATGAATTCACCTTAAATCCATATGAAAAAGATTTGAAATTCGTTAAATATTTATCATATAAAATACAAAATTTAAACCTAAGAAAAAATTTTCGTATCGATGATGAATCTTTCAAATATTTAGAAGGGATATATAAATTAGATATGTCCAATCATCATTACGATACAATAACTGATAAAGCATTTAAATATCTAAAAGGTATTCATACACTCGATATATCCTTTTGTAATCAAAATACAATAACTGATACAGCGTTTAAATATTTACAAGGTATTAATACTCTCAATATGTCATTTTGTAATCAAAATACTATTACTGACAAAGCATTTAAATATTTAAAAGGTATACATACTCTTAATATGTCGAATTGTAAACAGGAAACTATTACTGATACAGCATTTGAATATTTAAAAGGCATTTATTCTCTCGATATTTCAGGTTGTACTCAAGATACAATTACAGATAATGCATTCTATAATTTAAAAGGTATTTATTCTCTCAATATCTCACATTGTAATCAGGAAAATATAACCGATAAAGCGTTCAAAAATTTAAAGGGCATTTATTCTCTCAACATGTCTTATTGTAATCAAATTACAATTACAGATAATGCTTTCAAAAGTTTAAAAGGAATACATATGCTTGATATTTCACATTGTTATCAAATAACAGACTATATATTCCAAAATTTACAAGGTATAAATTTTCTTTATATATCAGGTTGTAACCAAACAACAATTACTGATAGGGCTTTTAAAAATTTTAACAATCTTCTTTTTCTTGACATGTCAGGTTGTAATCAAAATACTATTACTGATAAAGCATTCTCTTACTTAAAAAGTATACAGGTATTACATATGTCTAGTTGTAATCAACTTACTATTACTGATAAAGCACTATTTTACTTACAAAATATTTCACAGCTCGAAATGCCTTATTGTAATCAAAATACTATCACTGACAATGGATTATGGTACTTGAAAAATCTTTATTTACTAAATCTTGATGGTTGTTGTCAAAAAACTATTACTAATAAAGGATTCAATTATCTTAAAAATATACCTATATTATATAGTAATTGTAATTATTTTGATTAAATTAATTTTTCTACTTTAAATATTATTTTTTATAACAATTAAATATTATTTAAACTTGTATTTACATATTTTTTCTCTAATTTGTTATATTAATATTTTTTATATTTGTATAATCCTCAATTATAATTATATTGATTCGTTAATCATTTGAATATTTGAATGTTTGTATAATCCTCAATTATAATTATATTGATTCGTTAATCATTTGAATATTTGAATATTTGAATATTTGAATGTTTGTATAATCCTCAATTATAATTATATTGATTCGTTAATCATTTGAATATTTGAATATTTGTAGATAATTCTGTTGCTTAATATAATATTTATAAACAAATTTAACATATTATTATTTTGTTACTTATTGTATAATAACTTTAAGTCTATTTATTATACAATTATTAATAATATTTTCAAATGTCTATATTTTGAACTATTGGGTTTATCTATTATACAATATATTATTATTATGTATACTATATATAATATTATTGATAAGAATTTATAAAGATTTATATTATTTAATGAAGTGCTAGATGATATTGAAAATTTATACAATGTTTGAATAAGTCGTTCTTAAATGATTCAGGAATTTCATATATCACATAATTTTTATGTACTATTATCATCTTTAATATGTTGACAAACACTAGTTTACAACTCTTATTAAAATTTTTAATTCAGTTTTTAATTTTATTTCATTATTGCAATAGTATAACTAATTTTACATATTACTATATTATTAATACGATAATGTGTCAAATAATATTTAAGAATAATACAATAATAAATAAACTCGATATAATAATTCTGTTCAGTAATTATTGGTGTACCCAAAGAGATGATAATACTCTATAATCATACTTAACAGACTACTATAATTATAGTATTCTGTTATGATGTTCTTCAAGAGACTAATAATTATTATACTTTGGGAGAAGAATATAGAATTATACTTTGGGAGAAGAATATAAAATTATACTTTGGAGATGAGTTGAGAATTATACTTTGGGAGAAGAGTTAAGAATTATACTTTGGGAGTATAATTGAGAATTCTACTTTAATAGTAGAATTCTCAATTATACTTTAATATTAGAATTGAGAATTATATTTTAAGAGAATGGTTTAGAATTATATTTTAAGCGAAGAGTCAAGAATTATAGTTTAAGAGAAGAGTTGAGGATTATACTTTAAGAGAAGAGTTGAAGATCATAACTTTGGGAGAAGAATTGAGAATTATTCAAGGAGAAGATTTCAGAATCATCTAATAAATTAGAAGAAAATTGTCAGAATATTTGAAGAGACAATATTAGATACTCAAGCAGATAATTATTATCGAAGAAATAGTATTAATTATTGTAATACTGAATATTTATCAATAATTATCTCCGGATCACCATAATATCTGAAATATATTCCATTATCACAACAAAGTATAATAATTAATAATCAAGTTTATTTAATTATTGCGGATTATTATTTTCAATAGAATAATTATACCGTGATATAATTATTCTATTCTTGTTAATAAATTATATCAAATATTATATAATAAAATTTAATTTAACTTTCATAAATACCAGTTTCTAGTATTATAGATATTGAGGATAAAAAATATCGAAAAATCAACCATAATATAAAATTCTCAATATGTTAGAGGAAATAGTTTATAACTATACCAAACACCATAAAATCTCTATTATCTTTTAGTTAATACAACGTTTCTATAACAAATCCTATAATTCTTATAAATTAAATATTTAGAACATATGAATAAACTTGTAGATATATATTCTATTATGTTTACAAGTTTGTTTATTGTATAATCAATGATTATAATTATCAGATAATAAATATTTACATCTTCAAATATATTTATTGTATAATTCACAATAAATATTTGAAATATCTTAATATCTATTTTTCGAGTTTATTAATTCCTGAACATTTTTCAAATAATTATCTTATCAAATATCCTCTTAAATATTACAATAATTATCTCTTTATATCTCTTAAGTACATATAGATATGATCATATATGATAATATTTCAAGTATCAGTATAATTATATGATGAGATATAATATATCATTACATCTCATCATATGTCATCACACCTCATTATATCTCATCATATGTCATTACATATCATCATATGTTATTGCATATCATCATATGTTATTATATCTCTTAATATCACTTCACATCTTTTCATATCTTCACTCTTCATATCTTCACTCTTCATATATCTTCACTCTTCATATATCTTCACTCTTCATATATCTTCACTCTTCATATCTCACATCTCTTCACATATCTTGACATCTCTTCATATCCCTTCACATCTTTGCATCTCTTCATATCTTTTAATATCTCTCATTATCATGATAATTATTTCTTCATGTTTATTAATTCTACAAACATCCAACATTCACTTGATGTATCAGAATATTTATCTATTTATGTTTATTAATTCTATCAATTCTATTAATTATATTAATCTTGATAATTCTATTTAAATAATATAATTTATCTATGTAAGTATATTTATTTTTGTAAGTGTATTTATTGTATTACTATGTATATTTTATAATTTAAGTATTGTGGTTAATATCTTAATTATGAAATTATCAATATTTTTAAATATTATAGTTTATATCTATGCAAGTATTTCAGTATTTATAATTTAAGTAATAATTCTTATCTGTATGTTTATCAATTGTATGATTCTTAGATAATTAATAATAATTAAATTATTTATTATTGAAATATTATTATATCAAAAGATTTTAATATAATTTAAAATACTCATATAGTATTTTAAAAGTAATTAATTGAATGATAAACTTAATTTTATGAGATCAAATAAAATTATAAAACTGATTTTTTATAAAAATTAAGAATGATAAACTAGTGTTTGTCAACATATTAATATTGTATCCAGCTCGATAAAAATCTTTTAACATTATCATACTATCGAGACAGAATCAACAATACTTTTACAAATAATATTTAATAATTTAATAATTTAATAAATAGACTTGAAGAGACAATCATTCTGTTATTCTTACAAATAATAATTATAAATACTTTTGTTATAACCATTCTTTGAATATAATCTTTCCAGTGATATAAAATTATAAATTACAATACATTGAGATAACTATTACGATATATAAAGAGATAACTATTACCATACATGAAATTATAGAATTTATTTTATAAATTTATCAAATAATTATTGTATTACATCAAGTAATATTCAAGATACTTTAAAAGATTATTTAATTATAGAATTAAGAAATAAATGGGAGGTAGAGGTTGTTGGAAGTTTCTATAACGCACGATAATTCTTAAGAATTAAGTCATTCAAATATATTAATCATACAAATATTCTAATATTAATCATACAAATATTCTAATATAATATATTCAAATATTAATCGTGGTATTCATAATGGTTTTCTAGTGTTAAAATATTTATATAATACATGTTATATAATAATTCTGGAGTGTTGTTTAAAATATCACAATTATCATATACATTGTTAAGTATTGCCTTAGAAATCAAAATATTGTTTAAAGTTTATTAATTGTATAATTATCAAGTATTGTCTTAGAATCTGAATATTGTTTTAAATTTTATTAATTGCATAATTATCAAGTATTCTGTTTAAATTATAATAAAAGTTGTAAATTAGTATTTTTAATATATTTATAATGGTAAATATCGCGATCTTATTGGGCATAAAGAATTGTTATATGTTGACAAACATTAGTTTATAACCTTAATATAATTTAAAAATACGACAACATAATTCTTTAATAGTACAGGAATATAATAAACTGAAACTATATGCATTTTATGTTCCAAGATGAAAATATCTATTAAACAATAATTTATAAATATATTAATTATTATACTCAAGAGATAATTGTTCAAATGTTCAAGATAATTCTTCGAATACTTACAGAAATAATTATTTAAAAACTAGAGATAATTATTTAATATTTCAAGAGAACTATGCAATTAATACATTCAAAAAAATAATTATTAGAAGACTTATAGAAATAATTGTTTTAATACAATAAATTGAGTTTTTGTACATTAATAGGTTATTATCTTGGAGTATTCTCTTAAAATATTTCCTTAAGTATAAGAATAAGGTGGGGTATATTTATCGTATAATCCTATTGTTCTATTAAAGTATGATAATTATTATCTTGTAAAGTATATTAATCGTATAATCATCAAGTATTCTCTTAAAGTATATTAATATTTATCTATACAAGTTTCAAAATTAAGATATCTTCAATTATTAAAGAATTATTTAATAATATTGTCATGCTATATAATAAATATATCTTTAAGTACTAGAATTATAGTATCTTAAAGTGTAAAAATATTTATCTCTCAAATATCAATATATAATTCTCAACTATTTTACCTGAGCTACATAATAATTTATTGAGTATGTTCATTACATAAAATTCAATTATTCTTCACCCATTCTAACAATAATTTCCTTAAGTATATTATAAAATTATCAATTATTCTCTTCAAGTATCGAAATAATTAACTTCTTGACAATATTTCTGGTATTTATGCGAATTGATTATTCATGTTAAAGATAATCTTAACATATCCTTTGTTTCCAAATAAAATCCAATTTCTAACCAACTATCATTCGCTATTTTTGCTTTCTGAATTTTTTCATAATATTTTTCCGTCACTTTATTTTCATATATCGGTATATTGTTCTCCATATCCATAAATAAATTATTTATACTATTTCTCGAACCTGCCAAAAAATATTTTGTGCTAAAATATTTTTTACGTTTTTATAATCATTTTTATCCACAATTTTATCTTTATATTTATATCATAATATAAATATAACCCTGTTTCATTGTGTATTTTTTTAAGTATATCAAATATTGAAAAGGCCAATTTGCGATGTTCATTTTATTTCCATTGGCTTTTTATTGAATTATATACATATTATCTATTTTATTTTACTAAGTTTGTATCTATTTTATTTTACTAAGTTTGTATCTATTTTATTTTACTAAGTTTGTATCTATTTTATTTTACTAAGTTTGTATCTATTTTATTTTACTAAGTTTGTATCTATTTTATTTTACTAAGTTTGTATCTATTTTATTTTACTAAGTTTGTATCTATTTTATTTCTCTAAGTTTTTATTGTATTATATATATGTTATCTATTTTATTTTCACTAAGTTTCTATCTATTTTATTTCCCTAAGTTTCTATCTATTTCTGATAAATCTCTATATTATAATAAATCTATATTCTAATAAGTCTATATTTATTTGAATAAATTGTTGGTATTTTAATATCTATAATTTATATAATTCTATTTCTTTATATGATGCTAATTATGTATCAGTCCTATATAAGTTTCGCTTTCGAGCTATAATATGTTATTATATAAACAATATAACTTTTAAAAATTGCATAAATGATACAAAATAGATACAACAAATGGAAAAAATAATACAAAATTAAGTGTGTATGATTATTTGCTAGAAATTTAAATAATTTAAAAATAATTATTTAAAATTATTATATAAAATTATTATATAAAATGATTCTAGATGAATGGCCATTTGAATATTATGAATATTTGAAAAATATATTTTTAGAGACAGGGATATATCTATTTTATGATATAAATAATGATGAAATATTGGATGAAATAGAAATAGAAAATATGCCAAACCGTAAGTTATCGAAAAAATATTTTATATCTGGTTCTACAGATAGCATAAATGATCTATATTATAATATAAACAATAACATAATAATAAGAAAACCAAAATATTATAGCTTTGACTATGATAAAGTAACGAATAAATATTCAGAAATAATGAGTAAAAATATTGAAATAGGAAGTGATATTTTATTGGAAATTGCATTATACTTGAAAACTAGAGATATGTTAAATTTATCGAGTGTATCCAAAGAAGTATATAATATTTTACTGGGTAACGAAAATAACATGAAAAAACATGAATTTACCTTATTAAATAATGTTAAAGATTTAAAATTTATAGACAATTTACCATATAAAATAAAAAATTTAAATCTGAACAAAAACAAATATTTGGATGATATATCTTTTAAATATCTTATAGGAATTTATAAGCTCAATATGAATGAATGTAGACAAGAAATGATAACAGATAAAGCATTTAAATATTTACAAGGTATTAATACTCTTAATATGTCATTTTGTACACAAAATACTATAACAGATAAAGCATTTAAATATTTACAAGGCATACATACTCTTAATATGTCATTTTGTACACAAGAGACAATTACAGATAAAGCATTTAAATATTTACAAGGTATCCATACTCTTAATATGTCGAAATGTAGACAACAGACAATTACAGATAGAGCCTTTGAAAATTTAAAAGGTATTCATACTCTTAATATGTCAGATTGTAATCAAAATACTATAACAGATAGAGCCTTTGAAAATTTACAGGGTATTCATACTCTTAATATATCGGGTTGTAAACAGAAAGGGATAACAGGGGAAGTATTTGAAAATTTTCAGGGTATTCATACTCTTGATGTTTCATATTGTAAAGATATAGTATCGGATATTTCTTTCAAATATTTAAAAGGTATTCATACCTTGAATATGAAATATTGTAGTAGGGAAAGTATGTCAGATGAAGGATTTAAATATTTGCAAGGCATTTATAGTCTAAATATGTCAAATTGTGATCAATGGGATATATCAGATGATGCATTTGTGTATTTACAGGGTATTCATACTCTTAATATATCGGAATGCAATCAACCTGGTATTACTGATAAAGCGTTCGAATATTTAAAAGGTATTCATACACTTAATATGTCCAAATGTGTTAGTATCACAGATAAAGCTTTCGAAAATTTAAAGGGTATTCATACACTTAATATGTCAGAATGTGATCAAACAACTATAACCGACTCAGCATTTAAAAATTTACGAGGTATCCATACTCTTGATATGTATAAATGTAACCAAGATACTATTTCAGATAATGCTTTTAAATATTTACTCGGCATTCATACTCTTGATATAAGTTTATGTGACCAACTAACAGATAAAACCTTCCAAAACTTGCAAGGTATTCATACTCTGATTATGAACTCCTGTAATCAAAAAACTATTACTGATATAGCATTTTCTTATTTAAAGGGTATTCATAGACTTGATATGCAAAGATGTCGTCAAAATACTATAACAGATGATGCATTTTTCTATTTAAAAAATGTTTATTATCTTAATATGTCATACTGTGATCAAAGTACTATTACTGATAATGCTTTATGGTATTTAAAAAATCTTCATACCTTGAACTTGTTTAATTGTTGTCAAAATACTATTACTTCTAAGGGCTTAAATTATGTTAAAAATATTCCCCGTTTGACTATGCCACAATGTAGATATTCTACTATCTAAATTAATGAAAATTTAATAATTATCTACTATTTTATTTTCCATATAAAAATAGAAATTCTTTATTCAGAATAATATTTATTCTTGGATTATAATACTTTAATATGTGATTTTCAAATCTTCTAATATGTCGATAAAATCTATATACAAAACTTTATAATTTATACTATGATTAATTTCTTTTAAATATTGATAACATTATATAATTCTTTTTACATCTTAGTAATACCAGTAATATACGATTACTCATATTAAATCTACTTTAATTTATCGACTTCCTTAAACTTAAAATAAAATTTTATAATGTCGTATACACAAAATTTTATTTAAGAGCTTAGTAAGTTTTGAGAAGTTCATGGTTTTCTACGAAAACCTAGCTCGGTTTCAAACAAACCTTGAAGAAGATACGTTGGTGCAAATCTTATTTTAGACTATACAATTATATTTTTATACATTATTATATGAAAGAATATAAGGAAACCAATCTTCATTAGTTGTATTATTATAACCCTAATAATAATATTTAATATCAAATAATTTTATAATATTATAACAGAATTATTCACTAAATATCATAATTATTTAACAAAGTTCATAGTACCAAAACAATTCTTAATTATTATTTTTCAACTTTATGATATTCTTGTAAATGATTTAGTGATCCTATAAACATTTATACAACTCCTAATATTCTTTGTATTCCAGACTATTTACAAGTCTCTATATGTTACAAACACTAGTTTACGAATTATATACCGAAAAGATAAATATTATGATACTTGAATAAAATTATTAAGGATTATTGAATTACCACATTCAAATACAATAATTTTGATACTTGAAGATAATTATTATTATACTTCAAGATAATTATTAATGATTATTGAATTACCACATTCAAATATACAATAATTTTGATACTTGAAGATAATTATTATTATACTTCAAGATAATTATTAATGATTATTGAATTAATAAACTTGGACATATTTATTCTGATACTTGAACAGACAATCATTATCACACCTAGTAATATCATTATAATTATGATATTATTAAGAATTATCTCATCGATTATTAGAATTATCCATTCGTATTAAAGTTATTATCTCTCCAAATATATAATTCTGTTATTCATGAATCATTAAAATTCTCTATTTGGTATTAAAATAATAATATCTTTAATTTTACAGAATCATTATCTAATCTCTTTAAATATTAAAATAATAATATCTTCTGGTTTATTTATTGTATAATACCCAAGTTATTATCTCTTAAAATCTATTTGTTATATATAATCTTCTAGTTTCTCTTCTAGTATCATCTTCAATTATTTTATCTTCAAATATCATCTTCAATTATCATCTTCAATTATTTTATCTTCAAGTATCATCTTCAACTATCATCTTCTAGTATCATCTTCAAGTATCATCTTCAACTATCATTTTCAACTATCATCTTCAATTATGTTATCTTCAAGTATCATAATTCTATAATACTTGATTATTATCTGTTCAAGTATTATTATCATCTATTCAACTATATCAATTGTATTATCCTTAATTTTTGTCTCTTCAAATGTTATAATGTTATAATTTTATAATTTTATAATCATCGATTATCTCTTCTAGTATATCGATTATGTAATCCATATTATTAACATATCCATATTATTAACATATCCATTGAGTAATCCATATTATTAACATATCCATAGTGTAATCCGTATTATTAACATATCCATATTATTAACATATCCATTGTGTAATCCATATTATTAACATATCCATAGTGTAATCCGTATTATTAACATATCCATTGAGTAATCCATATTATCAACATATCCATTGTGTAATCTTCAATAATTCTCTTCAAGTTATAAAATCCACTCCGTTAAGTTTATTTCGTTATTAATTATCCCCAAGCTCTAGATTAATTATTTCTTCATGTTTATTTATTGTATAATCTTCAACACATTCAGTTATAGAATTTGAGATTACGTAATTCCTATCTCTACAAGTCTATTTTCTGGATAATCCAGAAAAATTTTCACGTGTTCGCTATATTGTTCATAAATAAATAGGATTGTTCATTAATAAATATTAAAATTCAATGTTACAGATTTTTAGTAAACGTAAATTAGTGTTTATCAACATATTAAAATTATATTTAGCTCTATAAACATTATTTGAATGATACTTAGAAAAAATTATTCACGATTATATAATAATTATACTTGAAAATATAATTATTCTGATACTCGGATAATATTTAAGGATTATACAATTATTATACTTAATAATAATTCTTCAGAATTATACAATTATAATAGTTGAACAGAATTATACAATTATAATAGTTGAACAGAATTCTTTAGGATTATACAATTCATGCACTTTAGGATAATAATTCTTATACTTGAATAGAATTTTTCAGTATTATATAATTCACATACTTGGAGAAATAATAATTCTGATACTTAAACAGAATACTCTAGAATTATGAAATTAATAGATTTCAAGACTAATAATTCTGATAATTGAAGAAAATAATTGAGAATTATTTAATAATATACTTGAAAGAGATAATTCTCCTAATACTCTAACACAAGGATTAATCATTATAGAATTAATAAATATAAAGAAATAATTATTACGATACTTAAAAGGAGAATTAAGGATTATATAATTTATATGCTTAAAGAGATAATAATTCTGATACTTGAACATAAATCTTAAGGATTATACAATTCATATACTCAAAGAAATAATTATACGAAGACTTGAAAACAATCATAATGTAATTAATATTAATATATTAATTACATTAGTATTCTAATTCAGGAATAGAATACTTTTCAATTGTTCTGTTCAAGTATCAGAATTATCATGTCTTGAATTCTATTAATTGTATGATCCACAAGTATTCTATTCGAATTACGATCCAAGTATTCTATTCGAATTACGATACAAGTATTCTATTCGAATTACGATACAAGTATTCTATTCGAATTACGATCCAAGTATTCTATTCAAATTATGATCCACAAGTATTCTATTCGAATCTTCCGTTAATTATCTGTTCAAGTATTAGAATTATTATTAATTCTATTCAAGTCTTCTAATGATTATCTCTTTAAGTATCAGAATAATTATCTCTTCGAGTTTATTAATTGTGTAATTGTACAATTGTATAATTTTCAATAATTCTGTTCAATTATTATAATTATTCTGTTCAATTATTATAATTATTATCTTTTGCAGTTTATTAATTGTATAATTCTCAATAATTCTATTTAAGTATCAGAATTATCTCTTCAAGTTTATTAATTGTATAATTCTCAATAATTCTATTTAAGTATCAGAATTATGTCTTCAAGTTTATTAATTGTATAATTCTCAATAATTCTATTTAAGTATCAGAATTATTATCTCTTTAAGTATAAAATATTTATCTCTTCAATTATCATAAAAAATATCTCTTTAAGTTTATTAATTGTATAATTCTCTTCAAGTATTAGAATATTTATCTCTTCATGTTCATTAATTCTATCATTCTCGATAGTTCTATTCAATTATCATAATTATCAATTCTATAATTCTCAATTATCTTGTTCCAATATCATTATTTCTTCAAGTTTATTCTTTAAGCATCATTATCATCTCTTCAAGTATAATTATTATCTCTTCATTTATCATAATTGTATTGTTGTCGATAGTTATCTCCCAGTATTATAATTTTTTTATATGTATAAATTCTTCTATAATTTATACATAATTTTTTAAACATCATTAGTATATTTATATTAGTTATATAGAAAATAAATGTATAAATAGCCATAATATTGTAAGATGAAATAAAAGAATAAAACTGAATTTGTACAAATTCTGTGTATGGTAAACTAGTGTTTGTCAACATATTAAAATTGTATTGAGCTCTAGAAACAATATACTTGTAAATACAATATTTCTGATACATTGCAAATAGTTGAGGATTATACAATAATTGTGTTTGCGGAGATAACAATTCTGATACTTGAAGAGATTTATTCATGATTATATAATTTATATACTTGTGGAGATAGTGATACCTGTGAATATAATTATTCTGATACTTGGAGAGATAATTATTTTGATACTTGAAAAGAACTATTGATGATACAATTTATATACTTGAAAAGATAATTATCATAAGACTTGAAGAGAATTATTGTGATACTTGAAGCTATTTATTGAGGATTTTACAATTTATATACTTTAAGAGATCATTCTATTCAATTATAAAGATGTTGATTCTATTCAATTATCAATACAATCATCCAGGATTATTCAATTTACATGCTTGTGGAGATGCTTGTGGATATAATTATTCTGATACACAATATTTCCTTTAAATTTAAGAATTGTTACGTCTTCAAGGTTTATTATTACTTCATTAAGTTCCTTAATTAATTGTTTTAATTGTGATCTATCGGTTTTGTTTATTATATGACTAAAGTATTCTAGTATTATTCTGTTTGTACATCATCAATTCACCAAGAATTATTACATTTTTTTAAATAACTAACCATGAAATTACAGGATTAAAGAAAATAATAAAATTGAATTTTTACAAATTACAAGAATCATAAACTAGTGTTTGTCAACATATTAAGATTGTATTTGGCTCGAATTATTTTTTATCATAACTATACTAACGATAATTTAATGACTTTACACACAATGCACATCAATAAATATCTGACATTTGACATTTTATATTTGCTAAGTTTCAAGAAATTGTTTGAATACTCACATAAATATTCTATTACTTAAGATAATATAAGTTATAAAATTGCATAATTATACATTATTTGATCTAATTAATGGTTCTATAATATTTAAGTATTTGATCTAATTAAAATACAAATAAGTATAAAGAAAAAATAATATTTCGAGCTGAAACAAATCTTAATATGTTGATAAACACTAGTTTATCAATTTTATTATTTTTACCATTTTACAATTTCATGTTGTATTATATATTTTATAGAATATCTAATCTAAAATAATTATGATACTTAAATAGAATAATTGAGAATCATACATTAAATTTGTATAGATTATTCACTGGTTTAAATAATTGTTAATAATACTATTTATGAACTTGAAAAAAAAATATTTATGTAACTTGAGTATTATTATTGGTATACTTAAAGTCATTTTTGATTATCGAAATAACAGAAGATAAAATAATTAGAAGACTTGAAAATTTTTCAAGATTTGAAGATATGTCAAAACCCAAATAGATAATAATTCTGATACTTAGTTATAATTATCTATAAATATAGCATATATTAAGATATAATTCTAATAAATGATACATGTATCATTTATATTATATAAAGAGATAGTAATTGTAATACTTGAAAAATATGATTATAGTGATACTTTATAATACTTGAAAAGATAATTATGCAATTTATATACTTGAAGAGATAATAATTATAAAACTTGAAAGATAATAATTTTGATACTCGCAATAATTGAGAATTACACAATAAACTTACTTGAAGAAATAATTATTCCAACATACAGAAAGATAATTATCTTGTTGAATAAGAATTTCAAGATCAACTATATTTCTGAAAAAAAATACGTAAGATATATTACTATTTCCAATATATTACAAAACATGTTAATAAAACTTAATACATTATTAAGCTTTGGTTACAAATACCTAAACAAGATATTTAAAATATATTTTATCAGTACAATAAAATATGTTTATGTAATAATACTACATATTTATGCTATATTAATATGAAAATAATTCAGACAACCAGGTGTATGTTTGTGATAAAAAACTTTGAGATAAACTTGGTGAATTTTTTAATTTATGTTGGTAATAAATTTCATTCCAAAATTCATCGGGAAAGTTGTATTTTTTTTGTATCTCTGTTGTATTTAGTTTATGAGCGTATTTTTTAATAAAAGGTACAGATAAATTTTGATGAACAGAAATCTCGTCCCATGACAATTTTTTAGGATGATTAATATAGATATATTCTATCATTTCTTCTGATAATTTTTGTTTCATGGAAACCATAGTTCTATTTAAATCTTCAATTTTCTCCTTTATAAAAGAATCAGACAATTCTTGACCAGAAATATAAAATTTGTTCAATTTATCGTAATGTTTTCTGATGAATAATTCTGGTAATCGGTGTTTGGAAATATAATCCCAATCTATTGTTTTGGATTGATTGATATAATCTTCTAAGGACTCGTTCCTACATAAAACAGAAAATTTGAATGGATATTTCTCATATTTAGCAACTATATTTACTAAATCATTATTCATGTTTATTTTATTCCTATAATTATAAAAATAAAAATAAACATTCGCATAAACTAATTTATAATATACAAAAGTTTTTATTTTTGATATTAATATCAATAATCTCAAATGTCCCACTCACAATCTCTTCAAATATCCCTATTATAATCTCTCTAAATATCCCTATTATAATCTCTCTAAATATCCCTATTATAATCTCTCTAAAATCCCTATTATAATCTCTCTAAATATCCCTATTATAATCTCTCTAAATATCCCTATTATAATCTCTCTAAATATCCCTATTATAATCTCTCTAAATATCCCTATTATAATCTCTTAGTGTATATTGTTGTATATTTCTTATTTACAAGTATATTATCCTTTAATTATTAATTATTAATACCATATATATTGTTTTATAGCTCTTAATTATTGATCCCATGCATATTGTTTTATAGCTATTAATTATTATTTTTAGGTGTATTATTGTATAGTTATTAATTATTTCCAAATATATTGTGTAATTAAAAATTATTTTGATGCTTTAAGGCATATTTATTCTAATTATTATCTTCAACTAGATTTTATAATTGTCGAATATAATTAGAATAAATATGCCTTCAAGTATCAAAATGATCAACCCTGAAAGTATTATAATTCTCAACAATTCCCAATAATTTTCTGAAAATTATTGAGAATTATCCACAATTATCTTTAAACATTAGAATTATCTCTGAGCATTAAAATCAGTATCTCTTTAGGTTTATTAATTGTATAATCTTCAATTATTATCTTTAAGTATAAGAATTATTATCTCTCCAGGTTTGTTAATTGTATAATCTTCAATTACTATCTTCAAGTATCAGAATTATTATCTCTAGGTTTGTTAATTGTATAATCTTCAATTACTATCTTCAAGTATAAGAATTATTATTTGTTCAAATGTTCCATGATTATCTTGATCAAATATTCGTATAATTATTTGTTATGTATTACTATTGCGTTATTCTGAATAATTATCTTCAAGTATGAGAGTTATTATATCTTCAAGTAATTGCATAAATCTCTTTGAGTATTATAATTATTTTGGTAAACTTATATCTCCTTAAATACATTAAATAAAGTACGAGATCATATTATTGAAAAATTAATAAAACTGAATTTAGAAATTTTTAAAGAAAGTTAAACTAGTGTTTGTCAACATATTAAGAATTATTTCAGCTCGACGATAAAATTATATTTCTACAATTCATCTAATTATGCTATTTTATTTAAAATAATAGATACTTATATTATTATGAGCGGTTAATTATTGGTGATTAACCAATAATGATTAACTGTTAATCATTAACAGTTAATCATTATATTTAGTATCCCACAAATCCACAAGTATGTTCTTTCGATAAACTCATGTGATTTTATGTTTTCCGTTATTTGAAGTTACATAATATATTTGCAACTTTGATCATTAATTCTATTTATCATATTAAAATATTATCTTCAAGTTATATTTTAAAGACTTTAAAATATACAATAATTATAGCTTTTTAATTATAAGTGCTCGAGAATAAGATAATTCTCTTAAACACATTATAATTATATAGTGCTGATTAACTCTCTTTTATGTATCTTAATTGTATAATTTGAATAATTGTCTTCATCTATTCAAATTATTTTGATTTATTTAACGTAGTTTTAGCAATAATTACTAAAATATAATTATGCTGAATAATATATTTGAACAGTTATTTCTACAAAAATATTATTTCTTTCCTTAAGTTAGAAAAAATTTTATTGATACATTAATTTTATTTATAAAAATCATAATAATTGTTAATGTACTTCTATTGATAAAGCAGAATCTGCAATTTTCGAACTGGATATAATCTTGGTATGTTGACAAACACTAGTTTATCATTCTGATTTTGGAAAAAAAATCAGTTTTATTATTTTCTTAAATCGTATAATTCCATGCTTAATAATTCAACTACTTACTATAATAATCTTATAAAATTGTTCAACGCTTGAAGAGATAAATATCAGAATTCCAAGGAGATAAATATTCCGATGTCCAAGAAAATAAATATTCTCATGTCCAAGAAGATAAATATTCTGATGTCCAAGAAGATAAATATGCGAATACTCAAGGAAATAAATATTCGAATGCTCAAGGAAATAAATATTCGAATGCTCAAGGAAATAAATATTCGAATGCTCAAGGAGATAAATATTCGAATACCCAAGAAGACAATTGATTGAATACTTAAGAAGATAATTAATTGAATACCCAAGAAGACAATTAATTGAATACCTAAGAAGACAATTAATTGAATACCTAAGAAGATAATTAATTGAATACCTAAGAAGATAATTAATTGAATACCCAAGAAGACAATTAATTGAATACCTAAGAAGATAATTAATTGAATACCCAAGAAGACAATTAATTGAATACCTAAGAAGATAATTAATTGAATACCCAAGAAGACAAATATTCGAATGCTGTAAAAGATAATTAATTGAATACCCAAGAAGACAAATATTCGAATGCTGTAAAAGATAATTAATTGATTACTCAAGAAGATAATTAATTGAATATCCAAGAAGATAAATATTCGAATATTGTAGAAGATAATTAATTGAATACTCAAGATAATTAATCGAATACTCAAGATAATTAATCGAATAGTTGAACAGAATAATTATATAAATACTTGGACAATAATTATAATTATACATGAAAAATAATTGAGAATTACATAAAAAAAGAATAATTATTATACTTGAAGAGACTATTATTATCCTTCAAGAGATAATATTATATTTTAAGTATGTAATTTAGAATAATACAATAATAAACTTAAAGATATTTATTTTGATACTTAGAAAATAATTAGGGACTACAATAAGTATAATGATTCATTTATTGCACAATATTCAAGATTCCTTGAGTAATGAATATTTATTCGATCACATTTAATTCTTAAAGTTTATTAATATTGTATTAATAGTTTCGAGAATATTAATTGTGTAATTGATCAATATTGATACTGATATCTTTTATAGAAATATTAATTGTATAATTATTTAACATTGATACTGTTTTATAATAAATATATTTTGCAGTATATATTGTGCAATTATAAAGTATTAAAATTATTATCTCTAAGAATATTTATTTAATGAAAATTATGGAATTCAATATTAATCAATTCAATAATAAACATATATAAATCCAGGACCTATAACTAAAATGTTATTGAGAAAAGCAAGAATATAAGTTAGTTGCAAGATTATGTAAGAGATAACGGGTAACAAATAAATTCCAATTATGATTTTATATAGTATATGGAATGTTTTTAGCTTAATAAGATTTATCAGATACACTATAAAATATTACGAAAATAGAAATAATTTATCATGTTACGTTTCATAAAATAAAAATAATTTATCATGTTACGTTTCATAAAATAAAAATATTCCAAGACTGTAGTATTTATATATTTTTCTAAATAATATTATTTGATACAATATTGTAGACAAATACTTATCTACAATATAAATATGTTCATGAATATAATTTCTGAATAGTATTAATTATATTTTCTAAAATAATATAATTAGATTGTGCTCAAATATTTCAATTATACCTATAAAAATAATCTAGAGATATTTTTATTTTATGGGATATTTTAATGTTGTAGTAGATATAATGGTGGTGTAAATATTGATGTATTACTTATTTTAATTATAAACATACTATTAGTAGAATAGATATATCTTAAATATCAAGTTATTTAAGATATATGACGAAAAACACAACAAAGTTTAAACTCAAATTATTAACAAGATAATAAGGATTAATATATATAGTTAAATGAGGATAATAAGATTATAAAGTTGCAGGAAAAGATAAAACCAGATTTTTGTAAGATATGGTGTGATAATTATAATTTTATAAAATTAAGATAGGAAATAAAATTACATAATAATTTTTATGGTTTATAAAAATTATTATATATGATGGAAAATTAATTAAATAACGTAAATATTTCTATAATTTATCCAGCAATAAAAATTATCTGAAAATGAAAAGGTTGTAAAATAATAAACATAAAAAGATCAATAAAATTATGGGTAATCTGTGGATAATCAACTGGGATACTTCAAATAAAGTATGAATTTCTTGCAAAATATTTCCGAAACATTGATTTTCAAAAGCGAAGAAGCATAAAAATTTTTTATCCGTAACAATAACACATCCAATTCCATAATACATCCAATTCCATAATACAAACAATTAAGTATAATATCCAAAGATCTTTTAATTCTGTTAGTTTTATGATTATTGCTTTTAGTCCAAAAATTGTCTTTAATAATTTTTTAATCGCAAGTGATGCAAATATTACAAATATTACAAACTATTAATCTGGTTATTTAATTTTATATTTATATTTTAATATCGAAACTTGATATTAAAATATATGTGTTCCATATTTAGTATTCATTTTAGTATATTAAACCTCCGAACTATATTATTCAATATAAAGTAATTTGTGTACTATAAAAATCACTTTATATTTTAATAGTCAACGTATTTATCTTAATTTAATATATTTTAATAGTCAACGTATTTATCTTAATTTAATATATTTTAATAGTCAACGTATTTATCTTAATTTAATATATTTTAATAGTTAACGTATTTATCTTAATTTAATATATTTTAATAGTTAACGTATTTATCTCAATTTAATATATTTTAATAGTTAACGTATTTATCTCAATTTGGCATATTTTAATAGTTAACGCATTTATCTCAATTTGGCATATTTTAATAGTCAACGTATTTATCTCAATTTAATATATTTTAATAGTTAACGTATTTATCTCAATTTGGTATATTTTAATAGTCAAGTTATTTATCTTAATTTGGTATATTTTAATTTGGTATATTTTAATAGTTAACGTATTTATCTCAATTTAATATATTTTAATAGATAGTTTAAATATTGTATAATTTAAATAATATAAGAATGTCAACTTATTGGATAAACTATCTATAAAAATAAAATATTTGGGTGAATATAAATTCAATAAAATCACACATAACTTGGAGAAAATATAGATACAATACTGACAAATAAACGACTATTTAATAGAAATAGTAATGTACTTTGTAAATAAGAAATAGTAATATTTTTAAAAACAGGAAAATATTTAATGAAAAACAAATAGAGAAAAATATAACAGAAAACCAGAAATATGGAAGTATTTATTTAAGGGACGATGAACAAAATAAAGTAAAATAGCAGAGGAATAAAGAAAAGATAGTAATAAAATAAGTAAAAAATAAGATAAGCGGTTATCAAAAATTAGTTATAATTGACATATATAATGATGAAAAAAATGATAAAACATAAAATAAAAAAGATATATAAAATGTTACTAGATTGTAATATTGTTTATGACAATCTTAAGAATGTTAATAATAATTATATAGACATAGTAAGTAGTGAAAATAGAATAAAATATATCAAATATGGAACAGAAGGATATTATTATAGTTTAGATAAAGAAATACCGATAGCTATGAATTGTTATGAAATAAATGCTGAAAATAAAATAAGGGAGTATATAATAAAGATAAAATACATAAAATTTAAAAAAGAAAATCCAGTATATGAAGAAGAAGAGAAAAAGCGAGAATTTGTTGATGAAGCGAATCGTGTTTTATATACAATTATGAGATATGGTTGTAAAATGGAAATCGATAATGTAAAAAATGAATATTATAATAGGGCAAATAATAACGAACCTATTTGTAAATTATACTATCCATTAAAAATTTTGGACATGAATGGAAATTTTTTAAATACTATATATGTAGAAACAATGCGTTTAATGTACTTGGATTATGAGTTTTGGAGTATATTTTTCTTGGATAATAGATTTGGAACAGAAACAGGCCTGTATATTCTTCCAGAAGAAAGTTTTAATGCAATAAAAATAGCTATGGATATTATTCATTATGGTAATATTGAAATATTAATAAATGTTGATTTAACTACATCAATTCAACTTAAAAATTTTATCAGCCGTTTCTCTAATCAATTATTTGATCCCCTAAAAATTTATTTGGATAAGAAAATATCCTTATATCAACAATTTATTAATTCCACTAAATCATCTGATTATTTCCTACAAATATTGCTTGATTATGTTTTAGAATGTAATTCTAGACAAGGAGGACATCGTGTAGGTCCTCTTCTATGTTGTATAGATTATGATGAATAAATATGGCTTGATTATATTTTAGAATGTAATTCTAGACACAGGACATTTTATATATCCTTCTCTATGTTGTATAGATTATGATTAATAAATATTCATATCACAAATACAGATCAAAAATTAGCGTTATCCAAACTAAAATATTGTAAATACTATAATATTTTAGTTATTCTATTATTTCTATTATTAATATTATTCCAATACTTCAATTATTTTATTAGTATAGTGATAACAACACATATAAAATTTTATATATTTTCTCCTAATAAGTGTCTAATAAATCTTTGTATTTATCATCAATATTACATATAATATTATTTTAAAATAACATTCGTTCTCGTATAGATATTTTGAATAATTCAGTAATATATTATACGGTTTATAATACATATATTGTCCATTCTAAATATTATGTTTGTGGAGAATTTAAATTGTAGATTTAAATCTGATATATCTAGGTATTATTAAAACTTTTCTATATTATATTCATAATACAAGTGATAATTTTCGAATGTTTTTATATTTATATTTAGTTTACCTTTTTACATTCATAAATCTATCATTTGTTAGCAAATTACAGAATATATTAAATGCATCAATATATTCTGTTTTCTTAATATTTACAATTGCTCATATATTGTTTCCATTTTTTAATTTATAACCCATATCATATAATATATACTATTTTCTTAATATTTATAATTGCTCATATATTGTTTCCATTTCTTAATTTATAACCCATATCTATATTATATAATAGAATATACTATTTTATTCATCAGTATCATAACCACTAGATGAATAATATGCTATTATAAAATAGCTTTTTAAATTATCAACATTTTATTTCAAGTATATTCATTCGAATGAAATATAGCAAGATTTCGAAGAAGCTATCGGAACAACATAACATCTTTTTAAATACACTATAATACTTAATGCCCGATACTTTGTATTTTTCATTATTTGCTGATTCAAAATTAATCATATTATATTAACCATTTTGTAAAATAATTTTATTGTATAACATAAACAATACTTTGTATTAAATATTTTGTTTTAGCATTTAATCATACTATTTATCAACTTTACATAACCAAATAAAATAAAGTAAATCCCAACCATCTATAATTTAATGATTAAGATTTAAATTTTCTGCTAATAAAAATTACATGTTTCCGAATTTAAATTCGCACAATAGATTTAATCCGCAAGGAAATTTAGCTCAAAATTCACTAATACAAAACAATTCTTTCCAATCTCGCAATTATTTCGGTTCAGGTCAGAATGGATGTAGTATCCAACAAGATTTTTGTCCACAATCATGCCCTCCACCTTGTCCTCCACCATGTCCTCCACCGTGTCCTCCACAGTGTCCTCCACCGTGTCCTCCACCATGTAATTCTTATTCACAACGTGTTGAATATAATGATATAAATTGTGGATTCAACAATCAATATTGTTATGATAAAAATCAATGTGATCCTAATCGGTATAGAGGATTCCAAGGTTTTCAAGGAATTGCTGGAAGTTCAGGTTCGGTTGGTTTTCAAGGTTTTCAAGGAATTGCTGGAAGTTCAGGTTCGGCTGGTTTTCAAGGTTTTCAAGGTATTTCTGGAAGTTCAGGTGCTGCTGGTTTTCAAGGTTTTCAAGGTATTTCTGGCGATCCTGGTTTCCAGGGTTTTCAGGGGGTTAATGGTCTTCCTGGTCTTCCAGGTCGTTCTGGATCTCAAGGTGCTCAAGGTACTCAAGGTACTAGGGGAGTACAAGGATTACAAGGAACACAAGGAAATCAAGGAACACAAGGAATTCAAGGGGGGCAAGGATTGCAAGGAACACAAGGAGTACAAGGAGTACAAGGATCACAAGGATCACAAGGATTTCAAGGAACACAAGGAACACAAGGAACACAAGGATTACAAGGATTACAAGGATTACAAGGTCTACAAGGATTCCAGGGATTCCAGGGAGTACAAGGATTACAAGGATTGCAAGGATTACAAGGAATAGAAGGATTTCAAGGAACACAAGGATTACAAGGTCTACAAGGATTCCAGGGAGTACAAGGATTCCAGGGAGTACAAGGATTACAAGGATTGCAAGGATTACAAGGATTCCAGGGTATTCAAGGATTGCAAGGATTACAAGGAATAGAAGGATTTCAAGGAACACAAGGATTGCAAGGTATTCAAGGATTGCAAGGTATTCAAGGATTGCAGGGTATACAGGGAATACAAGGATTTCAAGGTATTGAAGGTACACAAGGATTTCAAGGGTTCCAGGGTACACAAGGAGTGGAAGGAGTACAGGGTATTCAAGGAATACAAGGAATACAAGGATTACAAGGATTACAAGGATTACAAGGTATACAAGGTATTCAAGGAGCACAAGGTATTCAAGGTGCACAAGGTATTCAAGGATTCCAGGGTATACAAGGTATTGAAGGAGTACAAGGAATACAAGGAATTCAAGGAGTACAAGGATTCCAAGGAATACAAGGAATTCAAGGAATACAAGGAATTCAAGGAATTCAAGGTGTACAAGGATTCCAGGGTATTCAAGGAGTACAAGGAATACAAGGAATACAAGGAATACAAGGTGTACAAGGATTCCAGGGTATTCAAGGAATTCAAGGTGTACAAGGAATTCAAGGAATTCAAGGAGTACAAGGAGTACAAGGATTCCAGGGTATTCAAGGTATACAAGGTGTACAAGGAATACAAGGAATACAAGGAATCCAAGGTGCGCAAGGAGTACAAGGATCGCAAGGATTCCAAGGAATACAAGGAATCCAAGGTGCACAAGGAGTACAAGGAGTACAAGGAGTACAAGGAGTACAAGGAGTACAAGGAATACAAGGAATACAAGGAATACAAGGTGTACAAGGATTTCAAGGATTTCAAGGTATTCAAGGTGCACAAGGAATACAAGGTGTACAAGGAATACAAGGAATACAAGGTGTACAAGGAATACAAGGAATACAAGGAGTACAAGGAATACAAGGTATTCAAGGATTTCAAGGTATTCAAGGATTCCAGGGAATTCAAGGAATACAAGGTGTACAAGGATTCCAGGGTATACAAGGTATACAAGGTGTGCAAGGATTCCAGGGTATACAAGGTGTACAAGGTGTGCAAGGATTCCAGGGTATACAAGGTGTACAAGGATTCCAGGGTATACAAGGTATACAAGGATTCCAGGGTATTCAAGGAATACAAGGTATACAAGGATTCCAGGGGATTCAAGGTATACAAGGTGTACAAGGTATACAAGGTGTACAAGGATTCCAAGGTGTACAAGGATTCCAAGGTGTACAAGGATTCCAAGGTGTACAAGGATTCCAGGGTATTCAAGGTATACAAGGTGTACAAGGATTCCAGGGTATTCAAGGAATACAAGGTATACAAGGATTCCAGGGGATTCAAGGTATACAAGGATTCCAGGGGATTCAAGGTATACAAGGATTCCAGGGGATTCAAGGAATTCAAGGTGTACAAGGATTCCAGGGTATTCAAGGAATTCAAGGTGTACAAGGATTCCAAGGATTCCAAGGTATACAAGGAATACAGGGCACGCAAGGATTTCAAGGAATACAAGGTACGCAAGGATTCCAAGGAATACAAGGCACACAAGGATTCCAGGGAACAAGTTCGACATTAATACCGTATGCAAACGGAACAGTACAAACAATTCTAACAGTTATATTACTAGGTACATTATCCACAGCATCATTAATAGCATTTGGAAATTCTATATCTAGTGTTAATTTATTACCCGGACCAGTACTAACTGTAGTACCTGGTGAATTTGCATTTACAACTGGTACTATATCTACTATTTCTAATTTAAATGTAACATTATCAGGTGCTACTATATCTGTACCAGTAACACTAGGTACGTCAACACTTAATGTAAGAATATTTACAGCCGCACCAGGAAGTGCAACATTTAATCCCACTGCTTTAAATGCAACAATTCCACTTACTACATTGACGATAACACCCACGGTTTATAATTTTTCAGATAATATAAATACAGTCACAATTCCTGCTACATCACGTGTTTTATTGGTATGTTATATATCAATAGTAGGAATATCAATAGCTACTATTGTTACATGTAACGTAAGCGCAAGTATAAGATATACTCAGTAAATAAAATATTAATAATATCAATATTATTATTAATATGTTTGTTAAATTTCATGACCCACTCTCATAAGTACAGCTTCAGGATATTTGTTAACTATACCCATTTTTGGATATATCTCGGAACAATATACTATTTCTTTATTAAAAACTAACATGTACCATCCTTTGTTTATTTCTAATTTTTCTTTTCTATATAAATCCCAATACGCATTATAATTTTCTATACTTTTAACTGTATAGTTTAATATTTTTTTCATTTCTTCAGGTATATCATCGAATGACTTTATCCTTCCTTCCCATGTTAATCTGCTTTTCACCCTCTTTCCACCACAACATATATAACACTCTATATCATCTTCCATTTATTCTATATATTTCTATTTTAATTTATTTTAATTCTTTACTCATTATCGCTTTCAACATCTTCATCAATATCATCATCTCCTTCATCATCATCATCTCCCTCATCATCATCGTCTCCTTCTTCTTCATCTTCAACATCAACATCATCATCATCTCCTTCATCATCATCATCTCCCTCATCATCATCATCTCCCTCATCATCATCTCCCTCATCATCATCATCTCCCTCATCATCATCGTCTCCTTCTTCAACATCTTCATCAATATCATCATCTCCTTCAATATCATCATTATCATCTTCATCAATCTCATCTTCATCAATCTCATCTTCATCAATCTCATCATCTCCATCATCTTGTTCATCTCCAACAATATCATCTTCTTCTTCATCTTCAACAATATCATCTCCTTCATTATCATCATCTCCTTCATCATCATCTCCTTCATCATCAATAACATCATCACCAATATCATCTCCTTCATCAATATCATCTCCTTCATCAATATCATCATCTTTATCAATCTCATCATCAATGTAATCTCCTTCATCAATATCATCATCTTTATCAATGTAATCTCCATCTTCATCAATATCATCTTCTTCTTCATCAACATCAATAACGTCTCCTTCTTCATCAACATCAATATCATCTCCTTCTTGATCATGTTCATCAATATCATCAATATCATCATCTGGATATTGGTAAGAATTTAAAGAGCCAGATGAAGACTGAAACAAACATTGATGATCAGATGGATATTTAATACGGGAACTAATGTTGGGAGGAAGAACAGATTTCATAACTTTACTTTTTCTAGAAATAGCATTTAAAATACGAGTCTCAGCAATATGAGAATTTATGTAAAGATATCTGACGGTAGCGGTAGATTTGGTATTGCGACGATAAATACGATAAGCAGCTTGATGAGAATCAATGACACTATAATTAGGAATAATGAACATAGTACGAGGAGAATCGCCAATAGTATCATCGAGAGAAACACCAAGAGAACAAACACGAAGATTGGAAATAATGATACGACAAGAGGGATCAGTTTGGAAGGAATGGATACGAGAAGAACGGAGAGAAGGAGAAGTTTTACCAGTAAGGAGAAGGGGATTATAAAGAGAAAGAAGACGTTGACAAAGAGTAATGGGAGAGTGATAATTGAAGCAACAAATAACTTTAGATTTAGGATTAGAGCGGAGAATAAGGAGGATTTCACGAACAAGAGTGGTAATTTTGGAGAGTTCCATTTGGCACATAACAGAGGAAATGATACCCCAATCAAGACGATTAACACGAACGACCTGATCATCATCATCGTAACCAACAACACGAGAAAGTCTGGAGAGAGAAGAAGTATAAAGTTGATAAGAATCAGAGTCATCGATTCGATAATAAACATTTTTGATATCAAGAGTAGCATCTAATATGGGAACATCCATAGAATGGAATAATTTAGGCTTAATATAAGTTTCAACAAGATTCATCAGAGTTTTATTTTTATTTTTCAAGAATTTATCGATAAAAAGGTCGGATGTGTCTTCGTCTAATTTACATGCTTTCAGTATTTGCATAAAACCTTTTATTTCATTAATACCAGTGATTGGATTTATAGTTTGTAAATTTTCTTCTTTCATAATACCCAATAATCTCATATATTGAGGAATCTGTTTAATACAATCTATTGGAGTAGCACTTAAAAATAATGACCAACAATCATATTTATAGAGACAGGACAATATAGTCATAATAGCATTAAATCTAGAAGATTTGTTTTTGAGGTAATGACATTCATCAATAATTAACATTAATCCATTTTTGATTTTATCTTCTAATTTGTTGCTTATAATATATTTATCGTTTTTATATTCTAATAGTTTTAATTTTGATCTTTTATTAGATATTTGTCCATAAGTATATACAGATATTTTTATCTTAAATATTTCTCCTATTTTTTTCCAAACACTTACTAATGTTTTTGTGCACAATACCATTATTTCCGCTTCTTTTTTTTCCTTTAGTTCCTTTAATTTCAGAAATGTTTTAGCTAACGCTCCTCCTATAAATGATTTTCCCGTTCCCATTAGAGATACATTCAATCCCGTTTTGTATTCTTCTAAACAATTCTTCATTTCATAATAATGTGCTTTTTGACTTCCCATTAACTTACTCGTTTGCTTATCTTTTAATATTTTTCTTATTGCCCTATTGCATTGTCTCCATCTTTCTACTTCTTTTGTTCTTAAATATCCTCCTATTGTCTTTATTATATCATCTGGTATATATCTTTCTACCTTCATTTTTTATCATATTTTTTTTCTTAATTTTTATGTTCTTGTAAAACTATATCTTACTTTCCATAATCTTCTTTTTTGATCATCATACTTCCATTTCTCCTCTCTTCCTCCTTTTTTGCCTTTTCTCTTCCCACTCCCGCCTTCATTGTTTTTAATATTTATATTCTCCTTTTCTTTTTATCTCTAACTCCCCTTTCTTTTTATCTGTCTCCCCTTTTCTTTTTAATATTTCTATTGTCTCGTTTTATTTTGTCTTTTACAAGTTAACTTATATCTTAATTATACTAATTACACAATTATACTAATTACACAATTATAATAATATAATATGTCAGTGAAAATAATTCTATCTTATATCTTAATTATACTAATTACACAATTATACTAATTACACAATTATACTAATTACACAATTATACTAATTATACAATTATACTAATTACACAATTATAATAATATAATATGTCAGTGAAAATAATTCTATCTTATGTAAAATTATCCCCAATATTGATTACGTACTTTGGAATTATTATATTATTGCAGATCAGTTCAATATTTGTTGCTTTCAGTATTTATATAAATACTGAAAATGTGATTATCTAACTTAACCATCAAGATATTATTCTACATGATTATGAAATTTATATATATATATATATATATTTGTATAATATATATATTCTTTCACCTATGACTTATATTAATATATTATTCAACGTGACAATATTAATATAGTATATATTAAATTTAACATCATATGATATATAGGGAAAGATATGTCGTTTTTCTAAAAATAGAAAAATGAAGTACAGTTCCCCCCTTTGTAAAACTTCATTAAAAAATACAAAATTCAATTTTAATTATTTTATATCTCTCCAATTTTATAAAATAATAACACGACCAAAAACTATTTCTTAAAAATAATAACACGACCAAAAACTATTTCTTAAAAATAATAACACGACCAAAAACTATTTCTTAAAAATAATAACGCGACCAAAAACTATTTCTTAAAAATAATAACGCGATCAAAATACTATTTCTTAAAAATAATTACGCGATCAAATACTATTTCTCAAAACAATTACGCAATCAAAATAATATTTTCTTAATAATTACATAACGTGGTGATTAAAATATAATTCAGATTAATTATTCGATTGAATATAATTTTGCATGAAAGTAGAATTATTTTACAAAGAATATAATACAAAATATTATTTTATAAAAGGATATAATTATGTAACTTTTATTAATATAAATTATATAAGAAGTATTTTAAACAAGAATTAAGATATTATCAACAGATGAATATAATTATGTTATTTGTAGGACCAAAATATTTAACAGAAGAATATAATTATTTTACAAATGATCAATGTAATGCTTAGATAATTTTAGGATTCTGTAACTTATACGATTAATATATTATTTATGTGAGAATAAAATTGTGTAACTTATACAATTAAGTTATTTAATAGAATGATAAATATATTAATCGGCATAAAAATAGAATTATTTAGGGTAACTATTAATAATATTTAACAGACTACAATAACCTCACAACCTTCCTTAACAATACACTACTAAAGAATATAATTGTATAAATTATACTATAAAGATATTATTTAACGGAACAATATAATTATGTGATATATGATAAAGATATTATTTAACGGAACAATATAATTATGTGATATATGATAAAGATATTATTTAACGGAACAATATAATTATGTGATATATGATAAAGATATTATGTAACAGAAGAATATCTTTATGTAACAGAAGAATATCTTTATGTAACAGAAGAATATCTTTATGTAACAGAAGAATATCTTTATGTAACAGAAGAATATCTTTATGTAACTTATATGATAAAGATATCATTTAACAGAAGAATATAATTATTTAATTATTTAATTATTTAATTATTTAAGAGAAGAATATAATCATATAAGTTATATGATAAAGATATTATTTAACAGAAGAATATCTTTATGTAATTTATATGATAAAGATATTGTTTTACACAAGAATAGAGTTATGTAATTAATGCGAATAAGATATTATTTAACAGAAGAATATCTTTATCTAACATATATGAATAACATAATATGTTACTAAAAAATAGAATTATATTGCTTTTACAGAAGAATAGAATTATCTAATATATGAATAACATAATATGTTACTAAAAAATAGAATTATCTAATATGTATGAATAATATATTATGTTACTAAAAAATAGAATTATATTATTTTATAGAAGAATAGAATTAAGTAAAATATACGATAAAGATATTATTTTACAAAAGAATAGAATTAAGTAAAATATACGATAAAGATATTATTTTATAGAAGAATAGAATTAAGTAAAATATACGATAAAGATATTATTTTATAGAAGAATAGAATTAAGTAAAATATACGATAAAGATATTATTTTATAGAAGAATAGAATTAAGTAAAATATACGATAAAGATATTATTTTATAGAAGAATAGAATTAAGTAAAATATACGATAAAGATATTATTTTATAGAAGAATAGAATTATGTAGATTGTACGATAAAGATATTATTTTACGGAAGAATAGAATTATGTAACATATGAGAATAATAGAAATAACATATACGATAAAGATACTATTTTACGGAAGAATCAAGATATTATTTTATGGAACTATAAAGATATTATTTACAGAACAATATAAATAAGTTACTTATACGGATAATATAATAATATATGATTCTTATATAATTTTACTAAAAGATCGTTATATTATTTATGGAAGAACATAGTTATGTAACGTGTAAGAATAATATATAATTTAACAGAAGAATAGAAGTATGTAACATATAAAATAATATATACGATAAAGATATTATTTATAGAAGAATATAATTACTTTAAAGATGAATAAAATTATGTAACATGCACAATTAAGATATCATTTTATAGATATAATTATGTAACATATACGAATAATATATTATTTTACATAAGGAATAAGATATTATTTGCTGAAAAATATAATTCCGTAACTTGTGCGAATAATGCATTTTACAGAAGTATATAATTATTTTACATGAGCATTAAGATATTATTTGCTGAAAAATATAATTCTGTAACTTGTGCGAATAATGCATTTTACAGAAGTATATAATTATTTTACATAAGCATTAAGATATTATTTCCTGGATAATATAATTCTGTGACTTATATGAATTATATATTTTTACAGAAGAATACATTTCTATAACTTATCGTTAGGATACATAATTCTATTTTGTGTAAAATAATATCTTAATTATATATGTTATATAATTTTATTCTTCTGTAAATAATATATTTATTTACTGCGAAGTAATATCAAATATTTATTTACTGCGAAGTAATATCAAATATTTATTTACATAATATTTATTTACATAATATTTATTTACATAATATTTATTCCGATATAAATAATATCTCAATCTATAAGTTACTATAAATGTATTCTTGTAGAAATTAATATATTAATGATTAACATACCACAATTATGTTACATAATTATATTTTCAGTAAAATAATGTCTTAATCCTTAAGTAAAATAATATCTTTATCATTGTGTAAAATAATATCTTTATCATTGTGTAAAATAATATCTTTATCGTATATTTTACATAAAGATATTTTCAGTAAAATAATATCTTTATCATTGTGTAAAATAATATCTTTATCCTTCAGTAAAATAATATCTATATCATTGTGTAAAATAATATCTATCATTGTGTAAAATAATATCTATATCATTGTGTAAAATAATATCTATCATTGTGTAAAATAATATCTTTATCCTTCAGTAAAATAATATCTATATCATTGTGTAAAATAATATCTATCATTGTGTAAAATAATATCTATATCATTGTGTAAAATAATATCTATCATTGTGTAAAATAATATCTTTATCCTTCAGTAAAATAATATCTATATCATTGTGTAAAATAATATCTATCATTGTGTAAAATAATATCTATATCATTGTGTAAAATAATATCTATCATTGTGTAAAATAATATCTATCATTGTGTAAAATAATATCTATATCATTGTGTAAAATAATATCTATTATTGTGTAAAATAATATCTATATCATTGTGTAAAATAATATCTATATCATTGTGTAAAATAATATCTATATCATTGTGTAAAATAATATCTATATCATTGTGTAAAATAATATCTATCATTGTGTAAAATAATATCTTTATCCTTCTGTAAAATAATATCTTTGTATTTTTGTTAAATAATATATGCTTCTTTAAAATAATATTATAATCTAATAAGTTATATAATTATATACCACATAAATAATATCTTAATCGTACAAGATATATAATTATATTTTTGTGTTAAATAATATTTTTATTATATAAGTTACTGAATTATATTGCTCTATTAAAAATATCTTTATCCTTCTGTAAAATAGTATTTTAGTAGTATAAGTTACATCATTATATTTTACAGTAATATAATATCTTCACCCTTCATAAAATAATATTTTAATCTATAATTAAGGTATTGTATTTTACTGTAATATAATATCTTAATTGTATATGTTGTAGGTATATTTTTCAGTTTAACAATATCTTAATCCTATAAGCAACAGAATTATATTCTTCTATAAAATAATATCTTAAATCCTTCCATTAAATAATATTCTTCAGTAAATAATATCTTAAATCCTTTCGTAAAATAATATCTTAAATCTTTTCGTAAAATAATATCTTAATCATTTAGCAAAATAATATTCTTCAGTAAATAATATCTTAAATCTTTCGTAAAATAATATTCTTCGGTGAATAATATCTTGATCCTTTCGTAAAATAATATTCTTCAGTAAATAATATCTTAAATCTTTTCGTAAAATAATATTCTTCGGTGAATAACATCTCAATCCTTTCGTAAAATAATATTCTTCAGTATAAAGATTATATTTTACAATAAAATATAATTATGTGGCACAATGATAAAGATATGATTTTTCAGAAGAATATTATGTGGCACAACGATAAAGATATGATTTTTCAGAAGAATATTATGTGACACAACGATAAAGATATAATTTTTCAGAAGAATATTATGTGGCACAACGATAAAGATATAATTTTTCAGAAGAATATTATGTGGAGCAATGATAAAGATATAATTTTACAATAAAATAAAATTATGTAAGATATAGATTTACGTATCGATAAAGATATTATTTTACAACAAAATAAAATTATGTAAGATATAGATTTACATATCGATAAAGATATTATTTTACAACAAAATTATGTAAGATATAGATTTACATATCGATAAAGATATTTTCAATAGAACAAAAGAATTATATAACATATATGATAAAGATATTTTCAATAGAACAAAAGAATTGTGCAAGTTATATATGTATTGATAAAGATATTATTTTACAGAACAATAGAATCATGTAACTTATAGATATGTATATTAGTAAAGATATTATTGTGGAGAAGGATATATAAATTTACATAAGAATAGTATTTTATGATTTATTGATTTTGATATTCATAGGAAGAATAGTTTTATTATCGAAAGAATAGTTAAATAAATTATCGATGAAGATAATATTTTATGGAATGATGGAGATAATATTTAGCAGATATAGATAATTAATAAATATTGATATATAAGAATGATTATTGAATATTGATGGATATAATGTGATATATTATATTATATAATATAATAGAAAAGATTAAGTATAATTGATAGAAAGAATAATTTAAATAAGGACTATAATATTAATTACTGTTCGATAAAAATATTAATTAATGAAAATAATAATACAAAATTTAGAAAATAAGATAATTTAATATGTTAGAGAGATAAATATTAGATTATAAATGTGAACAAAGAGAAGAAACAGAATGATAAGAAGGAGAAGAAAATATATTAAAAAGTGAGAGAAGATGAGAAGATGAGAGATAATGAAGATGGGAGATAATGGAAAATTTTATGGAAGGATTGAGAACAAAGGCTGAAGTAGGAGGAGAATTGGTAATAAGAAAAGAGAAAGAAATGCAGGAAAGTAAAATAGTATTATATGAGAAGAAAAGAGAATGAGAAGAAGAGAGGAAGACTAAAAATAAATAAAGGGAAAGGTGAGAAATAGATATAGGGTATATAGATGTATAATTGTAAAGAATATCAATAGAAAAGAAAGGAAGATTATTGTCGAGAGTAGTGAGAATATCAAGTTCCTGTGAAATAATAGAAGATTGGGGACAATTATAAGCAGTAAGAAACGAAGAAAGAGAGGAAGAAATGGAATTAGAAAAAAATTTTGAAGAAATGTAAAGACATGTAATACCGATTAATTGCAGATTTTTAATAGATATAGATGAATTGGTATTAGATAGATAAGTATCAAACAAAAATAGACAATTAATATAAGTATTGATAGATAAATTGCATTCGTTTGATATATGAAATAACCAATCAAACAAAATGGATCTCATATTTTTACTTATACTTTGATGAAATAAAAGGTAGTTTGGTTTATAGTGAGGAGAAAGGAATGGAAAAGATGTTTGAACAAGTTGGTGAGAAAAAGAACGAAAATAGGGGTGTAAAATGATATCGTTTATAGAAAAACGTTTACATGGTTCGAGTTGAAAAATGTTTAATAATAAATCTATTAAATCGTCTGATTTAATAATATTGGATAAAAATTCAGCGAATATACAAGTATCTTTATTTATAGATATATTACAATTATATTTGGATAAAAATTCAATATATTTATCGTTCTTTGTTCTTAATTTTTTTAATATATTTATTAACTGGTCAATATCTGTTTCTCCTTTAAATATTATGTTTTTACTTATTATAAATACAAATATACAACCCATTGACCATATATCTATTTTTTCGTTATATTTTTCTTGTATTAATATTTCTGGAGCTTTATACCATCTCGTACCTACATCATCACATAATTCTTTGTTATTATAGTTTGCTAATCCAAAATCACATATTCCTAGTTCTAGTCCATGTTCATTATTTACCAATATATTTTCCGGTTTTAAATCCCCATGTATTATATTATTATCATGTATATATTTTACTCCTTTCACTATTTTCCACATTATTTCTCTATTATTTTCCTCTTCTTTGTTATTTATTATATAACTCCATAAACTTTGTTCATAATACTTATATACTATATATATTTTTTCTTTTTCATATATTGTCTCTTTCATTTTTATTATATTTTCATCCTCCATTTTCCTCAATAATACTATTTCTTTTATCATCCCCCTATTTATTCCTTCTTCATCTTTCTTTATTTTTTTAAATGTATATAGTTCTTTATCCTCTATATTTATATATTTATATATCTTCCCATTTCCTCCTTCCGCTATTTTTTCTATTTTTCTATATTTTTCTCTTCCCATCTTTTCTCATATTTCGTTTTCATCTATTTTTTCATCTTTCTCTCATTCTTATCTTTCTCTCTTATTCTTTCCTTTATTATAACCATCTTATTTATTATTCCATAGTATTATTATATTTTCTGCTAGTCCATTCTTATCTTTCTCTCTTATTCTTTCCTTTATTATAACCATCTTATTTATTATTCCATAGTATCATTATATCTTCTGCTAGTTCATTCTTATCTTTCGGTATTAATTATGTTATTTAATTATTATAATGTTTTTAATATTATCCAAATTATCCCGTTTTTAATTTAGATAATTTATTTAAGTAATAACTATTATTATACAATTATACAATAAAATATTATTTTAATTTGTTTATCAAATTATAAAACAAATTAACTTTAAACTCATTAAATGAATTACAAAAATAACTTCGTTTTTAATAAAATAGATTCCAATACTAAATGTATAGTAAATATATTAGATCTAAATAAATTAATTAGACAACAAAATATTAATAACTTTACTTTTAGTAATAACCATATTTGTAATGACTACAATAATTCAGATTATAATTTAGATAATTTAGATAATTTGGATGATTCAGATAATTCAAATTATAATTTGTATGATTTAAATAATTCTGATGATAATTTAAATGATAATTTAGATGATAATTTAAATGATAATTTAGATGATAATTTAGATGATTCTGATGATAATTTAAATAATAATTTAGATGATAATTTAGATGATTCGGATGATTCAAATGGTAATTTAGATGATTCGGATGATAATTTAAATAATAATTTAGATGATTCGGATGATAAACATTATAGTTGTGAAAATTATAAATATATCAATAAGGTAAAAATAAATCCAAGTATAGAGAATAATAAGAAGAGTAAAAAACTAATGAAAGTGGGAAAAGTGGGAAAATATAAGATAATAGTAGATAAGGAAGGGATGGATATAGAAATAGAAATGAAAAAGAAGGACATGAAAGAAAGAATAATAGTGGAAATAATAAGGATAAGAAAGGTAGGAGAGGAAGAAGAGTTAAGAAAAATAGAGACAGGTTTTGGAGACGATAAATATTATTTCAAAAAAAATGGAGATGATAATTATGTAGATATAATGAAAGATAAAGGAAATTATTTAGAGAAAGGTATTATGTCAGAATGGCAGAAAAAAGTGAAGAAAAAGCAGGAGGATAATGATAATATAAAAATAGCGATAACTGAATGGTTAATAAATTTTGAACAAATGTTGTATAAAGATAAAGTAAATAATATAATGGAAATAGAGACACAAATAAAAGATGTAGTAATGTTTGATAAAAATTTTATAGTATTAATGATAACACATAATAAAAAAAATACAAATGAAGGTTATGAATTTATAGTAAATATTATTTGTGATTGTTTAGGAAGTATTTATCCAAAAGAGTACAATGAGGGAGTAGGCTACTTTACTGTTTTAGCTAAAAGATCTAAAGAATGGAAGGATAATATTTACTATATAATGAAGCGCGATATAACAAAAAATATAACTTATTATATTAATAAAACATGTCCAATACATTTAATTAATATTGTTAAACATTCTATTTTACAATGGAACAAAGCCTTTCAAAATATTGGTTGTGGTAGTATTATTCGTGTTGTTAGTTATATTGAACCAGATTATCCTTCTAATTTTAACGATTTTGATATCAAATATAATGTTATTATATTTTCCCCCAATATTTCTTGTGATGTCTTGGGTCTTACCGACCATATTATTGATAGACATACTGGTCATATTATTAAATCTTATATACAAATCTCTTTACATACCATTATTAATAAAGTTTATCGTATCTCTCTTCTTAATCCTACTATTATTAACTCTCCTATAGATATATTTCATCCCTATGTTATTTCAGAACTCGTATATACTGTTATTCATGAAATCGGTCACAGTTTAGGTCTTAAACACAATTTTTCTACCCCTAACAATATTTCCAATTCTGTTATGAATTATATTCAGACTCCTGATCTTTCTAACTTTCCTTTTCTATCATATAATGATCACCTTCTTGCTATTATCGGTCCTTATGATTACTATGCTATCAAATTTGGTTATTCAGATATTAAATTATTTGATAATAATACATATAATATTGAATATGACAATATAAATATTGTTTCAGACAATACAAATATTGTTTCAGACAATACAAGTAATACAAATAATACAAATAATATTGGATGCGAAAATAATATTGGAAATAATATTGGAAATAATATTGGAAATAATATTGAATACGAAAATAGAAATATTAGTGAAGATAATATAAGAAAAGAAGAAAATATATATTTTGAAACGGACGAAAATTTAAAGGAAGAAATTGATCCTAGAGCAACAAATGGTGTAACTAGAAATTCTTTTATAACTATTTTGAATTCGATAATGAATTTTTACGAACAAAAGAAGAATATGTATAATAATGTTAAATATAATAATATTTCTGGATCAGAATATACAAATTTATATATAATATGTATAAATAATATTAAAGAACATATTATAAATGGAATTAAATATATAGCAGGTCTACACTTAAATCAAGATCATAAATATTTTTTACCAATAAATAAAAAATCGCAGATAATATCTATTATTTCAACTAATTATTTCATAACAAATATTAAATTAATACCAAATTCACAAGAATATTTATATTTTAAGAAACCATGTGATAATCCATATTCACATGAACCTTTTTCGTTCATAGCATTTTATTCGTCAATAATCTCAGATTTACTAAATAAAATATTTGAACCAGATAAATTGACAAGAATTATTGAATTATCCGAATGTTTAGATTATTTGAATTTACATGATATTTTAAATTTATTTACTTATGGTCCTTATTCTCTTTTTAGTTTTTTAAATAATTCTACCCAACTCTGTTGTTATTCTTCTGATATTTTTGATTCTTTTATAGACACACTTAATTATTTTGATTCTTTCCAAATAGATTTTAATTCTTCATATATTAAACATTTCCAATTGTTATATATTAACCATTTGTTATCTATTATCAATAATTCTATATTTTCTTTTTATATCTCTAATCACTTATCCCATTTATGTTTCCTTCTTTCTTCCACAAATAACTCTTATTATATTTATCTTTCTTCCATTATTTCAAAATCTTTATAGTATCTTTGTTGATATGTCTGTATATCAACTATCCTAACAAATCATTTGTTGATATTAAATCTTTATTCTTATATAATATAAGAATATTATATTAAAAACATTTTCTATCATAAAAAATTAAGCTAATATTCTTCCCATCTTGGTACTTTATAATATTTTAATCAATATTTTACCTCTTTAAATACTCAATGTTATTAATAAACTTTCTTATTTTTATATGTATAATATAGTTGTATATTGTTAAACATCAGTTTACAACTATCATATAAATATATCAATTTATGATCACAATGTTGTATTATTAATTAAAACTAATATATTAGTAATGGAATCTTCAAATGCTATTTCAGAAAATATAAATTATTTATTCTTCGCTATTTTTATAAAATAGTTCGTGATTATCTTATTATCACTTTATATAATATTATTAAGTTATCGTATTATTTAACTATAATATAATAACAACCCCTAGTTTATAACTCTCATAAATTCAATTTAAGTATTTTATTCTCTATGCAACAACTCAATAAGTAGTTATTCGCTATATAATATTGATATTTACATCAATATTATATAATCAAATAATAAATTAAAGCCAATTAATGATCAGTTTTTAACTAATCATTAAATTATTATATAATAATTTAATATAATAATTTAATAATTTAGTATCTTGACTAGTTCTAATAACTAGAGTTCCAGTTTGCAGAATTTCTATAACCAGAATTTTTATTTGCAGAGTTCCAGTTTGCTGAGTTTTTATAGCCAGAATTTTTATTTGCAGAGTTCCAGTTTGCTGAGTTTTTATAGCCAGAATTTTTATTTGCAGAGTTCCAGTTTGCAGAATTTCTATAACCAGAATTTTTATTTGTGGAGTTCCAGTTTGCAGAATTTCTATAACCAGAATTTCTATTAGCAGAGTTCCAGTTTCCAGAGTTTCTATTAGCAGAATTTCTATTGGCAGAGTTCCAGTTTGCAGAGTTTTTATAACCAGAATTTCTATTAGCAGAATTTCTGTAACCTGAATTTCTATTAGCAGAATTTCTGTAACCTGAATTTTTATTGGAAGAATTTCTATAACCAGAGTTCCAGTTAGCAGAATTTTTATTGGAAGAGTTATATTTGTATCCATAACCATTATTTCCGAATTGACTGGAAGTAGAGTTAAGCGAGTTGGATCTTAAATTATATTTGGAGCTATTAAAAACAGAAGAGTTATTGTAATTTGAATAACCAGAATTATAAGATTTAATCATTTTATAATATTTGTAAAATAAATAATTTTACAAATAACAATATTTATATAAATTATTTTGCGAATTTTAATATTTAATGAAGAGAAGAGCAAAATGAAGAAATACGAAATGAGGAGAGCAAATAACGAAATACGAAATGAGGAGAGCAAAATAACGAAATACGAAATGAGGAGAACAAAATAACGAAATGAGAAAAGGAAAATAAAAGCCGGAAGAGAAATGAGAAGAAGGGAAATAGAAGTCAGAAGGGAAATAGAAGTCAGAAGGGAAATAGAAGTCAGAAGAGAAATGAGAAGAAGAGAAAGGATATGAAGCGAATAAAAAGATAGAATAGTACAATAAATCAAATTTAATTGGAATCGAAAAAAATATTTTGAAAAATAAGGAGAGGATATTAGTAAAAAAAATATAAGAGAAATGAATTTAGATAAATCTGAAAAATTAATAAGCGACAAAAGTCTGGAGAAAGATATAAACATAGAAAGATATGGTGATATGGAGATAGAAGAGTCAGACAATGAGATGGAAGAAAATAAAATTAGAAAAGAAATAAATAGTAGATATTACGAAAACGAATTTCCAGAAATAGGTGATTATGTTATGGTACAAATTAAAGATAAATTGGATTATGGCTATAATTGTCATATAATAGAATATAATAAAAAAGGTATGTTACATAGTAATCAAATACCACGTAGAATGAAATTTCAAAAAAAGAATTATGTAGCACATGTATTGGATATAGATGAAGAAAACGGTTATATTGATATAGGTTTAAAAAATTTAGGAAATGTATCAGATTTCGAATCTGATTTTAAGCAAAATAATTTAATAAATGATATATTGGTATCAATATGTATGACATCTAAATATTCAATACATGAGTTATATGATATTATATGGAAATTTGATGATCCTTTCAAATCTCTACAAAATTTAGAATTCGAAAACATTATCCCAACCGATTTACAACCTCTTTTCATAGATCAAATCCATAAAAAACTTCCTCCTAAAAAATTCAAAATTCATCACACTTTTGAACTTACATGTCCTTCCGGAGGCGTTCCTTCTATTATTTCTTCCCTTAAGAATGGACTTTCTATTGTTCCTTCTCATCTCAATATTACTGTTACATATAAATCCCCTCCTTATTATGATCTCTATTATGAAGGTATTGAAGATGTTTCTGTTTTAATATCAAATGTTTTATCTAATATAGAACAGTCAATCTCTCTTTGTGATGGATCCTTCAAACTTGTTTCCTAATTATAGCTCTTAATTATGCAAATAATATTTAATCTGTAAATATTATTTAACTTACTGATATTTCATTCTGATAAAATATAATATTATATTTTATATCCATTTATGGTTGAATATTATTTTGCTATAAAATATGATAATAGCTGCTTTTTCACTCTTAGCCATGTGATAAGTTTTCAATATACACAGTACAAATTACATTAATAATATAATTTTAACATTAATAATAAATTAATTATAAAAATGCTTCTTTTACATAAAACGTAAAAGAAGTACAGATATCCCGTTTAAAAACTTCTTTTAAAAAACAAAATATTCAATTTTAATTATTTATCGTTTATAAAAGTATCTTAAAATATATTTATTTATATTCTGTATTTCATAAATATATTAATGTCTTTTATTTAGTATCAAATATTTACTTATAAATACTATAATTCTTAGCACACAACATTTCACATATTAATTTTACGGATATATAAGTTATAGTAATTTTGCTAATAATAGTATAAGAATTGCCAAGTAAAATACATCAATTAATTACAAAATATCGTCATTAATAACTAAAATAATATCATAAATAAATAACATTATAATATTATAACAATTACCAAGTAATAATATCATAAATAACATTATAATATTCTAAAAAATATTATAACAATTACCAAGTAACATTATAATATTCTAAAAAATATTATAACAATTACCAAGTAATAATATCATAAATAACAATTACCAAGTAATATATCATAAATAACATTATAATATTCCAAAAAATATTACAACAATTGCCAAGTAATAATATCATAAATAACATCGTAAATATTATATTATTATAACAATTGGTACAATAAAATATCTAAATAATATACAATATAATATTACTTAGAATATTATGTTAATTACTAAGTGATATCATAAATAACATAATAATATAATATAATAATATTATAACAATTCTGATTTATATTATCATAAATAATGTCGTAATATTATTAGAATATTATAAAATTGCTATGTAAAAATATCCAAATAATATACAATAGATAAATATTATCGAGTGTATAAAACTACGATAGAAAAAATATAGTAATTTTTATAATATAGGTATATGAGTTTAAAACAATATTAATATGTAAATAATAAAGTCCAGATAAGTCCAGATAAGTTAAAGAATAGTAATATGTAAATAATAATAATATGTAAATAATAATAATATGTAAATAATAATAATATGTAAATAATATTAAGTAAGTCGGAAAACAATATTACTATACGAAATAATATAAGCATTAATAAGTAAAATAGTATTATTATGTAAAATAGTATTATTATGTAAAATAATACTATAAATAAGTAAAATAATACAACATGGAATAATGTTAGAAAAAAATTGTGAATTGGTCAAAGATAAAATAATATTACAAAGAATGATATTGATAAAATAGAAAAGGGATAAAGATAGGAGTTAATTTAGGAGAGAATCAGCGCCAAAAATATTGAACAAATGATATTCAGAAATTCCATTGAGAGTGTAGGTAGTATCAGTATTATCATTATCAAGTTTCCAGTTAAGAGAAAGAGAGATATTATTTTCAGAAGCACTAGATTTATCACTAGCAGAGATATTAGTAGTTTTATAAGTAATAGAAAAAAGAGGAAAAGAGGAAGAAAGAGAATGTGAAGAAATATTAGAAAGGGAAACATGAGTAGGATAGTTAGTATCAGAACCAAAAGTATAGTAAAAAGAAAAATCAGGAAGATACCATTTATAAACAATACCATTAAAATTGATACGTAAAAACCCAACATTATTATTAGGAACATGGAAATAATATAATTGGATTATATTAGTAGGATCAAAAGCATGAGCCATATTCCAAGATAAAAAAGATGTTGAAAGAATATTACCCCACAAATGTTCTATTTCACCATAAGTATCAATATTAAAATCAGAAGATACAGAGGATTGAGTAGGATGTAATTGAGTAGGATGTGATAAAGTAATATTGCCAGTAATTTTGGCATCGGGCATTTGCGTTAAGAAACTCAATTCTTGCAATAAATTACAAGGGAAATTATCCATAATTTTAAAAGGTTTCATATTAGCAACTGATTCTGCTTTAAGATGCCATGAAATAGTCATATCTTTAGTATTACCATTTATATAATAAATATTATCTTTTTCTAACATAGTATTATCCTTTATTTTAATGTTTGTCATTTTCTTTTCTGCACTAAAATCTTTGTAACTATATTTATCTATTGCATAATATCTTTGTGATTTCTCTGGATCCACAAAAGCAGGATATACTAACGAAAGAGCCGTTTTATCATTTTTGAATTCTTTTATCACTATATAGTTAATCATACCGTATGGATCTTTTTCTTTCCCATATACATACGTAGTCCACCATTCCCACCACAATAAACTCTCACCCTTTTCTTGTATTCCCTTTTCTTCTTCATCATATTTTTCGACTGCAATTTTTTTGTTCAATTCTACTTCCATATTTTGTTCGTTTTTTGATTTTTTTCTCTTTTCATATTTTCTTTCTCATTTTCCTTATCACTTTAACTTTCCTTTCAAATTTTCTCTTATAACTTTCATATATTCCTTTCCTATAAACCAAATATTACTATTCACATCATTTTAAAAACAATTAACGCAATTATTTTACCTTGATATAACGTTTAACATTATTTTCCTTGTAACTTTCATATTTTCTTCATAACTTTTCAATTTCCTTATCAATTTAACTTTCCTATAAATTATCAATACTGAATATAAAATAATTTAAGGCATTTATTATAATTCCTTCTATCTATATTTAATAATTTAATAATTCTATAACTTAATTGGTACCGATCTAAATATTTATTTTAACTTTTAACCTAATTTATAAAAATTGTACAAAATATTTTGTGCAATTTTTATATAATTAACTAATTTATAAAAATTGCACAAAATATTTAATATTAATTAACTAATTTATAAATATCTTTCGTTAATACAAATCCATTTTCTCTTTTTCATTTTAGTGATTGATTCCATTAAATTACAATCACAATCGTCATACCAATAATCATATAGTATTTCAAATTTTTTATTTTTAATATTGTTTTTAATAGTATTAATATTGATATCTGATTTAATTAAATCATGTCTCAATTCAACTATATTATTCTTAAAAATGAGACAATTTACATCCAAATTTGGATTATCAATAAAATTAACTTCGTAAACAACATCTATATGGATATATTTATTATCATTGTTGTATAAAATATATTTAACTAAACTACCAATTTCATCTTCTATTTCAACTCTAAAATTTTGTTTTAATTTATTTTCAAAAATTTCTCTACTTTCCATTACTAAAATATCTATATCATTATATTCTTCTTTATTTATTATATAATCTCTAACATAACCACCAAATATATAACTATCTTTATTTAGTAACTTTAATATTATCTTGTCCATTTATATCTATTTTTTATATTATAAATATAAAATATAAAAAATATTTTTGATTATTGTCTTAGTATGATCAATATCTTTATACAAAGAGCTATTTATATAATAAGTATAATAAGTATAATAGATACAATGTATAAATATAATAAGTATAACAAGTATAATAAATATAAAAATATAATGGGTGCAATGAATAAATATAATAAGTATAAAAATATAATAAGTACAATGAATAAATATATTGAAATAATATAAAGGGTAAAATGAATTATAGATACAAAAAAATATGTAATATGTAGATATTTATAAAATATCAAATAATATTTAATAATCAGGATCTTCTATGGAATATATGTAATCTGACATAACGTCGTCAATATATAAAGATAATATATCATTAAGCGAAGAAAATTTGTCGAAAATATGGGGATTACTCAAATCGAAAAATAGATATACATTATGATCATTATTTTTGTTGGATTTGGAAACAGTAAAATTTTTAGTAAAGATATCATAACTTAAAGTATATTTTATTTTATTGATAGTGAGCAAATATTCTAAAGTATCATCATCTACATAATATACTGAAGGCAAACTAGCAGGAATATCATCCTTATTGTGGTTAATAATATCCGTAAAAAAAGCTTGTAATTCTTGATTATTGGTTACGTCCTCAGAAGGTATTATTATTTGCGTATTATCATCTTTGAATTTTATCGAGCCATCTCCACAATTTAATTCCATTTTTATTTTATTTATATATCTTTATATAAATTTCTTTTACATAGTTGCATTATTTTAAACAAATTCATCCCTTGAATTATTATTCATTCAAATAATAATTTAACATCATAAAATTATAATATCTTATGAATTTTTCCAATATTGATTTGAACAATCGGAAAAATAGTAATTTTTCTACCAATTCTCTTAATTTATTTCAAAACAATAGTAATTTTGGAAATAACATACATACATCTTCCTTGATTAATAACAATTTTAATTTACAATCCAATTTATTAAATAGTTTAGATGCTTCTCTTTCATCCAATACTTCAAATAATTCAAATAGTTCAAATAGTTCAAACACTTCAAACAATAATTTTATTACTAATTCTACTGTTCACAACTTTAATAATACAACCCCCTCCAGTCACAAAAATATACATATATATCCCAATTCTCATCATTATTCTTCTAATTACATGTCTCCATGTTCTAGTTGTAATTCATACCAAACATGCTGTTTTTCTTATTGTAATACATATTTTTCTCAAAATTGTCACGTAGGACGAGGATTTCAAGGATTTCAAGGCTATCAAGGTTTACGAGGTTTACACGGATTTCAAGGATTTCAAGGTTATCAAGGTTTACACGGATTTAGAGGATTTCAGGGTTATTATGGAAATCAAGGTGTTCAAGGAAAAGCTGGATCAATAGGATTTCAAGGATCAATAGGATTTCAAGGATCAATAGGCATACAAGGTTCTATGGGATTTCAGGGTTTTATTGGTGATCCTGGTTCAATAGGATTTCAAGGGGATCAAGGTATTCAAGGTTCAAATGGATTTCAGGGTGATAAAGGTTTTCAAGGGTCAATGGGATTTCAAGGATCAATGGGATTTCAAGGATCAATGGGAGATCCTGGTTCTATAGGTTTTCAAGGAAAGCAAGGTTTTCAAGGAAAGCAAGGTTTTCAAGGAAGTATAGGGTTCCAGGGTAATAATGGATTTCAGGGTGCTAAGGGTAATCAGGGTTCTATGGGTGTTAAAGGTGATAATGGATTTCAAGGAACTCAAGGTTTACAAGGATATCAAGGTATTGAAGGATATCAAGGATTACAAGGAGAACAAGGAATACAAGGATATCAAGGTATTGAAGGATATCAAGGATTACAAGGAGAACAAGGAATACAAGGTATTCAGGGTTATCAAGGTGTACAAGGTATTCAGGGTTATCAAGGTGTACAAGGTATTCAAGGTGTACAAGGATTACAAGGAACTCAAGGTTTACAAGGAATACAAGGAACTCAAGGATATCAAGGTTTACAAGGAAAACAAGGAATACAAGGAATACAAGGAATACAAGGAAATCAAGGATATCAAGGTTTACAAGGAATACAAGGAATACAAGGAACTCAAGGATATCAAGGTTTACAAGGAACTCAAGGTTTACAAGGAATACAAGGATATCAAGGTTTACAAGGAACTCAAGGATTACAAGGAACTCAAGGTTTACAAGGATATCAAGGAATACAAGGAACTCAAGGAATACAAGGAATACAAGGATATCAAGGTTTACAAGGTAATGATGGAATTCAAGGATATCAAGGATATCAAGGAATTCAAGGAATTCAAGGAATTCAAGGTAATGATGGAATACAAGGAATACAAGGAATTCAAGGAATACAGGGATATCAAGGAATTCAAGGAATTCAAGGTAATGATGGAATACAAGGAATACAGGGCTATCAAGGATATCAAGGATATCAAGGTATTCAAGGTATTCAAGGATATCAAGGTATTCAAGGTATTCAAGGTATTCAAGGATATCAAGGTATTCAAGGAATTCAAGGAATTCAAGGAATTCAAGGTGTTCAAGGAATTCAAGGAATTCAAGGAATACAAGGATATCAAGGAATACAAGGATATCAAGGAATACAAGGTATTCAAGGTAATGATGGAATACAAGGAATACAAGGATATCAAGGAATACAAGGTGTACAAGGTATTCAAGGAATCCAAGGATATCAAGGTATACAAGGTATTCAAGGAATCCAAGGATATCAAGGTATACAAGGTATACAAGGAATTCAAGGGGTGCAAGGAATTCAAGGTAATGATGGAGTACAAGGAATACAAGGAATACAAGGAATACAAGGAATACAAGGAATACAAGGAATACAAGGAATACAAGGAATTCAAGGAATACAAGGATACCAAGGAATACAAGGATACCAAGGAATACAAGGATTACAAGGAATACAAGGATATCAAGGTATTCAGGGTAATTATGGAATACAAGGTATTCAAGGATTACAAGGAATACAAGGAATACAAGGATATCAAGGATATCAAGGTATTCAGGGTATTCAGGGTAATTATGGAATACAAGGTATTCAAGGATATCAAGGTATTCAAGGTGTACAAGGTGTACAAGGTATACAAGGTATACAAGGATATCAAGGATATCAAGGTATACAAGGAATACAAGGATATCAAGGATATCAAGGTAATGATGGAATACAAGGAATACAAGGAATACAAGGATATCAAGGATATCAAGGTAATGATGGAATACAAGGAATACAAGGAATTCAAGGTGTACAAGGAATTCAAGGAATTCAAGGAATCCAAGGATATCAAGGAATACAAGGAATACAAGGTATACAAGGTATACAAGGAATTCAAGGTGTTCAAGGAATACAAGGAATCCAAGGATATCAAGGAATACAAGGAATACAAGGAATACAAGGAATACAAGGATATCAAGGAATTCAAGGATATCAAGGAATTCAAGGTGTTCAAGGAATACAAGGAATACAAGGAATACAAGGAATACAAGGAATACAAGGAATACAAGGAATACAAGGAATACAAGGAATTCAAGGAATTCAAGGTATTCAAGGATGCCAAGGATATCAAGGTATTCAAGGATATCAAGGTATTCAAGGATATCAAGGATATCAAGGTTCTCAAGGATATCAGGGAATTCAGGGATATCAAGGTTCTCAAGGAATACAAGGAATACAAGGAATACAAGGAATACAAGGAATACAAGGAATTCAAGGAATACAAGGAATTCAAGGAATTCAAGGAATACAAGGAATACAAGGTATACAAGGAATACAAGGTATTCAGGGAATACAAGGTATACAAGGATATCAAGGATATCAAGGAATTCAAGGATATCAAGGAACACAAGGAAATCAAGGATATCAAGGATATCAAGGATATCAAGGAATACAAGGATATCAAGGTACTCAAGGAATTCAAGGTACTCAAGGAATTCAAGGAATTCAAGGTATACAGGGTATACAAGGATATCAAGGTACTCAAGGAATTCAAGGAATTCAAGGATATCAAGGTATCCAAGGTATACAGGGTGTACAAGGAATACAAGGAATACAAGGAATACAAGGAATACAAGGAATACAAGGAATTCAGGGTATACAAGGAATTCAAGGAATTCAGGGTATACAAGGAATTCAAGGTATTCAGGGTATTCAGGGTATACAAGGTATACAAGGTATTCAAGGAATTCAGGGTATTCAGGGTATACAAGGAATACAAGGAATACAAGGATATCAAGGAATACAAGGATATCAAGGAATACAAGGATATCAAGGTATCCAAGGATATCAAGGAATACAAGGATATCAAGGTATACAAGGTATACAAGGTATTCAAGGATATCAAGGTATTCAGGGAGTTCAAGGTATTCAGGGAGTTCAAGGTATTCAGGGAGTTCAAGGTATTCAAGGATATCAAGGTATTCAAGGTATTCAAGGATATCAAGGAATTCAAGGAATTCAAGGTATTCAAGGATATCAAGGTATTCAAGGATATCAAGGAATTCAAGGTATTCAAGGTATTCAAGGAATACAAGGTATTCAAGGTATTCAAGGAATTCAAGGATATCAAGGTATTCAAGGTATTCAAGGTATTCAAGGAATACAGGGATATCAAGGAATTCAAGGTATTCAAGGTATTCAAGGATATCAAGGAATACAAGGAATACAAGGATATCAAGGATATCAAGGATATCAAGGATATCAAGGAATTCAAGGTATACAAGGTATCCAAGGTATCCAAGGAGTACAAGGTATCCAAGGAATACAAGGTATTCAAGGAGTACAAGGTATACAAGGATATCAAGGTATCCAAGGAGTGCAAGGTATTCAAGGAGTACAAGGAATACAAGGTATTCAAGGAATACAAGGTATTCAAGGAATACAAGGTATTCAAGGTATGCAAGGTATTCAAGGAATACAAGGTATTCAAGGTATGCAAGGTATTCAAGGAATACAAGGAATACAAGGTATACAAGGTATACAAGGTGTACAAGGATATCAAGGATTACAAGGAATTCAAGGAGCCCAAGGTATTCAAGGATATCAGGGTGTTCAAGGAGCTCAAGGTATTCAAGGATATCAAGGAATACAAGGTATCCAGGGAATTCAAGGTATACAAGGAGTTCAAGGTATTCAAGGAGTTCAAGGTATTCAAGGATACCAAGGAGTTCAAGGATACCAAGGAGTTCAAGGTATACAAGGTATACAAGGTATTCAAGGAATACAAGGAATACAAGGATTCCAAGGAGTTCAAGGTATTCAAGGAGTTCAAGGAATTCAAGGAATTCAAGGAATTCAAGGAGTTCAAGGAATTCAAGGAGTTCAAGGTATTCAAGGATACCAAGGAATACAAGGAATACAAGGAATACAAGGAATACAAGGAATACAAGGAATACAAGGATACCAAGGATTACAAGGAATACAAGGAATACAAGGATACCAAGGATTACAAGGATTACAGGGTATTCAAGGAGTTCAAGGATATCAAGGTATACAAGGAGTTCAGGGATATCAAGGATTTGAAGGTATACAAGGTATACAAGGAGTGCAGGGATATCAAGGAATTAGAGGAGTACAGGGATATCAAGGAATACAAGGTATCCAAGGTATTCAGGGATACCAAGGTACACAAGGAATACAAGGATACCAAGGTATTCAGGGATACCAAGGTACACAAGGAATACAAGGATACCAAGGTGTTCAGGGTGTACAAGGATACCAAGGTGTTCAGGGTGTACAAGGTGTACAAGGAATTCAAGGATTACAAGGAATACAAGGCTTACAAGGAATACAAGGATTACAAGGAATACAAGGAGTTCAAGGAATACAAGGAATACAAGGATTACAAGGAATACAAGGAATACAAGGATTACAAGGATTACAAGGTATACAAGGAATACAAGGATTACAAGGATTACAAGGTATACAAGGTATACAAGGATTACAAGGATTACAAGGTATACAAGGTATTCAAGGATTACAAGGAGTACAAGGTATTCAAGGATTACAAGGATTACAAGGATTACAAGGATTACAAGGATTACAAGGATTACAAGGATTACAAGGTGTACAAGGATTACAAGGTGTACAAGGAATGCAAGGAATACAAGGAATACAAGGAATGCAAGGATTGCAAGGTATACAAGGTATTCAGGGAATACAAGGTATTCAAGGAATACAAGGAGTTCAAGGATTGCAAGGTATTCAAGGAGTACAAGGGTTCCAGGGCATACAAGGTATTCAAGGAATACAAGGAATACAAGGAGTACAAGGTATTCAAGGAGTACAAGGTATTCAGGGAATACAAGGATATCAAGGAGTTCAAGGAATTCAAGGAATTCAAGGAATTCAAGGTATTCAAGGTATTCAAGGTATACAAGGTATTCAAGGATATCAAGGAGTACAAGGAATACAAGGTGTACAAGGAATACAAGGAATACAAGGAATACAAGGAATACAAGGAATACAAGGAATACAAGGAATACAAGGAATACAAGGTATACAAGGTATTCAAGGCTTACAAGGTATTCAAGGAATTCAAGGAATTCAAGGTATTCAAGGATATCAAGGAGTACAAGGAGTACAAGGAGTACAAGGAGTACAAGGAATTCAAGGAATTCAAGGATTCCAAGGTGTACAAGGAATACAAGGATTCCAAGGATATCAAGGAATACAAGGATTCCAAGGTGTACAAGGAATTCAAGGAATACAAGGATTACAAGGATTACAAGGATTCCAAGGAATTCAAGGATTACAAGGATTCCAAGGAATACAAGGAATTCAAGGATTCCAAGGATTACAAGGATTCCAAGGAATTCAAGGTGCACAAGGAGTTCAAGGAATTCAAGGAATTCAAGGTATTCAGGGAATACAAGGAATACAAGGAATACAAGGAATACAAGGAATACAAGGAATACAAGGATTCCAAGGATTACAAGGATTCCAAGGATTACAAGGCTTACAAGGTATACAAGGAATTCAAGGAATTCAAGGAATTCAAGGAATACAAGGAATTCAGGGTGTACAAGGATTGCAAGGAATACAAGGAATTCAGGGTGTACAAGGATTGCAAGGAATACAAGGAATTCAGGGTGTACAAGGATTGCAAGGATATCAAGGAAATCAAGGATTCCAGGGTGTACAAGGAATACAAGGAATACAAGGAATACAAGGAGTACAAGGAATACAGGGATTCCAAGGAATACAAGGAATACAAGGAGTACAAGGTATACAGGGATTCCAAGGAATACAAGGTATACAAGGATTCCAAGGAATACAGGGAATTCAAGGAATACAAGGATTCCAAGGATTACAGGGAGTACAAGGAATACAAGGAATACAAGGATTCCAAGGAATACAGGGAGTACAAGGAATACAAGGTGTACAAGGTGTACAAGGATTCCAAGGATTACAAGGAATCCAAGGTGTACAAGGATTACAAGGAATACAAGGTGTACAAGGATTACAAGGAATACAAGGATTACAAGGAGTACAAGGATTACAAGGAATACAAGGTGTACAAGGAATACAAGGAGTACAAGGATTCCAGGGAATACAAGGAGTTCAAGGATTACAAGGATTCCAGGGAATACAAGGAATACAAGGAATACAAGGAATCCAGGGAATACAAGGATTCCAAGGAATACAAGGTGTGCAAGGAATACAAGGATTGCAGGGAATACAAGGTGTGCAAGGATTACAAGGTATACAAGGTGTACAAGGTGTACAAGGAATACAAGGAATACAAGGTATACAAGGTGTTCAAGGTGTTCAAGGTATCCAAGGAGTTCAAGGATTTCAAGGCGTGTCAGGATTTCAAGGATTCCAAGGATTTCAAGGCGTGTCAGGATTTCAAGGATTCCAAGGATTCCAAGGTGTATCAGGAATACAAGGAAGACAAGGAATACAAGGTATCCAAGGAGTTCAAGGAATACAAGGTATCCAAGGAGTTCAAGGAATACAAGGTATCCAAGGAGTTCAAGGAATACAAGGAATACAAGGTATCCAAGGAGTTCAAGGATCTCTAATAATTGGATTTTCGTCAATAAATAACAATGCAACAGCAATACCAACAGCAGGGGGACAAATAACAACAGGATGGTCTGTAGCAAATCCATATTATACATCAACAGGATTTGATGTAACAACAGGGACATATACAGTTCCATCAACAGGAAAATATGCGATTAAAGCAACAATAAGTTATAATTTGACAGCAGCTTTAAGTATATCATTAGGAGCATCAGTAAATCCATCATTTGTAGTAACAAGAACAAGTCCTACAACAACGTCATTAGTAGCGGGTATATTACCAGTATTAAATGTAAACATTGTACTTATTTTAACACTTAGAGCTGTATTAGGATCAGCGACAGTTACATTAGGGGGAGACGTAAATCTAAATCAAGGTGATGTAATTGGTTTATATTATCAACCGGCTGGATTAACAGTTGCATTGAATCTTTCAACATCATCAGGACCAGGTATAGTATGGTCAATGCATTCTTTATAAATAAGGAGCAAAAAATATAAAACGACAAAAATAATTAAGCAGAAGTTAAGAGGAGAAATAACAGGGTTTATTAAAAAAGGTAGGTAAATGAGAAAATGGAAAACTATGATAAGAAATAAAGAAAATATGGGAATAAGAAAATGGAAAAGAACAAAGATAAAAAAGCAAAAAAATTAAAAGAAGATGGAGACAAAACAGATAATATAAAAAAAAATATTACTGGGGAAAAGAAATGTGAAAAAGATAAAATATTAAATCCATCGACAAAGAGATGTGTGTTAAAGAACGGTAAAATAGGGAGAAATATAATAAAAGGAAAAAGCTTGACAAAAGAGAGAGAAAAAACAGAAAAGAAATGTGAACAAGACAAAATATTAAACATAAAAACACAAAGATGCGTCAAAAAAAAAGGAATTATGGGGAAAAAAATTTTGCAAGAAAATAAAGTAAATATAGATAGAAATGAGAAAGAAATAGATACATTAAATGTATCAAATGTATCAAATGATATAAATTTTGATTTGCTTAATAAAAAATATACTAATAAAACGAAATATGAGGGATATGCATATATTGAATATAATGCTATATTATATTTACTAAAAAGACATAAATCATGTACAACATTAGTAAACAAAATAAATGTAAATAAAATAAAGTTCATAGACTTTCAATTAAGATGGATGTGTGATAATAACGAAAGAATATTATCAAAGCCAAAGTACTTCGGTGAGAAATTAAAAAATTGTTATAACACTTCATCACGTTTTATTTTTGTTTTATTATCTATGACAAATAGATATAAATGTAGTCAATCAAATAATCAAGGACATCTTAATGTTATTATATATGATAAGATAGAAAAATCACTGGAAAGATTTGAGCCTATGGGAATTATTGATCGTTTCGAAATTTATTCAAAACATTTGGATAATATTATTTTGGATCTTTTTAGAAAATATTTACCTGTATCTACTTACTTTAGTCCTTTAGATTTCTGTCCTGCTTCAAGTTTTCAATGTTTGGAAATAAAATCAGATGCAATGTTAGGTGATCCTGGTGGTTTTTGCTCCGCTTGGTCTCTCTGGTATTTAGATCTCCGTCTTTCAAATCCAACTTTATCCCGAAACCAAATTGTATCTTTTGCTTTGAATCAAATAAGTCTTCTCGGTTCATTTAAAAATTTTATCCGCAATTATTCTCATTTTCTTTATTCTCAATCTTTTGATTGATCTATTACATAAATTTCTATATTATTTCTATATTAGTTTTATATTAGTTATAAAACTCATATATTTATATTAGTTATAAAACTCATATATTTATATTAGTTATAAAACTCATATATTTATATTAGTTTTATAACTAATATATTTATATTAGAATCTAATATTGATGTATGTATATTTAAATTATAAATAACATATTACCTCGTTGTCAAACTATAAACAGATAAAATCACACATCAACCGTCCGACATAAAAATTCGATTAAATATGAAAATGATAAAATAAACAAAGATAACAAAAATAAAAATGAACTCACGAAAAATAATTGGAAAAAATAACACAAAAAAAAGTACGGACAGATCAGAGGGCAACTCTATAAATCAAAAAGTATTAAATAATAGCTCAAATGACTATAAAGAGAAAAAGGCAAGTAGGAACAATAAGGAAGAAAAGAAGGAAGAAAAGAAGGAAGAAAAGAAGGAGGAAAAGAAGGAGGAAGAGAAGAAAAATGATAAAGGATATGACGATAGACAAGTTTTAGAATTTGAGGATATGGAATTGAAGGATGAGTTATTGAGAGGAATATATGCATATGGATTCGAGAAACCATCAAAGATACAACAAAAGGCAATAATGCCAATAATAACAAGTAAACCGCCCAGGGATATAATAGGACAAGCACAGTCAGGAACAGGAAAAACGGCAACATTTGTAATAAGTTTACTACAGAGAATAAATACGGAGTCAGATAAATGTCAAGGAATGATAATGGTACCGACAAGAGAATTAGCACAGCAAGAAAATTTAATAGTGAAAGCATTAGGAGAGTATATGGATGTAAAAACACATTTGTGTGTAGGAGGGAACAATTATAAAGATGATGTAGATGCAATGAAAAACGGAGTACATGTAATAGTAGGAACACCAGGAAGAATATATCATTTAATTAGAGAGGGAATATTGAAAACGAAAGATATGGAGATATTAGTAATAGATGAAGCAGATGAAATGTTATCATTTGGATTTTTAGATCAAATATATGAAATATTTAAATGTTTACCAAGCAATGTACAAGTATGTCTATTTTCAGCAACATTATCACCAGAAATATTGGATATAACTCAAAAATTTATGCGAGATCCAATATCAATATTAATAAAAAAAGAAAATTTAACTCTGGAGGGAATCAAACAATATTATGTGGATGTAAAATACGATAATCATAAATTTGAGACTTTATGTGATCTTTATAAATGTCTTAATATTACACAAGCTGTCATTTTTTGTAATTCTCGTCAACGTGTTAATGATCTTGCATCCAGAATGATGGATATGAATTTTACAGTCAGCAGTATTCATTCTGAGCATGATACATACGAACGGGAATCCATTATGAGAGAATTCCGTAAAGGTAACACACGTATTCTTATTACAACAGATCTTCTAGCTCGTGGTATTGATGTTCATCATGTTTCTCTTGTCATTAATTATGATCTCCCTCGTCATAAAGAAAAATATCTACATCGTATTGGTCGTTCAGGTCGTTTTGGTCGTAAAGGTACTGCTATAAACTTAGTTTCTTCCAACGATTTATCTTCTCTCCGTGATTTAGTTTCTTTTTATCAAACTCAAATAGAACCCCTTCCCTCTGATCTTTCTCTTCTCTAATTATATTTCTTTATATTCTTTTCTCTAATTATATTTCTTTATATTCTTTTCTGATTCTTTTTACCTCTGGTAATACCAGTAATATACGATTACTCATATTATATTGACTTTAATTTAACGACTTCCTTAAAAGTATTATAAAATTTTATAATGTCGTATACACAAAATTTTATTTAAGAGCTTAGGAAGTTTGAGAAGAAATTAAGAGGATACGTTGGTGAAAATCTTATTTGAGACGATGTAGTTAAATTTTAATTCAGTATTATAGGAAAGAATATATGGAAATCATTTTATTATATATTGTTTATATTTATTGAGCGTGTAAAAGATAAATTCTTTGTGTTGTGAAAATATAAATATTTATAGATTTAACATGTATTTAGTTATATTAAATCATTTAGATTTAATATAAGTTATAATATAAATTGGGAAAAAATTATCGAAACTTAAAGACGATGAACTTAACTTGGAGAGGATAAACTTAAAGAGAAAATTGAAACGAAGAATAAAAATTTTGGTAAAAAGAAATATAATATGGGAACAATATTGAGAGGTGGGAATAAATATAACAATTCAATGGATAAAAATATAATAACACAAGGATATAAGTATCATAAAGAATATGATTATTTATTTAAGATAATATTAATGGGAGATAGTGGAGTTGGCAAAACTAGTCTAATAAGTAGATATATAGATAATGAATTTATAGAGACATTTATATCGACAATAGGAGTAGATTTTAAAATAAGAACGGTATCTATAGAAGACAAATTAGTTAAATTACAAATATGGGATACAGCTGGTCAAGAACGTTTTCGTTCTATAATGTCATCATATTATAGAGGATCACACGCTATAATATGTGTATATGATGTTACAGACAGAAAAAGTTTTGAAAATATAGAAAATATATGGTTAGGTGAATATAAAAAATATCTAGATTCTGTATGTGAATGTTTTATTGTTGGGAATAAAATAGATCTTCCTGACAGAGCCGTTTCTGAACAAGAAGGCAAAGATTTTGCATCAAAAAATAATATGGTTTATATTGAAATATCTTCGAAACAAAATATAAATGTAGATTTATGTTTTAATAATATTCTTTTACATTTAATTTCTGATGTTTTAAAAAACTCTATATCTACTTCATCTGAAACTGTAGTTTATTCTCCCCATAAAAAATGTTGCTGATCAAAAACTATATCTACTTCATCTTATATAACAGTCTATTCTCGGAAAAAATATTTCGGCCATTCCTATAAATATTAATTCTATTAATATTTATAATATCTATATTTATAATATCTATACTTATAATATCTATACTTATAATATCTATTAGTATTCTGCTATATCATCGGTCTTTAAATATTTATATTCCAGTAACTTATCTATGATATCAACATGTGTTAATATCATTCTCCTACAACAATATCTTTTTATATCTAATGAATCTAGTGCATCGTTTTCTGCATAATTATTTTCTATTTTTTCCAAATATTTATCATATAAACCACCAATAATCTTTCCACATGAAAAACATCTTACTGGAATTATCATATTATATTTTAATATCATTACTCCAAAATCTTAATTTTTCAAAGTTTGTTGCGGCTATACTTTTGTCTATTTTTTCTCTCTTTTTCTTTCTTTTTTGAGTTGCACTTTTTTTCTTTGACTTCTCCTAAATAATTATTTACACAAATAATTATTTAAGCGTTAATAACGTAAAACGTTATTGTTAATTTATGAGTTATTATTTTTGTTATTTGTAAACCATACCATATATAAAAATTGCTATAATGTAACCGTTTATATTTAAGTATATCATTATAATAATTAATATAATAATTAATATAATAATGAATATATTAATTAATATATTCATTATTATATTAATTATTATATTTTTAATACTATCTGCATTTCTATATACTCACTCATAAATATAAAATATCCAATACTTTAATTTTAAATTGAACAGTTTCTTCAAAGTGTGGTTGGTATTATTTTTCTTGTATTTAAAAATTATAAAATAATTGAGATAATACAATTTTCAAAGATAAAATAATGTTAGGTTAAATCATTTTCCTTATATTCTTTCCTATAATAATGAATAAAAATATAATTGTATCGTCTTAAATAAGATTTTCACCAACGTATCTTCTTCAAGGTTTCTTTGAAACCGAGCTAGGTTTTCGTAGAAAACCATGAACTTCTTCTCAAAACTTCCTAAGCTCTTAAATAAAATTTTTTGTATACGACATTATAAAATTTTATTTTAAGTTTAAGGAAGTCGTTAAATTACAGTCAATGTAATATGAGTAATCGTATATTATTGGTATTACTTAGATGTAAAAAGGATTACAAATTAACTATTTAAATACAGTTGTAGATAAATTAAATCCAATTATAAATATTAAGTGTATAAATATTTATAATTAAATGTATAATTAAATGCATAATTATGATGATATTAATTAAGGAGATGTAAAAAATCGAGATAAATAGGGTAAAAGTAACTGAATAAAGTAATTTTTTAATTAGAGAAACAAACCAATGAAAATAAAAAATCCATTGAGTAATAAGTTAATAAAAATAGGAGGATTAACATATGAATCACTCAAGAAAAAAGGTTATTATCATAATGTGAAAGATAACAAAATGGAAAAAATAGATATAGAAGATACAGAAGATACAGAAGATAAGAAAGATAAGAAAGATATGAAACAGATAAATAAAACAGAAATAGAAAAAATATCGAATGGGCGAAAAGTCAATACTGAAAAGACAGGAATAGAAAAAATAGGTACAGAAAAGACATTACTAGCAGAAAAAATAGGCATAGGGATAGAAAAAATAAGAAGAGAAAAAATAAAGAGAGGAGAAATAGAAAAGATAGGGATAGAAAAAATAAGCATAAAAAAGACAGGGGACAAATCGAAAATAGAAAACAAAGAACAAACAAAAACGAATAATGCGGTAGAAATAGTAAAAATAGAAATAAAAAAGTACATATTATACTATTATTATTACGTAAATAAAGATAAATGGGAAATTAGTAATTATGAAAAAATAATGGAAACAGACTTAACAACAATAAAATATGAGAAAAAAGAAGAAATAAAGAGAGAAATATATAGTGAATACATTAAAGAAAATACAAAAATAAAAGATGAAGAATTTTCAATAAAATCAGAATATTTAGATAAATATCATATTAATGATAGGACTGTGGCAAATCCTAAATTTGATTTAAATAAATTTAAGAAGAAGACATATTCTGATTTACAGAATATAATATTATCAGGATCAACCTATAAAAATATACCAAACGACTATTTACAATGTTTTTATATTTTATATTTCATATTGACAACAGATCACTATTATCGTATTATAAAAGGAATATTTTTACCATTTATTTCGCAAATAAAGGGTTGTTTACATAATGAAAAATCAAAAATTGATACATCTTACACTCAAAATTTTCATGATATTGATTTTTTTAGATCAATTCTCACATCTTATTCTTGTAAATTATCTCTTAAGTTACCTATATCTTTAGATATATTACCAAATTGTTTCTTTATTACTTTTTTATCCTATATCAATAATTTTAATAAAAATCATTCGGTAAAATCATGTACTTCTACTTATCCTATTTCTCATACTGATCATAAATCTTATAATATTATAGATAATAATACCATAAAATCTAATATCTCCGATACAATAAATAATATTGCTAATATTAACGAAATAATTACCGATATAAAAGATAAAAATGTAGAAATACTAGAAAATACAACAAAAATAACAAAAATAGATGAAAATATAAGTATAAATAAGATATCGTTAAACAATACCAAGCCAAGGGAAAACTTATTTATTAAAGATAAACGAGATGATGTTACTTGTAATGATAGTATTATTAGAACGAAAAAATATGATAGTACAAATAAAAATAAAATATGTAATAATAACAACAGTGAATTATTTATTCATAAATACCAAAAACAAATCTGTGAGAAAAATAAGGATAAAATATATAAAAAATCACAGGATAAAGAGATTAAAGAGATTAAAGAGATTAAAGGGATTAAAGAGATTAAAGAGATTAAAGAGCATAAAGAATCAAAAAAAGAAAATACCAGAAAAAATAACCGGCAAATAGAAGACGTATCAACTAAAATACAAAAATGTGACACGATGGATAAAAATACCTTGAGAAAAGAAAGATTAGAGAAGATTAATAAAAAATCAGAAAAATCTAATGTTAAAACAGAAGAGAAATTAGAGAAATCCAAGATAGAGAAGGAAGATAAAGTAAAAAAATTGAAGATAGAGAAGGAAGATAAAGTAAAAAAATTGAAGATAGAGAAGGAAGATAAAGTAAAAAAATTGAAGATAGAGAAGGAAGATAAAGTAAAAAAATCCAAGATAGAGAGGAAAGGTAAAGTGCAAAAATCAGAAATAGAGAAAAAAATAAAAGAAATAGAGGAAATGGAGAGAAAATTTGAAGCGAAAGAAATAAAAGAGAATGAAGAAATAAGAGAAGAAAAGGGAGAAGAAAAGGGAGAAGAAAAAGGGGAAAAAGAGAGAAGAATAAATATAGAGGAATTGGGAGAAGTAATAGAAAAAAGAGAAAACAGGAAGAAGATATATGAATCGATAAAAAAAATAAGAGAATGGAAAGTGAAAAAATACGAAGAGAAATATGAAGTGCTGAAGAAAAATTTGAAAACAATGGATGAAGAAATAGATGAGTTGGAATTAAAGAATAATCAGATAACAGAAATATTTCCAATGTATCAAATTACACAAATGAATACATTGATATTGAAAAGAATGGCAAATAAAATGAGGGAAGAAGAGAAATATCAAGATAAGAAATGGTTGGAGAAATTGAAAGATGTAATATATAATAAAGATAGAGGGATAATAACATTAATGGGAACAAGAAGAGAAAATATTAGAGAACAGCTTTGCTCACAAATTTATAGTTTAGTGAATGGTCCTGATATTTTTATAGATAGTTTTTTAAATGTATTAATAACCGGTTCATCTGGTATTGGGAAAACTAAATTAGCCCAAACAATATCTTTTATATATCATACTTGTGGTATTCTTTATACTGATAATGTTATAGTTGCTACATGTACCGATCTAATAGGAACTCATTTAGGACAAACAGCTCCTAAAACTCAAAGACAATTATTTAATAGTTTAGAAGGAGTGTTATTTGTAGATGAAGCACATAGATTAGTCCCCAATAATTTATCATCACAAAATTATTCTCATTATGGTTCTGAATGCATTACTGAAATTGTTAATTTTCTAGATAAATATATCGGTCTAAATATTGTTATATTATCCGGTTACCATGATCCTATTATTAATAATTTATTATATAATGATGAAGGTCTTAATCGACGTTTTCCTTATAAATTTTATCTTTCTTCTTATTCCAATAACGATCTTTTTCTTATTTTTAAACACTTCCTCTCTAAAAAACCTTCTATTTCTCTCGGTTATCATGATTTTCTTCTCGTATCTATTTTAATATCTTCTCTCAATAATTCTTCTCTTTTTGTTAATCAAGCCGGCGATATTCAAAACCTATGTAATTCTTTTGTTCTCCATATTCTTTCTTCATATCATCTTCCCTGGAAATCTGACTATAACTTTCATCATATCTTTACTATTTTTAAATTTTTTCTTTCTTCTCTTCTCTCCTATTCTTAATATTTACATTTCTCTTCTCCTTTATTCCTTATCTTGCTTTTATTTATTTTCCTCTTTTTTCGTATTATTTTTTGTATTATTTATGTAGAATATTTGTATTAATTTTGTAAACTTTCATACTTTCTAATCATATTCTCAATATTTTAATCCTTTTTAATCTTTACCCATATACGTAAAATAACGTATAATGTAAAATAACGCCCAAAGCAAAATGATGTCTAACGTAAAATAACGTTACTTTGCTTCGGACGCTTAAATTACAATTAGCCTTATTACTTGCTTTTGGTAGTCAGTAAAAATACTATAGTTCATGTTGTATTTTATATACCAAATTTTATAACGTTAAGATATTTTTATTATCTCATATTAAGTATATTAGTAAAATATGTTTAAATTATTTATACATAAATAAAATTCTTAGAAATTTTAAGTCATAATATTATATATTTATTATATATTATTATTTATCGACAATAAACTCAATTAATCGATCGTTTAGATCAATTTAGCCATCAAAATTCATAATTTTTGCAGTTACCGAAAATGAAATATGTTCAATTATATTTTTATTCAAAAATATAATTTCTGGTAATTTTTGTTTATTAAAAATAAATGTCCTTCAATGATCAAATTAAAGAATATAGATCTAAACGTAATTTTCAACACAATACATACTCAAGTTCTTCCGATAACGATACTCTAACTCAAGATTTTAATAATACTAATAATAATACTGATAATACTAATAATACTGATAATACTGATAATACTAATAATACTGATAATACTGATAATACTAATACTAATGATACTGATACAAATACTAATACTAATAACAGAGTAAACAGTAATGTTCTAAATGAAAATAATACATATAACGATACAAATAATATAGTAAACCACAATATTCTAAATGAAAATAATTTATATAACGATATAAATGATGTTTATGTTGATAGATTAGTAAACACAGATATAAATTATATAGCACAAGATTATAATATACAGAATTATATATATGATAACGAAATAGATATTGATGAACAAAGAAGAATACTGGAATATTATGAAAAAAGAAAACAAAGATCTGATCAGATTGGAAATATTGGTGAAGTTGCCATTGACAATAGCGACAACAACATTGATAATGATAATACCAATGATGATACCAATGACGATGATAATACCGATGATAATAACGATGATGATACCTTAGATAATAATTTTGATGAAAACGGAGTGTTATATAATCAGAATGGTAATACATTTTCATACACTATTTCTAATCCTAATAGAGTAATATCAACTAATATTTCCACAATAGGAAATAATTTATACGGTAGAACAAATATTTTCTCTAGTTATTCAAGAAATAATATTACTAGAGATTATGAAACTGGAGCAATAACACGAAGTGAAAGTTTTAGAACAAATACAACTATATATCCTGAAATAGATAGAAGAATATCTATATTACCATTGTTGACGTATATGATAAACTTTAATAATAGAAATAATATGGATGAAGATAATGAAGTGATTGATAATGAGGATATAGACAATGATAATATGGATAATGATAATATGGATAATGAAGATATCGATAATGAGGATATGGATAATGATGAGAATAATGAGAATGTAAATATGAGAGGAAACAATAATATAAGATATTTATTGAGTATATTAATGGGAATGGGAAATGGAGTGGGGACAATGAATGGATATGAGGAATTATTAAGATTGACAGAGCAAATAGGAAATGTTGATAGAGGCGCAAGTTCGGAAGATATAGAAAAACTCAAGGAAGAAAAATATAGTGAAATAACAGATAGTAAAAATGAAATATGCAATATATGTTTAGAGAATTTTTGCCCAGATGATACTGTGAGAAAAATATCAGAATGTCAACACATATTCCACAAAAATTGTATAGATAAATGGTTGCAAATTAATAAAAATTGTCCAGTATGCAGATGTGATATTAAGTTATAAAATATATTATCAAAAACAAATAAAAATGAACACAAATTAATTGATAAAAATAATGAAAAAGATATAATATTTTATAAAATTAAAAATGGAATTCTTCGAGAACTGGCCTCTTCAACATGCTCTTGCTCTCTTGGCTATACAAGATGCTGGTTTAGGTACTTTTTATTACGATGTAGATAAAGATATTATTGTTACTTCTGATGAAGCAAAAAATTGCGAACAACCTTGTCGATCAAGCTCCACTTATTTAATTACTGGAAAAACAAAAACAATAAACGATATCTATAAACAAATTAATAATAAAAAGGTACCTGAAATTCCTCCTTCTATCCAAAACTATATCGACCAAAACAACAGCCGTGATGATTTCTATCAAAAACTTCTTAAATATGACAATAAATCTAAGTAAATTAAATTATCGTTCTTTACAATCAATATTGAGAATTACAATCAATATTGATATACTGAGAATTACAATCAATATTGATATACTGAGAATTACAATCAATATTGAGAATCACAATCAATATTGATATACTGAGAATTACAATCAATACTCAGAATTACAATCAATACTCAGAATTACAATCAATATTGATATACTGAGAATTACAATCAATATTGAAAATTACAATCAATATTGAAAATTACAATCAATATTGAAAATTACAATCAATATTGATATACTGAAAATCTTATTACCTACACAACAATATGACGTGTTTATTGTAGAATTTATAAAACTATTATTGTACATAATTCATTCAAATATAGTATTTATAAAATGCACAATTATGATAAATATGATGGAATAATTTGTTATAATATTATACGGTAAAAATTATGTAATTTTTACATGTAGGCGATTATATTTATAGAAGAAATAGAAGGTAATAGGAAATTTAAAGTGAAAAAAAGAAAAAAAGAATAAGTGAAAAAAATAATGATAAATGGAAATATTTTTAATAAAGAAACAGATGATGGAGTAGAAAAAGAGGATACGAATATAGGAGATAGAGTAAAAAAAATGATGAGAAGAATAACAGAAGATAAAATGAGAAATGAATTATATACTGAAGTGAAAAAAAGGATAGAAAAAAAGTATGAAGAGATATTAAAATATGATAATATTAATAGTGAACAGGATAGTTGTTCATTAGATGATTTAGTATGTGAACTAGGATATGAAAGAATAGATGAAAAAGTGGAAAATTTAAAATTCAGTACAACAAGAGAAGAATTAATTATGAAAAATGAAGAGGAAACAATAAAGAAAGGAATGATAATACAATATGATACAAGTGATGAAATAAAAGAATACAGAATGGATGGTGTTTTAAAGAAAAGATTCGGGAAAAAATATGCTATATTAAAAAATATTAATCATTTTCCTGAAATAATATTAAGATATCCTGCCGTGGATAGAACATTATATGAAATTATTCAACCGAATCAATTACATAAAGGATATTGTGATTTTGACTGGAAAATAAATAAATATCCATATTTAACGGACGAATTAGTATCAAAATATATGAGGATTATTGAATGTGTAATTAAATTTACATTTAATGAAATTTATCCTGATTTTGATATTTCTTACGACAATATTTTAATTTACTCAGCTAGTCTTAGTGGTATTAAATATAGTTTTCATATTATTTTGAACGGTTTTCTCTTCGTTAATAATAGAGAAACAAAATTATTTATAACATTATGTTCATCTATTTGTGATTTTATTTGTGATATTATAAACAAAGAATTAAATACAAATATTTATTGTATTCCTTTTGATCTCTCAGTATATAAAAATTGGCAAGCTTTTAGAACACCTTATTCAGAAAAACGTTGCAGTTATAGACCTCTTTTACCTTTTAATATTTCAGCTGCTAATTCTTCTGTTTTATGCGCTTTACTTACTTATTCTTCTAATTGTTATTCTTTACCCAATATTCTTCCTCTTTCTCCTCTTCCTATCAACACTCCTTCTCCTTCTTTAACATTCGAAAATATCGTTTCTATTAATAATTTTAATCTCAAAGATTTTATATACAATAATAACCTTACTATTCGTTCCATTATTAATAACAAAATTATCCTCAATAACAATGGTGGTTTCCATTGTCCTCGTTGTCTTGAAACTCATCATAATGAAAATCCTTATATTACTGTCTCTGGCTTTGATATTTATTTTTGTTGTAGACAAGCTCCTTCTATTATTATTAATAGGGGCTCTATGTTATCAGATGTATCATTCTAACTCATTTTTACCCAAACAACTAAACATATTTCAATTTTTATAATAATATCTCTATATCAGTTATATTATTATATCAGTTATATTATTATATCAGTTATATAATTTCTTATACCTATATACTTAACATTAAATTTATTATGATTATATATAGTTTATTTAATTTATGTACACTTAATCCAACAAACACAAACTTTCATTTATTATTAAATAATGTTAATGAATTATACTTATAAAATATATTTTAATCATCTCAAATATTTGAGATATTCCTCATAATTAAAACATAATATATAATTGTGTTTGATAATATAAATTTATAACTAAATATTATACAGTTAATATTCTTGCAAAATATTATTCTTACAAATATTTTATTTTATCGCACAATAAAACAATTTGCATGTTTTATAAAGCAATTTATTATACTTAATCGGATAATTTAAGAATAATACATGATTACCAGGTTCATTCACTGTTGTAATTAATTATATGTTGACAAACACTAGTTTACAACTCTTTTAAAATTTTTAAAATCAATTTTAAAAATTTTACAAATCCAACTTTATTTTGATTAATACCGATTAAACAATATAAGAATCATATGCTTGAAGATAAAACTTAATAATTATTCAGTTAATAATTCTATTACTTTAATATAAAACTCAATAATTGTCAATTAATAAAATAGTTATTAATAACATAGTGATACTAATATTAATAATCTGATATAAACCATTGCATTAATTCTAATACTCGAAGATACTACTTAGAAATAACAAGATTGTTAAACTCAGGTTCAATTCCAATGCTCGAAGTACTACTTAGAAATAACAAGATTGTTAAACTCAGGTTTAATTCCAATACTCAAAGATACTACTTAGAAATAACAAGATTGTTAAACTCAGGTTTAATTCCCAATACTCGAAAATAATATTTGAAGATAATATTCGAAGATAATTTGAAGATAATTTGAAGATAATATTCGAAGATAATATTTGAAGATAATATTTGAGGATCACAAAATTAATAAACTTGGAGGGATTATTTTGATACTTGAAGATAATACTTGAGATCACAAAATTAATAATTAATTTGATACTTTAAGATAATACTTAAAGATCACAAAATTAATAAACTTGAAGATAATACTTGAGATCATAAAATTAATAAACTCTGAGAGATTATTTTGGTACTTGAATATAATACTCAAGGATCTTCACAATTAATAAACATGGAGATAATTATTTTGATATTTGGAAAGAATACCTTGAAGAGAATACTCAATGATCTCGCAATTAATAAACTTGAATATGATACAATTAATAAACTTGAAGAGATTACTTTGATACTTGAAGATAATACTTGATGATCTCACAATTAATAAACTTGAAGATAATACTTGAAGATAATACTTGACGATGTCATAATTAATAAACTTGAAGAGATAATTATTTTGATACTTGATGATAATACTTGACGATCTCACAATTAATAAACTTGAAGAGATAATTATTTTGATACTTGATGATAATACTTGATGATAATACTTGATGATAATACTTGATGATAATACTTGATGATAATACTTGATGATAATACTTGATGATAATACTTGATGATTACGTAATTAATAAACTTGAAGAGATAATTATTTTGATACTTGATGATAACAAAACCTGAATATGATACAATTAATAAAATACTAAGAGATAATTATTTTGATACTTGATGATAACAATACTTAATGTGTTACAATTAATAAAATACTAAGAGATAATTATTTTGATACTTGATGATAACAATACTTGAATATGTTACAATTAATAAAATACTAAGAGATAATTATACTTGAAGATAAAACTCTACTATAATAAAATTATAAATCAGAAGATATAATAATTAAAATACTAAGAGATAATTATACTTGAAGATAAAACTCTACTATAATAAAATTATAAATCAGAAGATATAATAATTAAAATACTTTAATATCACTCAAAATTAATGTATTAATAAGTATTTAATAAACAAAATATCCGGAGATAATATATGAAAAGCTTAAGATATAAATAATTTTCGGTGCACTTTAATAATTAAAGATATTAGGATAAACTTGTTTATATTATTTAATCAAGTAATTATTTAATATTGTAAATATTAAAGTAATTATATATATTATAAATATACTTAACATACAATTAGATATTAAAACAATATATTTTAATTAAAATCCCATAATATCTAACTATTTTGAATTAAAATAATCTAATGATTCATAACCAAGAAATATATTCCTTGGTTAAAGATATTTAATAACAGTAATAAAAATATAATAATTGAATTTTAACTATAACACATTTATATAAACCCAACTTCTCTTCTCAAGATATTAATTCTGTATAATTTAATGTTTGCCAGGTAATATTTATCTTATATCATACGTATTTGATAAAAATTGATAGTATTTTATGTTTTTACATTGATTTATTATTACAGTTTTCAAATCACATGATATTTTTTCAAGTTACATAATTATGATCTTTAATTATATAATTTATAATTGTTTACTTCATGTTTAAAATATTATCCTCGCAATTATCCTTATTATCTTTATTATTTTTATATCTAATTCCCATAATTATCTTTTGATGTTATTCAATTTGTTTAATTATAGTCTTACTATATTTATTAAACAATTAAAAATTCAAGGTTTTCATATTACAAAATTATTATTATCCATTATCTATTATCCATTATCCATTATCCATTATCCATTATCCATTATCCATTATCCATTATCCATTATCCATTATCCATTATCCATTATCCATTATCCATTATCCATTATCCATTATCCATTATCCATTATCCATAAAGCAAAAATAATGTTAAATGTTTTTAAATTACGATCAACGTAATTTTTTATTTCTAATATCATTAATAAATCGTATGTTTTATTTTAAGACCTATAAAACGGTGTCAAGAAATAATCATAAGTTGAAACTATTATAACAGAACGGGTTCTTTAAAATTTATATAAAACTGAATTTTTAGGATTTTAAAGTATGATAAACTAGTGTTTGTCAACATATTAATTATGATAACCATATCGTGTTCATATTCGAATATATATAACTTTTAATATGTTGATAAACACTAGTTTATTATACTTTAAAATTCTAAAAATTCAGTTTTATATAAATTTTAAATACTCAGAGAATAATTAGGTTAATGGTATGTATTTTAATCATATATGATATATGATTAAAATGGTATTTTAATCATATATGATATATGATTAAAATACCATTTTAATATTTAAAGTAGCTAAGTGAATTAAATGCTAAATGAAAATATCGATATAATATTGTAGTGGTTAAAGAAAAATACAAAATATAAAAAATATTTAGCATTATGTTTTGAAATATAATGCTAAATATTTGACAGAACGATTAAATAAATATTATAGTATTGTAAGAGATTGTTGGGTTATGAAAAGAGATAAATATTTGAGACGTAAAAGATGATTATTTAACTAAAGATTTAAATATTTGAGCGGAAGAACAGATATTTATTTGAGTAAAAGAATAAATAATTAAGCATATAAATCTTTATATATCAACCTGAGGATAAATATATAATTTATAGAATATATTATAAATAAAGTTAAGTAACAAAAGATAAAAATTAGAATATAGCATGTTAAATTTTATTTTAGTTAATAAGTTTTAGGAAATAGTAACAGAATTGAAGATTAATAAATTGCAATAAGGTATGAAGAATAAGTTTTAAGAGATAGTAGCAGAATTAAAAATTAAGAAATTACAATTAATTATGAAGAATAAGTTTTAATAGCGAGACAACGGGAGAATTTAAGATTAGAAATAGTAATAAAGTATTGGGAATAAATTTTAAGAGATAAATAGGAAAATTGAAGATTCAGAAATAGTGCAAGTATGGAGAATAAGTTTTAAATGAGATAGTAAGAAAATTGAAGATTCAGAAATAGTGCAAGTATGGAGAATAAGTTTTAAATGAGATAGTAAGAAAATTGAAGAACAAGAAATAGAAATAAGTATGGAGAAGGATAATAAATAAAGTGGAAGATTAAGACATAAGTATGGAGAAGAATAAGAAATAAGTATGGATAAGAATAAGAATAAGAATAAGAATAAGAAATAATAAAGTGTGGAGAAGAATAAGAAATAATAAAGTGTGGAGAAGAATAAGAAAGAAAAGAGAAAGGTAAAAAGAGTGAAATATAGTTAAGAAGAGAAAAAATAGAAATAAAAAGATATAATAGAAATATTGTAGAGATAAGAAAAAGAAATAAGTAATAAAAATGGAATTTTTTAATAATTGGCCGTTGGAATATTATAGAACATTAAGACTAATAAAAGATAGTGGACTAGAAAAAATGTATTATAATATAGATGAGGATGTAATAATAACAGAAAAGGAATCTAAAAAATATGAGGAAAGACCAAATAGAAAAAGTGAAACATATTTGATAGTAGGGAAATCAAAAACAATAAATGAAGCATTCAAAGAATTGAACAAAAGAGAAATACCAAAAATACCAAAGAAAATAAAAAAGAAAATAGAAGAGAGAGAAAAAAATGACAAATTAATAGGAATATATGGGAAAAGAGATGAAAATAGAGTGGAAGAAATATCAGAAAAAGTCAATGGAAAAAATAAGGTTCCAAAAGAAATAGGAGAAAAATTAAACGAAAAATTAAAAAAAATAACGAAAACAACCAAAGAAACAGATGAAATATTAGCAAATAAATATAAACAACTTAAATGGTTTAGAAATTATTTATTGGTAAAAGTTACAGATAAGAATAATAGTTGTTATAATTTTGGAGAACTTGTATATCAAGGAGCAATTCCTCCTATTCCTTTAGGAGATACAAAAGGAAAAATAGAATATGACAAATGTAAAAAAAGATACTCTGTATTTAATATAACATTATATTATGAAAAAGATAATATGGGTCATGCAACTTTATTAATAATTGACCATGTTGAAAAATTGATGGAATATATGAATCCTCATGGTATCAATGATAACAAATTTTATTATCATCGAATCGAGACTTCTTTGATTCGTTATCTTTCCTCTTATTATCCTGATTATCATGTCAATCTTTTTGATAGATGTCCACTTCTTGGTCCCCAGTCTATCACTAATGACGATTTCTGTTCCGCTTGGATTCTTCTATATTCTTATCTAAGATTAAACGATGGTATTTCTTCCATTAATGTTATTAATTGGTTGACTTCTTTTTCTTCTTCTAAATTACATAACATTATACGTAACTTTATCAATTATCTTTATTCCCTTGTTCAATCTATCGATCCTTCTTTACCTTCCTCTCTTTATAACTTGAGTCTTGTTATCCCTAAATCCCGTAATTCTTCCCTCATTGATTCCTTTATTTCCTATTATATCCCTCTTATCAATCAATATGCTGTTAATAATGATTATAACTCTATATCCTCTCTTATCTCTGAAATTAATCTTTCTCTCAACAATAAATCCTTCTCTTTTTCCCAATAATTTTTTCCTGTTCTTCCCATTCTTCTCATTCTTCTCATTCTTCTCATTCTTCTCATTCTTCTCATTCTTCTCATTCTTCTCATTCTTCTCATTCTTCTCATTCTTCTCATTCTTCTTATTCTTTCCATTCTTTATTACATTTTTTGTTTCAAACTTATGCTTATGGTATTTATAATATTAGTATAATTATTATAGTTGTGATACTTATTACTTGTGATAGTTGTGATACTTATATAACTTGGTATTTTTATATCAATAGTAATTGATATAATTTATTATACTTATTGCACCATTTATTATACTTATGATAATAAATGTACTTATGACTACATTTATTATACTTATAATATTAAATGTACTTAATATTAGTGATAATATTTATTATACTTATGTCAATATTTAATATACTTATGATATTAAATATACTTAATATTAATATTAGTGATATTAATATGTAATTAATAAATATAGAATAAATGATAAAGATGTATAAAGTATACAAAAATAATTATTTTTGTATATATTGTGAATAAAATTATAAAAAATGAAAAAAAATATAAGACAATGTGATAAAATAAAAAAGTATCAATCAAACATGTCAAGACAATTAACATTAGTCGCTAAGAATGAAGGAACTCAAGAATCAATTAAAAATAACAGTCTAGTTGTTGATGTTGATGTTGCAGTACAATCATTATTAATAAAGGACATGGTAGAAGACTTGGATGAAGAAGAACTAAATGAAACAACAGAAATTCCATTACCAAACGTAGAATTCGAAACATTAAAGAAATGTGTAGATTATATGAAGTATCACGTAACTGCAAAAGTGGCTGAAATTCCTAAACCACTTCAAGGAACATTAGAGGAGTTTTTAAAGAGTGTAAAAGCAGAATTCGAGTTAGAGTTTATCAAAGGACTAACAAATGAAACTATTATTGAAATTATTATGGCTGCTAACTATATGAATATTAGCGATTTATTACAGTTAATGTGTGCTAGTATCGCGTCCCAAATAAAAGGAAAGACTCCAGAACAAATTAGAGAGTTATTTGGCATAGAAAATGATTTTACTCCCGAAGAAGAAGAAAGAATAAGAGAAGAAAACAAATGGTGTGAAGAGGGTGTTTAATTTTAGGTTATATAACAAATAATAATATTAACAAATAATAACAAATAATAATAATAACAAATATCAGTTTTAATATTAAAACTAATATTTATACAGCTAAAATATAAAATGTTAATTATTTAATGAATTAATATTAATTAAATTAACACCGCTTTCCTTAATTGATTTAGCTAATTTTATATCGGATGGCATTAATGTTTCTCTATCGGCATGTTTTGTTAGTAATCCGGCAACTTGGAATATGGAAATCAAATATGATTCGATAATTAATTGAATAGATCTAAGAGCATTAGGAGAAAATCTGGCTTCATCAATATAATCTTGTGCTATTTCTCTAATAAGTCTATCGAAGGGAGCAACAGGAAACACTAATATATCGCTTATTTGTTGCTGTTTTTTAATATTTCTAGCAGCTACTGTACCAGGTTTGTATCTATGTGGCTTAGTACTTGGACCACGAACTCGTTTAACTTTTATATCAACATTAACTTGGTTATCTTGATCGTTTTGATCGTCATCTTGGTCTTGAGCATTGATTTCAAGATCATTATCTTCATCGTTGCCTATCTCATTAGGTTGTTCAGAAGTATTTTTAGTAGTAATTCTGTAGAGTCTATTAGCAGTTTTAGGGAGAGCAACAATAGCTTGATGATCAGTTTCGAGAGCTAATTCAACATGATTTTGAGTTATAGTAACAACACGGTAGTATTGTGCAATAATAGAAATTTTAGATAACAAATAATGAAGTTTATCTTTAGCAATATCGCGACTTAAATCGTAAACATTTTTAGAGAAACGTTTTACAGAACCTGCTCTAAACAATAATCTTTTGAAAGCTGGATTTGTGAGACCAGTTATATTATCACGTAAAACACGTTTAGTGCGACCAGATCTAGGTGAATTAGGACCAACAGAGTTATTAGATGTATTAGATGTATTGGAAAAATCGCGATTGTTCATTTTAGAGTTTTATTTTTTATAAAGCGTTTTTTTTTATTTCTTTTTTATTATCTAATAAAAATTGCAAATCAATGAGCTTCAACGACATAAATTTTAACACTTATATATATAAAGTTCTTAAACAAGTGCATCCTTCAATTAGTTTAACAAAACCTGCTATCGATGAACTCAGTAATATTTGTTTGTATATTCTAGATCTTATTATGCAAAATATTAATCTTTTAATGAGACGCAACACTGCTATTACACTAACAACTCGTGATGTTGAATCTGCTGTAAGATTAACTCTTCCAGGCGATCTAGCAAAACACGCTATAAGTGAAGGAACAAAATCTGTATCCATTTTTAAAGAATCATTATCTCATAAAAATAAAAATGCAATTCGCTCTTCTCGCTCTTCTCGTGCTGGATTATTATTCTCTGTCTCTCGTGTTGAAAATATTATGCGTGATCTCTCTATTCGTGATAGATTAAGCTTTAATTCCGCTGTATATTTAGCTGCTGTTATTGAATATATTATCGCTGAAATTCTTCAATTATCTGGTAATCAAGCCCAAAATAAAGGTCGTGCTCGCTTAACCACTCGTTTTATATATCTCGGTATTTCCAATGATTCTGAATTATCCTTATTATTTAAAAATGTATATCTTGCCGGTGGTGTTCTTCCTTCTGCTTAACTTATTTGTATTCTTGTACTATTGTATTATTTTCGTTCCCATAAATTAGATTTATATAAATCTAATTTATATTACATATTTATTATGGTAAATATATAATTGTATTTATCTTTACTGTCATTAAAAAAATAACAATTAAAGTTATTTTTTTAGTACATATAATGATAAATTATTTATTGTAGTGTGTAATTTGTTGTTTTTGTTTAATAGATAAAAAATCTGTATTATTTCCAGCTTGTTCAACTTTATATGTTGATATAGACTCCTTCATTTATTTTCAAATAAAACAAAATAAATATATTCAATTTAAGATAAAATATTATGAATAACTAATTTTAAAACTGTTAGAGCAATGAGAAAGAATAAAACATCATGTTCCAAATTTCAGTTTATTGCAAGTTAATTTTTAGTCAAAATAATATCAAATAAAGTCATATAACTTATATAATTTAGATATATTAAGATAAAGTATTTGTGTCTTATGATAAAATATGAAAAAAAGAATTATAAATAAGTAATATTTTATTTGTTAAATAAAATGCGATCACATTACAATAGTTCAACACAAAACACAACTTTAGTTCCTAATGCCAATCCCAATCAAGATCCAAATTATGATGCTTATAGAGACTATCAAAATAATGTACATAATTATGATATAGTAAAATTCGTAAATATGTGTAATGCAGGACAAATAAATAATACAATATGCAATGATACAAAGATATGGAAACATTTTATAATGAGAGATTTTAATACAGTTTATATTGGGTCTGATCCAAAAGAAGCTTACACGCTACTCCATAATCAAAATATTAGAAAATATTATAAGAAGGATTAATATTATGATTTATAATATATCCTAGTCGATAACCCTTTAACTACATATAGTTAATTAATATTAAATACCGGTAGTTATATAGTTACATAATATGTAACTATGTGGTTAAAGTCAATTAAATATAGAATCACTAACTATAAATATAGGATCACTAACTATATTTATAGAATCACTGACTATATTTATGGAATCGCTAACTATAGATATAGAATCACTATCTATAAATATAGAATCACTAACTATATTTATAGAATCACTAACTATATTTATAGAATCACTGACTATAAATATAGTATAGAATCACTGACTATATTTATAGTTAGTGAATATTAAATGTGATTAAACAAATAGAGAAAAGATGTTAGAATATAAACTAAATTTATCTTTGTCTTTTAAGTCATATAAATCACAAAAAGTAGAAAGAGCTTTATTCAAGCTATCAAAGTTAATATTTTGTATACCAAAAGCTAAGATATTGTCTCTAATTTCAGTAATATCGGGTTTATAGTCTAGTAAATTAAAAATAATATTATTGGACATAATAAATTGTTTAATATCAGTTATATTTTTGGTATCTAACAATAACTCTTTAATTTCTGGATTAGTACATTGTGAATTACCATATTTTTGTGTATAGTATTTTTTGAAAACATCTACATCCTGTCTTAAACCACTTGGTATATTGTTCCAATTAAAACTATTATCAATACAACTCATTAATATATTAATATTATTTTTAAAATTATATGGAACTCTTTGATATAAAATAATACCAACCGTGTATTGGTTTCTAATTGATTTAAGCCAATACATAATTAAATCTTCATCCAACATATCATTTGGAATTTGATTCAATGGCAAATTATGATGTACCCAGTATATTATTGTTTTTCTCGTTATTGGCAACCTACCTACTAACGCTTTAATTAATCCACATTTAACAAAGCATAAATTATTCCAATTTTCAATACTAAAAACTTCATTCCATGATTCAGCTTTTCCTATATCTTTAATTTTATTATATACCTCTGGTATTGTTATTTTTTTTACTCCATAAAAATTCATTGCTCTTATTATTTTGTATACCGTTTCTTCATCTAATTTTTTTTTACCCATTTTTATTCTTATTTCCCCTTTATTCTCTTTTTCCTTTTTAAATAATCTTTCTACATGGTATATCACTGTCTCTGCATCTCTTATGTTATTTACATATGGAACTCCCCTATATCCTCCTTTCGCTAATATTTCCCACTTATATGCGTTTGTTCTTTTTGTCTTTCTTCTCCATTCTTCACTTACTTTCTCGTAATTCATCACATTCTCTCTTCCATAATCCAATATTATTTCAAATATATCCGCTGGTATATCTTTCATTTTTTTTATCTTTTCCTCTTTTTCTTTATTTTATCTTCCTTCTCCTTTTTTCTTCTCCTTTTCTTTTTCTTTTGATATCTCTTCTATTCTTTCCTTTTTGCTTTAATATTACAATATTCTATTCATTCTATTCATTCTATTCATTCTATCACTCTATTCTATTCATTCTATCACTCTATTCTATCACTCTATTCTATTCATTCTATTCATTCTATTCATTCTATTCATTCTATTCATTCTATTCATTCTATTCATTCTATTCATTCTATTCATTCTATTCATTCTATCACTCTATTCTATTCATTCTATTCTATCATTATATTTATTTATTTGTTACATTTATTATTTTTCCTATATTAATAAAATATAGAAGTTATGCATCAGCAATAAAAATGTTTATATACAAAATTTTTTGTGAAAAATAAATGATATTAAATAAAGATGAAATATGTTGTCAAATATGTTTAATGGAAGTAGAAAATGATAAGATAGAGCCATGTAAATGTAGAGGTACAGTGGGGAAATATCATATGGATTGTCTGAAGAAATGGGTTCAACACTTAATGAAAACAGGAAAAATACCTAAATGTTATTCATGTAAATTTGAATATAATTTATCTGTATCAAAATTCGTTTGTTTTATAGAAATTGTACTAATAATAATAACATCATTGTCGACCACTTATATATCAAAAGTACATAATATTACCGTTTTATACTATTACATAAATATAGTCGTGAATTATATGTTTATTAACTATTTCTATAAAAATCTGTCCGCTCCAAAAATGTTATATACTATTTTTATAGCAATTTTATCACTTATTTTAGGATTTTTAGCTAATTATCAATCAAATTATACTAGATTTATTTTTCATTATTTTTCTACCATTTTCTTATCCTTTTCTTTTTCTTACATTTTATTTGTTATTTTCATTCCCTTTTTTACAATTAAATATACATATATATACTCATATTCAAATCCAAGACCATAATCCACTATCCATAAATATGGAAACATATTAAGTTAATAACACTAAAATTTTAAGTAAAATATTTTTGGTAATTCTCATTATATTAATATTAATAAAAGTGTAATAGTATGAATAGAATTTAACTATGGTTTATAATAGTATAATGAGAAATTTAGAAAATATTAAAGAGAAGTGGAGAATTGGGAAATAATAGAACAAAATTTGCGGTTAATGGGTTGCAAATAACAATACAAACAAGAAATGAGAGAATTTTTATCATGTTCATCAGTAGATTTATCTAATTTATCAAGAATAAAACAACAAAAATCTATATCTTCTTTAGACCATAATTCTCGTAATTTTTTACATAAATCATGATTTGTTGGTATTTCTTCTTTTACCATATCGTGTTTCTCTATTATTCCAATGTAATAATAGATACATTGTACTATTAAAGGATTTTCATTATATGTAATTTTAAGATTATTAAGTCCATGTATAGCTTTTTCGAATATATTTTTTATTTCCTGAGTTGGATTTTCATACAAATACCATTCACAAGCTCTTCTTATTGGTATATACAAATTATGTAAGTCGTTTTTCTTATCTCCATTATACCATCTTATTGCAGATTGCATAGTATCAGGTGTTTGTAAATGTATTCTATGATCAGACAAACTTATTTTTGTTCCGCATGGCTTATATTTTAGTAATGCTAATTCTATTATACAGCTCAATGGTTCTAATAATTCTATCTTATTGTTATCATTATTATTTATATTTTGTAATAAATTAACCGTATTACTTATAATCTGATAAGATTTCAAAAAACCACTCATTTTTCTTGTCTTTCTTATTATTTATCTTTTGATTTTCTCTTTTTATTTCCTTTTCTTTTTCCACTTCCTCTATCCATCTCTTTAATTCTTATTTCCTTTTTATTTCCTTCTCTTGTTCTTTTTTTGTTCTGTTTTATTTTCCCATTATTTTTGGCATCTTATCTATATTATTTCGTCTTATATTCAGCTATTACTGTTTACACGTATTTAACTAATTATATTCTCTTAACTTTAATTAATATCATTTATTTAATTCGTATTCGTAATTCTCAATCCTATTACTAAATTCACAAATTAGTTAATTTATCGTGTTATTGTCCATCAAATAGTTATTATATTTATACACTAATTATATGTTTTCAATATAATTAGACAGCAAATATTTATTATAGTATAATCATTTAACTAATACATTTACCTATAGTAAATAATATATATATTATTTACTATATGTTATTCATTATATATTCAGTTCTATTACATTAAATTAAAACACTTAATATATAAATTATATTATCCATCCAAATATAATAACTTAAAAAACTATTATAATATTTTGTGTAAATATTATAATATTTTGTGTAAATATTATAATATTTTGTGTAAATATTATATATAGTTGATAATTGGTAAAATATGGTTAAATTATATATGGTTAATAATTGGTAAAATATGGTTAAATTATATATGGTTGATAATTGGCAAAATATTGACGAATTCTGAAAGATATTTTTTTATAAAATAATATCTTTATTGCCAGGATTGATAATTATTTTTTATATTATCTAATATCATATTAGATTTATATTTTGTAATATTAGATTGAAATTTTATTACTTATATTAATAAAATTTCATATTTTGATGTTGATAATTGGATCAGAATTTAAATAAAATATTAGCCAAGAATTAAAATAATACATTATATAATAAAGTAATTTTGTAACATAAATGCTTAGATAAGTTAATTACTTACAATAATTATTGAAAGCTAAATTAAATACAATATTACATTTTATAAAATGTAATATTATAGAGATAAATATAGAGATAAATATTGAGATAAATATTGAGATATAGTTAGAAATTGTTGAGGAACATTTTAGATGGAATAGGAATAGAGGGTTGATTTTGATATTTACAATTTAATTTCTCACCATAAGAAACAAGACATGAATCTGAAGGAGTAAAATATATTAGCTGGGCAATAGGTTGTCCTTTATATACTCTTACAGGTTTTATAACGCTTATTTCTAGTGTCCAATTACCTTTGAAACCTATATCACCTTTTCCGGCTGTTGCATGTATACTGATACCCAATCTACCTGTGGAAGATTTACCTTCTAAAAAAGGAACATGAGAAAATGTTTCTGTATATTCAAGAGTTGATCCCAAATATAGTTCACCTGGATAAAGTAATATACCTTCATCAGGTATTTTTATTGACTTAGTATTATTATCTTTCCTTGAATCTAAAAATTCTTCTTGATACACAACCAATTCGTCACCCAAATGAACGTCATATGAATTCGAACCTAAACTACTTCTTTCATAAGGAGCTATTATAATAGTTCCTTTATCCATTTCCTCCAAAATACTCTTATCTGTTAATATCATTTATCTACCTCTCTTATTAATTTTTTTCTTTCATTTTTTTCTCTTTAGCAATTTTTTGATAGTATTATAATAATACTAGATAATACTAGATAATACTAGATAATACTAGATAATACTAGATAATACTAGATAATACTAGATAATACTAGATAATACTAGATAATACTAGATAATATTAGGTAATACTAGATTGTAATATTATAATATTAGGTAATACTAGGTAATACTAGATTGTAATATTATAATACTAGATAATATTAGGTAATACTAGATTGTAATATTATAATATTAGGTAATACTAGGTAATACTAGATTGTAATATTATAATACTAGATTGTAATATTATAATACTAGATAATACTAGATAATACTAGATAATACTAGATAATAATATTTTTAAATAATATATCTTGAAATAGAATAAAGATAGAGGAATGTATGGTGAAATTATGTTAAGAAAATATGGGAGAAAAAGAAATTAAAGAATCAAAAGAGAGAAGAAACAAGGGAAGAAAAAGAGAGAGAAAGAAATTGAAGAGAAAAATAAGATAAAGGAAAAAGAAAATGAAACTGAGAAATTTAGTAAAAATAGTAGAAGTAGGAGCTAGAGATGGTTTACAAAATGAGAGAAAAATATTGGGATGGAATGTAAAAAATAAATTTATTGATTATTTAACAAAGTCAGGGATAAGAGAAATAGAAAGTGGAAGTTTTGTTTCATCTAAAATGGTACCACAAATGGGAGATAGCGAGGAGGTATTAAAGAATATTAAGAGAAAAAAAGGGACAGTATATTCAGCACTGGTACCAAATATAAAAGGATTAGAAAAAGCATTGGAGTCAAAAAGTGATAAAATAAACTTTTTTACATCTGCATCTGAAACTTTCAGCAAGAAGAATACAAATTGCAACATAGATGAATCATTAAATAGATTATCACAAATAAAACAGAATTTAGATTTATATAACAAATCAAATGATAAATATATACCATTGCGTGTTTATATTTCTTGTATTTCTGGATGTCCTTATGAAGGACATGTTGCTATTAGTAATATAGTTGAACTTGTTAATTTATTACATAATAAATTTAACGTAGATGATATATGTTTAGCTGATACTATAGGGTGTGGTACACCTGAAACAACACAAAAACTTCTTGATTCCATAAAAATACCAAAAAGTAAACTGTCAGTTCATTTCCACAATAATAATGGATTGGCTTTAAATAATATAGAAGTTTGTCTTCACTCAGGTATTACATCTATTGATTCTTCAGTTGGTGGATTAGGTGGTTGTCCATTTGCCAAAATTGCTTCGGGTAATATTGATACTTTATCTGTCGTTTCTTTATGTAATCGTTTGGGATTTAATACTGGTATTTCTTTATACAACCTTCATTTAGCTTCTAATTACATTAGACATCAATTATCCCTACATTGATTGTTATATTAACAGCATAAGTCATATGTAATATTATATGAGTTAATAATATATTATAAAATAAAGTATAATATATTGCAAATGAAAATATATAGGAAAAAATTATATTGCAAACAAAAATATAAGGGAAAATACTATAAACAAATTGTTTGAGAAAACAGAATATTTTTTATATAAACACATAATATAAAAAGTATGATATTATAGAATATTAGGAAAAAAAGAAAAAAGTTTAGTGAAGAAAATATAAGAAAAAGAAGATGATATGGAAAAAGAGAGAGAAAAAAAGAAAAAATAGAAGAAAGTAAAAAAGAAAAGAAAAAATCAGAATTAAAAAGAAAAAAAAAGAAGAAAAAGATGAATATTACAGATCCGAATTTAAGATCCATAAGAAGGAAAGCGTTAAGCGACTATATAAGATCGAGTAATATAGCTATAATAAGCAAATTACTGACAACAGACTTGGATATAAATGAATATATAAATGGAAAAACACCAATTATGGAACTGGGTGAATCAAGTATGTCGGAAAGTACGAAAATAGAAATTTTAATACTATTTTTAAAGTCGGGGGCTGATCCAAATTTATGTGATATAGATGGATATCCTGCTTTTTATTATTTTAATACGTTAAATTTAGTTACAGTATTAATAGATTACCCTTTAAATTTAAATCTGCAAAATCAAAATGGTGAAACAGTACTTATGTCCTTAATAAATAAAAGATATAATCCTGAGATATTAAAATTATATTTAGAATTGGGAAAATATGATCTTAATATTGTAAACAAATTAGGTCAAAATTTTCTTGATGTAGTAGAATTTTCCCCTCAGGATTATATCTATATTGTTGAATCTTTTTTTGGTCAAAAAATTTATGAATTGAGACATCCCCACATTAATACTGATACTCCTCTTTTAGAAAATATTGTTTTGGAAATTCTTCAAAATATCGATCGTATGAAGCTTTTCGAAATCTCCCAAAAATATAAAATGCCCGTTAAAGTTCCTCTTACTCAAGAAGAATTATATTCCATTTTTATAGATAAAATCCTTTATTCTTAATCTTCGTGATATATGAATCTTTGCTCATCGATTCATATATTTTTTATTATCAAATATTTATCTTAGTAAATTTTTATTATAATATTTTACACTTTATATTTTACTTAATAAATACTTATCTTAATAAATATTTATTAACTTTTTTACTGGTAAAAAAAGTTAGTGCAATGCGTTTTTCCACATAACTGTCTGTTATTACTTTCTCCCAAATCAAGGTCACATATTAAACATTTATTTTCATATTTTATATTTTCCTCATTGTAGTCATAATTACAATAATCTATTTCTACATCAGACTTTAAATATTTGTTTTCTTGTATATTTCCTTTATCTAATATATTTTCTTTATCTAATATACTTTCTTTATTTAATATATTTTCCTCTTCATAATATATGTCCGTAAACATATCATCTTCGTTATCATGTATGTTATCTATGTTTACACAATATGTTTTTCCACACAATTGTCTTGGATTACTATTACCTAAGAATTCTTTACATACTACACAAGTATACTCAAAATTATCGTCCATTTATTTCATAATATAAAAAATATAAAAAATCAAATCTACATAATATTAGATATTAATATATCTTAAATACTCAATATCGTGTACTTAGTAAATATAACTTAAATACTCAATATTGTATTACACATTAATATTTTTTAATATTAGACCGGTTTACTCAATATTGCATTACACATTAATATTTTTTAATATTAGACCGGTTTACTCAATATTGTATTACACATTAATATTTTTAATATTAGACCGGTTTACTCAATATTGTATTACACATTAATATTTTTTTAATATTAGACCGGTTTATTCAATATTATGTCAACTTACATCTGTACTAAATAGATATTTGATATCTTATGGTACCTAACCCCTGTAGTATCTAAATAGTATAGATAGTCTTCAATTCAGCTAGAAGAAGAGGTGATAATATTATATAGCATAATTCTATATAATATTTTTATGTGTATATCAAAATTTATACACAGGAACAATTATTATAGTTTTGTTAAAGATAATTATTCAAGTTGATAATCTTTCTATGTAATTATCTCAATAATATGATAACAAAGTTCAATTATTTCCCTATAATTATATATTATGGTATTTAGGACAATATATATTTATTGTATATTATGGCATTCAGGATAATATATATTTATTATAATAACAAACAAGTGAAATGAGAATTTTTATTAAGATAATATATCATATGTATAAATAGACTTAAATTTCCTAATATAATCAATAATAATGTAGTGATAAGAATTATTATATTAGATATTATTATATTAGATATTATTATGTTAGATATTATTATGTTAGATATTATTATGTTAGATACTATGAGGGAGAAAATTGAAATATAAGAAAAAAGACTAAATATATGTTATAGAACATTTGTATTAGGAGGAACACATAAATATTGACATACGCTAGTATAATTAACACCATTTTTTTCGTCATTTCTATCAGCAATAGAAGGATCATATATTGTATTACCAGAATCATCGTAATTAATAGCATTTTGAGAACCAGGTTTATGACTCCAGGTTCCATCTTTGTCTTGTCTGTAAAAATGATAGTCATTATAGGGATCGACTACAAGACCTACTTTTCTATAACCTTGTGGACAAGGGGATATATGATCAGAATGTAATATATTATTATTATCGGCTATAATTCTCTGTGTCATATCTGAACATAAATAATCTTTCTTTGTTGGTCTCTCATATCCAGCTTTAACTCCGGGATGTGGAAAATTAGTTCTTGTGGGATTATAATCATTCATTGCATATGCATAGCAGTTATGTACTTCTACTATTCCTGGTTTGTTCCATTTATCGGGCTCATAAACAGTAAAATATTCGTTATTTTGACCATTTCGATATACTTGTTCAGCTTCTGTATCATTATTATAATCTACATCTTGGCTCACATTATAACGTGAATTATTGTAGTTTGAATATAGGTTATTTCTTGATGATATATTATTTCTGGAATATGATATATTATTTCTGGGAGATGATGTATTATTTCTGGAAGGCGATGAATTATTTCTGGAAGACGATGTATTAAGTTTATTATAGTTATAACGAGAATTATTATAGTTGGTAGGATATGTATTATTATAATTATAGCGAGAATTATTATACTTGGTAGAAGATATATTATTATAATTAAAAGAAGCAATATTATTATAGTTATATGTATCCAAAGATCCAAAGTCAGAAAAATTATTGTAATTAGAATAAAAACCCGATGTCATTTTATTAATAGATTTTAGATTTTATAAATTACGATATTTTAATTAAAACTTATCAAAATAAAATATTCTCATTATACAGATTGATACGATTTCCATATTTTTTGAATATACAAATAAATATTCGAACAAGTAATTTCATATATCCAGTAATTTTAAATTATTTTTACTCGTCCCTAATATAAAATATTTATTTTATCCTTAATATTAACCTTAATAAATATTTCTAGTCAATATTATGTTATTTACTATATAAAATTACCAAAATATATTAGTAATTTTATTAAACACACATACATTTGTGTTTTTATCGATAAAATCTAAAAATAAAAAGAGAAAAACGGAAAAAAAAAATGAAAATTTTAGAGGTTTTCGTTTCATTATTGATTATAAAAAAAATCCATTTCTGATACCTAACTTTACGGAGAAAAATAAAGAAAATCCCCAAATAGAAATACCGCTAATCCATAGGTTTTATAAAGATATAAAAATATATTCTATACAATTATAATTTATACGTTTTATATCTTTATTAAACCTATTCTATATCTTTAATATTATTATAAATCATTTTAGTTGAAAATTATCATAATTATCTTTCGAACCGCTAAATTATTATTCAAATATATCTATCTTTTTATTATCAAAGTAACTATTTTATAAATTACATCATTTTAATTATCTATCTTGTTACCATTGTATATAAATTATCACAATCTTGTTACCATTGTATATAAAATTATACCAAATTAATTACTTAATACTTTTTTGCAACTAATAAATTGTAAAAAGACATGAAGCAAGTACATAAATTGACATATAATATTTTATACACATTCAATCGAATATTTATCTCTTAACTTTGATATTTAAGCTATTATTTTATTCTAAGGACACTGCAAAATGGTCAATTTTGTTAAAAGATAGTTGGGTAAATGCTATTGCTAGTATGTAGACTGTATACAAAGTCTTTTCACAACATCTTTAAGTTAATTACTCTATTTTATTTATTATCCTTTAAGTGTTGGGCTATTGTCTTTTTAAATATTTTTACTATATATTCTCAATATTTATATTCAAAATATTCTCAATATTTATATTCAAAATATTCCAATAATTTATCTTTAATATTAATTTTACTCAACCTAAAAACCTTAAACTAATTAAATAGTTATTCTAAAAACTCTTAACATTAATTTTTAGTATTTATAATAACTATATACGTTATTATATATTTCTGGTTTATAGCAATATAATATAACTATATATGTTATTATACATTTCTGGTCTATAACAAAATAATATAATTTTTAGTATTTACAATAACATTATAAGTTATTATAGATTTCTCGTTTATATAAATATAATATAATTTTTAGTATTTATAATAAGATTATAAGTTATTGTAGATTTCTCGTTTATATAATATAATTTTTAGTATTTATAATAACATTATTGGTTATTATATATTTCTGATTTATATCAACATAACGTTAATTTTTAATGTTATAATAATATTGGTTATTATAAACATTAAAAATTAACGTTAAGTATTTTAAAAACAATTATTTATGTTATTTTATGTTTGTGGGAACATAATAGGATTTTGACATAGTCTTTTATTTACTATTAGATATATAATATTATTCATTTTATTATTGGAGGTGTATTATTAAAACCTATCAATCATCTAAATCTAAAGTAAATTTTTAATAATACTTATAAACTAGTATTAATCAATATATAATAAAACATATAATAAAACATATAATAAAACATATAATAAAACATATAATAAAACATATAATAAAACATATAATAAAACATATAATAAAATTGCAACTATTGTAATTAGTGATATGTTGATAAACACTAGTTTACAACTCTTATTAAAATTTTAAATTCAATTTTAATGTTCTGTTATATATTTTTAAATTAGTGTCTATCAATAATAAAATAATCTTATCCATATTCATTCTATTATTCTACCAAATTATTATTCGTCGAATTAAATTAATATCGGTTAATTAATCTACTGTTATCTATTTTATCTTTGAAATGGGATAATATGTTACTTTTGTTGTATTATTACCAATTATTAACTTGTTATTAACTTATTATCAATTATTATTTTAAGTCTGTCGTATTATTACCAATTCTCCTTTTGGTATAAACAATATATATCTATTTAAAGATATATATCGCATAATTTTCAATTATATTTTGGTGTAAATAATAAATACGTGGATAATAAATAATAATTACTTAGTTTATTGTATTTTTTTTACTGATTAAATTGACATGTATATATCTTATTACATATCATCAGTTATTGAAGAGCTTAATTAACCAACATTTCATAAAATTAAATAAATTATTAAAACTGAATTTAAAATTTTAATAAGAGTTGTAAACTAGTGTTTGTCAACATATCATCAATTATACACAGCAACTGGTTTACTATTTAACACAAGATGAAAGTTAGTTGATTAGGTATTATTTAAACTACATATAAAATATTTAATAAAGGAAGTCTAAGTATTTTAAGATAAAATAGAATTGCCAAAGTTTACAAAAATTAATGAAAAATTTCTGGGTTTACTGCAATTTTTATTTCTATAAACTTAAAATAATCTATAACACTATCAATACTAAAATTTTATGTTGATAGTTTTAAATAAATATCTTTATTGGTTTTATGTGGTTATATTCTATTTAGAATATAAATAGAGACGGAACATTGTAGATTATTATAAAATAATAAAGTTAAACAACAGTATAAGAAACACAATAAGATTTATATAATATAAGGAAAAAACTGATATTATATAAGAAAATTAAACAACAGTATAAGAAACACGATAAGAAACACAATAAGATTTATATAATATAAGAAAATTAAACAACAGTATAAGAAACACAATAAGAAACACAATAAGATTTATATAATATAAGGAAAAAAACTGATATTATATAATAAAATAAGAAAATTAAGTCCATTGAAGGAAAATATTACGAGGAACAAGATTAAAATTAAGGGAAAAAGGGATAGTGGTGACAGAAGAGAACCCTTCTGAAGTAGAAGGTTGGACGAATCGTTTCAAACAAGTATTAAAAGCAACAGAAGGAACATGAGGTGAAGAACCTTTGGAGATATTTTCACGAAGAAGATTGAGATGAGTGCAAAGTTCTAAAGGAGTTTGTAACCAAAAACAACGAATAGGGACTTCATAATCGCGAGAGATTTGAAGATAAGGAAGACGTGCTTTAATATCGGGATTAGTATTATCGATAATAACAGAATCACCGTCCTTGAGAGCTTCTTGAGTTTTTTTAATACATTTGGCAGAGGTTTTAAGAGTATCCATATTAATACGAACATGATCAGGGAAATAAGTTTTACAAAAACTAGATTTTCCAGATGAAGGAAGACCAACTAATAGAACCATTTCTTGTTTTTTTTCTAATTTAATATCAAGAGGTAAAGATGAACAAGATGATGGATCGAATCCCATAATACAATCATTATATGGAAAAATAGGATCATTAAAAAAGAATTCTTCGGGTGTATAAAATTTTAAACCTATATTAAGAGCCATTTTTCTATCACATGCAGAATGGTCCTTTTTTCCATCATATAATCTATTTTGGTTACTACTCTTTTTCATTATCATTTTTCTCCATCCTTGTGGTCGTCCTGCAGCATCTCCCACATAATAACTCTCTGTCTTATTACATTTATATATTTTTTGCAAATAATTCCATATTCCTATATTTGGTTTTCTATTATGATCTTCTTTTAATGCTGCCATTATTATTATTTCTTCTCCTAAATCTTGTATTATTTGTTTTAGTTTTTTCTGTAATGTTTCCACCGTTATTTTTCCTTTATCTACTCCATTCTGATTTGTCATTATTACTATTTTATATCCTTTTCCTATTTCTTCTTTCAATCTTTCTTTCACTTTCTCATCCCACCATTTCCAATCATTCTCATCTAATGCAAATTTATTCCCCGTTTTTGTTGTTATTAATGTTCCATCCAAATCAAATCCTGCTATTTTTTCTTCCTTTTTTTCATCTTTATTTTGTTCTATTTCTGGTTGCCAAATCAATAAACTTTTATTTATCAATTTCCACTTTCCCATTTTTTTACTTGTTTTTTTCAATTCAAATTTTATCATTTTTTTTCTCTCTCCTTCTTCTCCTTATTTCTCTTTATATTTCTCCCCCCTTCTCTTTTCTTCTTTCTCCTTTCCTCTCTTCTCCTTCTCCTTATTTCTCTTTATATTTCTCCCCTTCTCTTTTCTTCTTTCTCCTT